>Ga0208789_1000045_pt1 | contig 221886 bp, 189 predicted proteins | sample Methanotroph_Enr_FD_187368 | JGI IMG/M metagenome (GOLD analysis project Ga0208789, IMG submission 187368) | Enriched soil microbial communities from Old Woman Creek wetland in Ohio, USA - Methanotroph_Enrichment_5 (SPAdes) (version 2) | ecosystem: Environmental > Terrestrial > Soil > Wetlands... | reverse complement strand
CCGCGGTTTCGCAAAGCATGCAGTAATTTTTAAAGTTAGCAGTCGCTGTTTTTGCGTGCGAAAATTGCCTTGGGCCGGGAAAGCGGTTTTGTTTACTTTTGACAAGACAAAAGTAAAATAAAGAAAATGAATGCTTTACGGTTGCAGTGCCGTTGGAAGAAAGAAGTAAAAAGATGTGGTGTCCTTCGAAGACAATTCCAATCCTCAACTTATCGCACTGATCCTTTCTAAAAAAGTAAACAAAAAAAAACTTCCACCAATCCTGAATGCGGAGGGTGGAAGTTTTTGAGAAATATTATCTCACCGAACGGTTATGGTAAGCTGTTGAGATAAGCAATTTCTGTGGCGGTCAGCGTTAATCCGTTGTCGGTGATGTTCCAGATAATCGTCTGGATGTTGTATTCTTCACCAAAAGGATACTGTTTGCTGGCCATGATATTGGTAACCTGGTTCAGCTGTGTATTGGTAGTCACAGGGCCGAAAAAATACACCGCATCGTATGAACTGGGCGATAAGGTATGATTCAGGCAATAGGCGTTGAGCTCAATGTAAGCCGTGTCCAGTGCATTTACGGTAACATCAACATCCTGCAGGATGTACCCTTTCTGGTAAACAGGAACATGCTGGAAAACATCATTTGAATCAATAAAAATGAGTCCGCCGGGCATGGAGAAGGAAATGTTGGTCAGTAAAGAATTGTACAACGTCATATAAAGATGTACATACGTACCTGTACCGAGTGTTACGTAATTGGCCTTGGTTTCTTGTTTAAAGGGCCCTTTGTAGGTTTTTTCATAGGGGGCTTTTCCACCGGAAATGCCGCCACGGATATATCCGACTACAGAAATTCCATCTGGCAGGCTGTAGCTGATGCCAACAGGATAACCTGCTGCCTGGCCCAGTCCGGCATTTTGATTTACCGGTGTAACGGTAGGGGGAATAACAACGTCAGGGGTTGTGTCCTTTTTACACGAAACCAGCGTCATTGCGCTGAGCAGCAAAACCAGGAACAAGTATCGGTTTTTCATAGGATAGGTTTTAGGTGTTATTTAATAGGGGATAGAAATTCGGTTTGTTGGATGTTATGCCACACAAATCTAATGAATATTTGGCTAAATGCAAGAGTTATTTATATTTTTTTTTGAACAATTGCAAATATGATAAATATTCTGATTGTCGGTGAGGTGCAACTGAAGTGGGATAATGATGAAAAAAACCATCGAAGATGTAGTGATTTCGATGGTTTTGTTTAAAATGTCATATATGTCTGCTGAGGGAGATGCTTTATCATTGCCCCGGCAGTTGGTAATGCCAGTCTCTACAGCCTCACACGGAAGTTGATGGCAGTCGGTGCATGAAAGCTCATGAAGAAATCATTTCGTATATCGGTTCTATCAGCATTAGGATATAGCGAATACTGGCTTATGGTTTTAGTGAATTGACACACTACATCGTAACAAGCCTCGGTTCCAATGCTCAATCTTTTATTTAGGGTAAATGAAAAGCCCAGTAGTGGGGAAATGCCGATTCCATAGCTGTTTTCTGAATATTTTCGCACATCATATGTTGGAGTGTACTCTATACGCTGCAGTTGAGAGGAATAAGATCCAATAATATCAGCCCCGAAATACATCATCCACCGTTTACTCAGAGTTACGTGGTGCTCATAACCCAGTCCCAGTCTGATATTGTAATATGAGTAGGCTGATTTTAATGTATCGTCATCCTCTGATATGCTGGACTGATAACTACTACCACCTATACCAATTCGTAATGCATTATTTCCGAGAATCCTCTTGTAGCTCAAAATATAGGGTGAATACCATAGTGGTGTATATTCATTGTGATTTATAAATTGCAGAAGCAGTGACGTTGCATCGATACTGATGATATTGTTGTATTCTTTTTGAACGGTGTCGGCCGTTTGCGTTTGTGCATTAATGCTTAACACGGTGATGCTAAGCAACAGGCAAAAGATGGTTTTTTTCATGCGAAAATAAATTATTGGTTAGAAAACATTACGGATTTTTTCGAATGGAATAAAATATTATATCTGCGAAAATACGATATTGTAAACATAGTCAGCACAAATATATTGTGTATAATATTTATTTTAACATTTATTATAATACTGTGCTCAAGTGTCACTTCAACAGATTCTAACAGGACTATGAAAGATAGATTTCCGATTTTAATAGAATCCTGATGCCCCAGGGACTTTTCTTTATAAAATCCTTATAATTCCCTGTCTAATTTTGCATTATAAAATGATTTTATATGAACAACACGATTTTATTACCTGCAATTTTAGCAACAGAGACCTATAATTCCTGGGAATATATCATTGGAGCTGTTATAGCGCTGATGATTCTGATATACCTCATAGTGACTCTTATTAAACCTGAAAAATTCTGATCCATGAAATCGATTGAAATAATTGAACTTATTCTGTTTTTTTTGTTATTAATCGGACTCACTCCGGTTTTAGGCGGATACATGAGCAGGGTTTTCTCCGGAAGAAAACATTTCATGTTGCCCATTTTTGGCTGGTTCGAACGACTCATCTATAAATTTATTGGTGTTAACGCTGAGGAAGAAACAAACTGGAAATCGTACACCTACAGCTTGCTTATTTTTAATTTACTTGGGTTTGTTTTTGTGTTTCTGATACAGATTTTCCAGGCAAGTTTACCCTTAAATCCCGCCCATCTTCCCAATGTGTCGTGGCATTCAGCTTTCAATACGTCCGTGAGTTTTGTGACGAATACCAACTGGCAGGGTTATTCCGGTGAAACCACACTGAGCTACTTTGTACAACTCATCGGGCTTACCGTGCAGAACTTTGTGAGTGCCGCCACGGGAATAGCTGTGTTATTAGCCCTGACGAGAGGACTGTCGCGAAAAACCACGGATAAGATTGGAAATTTCTGGACCGATCTGACGCGTTCCACCTTGTATGTGCTTTTGCCGCTTTCAATTTTGTTTGCTGTTGTACTGGTTGGTCAGGGGGTAGTGCAAAATTTCAAACATTATGAAACAGTTCAGACCTTGCAGGGAAGCGAACAGGTAATTCCAATGGGACCGGCTGCTTCCCAGATAGCAATTAAACAGCTGGGCACAAATGGAGGTGGCTTTTTCGGAGCCAACAGTGCGCATCCTTTTGAAAACCCGACCCCATTGAGCAACTTTCTTCAATTGCTGGCTATTTTACTTATCCCATGTTCGTTAACTTATATGTATGGAAAATTTGTGGGTTCGGCACGGCAGGGATGGATCATTTTTTCAACCATGCTGATCTTACTGATAGCCGGTTTGGGTATTTCTTTATATGCAGAGTATGCTTCCAATCCGGTTTTTGGAAACATTCCCTTGATGGAAGGCAAAGAAACCCGGTTCGGTATTTCCAGCAGTGTTTTATGGTCGACGGCAACCACAGCAGCCTCGAATGGTTCGGTGAATGCCATGATTGATAGTATGTCGCCGGTCACGGGGATGATAGCCATGCTCAATATAATGTTGGGTGAGGTTATTTTCGGAGGTGTGGGCGCCGGATTATATGGCATGATCATCTTCATCATGCTCACTGTATTTATTGCGGGACTAATGGTAGGCCGCACACCTGAGTATCTGGGTAAAAAAATTGAATCCTTCGAAATAAAAATGGTCATTATTGCCGTGCTGGCGCCTGGATTTGTAATACTTGTTTTCACTGCACTAGCCTCGGTTTGTAATGCCGGTTTGGCCGGATTGAGCAATAACGGTCCTCACGGTTTTTCGGAAATGCTTTATGCCTATAGTTCGGCCGCAGGTAACAATGGGAGCGCTTTCGCGGGACTTAGTTCGAATACGGTATTTTATAACCTTACCCTGGGAGTGGGTATGATTATCGGCCGTTTTGGAATAATACTTCCGGTGCTTGCCATAGCGGGCAATATGGCAAAAAAGAAAGTAACTCCGCTTTCGTCGGGTACATTCCATACTGATAATTGGTTGTTTATTTTATTGCTGATTACCGTCATCCTTATTGTAGGAGGGTTGACCTTTTTTCCTGCCCTTTCGCTGGGTCCTGTTATTGAACATTTACTTCTGAACCAGGGAATAACCTTTTAGTATTTATCAACATGAGCACAAAACAAAATATCAGCATTTTCAATAAAAAGGTGCTGTTGCATGCAGCAAAAGATAGTTTTAAAAAGCTAAATCCTGCTATTCTCGTAAAGAACCCGGTGATTTTCATGGTGTCCATTGGCGCTGCAATCACCACTATTATAGTTTTGATTGACGTAATTCAGGGCAGTTTTTCAACTTTCAATTTTCAAATTTCCATTTGGCTTTGGTTCACCGTTTTGTTTGCTAATTTTTCTGAAGCCATTGCGGAAGGCAGGGGGAAAGCCCAGGCCGAGAGTCTCAGAATGAACCGCACCCAAACCCTGGCCCGAAAAATCCTTGACAAAAAGGAAATTCCCGTATCAGCCACCGATCTGAAAATGGGGGATGTTGTACTATGCGAAGCCGGAGATGTAATTCCTTCTGATGGGGAAGTGGTTGAAGGGATTGCAAGTGTCGACGAATCCGCTATCACTGGTGAATCCGCGCCTGTTATCCGCGAAAGCGGGGGTGACCGGTCGGCCGTTACAGGAGGAACAAAAGTAATCAGCGACCGGATATTAATCCGTATAACTTCTGAACCAGGGAGCACCTTTATCGACCGTATGATTGCGTTGGTTGAAGGTGCGAAGCGTAAGAAAACCCCCAACGAAATCGCGCTTTCAATCCTGCTTTCAGGCTTATCTATTATATTCTTGCTCGCTGTGGTGACGCTTCCGGCTTATTTCAGTTACAGCCTGTCTGCGTCTGGTCTCCCTTCTTCGCAAAACCTTACGCTTCCTGTTTTGATTGCCTTGTTGGTCTGTTTGATCCCCACAACAATCGGTGGATTGTTGAGCGCCATCGGAATCAGCGGAATGGACCGTTTGCTGCAGCGGAATGTTATTGCAACAAGTGGTCGCGCAATCGAAGCGGCTGGCGATGTGGATGTGCTTTTGCTCGATAAAACAGGAACCATTACCCTGGGAAACCGCATGGCAACCGATTTTATTCCGGCAAAAGACGTGACGATTGAGGAACTTGCAGATGCAGCACAGCTTTCATCATTGTCGGACGAAACCCCTGAAGGACGCTCTATTGTTGTTCTTGCTAAAGAGAAATTCAACATACGTGGCCGGAATATTACGGAACTGCATGCGAATTTTATTCCTTTTACTGCACAAACAAGAATGAGCGGAGTTGATTTAACAGACGATGAAAAAGTCGTTCACCATATCCGGAAAGGATCATCAGAAGCCATACGCACATTTGTAAACGATAATAATGGATTCTTTCCGCAACAAATTTCTGATGTTGTTTCAGAATTATCACGACAGGGAGCCACACCGCTTGTGGTGGCAAAAGACGCTAAAGTGATGGGCGTAATTCATCTGAAAGATATTGTAAAGGGAGGAATGAAACAACGCTTTGCCGAGTTACGGAAAATGGGGATTAAAACGGTTATGATTACGGGCGATAACCATTTAACGGCGGCCGCTATTGCTGCTGAAGCGGGCGTTGATGACTTTATGGCAGAAGCAACACCAGAAGATAAATTAAGACGTATTCGTGAAGAACAGGATAATGGGCATTTGGTGGGCATGATTGGCGATGGAACCAACGATGCCCCCGCACTTGCACAGGCGGATATTGGTATTGCTATGAACTCCGGAACCCAGGCCGCCCGTGAAGCAGGGAACATGGTCGATCTCGACAGCAACCCAACCAAATTAATTGAAGTTGTTGAAGTGGGCAAACAACTGCTTATGACACGCGGCGCCTTAACCACCTTTAGTATTGCCAATGATGTGGCAAAATACTTTGCGATCATTCCGGCTATTGCCCTTTCGCTTTATCCTTCAAAAAATGGTGAGGGACCTCTTTCAGCACTAAATATTATGAACCTTGGTTCGCCGGATAGTGCAATTTTAAGCGCTATAATTTTCAATGCAATTATTATCATTCTGCTGGTGCCTTTGGCTTTAAAGGGCGTGAAGTATAAACCGGTGCCTGCAACTAAAGCGCTAACAAGGAACCTGTTGATTTATGGGCTTGGTGGCCTTATTGCGCCTTTTATTGGCATTAAGCTGATTGATTTACTTATTAATTTATAAGAATATATAATGGATGATGTTATCTATAATATGAAAGAAAAATTGCTCATTCAAAGAGAAACGGAGATCGACAAAATACAATATATCTCAGGTGATACAACGATGAATGCCTTGCAGGTAAATTTTAGAAAAATTTGTGCGCTGGACCAACTGATCCGGTCACTCGATCAAATGATGAAAGATCCCAAACAAAATATAAAAAATGCAGCAAATGAAAACAATCGCAATTTCGATTAAAATATTTCTACTGTTAACCATACTGACTGGAGTTATCTATCCCTTATTGGTAACGGGGTTTGCGCAGTTATTTTTTCCCGGAAAGGCAAACGGGAGTCTGATAATAAAAGATCAACAAATCGTGGGAAGTGAACTTATCGGCCAACAATCTGATAGCGCCATTTATTTTTCGACCAGGCCTTCTTTTGTATCTTATAACCCTTTGCCATCGGGAGGTTCGAATTATGGGCTGACCAATAAAAAGTTGAAAGCCCTGGTGGATAGTCGCAAAAAGCAATTCACTGCATTTAATCAGTTGGACAGTCTTTCCTTCGTGCCTTCTGAAATGGTGTTTGCATCAGCCAGTGGTCTTGATCCGCATATTTCTCCCGAAGCTGCTTTGTTGCAGGTGGATCGGGTAGCCAGGGCCCGCAATTTTACTGCTGATCAGAAGCAACAATTGTTGCGCAGCGTGAAGGATCTTACTGAGCCTCCGCAACTTTTAATCCTTGGAAATGAGAGAATCAATGTTTTATTATTAAATTTGAATACAGATAAGATCAGATGAACAATCTTGATGATGAAAAACCAAACCCGGACGAACTTTTAGCTTCATTGGTTAGTGAAGAAGCAAAAAGCAAAAAGGGAAAACTGAAAATCTTTTTTGGTATGTGCGCAGGTGTGGGTAAAACCTATACCATGCTTCAATCGGCCCGTACCGAAAAAATGAAAGGCATCGATATCATCATTGGATATGTTGAAACCCACAACCGCAAAGAAACTGCTGATTTGGCCGAAGGGCTGGAATTGATACCGCGGAAAACATACCGCTATAAATCCACGGATCTGCAAGAGATGGATATCGATGCCATTATTGCGCGCAAGCCTCAGATTGTTCTGGTTGATGAACTGGCACATACCAATGTGCCGGGCAGCAGACATACCAAGCGTTACCATGATGTTCAGGAGCTTCTTGAAAACGGCATTAATGTTTTTACTACCCTCAATGTTCAGCATCTTGAAAGCCGCTCTGATACGGTGACACAGATCACCGGCATCATCGTCAGAGAAACAGTACCTGATGATATTTTTGAGACTGCTGATGAAGTGGAACTGGTCGACCTGCCCCCGGAAGAATTGCTCCAGCGGCTCGCCGAAGGCAAAGTGTATGCACCTGAACAGTCAAAAGATGCGGTGGAGAATTTTTTCAGGAAAGGCAATATTACCGCTTTACGCGAAATGGCTTTGCGTATTGTGGCCGACCGGGTTGACAGGCAACTGCTCGATTATATGCGGAGCAATCGCATCCGTGGCCCCTGGAAATCCGGATTTCATCTGTTGGTTGCTATTGGCGCAAGCCCTTTTTCCGCCAGGTTATTGCGCTGGGCTAAAAGTCTTTCTTATTCCATGGGTGCGGATATTCAATCGGTTTATATTGAAACATCCCGAAAATTAACACCCAGGGATCAGAAACAACTCGACAAAAATATCAACCTCGCAAAGCAGCTGGGCATAAAACTCCGTATCATCACAAATAATGATAAGGTTAAGGCTATTGTTGATTTTGCGAAAAAAGAAAATATCACCCATATCATTGTTGGCAAACCACAGATCCGCAATGTGAAATCTATGTTACGGCTCGAGAATTTTGTCAGCAGACTGATAAGGTATAGCGGGAATATTGATGTTTATATCCTTGGTGCCGACACCAAAGCAAAGGATCAGTTTAAAGACCGGATGTCAATACCATCGTTCACCTCCAATATCAGGCAGTATCTTATTACCTCATTGCTGGTATTGGTTTCATTCGCGATATTTTACCTGATCAAGGATGTCATTAATTATCAGGTAATATCCTTCGTAATGTTGTTTTTGGTTTCGATTCTTGCAATTTTTTACGGGACCGGGCCGATATTACTTGCTGCAGTTTTGTGTGCATTGATCTGGGATTTTATTTTCATTCCGCCTCAGTTTACCTTGCATATCGATAAGCCGGAGGATGTATTGATGTTAATCATGTTTTTTATCATTGCGTTGCTCAATGGCATATTAACATCAAGAGTCAGGCACCAGGAAAAAAAGATCAGAGTCAGGGAAGAACGCACCCATGCGCTTTATCAGCTTACGCGGGACTTGTCATTGACTTCAGGCATTGATGAGGTTACGCAAACGGCATTGAAATATTTTAAAAAATATTTTAATCTTGATTGTGCTGTAATTCTGAAAAATGAAAAAAATCAGCTGGCACAAAAGATCAGTCATGAAACAGACATGATTTTTTCCGAAAACGAATTCAGTATAGCCTTATATGCGTTTAAACATTCTACTAAAACAGGGAAATATTCAGAGACGTTGCCTTCCACTGAGTATACTTTTTATCCTTTAATAGGGAACACTGAAAATATGGGCGTAGTGGCAGTTAAACATACCAACACATTTACGCAAGGTGAAGATCAATTCTGGGAGGCATTTGTTTCCCAGATATCCGGGAAATTCGAACGTGAATTTTTACGAAACACTGCCAAAAGCGCTTATTTACTGAACGAATCGGATAAACTTTACAAAACACTTTTTAATTCCATATCGCATGAGTTGCGCATTCCGGTGACCACCATCATGGGTGCTTCCGAAACACTGCTTTCGCAGGATTATCCGGAAGAAACGAAACTTAAACTGTATTCCGAAATAATGACGGCATCGGTACGATTAAACCGTCTGATCGAAAACCTGTTGAATATGTCACGACTTGAATCGGGACATATAACTCCCCGCAACGACTGGTGCGATGTTCATGATTTAGTATACCAGATCACCGATACCCTCGGACAGGAATTAAAACCGTTTATCCTTGACGTTGTCATTAGTGAGGATATGCCACTCGTGTATATTGATTTTGGGCTTACCGAGCAGGTATTGCATAATCTGGTATTGAACGCAACGCAAAACGCGCCCGAAGGAACAAAAATAAGACTCAAGTTTTTTTACGACCAGGGCTTTCTTACCATGCAGGTGATGGACCGGGGTAAAGGTTTCCCGGAAGAAGATTTGCCCTCCGTGTTTAATAAATTTTATCGTGGAAAAGATGCCAAAGCCGGGGGTACCGGTTTGGGACTATCCATTGTGAAAGGATTCTGTGAAGCCCAAAGGGGCACTGTAAAAGTTGAGAACCGGAAAAATGGAGGTGCGTTATTTTCTATTAAAATCCCGGTTGAAATTTCTGATATAAACAAATTCAATAAATCAGCCCAGGAATGACAAAAGAAAATACCATACTGATTATTGATGACGAAGTGCAAATACTTCGTTTGCTCGAAATTACCCTTTCGGCAAATGGGTATAAGATTTCTGAAGCATCGACTGGTAAAGAGGGATTGACGATGGCTGCTACGGGGCAACCTGTATTGATAATTCTCGATTTGGGATTGCCGGATATTGACGGACTCAGCGTGCTGAAAAAGCTGCGCGAATGGTATCAAAAACCGATTATTATTCTCTCGGTCCGGAGTTCAGAGGATGACATTATCAGCGCTCTTGATAACGGAGCGAATGATTATCTCACCAAACCATTCCGGACTGGAGAATTATTGGCAAGAATCAGGGCAGCAATTCGGCTTAGTCAGGACCAGACAGACATTCCAATATTAACATTCGACGATCTGATTATTGATCTGGCCAGCCATACGGTGCATAAGAAAGATCAGATTATAAAACTTACGTCAACCGAATTTTCGCTTTTAGCGCTATTAGCTAAAAATGAAGGAAGGGTGCTGACACACCAGTTTATTCTTAAAGAGGTGTGGGGAATGGGGTATGTAGAACAAACGCAGTACCTGCGCGTATTCATCGCTCAATTACGAAAAAAAATCGAGGACGATCCATCAAAACCACAGCTTCTTAATACTGAATCCGGAATCGGTTATCGGTTTGGAAAACATTAATAAATCCTCAGACTTTTTTAAAATACCTCGAGATTTTGTAATCCTGATTATTGGGTGGCTATTTCCAAAAAGTTACTTTGGTTGGAAGTAAGGCGCGAATGCAAAGTCGATACTATATATGTAATACATAATAGCTACGAATATAAAAAACGCGCCAACCCAAAACCACCATTTTTGATGGATGCGATTCAGGTGAAATCTTGGCTTCTGATGATTTCTGCTGCTTTCTATTGCGTCAAGCAGATTTTCTTTTTGTTCATTGTCATTCATTTGTTTTGTTTTTTTAATTCAATTTTTTAATTCCGGTATGGTGATGTTATTCCTTATTTAAGGTCATCATACAAGAAATTAAAGCAGTTTGCTGCCAAACAAAGGTACGACAGATTTACCAAAGATAGAAGACATTCTTACTGCGGTTAAAAAAGCAAGTAATGCAATTAGTGTCTTTTAGGTTCTTGAGTTATTTTGATCAGAAGTTTTGATGACTCAATGGCATTCGAAACTGCTATGCATGGAACGATATAATGATACTGGTGATCTTACCAGATATAGCAATATTTTTCGAAATTTTTCGTCTTGCCGCTGGCGGAAGGAAGGTTATATCTTTGTAATCCTCAATTAGTGAACTGATCTTGATTTTTTATATATTTGCAGGTTCTTTGTTTTGGAGCACCTGCGTACTGGCAGGTAAACTTTTAGCTGTAACCTTATGAAGATAAAACTCATTTTTTCGCTAGCATTGATGTTGATTTTAGCGATTGCAGTCCATGCCCAGAATGTGGGTATAGCTAGTACTATAATCACACCTGATGCATCTTCAATGCTTGAAGTACAGAGTGCTACTAAGGGATTGCTCATTCCACGCGTTGCACTTACCCTAACTACTGCTGCAAGTCCGGTCACTGCACCGGCAACCAGTCTGCTTGTATATAACACTGCCACCGTTAGTGACGTTACTCCCGGTTATTACTATTGGAATGGATCAAAATGGGTGAGATTACTAAGTGGGGCCGTCTGCAATACGCTTGATGAGGCTTACGATTGTGGTGGTAGCGGGATCGGAAGAACCATTACCAGCGATGCAGGTGCGGTTTACATCAGTGTTCCGGTTGGTAGTACTTCAACCGAAGGACTGAATGTTAATGTTACAAAAGTGGGCACAGCCTTGATTCCCATTGCCGGTGTGTCGGCTACGCATACCACTGCACAGGGAGTTGCACTAGTTGGAGAGGTAACAAATGCCGGCAACTATTATGCAGGGGTGCAGGGCTTCAATTCTGCAACCAATTCTACAGGGGGTATTTATCCGTCAGGTGTTTCCGGTTATTTCGACGGAAGTGGAATTGGTGTTGGTGTATGGGGCGAAACAACAGCTTCGGGCTTAGGTGCTGGGGTATATGGAAACGGACAGGGGACATTAAATTTCGGAGGCGTGTTTTATTCTGCCAAAGCACCCGGGATAGATATTAAGAATGGAACAGCGTCATGGTCAACTGCACAAATAACATCCTTTGGTGCATCATATATAAATCCTGCTTTGACGCTGATTGGAAAATCTCAATTCGATTGCAGTACCAATGCAAATGTGCATAGCGTAATGATTAATAATCTTGGTACTGAGCCTACCGTTGCACCTTCTGGTGGTGGATATGGATATGTAGGAACTGCTGGGGTATACTGGTATTATGTATATAGTGATAACTTAATCAACGTTTCCCAAAGGGAACTTAAACGAAACATTCAATCTTTTGATAAAAATATGTATGTTTTTGCTATAGATGAAATAATGAAAATGAAACCAAGCCTGTATAAATTCAAAAATGAAAATGATGAAGTAATTGCCGGTCAGGAATTGAAAACCCGTTACAATTATCATATGGGACTTGTTCTGGATGAAGCACCCGATTTTTTACAGGATAATACTTTTGGTGGAATTGATGCATATGCGCTTTCAACACTCAACCTTGCTGGTATTCAATATCTGAATAATGAAGTGGAGAATATTAATTCCTGGGCACCGGTTTCTGATTTCGGTCAGGGGAGCATAGCCGGAACAGAAATCAGAGTTAATTACACTGAGGTGATAACCGAAAACGAAATTGAAGGAACACCTGTAGTGAGCATTACACCAACCTCGGCTGGCGCAAGATATTATGTAAAATCGCAGGATGAGTCAGGTTTTGTGCTGGTTTCGGAGAATGGCGCTATGACCTTCAATTGGGTTGCTAATACACGTAAGGCTGTTGTAGAACGGAAATACGATATTCCCGAAAGCACTATGTCGCAGCTCAGGGTTAATCAGGCTAAAAAGGATGTTATGATTGGTTTTGGTCGTAATCAACAGGATGTGCCTATGCAATTTCTGGATGGTGGTGACCCTGGAAAAAACCAAACACTTCGGATGAAGCCAAGCGAACATAATAAATAAGCAAGGTCTAAAAACTGAAAAAATTCAGTCAGTGAGAAATATCTTTTCTTATATAATTATTCTCATTTTCAGCGGAGTTTCCCTATTCGCCCAAAACAACGCGCTCATACTGAACGGTGGTGTAAAAGTGAATATTACCAATGGTGCCGTATTGAGTATAAATCAGCCTAATCCGGCGGGCATCGTTGTGACAGGTGCCGGAACCAGCTATATTCAGAGCGAAGGCGAAACCAACCGTGTGGCATGGCACATCAATGCCGGCACGGGTAACTATGTGATTCCTTTCGGAGTGGGTTCAACTGATACAAAAATCGATATGTCCTATAATGTGATCACATCAGGATCAGTAAGCGGGACACTTGTTGCCAGCACTTTTGCGACAGCAAACGACAACACATTGTATCCTTCGAGCTATACTCCGGCGGTTTCAAATATGAATTTATACGGTTCCGGCAGCACTGACTATAGCCTGTATGCAGCCGACCGATTCTGGATCCTGCGCAAAGAGAACTGGAGTACAAATCCAGTGAGCATTCTTACCCTGACTTATCGGGATATTGAATTTGCCCCTGCTAATTCAATTACCGAGTCCTCTTTGTTGGCGCAATACTGGGACAACACCCTGTGGAATCCCACCTGGATTTCTGGTACTGCGTTGCTTGGAGTGAACGATGCGGCAAACAATCAGGTCAATTCAATCAATGCTGGCAGCGGGAATTTCTATACATGGATATTGTCTGGCATAAGCACATCATTACCCATTGAACTTCTTTCACTGAAAACGCGTTGCGATGGTAATTCGAATCCTGTGATTGAGTGGGAAACTGCTTCAGAAACCAACAATGATTATTTCACACTGGAGCGTTCTTATGACGGTTTACTGTGGACAACAGTGTCGGTAATCCCGGGAGCCGGTAATTCAAACAGTCCGCTGTATTATATCTATACCGACAACAATGCTCCTGACGGAATATTGTTATATCAACTTACCCAGACTGATTTTGACGGAATGGTAAGCAATGTGGGAATGGCCAGCATTAACTGTGAAGAAAAGATTACTGCCGGCTCTTACAATATGCATATATACAGTGATAACGAAGATATAATTCATGTCACATTTGTTAGTCCTGACGCAGATCCCGTTGTATTAAAGCTTTTTGATATGCGCGGGCGGTTGGTATACAAAGAAAATCTTGTTCCGCTTGAGGGTTTCAATCATTTTGCACTTGATCTGATACCTCTGGAGAATGCAATTTACCTGATAAATCTCACCGGAACTGCCAGAAGCGAGAATAAAAAGTTCTTGCGGAAATAGTCACCTTATTTTACTATTTGTCCCGAAACGGTATATCTGACTCGCATCATTTGTCGTGGATCAGCAGCGTGGTGAGGATTTTGACAATCGTTGTTTTGCCGGTACCATCGCTGACAAGCAGTGCGAAAATACTTCCTGTTGTTATTTCAAAATCCGCTCCTTCTAGTTCAGGGATCTCTTCTGAAGATTTTTTCAATCCTTTCACCCTGAAGGAGATTTTATTTTGCAACAGGTTTCGTTTCCTCCTTTATGCTGTTAACAAAGTGATACCGGTTAAATCTGCTTTCCCGTTTTTCAGGAATTCGTAGGTCATCCGGTCGGCCTGACAGTCAATAAACCGAATTCCCTTTAAATTCTTGTTTTTGAAAAATGTGTTGGTCAGTGTTGAATGCTGGAAGGTCACTTTTTTAAAAGCACAGTTTTCAAAATAACAGTCGTCCATTATACCATCGAAAACAATATCGGCAATATACATAGCATTAAACGAGGTGCGGTTCCATACAGCATCAGCAATTATGTTTTTCTCGAAACCACCCAATTTAAACAGCATTCCGGTAAAATCGGCGCCGGTGAAATCGCAGCCTTTGATATGACTTCCTGAAAATTCTGTTTCTTTCAGTGAACAGTCCTTAAACAGATTGTTTGCTAAGTTGGAACCCTGAATGTGGCTGCTGCTGAAATCGGAGCCTGAGAAGTCACAGCTATCAACATTATTACCTTTTAGAAGAAGACCCGTTAAATCAGAACCGATAAACTTGCAGCGCTGCATGTTGGAGGAACTGAATTTTTCGTGCAGATTTTTCAAGCCGGAAAAGTCAGCATCCACCCAGTTTCCGCGCGACATATCCCAGCTAAGCTTTTTCTTTTGCTTTGCGGATGGCAATTCATCCGGTTGATTAACCACAGACTCAACGGGCGTTATTTCAGTAGCTTCAGAGTGGAAGCTTTCTGAAAAATAGTTAAGGTCAACGCCCAGAATTTCCGCGAGACGGTTAAAAGTAATAATGTCCGGCATCGATTCTCCGCGTTCCCACTTTCCGACCGCCTGTGAACTGATGAATAAACGCTCCGCAAGCTGGGCCTGGGAAATATTCGTTTTCTTTCGAGCTTCGGCAATTTTATTGCCGATCATTTTAGTGTTAAGCATGGGTATGAACTTTTAGTGTTAGTTTTATAATATCGACACCACAAAGATACCCTGGTTCATTTCCAGAATCAAATTAAATCAACAACATTTAGTTGTAATTTCGCTACTTTTAGTTGTTATTAGACAACAAATAGTAGTAAATAACGAAATTTCAAGATAATGCTTTTTGTGGGGATCAGAAAAGCACCTACTACAGGCGTTCCCCTTCAGTTTCAGTTAGCGGAGCCGCCTGCATGATTGGTTGCTGGCGTTCTTGTTTTTATTAACCGCTTCTCTGTGCAACGGTCTCGCCTTAGTCTATAGTGCTGTTCTGGTCGATGGTATACACATAAAGATTATGGATTGCAATTCGGCAGCGCGATTAGAAGTACTTTTCTGGTCTGGAATACGCTCAATTGCTTAGGCACTATCTTGTCCGCATATATACGCCTGCCGCTGACTACGAGTCGAACCCAGGCAAAATATTAATTGATTTGATAACTCAATATTTCATATACAGATTTCTGTCCATCGAAATAATATTCAGATTTTATAATGCCAATACCTGCTTTAAAATAATAATAGCCACTGTCTGGAAAATAATTTGGCCAAAAATTGTTTTCTGGTTTGTAAAAGACTTTGTAAACATCAGAAAATGCCATTGTGTCAATAGTGTAAGTAGAATAATAGATATTAGTACTATCGGGATAAATTATGCCGTTATCTTGCACAGTTGCTAACTTATAATAATATGAATAATAATAAGAATCAAGAAATAAATATATGCTGTTACCAGCTAAAAGATATCTACATGGAAATGTTGATGTCTTCATATTGGCTGCGCATTTGATAAAATAGCATCCACCTACATTACCATCAACATGTAAATATGTTTTAATTGAGTCAACAACAGCGGTATCAATTATATTTGTGATCGAATCTTTATATACCCAGTAGGTCCCTGGTTCAAATAAATAATCATGCAATAAATGTATGTTTATTATTGTGTCATAGAACTTAGGCGGTACCCATTCCGGCTCTGGTTGAGCGTTAACAGGTGGCTCATTTTTTTCCTTGCAAGATCCTGCCAAAAATAAAAGCGAAAGCAAGATGATGATTTTTGTTCTCATAATATTTTGAATAATATAACGGCGCTTTATTCATCGTCCCTGTACAAATATAAAAATATTTTACATTCATTTGAAAACAAGGGGTATGAAATAAAATGGCAGAAAGAGAGACATTGGCCTCTATCAGGGAATCACATACTCATAGTTATACCTGTTCAGCAGTTTAAGTATGGAGATGGGGTCATCGGTCTGAATAATATCTGCCCCGGATTTAAGGGCGTCTTTGTTTTGGGATTCATTGTTGGGCGACCAGATCATCACATAGAGCCCTGCTTCGTGTGCCATATCCACTGAAGTAGAAATCCAGTCTGGCGTGGTGGAGATGCCTGCAAAACCATTGTCTGTGCACGACTGAACAGCATCTTCGTTCAGATATCCAAAAAGGAACATTTTATTGGTCAGGCCAAGTTCTTTGGCGCGTATCAACAAACCGGCATCTCCTTCCAGAAAAACATGACTGCTCATATGGTATTGTTCACAAACACGTTTGACTGCCCTTAAATACTGATCGCGGTAAACATCATAAGGCAGGGCATCATAGTCGACCTTGGAGAGATCGAACGAAAAATAGAACTGCTGCAGGTTAGGGATTGCCCTGAATACAGCATCCACGGAGTTTACGTAGATATCATTTTCAAAGGCATTGTATTCGCAAAGACAGAGGTCAGACCAGTTTTTTTCATATACATGGCCTTCGCAATTGGTGCGGCCATCCAGTTGTTTATCATGATACAGTACCAGTACCGTATCTTTGGTGAGCTGCACATCTATTTCACATCCATCGGCGCCAATGGCCAGAACCGGCGAGATCGCCTGGAGGGTATTGCCCGGCTGTGTATACAGCTCACCCATGCCGCGGTGTCCAAGGATCATGACCTTGCTGCCCGAAAAAGTATCATCGTTGTATTCTTCCTTACAGCGGATATTGGCGATCATTAATACGAAAGCCATGCTGAGTACAAATATTTTTTTGCTGTCAGAATGCATATGAAATATTCAGGCTGGTGACCCACCAGAGGGTGTATTTTCTATTGGTCCAATGGGCATTTAGGGGTTTTATCTGTGGAACGTTATTGATAGAAGTCGTTCTGAAAAGCTTGCCCAGCAGGGAAGATCGAAAGTCGGCAAAAAAATGTCTGCCCATTCCAAACCGCCCACCCAGACTTAATCCTGCACCCATGCGGGTTTGAAAATATTTCTCCGTATAACCCGTAGCATTTAATTCGTTGGTTGAGTTCAGAATTTTCTGATATAGATGAAAGTCGATAATGCAACCTGCAAAAAGCCCTGTATTATTGTTATTGCGGGATTTCCAGAGAAAGTAGTTGTACGAAGGCAACAGGTGAAATCCTAAATTTTTTACGATTGTTTCAACCGAATAGAGCCCCGGTCCCTGGTTATAGAAATCGTAATATTTAATATAAGTGTAATGGTCAAACATTCCGAAATCCGCGCCAATGGCTGCAAATGATTTTTCATTCAATTGACGTTCATATTCTATCCCCAGACGAATTTGTTTCCGGGTATCAAAAAAATCATAATAAACCGGGACCAGATCAATTTTCAACGCATTCCTGAAAGTGACGGTATCTTTCTGTGCATGCACAACCGATGTGGAAAAAGCGAATCCCCCTGCTATCAGCGCAGTGATCAGCATATATACCAACTTTTTCATTTTCATCAGGATGCTGTTGCATTATCAATTACAGGCAGAACAAATGTATCCTATTTATTTGAATATAAAAGTAAAAAAGGCTGGTTTTTTAAAGGATGAATGTGCCGGCTACCGGACTAGCGGCTGAAATAATTCTTCTTTTCGAAAAGCAACAAATGCATCCTCATTGATAATAACCGCTTTGCGGGTTATGGGACAAGAGGCTTTTTAAGGTTCTATGAGGATATTAAGGATTACTCGTTTTCGAGGGATCCATTATCGGGTGCGGAGATCGGGATTACTCGCTACGCTCGTGATCCCAAAGGGGGGCTTACCACCTCCGCTATCCGCAGTATATTAATACTTTAAGCAAGTGTCAAATTCAAGTCTACCTGTTTATCTAACTCGCTGACACAATTAGCTCATTCTCGAAAAGAACAGTTTTTCTTACAACATTTATAAGCAAAGGATTCGACCCCCCGAAGATTTTGAGAACAACTATTTTCAACTCCCATAATACCTCGATCATTGAGTAGAAACCTCCATCATTAATTTGTTTTTCTGTGCCTTACAAATATATTTAATGTTATATATCAGATGAACAACTTTTGATGTATTTGAATAATTATTTAGTTTTCTATGTATATTTATGGTAATTTGTTATCTATAAATAGTTGTAATGATATTTTTACATTTAACAGTATAAAAGTGATGGCATAATTTAAAATCCTAAGCAATTATTACATAGGAATATAAAGTAGAAAGGAAGCTAACATGTTAAGAACAAAATTTGTAAAGGCAGGGGATTGGCGTACATTGGAATCTTTTTGGAATTCAAAGGCGACAGCCTTTTTCAAAGCACCAGAGGGTGCTAAGGTAAAGATTCGATATGGTGATGGTTGGATTTTTGGGTATGACCGTCAAAAGCAGACACTTGATGGAGAGACGTATAAAAAATTAACAGTCGGGAACTGGTCTATTGTTTATGCAAGAATTCAAATTAGTGTGTTAAGGGACACAAACGTGAGCTATGACATTTATCCTGGCAGTGTATCAGTAATGTCACCATCAGCCCCATTTTAGACGCAATGTGAACTATTTGGTACTAAAATCGACTTCTGATGGTAAGGAGTATAATTGTGTCAAATTTTGAAAATTGTTACTATTTATATGATATAGTTGATAAACAGATATTACTGACGCTGATATGTTGTTTTACAGATTTCGAGACTCTTATTTTATCATACAAATTCGAATATTAAAATAGTCGATAATCATACTTTTCTGTTTTTTTTGAAATAATTTACTACTATTTAATTAAATGAATAAAAAAAATGAACAGCTCAACCCATTATAAAATCGTTCGAGCCACATTTAAGCATATGTTGTATCATGGAGACGAAGAGCAACAGAGAGCATTTTCTGGACTTTATGTAAATCAAAGTGATCATGTATCTTCCTTACCATATAGAACCATGCAAGTGGATTCTTACCAAGACATGGCGCTTAATGCGATTTGCGGTTACGATAATATAGTAATTGCAGGAGGTCACCAGGTAGGCCCATTAAATCATTTCATAAATGCTTTCCTTGATCATCCTCGGTCGTGGGAAACTTCAGCAGGATACTATTTTCCATCTGCTCCAATTAGTGAAAGAGAAAAAACTTTTTCATCATATGTAAATGATTATAAAGTAGAAGTCGATGAAGGAAATTCACTGGTTTTAAATAGGGTTCGCGATTGGTGGCATCATAGTGCGCAGGAATGGAATAAGAATTGGGACAAAAAAATAACTGAAGCAGAATTTGTACCTTCAAGTGTAATGGCAGGAATGTATTATCGACTGCTTCTCAAAGGAGCTTCCGGCACTCAGGTTTCTCGTCCTGGAGATTCGGTTCAATCGGCCCACTGTAGTGCTCCAGATGTTTCAACTGTGGGCGAGGACATATATATTCATGCAATTACCTATCTGGCACCAATTCTACATATGATAGCTGATGCCTGTGTTCCACATCACGTGAGATGCACATTAGGATGCGGACACGAGGATTGGGAAGGTTTTACTGAAACTGAAATTTACCATGATATTTATGGGTCAACTTTCCTTGATTTTGACCTCATAAATGAACTCATTGTAGAATTGAAGAAATCAGGACCGTTTGAGATTCAAGCACACGATATAGATGCTTTACAATTTCTAGGGATGTTTTCACCAGAACGTTTAATATCAGCTGTTGCTGATCAAACTCGAGAGCGCGTCTGTAAATCTACAGGTAAACATCGTTACGACCTTTATGATGCCAGTGAGGATTTTTGGGAAGCCTATGTATGGGATGAGAATTCATATAAAGATAGAGCTTTTTTATATAACTTGGCTGTCGCTGCGTCATCCCTCATGCTTACACAAGCGCATCATGACCTGGTCCGTCTTAATTATATCAAGGATACCATAACGATTATCGATTCACTACCCAAACCAGTCAAGCCGCCTAAAGAGGATAAGCCTTCCGAGCATAATAAAAAATTAGCTTTTTATGGTTCTCTTTTGGGGCTTGGGAAAGGATTAGATGAACTGATTTCTGAAGGTGATAAAGTGTTCAATGTAAAGCACCTTGAAGAACTTAATAAAATTGGAGTAACCGAGTTTCTGGATAAGGCTGAACGTTATTTAGTTAAACGTTTTATCGAAGGTGGTCATGTTCATGGTCCAAAGTTTAATCCAGTAAAAATAAATTTTAGTAGATTCCTGCCCGATCTTCATCCATTTTATGGTGCAAGTACTTATAGGCTTCCTTCTCAAAAAGAATTGACTAATCTTAATCTTCGGAAACAATATCAGGAAGAGGCAAAAGTTTACAGGTTCAAAGCCACTATGTATGAAAAAGTTTTCTTTATTGCCGCTTCAATATCCCAAAAAACATTACGAGATGATCAAATTACAGATTTGAGAAAATCAATGTTCAATTATCTGTCTACAAATGTATTATGACTTCAGATTAAGTCTCCCTCCGAACATAGATTGGGCGGTTTGTAACTCATGGTATATGTTTATTTTTGCTTGTCTAAAGCTGATATTGCTCAGTTTCACGACATTTTATGTATGAGTCTGACAGTAAAAGATTGATTTGAATGGAACTGTTTGGGATATATATAGGCCTGATCTTAATCGATTGATAAAGCTTGGCACTTTTAAAACGTTTTAGTTTTTACATTTTTATTACTTCGGCTGATCTTAGCGTACAATTTTTCTTCTATTTGTGATTGGTAGTACTGGAAATTGCAATAGGTCACGATTTAGGCACCGAACTAGGTGTCTTTTTTGCGGTTTTTTGCTTCGTAGGGAAAAATGAAAAACCCCGGAAACGCTTGTTTTTCGTGATTTTTGGACGGATTGCTGGTAGAGATCGGGATTACTCGCTACGCTCGTGATCCGCAGAGGGGGGGCTTCATCCAAAAAAATGTCCCCGCCTGCTACGCAGTCGCAGGATTTTTTTGTTTCCGCTGGCACTTGCAAACAAGTTTGCGTTCCAGCGGAAACAAAAAAATCCCGCTTTCGCGGGACATTTTTTTGGGTGGCGGAGAGAGAGGGATTCGAACCCCCGGAGGCTTGCACCTCAACGGTTTTCAAGACCGCCGCAATCGACCACTCTGCCATCTCTCCGCGACAAAGATAATACTTCTTTGTAATATGGAAAGGTAACCTGCAAAATTCTTTGCGGTGCTTTCCGGAGAGAATGGCTGTCAGTCGGTTGCTTCGCTATTCTTTGATGATCTGCTTCTGCTTCACGTCAATCAGGGTCCCGAACTTTTTCAGGTCGTCTTTGCTGACGTCCTTTAAGTTGCCGGAGATGGTGATCACCAGCGGACGGTTACTGACTTGTTGCGTATAGAATTTGGTGATGTCGTCAAAGGTCATGGTTTTGTAGATGGAATACCTGTATTCCCTGGGGTCGGAAGTGTATCCCTGGTTTTTCCAGCGGGCAACTACGGAGGGAACATCCCTGAAATCGGGCTGTTCAGTAAATATTGATTGTAATAACGCTTTCTGGATTCCCTCCATACGCTCAGGTTTTTCAGGCATTTTGATGAAAAGTCCGCTCATTACCTGAATGCCTTCAATGGTTTTGTCGGCCTGTGTACCCATAAATCCCCTGAGGTATCCGTGGTTTTCGGGATAATACGGACTCCTGAAAATGGCATAGGCCGCGTACGACAACGAACGGAATTCCCTGATTTCCTGGAATACCAGCGAACTCATCCCCGAACCGAAATATTCGTTAAAACCTGCAGCAATGGCTTTGTCTTGCTCGGTTAGCTTGTCGCCGCTGGTGTACAGATAAATATTGCTCTGAACCGCTTTGCTGTATTGGTTGATGTAAACAGTGTTTGCTGCATTGGGCAGGGGCTGCAGTTCAATGTATTTCCCTTCGACCGGATTGTCCTTTAACGGAAGATTTTCCTTAATTGCCCGGTGTACCTCGTCATATGGGGTCTTGCCGGTGTAGAGTATGTCGGCATTATAGCCGGTGGCCTGCTTAAAAATGCTGATCAGCTCGTCACCCTTGAGTGCTTTGATTTCTTTCAGCGAAAGCTGCCGCAGATAGGATGATTGATCCCTGTAAAGGGCATAAGCAAATAAAGCATCGCCCAAAGTTTGCGGATCGTCTTTCATCATTTTGTAGTTGGCTTTGGCTTCCTGAATGAATTTATCGAGTTGCGTTTCATCGCTCTTGGCGGTGGTGAGCAGTTCATTCACCAGCCTCAGGGTGGGAACCAGATTCTTGTCGAACCCGTCAATGTTCAGCGTAAGATAATTGTCGTCCACACCGAAATCGCAGGAAGCACCCAGCTTCTGGAGTTCTGCGCGGAACTCCTGATAGGTCTTTGATTCAGTCCCAATGAGGTTCATGAACATCACCGCCTGCTCGAGTTTAGGTTCGTTCAGTTTCCCGGTTTTGTAATTGATGGTCAGTGAAAACACATCATTGTATGGATTGGTATTGTAATATAACATATATCCATTGCGTATTTCGCCTGTCTGGAGGTCAGCTTCGAAATCAATGAATTCGGGTTGCATGGGTAGCTCCTGAATTTTGTCGAGTTGTTGTGCGAAATCCGATTTGGCTTCTGTGTTCTTTGGTAGTACGGGCTTCCAGTCGGGTTTATTTATTTTATCTTTTTTTGGAAAACCCATGTTTGACCAATAAGCCAGATAATTGTCGGCGTAATACTGATTGGCTACACGGATAATATCTTCGCGTGTGATCTTCTCTACTTTCCGGATTTCGTTAAGTACTTCATCCCAGGTGGTGCCAGAGACAAAGGCATTCACCAGCAGGCCGGCCCTGTTTTGTGATGTTTCGAGCATCTTTTCGCGGTTCTTGCGGTATTCAAGTTTTAAGGCTTCGAGTAACTCATCACTGAAGGCTCCTTTGCGCAATGAATCGAGTTGTGCACGCACCATAGCATCGGCATCCTCAAATTTTTGCCCGATAATTTTAGGCACAAAAAGCATGAAGGTGCCACCCAGATCATTGCCCGGGAAACTGAATGCAGAAGCCGCCATCAGCTGGTTGTCCATAACAAGCTTGTCGAACAGGCCGGTGCTGGCTTCATTCGAAAGAATGCTGTTGCACAGGTTGAGGGCCACTTCATCAGGATGATTGTTGGGAACCGTCCGGTAGCCAAGAATTCCAATACGAACCGGTGTCAGTTTAACTTCTTTAAGTTCCCTGCCCATAAAGGTGTCTTCCGTGTAAACGGTATATTTTGGGATTTCTCCGGCAGTCCATTCACCGAATTTTTCACGGATCATAGGGATGATCTTTTCGCTGTCGAAATCGCCGCACAGTACCAGGGCCATATTGTTGGCGACATAGTAGGTGTGATAAAAATCCATCATCTTCGATAACCGCGGATTTTTAAGATGTTCCGCAGAACCAATGGTGGTCTGTTGTCCGTAAGGATGATGCTTGTAGAAAGTCTTTAATAAATCTTCGAAAACGGTCATCATCTGGTTATCGAGGTACATATTTTTTTCCTCGTACACGGTTTCGAGTTCCGACTGAAACAGGCGGAATACAGGATTGCGGAAGCGTTCGGAATAAATGTCCATCCATTTTTCGATCTGGTTTGCCGGAAAGGAATTGTGAAATACCGTTTGCTCAAAAGAGGTGTAGGCATTCAATCCGGTGCTGCCGATGTCGCGCAATACCACATCCACTTCGTTGGGAATGGCGTAATCCGAGGCTTTTAGCGACAGGTTGTTTATCTTTAGCTGAATGCTTGTGCGTGTAATTTCATCGGTGGTCCTGGCAAGACTGTCGTACATAAAGGAAATGCTGTCGAGAAAAACTTTCTCCTCAGTATAATTTAATGTGCCGATTTTATCAGTGCCTTTGAACATGATGTGTTCAAAATAATGTGCAATGCCGGTTGCATCAGCGGGATCGTTCTTGCTGCCCGCCTTAACCACCACGGCTCCGAACACTTCAGGACGCGAATGGTCTTCGTTGAGTATGACGGTCAATCCATTTTCGAGTTGAAACTGGGTGACTTTTAATGGCCCTTCTTTTTGCGCCAATGTATTGATAACGCTGCATAACAGCAGCGCAGCGGTGAGAAGGATGATCCGGAAATTTTTCATAGAAAGAATATTTTTATTGATACAACATTATTAGGAATGTATTTTCGCCGTTCACACCTCATCCTCCACATCCTTGCCATTCATCTCGGGCAGCAGCGCTGCGCTTTCGCCGGAGGGGAGCGACTGCACATCGCGCAATTTGCGGTTGATGGCGTTAGTGCGTGTGCCTTTTAATTGATCGATGGTTTCGCCGGCGCTGGTGATATGCTTCTGGGCTTTTTCGAGCAAGCCACCGAATTTTTCAAATTCCGTTTTAACAGCACCCAGGATCGACCACACCTCGCTGCTGCGTTTTTGCAGCGCCATGGTGCGGAAGCCCATTTGCAGACTATTGAGAATTGCTGCCAGGGTGGTGGGACCGGTTACAACAATCTTGAATTCGCGCTGCAACTGCTCCAGGAGGTTCGATCTGCGAATAACTTCGGCATAAATACCTTCAAAGGGTAAAAACATGATAGCGAAATCGGTGGTGTGAGGCGGATCGATGTATTTATCACGAATGTCTTTAGCCATCTTTTTAATGATGTTTTCCATGTTTTTGTTGGCGCTGTCAATGGCCGCTGGGTCGGCACCTTCGTAAGCATCGAGCAGCTGCTCATAAACATCCTTGGGGAATTTGGCGTCGATCGGGAGGTACACGGATGATTGCAGATCGTCACGACCTGGAAGTTTGATGGCGAATTCGACCAGATCGGTGGATCCTTCTTTGGTGCGGACATTAGCTTCGTATTGATCAGGTGCAAGGATCTGCTCGAGCAACATTTCGAGTTGTATTTCACCCAACCCTCCACGCTGCTTGACGTTCGACAGTACCTTTTTTAAACCCCCCACATCCTGGGCCAGGGTTTTCATTTCGCCCAGTCCGAGTTGTACGGCTTCGAGCTGTTTTCCTACGGTTTCAAACGATTGTCCCAGTCGCTCATTCAGCGTTTTCTGCAGCTTTTCATCAACCGTTTCGCGCATCTGCTCAAGCTTTTTCTCGGTGGATTGAATCAGTTCGGTCTGGCGGATTTCCATCTGCCCGAATTTTTCGCGCTGGGTATCATTAAACGATTGTACATTTTTATCAAAAACATCCTGAAAATCCTTAAAGACTTTTGTGAGCGATTCGCGCATCAGTGTGTTGTCTGCTTTCGCCTGATCATTCATCGAAGTCAGCTTTTGCTCTACTTTCTGAATAACTTTTTCCAATTGCTCTACAGTCTTTTCGGTAAGGTTTTTCTGTTCCCCTTTAATCTCATCAAATTTGCGTTGCAGTTCCCCGGTGAAGTCCTTCTGGTTGTCGCTGACTTCCTTGCGGAAATCCTTCATGGTGGCATTCAGTTCTTCCCTGTTTAATTTCGCCATTCCCGACGATTCGTCCCTGTTGAGGCGCAGGTCATCTTTCAGTTGCAGCGTGACCGATTGAATGCTTTCCTTCAGCTCTTCCGTATCAACCTTTTGTTTCCTGTTGAACAGGATGATGATTAAGATAATATTTATAATGGTTAGTGCCAGAATCGCGTATAGCATGACTTCCATGAGAGGATGTTTTTAAATTTTAGTATTTTCAAAAGTACATTATTTTAGGATAAGTCTGAGGTGCAAAAACGAAAATTCCGTTTATCTTTGCCGTTAAGAAATGAAATTATGAGTCATTCCAAGGTACAGCACGAAACCCGCACCAAATGGGTTGTTATCATTACCTTCTGCGCCATGGTGGTGGAAATTGTTTTTGGTATTTCCACCAAATCAATGGCCCTGCTGGCGGATGGTATCCATATGGGATCGCATGTGCTGGCTATCGGACTAAGCTGGATTGCTTACGTGGTTGTGAGAAGGCTCACCGCTAAGAATAACTTCAAAGGCAGTACGGATAAAATTCTTTCCCTTTCGGGATACAGCAGCGGTCTGATGTTGCTGATCTTTGCTTTTTATATCCTGTTTCAGGCGGTTGAACGTATTGTCAATCCTGCAGCCATCCATTATATGGAAGCCATTATTGTGGCTGTTGCCGGATTAATCGTGAATCTGGTTTGCGCGGTCATTCTGCACCATAAGCATGAAGATTCAGACCATAACATCCGCGCGGCCTACATGCACGTGCTCGCGGATGCCCTCACCAGCATCACCGCCATTGTAGGTCTCACGGCAGCAATGATATGGGATATCGTGTATTTTGACGCACTGGGAGCTATCATCAGTTCATTTGTGATTATCAGATGGTCGGTGAGATTGCTGAAGGATTCGGGTCGTAATCTTTTGGACATTCCTGCACGGTAAATTTTTTTGAATGATTTTTTTTTAATACCGGGATGCCTATGCAAAATCCCAGGCAAATGATTTACCGGCATTTCCTTGTTATTGCCTACATTTCCTGTAATTTTGCAGTATAATTTGCGAACAATGGAATGGTTAAATCAGTTGATCTGGGGGGAAACCGTTGCACACACAGTATTAATCTATAGTCTGGTAGTGGCGGCGGGTGTGGCATTAGGGAAAGTGAAAATTTTCGGGGTTTCGCTGGGAATCACGTTTGTGTTGTTTGCCGGTATTGCCATCGGACATTTTGGTTTCAGAATTAACCATGATGTGCTTGAGTTTATGAAGGATTTTGGACTGATCCTTTTTGTGTTTTCCATAGGGTTGCAGGTCGGTCCGGGCTTTTTCTCCTCCTTTAAAAAGGGTGGGATTACCCTGAATTTTCTGGCGCTGAGCATCGTCTTACTTGGCGGACTCACCACCCTTGTGATCCATTTCATTACAGGAATGCCCCTGTCGGTGATGGTTGGGGTAATGTCGGGTGCTGTTACCAACACTCCCGGACTGGGCGCGGCACAGGAAGCGCTTAAACAGGCGAATGCAGGGGCGGAAGCGGGATCCGTTCCGGATATCGGCCTGGGGTATGCAGTCGCTTATCCCTTTGGGGTACTGGGGATCATCCTCACCATGCTGATGCTGCGCAAAACCAGTCATATCTCGTTGCAAAAGGAGCTCGCGGCGTTTGAACAACAGGCGCATCCGGCAGATGCCCTTCCCGAAAAGGTCTCTGTAAAGGTTACCAATCCTGATTTTTTCAATAAAACCATTTTTACGATCTCACGAAAGATCCATAAAGAAATTGTGATTTCACGCGTACTGCACGAGGGGGAACTGTATGCCCCAAATTCAGGTTCTGTGATTTTTGAAGAGGATGTTCTGCTGGTGGTTGCCCAGAAAGGTCTGCTGAATGAAGTGATACAGCAGCTGGGGGTGGTCAGTGATATGGATATTTCCGGTGCTTCAGGGACTTTGGTTTCGAGGCAGGTGCTGGTAACCAATCGCGCCGTATTTGGAAAGAAGCTGGGTACGCTCCATTTGCGGACAAAATACAATATTAATTTTACCCGCGTGTTGCGCGCCGGTATTGAGTTTATGGCTTCGCCCAAACTGAAATTGCAGATGGGCGATAAGCTTACCGTAGTGGGCGACGAAAAAGCCATCGACAAGGTGGCTGAACTGCTGGGTAACTCCATTAAACGATTGAACGAACCCAACATGATTCCCATCTTTGTCGGGATATTGCTCGGTGTAGTGCTGGGAAGCATTCCCTTAATGGTTCCGGGTATGCCCAATCCCATTAAACTGGGCCTGGCCGGTGGTCCGTTAATCGTGGCCATTCTTCTGAGTCGCTATGGGTACCGCTTTTCGCTGGCTTCATATACCACACCCAGCGCCAACCTTATGTTGCGCGAACTGGGCATTGTGCTTTTCCTGGCCAGTATCGGGATAAAATCGGGTGAGAAATTCATTCCCACACTTTTATCCGGCGATGGCTTTATCTGGATGGGCTATGGCGCAATCATTACGATGGTGCCGATTTTCCTGGTCGGATTCTTTTCGCGGTTTGTGCTGAAGATGAATTATTTTAAAATCTGCGGACTTATTTCCGGTAGCATGACCGATCCCCCGGCATTGGCGTATGCCAATGGCATCGCGCAATCTGAAGCGCCCGCTGTAGCTTATGCAACGGTATATCCGCTGGTGATGTTTCTGCGTATCGTTGTGCCCCAGCTGATGATTTTGTTTTTCATCTGAGTCGTTAAATTCTTCGGAGCACGGGCAACCATTTCCTATCTTTGGTGTATATAATGTAAACATTCCGGATTTTGGATCATAAGGAATTGATTGACGGTTGTATAAAGTGCAGGAAATCCGCACAGGACGGGCTATATCAAAAATATGCCGGCCGGCTGTTCGCGGTGTGTCTCCGCTATACCCGCAATCGTATGGAGGCCGAGGATTTGCTGCAGGAAGGGTTTGTGAAGATTTTTAAAAGTATCCATACCCTGAAAAGCGAAAACGAACAGGCCCTGTATCCCTGGATGCGACGGATACTGATCAATCATACCTTGAATTATCTCCGGGATCAGAAAAAATACCGCTTTACTGAAGATATTGATGTTTATACGGATCAATGCTATGATAGCGCGGGGGAGGAGGATCTGAATACATATTTTGAACCACTGGAACCGGAAGAAGTGTTTAAACTTATCAACGCCTTACCTGATGGTTACCGTACCGTTTTTAATCTTTACGCTTTTGAGGAATATACCCATCAGGAAATTGCCGATGCCCTCGGAATATCTGTCAGTACCAGTAAAACACAACTTTTGAAAGCCCGCAGGACCCTGGTGGCAGGCATTCAAAAAAAAACGAATAGTGAAACTAACTATAAATTAGTCATATGAAAGATCCCTTTTCAACTGTTGACCGCTTAAGCAGGGATGCCCTGGCCGGATGGGAAGTGCCCCCGCCCACCCGCGTTGCTGCTGGTATCCGTAAAAGGATGTTCTGGTTCAACCTGTGGCACAGGCCGGTGTGGAAATACACGGCCCTCGCGCTGGGCCTGGCCGGACTGTCAACGGCCGGATTGATCTGGGCAACTTCTACCTTTAATCAGGACCTGCCGGCTAAACGCTTCGCCGGTCCCAACATTAGGGAAGCACGACAAATTTCTGCACAATTTTCAGGCACTGAAACAGCCGTGCAGGGGAACCCCGCTATGGTTTCTTCCAATGTATCTTCACCTTCCGGGAAACCGGTAAACCAAACCAATTCAGCTATGGTTCCTTCCGGGGATGTTTTACCTTCCGGGAAACCGGTAAACCAAAACGACCCCGAAATTATCGCAGAGCAACAAGTCGCTGCCGGATTGAAAAACAGTTACGTTCAACCACAGGAGCCCCAAAGCCAGACCAACAACAGCGGGCAATTAGCGGGTGTGGGAATGATAATGACTCAGAACATCACTTTAAGGCAAGGTGATTTGCAAAGAATACCTTTATTATATCCGGCAGGAGAATCTGCATTAAATAAAATATTAAATCCGGTCCCCAATAAAAAATATCCCCGGAAACCCTTGTTTGCCTTGAGTCTTAATGTTACCCCGCTCATTGCGAACACCGGTGAAAAACAAACAGAGGAAATCCGTGTCAGCACCACCGAACCCACGGGCACGGTTGCCCTGCTTTTGCAGTATAACCTGAAACACTGGTTTCTGGAAACAGGGATTCAGTATACACTTTTGCAAACGCGTCAGAAAGCTGACCAGCTGTTATACAATCCAAGGGAATTGCAGCAACAGGTACTGGCCGGACAGGAGCTGTTGGTTGATACCACCAGTTATTGGCATTACTATTACATTCAGGATTCTGTAATTCATCTGGGGGATTCGGTATGGACCACCGAATATGATTCGAGCTATAGTAATATATATGATAATGTGAGTTCAACCCTAAACGATACCCTGAAAAATGCTTCTTGGGTAACCGGTATTTCCCTTTTTGAAATCCCTGTGGGTGCGGGATACCGCTTTTATGCGGGTCATATGGAGTTCAACGTAAAGGGTGGTGTGATACTGGGGTTGCAATCAAAACTCAGCGGACATACGTTTCTGGCCTCTTCCTCGGCAGGATTGGTGCCCCTTACAGAATGTTATTCCACCAAAAGTCTGCAGTATTCATGGTATCTGTCGGCAACAGCCATTCGTCCGTTAAGCGAGAAATGGGCATTGATGCTTTCGCCCAGCTGGCGCAGCAGCATTAAAGGATTTAAAGGCAACGAAGGAATCGCTACGCGTTCGTACAATGCATGGGGTTTGGGAGTAGGATTAAGGGTTGAATTTTAAAATTTATTTTCAATTTTCAGACAACCTTTGCAACGACAGCGTGTATTTATTTCAGTAATCAATTAAAACTTTAATCATATGAAAAAACTTTTGCAAACACTTATCCTTGTTCTGGCCGTTCAGGCGGTATTTGGCCAATGCCAGGCGTTATTCAGTTCATCCTTTAGTCCGGCAAATGATTCACTTTACCTTTGGAATCAGTCGTACAGCACCGACTCGTCGCAGATTGTGGTTAATACCTATAATTATACTGTATACTATGGTGGGATGAGCTACACTTCAACGGGCAATCCCGCAATATTTTATTTTAATGGGTATACGGGACCCGTATACGCTTGTCTCACTATCACTACTTCTCTGGGGTGCACCAGCACTTATTGTGATTCAATTTACCCTCAGGGGGGATCTAATTGTATTGCAGACTTTTCTTATATGAGTAATACCGGGTCAAGCGTTAATTTTTTCGATCAATCAATTCCTGAATATCCCTCAGGCACGTTCAGTTACTACTGGACCTTTACCGGTGGAATGCCTGCTTCGTCAACCCTCGCAAACCCGGTTGTAGCCTTCCCCGGAAACGGTGTATATAATGTGTGCCTTACTGTCAATTCCGACTCGGGCTGCACGGCTACCTACTGTACTGATGTCTATGTCAGCGATTCCATGCAGAATAACTGTATGCTTCTCGTCAGTTCAAACATCAGCAATGTCAGTACCATTGGCGGGTCTGACGGGTTTATCGATATGACCGTTACGGGTGGCACTCCTCCCTATTTGTATGTGTGGAATACCGGCGCCACCACGCAGGATATTTATGGTCTGACTTCCGGCATTTACACCGTGACTATTATTCAATCCGATACCTTATGTCCGGCCACTTCTGCCACCTTCCAGGTTTCAGAACCTTACGACACCATTCCGCTCGATACCCTGTATGCACCACCTATTGATACCTGCCTGAATTTTCTTCCCGACAGTTTTTATGTGGCCATAGCGCAGGTTGATTCGCTGAATGCCACGGTTACCTGGACATTCACCGGTAACGGAGCGGCTTATACAGTGACGGTAGTTTATCCTTTTCAGGCTTATGGTCCGTATGTAATAGCACTTACTTTTAATTGCGATTCGTCGAAAGGGCTCACTACCTATATGACCTACATTAATATTACTCAGTCTCTCGGTGTACCGGAAAATGCAACACCCGATTTTACCGTCTATCCCAATCCTTTCAACGAACACCTCGATGTTGAAATGCCGGGAGGTATCACTGAAGTGATGATCTATAACAATATGGGTCAGTTGGTGTGGTCAGCCGCAGGCAATGGTTCCGAAAAACTAAGCATTGATGCCGCTTCCTGGCCAGCCGGATTTTATATGATCCGCCTGCAGGGCACAGAAGGCAATGCCAGCAAACTATTAATCAGACAATAATCGTTAACCTTTGTTCATTTTTTTAAAGACCGCTTTCGGGCGGTCTTTTTTTTGAATAATTTTCCCAACACTGACTAAAAATTATTTCGCTACATTCGCACTTAGAAACTATTTGGATTTTTAATTAAATACTACATGTAACCATAAGGCAGTCATCCCGGACTTACTTTGGCTCTGCTCAGTACAAGTAACCCGAGATCCTCTCCGGAGGAGTCATCCCGGATTTAATCCGGGATCCCCTAGCAATAAGTATCTTTGCAATAACAAAAAAATGAATAATCAATTTCAGAAAAATACATTTAGAAACACAAGAAGTCTTCTGATCAAGGGGATCCCGGATCAAGTCCGGGATGACCGCTCCAATTGATTTTTCTTCTATTGATTTCAAAAATCAAAACAGTTTCTTAATATATTTGAATCCCTGATACATTTTTTTATCTGACATTTAACCCAAAACCCATGAAAAAACTCAGCCTGCTCATTTTGCCATGCTTCATTTATATTTCTGTGAATGCACAAGCTGTCCTGTCGTGGCAGAAAACCTATGGTGGCACCGGCCATGAATATATTTACCAGACCATTCCCACAGCCGATGGCGGTTTTGCATTTGTGGGTTATTCCGAATCAATTGATGGGGATGTGCCATCAAACCAGGGTGGGGAAGACCTGTGGGTGGCCAAAGCCAATGCTTCCGGCACACTTGAGTGGTCGTACACTTTCGGAGGCAGCAACACTGATAATGGATTCGATCTGGTACAAACGGCAGACGGCGGATTTTTTGTCGCAGGATGGACTGATTCCGGCGACGGTGATGTAACCGGTCACCATGGTACTAGCGGCTCAGATTTCTGGGTGCTTCGGCTGAGTGCATCGGGCGCATTACTTGGGAATAAGTGTTATGGCGGAACCAGTGATGATGATGCTGCTGCGATTGCTTTTTCGCAGGACGGCAAACTGTATGTTGCCGGCACTACCTACTCCTATGATAATGATGTCAGCGGAAATCACGGGACCTACATGAGCGATCTCTGGGTAATAAAAATAGATACATCCCTTAACCTGCTTGCGCAGAAATGTGTGGGCGGTACTGAATATGAAGAAGCGATGGATATGGTTTGCACTGCTGATAATGGTTGCGCCATCACCGGAAGGTCATATTCCACGGATGGTGATATTACCGGATACCATGATGGCAGCGACCTTGTGCTAGCAAAATTATCTGCAGCTTTTGCAGTGGAATGGGCCAAATGTTTTGGCGGTACCGAAACAGAAGAAGGGAACGCAATTGTGCAGAATGCTGATCAATCCTTTACCGTGCTTGGTTATACCAGTACACATAACAACGGCGATGTTACCGGTCACCACGGCGCTCAGGGCTCCGATGATTTCTGGCTGGTAAAAGTCAATACCGATGGTTCGCTGAGCTGGGCCAAATGTTACGGTGGGAGCGGTGACGATCAGGCCGACGGGCTGACAGCCAGTGTTGCCGGTGGTTACGCTATGTGCGGACTTACTAATTCTACCGACGGAGATGTGAGCGGTTTTCACACTGCAGCCTGGGATCCGGATATCTGGGTGGCCAGGGTAGATGCCATCGGAACCTTCCAGTGGCAGCGTTGTTGTGGCGGCAGCGGACAGGACGAGAGCTTCCGCGTATACGAAGAAAGCAGCAATTTATTTGTGGTTACCGGCTTCACCTATTCTCCCGATTATGACGTTACCAACTGGAAAGGTGATGCCGATGGCTGGATCCTTAAAGTGACCGGCAGTGCCGGATTGCACGATGTGCAAACCAATGATGAAATAGCGGTTATGCCCAATCCGGCGAATGAGTTCCTGTATTTTGAAGAAGGCACGGTTGACTATATCCGCATCTCTGATTTAACCGGTGCCCTGTTGCTTGAAACACAAAATCCTTCTGGCAATAATATCTCACTGAATAGCCTTAGCACAGGCCTCTATCTGCTTGAATTGCGAAACGGAAACAACTGGAGTATACAGAAGCTGATGGTGGTGAAGCATTGATTGGCGGGTAAAGTGCTTTGCGGCACTCTGTTTATATAGTATGAAGAGATTTATTATTCTATTTATATTATTACAATGAATTGCCTGAGATCACTAATTGTGACGTTTAACGAGGCAGATAATTAATAGCTGCAGCAGAGGTTACAAATGTGCTGGAGAAATAAAAAGGGAATAAATTCGAACGTGTAATAAATTATGGCACCAAATAAAGTTGTAAAACAAAAGAATATTGAGAATTGGATTTTTACGATCCGTAAGGCACAGGTAATGATTGACAGCCATCTGGCGGAATTGTATGCTGTTGAGACTAAAATAATCAATCGGGCTGTTAAACGAAATATTGAGAGATTTCCTGAATCTTTCATGTTTCAACTTACAGAAAATGAGTGGAATGATTTAAGGTTCCAAATTGGATCCTTAAATATGAAGTCTCAGAACTTGAGGTTCCAAAATGGCACCTCAAGTTCTGAGTATGGCGGCCGTCGCTATCTTCCTTATGTTTTCACTGAACAAGGTGTAGCAATGCTTTCAGCAGTACTTCATAGTGAAACAGCGGTTAAAGTGAGCATACAGATCATGCAGGCTTTTGTTGAAATGAGAGAGTTTATCACTGAAAACGCTGCAATATTTCATCGTCTTGATAAGGTTGAAAAAAAACAGCTCGAGGCGGACGAAAAATTTGAACGTGTTTTTCAGGCACTTGAGAAAAAAGATACAAGCGTTGAAAAAGGAATTTTCTTTGACGGGCAGGTTTTTGATGCCTATGTCTTTATCGCCGATCTGGTCCGTAAGGCCCGGAAGTCAATTATACTTGTAGATAATTACGTTGATGAAACGGTACTGACATTGTTTGCTAAAAGAAAAAAGGGAGTGCAACTTACCATATTCACGAAGGAAATAAACAAAGAGCTGGAACTTGATATAAAAAAACACAATGCACAATACGATGCAGTAACTGTGAAAATATTGAAGCAATCGCATGACCGTTTCCTGATTATTGATGATGCCGCACTATATCACATCGGCGCATCCCTGAAAGACCTTGGTAAAAAGTGGTTTGCTTTTTCAAAAATGGATGCAGAAACAATAAACCTGCTCGAAAAATTAAAAGGGACTAAATGAGCGACTGGAAAATATTGAAATTGTTAATGGTACAAGGAGGTGTTGTTCTCCAATTAAAATTGGTGTGACTGAACCTGGTCTATTCCACAGGTGTATTTTGAGGTTTTGTTCCCTTTGATTTCTGCAGATTATATTCTTCCAGTTCATCCGCCTTTACAAATGCAAACCAGGTAACTTCACGAACCACGCATTCATATTCCACTGTTTCAAAGGCGGTAAAGTCAACAACGGCATATTCATTTTTATTCGCCTCACGCCATTGTTTAAATTTTTGAACTTTATAATGTCTTGAAACTTCATAATAGCCCTTGGCCGTTTTCCCCGCTTCCAGGGCCTTTTCAACCTCTCTTTGTTGTGCACTCAGTTGGGTGCCAAAAAGAAAAAAACAGAACAGAATGGTATAAATGGAAAATCTCATTGCTTCAGGTTTTTATTGTGGAGATGATTTATCGATCCCGGTCAGCCTGGAATTGCGCTGCCATAAGGTAAAATGGTATCCAATGGTGAGCATTGGCATATAGACGTTTGAATGACCTCGTTCAAAATTGATCTGATCTCTTACCGAAATAATCAATGTGATATAATCCTGTACAAAATACCGCAATCCAATAATGGGTGTACAAAATACACCGGTATGATCGAACCCCTTTTCAATTCCAAAGTCACCACCAAAATAGGGTGATATTCTTCCTTTAATCGGGTATGAAATCAATTCCATCCGGCATGGGGTGAATTTATTGATACTGGGGAAATCATTGGTATAATAGCTATACCGTATCCCATAGGTGGCACATAAATAGCCCTTTAAGATCGTCATTCCAATTGAAGCCTCTGCGCCCATATTGGCCCCTCTATTAAGATTTTCGTAGTGCGGGAGTCCTCCAAATATTGAAACTTTTGCGTTTAAAGCTACGGGCTTTTGAGCTTTTCCTATCTGTGGTATGGAGAGCAATATTAGGATGATAAAAAGTGTAATGTATTTATTCATTATATGTGAGATGTTGTAGGCGACAAAAGTAAGGTTAAAATAGATAGCATCCGGATTCAATTTTCGCGACGCGTTGTGGGTTTGCGAGATTTTATGGTTTGTGTATGAGGGGGCGTTCTCATACCTGCTGCGCTGTAATAAATATATCCTTAGAAAGATGTGTCATTTTAGAAAACACACCCCCTCCATGCATGGTGGACATTATCAAAATCTATTAGAATTGCATCACTTTGGTGTTGTTTGCCATTAAAACTTCCAAACAAAAGGCAATAGATTTTATTATTATTCAAAATAAAAAGCATTTTCGCCGCAGCCAATAAACTCTTTTTTTCCACTTTTACTAAATTGATAGATTTCAAAACGATCATCATTTGCGCTTATCAATGCTAAGATACTTTTCCCATCATTCGAAACTCTGGCAGAGGCAGTGTTTAACGAAACCACATTCCACATCTCATTTCCTTTTTCGTCATAAACTGCAATTGTATATAGAAAATCTTCATCAGGCATCCTCTTTCTGGCAGGGCATGAGCATATAACAACGAATTTGCCATTATTAGAAAATTTAAAGCAGGTATAAAATTGGCAATTTTCACTCTTAATTGTGTGAATGATTTTCGAATTACTTAAATCAGAAATATTAATATCGCCATCATAATATATGCTTTTATAATTGTTGATATCAAAATTAATTTCCATAAAAATTCCATTATGGATAGCAAAAGTTAAATAATAGTGCAAAAGCGAGTAGTTTTTATTAAAAAAATGGATATAATTACCATTATTGTATCCTGAATAGTTTTTTACGAAAAATATTGATTTTGAGCATCCTATTTCTTCTGTAACAACTTCTTCAACAATTTTACTGCTTTTCAGTGTGTTAAAATCGAATTTGTACAAAGCATAAGTTTCAGTTGTTATTGCAATATTTTTTCCAGATTCTTTAGATACAAAATAGGCCCCATCAGCATTTATTAAAAGTAGATCAGGTAGAAGCTTAGAATCTCTATTATAATCCAATTTGGCAACTTTTTTACTAAAAATACTGATTGAATCAGACTCATCAATAATCAGGACAGGAGGGTTTTTTCGATTTTGGCAAGCTAATAAACTGAAAAGCAGAAAAACTATGATTATTTTTTTCATATTCGGAAATCAATTGATACCAACAGAAGTACGTGATATATTAGTATAGACAAAAATAGGGTAAATGTAGATACAACATTCGGAAAAATGTGCCCGCCTGCTGCACAGTCGCGGCTTTTTATTGAAAGAGGGGGATTACTCGCTACGTTCGTGATCCCTAAAGGGGGGGGCTTCACCCAAAAAAATGTCCCCGCCTGCTACGCAGTCGCGAGATTTTTTTTTGCCAGTAGCGCTTGTAAACTTCGTTTACGCGCTAATGGCAACAAAAAATCCCGCTTTCGCGGGACATTTTTTTGGGTGGCGGAAAGAGGGGGATTCGAACCCCCGGTCCGCCGTAAGACGGACAACGGTTTTCGAGACCGCCGCATTCAACCGCTCTGCCATCTTTCCGGGTTGAAGTTTTCGTTGGAAGCGCAAAGATACTAAATTAAGGGCAAGAAAAAAGACAAAAGAAAAAAGACAAAAGGAAGATGAAAAAGTTAGAAAGTAGAAAGTTGGAAAGTTGAAAGTAGAAAGTTGGAAAGTTGAAAGTTGGAAAGTAGAAAGTTAGGTTGAGGTTAAGGTTAAGGTTAAGGGGAGATTCGCTGCGCTCATCGTTTTTTTAAAACATTATAATAGACTGCCTTGGGAAATGACGAATGTCGAGGGTTCCCAGCGCCCATGCTTAACCTTAACCTCAACCTTAACCTTAGACTGCCCTGGAAAATGACGAATGTCGAGGCTTCCCACTGCCCACGCTTAACCTCAACCTTAACCTTAACCTATTCTTGACCTCATTTTCGGCTTTTGCTGGGTGAACTGCTACTTGCGCGTCATCTCGCACGAAATCGGGTAATGATCCGAGTAGTCGACCTTGAAGGTTTCGAAGTTGTAAGCGTTGAAATGCTTGCTGTACATGATGAAATCGATGCGGATCGGAGGGAAGATCCCGGCGTAGGTGTTGCCAAAACCTGTACCGGCAGCGGTGAAGGCATCGTTGAGCACATTGTTCAGCCTGCGGTATGCGTAGGATGCAGGCGTGTCGTTAAGGTCGGTGCATAGAATCACCGGGTATTTGCAACTGGCGACGTGCTCGGCAACTTTTTCTGACTGTGATGCGCGGTCGATGAAAGCTGCGCGCAGCAAGGAAAAGATGCGCTTGCTGCTTTTTTTGTGTTTGTCGAGGTCGGTCGTTTCTGTCACTTCATGCGTGTACTCAATATCTTTCTTGCTTAAGCGGATCGACTCAAAATGGGCATTGTAAACCCTCACTGTATCCTGCCGGATCACTAAATCGGTGTAGATACAGAAGTTTGCGGAGCTGTTGTCGAACGCAATCTGGCCATGTCCGGCAATAGGGTATTTGCTGAAGGTAGCCAGTCCGAATTTGATGATGTTTCTGCTGACGATATTAAATACCGTATCAGTAAAAACAGGCTGAAGCATTTTAATGAGGGTGTCGGTGGTGCTGAAATCATTGTTGACATCATGCACGTATTCCTGGAAACAGAGGATGTCGGGCTGGTTGTTTTTTATCAGGCTCAGGATCTTGTCGCGCTTTTCGATATTGGATTTCCAGTTTTTGTCGTAATTGTAGATATCGAAATTTCGTACGTTGTAGGATAAGATTTTTACCGGAAATTCTTCAGCCGTATAACTGTGTTCGCTGCGGTACTGAATGTGCGAAACAATGTGGTTCCATCCCAGGGCAATGGTTAATATGGAAAGCAGCGCCCAGCGCCAGTTAAAGAAGATCCAGATCACGACAAAACACAGGTTGATCATGACCAGGATTGAATAACCCAGTCCGAAAAAGGGGAGGTAGGAGTTTGTTTCCGGACTGACATAGGGCGCAGCATACGACAATCCCAAAGCAATCACAAAAATAAGGTTAAGAAAAATGAACAGGATTTTAATGATCCGTGATCCTGTACTTCCTTTTGATTTACCGGCCATTGTTATGGTGTTTCGATGTTGTTATTCTTTTTTTGATGCCTTGAACAGCATGTCTTTTTCTTCTCTGCTCAGACTTTCGTATCCCGATTTTGATATTTTATCGAGGATGGCGTCGATCTTTTTCTGGTGCTCCGCCCTGTTTTTGTTGTACTGGTCATCTGTCATGGGCCGCTGTGAATAATGCACGCGCAGTTTGGGCTTGGGTGCAAACAGTTTGCGGAAGAGCTTACTGATGGGCGCAAAAATCTTGCTCATATCGGTGCCCTTTTTCAATGCCATGATGTAAACAAAGCCCCAGACGGCTCCCCCAAGATGTGCGATGTGCCCGCCGGGGTTTGACTTTTCGATGCTCAGCAGGTCAATCGCTACAAAGATCAGGGCAATATATTTCAGTTTTATCTTTCCGACAAACATGAAGTTTACCGTATAATCGGGAATGAAGGTGGCAATGGCCACCAGAATTGCCAGCACCGAGGCCGAAGCCCCTAAGGCCACCGATTGATCGACCACTCCGGCAAAAACAGGGAACACGTTAAACGCCCCGATGTAAAAAGCAGCCCCCATGATCCCTCCGAAAAGGTAAGTAGCCACCATTTTTTTCCCGCCAAGGTACTCCATGAAAATCCGTCCGCCAAAATACAGAATCAACATATTAAATAAAATATGAAGCAGGGTCTCATGCAAAAACATATAACTGATGAGGGTCCATGGCCGCTGCAATAACATTGTGACGGAAGCCGGCACAGCCAGCCATTGCGCAATGGCCGATACAGGCTGCACAATGATTACTTCTGCATCGTGCGGCTGGTACAGAAACGCAAACAAACGTATCAGACTGATCAATACAAATACGGCCACATTAATCAGCAGCAATATCGATAAGGCACTTTTGCCCCGGAACAATTCTTTCCATCCGGCCCCGGGAGTGTTGTATGTGTTGGTTTGGTAGTACATTTTTTTTAAATCAAAGTTTGAAAGTGGAAAGTTTGAAAGTGGAAAGTTTGAAAGTAGAAAGTTTGAAAGTATAAAGTTAGAAAGTTTGAAAGTATAAAGTTTGAAAGTGGAAAGTTAGAAAGTTTATAAGTTTAAAAGTGGAAAGTTTGAAATGGGGAGTCTCTCTTTATTATTTTTTTTGGTTCCTGGTCGTTCTCAATTTAGTTCCCGGCGCTTCTCATAATGATCATCATTAGTTGCCGGCCTTTTAACTTTGAACTTTCTGCTTTTAAGCTTTCTGACTTTTCAACTTTTAACTTTCTAACTTTTTAACTTTCTAACTTTCAAACTTTCTAACTATTTTAAAAAAGAGTTTTCCGATTATGTTTGTTCCAATATTTTATCAAAATAAATCCAAACAACATTCCTCCCAAATGGGCAAAATGGGCAACGTTGTCGCCGGGAAGGTTGGTGAAACCTGAGAATAATTCAATGGCTCCGAAAATAATTACAACCCATTTCGCTTTGATAGGGAATAAGAAATAGATATAGATAAGGGTGTTGGGGAACATCATTCCGAAGGCCAGCAATATGCCGAATACCGCGCCTGACGCACCTACTACAAGGGGAGCATTCAGATAATCTGCCCGGTACTGATCCATGAAATCTACTGTTGAGCGAAGGTTCATGGCCGCTAATGAATCGCTTGACTGGCGGATACTTTCGGCCTGCATGGTCAGCAATTGTGACTGATCCCTTAAGCTGTCGGCAATCTGAGGAAGGTGCAGCGATTGTTGCTGAAGTTCGCGGGCATGTGCCATGGTGACATCAGCGAACTGATTCAGGGTGTCGGCCTGCATTAACATGCTGTTGTATTTTCCCTGGAATGCGTTCACATGGTTTTGAATATCGTACGAAACCACCTTGAAATTGGACGATTCCATGAAGTCCTTAAAACTGGTGACAGAAGGCGATTGTTGGTAAATACTGATGGCGTTCAGAACAGGTTCGGTCTGAAAATAAAAAACCAGCATTTGTATGAGCGCCGCGCCCAATCCGGTAATCAGAAAGTAAATAAGAAATCGTTTTGATCCCCAGACATTTTCGAGTATATACCCAAACATCCAGAACGCGAACATGTTAAAAAGGATATGTGAAAAACTTCCGTGCATAAACATGTAGGTAACGAGCTGGTAGGGCTGGAATTTGTCTGCCGCAAAATAGTGCATCCCCAGTATATCGGCGAGATCGATCTTAAAGGCAGAACTCAGGCCAATGGTGGCCAGGTAAAACAATCCGCTGATGATAAGAATGTTTTTTACTACAGGGGGTAAAAGTTTGAAACTTGTGGGTCTGTATTGATCGTAAGCCATGATTGGGTGTTATGTGGTATAAATATTTTATTTAAAAGTCTTCGACATTTCCTCATAGGAAATGATGTTGATTATTTTTTTGCCATCCGGTGTTTTATCAGGAACGGCGCAGGCAAACAGCAGTTCCACCATCGATCGCATTTCTTCTTCGTTCAGATACTTCCCGGGTTTAACAGCCATCTGACGGGCAAATGCGGCAGCCAGCCTGCTCCGGTTATTACCTTCCATGTTCTGCAGGTTGTTTTTGTAGCTTTCGAGCACCTGCTCAAGAATAATCTGGAGGTTGTTGTCGCCGAAATCTGTAGGGATGCCATTCACAATAAAGCTCCCGCCCCCGATGTCGGCAATATCGAAACCTGTGGCACAAACGTCGGTGAGGATCGAGCTGAAAAGTCCGGCATCCGCGGAAGAGAAGGTGATGGTTTGAGGGAAGAGCAATTGCTGGATGTTTCTGTTTTCGGCTTTCTGCCGTTGCATGGTGCGCTCAAATATGATGCGCTCGTGGGCATACTGCTGGTGAATTACCATCAGCCCGGTTTTTAACTGGGTGAGAATGTATCGGGTATTCACCTGGAAATATTTCGGACCTGCAGACTCAGCAGGGGTTTCGTCGAGTGAAGAATGGATGGTGGACTGTGGAAACAGCTCATCGGTTTGTACGGGCGTGGGCACAGGTGCCGTTTCATCTTCCTGTGGGTACAACTTGCCCCATTGCTCTAACCCTTGCCGGGCAGGATTTCTATAACTTTCCTTTGGAGTAAATCCTCCATTGTCTTTCTCGAAAGGATTAAAATACGGATTAATCTTAACCTGCGGAACCTTTACGGTTTCGCCCGTTTTCATCTCAGGAAAATCCATGCTTTTCTCAATATCAAAATCCAGACTGGGCGTCAGGCTGAACTTTCCGAGTGTTTGCTTTACGGCCGAACGGATGATGGCGTATAGGGATTTCTCATCCTCAAATTTTACCTCGGTCTTGGTGGGATGAATATTAATGTCGATGGTTTTCGGATCAACATCCAGAAATAAAAAATAAGTTGGGAAGGCATTGTCGGGCAGCAGATCGTGAAAAGCATTCACCACGGCGTGATGCAGATAGGGGTGTTTGATGAAGCGGTTGTTGGCGAAAAAATACTGATCACCGCGGGTGCGTTTTGCAAACTCGGGTTTACCGATAAAACCGGAGATATTTACAATATTGGTTTGTGTTTCAACCTGCACCAGTTTCTGCGAATAATTATTTCCGAACACGGCAATTATCCTTTGACGTGAATTGCCCGGCTCGAGTTTATAAACCTGCTTGCCGTTATGATGGAGCGAGAAAGCAAGGTCAGGATTTACAAGCGCTACACGCTGAAATTCTTCGATCACATAGCCCAATTCGGTACTCTCTGCTTTCAGGAAGTTGCGACGTGCGGGAACGTTGAAAAAAATATTTTTTACCAGTATGGAAGTGCCGAAATTACACTGACAGGCTTCTTCGCTTTTAATCACCGAACCTTCGATGAGGATCTGGGTGCCTACTTCATCCTCACGGCGCCGGGTTTTAAGTTCCACCTGCGCAATAGAGGCGATGGAAGCCAGGGCTTCACCTCTGAATCCCATGGTGCGTATGGCAAATAAGTCGTTGGCTTCCCTGATCTTGCTCGTGGCGTGCCGCTCAAAACACAAACGGGCGTCGGTTGCCGTCATACCGCACCCATTGTCGGTGACCTGGAGGAGGGTTTTTCCGGCATCTTTTAATACTACAGTAATGTCGTCAGCTCCCGCATCGATAGCATTTTCCATCAGTTCTTTAACAGCGGAGGCGGGGCGTTGAATCACCTCGCCGGCTGCGATCTGGTTGGCTACCATGTCGGGAAGAAGTCGGATAATATCCATGTAAAACTTTAGTTTAAAGAAAAATAATCCATAATAATACTAATATCAGCAGTACCAGAAATAACAGGGTGGTTAATCCCTTACTTTTTCTTTTAATGCTGTTTTTTCTGCGCCATTTTTCGTTCAGTTCCCTTTCAAATTCTGTACGGTCAACATTACTCTTCAATCCTTTGCCATCAGCGATATTTTCGCTTATGCCCCCTTTGTAGACGAGTGGCCTGTACTGGAATTTTTTGGCTTTTGGGATTTTGAAGAAAACGAAGCCCATGTTTTTTTATACAAAATTAGTTTTTTTTTCTGTGCTGTGCTCATCTCATAAACACCTGCGAAGGTCAGGTTGGGACAAAATTCGCATGCAGAGGGAATTGCGCCGTGGTCAGAGACCAAGAAAATCGTCGTATAACACCTGCAGGTAGGACTTTCCTTCGATTTCCAGCATGGGTTTCTGATGTCCGGTGGTTGAGTCGCAGCGAAGTACAAAAGGATGGTCAACCCGGTAGTCGGCGGAATAAACGCCCCAGGGTCTGACCCATCCGAAGCCGACTTCGTACGAGAAGTAGGCGTAATCGGGACTGCAGGGGTTCAGTAAATCCTTCCCCCATTTAAAAGCGGTGTTGTTGACCTGCATCTGGGTGAGCATGGTACGTGCAAAATCGGCCTGTGAGCCGTGTTTGTCAACCCTGAAGCCGCGGTATTCGGGTTTAATGACGTTGCCATACCACAAACAGACGATCCGGTTGTATTCGGGATCGAAGTAATCGGTGTTTTTGTACGAAACATGGCTGTGGTCGGAAATAAAGATAAACAGGGTATTGTCGTACCAGGGTTTGGTGCGCGCTTTCGCGAAAAAGTCCTTCAGGCAGGCATCTGAATAGTGTGCTGCATTCACATAGGGGCCTTCGTATTGATAATTGGTGAATACCTCCGGCATTTCCTGGTCGTAGGGTGTATGAGTGGAAACCGTGAACAGCGCGGAAAAGAAAGGTGGGTTCAATTGATCAATATCACCCATAAAAACCGGCATCATATATTCATCATGGATACCCAGTTTCCCGGAAGGGATAGAAGAGTTGATATCTTTTTGTTCTTTAATGAAGTCGAAAGCGTTGGCATTTAAGTAACTTCTGATGTTGCCATAGTCGAGCGAACCCCCGAAGGTAAAGGCTGTTTCGTAGCCCAGACTGTCAATCTTTTTAACGAACGACGGGAGTTTGCGATATTTCTCAGGGTGTTGGGTAAGGGTAGAATAGGGGAAGCTGGGATAACCGCTTATGATCGCTGAAATGCCTTGCTGTGAGCGCATTCCACTGTTATAAAACTGTGTAAATAACACTCCGTCCTGCGCGAGGCTGTCGGTGAAGGGCGTAATGCCCGCATCGCCCCCAAGCGAGGCCACCAGGTCGGCCGACCATCCTTCGAGGATAAACATCACAATATTAGGACGGGTACTGCTGAGCACCAGGGTGGTGCTGTCGCAGGAGGTAGCCAGAATTTCTTTCACCTGTTTTCCGGAGGCTTCCTGCGTGTATATGGCGAAAGGATTTTCTCCCATGGCGAAGCGGTTTTCAAGTACCGAATGCATAAGGTTCCAACCTGAATTAATGGCAGTAAGGTTCAGAATATCCTTACGGGAAAAGTAGCAACTGCTTTCGTTTACCGGAATCTGTTGGGTTCCCCCGCGCATCCCGACCAACATCAGCACAGGTATCACGAAAGTGTACACAGCCGTGAAGATCAGTTTTCGCTGCACCTTAGCGGTACGGACAAAGAAGAATTTCCACCAGAGAAAATAAGACAAAACGCTTAACGCAATCAGAATCCCTGAAAGGAGTATAAAAGACCCGGTGCCGGCCGTATTTACGACCTCTGATGGATTCGCCAGATATAAGAGGGCTTTGTAATGCAGTTTGATGCGCCATTCTTCAAACACCCCCATTTCGCCGACGGTTATGGCAGAGAAAACAAAAATGGCCAGCCCGGTGTATATTTTTATGGCCAGGTCGAAAAACCGGCGGGGCCAGACGGATTGCAATCCCCAGATCAGGAAAGGAATCACCATTAACCACATTGCTGCTGAAATGTCGAGTCTGAGTGCATGCCAGAATACCGATAGCACGGAAATGATGGAAACGCCCTGCAGTAGGTTATATTCGTAACAAAGAAAGACAATCCTCTGAATGGCAAAAAACAGCATCCAAAAGACAAACATTTTAAGAAAAGCCCACACTATTTTTTTTGCAGTTGCCAGGGTGTTTTTTTTGCAAAAATACGAAGCCGGCGCAAACTGACACTGAAAAATATACAATAGGTTCATATTGAGAATGTTGTAGAATTTTATAGTTCATAAAGTCCGGCGGTTTCCCATAAATGATTTATATTTGTGATCTGATAAGAATCTTACACATATCAATTATTGAAATATGAATAAAGTGATTTTGTTTTTTGCGGCCCTGCTTTTCTGCTTTAATCTTTCTGCTCAGAAATATTCTGATTCAACTTTCGTAATTGGCGAGGGGCATGTGGGGAAAGTATTGATTAATATGGATGAAAAAAAATTGTCGTCCCTATACGAACCCTCACAGATCAAGGCGGATAAGAAGTCCGCTGAAGGCGACGAGTACGCGGTGATTAATATTACCCTTCCGGGAGAAAGCAAAACCGGAATCGAAATTGAAACCATGTGCATGGATATTTGTCTGGTAAGCCGTATCACGGTGTATAGCCCGAAATATAAAACGGTAAAGGGTATTAGTGTCGGCAGCAATGTAAGCGACCTTAAAAAGAGTTATACGATTTCTTCAGTGATTGGCGGAGAAAAAGGAATCATGATTTATATCGAAGAAATTCCACAGACGGCCTTTGTGGTGGACGTTCCCAAAATAAAAGCCTCTGCCGGAAAAACCATTAATATAGCCGAAATCCCTGATCTGACGAAGATCCAATGGGTTTATATGTATTAAGGTTTCCGGTTTCGTAACGAGATTAGATGTCTCTCAATTCTAATCATTATCCATTATTCATTAATAATTAACCATTAACCATTAACAATTAATCATGTCTTTCTTTGTGCGAAATTTCATCCTTCTCATTTCCGGATTAGCGTTGCTTCTTCCATTTTCTGGTCCGGCTTACGATCGTGATGCTGAGGGGATGGGTGTTGACACGGTTCATTATCTGAGTATTTTGTTTGTGGGCGATGTGATGCAACACCAGCCGCAGATTGATGCAGCGTATGATGCGGAATCGCGCATTTACGGATATGACAGCTGTTTTAAATATGTGCGCGATCTTGTATCGTCCTACGATATTTCGATTGCCAATCTTGAAGTTACCCTCGGGGGGCCGCCATACACAGGGTATCCGCAATTCAGCGCTCCGGACAATATTGCGGTGGCGTTGAAAAATACAGGGTTCGATGTGTTATCTACGGCCAACAATCATAGTTGCGACCGGGGTCGCAGGGGTATTGAACGTACGATCCGGATTCTGGATAGTCTGGAAATTCAGCATACCGGGACGTTTAAAAACGCAACTGAACGCGAGAGCAACTATCCGATGATCATTAAAAAGAATGGGATTAAAGTGGCCCTGTTGAATTATACTTACGGTACCAATGGAATTGCTGTTCCTGAACAGGGAATGGTGAACCTTATTGATACAACCCTTATTGCGGCTGACCTGCAACGCGCCAAAGACAGTCTCGTGGATAAAATTATTGTTTCCACGCACTGGGGCGACGAATACCAATCGCATCCCAACCAATGGCAGGAGCAGATTGCAACTTTTTGTTTTGCTAAAGGGGCGGACATTGTTATTGGCTCGCACCCGCATGTGGTGCAGAAAATGGAGCGTTATCATTATCCCGACAGCAACGGACGGGAAGTCATGCTGGTGTATTCATTGGGAAACTATATTTCGAATCAGCGTGCCCGACTCAAAGATGGTGGCGCCAGCATTGGTTTTGTACTGAAGAAGAAAAATGGAAAAACGGAAATTGAATGGGCCGGAAATTATTTTACCTGGGTTTGGGTACCGGTGGTTAATGGCCGTAAGCAGTATTATATTGTCCCGGTTTCACAATACGAAACCGTTGAAGGCTTTATGGATGCGGAGTCGAAAGCAAGTATGAATGTCTTCATCACAGATAGCCGTAGTTTATATGGCAAAGAAAATAAAAAGATCGGCGAATTTACCTATGATATCAATACCAAAACATGGGCTTTACCGGTTGATCAAAAACAGTAGGATATGAGCGATAAGTTTTCGAGAATTACGTGCGACAGGTTGTTACACATTTTATTGGCGGATTACCGCGCGAATGGACAGATGTTGGGAATCCCCGGAACCCTGTTTTATAAACCTTCCGGAAAAGAGCCATACCGTAGCACACGTTTTGGTTATGATTTGGGCACCCCGCTGGGTGTTGCGGCCGGACCGCATTCACAGATGGCACAGAACATCATTGCCTCGTGGCTTTGCGGAGCAAGATACATCGAATTGAAAACCATTCAGACGCTTGATGAACTCGAGGTTTCCAAGCCCTGTATCGATATGCAGGACGAAGGGTACAATTGCGAATGGTCGCAGGAACTTAAAATTCACGATTCGATTGATGAGTATATCAATGCCTGGGTGATCATTCATGCATTGCACCATTTTCTTGGTTATCCGGGAAAACCGGAAGTGATTTTTAATATGAGTGCCGGATATAATATGGAAGGTCTGCTGAAAGAAAATGTTCAGACATTTTTTGCAGCAATGCTGGATGCCACTGAGGCTATCGCAAGTAAAAAGAAAAGCCTGCAGCATATTTTTCCGGAGATTGAAAAAATTGATATACCTGTCCGGATTTCAGATAACATTACGTTGTCTACCATGCACGGTTGTCCCCCGGAAGAAATCGAAAAGATCGGACAATACCTGATACGGGAGAAAAAACTGCATACCGTTATCAAACTCAACCCGACCTTACTGGGTCATGAAGCCCTGCGCGAGATACTGAATGCGCGTTTCGGTTTTGGCACCGAAGTGCCGGATGAAGCCTTTAACCACGATTTGAAATATCCTGATGCGCTCAGGATTATCCGCTCATTAAGCGATGCCGCTGCTGAAATCAAGGTGCATTTCGGGCTCAAACTGACCAACACCCTTGAAAGCGTGAATAACCGCAAGGTGTTCGATCAGAAAGAGCACATGATGTACATGAGCGGTCGCGCGTTGCATGCCATCAGTGTATCATTGGCCGCCCGCCTGCAAAAGGAATTCAAGGGGGCACTCGATATCAGTTTCTCCGGTGGTGCCGATTTCCAGAACGTTGCGGAACTGCTTGCCTGTGGCTTATCACCCGTGACGGTGTGTTCGGATATTCTGAAACCCGGTGGATACGGGCGGTTGCATCAATATACTGAACGCATCGCTGAACGTTACAAAACTTCAGGTGCGGCTAATCCCGCTGAGCTGGTGCTTAAACAAGCCGGTGAAAAGGAACTGCCCCTTGCACGCATGAAAAACACCGCGGCTTATGCCGAAAAAGTATTGGCTTCGGAATATTACAAAAAGGATCTTTATCATATCCCAAATATAAAAACCAGCCGCAAACTCGGAGCTTTCGATTGCATTGCTGCTCCCTGTGTGGATACCTGTCCTTCGAACCAGGAGATTCCGCAATACATGTACTACGCGGCCCGTGGTGAGCTGTCGAAAGGGCTGGAAGTTATTTTAAAAACCAATCCGTTTCCTAATGTGTGCGGACTGGTTTGTGATCATATCTGTCATACCAAATGCACACGCATTAATTACGACAGTTCCTTGCGTATCCGCGAAGTCAAGCGGTTTATTGCGGAGAACAGTCCCGGAGTCGATATTGAGCCTTCTGGTGAACAGTCCGGAAAAAAGGTAGCTGTGATCGGTGCGGGTCCCTCAGGCCTTTCAGCCGCGTATTACCTGCGTATGGCCGGGTTTCAGGCGCGTGTGTATGAGGCGAAGAACCTTGCCGGCGGTATGGTGGCTGATGCCATTCCGGAATTCAGGTTAACCGAAGCGGCCATCCTTAAGGATATTGAGAATATTAAAAGTACAGGCGTGGAAATCCATTACAATAAAAGTGTGGATGCGGATGCTTTTGCGGAGTTACGTAAAGAAAATGATTTTATTTATATTGCAGTCGGTGCACAACATGCTAAAAAGCTTAACATTCCGGGTGAAGACCTCGCGGTAGTATTGAATCCATTGCGTTTTCTTTCGGATGTGCGTCGTGGTAAAAAGCATAAATTGGGTACAGATATTCTTGTGATTGGTGGTGGAAATACCGCTATGGATGTTGCAAGAACTTCCAAACGCCTCGCCGGAAAAGATGCAAAAGTAACCCTGATTTACCGTCGTACCCGCAGTGAAATGCCTGCCGATGCTGATGAAATTGCAGCAGCAATCAATGATGGCGTTGAACTGATGGAGCTGGTGGCCCCTTATGAAATCACACCGCGTTCCGATGGACGGTTCCTGCTTAACTGCAGGCGCATGGAGCTCAAAGGGACAGATGCTTCCGGAAGACCTAAACCTGTGGTGGTGGAGGGTTCAGAATTTGACCTGGTGGCAGATACCATTGTTCCCGCTGCCGGTCAGGATGTGAACATCCCCTTTATGACCGCAGAGGAGCGGATTACCGACAATGAAACGTTCGAAACAAAAATGACTAATGTGTTTTTGGGTGGCGACGCATTTAATGGAGGAGCCTCTATTATCCGCGCCATTGGCGACGGACGTAAGGTGGCTGCAAAAATTCTGGAACGTTCCAACCTTACCCCTGGGGCAACAACGCCAAAAAAGAAGGATATCTCGGTTCAGGAATTAATGGAAAAGCGCTCCAGGCGCCAGTTTGGAATGGCCTGGGAAGAAACCGCATTAAACCACAACGATCCTTTTGCCCTGGTTACTGCCACTCCTGATGTGCAGGCGGCTGTGGATGAAGCTTCACGCTGCCTTTACTGTGATGAGTTGTGTAATATTTGTGTTACGGTGTGTCCCAACCGTGCTAATTTTTCTTACCGCAGTGAGGCAATGAGTTTGCCGTTGTTCTTTATTGAACCCGACGTGCAGACCGGCAAAGTGGTCATCAGTCCAAATGGCATGCTGGTAGTTAATCAGGAAACGCAGGTTGCCAATATTTGCGACTTCTGCAATGAATGTGGCAACTGTGCTACATTTTGTCCTACCGCTGGTCGTCCCTATGCCGATAAACCCCGTATATGCCTCACGCGCGAGAGTTTCATCCGTGAAAATCATTCCTTTTATTTCAGCACGAACAAGGGCGAACGCATCCTGTTATTCAGGGAGGATGCTAATGTGTGTTCGCTTGAACGAAAGGATGGACAGTGGTTTTACGAAGACGATACCCTTCAGCTTGTCCTGACGGATAAAGATTTCAGCATCACATCCCTGATGTTTCACCAGGGCGCATTAAAAAATGTCAGTACGCGGTTTGTGGCTGAAATGATCGTGTTATACCGTGCATTGTCCAATGCGCCATTATTTCAATAGGTATAATGTATATGTATTAAAACCATCTAAATAACTACTATCAATAACTGCTAATCTGTACTCATGAAAATTTTGCTGATCAGTCCCGGAAATCCTGATGAAATTGACAATACGATCATCCGTGGCATACCTTATCTTTTTGCAAAAGCCTTTATTGCGCCGCATGCAGTGGCAACCGTAGCCGCATTAACCCCTGCTGAACATGAAGTGAGTATTCATGATGAATACATGCGCGGACCTGTTGAAAATGTTCTTGAAGGGACCACCTACGATATCATCGGTGTTACGGTTATTTCGAACCAGATCAGTCGCAGTGTGGATATCTCAAATCATTGCAAGCGGCTCTGTCCGGGCGCTATCATTGTAGCGGGTGGCATTGGCGTTGAGACCATGATACAAGGAATCCCGAATGCATTCGATGTGGTTTTTCATGGTGAAGCTGAAGAAACCTGGCCGGCGTTTTTAAGGGATGTTGCTGATAAATCGTACAAAAAATCCTACAAAACACTTTCCAAACCTGACCTCTCGCTCACACCACCACCGCGCTGGGACCTGATCAAAGAGGATATTCTTTCGTACAACTCGGTATCTGTACAGACCACCAGGGGCTGTCCGCACGACTGCAGTTTTTGTGATGTAATTTATGTTTATGGACGCAAACCCCGCGCTAAGCCTATCGAACAGGTACTCGAAGAAATCCGCAGGTTGCAGGCACTGGGTGTTGAGTTGGTTTTTATTGCGGATGATAATTTTTCGGGTGACCGCACTTACGTGAAAGAGTTGCTGCGTAAGCTGATTCCGATGAATAACTCATTTGATTTACCGCTGGGATTTTTCACACAGCTTGATATCACTATTGCTCAGGATGATGAATTGCTGCGTCTGTTGGCTGATGCGAATTTCTACAACCTGATGATCGGCGTGGAATCCATCAGTCCGGAATCGCTGAAAGATCTGAACAAGAAGCAGAACATGGGCATTTCCATTCCAGCGGCAATCGAGAAAATACAATCCTACGGAATGGTTGTATTAACCCATATGATCATAGGCGCTGATTCGGATGATAAGACGGTTTTTGAATCCACGGCCCGATTCATTAATGATACGAACATTGTTTTTCATATCTGTCATCCACTGGCAGCACCTCCGGGAACACGTCTCTGGTATGATCTGAAGCGTGCAGGCAGGATTATCAGCATTGATAAGGAACGGATGATGGATCAGTTTGATATCCTTTCTAATATTACCCCGGCACAATTGACCAGGGTAGAATTATTCGAAGGGCTGGCTGATTACTGGGATATGATTTATAAACCGGAGTTTTTCATTAAGAGGGCCCTGGGATTTTTAGATGGCATTAAACATAAGCCGAATATTCCCGTGAACGGATTGTATGCTGCATGGAAGATGCGGAGGATGATTGCGCGTGTATTCCGGTATTACCTGTTTGAAGTGGAGAAGATCCACCGTAAAACTTTTTTCCGTTTGATGAAACACGGAATGAAGGATCCTATGTTCATGATTCCCAAAATTATTTATCTCTATAGCTTTTACCTGATTGATGTCCGCCGTTCGCAGTACGATGCCCGCATGGCACGCGAACACGCACAATGGGAGCGCGAGCATCCCGAAGAGATCCAAACAGACAATGGCATTATACCTGTGAATGAAAAATTCCGTGCACATGCGCGCGAAATCGTTAATACGGCCTACAATTACTTGCGTCCTTCTGTTTCAAACAAAGAAGTGATGGCGCATATGGTGGTGCAATCCCTTATGGATTTCCACGACCGTTTTAATTTCACTTTCGAGGAATTCGACGATTACTATCGTGAGCAATTATTGCTTTGCTGCGACCGTGTTAAGGATGCAGAAGGGGAGGTTGTGCCATGCGAAAAAAACTTAACTGATAGCGCCCCGGTAGGGTTTACGCGCGAAATGATTGATGCACTCGACAGCCGGATGCGTCACAGGGAATTGGCCGAGCAACTTGCGTAATCGGTGTTGCTGTTGTGTATAAACGGCGTTGCCGTTATGCAATAAAAAGAAAGTTTTGTGTGACGATAGTGTGATCAATGGATTAAACGGAAAGCCTGAGGGGTAGGTATTGTCTTCAAAGGACAACATACCTATTTCCGTCTTCCTTCCGACGGCACTGCATCCGTAAAGCATTCATTTTCTTTATTATAGTTGCATCTGATTTATCGCACTGGACTACAAACAAGCTGACAAAACCCTAAGGGTTTATGTGGAAAAATCGCAGAATTCTGCAAATGAACCACTAAAACCCTTAGGGTTTCTGCTAATCTGCCACTCATATTTTACCCTTCGTTTAGCAGTCGCTATTGCTGTGTGCCGGGAGGTTGCTCTTTCAGAGCAATCAGGCCGCCCGTAGACGCCTCGCTGCACAATGAAAAGAATGTCGCGTAAATTATTTAGTCATGCAGTCACCCTGCTAAGAGCGTGTGCGGTGGCCTTGTCAAAGCAGCGGGCGTGCGCGGGCGTGAATCGAAAAAGGCCTGCAAATCCGCAAGGGGCCAGGCAGCAGCTTTATCGCTGCCGGCTCTGTCGAAAATGGACGAGAAAATCTTTACTCAAAGAAAGGTGTTCGTTGAAGATCTTCCAGAGAAGACCATCAGCGGGAACTTTCGGCACTACCTTGCGTGATTTGCGGCCTTTTTTGAGGGCGGGGGGATAGCTTTCCTGCCTGCGTGACGCAGTCAGGCAGGGCTTTGACTAGAATTTTGGCTTCACCTTTTGTTCATGCAAAAGGTGAAAAGGAAAGAAAAAATAATTTTAGCCGGGATGCATTGCTGTTGGCTCGAAGCTATAAATAGAGGAAGTGTCCTTTGAAGACTGCACCACCAAAAATTACAGTGATGGTGCAGCAACACGCACAGGTTTTCGGTTTGATTTTAATCAAACCTTTATAAATGCAAGAAAAAGTTTTACTTTTTCTCGGCGTTCTTTTCCTTCAGTTTTTTCAGCACTTCTTCCTGCATGCTTTTCGACAGCGGGAGGTAGTTGAAAAACTCCATAGAATAGCTGGCGCGGCCGCTGGAGATATTTCTCAGCTGTGTGGCGTAACCAAACATTTCCATGAGGGGGACGAAGCCATTAAGTTTCTGGGCACCTTTGCGGAACCTGCGCATGGATTCAATGCGTCCTCTGCGGCGGTTCAGGTTACCTGAAACTTCTCCGATATAATCATCCGGGGTATTGACTTCGATTTTCATTACAGGTTCCAGTAAAATGGGATGGGCTTTCAGGAATGCTTCCCTGAAACACATGGATCCGCAAATCTGGAAGGCCATATCTGAGGAGTCGACCGGATGATAATTTCCGTCGATCAGCACCACTTTAACGTCAACCACGGGGAATCCGGCAAGAATACCTTTTTCGATGGTCTTACGAATCCCTTTATCTACCGAACCAATGAATTCGTTAGGAATAGAACCGCCTTTAATTTTGTCGACAAATTCGTAACCTTTGCCTTCGTTGGGTTCGAGGCGTATTACAACCTGAGCGAACTGACCTTTACCACCACTTTGTTTCACATGGCGATGGTTGTTTTCTGACTCTGTGGTAATGGTTTCTCTGAATGCAACAGCAGGTTCACCGGTAATCACTTCCATGTGAAACTCGGTTTTCAGCCTGTCGATAAGGATTTCGAGGTGTAATTCACCCATACCGGCGATAATGGTTTCTTCGGTTTCGTCGTCAAACCTGACATTGAATGAAGGATCTTCGTTGGCCAGTTTGCGTAATGCTTCACCCAGTTTTTCCTGGTCTTTACGGACTTTAGGAATGATTTTTAATTCAATAACCGTTGGGGGAATATGAATATTTTCGAGGTGGAGCGGTGCCTCCGGATCACAAAGGGTGTCGCCGGTCTTGGTGAACTTCATACCAATAAGGGCTACAATATCTCCGGGACCTGCAGAACTAACCTCTTCGCGTTCCTGTGCACGAATCTTAAGGATACGGCCGATGCGTTCAGTCTTTCCTTTGGTGCTGTTCAGAACAGCAATACCACCGGTGAGGTGACCGGAAAAAATGCGGATAAAAGTCTGTTGACCAACATAAGGATCGTTGATAATTTTAAAGGCTAATGCAGCAAAAGGATCTTTTACGGAAGGATTACGGGTGTGGGTCTTTTCGATATCATCCACATCAGTGCCTACGATAGCACCTGTGTCGAGCGGGGAAGGTAAATAATCAGCTACTGCATCCAGTAATAAACGGACGCCTTTGTTTTTATAAGCAGCTCCGCAAAGAACAGGCGTCAGCATCAGTTTGATGGTGGCCTCGCGGGCAGCGGTTCTCAGTTGTTGAGCAGGGACTTCTTTATCTTCAAAAAACAGTTCCATAATGGGCTCATTAAACTCAGCGAGTCTTTCCACAATGGCTTTCCGGGCAATTTCGGTGGCCTCTGCGAATTCTGCAGGGACAGGACCTTCGGAGCGTTCATCACCATTGTAGGTGTATGCTTTGCGTTCGAGTACATCGATGATGCCGTAAAAATGTTCCTCGAAGCCCATTGGGAGCTGAAAAGCCAGCGCTTTGGCGTCGAGGTCTTTATTGAGTTGCTGAATTACTTCGTTGAAATCTGATCCGGCACGGTCCATTTTATTCACGAAAGCGATACGGGGCACATGATAGCGGTCAGCCTGGTTCCACACGGTTTCGCTTTGGGGCTCAACACCACCAACAGCACAAAACACGGCCACCATGCCGTCGATTACGCGAAGTGAACGTTCCACTTCAATGGTGAAGTCAACGTGTCCCGGGGTATCAATCAGGTTGATATGAATGTCTTTCCAGTTGCATGAAATGGCGGCAGAAGCAATGGTAATACCGCGTTCCTGTTCTTGTTTCATGAAATCCATGGTAGCAGCGCCATCATGTACTTCACCTATTTTGCGGTTCACACCGGTAAAAAATAAAATACGTTCTGATACTGTTGTTTTGCCGGCATCGATATGAGCCGCAATTCCGATGTTCCTTAAGTCTTTTAATGCCATAATAATTGATTTTTCCTGTAATTTGTTTTTGAAACCCTTGTTTCTCTAAGGCTGTAGGTATTTTTTCGACAGTTGTTTCAAAAAGGCTTGCAAAGGTCGTCATTTTTTCGCAACTAGCTGTTATACTTAAGTTAATATTTGCAGGAAATCATCATTTATTTATCAAATTCAGGTCAAAAACCTTGGTTTTGATGGGGTGATGTGATGATGTGAAGATGTGATGATGTGATGATGTGAGGATTTGATGATGGGGGAACGAATTATGAATTATGAATGATGAATGATGAATGATGAATGATGAATGATGAATGATGAATGATTGGGCGTAGAGACAAGGCATGCCTTGTCTCAACCGCATGCCTTGTCTCTACACATCCCATGGTTTAATAAAAAATGGTATTTTTGTTTGATAAAATACGCAACCATGCCTGCAAAGCAATATAAAAAGCCCGTTACCTCTTCAAAGCACGTTAAAGCCACGAAATCTGTATTGGTGAAAAAGGCGGCTGTTCCTAAAGAGGCGCCGCAGAATCCGCGCAAGCCGCTATATTATATTTTGGGTGTATTGCTGATTACGCTGGTGTTGTATATGCCTTCGCTGTTTAACGATTTTATTGTGAACTGGGATGATGGGGGGTATATTCAGGAGCATGAGCTGGTGCATGAACTCAATGCAGAGAATATCGCCACTATTTTTAACCCGGCTACTTTTTATAAGGGGAATTATCATCCGTTAACGACCTTTTTCTATGCAGTGGAATATGCACTGGTAGGAGAACATGCTTTTCTGTACCACCTGAATAATCTGTTGTTTCATCTGCTGAATGTATTACTCGTGTTTATTTTTGTGCGCAGGTTATCGAACCGTATAGAACTGGCGGCTTTCGTAGCCCTGTTCTTCGGGATACATCCCATGCATGTCGAAAGCGTGGCCTGGATCAGCGAGCGGAAAGATGTGCTGTACACCTTTTTCTTTTTACTCTCAGCACTGTTTTATATGGATTATCTGCAAAAAGCAGAACATAAAATACGAAATTACAGTCTGGCCATTCTTTGGTTTTTTCTGTCGCTGCTTTCGAAATCCGCCGCAGTTGCGCTCCCCGGAGTACTATTGCTGATTGATTTTATGATCAAAAGAAAGTTTCACTGGAAATTGCTCGTGGATAAGCTGCCTTTTATCGTGCTATCACTGGTGTTCGGAATACTGGCCGTTAAATCACAGGGGAACCAGGGAGCCATACAGGATCTCGGACCGCTGTATTCGCCTTTTGAGCGAATCTTCCTTGTGTGTAATAATATTGTGATGTACCTATACAAGTTGTTTGTTCCGTTGGATCTTGCAGCTATGTATCCTTATCCACCGCGTGTTGAAGGTAATATCCCTGTGCTCTTTTATATTTCAGGAGGCATCGTGTTAGCGTTCACCATGCTGTTTATTGCCACCCTGAACCGCGGCAGGCAGTATGTTTTCGGAATATTGTTTTTTCTTGTCACAATCGCTTTGGTCCTGCAGGCGCTGCCCGTAGGAGGTGCTATCATGGCTGAACGTTATACCTATGTGCCTTACATCGGGCTGTTTTTTATACTGGGCTGGATGTACACCAATGCCTGGCAATCCGCGAAAGCGGTATGGAAAAAGATCACACCCATGTTGCATGTGGTGGTAATAGCTTTTGCCATATTATGTTTTTCTCTTTCGTGGCAGCGTATTGCTGAATGGAAAAATGGTGAAGTGCTGTTTACGGCATTAACAAAGACATACCCCAATCTGCCCTTCGGGTATAACAATCGCGGATACCTGTATTATCACTGGTTGAAGAATAATGATAAAGCCGATGCGGATTTTTCTAAAGCCATCAGTCTCGATTCTACCTATTATCAGGCACTGGGTAACCGTGGGGTTTTATACTACAATACACAGCGATATGAGGAGGCGATCCGCGATTTCACACGCGCGTTGCGCTACAAACCTGATGAAGAGGGTTCGCTGATCGGGCGGGCGAATACTTACAGTACCGTTTTTAAATATGATCTGGCATTGCCGGATTATAATGCCTATCTGTTGTTGAAACCCGACGATACCAAAGCCTGGATGTGGCGCGGAATTGCGCTCTTCAATCTGAACCGGACCGATGAAGCGATGGTTGATTTCGAGAAGGCGCATAGTCTGCAGATGTTGGTAAAACCCGCAGAGCGCATTCATTTTGAAGCCGAAATCTTGTACTGGAAAGCCCTTGTGCTGACCCGAAGAACGCAATACGCTGAGGCCCTTCAACTGTATAACCGTTCTGTAGAACTAAACCCCGGCCGTGCTGAAACCTACAGCTGGCGCGGCATTACACATTATCATCTGAAACACTACCCCGAAGCCATCGCCGATTATACCAAAGCAGTATCGCTGAATCCTAAGGATGCCTCATCGTTTGTGAACCGGGCCATTGTGTATAACGACATCAGGGAATATAAGCTGGCCTTTGCCGACCTCAATACCGCGGGTACGCTGAATTATGCGCTCGATAAGGATTTCTTCTTTAAGGTGATGAAGGCCGCTGGCTATTAAAAGCAAGATCAAAACATATATCTTTACGCCTGTTGGTACATGGAAACCGCTACTGGCGTTGGTTTGCGTGCAGTACCTTTGGTTCTGGTAAATTTATTCCCCTCTTTACATAATTTTCCTTTATAAGTTTCAGTTATCAATGGTAACTCCTCTATTTCATATCCGCTATTCAATTTATTAATTTAACACTGAGTGTTTTGAAAAGACTACTACCCGGTTTTTCGATTCCATTTTGTATAACCCCAAAAAAATTGCAAAATGAAAACACTCAATGGTTTTATGGTAACACTGTTGCTGGTTGGTTTCATTACTGATCGCAATCTGGCTCAATCTTCCTCGTCCACCACAGGGACGTTACTGGTCATGGTTCAGGGGTTCGATAACACTGAAGGCGAACTCTTAGTGGCTTTGTACAACGAACAGGAGCAATTTATGGATGGCACTCCCACCAAGGGTGCCCGTCAGGTTATCAAGGCCAGCGAAGAGCTGGTTACTTTCGAAAATGTCCCTTACGGACATTATGCCGTGGTTGTGTTGCAGGACCTGAACAAGGATAGCGAGATGGGTAAAAATTGTTTTGGGATTCCCACTGAAGGTTATGGTTTTTCGAACAATGCGATGGGAAGTTATGGCCCGCCCTCATTTGAGCAGGCCAGTTTCGCTTTTGCCAATCGCTACCAGACCAAAATTATCGACCTTCATTACGGTATTCCGAAATGAAACCTGATGAAAGGAATTGTTTGTTTTTTTGGAGTTATGGGAAGTTTTATTTTTATTTTCTTGTATTAAAATGGGACGGTTTATCAATATAGTGATGGAGAAATACAGCGGTGAAACCCGGAAATGTTTTACCCTGCAGGTAATATTTTAAGTGTAAAAAAATGTTAGTTTTGCATTTAAAATATCATATGCCCGAAAAAAGAGTATTAGTTATATATTTCTCCCAGTCGGGGCAGCTGAAACGGATTTTGGATAAAGTAACCGAACCCTTGGCACAAGCGGGTCACCGCATCGAATGGGCCGAATTACAGCCAGAGCCTGCGTTTCCCTTTCCCTGGACTTCTGATCAGTTTTTTGACGCTTTTCCGGAAACCTTCATGGGCATCCCTTGTAAGCTGAAACCTTTGCAAACTCAGTTGGCCGAGGCCTATGATCTTGTGATCCTGGGCTATTCGCCCTGGTATTTGTCTCCCTCTATCCCGATGACCTCATTTCTGCAAACCGCGCAGGCGAAGGATTTGCTGAGGAATAGTAAAGTCATTACCGTTATCGGATGCCGTAATATGTGGCTGATGTCGCAAGAAAAAATTAAAAAGTACCTGAAATCGCTGGGCGCTGATTTGGTTGGAAATATTGTACGGCGCGATACCAGCTCAAATCTTGTGAGCATTGTCACCATCATCCGCTGGCTGATAAAAGGCAAACAGGAAGCCACCCGATGGTTTCCCCGGGCAGGGGTTTCGCAGCAGGATATCGATCATTCCGTTGTGTTTGGTGAATGTATTGTGGATTCGCTGAAACGTAACGAGTTTAATGATTTGCAGGAACATTTAAACGCAAAAGGCGCTGTGCAGATTTTTTCCAGTTTGATTCTTTTTGAACGCAATGGATCTAAAATTTTTAAGATGTGGGCTTCAAAGATTCTTAAAAAGGGTCCTTATGGCGATCCCCGCAGAAAATTCAGTCACAGATTATTTAAAATATACCTCCTCGCAGTGCTGTTCATAGTTTCACCGATAGGGAACTTTGTTTACTTTTTCATCAAACTCTTTATCAAAGCTAAAGTCAATAGGGATGTTCAATATTTTTCACACAATTCCCTTTGTGACTCCAATTAGTTTTGTACTTTTATTCTTCTTTTTCGTCCTGAATATTTATGAATAGTGTATATATAACCCGTTGTGCTAGATTTTTGCCTAACCAGCCCGTCTCTAATGACGAGATGGAGTCGTACCTTGGAATGATCAATGGTAAACCATCGATTGCCCGCAGGGTGGTATTGAGCAGGAATAAGATCAAAACGCGGTATTATGCACTGACTAAAGAGGGGATGCCCACGCACACCAACGCAGAAATGACCGCACTGGCCATTAACGGACTGTTTAACGGGGATGTTACTGCAAAAGATGCTGAGCTTCTTTGTGCCGGAACTACTTCCCCGGATCAGCTGCTGCCTTCTCATGCCGCAATGGTGCATGGATTAATGGGCAATCAGCCGATGGAGGTTTCTTCTTTTTCGGGGGCTTGCTGCACGGGTATGCAGGCGTTGAAATACGGTTATATGTCGGTGCTTTCCGGCAACACAAATAACGCTGTATGCTGCGGTTCTGAGCGGCTTTCCTCCTGGCTGCGTGCCGGCAAGTATGAGTCGGAAGCGGAGAAAATCAGCCTTCTGGAGAAAAACGGATTTATTGCTTTTGAAAAGGAATTTCTTCGCTGGATGCTGTCGGACGGTGCTGCGGCTGTGTTACTTGAAAATAAGCCCGGAACGGAACTTAGTCTGAAAATTGAATGGCTCGAAATCACTTCCTTTGCTCACAAGATTGAAACCTGCATGTATGCCGGTGCTGCTAAGTTAGCTGATGGAAAACTGAAAGGCTGGCACGAGTATAACCCGGCGCAGTGGCTCGATCAGTCATTGTTTTCGTTGCAACAGGATACCAAACTGCTGGCTAATCATATCGTTGAACTTGGACAGGAATTCCTGAATTCATTAATCATTAAGCATAAGCTGGATATTGCATCCATCGATTATTTTCTGCCCCATCTTTCATCCGAATTTTTTAAAGACCGGATCAAAGTGGCACTGGAAAATGCCGGCACTCCCATTCCGGAAGAAAAGTGGTTCACCAACCTGACCAAAGTCGGAAATGTGGGCGCTGCTTCACCCTATTTAATGCTGGAGGAATTGTATCATTCCGGCAAATTGCAGAAGGGTCAGAAGATATTGGTAATGGTGCCCGAAAGTGCCCGTTTTTCTTATTCATATTGTTTACTTACTGTTTGCTGATATGAAAATTTCTGACGTACCCCAAGACGATGCCGGTTTCCTGAAAGAAGGGAAGGTCAGGGATGTTTGCTACGCTGTGGATGAAGAAGGTAATTACAAACAGGTGCTGAGTGTTGGCTGGGATCCTAAAAATGAAGCGATGCGCTTTGCCTGGAGCCAGGTGCACGAGAAAGCAGAAAAAGTAAGACAGCACGTATTAAATGGAAAATATAGCCCCATAGCATTTCATATGGAGCGGACCATGATGAATGCCGGACTGCTGGCGCAGTATACCGGTTTTTCACGTTTTAAAATACGCCGGCACATGAAGCCTAAAGGGTTTCAATTGCTGGGATTTGCAGAATTAACTACCTATGCAGAAGCCTTCAACCTCACGGTTGAAGAGTTGCAAACCGTTTAATTAGTGTCTGTCCATAAAGTCCGTCTGCGGCGTTGCCCTCGTATTGAAAGGCAGTCAATTACGCCAGTAAACTCCTGCCTTTAAATACTTCAGGCGCCTTGCATCCGGAGCTTTATGATCAGCCACTAAGTTTATTGACAAACACTAATTAGCCTGATGATTATAGATTTTAAACATAAAATGGCCGCGCATTGCGAAAACGGTTCCACAGTGAACCTTTTACGCCACCAGGGAATCGAACTGAGCGAACCCCTGGTCTTTGGTATTGGCTCCGGCTGTTTTTTCTCCTATATGCCTTTTATCAGGGTAAGCGGGATGCCGGTGATTTCTTTCAGGCATTTGCCGGGAATTATCTTCAGAAGGAGCACTTCAAAGTTGGGAGTGACCATTGGTAAGATGAAATTCCACAGTCAGCGCAAGGCGATGGATCAGCTGGATATGCTGATAGAACAAGGTATTCCTGTGGGGTTGCTGGTGGGTGTATTTAATCTGACCTATTTTCCTCCTGAGTATCGCTTTCATTTCAATGCGCATAACATGGTGGTGATGGGTAAGGAAAACGACCGCTATTACATCAGCGATCCTGTGATGGAAAACATAGAAACCTTGTCCTACAAGGAACTTCAGCGGGTGCGATTTGCCCGTGGAACTTACCCCTCGAAGGGACGCATGTATTGGGTTACGGGTACGCCCCCTGTGCCTGATCTTGAAAGTGCGATCCGCAGAGGTATTAAAAAGAATTGTGATGATATGTTACGGATTCCTGTTCCGTTGTTCGGTGTAAACGGGATCAAGTATATTTCGGAACGATTGAAAAAATGGGATACCCATTATGGTCAGGAACGTGCGGCCCTTTTATTGGGACAGTTCATTCGTATGTTAGAAGAAATAGGTACCGGGGGCGCTGGGTTCCGGTTTATGTATGCGGCCTTTCTGCAGGAAGCGGCCGGTATTATGAATATGCCCGATTTACGCGACTTGTCAGTGAGAATGACCCAGATCGGGGACCACTGGAGAGAATTTGCCTCCATGGGAGCAAAGAATTTGCGCAAGCGCAATGTGCCCGCTACTCCTTACCCTGATCTTGCACAACTCCTCCGGAATATCGCCGCGAAGGAGGAAGGTGTTTTCAGGGAGCTGGACCGGATTTTTGTTAAGGCATAAAAAAAGACTGTCCTTTTGAGACAGTCTTTTTTTCTTTAAAGCATTTAATAAGCAGGCATCTAAGTTTAGCTTGGGGATCCCGAAACAGGTTCGGGATGACCGCTACTATCAAAGTTTAGTAAATATGGTTAAGGTACAGACCCCAGCCTCATGCTGTCATGCTGAACTCCTGCCCGACAACGTCCTTCAGGCGGGCGTTTCAGCATCCCCGTTTAGGTAAGGGATCCCCTTGCGATCATTCCTTTATATGTTAAACTCCGCTGCTATTGCAGAATCCCTGTAATTTCGGGGCTGTTGAATAATTCCTCCAAACGTTTTTTAAGCGCAGGGGGTAATACCTTGCGGGCATGGCGGGGAGGACTCCAGAAACTGCCACCCAGGCTTTCTTTACCTTCAATAACTTTTTGCCCGAGGAATTTTCCATCAGTGCCGTATATCTGAAGTACCAGATTATACTGATACCATACAACCTGATAGCAGTCGCTGTGCCAGGTGGTAAGGTGCAGAATGACCGGTAATCCGTCATTGGCATTTTTCATTTTTTCGACCAGTTGCTCATGGCTCTCGGAAGGTGAGGTGGGGAATGTTTTAACGGTAAATCCTTTTTTTGTCAGTCCACGTGCGATTATGGTGGACATATCCTCTGCCAGAGGCATTTTGCTTTTTGTGGATATAGCAAAAGGGATCCCGAATCCTGAGCGCATGTAGCCTACAAAGTTTGTGTCCTTGCCGGTGGTGATCATTTCGGTACGTTGGTCGTGAACAGCCAGTAATATATTGCTGTTTCCTGAAAGATTGAAATTGAGATCAATTTCATGATAAGCGTGTCTGTTGCCGGTTGCAAGCATAGTTATTTGAATTAGGGTTCTTAATTAATAAATGGTAGCCCAAATATACAAGAAAAATTGAGAAGCAATAAAAACATCATGGGCAATTTTCTGTTTTCGTGACAACCCGCGGGCGATGTCATTATCATTATCTTTGTATTCTATTAATGCGTAGCATAGGTTATGGAATTTAAACTGACTTCTGATTTTTATCCCACAGGCGATCAGCCTGAAGCCATTCAGCAATTGGTGGAGGGGTTGAAAAGGGGCGACTTTGCTCAGATTCTGAGGGGGGTGACCGGTTCGGGTAAGACCTTTACCATGGCGAATGTGATTAACGAAATCAAAAGACCGACCCTGGTTTTGTCGCATAATAAAACGCTGGCGGCCCAGCTCTACGGCGAGTTCAAACAATTCTTCCCGGAAAATGCGGTGGAATATTTTGTATCATATTATGATTATTACCAGCCCGAAGCCTTTCTTCCGGTAACGAACACCTATATAGAAAAGGACCTTGCGATTAATGAGGAGATCGAGAAACTCCGTCTGAGTGCCACGTCATCCCTGCTTTCGGGAAGGCGCGATGTTATTGTGATTTCATCGGTATCGTGCATTTATGGTATTGGTAACCCCGACGATTTTGAGCAAAATGTGATCTGTCTGAATCAGGGCGATCTTATCGACCGTGGCAAGTTTCTGCTGGCCCTGGTCAATAATATGTATTCCAGAACAGAATATGATATCACCCGCTCGCAGTTCAGGGTCAGGGGAGAAGTGGTGGACGTTTTTCCCGCTTATGGCGATGTTTGTTACCGCATCTCTTTTTATGATGAAGAAATTGAACGCATTGATTCTATTGATGCGGTAAGTGGACGGCGCATTGAAACATTTGAACAACTTAATATTTATCCTGCCAATATATTCATTACTTCCCAGGACAGCATGAAACGTGCGCTGGATGAGATTCTGGCAGATATGTATGCGCAGGTTCAATATTTTCAGGCAAACGGAAAAATATTGGAAGCTAAGCGACTTGAAGACCGCGTTAGTTATGATGTTGAAATGATGCGCGAACTGGGCTATTGCAGCGGCATTGAGAATTACTCGCGTTACTTCGATCAGCGCAAACCGGGCACCCGCCCATTCTGTCTGCTCGATTATTTTCCGAACGATTATCTGATGGTGATTGATGAGAGCCATGTTACGGTTCCGCAGATCAGGGCGATGTTCGGGGGTGACCGTTCGCGCAAGCAGGTACTCGTAGAATACGGATTCCGTTTACCTTCCGCCATGGACAACCGTCCCCTGAAATTTGAAGAGTTTGAAACCATGCTGAACCAGGTGGTGTTTGTAAGCGCCACGCCGGCGGATTATGAGTTGGCACTGGCAGAAGGAATATTGGTAGAGCAAGTGGTTAGACCCACCGGCCTTCTTGACCCTATTATCGAAGTTAAACCCAGTCTGAATCAGGTTGACGATCTATTGGAAGAGATTGCTGAGCGCATTAAGGTCGGTGAGCGGGTTCTGGTGACTACCCTTACCAAACGTATGGCTGAGGAGCTCAGTAAATATATTGCCAAAATGGGCATACGTTGCCGGTACATTCATTCGGAGGTAATGACCCTTGACCGTGTGGAAATTATCAGGGGATTAAGAACCGGAGAATTTGATGTGCTGATCGGGGTCAACCTTTTACGCGAAGGGCTTGATTTACCTGAGGTTTCGCTGGTCGCCATCCTGGATGCTGATAAGGAAGGATTTCTGAGGTCGGAGCGCTCGCTTACGCAGACGGCAGGACGTGCCGCGCGTAACCTGCATGCCAAGGTAATCATGTATGCTCAGAAAATTACTGAATCGATGCGCCGCACTATTGAGGAAACAGAAAGGCGCAGAGAAAAACAAATCGCCTACAATATCGAGCATAACATCACCCCAACGCAGATTATAAAGTCGACCGATTCCATTTTAGGCCAGACCCGTATGGCCGATAGCAGGCCTAAAGAACCTCAGCCCTACATCGAGAGTATGGAGGGAAATGTTGCTGCAGATCCGGTGGTGGCGTATATGTCGAAAGACCAATTGGCAAAGGCCTTACAAAAAACCCGAAAAGCCATGGAGGCGGCAGTGAAAGAACTCGATTTTATCGAAGCTGCCCGTTTACGTGATGAGATGTTTGCGTTTGAAAAACTGATTGAAGAGAAAAGCGATTCTGTGCGTTAGGCTCGCTGCCAGATTTTCCAGGCAAGTTCAGCCTGATTGTGCAACATCTCTGAACCATTCATAATGCTGGCCCCGTTTTGTTCCGCTTTCAGTAAGAACAGTGTTTTTTCCGGATTATAAATCAGATCATAGGCCCTGTGTTGTCCGCTGAATGCGTGATAGGGAAGATCGGGACATTCGTTTATATTCGGAGCCATGCCGAGGGGCGTTGTGTTTATAATCAGCAAATGCTCTTCCATCAAGGTTTGCGTGATACCGGACCAGGGGATCGTTCCCAAACGCCCGGACCTGCTGACCACGGTGAAATTAATCCCCATTTCGTTGAGCGCATATTGCACTGCTTTAGAAGCCCCGCCATTGCCCAGAATCAGGGCTTTTGCTTGCTGGGGTATGTGCAACCCGGATATGCTTTGCCCGAAAGCCGGGGCATCCGTATTCAATCCTTTCAGAAAAAGCCTGTCATTTTGGAAGGTTGAAGTAACAGTGTTGACCGCACCAATCTTTTCAGCTTCTGCACTCAGTTCGTCCAGAAAGGGAATGATGGCAGATTTGTAAGGAATGGTAACATTAAAGCCTGACAATTGCTGAACGGTAATCAGTTGGCGTATATCGCTGATATCCGTAAGGGGAAATAAATGATACGAGGCGTCGCTGATACCTTCCTTTTGAAATTTTTCGTTGAAATATTTTTCCGAAAAGGAATGCGTAAGGGGATTACCGATTAGTCCGAAATGCCTTTTCAAGGGTGAGGTTATTAGCTGACAGCGTTACGTTTTTTGTAATCTTTAATCAATTTCCAGACTACGTAAAAGAAGGCCAGTGCGAGTACAATAACGACAACAATATCGATGGTGTGACTGTACTTCATAAGGGCGTTCCAGTTGTCTTTAAGATAATATCCGGCAACGGTGAGTATGGTATTCCAACAAGCAGCACCAATAATTGTATAGGTGATAAATTTCCAGAAATTCATTTTTGCAATGCCTGCGGGAACACTGATCAAATGGCGGATCACCGGAATAAATCTGGCGATAAGGATGGTGATATCCCCTTTTTTGGTAAAATACCTTTCGGTAGCGTCCAGGTGGGATTTATCGAGCAGCAGGTATTTTCCGACTTTCAGCACCAGTGGGCGACCGCCCCAATAACCAAGATAATAGGATATGGTAGAACCGATAATACTTCCCAGGGTGCTGAAAAATATTACTCCGGTCCATGAAAAACTTTCAGTGACAATTAAAAATCCCGCAAAGGGCATTACTGCTTCGCTGGGAATGGGGGCGATCATGCTTTCGAGGGCCATCAGCAACACAAGCCCCAGGTAACCTGTGGTCTCGAGCATATTGGTTGCCCATCCGGCAATTTGTTCGGTCAGGCTGTTGGATGTTGTTGTTGCCGCAGCAAGTTTTTGCGCTGCGCCGTCAGCCTGCAGCATGATCCAGGAAATCGTTCTGTTCATAGGGGATAAGGTTAACGTAAGAATTTAGCAGATCAGGGTTTGAATTTTTGGAATTCTTCGGGCAGGAAGGTGAAAAATGTATCTCCCCTAAGGCCTAATCTGAGTGTTTCGAGGGCAATGACTTCGTTGCTGGCGATATTTCCAAGATTTACATTGGCTCCGAATTTTTTGATAAACCACACCTGTTGTGTCTTTAGTGGGGTTTCCCAGATAATGGATTCGACTGGGACCTGCTCCACGATTTCGTCGATCAGATCGGTTTCAGCTTTGCCACTGGCGTCAAAAATGCCGACGTTTCCGCTTTCGCGTGCTTCGGCAATCACTTTGAAGGCACCGGCTTTCAGTTCAGCATCCATTTCCATAATCCAGGTTTTATTATCCAGATGGATGGAGGCATCTTTGGAGCCTACCTCTGAGATTACCGTAAAATGTTGCGAAAGCTGATGGATGTATTCGCATTTTTTAGCATGATCCATTTTAACTGAACCATCAGAAATTTCAACCGTTTCCAGGTTTAGTTTCTTTGCGAGTTTGATATAGTCGTCAACCAGTCCCCTGATCATAAATGCTTCGAAGAGGGTTCCTCCCAGGTAAACCTTGATTCCGGCGTTGTGATAAACTGCGAGTTTTTTTTCAAGGTTGGCGGTGATCGAGGAGGTTCCGAATCCCAGTTTTACGTAGTCGACCAGATGGGCCGCGGCATCGCAAAGGTTTTGGGCTTCCGTTGGACTGAGTCCTTTGTCCATGACCATGGTGAGTCCGGCATTACGAGGTTTTGCTGACCTTTCAGGAATGAAAGGTAACGGGTAATTCAATAATGACATGATTTTATTCCTCCTTGGTTTTATAGCGGTCCATCAATGCAACTACATTCGGATAGTTGATTGCTTCGGGCATATAGCCATATAATTCGCCACTTTGAGAAGCGTCAAGAACAAGTGCCTGTTCGAGTTCGCCGAGGGCTTCCTGTTCGCGCCCCAGTAGCAGTAAATAGGCTGCAGACCGGTAGAAGCTAAGGCAATTGCGGGGATAATTTTCGGATGCTTCTTTCACTACAGCCAGCGCATCTTCAACACCGGTGCGTTCCGCCACTACTTCTGAAAGGTCAACCCAGATATCCTGATTTCCGGGATTCAGCAGGCCGACTTTACGGTAGCTGCTTTCGGCCTTTTCCAACAGGTTGATGCGGAGCTGGATATCGCCCAGCATATAGATAAAATCGGGGTTTTCGGGTTCGCACTCCACCGCTTTGAGGAAGTAAAGGCATGCCTGGCTCAGATCGCCGAGTTCTTCGGTAACATTTCCAAGTCCGACCCATGCTTCTCCATAAAACTTATCGAGTTCAACCGCATTTAGATAATATGTTTTTGCCTGTTCGAAATCCTTCAGCTTTTCATAACATTCACCCAGGTAATACAGGGTGGTAGGCTCAGGCTCTTCGTATTCCATGGTTTCGCGGTACACCTCAATGGCATCCTGGTGCTGACCAAGGTTTGCCAGGGAATTGGCTTTATTAAAGTAAGCGGATGAAAACTGCGGGTTGATGGCGATCACAAAGTCATTGGCTTCGATGGCCTTTTCGTATAATTCAAGGTTGCTGTAGGCAATTCCAAGGTTAAACCAGGCGACATCGCTGTAGGGTTCAGAATCGATATAGTGTAAAAAGAATTTGACCGATTCTTCCGTTCTGTTCACCACCTCGAAGCAGTATCCTAATTCGTAAAGCAGGGCTTCATTTTCCGTATCAAGAACGAGGGCCTTTTTCAGGAAGAAAATGGCTTTGTTATAATTGCCCATACCTTCGTATTCAAAGGCAATGTTGGTCATGAGATCGGAAGGTTCTTCGTATTGCTCCAGAATGCTCATGTATTCATCAATGGCTTTCTGGTGCTGTTTCATCTGACTGTAGATGGAAGCGCGGGTAAATACCAGATCGATTTCTTTTTCGAAGGGTTTCTCGAGCTGGCTTAACAACTCAAGGGCTTTTTCCTGACGTCCTGAACTTGCCAGCAGCCGGGCTTTCTGAATCAGAAATGATTCGTGATTGGGATGTTGCTCCAGCGCCTGGCTAATGGCCAGTGCTGACTTTTTTAATTCGTTAATATCAAGATAGTAGTCAATAATCTCCTCATATTCATCAACATCGAAAAATATGCTCATGTTATTTTTAAGCATTTCTTCAAAGCGAAAGATTAGTTCACTGACTTCTTCGTTGTTATCCTGCCCGGAAAATTCCTCATTCATCATAGTTAGCTTCTTAGCGCTGCAAAGGTACGAATTTCCCCGCCAGCCGCAATTTTATTTATGAACAATCGCACGGTATTAACTGAAATTTAGCATTTTGAGTGTTCGCAAATGCTGTTTTATAGTTTCATAAGGTTGCTTTAGCCTTTGTGTAAAAAAAACGATACTTTTGTAATTCAAAAAACGAAAAAATGACGTTGATTAAATCCATTTCGGGAATTCGCGGTACCATTGGTGGTGTAGCAGGAGAGGGGCTGAGCCCGGTAGATGTATTGCGCTTTACCAGCGCCTTTGCCAAATTCATTGCCGGGTCAGTTCAAAAAGAGAAAATCAAAATTGTGATTGGACGCGATGCCCGTATTTCCGGACCCATGGTTAGCATGTCCGTTTGTGGTGCGCTGATGGCCATGGGTGCAGATGTCATCGATCTTGGGTTGACCACCACTCCTACGGTGGAAATGGCTGTTACCGATCTGAAAGCCGATGGCGGGATCATTATCACCGCGAGTCATAACCCGCAACAATGGAATGCCCTGAAGTTACTGAATCACCACGGGGAGTTTCTGGATAATAAAACAGCGGCTGAATTTATCCGGATTTCTGATCAGACTGATTTTACCTATAAAGAAGTAACCAAGCTGGGTAGCTATTCAACAGATAATGAGGCGATATCGCGCCACATCGACCATGTATTGAAATTACCGCTGGTGGATATTGAGGCCATTAAAAGTTCTGGTTTTTCAGTAGCTATTGACGCAGTAAATTCTACCGGAGGGTTGGCCCTGGTCCCTTTGCTGAATGCCCTGGGCGTTAAGGTGGTTAATGAGCTTTTTTGCACGCCCAACGGTAAATTTCCGCACAATCCTGAGCCCCTTGCCGAAAATTTGCAGGAACTCGCACAAACGGTAGTGAAAACAAAATCACACGTGGGTTTTGCCGTGGATCCTGATGTAGACCGGTTGGCCATTGTGGATGAAAACGGCGAAATGTTCGGCGAAGAATATACCCTGGTGGCAGTAGCCGATTATATTTTGCAACACCAGCCGGGAAACACAGTATCCAACCTTTCTTCTACCTCTGCATTAAGGGATGTAACCGAAAAAAAAGGAGGAAGTTATTTTCCTTCAGCCGTTGGAGAAGTGAATGTAGTTGAGGTTATGAAAGCCCAACAAGCCGTTATTGGCGGGGAAGGCAATGGTGGGGTGATTTATCCTGAACTGCATTATGGCCGTGATGCCCTGGTGGGCGTTGCCCTGTTCCTGACCCATCTGGCTAAGTCGAAGATGTCATGTTCCACACTCAGACAAAAGTATCCGGATTATTTTATCTCGAAAAATAAAATTGAAGTCAGGACAGAGGCGGACATCCTGCTGATTCTTGAAAAAATTAAAAAGAAATATGTCCGTCAGCCGATTAATTCTGTCGACGGGATCCGTATCGATTTTGACCATGAATGGGTGCATCTCAGGAAATCAAACACAGAACCTATCATCCGTATTTATTCAGAATCTGATTCGATGATCAAGGCGGAGCATCTGGCACAGAAGATCATTGGCGATATCCGCGATATTTTAAAAATTGAAACCGAGGAGTAAACCTCAATTATAAATATTATGGATTGTACCCCATCAAATACTGCATCCATTATCCTTGCTGCCGGCTCTTCAGGCCGGATGGGGATTCCCAAATCGCTGCTGAAAATGCCCGGTGGTGCGACATTTCTGGAGCAGGCCGTATCCGCTTATCTTGAAACAGGAATCCGGCAGGTTGTAGTGGTGGTAAATCCTACAGTTCATAAAGTCCTTGAATATCGTAAACCCTGGTTTTTCGATGATGTAACATTTATCATGAACAGCCAACAGGAAAAAGGACGCCTTTTTAGCATTAAACTGGGACTTGAAGCGTTGGAAGATCGCCAGTTTGCTTTTGTTCATAATGTTGATCAGCCATTTACCACTGCAGAGCTGATCGGGCAAATGATGAAAAAGGCGGAAAAAGGTTCGTATGTAGTCCCTGCTTATGAGGGTAACAGCGGACATCCGGTTTTGCTGGAAGCAGATGTTATTGCCGCTGTGATAAAGCATTGCGCTGATTGCAAGGATCTGCGTACCATTATCCAGCCCTTCTACAAAAACATTGTCCATACCCAGAACCCACTGGTGTGTGAGAACATCAATACACCAGATGATTACCGGAGGGTGTTTGGGGTGATGCCGGGGTAGAGTCCCTAGTCCATAGTCCCTAGTTCAAAGTCCCTAGTCCCTAGTCCCTAGTCCTCTATAGCTGACATTTTACTTCGTAGTTTGGTGGTTCGGGTTGTCACGGGGCGACTGCCTTTTGCGTTGGCCTTGCGGGCAGTCACCCCGTGACTAAGCCATTAGAACGTCGGGGTACACCTTTCTCTGACCTCGGAGGAAAAAAAACATCAGTTGCAGAAAATTTTGCTACGCGTCGTGCCCCGACTGGTTATGATTGAGTCGGGGCACGACGAATAGCGCATATTCTGCATGCTGACAGTGCATCTCTCCAGGCTGGCTTAAAGTCGTACCCCGACGTTGGTGATAGTTGAGCCGTATCCCGGCGAATCGCACCAAAACCCTTAGGGTTTACGTGGATAATTTTCATGGAACTGCAGATGACCACTAAAACCCTGAGGGTTTATTTGAGGTATGGCTAACTTTTTCGGATTGTCACGGGGCGTCTGCCTTTAGAATTATCTGTATGTTAGTGATTTAACATATATTAACAAGGTGGCTCTGCCTTAACTGCGACATCCGGAGTACATTTGCACTCAATTTTTTGAAACAACTTGCTGATGATGAAAATTTCTTACACTATTTTGTGTGCTGCTTTATTACTGCTTTTTAATATACAGACGGCAAAGTCGCAATGCCCCGGATGCCTCGTGAATGCATCCTGCACGGTTACGCCGGCATCACCGGCAGTTTGTCCGGATACCATGCCGGAGGGAACGGCCCTGCAAGCATACAGTGAGGATATTTCTTTTTACCTTCCAGCCCAGTTTGTGGATGATGGCTCGGGCATGAATGTGACCCTGAACCAGCTGACGATTATGAGTGTGACCGGGTTGCCCTATGGGCTGAGCTGGCAGACCAATGCAGTGAACAATATTTATTATCCTTCAGATAATCCTCCCGCGACTGAGCATGGATGTGCCCGTATATGCGGAACGCCGCTGATGGCGGGAACTTACCAGGTAACTGTTTTTGTGCAGGCGGAAGTATCTGTTGCGGGCATCGGGCAAACGGTGGATGATAGTTTTATTTTACCCTTTACCATCCTTCCCGGTTCCAGTTCCAATTCGGGGTTTACCATTCAGAACCCGCTCGGTTGTGAGCCTCACACCACTTCCTTTACCAATCTTATGGTGAGCGGTGGCAATCCGGGTTTCAGCTATAGCTGGAATTTCGGTAATGGCAATTTGAGCAGCCTTGAAAATCCGCCCACACAAAATTTTGTAACTGCAGGAAATTATGCAGTAACCCTGCAGACCACTGTTGATACCATCGGCTATTTTCTGTCGGGGGTTTCGGTGTTGGCTGCAACAGGGTGCAACGATTCGCCTTTTTCTTCTCCTGATTACTATTTTATTCTGAAGCAGGGAACCACTACGCTGTATTCTTCAGCTTATATCGACAATACCGACCCGCCGGTGAGTTTTTCGTTTGCACCGATTACCTTATCAAATACAACTTATACGTTGGAAATCTGGGAGTACGATACCGGAATGGCGGGTGGTGACGATGGTTGCGGAAGCGTAACCTTTAACGGACATGCAGCCGGAACGCAGACCCTTACCAGCGGATCGCTGATTTCGACCGTTACGGTTGATCATCCTGTTATTATCCAGTCTGCAACAGATACCGTGCATGTTTACGCAACGCCCATGGTTTCAACGGTAACTGTCAGTCCTAACGATAGTGTTTGTCAGGGCGACACGGTGCAGCTTTCGATTACTGCTTCCGGCGCGGCAAGCTATCAATGGTACAACGATACCGTGGCTGTGTTGAATGCCATTGATCCGGATTATCAGGCTGCACGTTCGGGTTTGTATTTTTGTGAAGTCATGAGCCCGTTCGGTTGCCGTGCCAATTCTGTTGCGCGCGGGGTCAGCATTATTACCAATCCACCCAAGCCAGGCTTCTGGATCATCGGCAATGTTCTGAATACAAATTTAGCGGGTTACGACCTGCAATGGTATTTTGAAAATAATCCTGTTACACCGGGCACTGGAATGACCTGTCAGGTTTCAGCCACTGGATTATATCACCTTATGGCGGCCAATGAATTTGGTTGCTTCACCAGTTCTGATACGATATATGTTACATACAATGATGCGGGATTTGCAGAAAGCGCCCTGCAATCCTCCCTGCAGGTATTTCCGAATCCCAACAAGGGTGACTTTACGGTGAAAATGGATCTTTTGGAAACGTGTGATGTTTCAGTCACGGTCAGTAATATCCTGGGGCAGATTCTTTATACTGCTGAATATGGCGGGGAGTCGGGGAGTTTCAGAAAAGAAATTGAACTACCTGCTGTTGTGCCAGGGATGTACTATCTGAATGTGAAAGCCGGCAAAGCCACGATGCATCGGAAGATCCAGATTTATTGAATCTCGATAATCTTATTTTTAATCGCGAATTTAATCAGGTCCACCGTTGAGTTCAGCTCAAGCTTTTGCATGATGTGATTTTTATGCGATTCAACAGTGCGGATGCTGATAAAAAGTTTGTCGGCAATTTCCTGGTTCGACATGCCTCCGGCGAAAAGTTTCAGAATCTCGATTTCCCTTGCGGTGAGCTTATCTTCGGTTGGTTGCTCTTCTTTGTCGCCCGTTTTCGCTTTCTTGATATAACTTTTCAGGATGATGTTCGAAATGCTGCTGCTGAAATATTCCTCACCCAGATGGATGGCATGAACAGCCTCAACCAGTTCTTTACGTGTGGTATTTTTAGGCAGATAGCCTCTGGCGCCGGCCTTGATGGCATTAAAAATGAAATCCTCGCCGGTATGCATCGACAGCACTAAAATCCGTATGCGTGGATATTCTGCAGTGATGGCTTTTGTTAATTCAATTCCGGAAGTATCAGGTAATGAAATGTCCATTATAATCACATCGGCTGCATTTTTTTTCAGCGTTTCCATACATTCCTGTCCGGACGCTGCTTCGCCACAGACTATAATGCCCTGGTCTTCTGCCAGCAGCGATTTGATTCCATCACGGACAATCTGGTGGTCTTCGACAAGGATAACGCGGATGTTGCTCATGGTTGCTGCTTTATAGGGTTGTTATAATTTTTTTTTATCATTATGGATTTGATTACACCGGGACGGTAACGCTGACTGTAGTTCCCTGACCTGATGCTGTTTTGATATCCACCTGGCCATTCAGCATGTTCACGCGTTCGCGGATGTTATACAAACCATTTCCTACAAACTTATGTGTTTTGTCAAACGTAAAACCTTTCCCGTTATCCTGAATCTGCAGGAAAATTTTTTCCCGTGTGCCGGATAAAATTACTCGAATTTCGGTTGCCAATGCATGTTTAACAGAATTATTAATGGCTTCCTGTGCGATACGGTATAAATACAGGATGGTTTTATTGGCCAGTTGATCAGGAAAATTGAGTGTTTCAAAGACGACTTGTGTGTCGGAATGTTCTGAAATATCATTACACAATTTTCGAAGTGCGTTCACAATGCCGAATTCCTGAAGACCGCTGGGCATAATATTATTGGAGATGCGCCTGATTTCTTCGATGGTGGTATCGAACATATTGCGGAGGTCGCCGATGAATTTCTGTGTTTTGGGATCCTCGTTGTCAATAACACTTTCGAGTCTGAGTTTGATGCCAACCAGCATTTGCCCTAAGCCGTCGTGTAGTTCCCGTGCAATTCTTTCCCTTTCAATTTCCTGACCATCGATCACCCATGAAAGCCGCTTCAGTCGCTCCTCGCGGAGTTCCTCTTCGATATTCATCCGTCGGGTAATGTCGCGTAGGATGGAAGCCAGAATCATTTTCCCCTTGTATTCAATGCTGCTAACCTGCACCTCAACAGGGAAGCTGGTGCCATCTTTTTTTCGGGCAGTGGTTTCGTAAGTGACAGGGCGCAGGGGAATACGATAAGGGCTGTTCATATTGAAGTTGAAAATCGCGGATACATCATTCTGCATCAGTTCTTCTTCTGAATATCCCGTGAGGCGCACGATGGCCTGATTAACCAGCAGGGGCTTGTTGTCCTCATGTAAGATGATTCCATCGAGTGTGGCATCGTAAAAATGTGTAAGCCTTTCCTCTCGTTCTTTCAGGGTGCTGGTCATATTTTTAAGCTGGACCGCCATCTGGTTGAAGGAATCTGTAAGGGCACCGATTTCGTCGCTGCTGCGGATTTCCAGACTTGTGTCAAAGTCGCCCTGACCGATTTTTTCTGCTGCATTTTTTAAACGGATTACAGGAAGGGTGATGCGCTTTGATATCACATAAAAATAAATTGAAATCAGCAGTATCACAATTAATGATATCCAAAGCGTTTTTCCGCGTAAAGCGTAAATGGCGGACATGGCCTCGTTATAATCGATTTCGGCCAGTATGATCCAGTTTAAATCATCAATTGCCAGCGGACTGTGGGCATTAAATACCTTTTTTGCCCGATAATCCTGTACTTCTGTTACTCCTGTTTTTCCCGTAAGGGCATTTTCTACGGCTGCATTACTAACATGGGTTGAAAGTACAGAAGGATTCACGAATCTTGACTGACTGCGCAACATCCCATCTTCTCCAACCAGGTAAGTTTCTCCCGTAATACCTAATCCCTCCATAGGGTCGCTTTCCGACATGATGCGGTCAATACAGGCCGGATTGAACTCAAGTGCAAGATGACCTATTACGGAGAGGTTCTCGTCGGTTAAGCAAATGTTGATGAGTAAAGGATAAGTTTTTCCAGAGGCTTTCCGGTAGTCGGTGAGATGGGCGTTGTTCTTATCGTGGAGCTCGGGATTGTTGAAGGGCAATAAATCTGTCGCCTCCCGATAGCTTGCAAACGAAGGATTCCCGCTTGAATCCGTGAGACTGCAAACAGCGATATGACCGCTGGTGTCGCCCAGAAAAAGGGTGGAATAATAGCCGCAATTTTTCAGGTAACGCACCATATAAGGAAGGTTCCCGTCAGTGCGCCACAAATCTAAACGCCCTTCTGTGGCTGTGCTGCCCGTTTGAGAAGGCATTTTCTGCAGTGCCTCAAAAATATCTTCAGAACGGCTGATGACTTTGATTTCGTTTTTTCTTTCAGCAAAGAAGGACTCGATATTATTTTTTTTAGCGAAGCAAATGCTGGTAAGGTGATTCAGTGTACGATCGCGTATAGCGTTTTTGGAACTGAAGTAGGAGAGGGTTCCTACGATGGCAATGGCTGCAATGGATACCAGCAGGAAGTTTAATATAAGTTTTCCGCTAAGGGAAATTCGTTGCCTTATCATTGACAAGTTTAATTAGTGTCTGTTTAAAAACTCAGTGCTTGAGCCAGAATGTTCGAGTTCGAGGCACTCGAAATCGGACATTATGGACAAGCACTAATTAGGGTATTTGCGCCCCGTAATGAAGTGAAAAAACGGGATGCAATTCAAAAGCATTGTAAAAATACATAAATTAGCCTCTTCAATCAGAAAGTATTATAAAGTTAATGAAAGGATTGTATGCAACTACTGATTGCCGATAGTGGCAGTACAAAAACAGATTGGGCCGTGATTCCGGCAAACGGAGGCGTTACTCATCTGCAAACACCCGGTCTCAATCCCTACTTTACTTCTGCGGGGGAACTTACGGATGTTGTAACCGATCAATTACTCCCACGTCTGAATGCAGGGCAGGCATTTGAAGTTTATTTTTATGGAGCCGGATGCGGAAACCTTTCCTATTGCGAGCTTTTTCAATCGGTGTTCGAAACACTGGGCGCTGAAAAAGCATTTGTTGAAACGGATCTGCTGGGTGTGGCCCGCGCAGCGCTGGGCCTGAATGAGGGCATAGCTGGGATCCTTGGGACAGGCGCCAATGCTGGTTTTTTTTCCCGTGGGTCGCTGGTGAAGTCTGCCCCTTCGACCGGGTATGTGCTCGGCGATGAAGGGAGTGCGGCGTGGATCGGGAAACATTTGCTCGCCGCTTACCTGCGGAAGGAATTACCTGAGGAAATTTACAATTCGATGAAAGAGACACTGCAACTGGACGATAAAAAAATTCTTTACCATGTGTATTCAATGGAACGACCGAATCGTTATGTTGCAGGAATGGCAGGGATTTTAAAAGATTTTCAGGAGCATCCATGGGTACTTGATATGCTGCAAACAGGATTTTCTGGCTTCTTCAAAAATTATATTAAAATTTTGGGACCATACAGTGAGGCCCCTGTTGTGCTTGCCGGTACGGTGGCGAATATATATTCAAATGAATTACGTGCAATTTCTTCCCGCGAAGGGTATCCGCATTTCTCTACGCTTCCTTCGGTAATTGAGGGATTGGTGAAGTTTCATCTGTCGTGTTGAATATCAGGTGTGCTTACCTCAGTCTGGATGTGCAGCAGTCTTAGTATTTCAGAAGTTTCCCGTACTGTTGCAATCCTTTGGTGCGTATGGTTACGATGTACACTCCGGCAGGTAAATCGCCTGTTTCTATGGTGTATTGTCCTTGACGGGAAATGTGTTTTGTAATGGAGGCAACGATTCTTCCCGTCATGTCAATAATTTCTATACCCATAGCTCCATCAGGTTTCCCTTGAATGGTAAGGGTTACGAAATCATGGGCAGGATTGGGCTGCAGGATAAATGGATATTCCTTTCCGGAATTATCAAGTCCCACGGTGTAGAAATCCACCGTGTCCGTTTTTGTATCACTGCCACAGCCGTTGGTTACAGTGAGGTGAACTATGTATGTGCCGTTGGAGGCATAGGTGTGTACAGGATTTTGAAGGGTGGAGTTGTTGCCATCACCGAAGTCCCATAAATAATCTGCGACACCAGAACTCTGATCAGCAAATTCAAAGATATTGCTGTTCATTGAAAAAGTAAAGTCTGCCACCGGACTGGCTGAATGCACATAGGCCACGGCTTCTGCCCTTGGGCTGACGCAGGAAGTTCTTTGAAGTTCCCAATCATAAAAGAAGTAATAATATAATTGATTGGTGTATGAATTCCCGGTGATGCTAATAACTTCCGGAATGGTGTAGGGAAATTCCGCCCCGGCGCCATTGCGGTATAGTCTGTTCAGTGAGTCGCACTGGAGGCGGTAACCCGTGCCTTCAGGAATGGGAAAATTCAGCGTGATGCGTTGCGCGCCGGCATTGATTAAAGCCGAAGTGTCGTAAATAATCACACCGGATGCATTTCTTAAGCTGATCTTTCTTGTCGCAGTGGTTTGCGCATAAACTTTTACTGAAACCAGTGTAATGTCTGTGAGGGCATCAAATCGCAGGTAATGGTTCGATGTTCCATAATAGTAAGCGCCATTGCCCAGTCCGGAATCGGATGGTGCCGCAAAATAAAGCTCCTCTGAATGATTCTCTGCATAGTAACTCGTGGTGACATTCAGCACGGGTGTGGTAAAGGTATTGCCGCTGTCGAGTGCACTGCCCCCCACCGGATTGCTGTACCAATATAAAGTCCCGGCTCCGGTGGCTGAGAGTGTTGCCGTTCCGTTGTTGCAGATCACATCATTTTCAGTAGCGGGTGCTGCCGGACGATTAATGGAAATATAATCGGAGCGGGTATAAGCGTTGGATCCGTATCCATTGGTTGTTGTGAGACTAACACTAAATACTCCGTTTTGCTGATAAACGTGGCTGGGGTTCTGCAAAGCAGAAGTATCGCCATCGCCGAAGTCCCAGTGCCAGGTAGCAGGTGCATTCAATGAGTGGTCGTAAAACCGTATATCTCCGGTACACGAAGATTCTTCAGAGGCTGCGAAGTTGGTATTGGGAGGCGACATGGGTTGAATGCATGACCACTCAATATCAAATCCGCGCATTTGAGTATAGCTGTCAGAATGGAAAACGGCGGTAAAGCTATTCGCAGAAGTGATAATAAATGCGGGAGGTTGCTGGCCAGCAGAATTACACCATGTGCCCAGCAGGGTGGCCCCGGTAGAAGGTCCGTCGTAAATGCTTACCCTGTCATAATCACAAGCTGCACCGCTGCCCGGTTCTATATCGAAGTCGTTAAAGAAAAGCTGAAGGTTCGTTGCCCCGGGCGCTAAAATTACTGCGGTATCATCGCTGCTGGCAGAATAATTCGCAGGACCTCCGTTATCGGTTAATATACCGTTGCAGCTTTCAAACATAACAATGCCGTTCGGGATCATGGAGTACGAGCATACCTGTTCAATATCCAGTTGAGTGGTGGTTGTGTTTTGACCGGCTGATCCGGCAACGGTAAGACTGATTGTTTTAGTGCCGGGAGTGTTGTATTGCACGGTGTGCGGTCCTGTAGTGGTTGCCGTGGCCGGCAGGGCGCCATCGCCGAAATTCCACGAATAAGATGTAATATTTCCCTCCGAGGCGTTGGTAAAATGAAGGTTCTTTCCGACGCAAAGTCCGCTGTCGCTCACAGTAAATGCGGCATGTGCGCAGCCACTGCCGATGGGAATTACCGCAACATAGGGGCGATAGTTATGTCCGGAAATGGTGAATAACGCCCGGGTTCCACCCAGGGGTGCGAAGTGTAATGTTCCTGCACCTGCCGTCAGGACTGTGGAAGCTACAAGCTGTCCGTTTACGACCACTGTTGCCAGTCCTGAGGGATAATCGCTCGAAAATACTTCGAACAGGGTATCACCACAGAAGAGGGAATCGGTGTGTGTGGCAGCAATGGTAAGCGGGGCTTCAGTCCATATGCGCATAGCGGGATCCCCGAAATAATGGAATAACTCGTGTGTGTAACTGTCGTCACCCCAGGTTTGCATCATCCTCAGCATGCCCTGATTCATTACGTCCCCCATCGAATACAGCGCTGAATGGGTGGTGGGTGATCCTACCGGACTGTCGGCATAACCCGTAAAATCGGGCAGTATGCCGGGATTGGGCCAGATGGCGTCGAACATTCCCAGTATGAGTCCGTCGTTATAACCGGAATAACTGTAATAGGCCGCACCAAATACTCCCACGGCGCCACCATTGGGGACTCTGAGGAATTTCTCTGAAAAGCATTCCGGTAACTGGTATTCACCGGTGTGACAGTTTATGCTAAATACCACAGGCGTAAGGTCGCCATTGTTCAGCATATTGATGTCGGTGGTGGTAAATTGCGGATCGGCCCATCCTGATCCGCCAACATAGCCATGGTCGCGGTGTGTAATAAACAGACGTCCGTTAGCATTGTTGAGTTCATCCCTGATATCGTATTTATCGCCATCCCAGGCAAAGGTGGGCTTTCGCAAATATGCGGGTACCGGCTCTCCGGCAGCGTAATAGTCATTGTTCCAATACAACGGTGTAACGTCATTATCGGCATTATATATTCTTGTGATGTTAAATCCCTGCTGGGTAACCATGTAATTGGTGAGCTCTTCCTCGGTGAGGGCAAAGCGGCGATCTTCGAAACTATTTGAATCATCATCCTGAAAATACCCGCAATTGACGCCGCTTTCATAAAAAGCAGCCTGCACCGGCGGGGTTTTTTCGTAACGGATTATTTTCCGTACTACGGACATTGCCTGTGATGCCGATGAAACGGAAATCCTGCCAAAGGCCATATCCGGAACGTTGTCGCCGGCCCCATCCATACACACATAATAAAGATCTGTAGCGAAGTTGTCGCCATACATCGGATCCTGATGGATTTCGCCCGGCACCAGATCGTGGTCACCGAGAATTACCAAATACTCAGGTTTGGGGTTCCATAGCTGGTAACGCTGTTGCACGGCCGATTTAACCTGGGCGCTGGTCCAGTTTTGCGCGGATATAATTTCACAACTGTATCCCAGTTGCGATTTCCATTCAGCAAGTGAATCAGCGGCTTCTAAATAGTTATTGTGTGTGATGATGAGGTAATCGACAGGCGGTTCGTTGATGCTTTTCAGCACGGGTAAAGCTTCGGCTGCCTTTTTCGCAGTGGCATGGTTGAGCACTACGTTTGATAATTTTTCCAGAAAGTCTGTGCCGGGATTTTGCCCTGTAAAAAAATCATCGGATCCGGCAAAGCCGATTTGATAAGAAATTTTATAAAATGCTTTCAGGGTGCGCGATGCGGGCAGGTATTGCAGCGGGCAGACCTGGATCAGCGCCACATCCATCCCTTTAAGCTGGAAAACCTTTACGATTTTGACCGGTGCATCCGGGTATTTCACATTGCTTTGGTAAAAGGCCGAATCGATTTCAAAAATGGGTTCAGGGTCCCCTTCGCGATCTGTGGCGGGTTTCAGGGCGGGGCAGGCCAGGATGTTATGGAACGTAACGGGTGTTGAGGTGGTTACTTTTAATTCTGTTGTGGCTCCTTTCGGAATAAGGACAAGATCGTAACGTACCGGGAGGGCTGGTCTGCCCACAGTTCGTAGTATTCCGAAATCTTCCATATGAATAACCTGAAAGGCTGTGTTGCCTTCAGTTTTTTCTGTAGTTTGCGCTCCGGGGAAGCGATAAGAAACCTTGAGTCCCTGCAAACCATTATCCGCTACAGTGCGCTGGATGCTGGTTTGAAATGTGCCTGTTTTACTCCTGGTAAAATTCAGTACCCCTGTCTGTGCGCTAAGGGTCATGCCCGAAATCAGGATGCATCCCATGGTAGCATAGAACAAACCGGATAAAATTATGACAAGAAGTTTTTGGACAGCCTGATTCTTCATTCGTTTTGGGGCGCAATCTGAATTGGTATAAAAAACCGGAGATGAATTTGCGTGGGATTAACCGCGCTAACTTGCACAAATTTAGAGAATTTTTACCCGGCAATCACACGGCCTGAAAATTTTATTAGTAAGCCGTTTGATGTCACCAATCCTGATTGATCCGTTAAAGCGGCGGCGCCCTTTGGCCTTCTGAAAAGGGCATAAAAAAACCGGAGGAAATAACAACTATAACCCCCGGGTTTCGAAATCAAAATATATGTTAGGCTGACTGAAGGTGTTCTTCACCCAGCCATGATTCCGCAGTGTTAATATTGGGCAATACTTTAATGAGCGCTCCCCTGTGCCGGGCAATGTTCTCAAAAAATCCCGTGATTTCCTGGGGTTTGGTGACGATGGCGATTTTCAGCCGGTTTCCCCAGATTTTTACAGCATTTACTCCCAGGTGATAGCGGTCCATCACGGGTGGGATTTTTTTAACAGGAGTAATGTCAAACACTACTCTGGCCATTTCATATTCTTCAGCAAGCTCGGTGATTTCCTTAAAAACCTCCAAGGTCTGAATCAGCCCAAGGTAACTCCCTGTTACGGTGTACAGAATGTAATTAGGCTTAATTTCGAATGTTCTCTGTGTATTCATAAGTGTTAGGGTTTTTTCGCTCATGATTTGTACGCAAAGATACTGTCATTTATTCTAATAGCAAAATTTTATTAACAATTTTTTAGTAAATATATTTAAACAATTAAAAATCAGGCTAATAAATTGTTGATAAATGGTTGATAATTGTATATTTGTATATGATATTCACTATATATTAACAAAATAATAAATATTTCATCCTGTATATATTAACAAAAAATTACCATAAATAATATGTTAGTAGGTATTATTATTTACGGTCGAAAAAAGGATTTTTTGCTGTAGCGCTCAGGGGTATCCCAAATATGATATGTGTATCAGCCGGTAGAAAATTTAAAGCAAGTGCTGCTTTTCCGATTGAAAACATGATTCTGTTATCAGCGCGATGGTCTGCAGCTACAGCTACGGCTGATCCCAATGCAATACCCAGATCAACCGTGTTAAATGCACACGGTACTTCGGGGAACTTCTCTTTTTCGCTGCAATCGGTATGTCCGCAATACCCGCATTGCTTCAATCCAGCAGTACTGATTCTGGCGCCCAGCAGCACTACTACCTGGGCTGCCTCCAGATTGGCGGCATCTCTTATAAAGAAAGCGGTGTCGTTCAGTTCTCCGATTTCTCTCATTTTTTGAGCGAGCATTTCGATATGCTCACCGGTAATCATGGCTGAATATATATTATCGCGCCCCCGCCCTTTTGGTGCAGTGCGTGCAGCAATGATCATTAAACCGGCAATGTCTTCGAGACTCTTAGCCTGTAATTGTTTTTCATGAATGATGGCCATGGGATCAGTTTTTTCATTAATAGAATAAGAGGGAATGGTAAAGATAAGGGTTTCTGAAGTTTTTTACAACATCAGGAAGGCGGGAATTAAGTGGGCTCAGCGTTTAAAACCTGGTGTTGATATTGGTTGTGTCACCGACGATAATATCAGTAATTTTTCCGTTTTCAAACTGAATTTCCTTTTCGATCTGGCCGTCTTGCGTGTACCAGATTTCCGGACCGTGTTTCTGATTCTGCTGATAAGAGATTTCCCTTTTTAATTTTCCGTTCCAGAAGTAGGCCAACAGCTTTCCGGTTCCCTGACTGAAATCGGCCTTACCAACCAGTATCCCTTTCGTGTCGAAATAAGACCAGGTGCCTTCGTACATTCCATTGTGAAATGCGCCTTCTACAAGGACCTCTCCATTCGGGTGCCATTCTTTATAGGGTCCTTCCAGGGTGTCGTTCAGGTAATTTTCTTCGCACGATTGGTAACCGCTTTCATCCCAAACAAGGGAAATTCCGTTCTTTTTATCTCCGGCGTAAGTGTCTTCCCTTTGTTTGCTGCCGTTGTTATACCAGCGGGTTACTTTGCCTTCGAGTTTTCCGTCGGTGTAATAACATTCGAGTTGCTTGTTACCATTGGGGTAGTACCATACTGCATTTCCGTCCATCTGGCCGTTGCTGTATGTGATTTCTGATTTGAGGGTGCCGTCGGGAAAGAATTCAGTTTTTGTCCGGCCGCATGCGGTCAGGATGAAAACTGAAACAATAATAAGGGGTAGTAAAAATCCACGAAAGTTCTTCATACCACTATGGTTATGCAACTTTCAAAAAAGAAGTCTGGGTTTTGTTGAGCTTTTCGAGGGCGTAGGCTTTGGTAATAGTCAGGGCCCGGGGAGCATCAGGAGAGGGTCCTTCGTACATGGCATCCACCATAATGGCTTCCAGAATAGATCTCAGTCCACGTGCGCCCAGGCGGTATTCAATGGATTTGTCAACGATCACTTCAAGAACCTCGGGATCAAAAGTAAGGGTGATATTGTCCAATTCAAACAATTTGCAATATTGTTTGATGATGGCGTTTTTGGGTTGTGTGAGAATACTCAGTAATGTTTCGCGGCTTAAGGGCGTCAGGTAGGTGAGAACCGGAAGGCGTCCGACCAGTTCAGGAATGAGGCCGTATGACTTCAGATCCTGAGGCGCAACATACTGGAAGAGATTGTTTTTATCGATATCATCTTTATCCTTGTCAATATTGTAACCGATCATATTGGTTTGGAGACGTGCACCGATTTTCTTTTCAAGACCATCGAAAGCTCCGCCGCAGATAAAGAGGATGTTTTCGGTATTCACCTGAATCATTTTTTGTTCAGGATGCTTGCGTCCGCCCTGAGGGGGGACATTAATTACAGAGCCCTCGAGCAATTTCAGTAACGCCTGCTGAACGCCTTCGCCGCTCACATCGCGGGTGATGGAAGGGTTATCGCTCTTGCGGGCGATTTTATCGATTTCGTCAATAAATACGATGCCTCTTTCGGCTGCTGCAACATTGAAGTCTGCCACCTGAAGCAGCCTGCTCAGAACGCTTTCGACGTCCTCGCCAACATAACCGGCTTCGGTAAGTACTGTGGCATCGGCAATACAGAACGGAACACTGAGCATGCGTGCGATCGTGCGGGCAAGCAACGTTTTGCCTGTACCTGTTTCGCCGACCAGGACAATATTTGATTTTTCCAGTTCCACATCATCCTTAGTCTTTTTTGCGGAGGTGGAGTGGTTGACTCGTTTGTAATGGTTGTATACAGCAACTGCGAGAACTTTTTTGGCTTCTTCCTGACCGATCACATATTCATCGAGATGCTGTTTGATCTCTTTGGGGGTCATGAGTCGGGCCTGACCGATATCCTGTTTCTTAGCGGGAATTTCATCCTTAACGATCACAAAGGCTTGTTCCACGCAGATATCGCAGATCTTCGCTTCTAATCCGGCGATCAGCATTGTGACTTCGTTTTTTTTCCGGCCACAAAAGGAACAATGTTCAGGTTCTTTTGCCATAGTAATTCTTAGCGATTATTTCGCGTCTGTGTTTCTGATGAGTACTTCGTCAATCATACCATAATCTTTAGCTTCCTGTGCAATCATCCAGTAGTCACGGTCAGCATCAGCCCAGATTTTATCGAAATTCTGGGTAGAATGTTTCGCGATAATTTCGTAGAGTTCGTTCTTTAGTTTATGGATTTCACGTGCAGTAATTTCGATATCAGAAGCCTGACCTTCGGCTCCGCCCATGGGCTGATGAATCAGGATGCGGGAGTGGGGCAGGGCTGTTCTTTTTCCGGCAGTCCCGGCACATAAAAGAACAGCAGCCATACTTGCAGCCATACCGGTGCAAATGGTAGCAACATCGGAGGTAATATACTGCATGGTGTCGTAAATGCCAAGACCCGCATATACACTGCCGCCGGGGCTGTTCAGGTAAATCTGTATATCCTTACGGGAATCCACTGACTCCAGAAACAGTAACTGCGCCTGGATGATGTTAGCAATATAGTCGTCGATGGGTGTGCCGAGGAAAATGATACGGTCCATCATCAATCTTGAAAATACGTCGACTTCGCGGAAATTAACCTGACGCTCTTCAATGATGGTACGGGTCATATCATGCGCAGCACTGTATTTGTCGAGTGACATACTGCTGATTCCCATGTGGCGGGTTGCATATTTGCGAAATTCTTTGCTGGAGTCCATTCGGTTATTTTTTTATCAAAAATAGTAAATTTTACACTTTAGGTCAAGCATGTTTGTATGCTTCTTCCACGAATTCCTTCATACTCAGTTTTTTGGTTTCGATGCTGAGTTTTTCGCGGTAGAGGGCCATCAGTTTTTTATCAAACAGCACCTGATAGATCTGACGTGCTTCTTTTTCATTTTTCAGGACCTGGGCAGCGATCATATCCAGTCTTTTTTCTTCCTCTTCGTTATCCGCCTCGGTATGGTCTTGTCCGTCTTCGTGCGTGTGCTGGGGTTTGTATTTACGGAAGTATTCTTTCACGTATTCCTGTGCATCTTCCGGTACCACCTTGATTTCGTATTTTTTAAGGATGCTGTTTTCGATTAACTGCCAACGAAGAGAGTCGGAAGTTTTGTCGTAATCCTCGATAATTTTTTCCGGGGAAAGTTTTTCGTCCTCATTAACTTCGAGGAAGTAACGTTTCAGAAACTCATCCGGTAAGGTAAGGTTGCAGCGGTCGATAAGGGCTTTTTGAACATCGGTCAGGAACTTGCGTTCAGACTCTTGTTTGTAATTTGCCTTGATGTCTTCCTCAATTTTTTTCCTGAAGTCAGCCTCTGTCATATCAGGGGTTTCAGGATATACCTTCACGAAAAGTTCGCTGTCGATGCTGGCAGGTTCAACGCGGCTGATCTGGGTAACGGTGAAGCTGAAATTGCTGCTTAAATTTTCATTCTGAGCTTGTTTGATGCCAAGAAGGTAATTTAGTTCGTAATCATTTTTAACCAGTTCGCGTGGGTTAACCGTAAGTTGGTCACCTACTTTTAATCCGTTAAAGCGCGCTTTCATTTCTTCAGTAGGAATGTGCTCGCTGAATACAGATGAATTATGGCTGATGCCGTTTTCCAGAATATTTCCTTCTCCGTCAAGTTCGGCGAAGTCGCCCGCGATCATGTCACCGGTAGCTGAAACCTCAGGATTAATGTAATTTCCGAATTTTTTTGTGATGTGCCCAAGTTGTTCATCAATCTCTGCATCATCTACCGTAATATCATATTCGCTGATTTTAACGGAATCGTCGAGTACAGGATCGATTTCGGGGCTGAGTCCCAGGTCGAAATAGAAATCAAATTCTTTCTGCTCATCCAGGTCAAGGGTAGGGCTTTTTTCAACATTGGGCAGGGGATTTCCCAGAATCTGAAGTTTATTGTCTTCAATATGTTTGGCTACGGCATCCGATAATAATTTGTCGATTTGCTCGGCAATGGCGGCTTTGCCATACATTTTCTTGATCATTCCGAAAGGAACTTTACCAGGCCTGAATCCGGGCATATTAGCTTTGTGCTGATATTCTTTAAGCTGCTTTTCTACTTTATCGAGGTAATCTTCCTCTGTAAAATGCACTTTGATGGTCGCGGTGAGTTCACCTGTTGATTCCTGTGTAATATTCATCGTATAAAATTTAATTCATTAAGTGCGGATGAAGGGACTCGAACCCCCACTCCTTCCGGAACCAGATCCTAAGTCTGGCGCGGCTACCAATTACGCCACATCCGCATGTGTTTAAAAAGGAGTGCAAATGTACGATTTTAATTGAGAGAAGCGAGGTTATTTTCTACATTTTTTTACCTGACACTTAAATGCCTGGTCTCAACCCTTTCATCGTTAATCCTCAGTTTTTTAGGCTTTTCGTGACTCGTGGAAGCATAACCGCGGGACTGTTGAAGGAATACATACTTAAACAATATACCTGATGATTTTCGTTTATCTTTGCAAAATAAAACACAGTTTTGAAAAATATCCTTGAAAACATACGGCGTTTCCTGGGGTGGAAAAAGTTATATGCTTTTGTGCTCAATACGTATATTGGCCCATTAATACTTACTTTTTTCATTGCTGTATTCATATTGTTGATGCAATTTTTGTGGAAGTATATCGACGATATGGTAGGGAAGGGCTTTGAGTGGTATATAATAGGTGAGTTACTGTTTTATGCTTCGGCTACTTTTGTCCCGCTGGCACTCCCCCTGGCTATTCTTTTAGCCTCCATAATGACGTTCGGAAATCTTGGCGAAAACTACGAGTTGGTTGCCATGAAATCTTCGGGTATTTCTTTCCGCAAAGCGATGTTGCCCGTGGTTTTTTTCACCATGTTGATTTGTGGCGCTGCATTTTATTTCTCCAATAATATCCTTCCCATTGCCAACCTTAAGTTTGGAACACTCCTGTTTGATGTCAGAGAGAAAAAGCCTGCGCTGAATATTAACGAAGGTGTTTTTTACGACGAGATCGAAGGTTATGTGATACGGGTGGGGAGCAAAGAATCGGATGGTAAGACCATAAACGATGTGATGATCTTTGATCATACCGCCGATATGGGTAATATCAATGTAACGATTGCCGAGCGTGGAATCATGGAGAAATCTCCTGATAACCGTTATCTGATCTTTACCCTGTTCAATGGCGCTAATTATTATGAACGGGTTGAGAAGCGCGAGAATGCTGATAACAGGCCATTGCAGCGCACAACATTTAATGAAGATATTGTCAGGTACGACCTTTCAGCCTTTGCTATGCAGCGTTCCAACGAAGAGTTGTTCAAAGACAATTACCAGATGCTGGATATTAATCAGCTTGAGGAGTCGCGCGATAGCCTTTTGGTTGAACTTGAAGCACGGCGAATAATTTTTCAGCAATTCCTTGATAATACCTTTCATTTTTATGCTGTGGCAGATACCAATGCTCCTTTACCGGCGGAGGCAAAGAGTAAACTTAATCCTGATTTTCTGGTGAATTTCGACAGGCCGACCAAAATGAAAGTCGCTGAAGGTGCGTTGGCCTCGGCCCGTGGCGTGTATCAACAACTTCAATACAACGAAAACGATTTCAGGGTAAAAAGGGAATATATCAGCAAACATAATATTGAGTGGCACCGGAAATTCACCTTGAGCTTTGCCTGTCTTGTCCTGTTTTTTATTGGGGCCCCCCTGGGCGCTATTATCCGCCGGGGTGGATTGGGCCTTCCGGTAGTATTTGCTACCTTGTTTTTTATTCTTTTTCATGTGGTTTCCATGACGGGCGAAAAGTTCGTAAAAGAAGGTGTATGGCCAGCTTGGGAAGGAATGTGGCTGGCCTCCGTGGTGTTTCTGCCCATTGGCGTGTTGCTGACTTATAGTGCCAGCACCGATGCACCGTTGCTCGACCTTGAAGTCTGGAAAAACAAGCTTGGTAAACTGACATTCTGGAAAAAAAAGAAATCTCCCCCTCATGAAGATTCTGCAACTAAGCAATAAGTCCCCCTGGCCTCCGCAGGAAGGAGGACCCATTGCCATGAATGCGCTCATTAACGGGCTGCAGCACGATGGTCATGAGGTGCATATTCTTACCATGAGTACGGATAAATATCCCGTAAAAAACGGGGAAATCCCGCAGGAATATGCTGCACGGACAAATTTCAAATCGGTGTATGTCGATACCCGTATATATATAATAAAGGCCTTTACAAATCTTTTTAGCAGATCATCCTATAATATCGAACGTTTTGTTTCTGCTGATTACGATGTGCTTCTGAAGGAGTTGCTGACCACAAATAGTTACGATGTGGTTATTCTGGAGAGTCTTTTTGTAACACCTTATATTGCGGCCATTCGTAAATATTCGCAAGCCAAAGTAATTCTCAGGGCTCATAATATTGAGCACCGGATATGGGCACGCCTGGCTAGCGCCACGAATAATCCATTGAAAAAACTTTATCTGAAACTACTTACGCGGCGATTGCTGCGCTATGAGAAATCGGTGTTGCCGACGGTGGATGGTATTGCGGCGATCACCGATAAAGATGCTCATTTTTTTGTTGAACATGCCGGTAAAGCCCGTGTAGAAGTTGTTCCTTTTGGAATTTTACCCGAACAATATATATTTACCCCGCAAGACGCCCGTAATATTTCATTGTGTCACATTGGTTCCATGGACTGGATGCCTAACAAAGAGGGAATACTCTGGTTCCTGGAGAAGTGCTGGCCGGGGATTCATCAGGTTTTTCCTGATTTGCAACTTAAATTGGCGGGAAGGAATATGCCCGGGAAAATTAAAAACCATACCTGGCCGGGAGTGGAAGTGGTGGGAGAGGTGGACAACGCCCGTTCGTTTATTACCAACCATCCGGTTATGGTGGTCCCCTTGCTTTCGGGCAGTGGTGTCAGGGTGAAGATTATCGAAGCCATGGCGCTGGGCCGGACCATCATCACAACCACCACCGGGGCAGAAGGCATAAGGTATAACAAGGGAGAGGAACTACTGATTGCTGATAGCCCGATTGCTTTTTTTGAGCAGATCAAATACTGTGTTAAGAATCCTGAAGCCTGTGCCCGCATCGGAGAAAATGCCCGCAGATTAATCGAAACACAACATAATAACCTGATTGCCACCGCTGCAATGCTGCACCTGATCAGGTCTGTATAAACCATTTCCTGTCGCTTTCCGAAAATTAGTATTTTTGTCGCATTATCGAAGGCGATTATGAAGCTGTTGATGCTATTATCGAGGATTCCCTACCCGCTTGAAAAAGGCGATAAACTGCGTGCTTATCATCAGCTGCGGTATTTGTCGCAATTCTGCGAGGTGCATCTATGCTGCCTGAACGACGCTGGCACTGTGCCGGGTGCCGAAGAAGCCTTAAAGCCCTTCTGTAAAAGTATCACGATCATTCCCCTGAAGAGAAGGAATGTGCTTTGGAATCTTTCAAAAGCCTTGTTTACCGGACTTCCTATGCAGGTTGGCTATTTCTATAATTGCGCTGCTCACAAAGAAATCAGTTTACTTATAAATGAAATTTCACCCGATCATATTTATTGCCAGTTACTGCGTGTTGCGAAATATGTAAAGGGTGTTGATATCCCAAAAACGATCGATTATCAGGATGTTTTTTCCAAGGGTTATGAACGTCAGGCCCACAATAGGTCGTGGTTTTCGAAACCTGTTTTTTATCGTGAGGCTCGGCTGTTGAAAAAGTACGAAGAACGGATTTTTCCCTGGTTCGACCACCATTGTATTATTAGTGAACCCGACCGGCAGGAGCTTTCGTTTTCCGGAAAGGACCGCGTTGAAATTATCCATAATGGGGTGGATATGGAATATTTTGTTCCTGTTGAACATGTTAAGGACACCGACATTCTGTTTACCGGAAATATGAATTATCCGCCCAATGTGATGGGCGCAGAGTATCTTGTGAAGCAAATACTGCCGCTGGTTCGTAAGTCCCTGCCTGGGGTGAAGGTTATGATTGCCGGCGCTAATCCCTCGCAGCGGGTGTTGTCGCTGGCTTCCGAAAATATTATTGTTACAGGATGGATGGATGATATCCGTCCGGCCTTTGCACGTTCCCGGGTATTTGTAGCCCCGATGACGATCGGCACCGGCCTGCAGAATAAGCTGCTCGAAGCCATGTCGATGAAAATCCCCTGCATTACTTCGCCCCTCGCTAATGCAGCGCTGAAAGCAGAAGCGGGTATTGATATCAGCGTGTGCGATAGCCCGGACGAATATGCCGCCTCAGTGATTGATCTGCTCGGCCATCCTGAGAAGACCCTGCAGCAGACCAATCATGCATATGAGTTCGTAAAGGGCCATTATTCATGGGAAGCAGAAACCCGCAAGCTATTTCAACTGATGCAGGCAGTCCGTTAAGCTATTCTCTGCATTTTTCAACTTTCCATTTTTAATTTTGTTAAGTTTCGTTTTTTGTGAAAATCATTTCGTATTTTTGCGAAATATAAAACATAAATCAAACTTGTTATGGAAATCAAAATATTGGGTCCGGGCTGTCCTAACTGCAAGACCCTCGAAAAGCTTGTGCATTCTGCTGTTGCGGAACTGAATAGCGACGCTATCGTGAGCAAAGAAGAAGATATTGTAAAGATCATGGGATATGGCATTCTGAGAACCCCCGGACTGGTGATTGACGGTAAGGTGGTGATTAGTGGCAGGATGCCGACACTGAAAGAGATTAAAGAAATGATTGAAAATTCTAAGTAAAATGGTATCAAAACCAAAGTTCACGGAGCAGCAGGAACAAATTGCCCGGATCGCTAAAGCATTGAGTCACCCGGCAAGGGTGTATATCATCGAAAAGCTTCTCAGCCTAAATAGTTGTTGCACTTCAGGTGAGATGATCGATGATATTCCTATTGCCCGGTCTACGCTTTCGCAACATCTCAAAGAATTGAAGTCTGCGGGATTGATACAGGGCGATATTGAACCTCCCAAGATAAAATACTGCATCAATCGCGAGAACTGGCAGCTTGCAAAAGTGGTAATGTCCGGATTTTTGAAATAATTTTCTTGATCTTCACTTTTTGTGTCTCGCAAACCCGAACGTCATACATTATATATATACCAAATTTTAGAAAAATGAAAAATATTTCCAAACTCGCAGTGATTGCTTTTGTTGTGATTATGTTGCCTTTCGTGGCATGCAAATCAGGAGGTAATTCAAATGAAGGCGACAAAGCCGGAGATACCACTGTTGTTGCAGTTCAGGATACCAGCAAACAGGTGAATCAGACTGATACCCTGGCTGATAATAACACTCAGATAACTGAGAACAAAGCAAAAGTGGAAACCCCCACTGTGCTGATTTATAATTTTCATGTTACAAACCGTTGTCCTTCCTGCATCGCTATTGAAGACGCTACGACTAAAACACTCAAGACGTATTTTGCTGCTGAACTGAAACAGGGCAGAATCAAACGTCAGGTGCTGAATGTAGATGATGAAGCCAACAGTAAAATTGCTGAAAAATATGAGGCGTTCGGCTCGGGCTGTTTCGTGACCCGCGTATATAAAGGTAAGGAAACCACCACGGACCTTACGGGTGATGGTTTCAAATACGCCAAGAACAAGGAAGAACGGTTTATTGAGATCCTTAAAAACAAAATTTCTGAATACTTAAAATAACACAAATGAAAAAAATCTTTGTACTGTTCTTTGTTTTCATGCTTGCGGGCGTGATGCTTTTTGGTCAGACTGGAAAGGGCCAAATGGAAGTATTATATTTCAAAGCTAACCTGGCTTGTTGTAAGGCGCGCGCCTGTAGCGCTCTGGAGGCAGATATTCAGACTATTGTTCAGAAAAACTTTGCTGACTCCAGTGTGGTTTTTAAAGAAATCAAACTTGCTGATGAAGCGAACAAATCTCTGGTTGAAAAGTATAAGGCCCAATCCCAAACCGTTATCCTGATAAAGAACAAGAAGAAAAAGGAGTTCAGTGCTGATGTTTCCGATATTGTAAAAGCATATGTACAAAATCAAAATAAAGAAGCTTTCGAGCAAGCATTACTTGCAAAAATTAATGAGGTAAAAAAGAAGAAATAAATGGAAGTCCTTCAAAACTGGTTAGATGCCACTAATATCCCTTTTCTCACGGCCTTCATTCTTGGTATTATGACGGCCATAAGTCCTTGCCCGTTAGCCACGAATATTACAGCTATCGGATTTATCAGCAAGGATATTGAGAATAAGCGAAAAATCTTCTTTAACGGATTATGGTATACCCTTGGTCGTGCGATTACTTACACAGGACTGGGTGTGATATTATATTTTGGCGCCAGCAAATTTCAGATAGCCAAATTTTTTCAATCCAACGGCGAAAAATTTTTAGGTCCCTTGCTGATCATTGTGGGCATATTAATGTTTGATTTTATTAAAATAAAATTCCCCGGGTTTAGCCGGATCGGCGACCGCATGCAGAACAGTGGCAGAAAGAATAACTGGTGGAGTGCTTTGTTATTGGGGATTGTTTTTGCCATGGCATTTTGTCCCTACAGCGGTGTGTTGTATTTCGGAATGCTGATTCCCATTACCATCAGCAGCCCATCAGGGTTGTTTCTCCCGTTTATTTTTGCCATAGCAACCGGGTTGCCGGTCATTATCGTTGCCTACCTGCTGGCCTTCAGCCTTTCGAGTGTGGGCGGATTTTATAATAAGGTAAAAATCTTTGAAAAATGGTTTAGACGTGTGGTAGCTGTTGCTTTTATACTCGTTGGATTCTATTATGTATACATCTTTTACTTTATGAACTGACGCTATGAAAGTTGATTTTTTTAAAACCCGGAAAGGGAAAATATTATTACCTCTGTTTCTTTTACCCGTCTGGTATGTGTTGTATCATTTTTTGCAACCCTTTACAGATTGGCTGATTTATGGGGCATTTGGGATGGTAAAAGGGGATCATCTTGCCGACGCGTTGTGGTTTTTTATTTTTGAATTCCCCAAGGTTATGTTATTGCTCACCCTCATCATTTTTTTTGTTGGGATTCTTCGGACCTTTTTTACCCCTGAACGTACGCGCAGGGCATTGGAAGGCAAAAAAACCTTCACGGGAAATGTAATGGCTTCGGCCCTTGGGGTGGTGACTCCCTTTTGCTCATGCTCTGCTATTCCGCTATTCCTGGGCTTTGTGGAAGCGGGCGTGCCTTTAGGCGTTACTTTTTCTTTTCTGATTGCAGCCCCTATGATTAATGAGGTTGCTGTTGTTTTGCTTTTCGGTATGTTTGGATGGAAGGTCGCATTGATCTATATAGGAACGGGACTGGTGATTGCAATAGCTGCCGGTTGGGTGATTGGGAAACTTAAATTGGAAAAGTGGGTAGAACCCTGGGTTTATGAAGTTAAGGTTGGGAAAAATGTATTAGGGGAAGAGAAAGTTCATTTTAGTGAAAGAATCAGATTTGGCTACGATGCTGTGAAGGAGATTGTTGGGAAAGTGTGGATATACGTGGCTATAGGTATTGCAGTAGGTGCCGGAGCTCATGGCTATGTGCCTGCAGATTTTATGGCTTCTCTGATGGGAAGTGATGCATGGTATTCTGTTCCGCTTTCCGTTCTGATTGGTATTCCATTATATTCGAATGCTGCCGGTATTGTTCCTATTGTTTCAGTGCTTATCGAAAAAGGGGCTTCCCTGGGAACTTCGCTGGCATTTATGATGGCAGTGATTGGCCTTTCACTCCCGGAAATGATTATACTGAGAAAAGTGTTGAAGCTTCCACTGATCTTTACCTTTATTGGGGTGGTCGGTGCCGGAATAATGACGGTTGGCTATTTGTTTAACTGGATTTTTTAGTTAACTTTGAAATGTGTGCAGGTTGTTTTCCCAAAATGGAAAGCAGATATGCATCTTGCTAATGACTCAATCCCGGAATAAAAAATTATGAGAAATTTGTTTGATAATATGGGTATCCGAAGCGAAGGATTGATTCATGTTTCACCCAGAGAAGCCCACGAATTATGCCTGAAAGGCGCATGCCTGTTGGATGTCAGGGAAGAATACCTGGGTGCCTTTAAGCAGTTCGATGTGCCATACATTATATATATGCCGCTGAGCGAAATCGGGCAGAAGTTTGCAGAACTCCCGGATGATATGCATTTCATCGTTGCTGACTCAGTTGGGCTGAGGAGTAAAGAAGCTGCACAATTACTAATTACAAAAGGTTTTTTAATGATCGCGAATCTGGCAGGAGGCATGGTAGAGTGGGATCGTGACGGGCTTCCGGTGATAACGGATACCAAGGAAAGACTTTCGGGATCGTGCATGTGCCAGCTTAAACCCCGCGAAAAAAAGAAATAAGGCCAATATCATGTCTAAAATTTATTAAACCGGAATGCCTGAAGAACCGAAGAAGATTTTTATTGGAAGGTTCACTGCTTTTGCAGCTGTTGTTGTTTTAATCTCAGTCGTTGCCTCTTTTTATATCAGCAAATCAACGAATCAATTTGAAGAGAAGAAAGGTGCTTCATCTATTATCAGGATAAACCCTGATAGTTTGAGTGCATCAGATAGCATTGCTTTTGCCTTCAATTACAACCTTAATCATCAATCCTATCAACTGACTTTTCTTGAATTGGGTTCCACAGGTTGCGTTGAATGTAAAAAAATGGAAAAGGTCATGGGGGAGGTCCGAGAAAAGTATAAAGGTAAAGTAAACGTGGTTTTTTATAATGTCAGGAACAATAAGAAAATGACAAAGTATTTTGGGATTAACCTGATTCCGGTCCAGATACTGCTTGATAAAAACGGAAAAGAATGTTTCCGGCATACAGGTTATTATTCATTTGATGAATTATCTGTAAAAATTAAAAAATATGGCGCACTTTAAAAGTAATGTACTACGCGTACTCGTGACCTTGTATCTTGGTCTTATAGTTACTGTGTTGCTGAATGCTCAGAACAGCGATACGCTGCTTCACCGGATTCCTGAGGTGGAATTAAAGACCCTTGATAACCGGATTATAGGTTCCTCCACCCTCACCAATGGGGACAAACCCTTGGTGCTTATCTTCTGGAAGTCGTGTTGCGCACCAAATATAAAAATGCTTGACGCGATCAGTGAGGTTTACGAAGAATGGCAGGAAAAGACCGGCGTTGTGATCTATGCAATTTCAACGGACGACTCGAGAAGTTCTGTGGGAGTGGCGCCACTTGTTAATGGAAAAGGATGGGAGTTTATCGTCTTACTCGATGTTAATTCCGATTTTAAAAGGGCCATGAACGTGAATGATACACCGCATATTTTTATCCTGGATGCTAAGAACAAGGTTATTTGGCAGAAGGCCAATTATATACCCGGCGATGAAAGCGAAATTTATGGCATTCTTTTAAATTTCAGGAAATAGCCTCTGCAACCCATTTGCACTTTTGCCATCCTTTTCTGTGCTTTTTACCTGATATTGTATTATGATTTTTACATTTTATTAAGAAAAATGTTCTCTAATTTTTAACATTTGAGGACAAATTCAGTGATTTTTTTACATTTTTTCAATGCTCCAAAATCGGATTGTAAGGGATTTTTGATGCAATATTGAATTATGTGGATAATAAAGATACGATTTGTGATATTTTTATCTAAATGATATTCAAATAGATAAGAAGTTTTTTTAACACAAAACCACCGATTTAAAAAAAAACAAATAGTTTATTGTTATTATGAAATTGATTTTTAGTACCTTTGTTTCAAATTAATGCAAATTATTATGCAAAAAGGCACAGTTAAATTTTTTAATGAGTCCAAAGGTTTTGGATTTATTTCACCTGAATCAGGCGAAAAAGACATTTTTGTTCATTCATCTGGCTTAATTGACCAGGTACGTGAAAACGACAAAGTAGAATTTGAAGTTGAAACAGGAGCAAAAGGATTAAATGCAACTAAAGTTAGAGTTGTAAGATAGTCATTTTTCGTACTAAGTAATTAAAGCATGCCCTAAGGCGTGCTTTTTTTATGCCCAAAAATGGACGGTCAGGATGGTGAGGATTCTGGATCAAGCCGGAATGTTGAGGAGGGTTATCATGATATTAATACTTATCATATGCAGTCATCCCGAACTCGTTTCGGGATCCCCTTGACAGGCTAGGAGATGCTGAAACAAGTTCAGCATGACTCCCATATGCTATGTTATCTACCTCCTCAACTTACCCCCTTGATCCGATTCTTTAAGCAATTCCAAAATCACTTGAATTTTTTCGGCATCGGGCAAATGCCCGTCAATCCAATGAATCTGACTGCCATTCTTTTCCATGTGGCGGAACCAGGTCATCTGCCTTTTGGCAAACTGATGAATGGCGATATTGAGTTGGGTAAACATTTCCTCGCGTGATAATCTGCCCAGGATGTGTGCGGTCAGGAATTTATATTCAAGGCCGTAGTTCATTAGTCTCTCAGGGTTAACTCCGTTTTTGATCAACAGTTCAACTTCCCCGATCATTCCTGCATCCAGACGGTTTTGTAAGCGATCGGTAATGCGCTTTCTGATTTCTTCCCTTTCTAAATGAATTCCCACAATAGTTGATACTATGGCGGGCATTTTGGCCATGACCTCCGGATGGTCTTGCTGGTAGCTTTCAATTTCAATAGCGCGGAGGATGCGTTCGCGGTTGCAGGTATCGGTGGTGCTGTGAGGTTTGCGGTATTCCGAAAGCATTTTGGTGAGCGCTTCCATATCGTGCTCCTCTAGTTGTTTTCGAAGAGTCGTATTTTCAGGGACACTGATCATCCGGTAACCTTTTACTACAGATTCAATATATAATCCGGTTCCACCGCAGAGGATCGGGAATTTTGAACGTGAAATAATATCTTTATATGCTTGTATAAAATCGGACTGAAATCTGTAAACACTGTATTCTTCGCCGGGTTCGGCAATGTCGATGAGGTGGTAAGGGATGGCTTTCCCGGCAACGGTATAATCCAGCAGGTCTTTGCCTGTGCCAAGGTCCATGCCCCTGAATACCTGGCGTGAATCCGCACTGATAATTTCGCCATCCATGTAAGCAGCGACCTGCGCGGCTAAGCGGGTTTTTCCTGTGGCAGTGGGTCCGAGAATAATGAGCATGCGATAGGCAGGTTGTGAAATGTAAAAATAATCAATTCGTTTTTACAGGCAGGATTTACATGAGGGTTTTTACAGGGAACATTATTTACCACGATCCTTTTTTCTGCACCAGTTCTTCCTTTGTAGCGAGGAAGTTTCTTATCTGGTCAAGTGTATCAACGGTTGCAGTATCGAACAGAAAGCCTGAGTCCGGAATACAAGGGGCGTCGGGATGAAAAGCAATCAAGTATTCCCTGAGGTTTTCTTCATCCGTTTTTTGGCTCAGACTCTGTTCCGTTTTCAGGTATTGAAGTATTCTCAACGCATCCACTTTTTCGTGACAGGCCCTGATAAATTTCCGGGGGTCGCGAAAGTTTTCGCGCAAAGGACCCCAAAGATTCTGTTCTTTAAAGAGCGCTCTTAAAAAAGGACTCATGGGGGTTTCAATGTCTTGATTAAAGAGTGTTTCAAAGGCATCGTAGGTCTGCCTGATCCTGTCGAAAATTTCAAAGTGGTAAACCGGATAACTTTCCCAGTCACCCAGGTCTCCTTTGATCATGGCCGGTCCGGTTCCAAAAAAAACACGGTCCGAAAAGCGCGCAGCAGGGTAGGCTTTTTCAGAATTATCAGTTAGTACAGTGCCGTATTTCCTAAGCTTCTGAAGGAAATAAAAATCTTCTCCGCTTTTTTTTGGCGTCATACCACCAACCGAACGGTATGCAGAAGCCCTTAGGGCAATAGCGGATCCAAGGGCCGTAAAATTGTAGGGACAGGCGATGCGCCAGAGGTTGAGCGCGTAATTGCGCATATAAATTTCGTAGCGCAGTATCGCACGGTTTGCCCGTTCGTCGTTGGTCAGCCGGTGGTAGTAAGGAACCGAAAGTGCCACAGCCGAAGGATGATGCTGGAAGTTACTGCGTATTGAGCGCAGGTAGCCCGGATTAATTACTGTATCTGCATCAAGCGAAACAAGGAGGTCGGATGGATGAGCGCTTTTGACGACCGCATCCATGGCTGTTTTACGTGCGCTGCCTACACCGCCTTCGTTTGCGGTCCAGCCATTTCCTTTGCTGCTTTTATCGATGAGGTGAATCGGAAATGCGTTGAATCGACGGATGAATTCCAGTGTTTCTGCATTGTTTTCACAGATGCTCTGCTTTTCGTAGATGTCGTGCCAGGTGTCGGGTTGATTCACGCAAAGTGTCACAGTAAACTCATGGATATCCTGCCGGGCAAGGCATTCCAGTGTTTCCGGAAGAAACGCCCTTTCGTTCATCGCAGGAATGCATACATGTAAAGTGACTGGATGCATGTAGTTTATGGTCTCCAGCCGTATTTGTCGATGAGGTAAATAAGCATGGCGATGGAAGCACTGCCCAATTGCATCTCGCGGCGGTTTACATTTTCGAACTTATCGGAGGGTGAATGCTGGTAATCAAAATATCGCTGCGAATCGGTCATGATGGCCATGAGCGGAATACCCTGTTCTTTGAGGGGATGAATATCAACCCCGCTGTACCCATGGAAAATTTCATAAAGACCGTATTCTGAAAAGAGGGGGCGCCATTTTTCAAATTGCTGGTTAACGCTGTCACCTGCATCAACAGCGAAGCCAGTGGGGGTGAAGCCTCCTTCATCAGATTCAATGGCGGCGATAATTTGTTCACCTTTGGCTTTAACGCTTGCTGCGTATGCTTTTCCTCCTTGCTGATCCACTTCTTCGTCCATGAAAACAATAACGCGCAGCGTGTTTTGTGGTTTTACACCCGATTCAAGGAACAAGCGGAAGGCTTCAATGGTATGCATCACACCTACACCATCGTCGTGGGCGCCTTCGCCACCATTGTCCCATGCATCAATATGACCGCCGAAACAAATGATTTTTTCGGGATGGACTGTACCATATTTTTCAGCAATGACATTGTATGAAACCCCTTCCGGATTTTCGTAGCAGGTGGTTCTGATATACAATTGAAGTTTCGGATCAGACTTTAGCCAGTTGCTTAATTTATCTGCATTGGCAGTTCCGATTGCCACTGCGGGGATGGAGTCAGAATCAGGCCCGTAGTGCATGATTCCGGTGTGCGGGTTGTTGTCGTTAGCTAAGGTGATCGAACGTACAATTACGCCGATGGCGCCATACTTTGCTGCTTCTGCAGCTCCGAACACACGCTGGTCAACCGCAGTGCCGTAGGCAGGAAAAGTGTTAATGAAAGTGGGTTCTGCCGGCCGGTTGAAAAAAACAATCCTGCCTTTGATGGCTGCTTTTCCAAGAGTTTTCATCTCGTCCATCGAGTGCACCTCTATCACTTCTGCTCTGATCCCTTCTTTGCCGGTACCCACCGAGCCTCCAAGCGCACAGATTTCGGGGGTGAAGGTGCCAAGGCGGGCTGAGTTCACCATCGCCTGTTCTTGTTCGCCACGCTTCCAGCACCGGACTTTGCATGGCTGCAGATACACGGTGTCGGCATCCAGACTTTGTAGTAATTGCTTTGACCATTCTACTGCGGCCGCTGCTTCTGGTGTGCAACAGATGCGCCCACCAATCTGATGGCAGAGATACTCGAGTTGGTTATAAGCGAAGTCCGAACTTAATGCCTGATTGAAAAAGCCGCGGATAATGGCACTGTCAGAATTTTGTGCCGTTAGTGAAAGGCTGCAGATTGAGATTAGCAGCACCATTATTACTTTTTTCATTGATGCAATTTTCTACAAAGATACGGTTGAAAAAATTAAATGTAAATAAAAGACAAATGTCTTGTAAAATGAGAAAAATGTCTTATATTTGTGCCTAAAGGCAAATTGAAATGAAAAACAATAAAGTAGAAGATCCCGAAGTATTTTACGGTCTTACAGGTAAGTACGAAAGTTCCCTTTCAGATCCCATGCGTCTGGTGGCCTTTGCCAATAAGGGCTTGCCGGCATCTTCCTTCGAAGAGTTAATTAATATTTCGCATCAGTCCCCCGATGTGTTTGCCCATCATTTAAATATTTCCCTTAAATCCATTGATCGCTACACTAAAGATAATAAGTCCCTCGATCCCATCATGAGTGAACTGATCATCAAATGGATGAACATGTATCGTTTGGGCTTTGAGGTTTTCGGTTCTGTTGATGCCTTTAACCGCTGGCTCGAAAAGCCTTCCATTGGCCTTAATGGTCTGCTGCCTCTCAATATTATTAATATTTCCTCGGGTGTAAACCTGGTTATTTCAGAATTACAAAATATTGCTAACGGAGATATTGCCTGATGCTGGTATTCAGAATATGTCTCGAAAAATGGTCACATGAACTGCGTGCGTCGGGTCATGCAGCCCGCTGGAATTCTGAAGGCGTGTACCTTATATATACGGCCGGGAGCCGCGCCCTTGCCTGCCTCGAAAACCTGGTACACCGAAGTGGTGAAGGCAATCATGGATTGTTCCGTACGCTGGAAATAGTTGTTCCTGCTAGCGTTTCCTGCTATGAACTGCCTAAAAAAAGCCTGTCGGCACAATGGCATGAGACCGTGAATTATCCTCTCTGCAGATCGTTCGGCGATGAATGGATCCGGAGCGGAAGATCATGCATTATGAAAGTTCCGTCAGCACTGATTCCTGAGGAGTTCAATTATCTCATCAATCCTCAGCATAAGGATTTTAAACGCATAAAGATAAAGAATGTCCACACCTTCCTCTTTGACGGACGCTTTTTTTAACCCGGATTATGCGGGGTTATTGGTTTTCTTTGACCGTCGTATCATGAATTTGATGAAGTAATAGATCATCAGAAAGATTCCGAAACTGATCAGCAGCACCGACCAGCCTTTAGTCAGAAAAAGTATAAATCCAAGAATGATTTTCCAGCCAAAGGCCAGTGCATCCATGAACTCAGATCCGAAACTTACTTTATAATCACTGATGTCGTACGAAGCAATCCGCTTTTTATACAATACTTCATCCTGATAAAAACGAAGCGTAACTGTGGCATAATCTACGCGATCCTGTAATGACATATTGTCGATTTGCTTCTGGATTGAATGTTCCAGATACTCGTTCGCAGCACGTTCAGCATCCACGACGTCATCAAGCTTGTTGCCGGGTTGTTGGGCGGCTTTGTTGATGTTTACTGCAGTTTTTTGATGAATTTTTGCCCTCAGGTCGTTGGCAAGAAAGTCGATCGTGACATCTTCCGCGTTCACGGAACGCTCATCAAGTGCTACCCAAAGGTGGGATAGTTTGATCAGCAGGGTGTCGAGTAAAAACTGAGGTACCCTGATCGTCATGTTGTTTTCAATATTACTGATCCCCACTTCTAAAACACTGTCCTTATTAATTCTGAGGGTATTGCTCTGCTCAACAGTTGTGGTGATTTCCGATTTGAGCGTAAATCCACCGTAACGATAGGCCAGATGCTCAATGCGGAGGGTTGCTTTTTCTACATCGGTTACCTTAAAAACAAGATTGGCTGTTTTAATAAGTTTACGATTTGCGTTGATCATCACATAGGCGGAATCGTAAAAGTCCCTTTTTTCTTGTTTGGGCACAATGGTTTTTGTTTCGGTCTGTTCTGAAACATCTTTATCCTGATCGGTTTTCTTACTGATGTTTTCGTTGGTGGATGAAGGTGCTGCATCAGGTGATTCCTGGCGGGTTTCCTCAGGGGTGGCCATTGCAATGGAATCAGCTTTGGCTTTTTCTTTCGAAGAAATTTCTTCTGCATTAGGGGCGCAGGAACATAAAAACAAAATGCCTAAGAGGCAAAAAATGACAGAAATTTTTTTCATGGGTTGTGAATTAAGTCAGGGAATAATTAGGGGTAAAAAAAAACAGGGAATATTACAATTGAATACTCCCTGCAGGTTTCTTTAAAAGCTCGTAACTCTTTGCTGAGCCCGTTTTAACAGGCTTTCCATGAAATTACCCGTTTGGGCAAATCGCTGGGTGAGGATCATTGAAGCAATGATGTAAGGCTTGTATCCTGCTTCCATATAGGTTTGCAAACGGTATTTCTCAAAGACTTCCGCCTGAACTTCTCCCTGTTTGCACGAAACATTTGAAATATCCGCCGGAAGGCAGTGCATATACAATGCATTTCCGCCTTTGGTTAATTTCATTTTTTCTTCGGTGCATTCCCAGTCTTTAAATTTGGCGTTGTTAGCCAGACATTCCTGTTCCAGGGCTTTTAATCCCTCATGGTCTTTGTTCTTTAATAAAGAGGTGCGTGTTTGCATTACGGTAAACGGAGCCCATGATTTGGGATATACGATATCCGCATCCCGGAAGGCATCATTCATATTATTGGACGATTTAAAACTTCCGCCACTGGCAGCAGCATTGCGTTTTGCCACTTCGATTACTTCAGGTATCAGATCATAACCTTCCGGATAAGCAAGTTCTACGTCCATTCCAAAGCGGGTCATTAAACCGATGATTCCCTGCGGAACAGAAAGGGGCTTTCCGTAAGAGGGGGAATAGGCCCAGGTCATGGCAATTTTTTTCCCTTTCAGATTTTCCAGGCCTCCGAAATAGTGTTTCAGATGCAGCAGGTCAGCCATACTCTGTGTGGGATGGTCGATATCGCACTGCAGGTTTACCATGGCGGGGCGCTGGGGAAGTACTCCTTCTTTAAAACCTTCATCGAGTGCTTTGCCGACTTCCACCATATAGGTATGGCCTTCGCCCAGGAACATGTCGTCTCTGATACCAATAGCCTCCGATAAAAACGAAATCATGTTGGCCGTTTCACGAACGGTTTCACCATGGGCAATTTGTGATTTTCCTTCGTCGAGATCCTGCACAGCCAACCCCAGAAGGTTGCAGGCAGAGGTGAACGAAAAACGCGTGCGGGTGCTGTTGTCGCGGAAATTTGAAACAGCAATGCCACTGTCAAATACTTTAGTGGAGATATTTTTATCACGCATCTGTTTTAAGATGTCAGCCACTGTAAGCACTGCCTGGATTTCGTCTGCACTTTTATCCCAGGTGAGCAAAAAATTCTTGCTGAATAAATCGGTTTTTAAGTTTTTTAATTCAGCGATTAATTGATTAATGTCTTGCATATTTTGTGGTTTTATATGATCATTGTTGTAATAAATAGATGTAGGCAGCGTAAAATGCTGAAGCGGTTACGAGGTCCGATACGGGAACCTTTTCGTTGGGAGCATGGGCCAGCACTTCGTTGCCCGGGCCAAACCCAATGGTGGGGATTTTATGTATACCGTTGGTGGCAATTCCATTGGTCGAAAATGTCCATTTATCTACCAGGGGTTTTTTGTCGAACAGACCTTCGTATGCCTTCACACCTGTTTGCACAGCAGGATCGGTTTCCTCGATTTTCCAGGTAGGATAATATTTTTCCATGCCGTATTTTAATCCTGTAAAGGCGTTGCCTTCGTAATACAGAACTTCCACTTTGGCATCCATATCTTTAACAATTTCCTCAATCTCTGCCACAGCGATTTCTTTGGTTTCACCCCAGGTCAGGCGGCGGTCGATATGAATACGTGCATAATCGGCAACAGCGCATAAAGATGGGCTACCTGAAACAAATTCAGATAAGGCGGCTGTGCCCTTGCCCAGAAATTCATCATAAGCCAGTCGTTCGTTGAGTTTTTCGATTTCCAGGCAGGCGCGCGAAGCCATGTAAATGGCATTCTTGCCCCTTTCGGGAGCAGAACCATGGGCAGAAACACCACGGAAGGTCACAGAAATTTCCATTCTTCCCCTGTGTCCGCGGTAAATATTAAGGTTGGTAGGTTCAGTACTGATTACAATATCCGGATGGATTTTATCCTCTTCAATAATATATTTCCAGCAAAGACCATCGCAGTCTTCTTCCATAACACTACCGACACATAAAACGGTAATATCTTTATCGAGTCCAAGTTCCTTGATAATACGGCCAGCGGTAACAAATGCTGCGGCGCCGCCTTTTTGATCCACGGTACCACGACCATGAACAAAACCATCTTTTACTTCTCCCGATAACGGCTCAAAGTCCCAGTTGGCAATATTTCCAATATCCACGGTGTCGATATGGGCGTCGATGGCTAAAACTTTTTTTCCGGTTCCTATGCGACCGATCACGTTTCCGAGGGGATCCATTTTTACTTCATCAAAGCCTGCTTCTTTCATCTGACGCATGAGTTCTTCCTGCAGGTTTTTTTCTTCCATACTCAGCGATTTAATCTTTATAAGCCGTGAGAGGTTCTGCGCTGTATCATTCTGGTATTGTTCAGCGAGCTGCTTGATTTCTTTTAATGTTTGCATATTACCTTTTTTTATGAAGTTACAAAAGTACAAAATTCTATAACGAAAGATACCAGGAGGGTTTTTTCCCATGATGGTACAGTGGTTTTGTCGTTGGGGCTAGGATTTTCCAGCCAGGAATATGCTTATCGCTTGCCTGGCTTCTTTGACATCGTGTACCCTCAGAATGTCAGCCCCATGGGAGAGGGCCAGCATATTGGCCGCTGTTGTGCCGTTCAGTGCGGTTTCCGGGGTAGTGTTCAATACTTTGTTAATCATCGATTTACGTGATACCCCGGCCAATATCGGACAGCCAGAGATTTCAAAACGGTCCATGTGGGTAAGCAGTTCGTAATTATGTTCCACAGTTTTTCCGAAACCGAACCCCGGATCGATAATAATATCACTTATTCCAGCCAGATGGGCGGCGTGGATGCGGGAGGAGAAATAATATTGAAGCTCTTTTATAATATTCACATAATGAGGCTCTTTCTGCATATTTGAGGGGAGGCCCTGCATATGCATCAATATATAGGGCATCGAAAGTTTGCCCACTGTGGGTATCATATCAGCATCAGCTTCCCCGCCGGAAATGTCATTGATGATGTCGGCGCCGCCGGAATGTGCTTCTTTTGCGACCTTAGCCCTGTAGGTATCGATCGAAATCAGGGTGTCGGGGAATTCTTTGCGGATCGCGTCCAGCGCGGGAATCAGCCGGGTAAGCTCCAGTTCGGTGGATACTTCTTCGGCTCCGGGACGACTTGATGCGGCGCCCAGATCGAGGATAGCGGCACCCTCTGTGAGCATTTTTTCAGCTTTCTTCAGTATTTCCGCGATACTTCCTGCACTGCCGCCGTCATAAAAAGAATCGGGGGTCAGGTTTACAATGCCCATAACAACCGGTGCAGAAAGACTGATGCATTTTCCGCGACAAACTATGTTTTTCTTTTTTTGAAAAAATGTATCTTTGGACACGCTTACTGATTTTGTGAGCCGATTTACTAATTCTTTGCAAAAATAGCAATAAATGGAAAAAACACTTGCACAATATGATGCCGCTGTAAAAGAGTGCAGGGATCTGTTTCTGAAAAAAATGAAGGACTACGGTTCCGCATGGCGTGTATTGCGGCCGGCATCCATCACTGATCAGATCTTTATCAAGGCCCAGCGTATACGCAGTATTGAAGAAAAGGGAACACAAAAGGTTGATGAAGGAATCAAACCCGAATACATCGGAATTATTAATTATTCGGTGATGGGATTAATTCAGTTGGAACTATGCAATGATAATGAGTTAAACCTGGCCCTTCCAAAAGCGACCCTGCTTTACGATAAATACATTACCATGGCCCGCGACCTCATGCAAAACAAAAATCATGATTACGGCGAAGCCTGGCGCGATATGAGGGTGAGTTCGTTTACGGATATTATTTTAATGAAAATTTTACGCACCAAACAAATTGAAGATAATCAGGGGCAGACCTTTGTTTCAGAGGGTGTCGACGCTAATTACTTTGATATGATTAATTATTCTGTATTTGCATTAATAAAATTAAATGAACTTGAAGGTTAATACTAATTAACCAATCAACTAATCAACAAGTCACAATAAACAGCACTACTATGAAAGTCATTCGTAATTTGAGCCGTATCCTTTTGGGCCTGGTATTCATGTTTTCCGGTTTTGTGAAAGCCGTGGACCCCCTGGGTTCGCAATACAAATTCACCGATTATTTTCTGGCCTTTGGGGTAGATTTTTTTGTTCCGGCTGCGTTGATTTTCGGTTTCATCCTCTTTACCATTGAGTTTGTTCTGGGGGTGGCTTTTGTGTTTAATATCAGGATCAAACAAATGTCGTGGGTGATGCTGTTGTTCATGACATTTTTTACCATTCTGACTTTCGTTTTAGCATTAACCAATGCGGTTTCCGATTGTGGTTGTTTTGGCGATGCCATTGTGCTGAGCAATTGGGCGACATTTTATAAGAATATCGTGTTGATGGTCTTTGTGCTGGTTGTATTTTTTACCCGGAAGAAATTTGTCAATAAAACGCATCCCTTATTTCAATTAATTATTGTGTTACTGGGATTAGGTATCTCAATAGGGGTGGGCAGTTATGCACTGCGTCACCTGCCCCCGATTGATTTTATGCCATGGTCAAAAGGTACCCTGATTGCTGAAAAGATTTTGCCAACTCCCGAAATTGCCGAGATCAAATTAGTGTATAAAAATACCGAAACAGGAGAGATGCTCGAGTACACTTCAAAAACATTACCCTGGCAGGATACCGTATTCTTTAAGAAATTGGAATTTGTCGATCAGAAAAAAACCATTATTCAGGAATACAAAGATGCTCCGATTCACGATTTTATTATTGATGATCAGGATCAGAATTCGCACAACCTCGAAATTATCGGTAATCCCGAATGGCAGTTTATCCTGGTTTGTTACGATCTGGATGAAGCCAGCCGGAAGGCTTTTGCTGGTATTAATGCACTGGCGACCGATTGCATCAAAGATAGTATTTCCTTTGTATGCCTTACGGGAAGTGATTGGCAAAAGGTTGCCGCCTTCCGTAATGAATTGAAAACAGGATTTGAATTTTACACGGTTGACGAAACCGCCCTGAAATCTGTGGTGCGTTCGAACCCGGGACTCATCCTGCTTCGTGAGGGTGTGGTGGTCGATAAATGGGCATGGCGCGATATTCCTGCGTACAGCAAATTTAAAGAAAACCAGACTGAATACCTGAACCTGGTAAATGTGGTAAAAATTGATAGCATCCAAACTGCAAAACCCTGACCTGTTCTATGATTACTGTCACCACTCACCCATTCCAAAAGCCTGAACAGGCATGATACGTTACGCGCTGAAACGTTTGTTTTACGGATTTCTGGTACTTTTCGGGGTGATCGTAGTGGTGTTCCTTTTATTTAATGTATTACCTGCCGACCCGGCCCGGATGATGCTGGGGCAGCGGGCAGATATTTCAAGCATCGAAGCCATTAACCGCGATCTTGGCCGCGATCAACCCCTGCACAAGCAGTTTCTGAATTACCTGAACGATCTCTCTCCGCTGTCGGTGCACAATTCCAGCGATCCTAAAAGCTACTGGTACCTCGACCAGGGTAAATATAGTTCCTGTGTGGTTCTTGCGCACCTCTCGAAAAGTAAAGTGATCATACTTAAACCACCCTATCTGAGAAGATCTTACCAAAGCAAGCGGCCTGTGACGGAAATCCTTGCAGATGCCTTTCCCAATACGGCTTTGCTGGCGCTGGTCTCGATTATTTTTGCTGCTTTTTTCGGGATCCTTATCGGTGTTCTCAGCGCCGTGAAACGCGATACATGGTTTGATCATACCGCCCTTGTGGCCTCTGTGCTCGGCATGTCGCTCCCCTCGTTTTTTGCTGCAGTGCTGATTGCATGGGTATTTGCTTTTTTACTGGCCGACATTACCGGATTGCAGATGTTTGGAAGTCTCACCACGGTTGACGATTTCGGGGAAGGGGAGTACCTCGATCTGAAAAATATCATCCTGCCCGCATTCACCCTGGGCATCCGTCCATTGGCGGTGATTGCAGAACTCACCAGGACTTCCTTGCTGGATGTATTATCGCAGGATTATATCCGCACCGCAAAAGCAAAAGGACTGAGCTATTATCGTGTGCTCATGCGCCACGCCATGAAAAATGTGATGAACCCGGTGGTAACCGCTATATCCGGATGGTTCGCCTCACTGATGGCCGGAGCTGTTTTTGTGGAGTACGTGTTCGACTGGAAAGGCGTAGGAGTCGTAATTGTGGATGGTCTCAACAAATATGATTTCCCCGTGGTTATGGGTGCACTGCTGTGCATTGCCGTAATCCTTGTACTGATCAATATCCTTACTGATATTATTTACGGTTTCCTTGACCCGCGCATCAGGTTCAGTTAGCAATCATTAATTTTTCAGAAACATCCGCCAACTGAAATTCCAAATCCGGGAAGAATTTCACCGCTATCGAAAAAGTAGTGCGACATCAATGCAAGCCTCAGGAAAAAATGACCTTCGGCTTCATAGCGGTAGGCAAGGCTCGGAACAAGATGGGCTTTGAATTCGTAATAACCAAGATCCTGGGTGGTGATATTTTCGATGGTAGTGCCCAGTCCCATTTCAAATTTTTTGTGGTGCTTGCCAAGAGCCACATTGGCGCCGATCGGGAAAGCAAACCTGTCGGGCAGGATACTGAATCCCCCACGTGCCTGAATGCTTACTGTGTTTTTACGGAAGACAGTTCTTTCATAATTGTGCGAATAGTACATACCACTTCCCATGACTTCGCCGTAAATAAAATTTTTGGGTCCCGAGGGTTTCTTTTTAACCACCTTAACCTCTTCGGGATTATCTTCCATATAAAGATTGGTATACGCAGGATCGGTGTTTTTAACGGGGGCGACGTCCTCCTCAGTATCCGAAATCAGATCGTCGAGTTTCCAGGTTAGCCCGATGTCGATGCCTGCTGACCATTTGTGAAGGTCGGTATTGATGCATTCGCCAATGTTTTTATCTTCAGCAGTGAAATATAAAAAGGAGTAGCGGAGGGTTGGCAGAATGTCTACCGTGGTCCGTGAAGTGATGGGGATGCTGATTCCTGCGCGGGCCAGGGCACTGAATGACGTGCCAAACTTGGGCCGCAGGCGTTTATCAACATCCATATACTGATATGCTGTGGCTGACATCACCTCCTCTTCATATTGAATCACCCTTAAATTAAAGGCAATTCCTGCAGCTCCCTCAAAACGAACTTTGCCATGGGTGGTGCGGTAACCGGCCATAAAGGGTGCGCTGACATTTATTTGTGTGAAACTGCTTTTATAGGTAAGAATATTTTCAATGTCTCCTGTATAGTAGTTAACAATGGTATCATGAATGGGTTTATCATCGCCACCCAGTGTGGTAATACCCACACCTCCTTCGAGGAAGAATCCCTGCTTTAATTCGTTCTTAAAGCGGAAGCCGGCCGACAATCCGAAGCGTGCATTTGAACTGAGAGAGCCATCCGGATATAAATAATTATTAAGGGCCGGAGAAATGAAAAAACCTGCAGAACGGCGCAGAGAATCATTGTATTGGGCCTGTGAGTAAAAACCTGAAAGTGTGAGCGTAAGTACCAAAATGAGTAGGCTGACTTTTTTCATATTCACGATTTTGAGTAAGGTTCAGAAATTTTTATCTGGTAGTTCTTATGTCATAGAACAATGTAAAAATAATACTATTTTTACAAAAAAAACAAATGATGACAAATACTTCAAATTTACAGGAACATGAGCAATTAAAAATTGCGCATGAATTCGTCCAGAGCACCGGGCGAAATGTTTTCCTTACCGGGAAAGCAGGAACAGGAAAAACAACCTTCTTACATCGGATACGATCCATCACCGACAAACGGTTGGTGGTGGTGGCTCCCACAGGAGTGGCTGCAATTAATGCCGGAGGGGTGACTATTCACTCGTTTTTTCAACTTTCATTCGGTCCGCAGATTCCCGAATCTTTCCGGAGGCTGTCGCAGGAAAATGCGAATAATGGTTCGTATCTGCCGTCGGGAATCAGAAAATTTTCGCGCGAGAAACTGCGCATCATCCGCAGTCTTGATCTTTTGGTGATTGATGAGATCAGTATGGTCAGGGCCGATATTCTCGATAGTGTAGACGAAGTGCTGCGCAAATTGCGTCATTCTTCCTTACCCTTCGGGGGGGTGCAGGTTTTGCTTATCGGTGATCTTTTTCAGCTTTCGCCCGTGATCAAAGATGATGAATGGGAAATGCTGAAAGCATATTATCCCAGTGTTTATTTTTTCGATAGCAAAGTATTTCAGAAAGCAGATTTTCTTCACATCGAATTATCTTTTGTGTTCCGTCAGCGTGATCAGAAATTTATCGATTTGCTGAATGCGGTCAGAAATAATAATGTAAACAAAGAAGTTTTCGATGCGTTAAACGCACGCTATATTCCCGATTTTCATCCCGGGGATGAAGAAGGATACATTACCCTTACCACCCACAATGCAAAAGCCCACGATATTAATCAGAAAAAATTAACGCTGCTAAAGACTTCTGCAAAGACTTTTAAAGCCGTTACCGAAGGGGAATTCCCGGAGTATGCTTTTCCGGGTGAAATCGATTTGGTATTGAAAGAAGGGGCGCAGGTGATGTTTATAAAAAATGATCTTGAAGCTGAAAAGCGTTTTTATAATGGTAAGATAGGCCGGGTAATCGAAATGAACGATGAAGAAATTGTGGTTAGATGTCCTGGTGATGATCACGATATTTATGTTTCACCGGTGGCGTGGAAGAATCACAAATACACCGTTAATGAAAACACACTGGAGGTGGAAGAAGAAATAATCGGAACCTTCACGCAATTTCCATTGAAGCTTGCGTGGGCTATCACGATCCACAAAAGTCAGGGACTCACATTCGACAAAGCCATTATAGATGCTCAGTCAGCTTTTGCGTTTGGGCAGGTGTATGTGGCATTAAGCCGGTGCAGGAGTCTGGAAGGGCTTGTGCTGAGTTCCAAAATTAATTCGGGGGGAATTCTTACCGACAGTAATGTTATGGTATATACAACCGATGCCACACGTAATGCGCCGGATGAAAATATATTGATGGATTCGCGTAAGCGTTATCAGTTGGATTTATTATTGGAACTTTTTGATTTCAGTAGTTTGAGATATCGGTACAATGCATTGCGGAAAATTTATTTCGAGAACAGTGCGAGCATCGACATGAAATTAGTTTCAGGATATATGGATCTCGAAAATATTATTAATGATGAGATCGTAAGGGTCGCTGAACGTTTTAAAAGCGAACTGTGCACGCTTGCTGCTGCCCCCGGTTCTGTTGAGGAAAATGCAGAACTGCAGGAACGGGTAAAAAAAGCAAGCGCCTATTTTTACAAAAAAGTCAAAGAACAACTGCAGCATTTCATGAAAGATTTTTTAGTGGAATCCGATAATAAGGCGGTGAGAAAAACTTTGCAGGATGCCACAGAAAATTTTCAGAAGGAATTATTTATTAAAAGTTGTTGTCTGGAAAAAACGCTCGAAGGTTTTTATACGCTAACGTACCTGAAAGCTAAAGGAGGCGCCCTGCTTGAGTTTCGCGAAAGCGCTGATCGTACTTCGACAAAATCGCGGGTGCGGAAAACGTCAGCAATGCATGCTGATTTGTTTGACGATCTGATGTCGTGGAGAAATTTAATGGCAGCGCAAAAACATTTATCGGTCAGTCGTATTCTGGCTCAGAGAACAATTGTAAATATTTCAGATTGTCTTCCTCAAAGTTTGAAACAACTGCAGGCGGTAAAAGGGATGGGGAAAATAAAAGTAGATTTGTATGGAGCTGTCATCATTGAAAAGGTGCATGAATACTGCTTAAAGAACAATATTGAACGCTCTGTAAAAGAAATTTTTGAAAACGAAAAAATGAAAAGACCGTTGCTCGGTGATTCAAGAAATATCAGCCTGCAACTTTTTTCTTCAGGGATGAGCATCGCTGAAGTTGCTGCTGAACGGGCGTTAGCGGTAAGTACAATCGAAAGTCATCTTACTTATTTTGTGGGCACAGGTGAGCTCGACATTTATTCGTTGCTTCCTGAAGAAAAAATTTCCGCGATCAGTGAATACTTCCTGAACCCTGAAAACACTGATGCTTTGGGAATGGCAAAAGATTTTTTCGGAGACAGTGCAAGTTATAGCGATTTGCATTTTGTGCTGCAACATTTAAAATTTCTGCACAGTAAGGAATGATTTTTTTCTACTTTTTCGTATCGATTTTATTTTTTTTTCATCATTTTTATTTTTTTTTCAACAACGAAACGTTGAAAAAAATGAGACCAAAAAAAAGTAAAAAATATTTTGATTTTTCTACTGAAAAAAATCTGATTTAGTGAGCTATACAAAAGAATGTTTTTTTTCAGTATTTCTGAAGTCCCCTATTTTACTGATGTTTATGCATAGGTTTCAATATTAGACGTTTAAAAAAAATGTTTTTATTCATGTCAAATATATTATAGAAAAGATTCAAAAAAAGATTAAAGATATATAGATGTGAATAAATTTAAAACAGACTTATTGACAATCAAAATGATGGTTATGAAAAACGGCTTGGTAATTTTAGCTTCATATAGTATTACTTTTGAAATGAAAATATGAAATAACCATTTTTTAATTCATTTCTAACCTAATCTTAATTATTATGACACCAGTAAAAGCTAAAGCAGCCGTTAAGCCGGCAAAAAAGGCAGTCGTTAAAAAAACTGTAAAGCCAGCAGCCAAAAAGGCAGCAAAACCTGCAGTAAAAAAAGTTGTTAAAAAAGTGGTTGCCAAAAAACCCGTAGCAAAGAAGGTTGTTGCTAAGAAAGCTGTTGCCAAAAAAGTAGTTGCTAAAAAAGTTGTGGCTAAGAAAGTCGTAGCTAAAAAAGTAGTGGCTAAAAAACCAGTAGCTAAAAAAGTCGTTGTTAAGAAGGTTGTAGCTAAAAAAGTTGTAGCTAAAAAACCCGTAGCAAAGAAAGTTGTAGCTAAGAAACCAGTAGCTAAGAAAGCTTAATTGCTATTCATTGTCGCAATTTATTGCGATAAAGCAAAAAAGTAATACATAAATCGCATAACCCTTCATGAAAATGTTGGGTTGTGCGATTTTTTTTTATTGAGGAATGCTGGATTGTGCCGTATACCTGCGGTATGGTGTTGTCTTCAAAGGACACTTCCTCTATTTATAGCTTCGAGCCAACAGCAATGCATCCCGGCTAAAATTATTTTTTCTTTCCTTTTCACCTTTTGCATGAACAAAAGGTGAAGCCAAAATTCTAGTCAAAGCAAAGCTATCCCCCCGCCCTCAAAAATGGCCGCAAATCACGCAAGGTAGTGCCGAAAATTCCCGCTGGCGGCTTTCTCCGAAAGATCTTCAACGAACACCTTTCTTTGTGTAAAGATTTTCTCGTCCATTTTCGACAGAGCCGGCAGCGATAAAGCTGCTGCCTGGCCCCTTGCGGATTTGCAGGCCTTTTTCGATTCACGCCCGCGCACGCCCGCTGCTTTGACAAGGCCACCGCACACGCTCTTAGCGGAGTGTCTGCCAGGCCAAAATAAATAAAGCGAGCAACTGTAATTTCCAATTGCAGCGAGGAATCTACGGGCGGCCTGATTGCTCTGAAAGAGCAAACTCCCGGCACACAGCAATAGCGGCTGCTGAACGAAGGGTAATCCCGGAGCGCTTATTCCATTGTCTTTGGGGCAAAGAGGCGCTGCTCGCAATAAGCAAGCGGAGGGGGCCTGTGCGACCGTGGCGTGAAAGCAGTCCGCGGTTTCGCAAAGCATGCAGTATTTTTAAAGTTTGTAGTCGTGGTTTTTGCGTGCGAAAATTGCCTTGGGCCGGGAAAGCGGTTTTGTTTACTTTTGACAAGACAAAAGTAAAATAAAGAAAATGAATGCTTTACGGTTGCAGTGCCGTTGTAAGGAAGAAGTAAAAAGATGTGGTGTCCTTTGAAGACACCACCCCACTAAACCACAGCAATGCCACACCAAGGCACCTCAACTTTTCCGCTTGTTAAAGAATAACCCTGTACAATGATTGTTCATTTCTTTGCAGAAAATTTTCGATCGGGCAAGAAACTTTGTTATATTTTTGTATCCTTAATCATAGGAATAGAAAAATGGATATCTCAGGTAAAGTCATTGCAATATTACCACTTCAGAGTGGCGAAGGAAAAAATGGCCGCTGGCAGAAACAAGAATTTGTAATTGAAGTGCCGGGACAATTCCCCAAAAAAGTTTGTTTAAGCTTATGGGGAGAAAAGGTAACCCAATTTCCGATTAAGGAAGGCGAGCAGGTTACTTTAAGTTTTGACCTTGAAAGTCGCGAATACAATAACCGGTGGTACACTGAAGCCAGGGTATGGAAAGTGACGGCCCCCTCAGCAGGCACCAGCGCACCTGCTAATAAACCCGCGGCCCCTGCAACCGACGATGCTTTTTCAAGCCTTACCGATAATGACATCCCTGGAAATGATAACTTCCTGAGCAAGGACATCTCTGACGACGATATGCCGTTTTAGTGAAGTTTTTTTTGCCGGGTCATATCCATTCACAGTGTCGTTTGACACCCTTAATATTTTTTACCACAATCCCTTGGTAAACAGGGGTCTGGAATAAGTCTGTTCCTGACCCATACATTTTTTATGTTTGAATCGTCGGTTTTTAACGACGAACAGTTCACTTTTAACGGTGAGCCCTGTCAGTCCTGTTTGAAGGGCTTTCTACCGGGTATTATGAACTGCTGGTGTAATGAATTTGTTGCAGGTAGAATCTCTGTTGAAATTTGCATCTTATTTAACCCCTAAACACTAACAACGATGAAAAGGTCAATTTTAACCTTAACAGTGTCGGCACTCACAGCCGGCTTATTACTTTTGAGCTCCTTCACAACGCAGGCTCAGGCGCTGGTACGCAGCGATGTAAAGAAGATGGTCGTCAAAGCTGTCGACTATCCCGAAAATGCTGTCGACAAAAAACTCCAGGGAGAAGTGGTCGTCAGTTTTGTTCCTACCAAAGATGGTAAACTCGAAGTTAAGGAGATCTTTAGCAGGGTCCCCGAACTACGCGATTACGTCTACAAAACCATTACCGATCTTGAAGTACCGAAAACAGGCGACGTGTTTACTGAACCCATTGTGCTGCGATTCACCTTCAAGTTACTATAAATGTGTTTTTGTATTAACCCTTTTTGGGTAAAATAATTTAATGGGCACAGCTTAGGCTGTGCTTTTTTTTGCCCTGCAATGGCTGGTTGTGACATTGCAGGGCAAAAAGTTTAAGTTCTGGCCCGAAATCAGTTTTTTTGAAACTCTTGCTGCAGGCTCCGTTTATGATGTTTCCAACGAGGTGTCCAATGTTCTTTGTTCGGAAGTTTTATTTTACCCGGTGAACCTGCCCGTTTACCCGCTTAATCTGATCAACGTTTTATGCCGTGCTTTTAACGACTGTATTTTATTGCCTGTGTATTGTATTTGTTTTAAGGTCATTCTCTGCTGAAATTTGTTTCGTTGTTTAACCCTAAATACTTACTACAATGAAAAGGTCAGTTTTAACAGTGGTTGTGTCGGTTCTCTTTACCGGCTTTTTGTTCCTGAGCTCTTATACAGCACAAGCTCAGATGGTGCCACGCGAGGCTGTAAAAAATCTGGTCGTTAAGACTATGACGTATCCCGAAAGTGCTATCGACAAAAAACTTCAGGGTGAAGTGGTCGTTAGCTTTATTCTTACCAAGGAGGGCAACCTGGAGGTCAAGGAGATTTTCAGCAGAATCCCTGAATTACGCGATCATGTGTACAAAACCATTTCTAGTCTTGAAGTGCCTCCTACCACTGAAGAGATGAATGAGCCCATCGTCTTGCGCTTTATCTTTAAACTTATTTAATGATAGATTGATTAAAACCCTTTAGAGACCGGGTTTTTGAATGTGCACAGCTTTTGGCTGTGCTTTTTTTTTATAATCTGCAGCGATTGATTATGGCAATTTCTTGCTGCAGGTTCTTAAGTTCTGATTTTAGATTACCTGCACAGATTATTGTTTTTGCTTCATTGTGGTGGGTGAGATTTGCCGGGAAACTCGTTCTGTTTTGGTTTTTATTTTTTTAGTTTATCAGATGAACCGGCTTTTTTAAACGACTAACCTTAATAACGTTTTACTTCGCCCTTTTAACGTCAGTTTTTACCTGTCGGTATATTGAATTTGTCGTGGTGGTTGTTCATGCTGACATTTGCTTCATCATTCAACTAAAAAAATCCAACAATGAAAAAGTCAGTATTTATTTTATCAGTAGCGGCTCTTGCAGCCGGGTTATTATTTCTGAATACCTCCGGTGTTCAGGCACAGACATTGGCTGTTGACGATGTTAAAAATATAGTCATTAAAGCCATCGATTATCCTGAAGACGCGATCGACAAAAACCTCCAGGGGGAAGTGGTCGTTAGTTTCACTACTAATGAGCAGGGTAAACTTGAAGTTAATGAGATTTTCAGCAGAATTCCTGAACTGCAGGAATATGTCTATGAAAAGATTTCCAGTATTGAATTGCCGCAGGCCAACAATGAGATTTCGGATCCTATTTTATTGCGTTTTACATTCAGGTTAATTTAAATGTAGCTGCGAATTCCCTTCTGGAAGGGCGCAATACATGGAGCACAGCAGGGTAGGGCTGTGCTTTTTTTTTGCCCCGCTATAGATGCTTGTGCTATTGCAGGGCGAAATTTTCAAGTTCTGGTTATACAATCCTTTTTTTTGAAACCCTTGATGCAGGCTCCGTTTGTGATGTACACAACGGGGCGGTTTCATTGAGTTAGTTCGGAAGTTTTATTTTATCCGGTGAACCTGCCCGTTTACCCGCTTAATCTGATCAACGTTTTATGCCGTGCTTTTAACGACTGTATTTTATTGCCTGTGTATTGTATTTGTTTTAAGGTCATTCTCTGCTGAAATTTGTTTCGTTGTTTAACCCTAAATACTTACTACAATGAAAAGGTCAGTTTTAACAGTGGTTGTGTCGGTTCTCTTTACCGGCTTTTTGTTCCTGAGCTCTTATACAGCACAAGCTCAGATGGTGCCACGCGAGGCTGTAAAAAATCTGGTCGTTAAGACTATGACGTATCCCGAAAGTGCTATCGACAAAAAACTTCAGGGTGAAGTGGTCGTTAGCTTTATTCTTACCAAGGAGGGCAATCTGGAGGTAAATGAGATTTTCAGCAGAGTCCCGGAATTACGCGATCATGTCTACAAAACCATTTCTAATATTGAAGTGCCTCCAACAACTGAAGAGATGAATGAACCCATCGTCTTGCGCTTTATCTTCAAACTTATTTAATGGTAGCCTGATTAATCCTTTAGAGACCGCGTTTTTGAATGTGCACAGCTTTTGGCTGTGCTTTTTTTTTGCCTAAGCACTGCAATCGCAGTCCTTAATGTATACCAGGTACCAGATGCTTCCGATTTGTACGAAGTACATTTCCTTAACGATCCAATGTTTCGAAAGGATGATCACCTTCATTTTTGACCAGACGCCTTTATCGTTGAGCAGGGTTGTAGGGGTCAGCTTTCCGGTTTCGGGATCAGGTACAGGGGGGAATTCTTTCACGGAAGTGTAGTATATTCCATCGGGACTTGATGACTCCTCACAAAAACCATCTACAGGTTCAGTTGTGTAATAGTTGCTGAGTTGGATCTTATTAGAACCACCCCAATTACCGTTTGCCGGGACAATGTATCCGTATCCATTTTCTTTATCGAATCTTACACAGAAGGTTCCCGGATTATAGTAGCGCTCAATCCCCAGTTCCTTATGGATGAATTTTGTTACAACCGGGGAGTTGGAATAAACGAGGCTGTCGATGTTGTGTTGAAAATAACATTCGGACAGAAAGGTTGGTAAAAATACTTTGAAATCAGGATTGTTCCTGTTGTCGGCAATCACGGTGTCGGTGGTGGAAGGTGTATCATTGCTTGCTGATCGGGGACCACAGGAAAGCAAAACGGAAAGCTGGATGAGGACAAGAATTGGAAGGTAACGTTTCATTGTTCGATTTTTTTTGTGATAGAATTAATAATATTGGACTGAAGTGATTTCAAAAACTGCCTTCATATTGTTTAATACTTCCGGTTGATTTCTGGTGTTGCAAAATAAAGCAAATTCTCCTTCAGTCACAAACGATTCTTATATTATTGCCATCGCTGGTTGAGGATTTTTTCGACTGGTGAAAACGCGGACTGAACATGGGTGCCTTAAAATGCATTTATGCTAAACCAGATATGTTAAATCGGATCAATGATTTCAGCTCATGTGCAGATAATAATTCATTACCTTGAATTTATTTTTCTTTGATAGTGAGTGGTTTGAGATAAAAATAACCGGGAATAAGGTTACCATTTCTGCCTCTGTTGTATGAATTTGATATGTTAATCGGACAACTTATTTTAAATGTTTTGTTTTGAGCGGTTTATGATTTTTTTAACAAAAATCACCAACTTTTCTTCCTTCATTCCGGAAAATAATTGTATCATTGAAAGAAACTTAACCCTTAATAATAAAAAATCTTAGCAAATATCAACCAATATCCCTAAGTTTTTGCCCTTAAGAAGATGAGATGGCAAAACAATATCTGACGAAAAGTATCTCGAATGGAAGGTTTTTTTACTGCCACCCTTTACAATCTGACAGCATATAGGGCAAGTGTGAAATCGCAGTTCCGGTCAAAATCAAGGCTGACCACCTGGAGTAATAACTTATTCACAGTTATAAAAGTGGAGCACAGAACCCACTATAATAAACGGGCTAAAATCAATAGCCAATCGATTTTTAATCTAATAAGTAACCGAATGAGAAAACGTTTATTCTTTACCTTGCTTGCAGTTACCGGACTTGTAGCTGCTTCTATAGCACAAACTGCCCCTGCAGAAATCAAGTACCGCAGAAGTTCACTTCATACAATGATTGTTGAATCAGAAAAATTTCCACAGAAGGAAACAATTCTTAATGCATTTAATAATGCTCCTTTTCCGGATAAATATAACAATCATGTTATCGGTGATAAATCTTTTGACCCCGCTAATTACAAACTCACAAAAGAGGAGATGGGTACCCTGTATAAGGAACAGTCCAAAGTTGGCGCTTTTGCTACCAGCAATGCTGATATTAAAATTGATTCAGCATCAAGAGAACTGCCATTAAAAATTCTGAAATATCTTGGTGAGAATAAAATTGCCAATAAACTTGTGGCAAAATGGTTCAATAGAAAAGATGATGGTTCATTTGATATGGCCCTGATCGGTGAAAGAGGTTCTTATAATGCAACCGATATGGAAGCCAATATCGCCAAAGGCGCTGCCAGAGGCACCGCCTCTTTAGCTGACGCTGGTATTGAATTAATCGGCAATACTTTCGTTGTAATTTCAAAGTTTAATTTCGTAAGCAATGAAATCACTGCTGCCATTGTGAGAGATGCTGCAAAGATCGCTGCTTATAAACTTTCTGTACCCGCCCTGCAAACTGCTGCTGTGAAAGCTGCCGATGAGGCTTATGAAAAAGCTAAAGAGGGTTATTCAGTTTGGACAACCTCCTATCTGTATAAGCTGGTGTGGAACGATTCCGTAGAAGCTGTTTTTTATAACGATCTGTGGATGGATAAAAATAATATCGATCCTAAGAAAAAGGAAGCATTTGATAATTCAGATTTATTTACGCTCGAATACATTGGCGACGAGAAAGCCAGCGGACTGGTTTTGTATACTGCAAAAGAAAAAAGAACCGAAGAGCAAGTTATTGAAGTTGCCACCATCCGCAGTATTGATGCCGTTTATTCAAAGCTGCAGAAAAAATATGATGTCTTCAAACCAAAAATTCCTTTGTTCTCCGGTGTTCCTATTACCGCAAAAATCGGTATGAAAGAAGGTCTTGAAGGCGATGAGAAATTTGAAGTACTTGAACAAACCATTGATCCTAAAACAGGACTGACTTCCTACGTTAGTAAAGGAACCATCACTGTTGATAAAGACCTTATCTGGGATAACCGTTTCAATGCTGGTGATGAACCCGTTGTTGAAGGTGCAACCGGACCTGATCCCAAAATCGCTCTTGGAGCTACCACATTCAAAGGAGGAAAGAAATTTTATCCTGGAATGCTTATCAAACAAATGAAATAATTTCAACGAAGATCACGGTTCCGTGTAAACGAAATCGTGATCTTTTTATTCATTAACTTTAAATAATATAAAACATGAAAGCAATTTTTAGAAGTGCTTCCCTGGTGTTGATATTCATGCTCGGTTATACCGTTGCGGTGAACGCGCAAGCAGGCAAGAAGGCAGACAACGACACCGAAGAATGGAGATATGATATTGAATGTGTTTCTACAGGTGCCTCCGGATCTTATTTAATTAAAGTATGGTCCTATTCAAAAAAACCTACAGTGGCCATTAATCAGGCAAAGAAAAATGCTGTACACGGTATTATTTTTAAGGGATTTACAGGAACAGGCGCTGGATGCACACAAAAGCCCCTGGCCGGCAATCCTGCTATCGAACAGGAAAAAGCAGAATTCTTTAAAGATTTTTTTGCTGATGGTGGCAAGTATATGAAGTTTGTCAGCGAAGCATCAGAAGGTGATATTGCTGCCAGTGATATCGTGAAAGTCGGTAAGGAATATAAGATTGGTGTGGTGGTATCTGTATCTAAAGATCAGCTGCGCAAAGATCTCGAAGCTGCCGGTATTATCAGAGGATTGTCAGATGGTTTTTAAATTTTAAAACTAAACTACATGAAAAACAGAATATTTTTAATCGCAGTTTTTGCACTCAGCATGCTTGTATTTATGGGATGTAATCCTCAGCGACATATGGCAGGGAATTATACCTTTAAAACGGAGTGCATGGGTGTTGAACTTGACGGATCTCAAACTGTGAAGGCGTGGGGTGATGGAAGAAACAGAGCCGACGCCATTGAACAGGCTAAGAAAAATGCTGTACGCGATGTACTCTTTTCCGGAATCAGCAATGGAAAATCTGACTGCAACATTAAACCGGTCATTTTCGAAGTTAATGCTCAGGAAAAATATGAAACATATTTCAACACATTTTTTACTGATGATGGGAGCTATAAAGCTTTCGTGTCTGAAAAAGATGGGTCGAGATATCATATTGAAGTCATCAAAGAGCGCAAACAGGCTGGCTCACAAGAGAAATACGGTGTTGTGGTACGTGTTCTCAGAGCTGATCTTGTAACGAAAATGAAAACGGATGGCATTCTTAAGTAAATAATTTTAAACCAAAAATCGAATATCAAATGAAAAAATTAGTAAACGTATTACTATTGGCTGTTTTTATGCTGGTATGCGCCAACACGGCTTTTTCTCAGGCTAAAAAACCAACCATTATGATTTTGCCCAGTGATGTGTGGTGCAATACCAATGGTTTTATGACTGAATACGATAATCAGGGCACGATCGTTAAAGTGCCGGATTATAAAAGAGCGTTTCAGGAAAATGCTGACCTTTTACTGGTAATCAGTAAAATTAACGGAATGATGGCTGACCGTGGATTCCCATTGAAAAATGCTGAGTCAATCCTGAAAAGTCTGGCCAACGAAAGTGCTGAAGATGCTATGCTGACCAGTAAAGCTGGTGGGAGTGTTGTTGAAAGCCCTATCGATAAACTGAAAAAAAGCGCCAAGGCCGACATCATCATGCAGTTGACCTGGACCGTTAATGTTACCGGCCCCAAAAAATCTATCACCTTCAATTTACAGGGATTAGATTCTTATACCGACAAACAGATTGCTACCGCTGCAGGTACCGGTGCGCCTTCTTTTTCTGCTGAATTACCTGTATTGTTAGAAGAAGCCGTTCTTGCACACATCGACAATTTTAATAATTCTTTACAGACTCATTTCGATGATATGTTTGCCAATGGCAGAGAAATCACCATCCGTATCAAAAAGTTTGATTCATGGGATGGAGATCTGGAATCGGAATACGACGGAAAAGAATTAGGTACAGTAATCGAAAACTGGCTTACTGCAAATACCGTAAAAGGTCGTTTCAGCACAACGGATGCTACTGAGAATATGATGCTTTTTGAACAGGTGCGTATTCCCCTTTATGATGAAACAGGTAAAGCAATTGATGCCAGAGGCTTTTGCAAGAGTCTGCAAACCTTTTTAAAAGATCCCCCTTACAGTATTGTGAACAAACTTATGACTAAAGGATTGGGACAGGTAACACTTGTATTAGGCGATAAATAAACTAAACAACTCACCAAAATGAAAAATTGTAAATTCGTTTTATTGCTGGCTTTTGCGTTATGCATTGGTTTTGCACAAGCTCAATCAACCGATGGTAAAATGTCGGATAAAGGCCGGTTGACCCTTGCTGTTTGGGTACCCGATCAGATTGATGGCATGCCGGCCGGCGCCCAGAAAAATCTTGAAAACAAACTTAATCAAATCATAACTGCCAATGGAATGAGCGGCAGTGTGATGAGTACAAGGTTTATTCTTTCAGCGAATGTGGTGGTAATGACCAAGGACATTACCGCAACTGCGCCTCCTATGCAGGCCTATACCCTCGATGTGACTTTCTATATCGGGGATGGTTATGAAGGTAAAAGTTTTTCGAGTTACACCACTACCGTAAAAGGTGTGGGCGACAACGAAACCAAAGCGTATAATGCCGCACTTAAAGGCATTAAAACAACCGATCCTAACTATCAGGCATTTATTGAAAAAGGTAAAACAAAAATCATTGAGTATTATAATGCACAGTGCGATATTATCATCAAAGAGGCTAAATCAGCTGCTGGCATGAATAAATTTGATGAGGCTATCTGGAAACTTACCTCTGTACCTGATGTGTGCACAGAATGCTGGAATAAGTGTATGGCTGAAGTTGCGCCTATCTTCCAACAGAAAATTGATTTTGAATGCAAAACCAAACTGCTCGAAGCTAACAACCTCTGGAATGCTGGTCAGAGCTGGGATGCAGCACAACAAGCCGGGGCTATTCTTGCTACCATCGATCCAAAATCAGCTTGCTTTGGTGAGTCTAAAGCACTGTCGGATAAAATTGCAAAAAGAATCCTGGAAGTGGATAAACGCGAATGGAATTTCAAATACGATCAGGAAATCGGACTTGAAAGAGACATGATTAAAGCATACCGCGATGTTGGTGTTGCCTGGGGCAATGGCCAGCCACAAAATGTAACCTATAAAAGTTTGTGGTAAACAAAATGGATTTTATGCTTTAAAACCATTTAATACGGTATTAAAAAGACCCTTGACATTATCGTTAAGGGTCTTTTTATTTTTGGTGCCCGTATGGTGAAAAAAAAACATATCTTTGATTGATTAATTCAAACAAAGACTACCCTTATATGAAAACCACAAAACCACTTTTTCTGGCACTGGTCGTGCTCCTGAGCCTGACAATCTTTAACGCCTGCAATAAAAAAGAAGGCGTCGACATGAAGATCACCCTCCAGACTTCTGCAAGGGACATACTGACTGACCTATCGGGCAATGCTGCAGATTCGATACTGAAAGAAGCATTCCGGGTTACCGATTCAGTGTATGCCGTTGATTCAGGTGATTATCTCAATCAGTTTGAAAAAGTATGGAAGCAGTCTTTCGCTGAGGAGAATCTTGCCTTCCGCTTTTTTCCCCTGTTACAGGAAAAAATCAGTCAGACATCCTCCAACGATGAAGTAATGGCTGTGATCAGGACAGAGTATAAGGATGCTATCAGCAAGACCGCTGAAGTATTAAAGAAACGTCTTGACGATTATGATATATATGATTTTGAAGTGAAGCTTTCTGACACTGTTGGCCTTATCACCCTTCAACTGGAAGGCGTTAAAGATACGGCGAGGGTTATGCAGGTGATTCAGACACGTGGACGGCTTGAGTTCTGGGAAACCTATGAATATCGCAATGTGCAAACATACTTTGATGAAGCAGATGCAATTTTAAAGGCTATGTTCAAACCGGCCACTGGTGCGAAGTCTAAAGATACCACCTTGTTGGCTGATACAGATATTCAGACCGACAGCCTTTCGGAGGGTGTTGCTGAAAATGAACAACCCGAGCAAAAGAAATATTCAACGGAGCACCCACTTTACGCTAAGTTAAAGATGGCACTTGTTAATGATGGTTCAGGCAAATACAGTCCTGCCGCAGGTCCTGTGGTGGGTAACTGCAAAATTAAAGATACCGCCCGCGTGAATTATCTTTTAAGTTTAAAGGCTGTAACAAACGCTTTTCCAAGAGATGCCCGTTTCGTATGGACTGTAGTTCCAACCACCGACGATAAAAAAATGTTACAACTCATCGTGTTGAAATCAACACGCGATAATTCGCCTTCCCTGTCCTGGACCTCTGTTGTTGATGCCAGCAGTAAAGTGGGTGATGATGGGATAGCGCAGGTGCTCATCTCCATGAATGAAGAAGGTACAAGGATATGGAAACGCATGACGCAGGAAAATGTCGGACTGTCAATAGCGATAATGATCGACGGTCATGTCTATACTTTCCCAACGGTAATGGATCAAATACCCGACGGAAAATCCTCCATCACCGGCAACTTCACCGAAGAACAAACGATCGATCTGGCAGCGATTCTCAAAGCCGGCATGATGCCACTCTCTGTACGCGTTGTCAGTGTGTCGGTAACAACTGTCGATGCAGGGAAATAGACCTGTGTTTTGTATGTTTGTGATGATTAATAATAATATATGCTGACAGGCAAACACGATAAAATAATCCAGCTGGTGAAGGAAATGCAGAATAACCTGCAGTCCGTCGAAATGGCCGTGTACCCTGAGCCGCTGGTAAAAGCCCTGGCCAACATTATCAGCTATATTGAAAAAGACCAGTTAGCGCTGGAGTTGATTTTGGTCAGACACCTTGAACATTCCGAAGCTGAAAAGTTGGTTGAATTCATATGGGGTCGTATTGATGAAAACCTTGTACGTGGGCTTACAGGCAGGAATGAAAATGGCCTTACGCCGTCCGGACTTAATGATTATTCATCCGGCCGTGTATATTTGATTGATGGGTTACCTGCGGCACAGACGGAAAGAATTAATCCCTCCTGCACCCTCATATATATTGACCAACCTATAGCTGATCATCAGACGTTCCTGCTCAAGCTAAGCCGGTTTGTGGATCATGTACCTTACCTGTTTGTTATTTCGGCACCAGGAGTTTCTCCCGGCAACGAACTGTTGGATGGGCTGAAGAAAGCTGGTATTTATGTTATCGCTAAAGCATTGCCGGAAGAGCCGGAAGAAATGCTTTCCGAATTTGCCTTTTGTAACAACAATGAGTCTTTAAAAACAAGTTTAAAGGAGTATTCGGCCGCTTCATTTCTGGAAAATATCTGTGCATATTTCAGAATGTACATTGAGCAGGACCTTGCAGAAATACAGACCAGAAAAATGACCTTTCAGCAACAGGCGGTAGTTACCCAGTTGCAGACCAGCGACCGCAGTGCGCAGGGAGAGTTGATACAGAATATAAAAAGCCAGACCCAGTTTCAGTTCGCCGATTTTGAAAAGGGCGTTAAGAAACATCTCGACGATAATTTCCGGACGAAGACCGGCGCAATATGGAACGCAACAGAAAAATGCCTGGATGATCTGACCGCTCTCGATTCGCAGAAAAAGGCCAAACGGCACGAGTTCATAATTCCTAAAGAATTCGAAACGGAATTTTTGGATAAAATGCATGCAGGTTTGTACGAACATTGCGTGGCAGATATTTCATCCATGAATGATATGTACGATGCCTTTAACCAGAAAATGGATGAGGAATTCAAAAAATCCGGACTGGCGGTTTCTCCTTATTATTTCAGGCATCTTACAGATATGTCGTTTATGAATATGCTTGAAAGTGCCGTCCGTATTGATCGTCCATACAAAAGCGAAGCAAAAAGAATGGGCGGCTATGAATATTTCATGGCCATCAGAAAGTATCAGATGATTTTTTTCATGATGTTTTCCACCTTTGGACTTTCGTTTATCAGAGGGATGTTGGAGATTATGATACCGGTAACAATTGTGCTGCTGGTAGTGGGTGGATATTTTGTGTTGAGATCGGCCAAAAAGGAGAAAGAAGAAACCGCCGTTAAAGAACTCGACAAGGCGAAGGAATCATTGATGAGTGAAGCCAAACGGATGTTCTCTGAAGTGCAGCGTGAATGGCCTTCGGTGGTCACTGAGCATCAGCGCGAGCAAATGCAGGCCTACCTGCTTCACACCGAAAAACAAATTAAAGAAACACTTTTGCTGCGTCAATCGGAACAAAGCGATAAGAAGCAAATGCTGAATAAGCAGATTCAGGGGATCGATTTAAAAGAGAAAAAGCTTGCCGCTGCACAGGAAAACAACAATAGCCTGGTGCGGAATATTGGCCAATATAAAAAAGATGTGATACTGCAAATCCGTGCTATTGCTGATGCGAACCAGATGTGATGTTTTTTTCGTTTATGGTTTACCCTATAATTTTGACCATTTACTATAGCCTATGAAAGTTGGAATTGACCTTGGAACGACTTTTTCGCTCATCACACAGATGGGCAGTGGCGGCAGTGTGATTTACATACCTGATATCACCTATCGTCAAAATCTGTTTACACCGTCCATTGTAAATTTTAATGAAGAAATGGCCCTGGTAGGACTTATGGCCGAGTCATTTCTTGAACAGCATCCCGATAAACCAGCCATTCGTTTTTTTAAACGCAATTTCGGAGAACAAAAACCTTTGTTTTTCGACAGCAGGGGGACGCCATGGTATCCTGAAACTATTGGGGCACTGGTGCTGAAAAAGCTGAAGTTTGATGCAGAGGGCTATGCTTCGGAAATGATGGATGGTGCCGTGATTACGATCCCTGCGCATTTTTCTGATCCCCAGCGTAAATCGGTACTGAATGCAGCTTTCATGGCGGGTATTCCGGTGTTGGGACTTATCGAAGAACCGGTTGCGGCCGCATTGCATTATGGCATTACCGAGAATACCATGGATAAGTTGATTCTTGTATATGACCTGGGAGGCGGTACTTTTGATGTAACCCTGTTGAGCATGAACGAAAAGGGGGTTTTCGTGCTGGCCAAGGACGGTATCACAGAACTCGGGGGTAAGGAGTTCGACGAAAGAATTGGAGAGATTATCCTTAATCAGTATTGGCAGCATTTCGGAAAAGAACATGAACCGGATGCGAAATTTCTGCTGAACCTGCGCAAAGTATCGGAACAAATCAAGATAGAGTTGAGCATGCCGGCAACAAAGTTTGTAAAGAAAATGTGCCTGTTGGGCAATCAACCTTTTGAAGCCTTTGTTACAGCCGAAGAATTTGAAAAAGCCATAGAACCACACGTTGAAAGCACCATTGAGGTGTTGCAGCGCTGCATTAAAGGCGCGGGCGTTGGGGTGGAGGATATCGATTCTGTGATAATGGTAGGTGGTTCATCGATGGTTCCCTTGATTAAGAAAAGAATCAATGATATTTTCTGTAAGGAAAAACAAAGGGTGTTGTTTCACAATCCCATGAAGGCGGTTGCTGCAGGCGCTGCTATGCATGTATGTCAGTTGGGTGGTGACGCTGGAAAATTCAATATGCCACCCGAAATAAAAGGTGTTACCGGATATAATACCGGCATTCGCAGTATAGATTCTGTAACTGGAAGGGTGAAGATTGATACCATTATCAGTAAAAATATTCCTTTACCGGTAACGGTTACTAAACCTTATTACACCACCCATCCCATGCAGGAAAAAATGCTGCTTGATTTTGTGCAGTACATCGACCGGAATACCAGCCCGATCAGTCTGGGCAACATGGTAATCACGCTTACGCCCGGCATTGCACGCAATTATCCCATTGAGGTAACGGTTGAAAGCAACATTAACGGCACCATCAGCGTAAGGGCTTTTAATCCGCATACCGGAGAGGAATTAAAACAAACCTTTGGAAGGGAGGGTATCGAAAGTAATTATCTGTATACGCAAAGGGCGTTGGTGAATAACATAACCATTAATAATCTACTATGACAAGGGAAGAATCGCTCGAATTGTTTGATCTGCCCGAGGAGGCAACAAAGGAGGAAATCACGGAGAAATACCGCGAAATGTACTCCGATTATATGTTGCGGCTTACCAACGCCCCAACACCCAATCTGAAAAAAATCTATAATCAGAATATTCAAAAGCTGGAGAGCGCATTTAAAACGCTTTGTCCCGATGCCGACATCGACGAAACGCAGTTTTTGCCTTCTGATAAGCCCATTCTGGGTACAACAGGCTCAAACATCAATATCAATATATCGAACAAAGTTGATGGAAAAAAAGAAGAAAAAAAACCTGAGAAAAAACCAAAGTCAGGGAGCAGCCTTTCCCTTGTTTTTGTGCTCTTAGCGGTGCTCTTCTTTTCAGTTGGGTTATCGTTTTTTATCATGTACATGAAAAGGGAAAAAGTGATTGCAGCACAGGAAGAGAAATTTAAAATACTACGCGAAGATTCCCTGCAAATGCATACCAGATTTGCGCCCTTCGAAAAGAACGGAAAACTCAAAGTGGTGAATAAATGCAGCTTTAACGTAACCGTTAATTGGCTTTCGATTCTTTTTCTGGATGAAAAAACGAACCAGATCCGGCACGTAAAGTTCATGAAAGAATATGTATTGAAATCAGGCGAATCGAGGATACTCGAAAATTTCGACAGCGGTGTTAACTGGGATGGCAGTGTTATTTTTTATGACCTGCGCATCAAAAGGGACGATGCTGCTGGTTCAAACGCTTATTTTAATGGCATCTGGGCCAACGAGAATAAAAACGGAGAAGTGTATCTTACGCCTGCGCCGGTAAAATAGTGGGGACCGGACGCTTTATATAAGAAACTGTTTTGATTTCTTAAATAAATACGAAACGCAACCAAAAGCAGTCATCCCGGATTAAATCCGGGATGACCGCTCCGATTTATTTTCCTTCTTTGATTTCTAAAATCAAATCAGTTTCTCAATAAACAATATTAAAGTATTCTTTTAATTTTTCCTTTGCTTCGTCTGCCCCGTTATCTGCAGCTTTTTTAAAATCGCTGATCGATTTTTCCTTTTCATCCATCTTGTAATAGGCTTCTCCCCGTGCCATATATATGTATGGGATTCCCTCGGCAGGTACCGTTTTGAGACTCGTAGTGAAATCGTCGATTGCCAGTGCATATTTTTCCAACGCATGGTAAGCGATTCCCCTTAAATAATAAGGTATTGCGTTTTCCTTATTCATATTAATGGCAGTGGTGTAATCGGCCACTGCCGATTGATATTTTTCGGAGATTTTCAGATCTTCACCCCATTTATGATATGCCAGTCCTCTTTCAATATATAAGGTGTCATTTTTTTTGTCATGTTCAATAGCTGCATTGTAATCTGCAAATGCAGCATCCCATTTTTGCTGATATAAATAAATCCGTGCCCGGTAGGAATAATAATCTGTTTTGGGATTAATTTCTATAGCCCGGGAAATGTCGCTTATGGCCAGATCACTTTCAGAATATATATCATAGATCCTTGCTCTGGCAAAATAGGCGGTATCATTATCAGGATAGCTTTCGATTAATGCTGAATATCCAGCTATTTCGTTAGCAAGCGCTTGCTTCTGCTGCATTTCAAACGATTCTTCTGTCTCGGCCGGTATGAGTGCTGTTAATTTCTCTTCCGCTAACCAATCGCCCATTTCAGCAGCTTTCTGGTAATCTGCGATTGCATTGGCAGTATCCCCGAGCGTTAAATAAACTTCTCCCCGTGAAATGTAGTAAGAAGATGAAGTGTCTGTTTCGATTGCTTTTGTATAATCGGCTATGGCTGCAGCATAATTCCCCATATCCCGGTATATGGCAGCCCTTAGGCTGATATAATATCCTTCCTCCGGATAAAGTGCAATAACTTTGGTGTAATCGTTAATAGCAAGTTCCCTTTTTCCGGATTTACTGTATGCTTCAGCGCGCTGGTAATGCATATAAAAGTCGTCAGGATTATTCTCAATACCTTTTGTGTAATCAGCAATGGCCTGATCATATTTTTCTATCATCATATAATCATCACCCCTGCTGCTGTACAACCATTCATATTCAGGGGTGAGATTTATAGCGGTCGTATAATCTGCAATGGCACGATCGTAATTTTCGAGATAGTCATAACCCATGGCTCTATGATAATAGGCCTCAGAATCTTTCGGGTCTAATTTTAAGGCTGTGGTATAATCCTGTATGGCCTGATCAGGTTTCTCCTGTTGCCTGTACAGGTCGCCACGCATTATATAATTGTACCCATTTTTCGGATCGGCTTCTATAGCTTTTGTGAGCGTGGCGATTGCTTCCGGATATTTTTCCTGAACGATATAAATGTCGGAAATACTCGCATAAAGAAATTTGTACCCAGTGTCAATTTCAATGGCTTTGTTATAGGTGGCTATCGCCATATTATAATTGCCCTTTTCCTGATAAGCACTTCCGAGGTAATAGTGTGCGCTGGCAGATTTAGGGTCTATTTCGATCTGTTTTGTGTATTCAGCAATGGCCAGATCATATTTTTTTTGTTCGAGATAAATGTCGCCCCGGTATTGATATCCGTATGGATCTTTCGGATTTATTTCGGTCATTTTTGAATAATCGGCGAGGGCCAAATCAATTTTTTCCTGATGTTGATATTCATTCCCCCTTCTGAAATAGGCAAGATAATTCTTTGGGTCTATTTCGATAATCCTTGTGTAATCAGCAATAGCAAGTCCGCCTTTTTCCTGTTCCTGATAGGTCTGTGCCCGCTGCGATAATGCGTCGATGTACTGTGGATCGATTTCAAGAGCCTTCGTGAATTTGCTGATGGCCAGATCATATTTTTTCTGATAATAATAAGTGAGTCCAAGATAGTAATACGCCTGGGTATAGTCAGGTTTAAGTTTGATGGCTGAGTTTAAATCGGCAATCGCCTTTTCGTACTCTTGCTGCCAGATGTAATTGGTGCCGCTGGTGCAGTATTTTTCGGCCTGACTGACCACTGCGCCCTGCTCACGTGCGATACGCGCATTACGTATGGGGGTGAGGTCAACCTCGTAAAGCTTTTCGGAATTGAGTTCTTCCTCTTTTACAATGTATCGGGTGGTAAATATATCCTGACTATTTTCGAGGCTGATGATCTCTAGTTTAAACTCGCCTTTTTGCAGATAAACTTTTTTTATGCTGCCCGCTTCCACAATACCTTTATCTTCACCATCAACTTTGATGCGGCTTTTGATATTTGGCGAAACTTTAAGTACCAGCTTGTTGACGGTGCTTTGAGGTGTGGTATTGGTGGGTTTGGTTGTTTGCGGAGGTCTGGTTACGTCTTCCTGCGCAGGAGCAACTGCAGGTAATGCAAGTAATAAAAAAGCAAGGGAGCAGATAATAAGTTCTCGCTTCATGGCGGATTTTTTTGCTAAAGTATTGAAAAATCTGCAATTATAAAAATATAGCCTGTATAATAGTTCGGAAGCAATTTATTATTAGATTTACATACGATTTCGTAATCAACTGATATATAGAAGTCGGAGATTTCATGTTTGATCCCGATTTCAATAAAGCTAAGCAATGGGCGCGTTTTTTTATGGGTCCCGTTAACCATTTGATCGATGAAAATAAATCCTAAGGAATATCTCGACCTGGCCGATGCAAGCTATGAGGTATGGTACCCAGGCCTTAAATTCAATAATGCCGGCAAAACCTTCACCGTAATTGACGTGGTTGATAAGTCATCGGGTTATTACGGGGTTGCTTTTGAGGCACCGGATGGTCAGAGAATTATTGCACACAGGGGGACTGAATTTACCAGTGTCATGGATGTACTCAGGACTAATACACAATTAGCCTATACCAATGCAACCCATGTCCCGGTTTTGCCGCAGCAATTTATCGATGCAAAAGAGTTCAGCGACAAGTTCCCCGGTAATGATGTAACTCATACCGGCCATTCTCTCGGTGGAGCGATTGGTCAGTTTTGTGCTGCAAGCAATAAACAAAACTCTACTTCCTTTGATGCACCCCCGATTGCTAATATTATTTTCTCACAAGTTTCCGGTGCTGATTTAAAAGCCAGCGAACACCAGAGTTTTATTGTGAATGGTAGCCTGGTCAGTGCCGGTTCTACCGATAACCGCTTTGGAAATGTTTCGGTGCTCTATACAAAACCTCCTGATGAATTGGGAGGTGCCGATTTTGCGTTTGAGCATAAAATAGAAAACATAAAGCCCTGCTTTGATGAAAAGGGTAATCTGGTGTCGGATAAGCCTGGCTACTGGGATAAAATTTTAAAAGAAAAATACGATAAAAACCCAACTACTTCCTTTGGTGCCGGTGGTTATAACTTTAGTGTTTCGCTTCAGTCGCGTTATAAAAACTTGCTGGAATATAAAAATGCCTACTTAAAAGAACATAACATAGCTCCTTCCCGAAGTAACAGCAGTATAATAGTCAGCGGAACAGTTTTTGAGATTCTGGTCAAAACGGAGATTCTGAAAAACGCATTAAAAAGATAATTATCCCTAAATTCAACCCTATGGCTGCAGATATTTCAGATTATGAGATCAACCTGACCCTCGAATCGCTTAGCGCAGAAGTTCAGCTGTTGAAAGCAGAAAATGAGCAAATGAAGCAGGAACTCGAAACACTGCGCAACGAAGTTGAGGCCTCACAACAGGCATCAGGTCCGGATGGTGGTGATGCTCATGCGATTTTCGTCGAAATACAAAACGAAAAGCAACACATCGAGGCTATTGTTGCTGAGATCCAGACCGAAAAGGAGAACATGGACCATTTTATGAATGAGTTTCAAAGCGATAAACAAACCATTGAATCGCTGATCACCGAAATTCAGGATGATAAGCAAACGGTCGATAACCTTGTCAGCGAGATTCAGAGCGACAAACAGTCTTCTGATAGTCTGGTCAGCGAGATTCAGAGCGATAAACAAAATTCCGATAACCTCCTGGGTGAAATTCAAAGTGACAAGCAGAGTTCAGAGAGCCTCTTGTCTGAAATTCAGAGCGACAAACAGGCCTCTGACAGCCTTTTGAGTGATCTGCAAACCGACAAGCAGACATCTGATAACCTGCTTGGTGAGATTCAGAACGACAAACAAACTTCGGATAATCTTGTAAATGAAATTCAGAACGACAAGCAAGCTTCCGATAATCTGTTAACTGAAATCCAGAACGACAAACAAACTACTGAGAACCTTGTAAATGAAATCGGAGAGGATAAACAGAATGCTTCAACCCTTGTAGCAGAAATTGAAACCGGTAAGCAAAACGCCGACAACCTTATTGCTGAAATTCAGGCTGACCAGCAAAACGCTGCAAACCTTTTGGCGGAAGTACAAGCTGATAAAGAAAACTCAGGGATCCTGCTCGCGGAACTGCAAACTGATAAGGAAAATGCGGAAAACATTATCAGCGAGTTACAAAATGAAAAGCAGTCTGCCGAAGCCCTTGTTGGGGAGATACAATCGTCGAAACAGAACATCGAGGTGGTTTTTGATGAAATTCAATCGGAAAAACAAACCATTGATGCCTTCATGGGTGAAGTGCAATCCGACAAGCAAACCATTGAAAGTTTTGTAAGTGAAATACAAAACGACAAAGAGGTGGTCGGTGCAATTGTATCAGAAGCCCAGGCAGAGCAACAGAATTTGCAAGCCATTGTTGCTGAAATACAAACAGAGATGGCAACGGCGGATAGCATTTTAGCGGAACTGCAGGTCGAAAAATCCAGTGCAGATGCAGTCGTTAGCGAGTTGCAATCGGATAAAGCATCGGCAGATGTAATAATGAACGATCTGAATTCGGATAAAACCAGTGCTGATGCATTACTGGCAGAGTTCCAGAAAGATCAGCAAGCGATAGATGAAATCCTTAAAAATTCAGAGGATGATCATGCAAATATTAATAATGCCCTCGATGATATTACCGAGTCGCAGCATAAAATGCAGGAGTCGCTTACGAATGTTAACACTACCCTTGATCAGATTACCGATCATGCGGAGGAAGTCATGAAGTTGAAGGAAAAAGCCGTCAGCGATGCCGCCGATATCGAGCGTTATGCCAGCGAAACACAGCATAATAAGGAGGAGGCGGATCAGGCCGCAAAGGATGCAGAAAACTTCGCGCGGGATGCAGAAAACTTTGCCCGTGATGCGGAAAACGCTGCGCATGACGCTGAGAATGCTGCACGGGATGCGGAAAACAGTGCGTCAAGCATTATATAAACAGTTTTGAATTCGGTAATTCCATGAAAAATAAATTCAACGCTACACGCCAAAAGATATACGAGGATAAATCGCTCATGTCGGATACTGCACTCAGGGCGATTGTTGACAATCCGGATGAGTATCTTTCTGATGTTGTCATGATCGCAAAACTCATTCTGATCGAAAGGGGCGTTTTGCCGTCGGAAATTATTCCGGAACTGCAAACTGAGCAGGCAACCGAAAATGAAGTCAATGCTGGTATGGGCTTCAATGTGGATGGACCTCCATTTGAAAGGGGATTTAAATATAAGTCGTTTACACTGATAGTTTTGATATCAATTGCATCGTTTATTTTTCAATTGATTCCTGACGAAGAGCGGGAGCTTTGGATGGTGGTGTTTGCAATCATAATGGGGCTTTCCGTGTGGTCTGCCATAATTGCCGCCAAATATTTAAAGTGGATCAACAGGGGGCCGGGACTGGCCGTTCTTTGTTTTTTTGTTCCTTTCGTCGGTTTGCTTATTGTACGATATATGAATTACAGAATAGAGTCGACGGAGGTCAAAGAAATTTTTAACAAAGCAAAGGAATATTATGATTTTCGGGTAAGGGAAATCAAAGACAACCCGGCAGATGCTGGAACCACAAGAGAAGATATGCTTGACGAACTAAAATCAAGTGTCAACCACAGTGTGAATCAGAAAACCAGCGAATACATTGATTGGCTTGGGAAAGATATTAATTCCGTAAAGTCAGTAGCGGAACGGCAGGCAAAAGTAAAAACGCTGACCTTGGATTATCATCACGAAAGTGATGCGCTTCCCATTCTTGACCTTACCTTCGAATCAAATGTACCCGGTCCGGAAGAGGAAAAATAGCCGGCAAAGCTAAAGGACATCAGTGTGAAAAATCCACGGCAACTTAATTTTGATTGCCGATTTTCAGTTTAATGCTTTTTATCTGTCCCTGTTTTCCGATAAGGGCAACTTTAATTTCTCTGTTGCTGTTATCCGCAAACCAAACCACTTTCGCTTTATTGGATGAGACTTTTGTAATCACGCCTCCTTTGCAATCCCATAGCATTGTTATGTCAGCAGATTCGGGTACGATATATTCGCACACCTTGTCATTTGCTGAAATCTCGATGGGTCCATGAATGTGAAGGGTGTCGTTAATAAGTTGCGTATTCATGAAGTCAAGTATGTTTTGACGTATTTGATAATAGACAAGATTCAATGAATTACTGTCAGTAGCGTATGGTTCATGGCCTTCGCCATTTAAGCAATGATAATTGGAAGGGATTCCCAGGCTATCCAGATGTTTTTTTATATAATCGGATCCGTAATTTTTTTTGACAAAAAATGAGGTTAACTCTTTGTTGAAGTCTTTGAACGGGTAATCATATCCGCAAGGCACAATGCGGTCATCATTTCCATGGATAAGCAGGGTGGGAATATTTTCGTCCACATCAATTATTGACAGATCTTCGATGGCACCCCACATACTGATAACACCCTTTAAACGATAGGCGCCTTTCGCCTGGTTAGTAGAATTATTGATACTTCCAAGATCTTCCTGTCGCTGAATTGCCTTGCCCTTCCTGCTGGTCCAGGCTTCATCGTCGGTCATAAAAGCAGTAAGCAGCGAAAGAAATCCACCTGCGCTGTTGCCTCCCACAAATATCATCTCCGGATCGATGCCGAATTTTTTATGATGCTGCGATAAAAACCGCAGCGAAGCCTTTACGTCCTGAAGTGCTTTATACATGCAGCGTTCCAGGTTGGTGTACATGCCGGGCAAAAATACATATCCCATCCTGTAATTGATCGAGGCTACTACAAAACCACAGCGGGTATAGTACGAAGCCAGGTTCGATACCAGTTGTTCCCGCTTATCACCGGCCACAAAAGCGCCACCGTGAATGAGCAGTATCAAAGGACGGTTTTTTACAGTATCTCCGTAAGGCGTGTATACATCCATCGACAGAGGGATATCTTTAGTGCCAAGGTTTTTGGAGATGCTTCCTGTTATGTCAAGAAAAATCTCCGAATAGCTTGAACCCTCCGATTCCTCGGTGGATTTAGAAGCGTAAAAACCAGGTGCGTGACCATACACCAATTCTTTGGTAACCACACTGTCGAAAACCACTGAGGAGTATCGATAGGGTGGGGAAGGAAACGGTTCCTTATTTTGTGTCCGGAAAACAATTTCCTTATCGTCCTCACAGTTGATAACAAACTCATCTTTTGTGGCTGACATCAAACCCTCCAGCTTCAGCGACGGGTTCTCGTGGAAGTTAAAGCCGAGGTCATTGTCATCCCATTCTGCATCAAAAGTATTGACTTCGGCTACAGCACGGTCACAGATCATATACACCCCAACAATGGGTTCTTGTGTGCTGAGAAATTTCAGGGCAAGTGATCCGTCATCACTGATATACCATGTGTCTGTCTGTATGTCGGGAAACTCAGGCTGCCGGCAGGCATTAAACGAAAGGAGGGTGATGGTAACCAGGGCGAAAAGTAAGAGTATGCGGGTTGTTGGGTTAATAATTTGTTTTCTGAATACAGTCATTATAAGTTAAGTTAAATATAGTAAATCGGCCTTGTCAGACCCGTTGGGGATTATGTATCAAACATGGCTACTCATCCAGACCACGCATATGAATAGCCGAAGTATAAACCGGAATAAAAAGCACAGCTGCAAGTTCCGGTAATGTGAAGGCTTCTTTGTTGCCCTCAATTTCCCAATGGTCCCAGTCTTCGCTCACCCAGGTGGTGATATCCAATTGCTCATAACCATTCACCGTAACTTCCCAATGATCAAAATCATTGCTGGTATAAGTTCTTACTCTTGCATCAAACCCGCTTTGGTTGTCGGTTATTTCCCACGAGTCCCAATCTTCACTCGTGTAGGTCTGAATATCGATTGAATGACCAGACGTGTTGAGCTCCCAATGATCCCAGTCTTCACTGGTGTAGGTTCTGATCGTGCCTTGGGTACCTGCCAGACTGAATTCCCAGCTATCCCAATCTTCGCTTACATAGGTTTTGAGCCATCCGGTGGTATCGCCCAATTCATATTCCCAACTGTCCCAGTCTTCGCTGGTATAGGTTTGCAGGGAATACACCGTGGGGTAATCGTAGGGAGGATTGTTATGATAGTTGTACGGATCATAATCATAGTAGCCATCATCGGTGCAGGCGGGAATCATTCCAATCAGTAATATATATAGTAAATATTTTTTCATTATCGTAATGATTTAAGGCGCAGTTCTTATAATGATTTGGCCTTCTTTACAAATATATACTATTAAATGATAAAAAGATAGCGGGGAACGGTTTTATTGTGGTGGGTATTTGTCAATAGTTTTTACGTAATGAATATCTCTTTCTTTCAGATAATTTAAAATGAAATTGAAACATACATCACTCTTTCCGATTAATTCAGGCGGGAACACCCCTTTTTCGGTAAACAAACCTTCCAGAAACATATTAGCAACTGCGGTTGCTGTATAGCCGGTGGTTCTTGCCATCGAAGAGGTTTGTGTGCTGTGGTTGTACTCATCGAATAAATTGTACACCACTTTTTCGACTTCACCTTTTTCATTTGTTCCGATACACGTGACCCGCATAATGGTTATTTCTTCCTCATTTTCACCCAGTCGCCACTCATCAAAAAGGATTTTACAGGTTACATCAAAAGGGGAGACCTCTATTCCTTTTACCATAATATTCTTTTTATTAAAGAACCCACTTTCTTTCAGTACGCTTATATATTCAACATGACCCGGATATCTGAGGGTTTTCTCTTTCATGTTGTTGATGTGAGGCATTGTAAAGATGATTGACCGTAGTCCGTCTGAATTAAACGCTTCCAGGGTTCCTACGTTGTCGAACTCAAGAAATTCACGGTCAGTCAGAGGCTCACGGATAATCAGCTTTCCATTTTCAACGTACCGGGCCGGCCTTGTATATTCTTCAATAACATCTACAGGCGAAAAGGGTGCTTTGTAAAAGAACGGCCATTTTTTAATCTTAGGTAAGCCACCAACCAGACATTCAAAATCGGTCAGTTTTAGTTTTTCATTGTAATGGCCCAGTATGATGTTGTCCATACCTGGCGCTACGCCACAATCAACAATTGCTGTCACCCCTTTTTCAAGCGCAAGCTTATTCAACCTGAGTGAATCTTCAGGGAAAAACGAGATGTCCACCACATTTTTACCGGCTTCAATTATTTGTTTAACGGTTTCAAAGCCAAGAAATCCGGGCACTGCGCAAACAACCAGGTCAAAATCTTTGAGCATCGACTGAAGCGCTGGCTTATCAGTTACATCTAAATGCAAAGTATTTAGTGCGGGACATTTTTTATTGATGTGGTTTAACCTGGGAATATTGAAATCGGTCAGGGTTACTCTGTGATTTTTTGCTAAATCAATGGCCATGGCACTGCCTACCATGCCTGCGCCTAAAACGATAATGTTGCTCATATTTTTTGAGTTTAGGTATTGTCGTCAGTTTTAGCTCTGACTTACTTTTTTTAGCGGATACGTCCGGTTGAGGATCGCTTTAGTGCGAACCTCAACCGGAATATCCAATATTATTTTGTGACCCTGAAATTAATTCAGGAAGGTATAACAATTTTATTTTTTACGCTACAACCTCTCTTGATCCCGGCTTATCTACATTCGGCAATGTTCGTTCATCATGCTCCGGGGGGAGTGCTCCGCAATTTACTGACAAAGATAAGCTTTCAGATTTTTGCTTCGCGAGGTATGTTTTAAACGGCGTATGGCTTTTTCTTTAATCTGGCGAACACGTTCGCGTGTGAGATCAAATTTCATAGCGATTTCTTCCAGTGTAGCTCCATGCTCCATGCCTAAACCGAAATACAGGGTAATCACCTGACCTTCTCGTTCAGTTAATGTGGCTAAGGCGCGTTTTATCTCTACGGTTAGCGATTCATCAATCATTTGGGCATCTGTCGATGGCGTGTCATCACCCATGAATAAATCGATAAATTTTGTATCATCATCAGGAGTAAGGGGTGCGTCCATCGATACATGCCTCGTTGAAATTTTCAGCGAAAAATCCATCTTTTCCTGGGTAATTTCGAGCGAATCGGCCAATTCATCTGGAAGGGGCGTCCGTTCCAATTTCTGCTCAAGCCGCGAAAATTCTTTCGAAATCCTGTTCAGTGAACCGATCTGGTTCAGGGGTAACCTGACAATTCTGGACTGCTCGGCAATAGCCTGAATAATCGACTGGCGAATCCACCATACGGCGTATGAAATGAATTTAAACCCTCTGGTTTCATCAAATCGTTTACCGGCTTTGATTAAACCAAGATTGCCCTCGTTGATCAGATCGGGCAGACTTAAGCCTTTGTTCTGATATTGCTTGGCAACAGAAACCACAAAACGAAGATTGGCTTTTGTGAGTTTCTCCAATGCTCCCTGATCGCCTTCCCTTATCAATTGTGCCAGTCTAACCTCTTCCTCCGAAGTAATCAATGGCTCACGTCCGATTTCCTGCAGGTACTTATCAAGTGATGCTGTTTCCCTGTTGGTGATCGACTTGGATATCTTTAGTTGCCTCATTTCTAATGAATTAAATTAAATCACTGAAAATCAATATGTTATGTACGCAATCACAAAGGTAAGACAAAAAATCCAGATTTCTACAATTTTTCTTACTTCTGATTCATACAAAAGCTTTCATCCATTACAAACATCTCCTGCCTGATAATATTGCTTCAATGAGGTTGAATGCACCAATAGCAACGCTTTCGGCGTAAAAATATGAATGGTTCCCGCACCTGATTACCCTGCTAATTCTTCAGCACTTTTATTTTTGCCATTTTGCCGTCACGGGAATAAATGCTGATAAAGTACAGTCCTGGTGAAAGTCCGGTCTCAACGGTTAGAATTCCTGGTGTACTTATAATTTGCTCGGAAATGATCTGTCCAAGTGCATTGAGAACCTTCACGTTAAGATGTTCAACGGCTTCTCCCAATTCCACCGTCACAATTCCATCTGTAGGATTGGGATAGACTTTGAGGGCATTACCAAAATCGTTTTCAGGAAGTCCGTAAGCAGAAATTATGACACAATCTGAAGTGTCTTTGCAGCCCCACATACCCACTTCAACGGCATATACACCGTTTAAACCGGGAATAAATGTCTGCGTGTTGGCGCCCCCAATCGGTGCATAGTCATTGTTGCAATCCATCCATTGGTAAGAAGCACCCGAAACCATGGCTTGCAGTGTGAAGGGATCCGGTTTTGTAATTGTAGCATCCACAGTGTTAATAGTCAGGTTAAGAACCAGAAGCGAATCGCAACCAAGCGAGTTGTTGATGACAGTTTGATATACCCCGCCATTGTAGTAGGTCAGCCCATTTGCATGCCAGGTGTAACTGAAGCAGGCAGTCTGAACAAATTCGGCTATCGAATTGGGATTCACTGTCGTGATAAAATAGGTGTCGTAATAACTTTCAGGGTTACCATTAACGTAGGGTAAACCGCCACTATAATTGTCTGTCCCACTGATATACCACATCCCGTTTACTTCCATTGGGTTCTCCATTACGCTATCGCATAACTGACCGGTTAATGGTGTGATTTTTAGTGTGTAGGGATGATCGATATAAATAGTGGCTGGGGAAGAAAATTCGATCGGCAACATGGTCCGGGAGCAGGGAATGGGTATTGTTACAAGTTCTGAGGCTAATACGCAGCCATTCCATCCGTTACCATCCAATAATTCGGCTGTAAATGTAAAATGGTTTGAATAGGGGCACGAGGGTGCCTGAAAATCAATCTGGACTTTCATCAGTCGTCCTTTTTTATCTGCCGTAAACGACTGAGCCACTGCCTGACTTCCAGAAAGGCCTACGTAGTAAAAGGAGGTTCCGGTATTTACCTGATCATTCATTTCGGAACAGGAAGGAACAATATACTGACCGGCAGCATTGTCGTTAACCGGAAGGTTAGAAGAGTTACCAGTTCCATATTGGGACTGACCATGCGCAAGTTGCACTCCGGGCAGCAAAAGGAGGCAACATCCAACCAACAATTCTGTAAACTTTTTCATGATATATGATATTAAGGGTTAATATTCATTATTACCCAAATACCAAATATTATTGTTGGATTTGTGATGTTACCCGTGTTCAACCCGGGTTTTCAAGGGATCTATGGTAATGCGCAACAGGATATAAGGCAAAAACTTTGATTGCTCAAAAACCTCATATCCCGCGTTGGCGGCATAATTTGCTGAATATTGTCAGGAATCCGGAAAAACTCGAAATTGCTCATTGGGTTTCATCATGTTTTTGATATTTAGGGTATCATAAATTTATGACATTTTGCGACTTAAAAAAAATATTTGAACAACTATTTTCCTGAAAGTTTGTCATGACACTATAGAGGTGAGAAGAAAGGCGGTTATGGGAAAAAAATGATGAATTATAAATGATGAATTATGAATTGACCAAATCGAGAATGATGTTGATTACTCACAATCAGCGATTTGTAAGAAGCGCTATCGTTTCAGATAAAAACCTTATCTTTGGGTGACAAAAAAATCCCATGATCGCAGATTTGCACTTTCACTCCAAGTTTTCTGATGGTACTTTATGGCCCGGACAGATGGTTGAAAAAGCTGCTGAAAAAGGCCTCGAAATGATCGCTTTGACCGATCATGACACTTTTGAAGGGGTGCCTGATTTTATGGAAGCAGCCCGAAAGTATGGTATCATTGGTGTTCCGGCAATCGAAATCGACTTTATTGATACTGAATACGGTTTAAAGTCAGAATTGCTGGGATATTTCCCCGATGGGTATTATCAGAATACAATTGAATATCTCGCCCACTTTTCTGATCTGAGAAGAAGGTTGGCTTTAAAATCGCTCGAGCTGGCGGGAATGATCTACGACCGCCACGATCTCAGCTACGATGAATTGCTCGAGATAAAACTTGAAGGGGTGTTTTCTCCACATTTGAAGAACAGGATATCCCTGACCAAGCCTGATATATACAATTATTTTGGAATGAAAACCGTGCAGCATGGTTACCCCGAATACCAGCTCTTTAAAGAAGGTTTTTTTCAGCACGAAGCCATGAAAGAACTTACCCATAAACCGGTTTTTTCAAAATGTCTGGAATGCATATGCAAAGATGGTGGATTTCCTGTGCTGGCGCACCCGGCCTATCAGTTTAATAAACGGGTTGATTCGATTAATGACAAACGTGCGGTGTATATGGAGAACCTAAAAAGCGCCCGCAATGCTGGTTTGTGGGGCATAGAATTACATGCCTACGACAACTACGAAGAAGCTGCAAAACTTAACACTGTTTTTGCTGAAATCGCGAACCTCTGTCATCTGCATGTAACGTATGGTTCCGATTCGCACGGCCCGAATCATTCAAAGAAGAAACGGGAGATTGGGTGTAATGCGGGTGATTTTGAGGGGTTTAATTCGTTTGATAGAAAATGAAAAAAGTTGATACGTCAAAATTGTCGTCTGACGAATGCTGGGGTATTCAAATCCTCGGCAAGGCGCATTGCAATGACATAGATTGCAAATTCCAGGGATTGACCGCCTGCCTGGGACAGAATATTATTATTACAGGCAGAAATAGTAAAGGATATAAGATAGGAGTCAACGGGCTGGAAGATGAACCGTTTGATACAGCGGAAAAAAAATAGTTCAATGATGAAATTTATTGAGGATTGTTGCTGAGGTTGCCAGCCAATTCAGAAGTCTGATAGGTTCGCTGGGTAACTGGTTATGAACTTGTATTGCATACCCATGTCGTATCCGGTTAATGGCTGATTTTTTATGGCATAAATATTTCGAAGATACGGGTTTGAACTCCCGTAGTACTTTTTTCTGTTTTTCTTTTTATATTTATAGGATAATGCGTTTAAATTATTTTATCGTATGATAAGTGTATTATTAGAAGTTCAGACAATGCCTTAAATCTTTGAAGCCATGTCAATAATTAATGTATTTCTTGATGAAAGCGATGATGAGTGCATTTCGTGCGGCTTATGCGCTGATGTGGGACCCCATGTTTTCGAAGTCCCCGATAAAATGAAGGTGAAAGAAAATATCAATTTTGATGAATTTGATGCGGAAATCAGAAATGCTACCGACAGTTGCCCTACAAGCGTTATAAAATTTGAAGAAGCATAGTGCCTGCCTGAAAACAACAGTTGCCCGGGTTTGTTACGTGTAAAAAATCACCTCATGCAATATTAGTAACACTGAAAAACCACGTTGAATCGCAATTTTAAAAATTGTGAGCCCAGAACCCAGCCTTGAGGTTAATTTTATACAGTATATTTGCGATCATCATATTCAAAAAATTTTATCCAAAATCCTGTTCCGTGAAAGGTAACTTGAATGCATTAATCAAATACAATAATAATCTGCTATATGGAAAATCAGAATACCCCTGTAAATCCTTATCTTAAAGGACTTCTAATGGTTTTTTCAGCATTATTAATCGGTCTTGTGACGTTTGCACTGATGGCTGTCTGGTTAAATAATTATACAGATTTCAGTGCGGGTCTGTCTGAGATGAACAATATTTTTCTCGTAATTCTGATTACGATCGGAGTCGTTTGTTATGCCGCAAGTAAAATACTATTCAAAAAGCAGATTGAAACAGCAAAAAGGCATCTCGATCTTAAAAGTAAGTTGGTTGAATACCGGTCCGCATTGGTCATGAAATATGCCTTAATCGAAGCTCCCGCTTTCATGGGTATTCTATTTTATATGCTGACGAACGATTATTTAATGCTCTCGTTTTCGGGCGTGCTGATTGTTCTTTTCTATTTCAATAAACCAACAAAAGAAAATGTAGCACGTGAATTAGAGCTCAATCCTGATGAGATGGAACGATTGGATCATATGGATATGAGTGGGAACTAAACTTCGCAGTCAGGCCCAATTAATGACGAACAATTTTTGTTACAAAGGGATCTGCATTACCTGTTTCGACTATCGCAAAATAACAACCCGAAGGCACATCCGTTAAATCAATTTCAATGGTTGATGCACCCATTGGCAGGTCTGGATATTCATAGTATTGAATGGTTCTGCCTGCAATATCATTTATACGGATCATTACCTTTCCCTGTACAGAATTATTCCAGCTTATCTTTAATAGATCAGAAGCCGGATTGGGACTTACAATTATTCTTTGGGTTTCCGTTTCAAAAAGCGGCGTGTTACTTATCATATCACCGATATATCCTGTGCGTTCGTTACTGCCTTTGTACGTGCCCCACAAAACTTTTTCCGGGGTATAGGGTACATTTAATTCGTAAACATTAATGTAAACCGAATCGGTGGTTGCACCGAAGGAATTTGTGTAGGACAATGCCACAAGATCCATCATGTTGTCACCATTTACATCTCCTATGTTGATGCCATTCATGAAAGTCCAGCCTTTGGGGCGTATTGGAAATCCGCTAACTTCTCCGCTGCCATCTGTTTTATAAGCATGAATAAACCCACACCCGGTGCTGTCGAGCAGATTTGATCCGAAAATGAGCTCAAATTCACTGTCGTTATCGATGTCCGCAACAGAAATAAAACCCTCGAGACCTCCTGATTTTACAATGGGAAAACCCGGAAGTAAGGATCCGCTTTCGTTCCATCCGTATAACATATCATCGGCATCTGATCCGATGGGACGGCTCATGAAAATATTCCAGTCGCCATTTATTTTTACCACGGTGGGTGTTGAATAGGTCCAGTTGCTGTCGGGAATTCCGTGGGGCCAGCCGGTATATGGACTGCTATCATTATTCATTGCATAGTACAGAGGGGCATCGCCATGAGTGGCTCCAACAACCTCGCATTGTCCGTTATTGTCAAGGTCAACAATCACGGGCGATTGATAACTGTATTTTTGTTGGGGTTCGGTGGTATTTGGGAAGCCGCTTTTCAGTGAACCATCAAGGTTGAAAATATAGCGTGTTTTTGTAGAGTAGGCAACAATATCTTTTTCTCCATCACCATCCACATCCGCCACCGAAGGCGTGACGGCCGGTACGCCGTCTAAAGCAACCGGCCAGTTGCTGCTGAATGTTGTTCCGTCGATTTTTAGTATGTGGATATTTCCTCCTGAACTTACCCGCTCGCACACAATTATTTCTTTTATGCTGTCATTGTCAAGATCAGATATTACCGGTGCGCAAATCATCCAGTGGTTACTGAAGTTCACAGGCCAGCCGGTCATAATATTACCCAAATGGTCGAATACATATACCCGCCCGTTATCGGGTGAACCGCCTGTAAGTTGAACAATTTCAAGGTTGCCGTCATGGTCAATATCGCTTATAGAAGGAGGATAAATGGCCGTGCCAGTAAGCGGACTTTGCCACAAGAGTCCCTGAAACGAGTACGCATAAATGCTGTTATGCGTGGCAAAAATAATATCTGTATTACCGTCACCATCAATATCGGCAAGTGCAAGCCCCCGCATATTTTTGAAGGTTGGATTTCCAGTCACGGAAAATGGAAAGCCGGTCATCTGATTAGTAAGGACTTTGTCATAACTGAAGTTTTGAGGTTTTTTTACCTCCAGGGCTGTCATTATGTAATCATCGTGCATTACGGCCTGTTGCCATTTTTGTGAAAAAGCAAGCATAGGGATAATGACCAATAAAACGGTAGCGTGAAATAATTTTATCATGTTTTTAATATTGATCCGGGAGTTGATAGAAGCACTAAAAGTAATAAAAATGAGAAGAAAAAAGGAGGGTGATGTTCATTTTTATGGATGTCAATATCAAATAGCATTCGTCCGGTTGTGGCTGATGGGGCCTGAATGGTAAGCATTCTGCTCATTCTGTCTGTATGTCATAATGAAAAACATATAAGCATATCATTAATAGTCCCTCAAAACTAATGATTTGAGGGACTATCGTTCTATATCCAGAATGGTAAATCCAAAATGTTTTCGACTTAATGTTTTTCGCCGAATATCGTCTCCGAATTCAACAGCAGATCAATGTACTGTGCCCTTTTGTAAATGAAAGGATTGCCCACAACCCTGTCCTTCGACAGTTTGCCTTTGAAATCTGCTATGGAGTTGTAGTTTTTTCCATTCATCCATTCAACTATTTCTTTCTTTATATGCGCAATTTGTGAAAAACCATTTTTATACAAGGTGCTCACTACCTGAACGCAGGAGGCTCCGGATAACAGCAGTTTAATGACATCCTGACCCGAATAAACCCCGCGACTACCGCACACATCAGCCTTTATGTTCTCGTACAATATGCCGGCAAACCGCAGCGACTTCTTGTAGTCACCATTATTACTCAGCTTGAATGTTTTAATGTGCTTCTCGCTATTAATATCAATATCCGGCTGAAAAAATGAGTTAAACAGAACAAAGGCATTTACTCCGGCTCCATCGAGCTTGCTGATAAAATTCAGCAGGTTAGAATAATCGGTACTCAATTTTACACTCACCGGCACAGTAACTACTTGCTTTATCTCCTTCACAATATTGAGCTGTTCTTCTTCTATTTCCTTTGCTGTACGGGTAAAGTCACTCGGGATTTGGTAAAAGTTCAGTTCCAGCCCGTCAACCCCTGTCTCGCTTATTAACTTGGCATATTTTATCCAGCTATCGAGGTTAACTGCATTGAGGCTGGCTATCAGAGGAATGGACAAGCTCTCCTTCGCTTTACTCAAATTTAGCAAATGCTCTTCAGGTCCCCAATTCCTCATGGCAGGATGCTGTGTGAGCATTTCCGCATACATGTCGTTGTATTCGTTAAGCTTTTCATCTATCTGGAATCTTTCGAGTTGTATTTGTTCTTCGAACAGCGACTTATATACAATGGCTGCTGCACCCTCGTCCTCGGCCTTTTTAATGGTGTCCAGGTCGTTCGATAAATTCGAAGCGCCGACAATTATGGGGTTGTCGAGTGCGATCCCCATATGTGTTGTTTTCAGATCTTTCATTTCTATTCCCTCCCAATTATTGCTTCATGCATGATTGTTTCTATACGTTTGAAGTAAAAAAATGAGCTTCTGAAGTAATGGGTACTTTCAGTGCTTTGGAAATAATGCAGTTTTTTTCTGCATCCTGCGTTATGGCAATAAATTCTTCCGCACTACAGCCTTCAACAGAAGCCGTGATGGACAGATGGATTGATTTAATGTCGGTGCCTTCCAGCGTTAACGTGGCTAATGTATGCAGTGAACCTGGATTTAACCCTTTATTTGTTAACAGGGAGCTGACCCACATGGTAAAACAACCCGCATGGGCTGCGGCCAGTAGCTCATCAGGATTGGTTCCCTTTTCTCCTTCTACAAAGCGGGTCTTGAAACTGTAGTTCGTTTCGTGTAATACACCACTTTGTGTGCTTAATGTTCCTTTGCCCTCTTTAAGGGTTCCTTCCCAACGGGCGGTTGCTGTTCGTATCATATGTATAATTTTTAAGTTTATAGGATATTCATAATTACAAAGATATGAACTGTTATAGCGAAGTCGGCCATGACAAATAAGAAATAATTTATAAAATTCACATTACCAATTTGATAATAATATTATTTGATAGACCATCTTCAAAAACGAAGTGAATTAATACTTGGTAACAGAAAAATTATTCTGTCTCAGGTGGATGTGGTAGTAATATCCGTCCCTCCATGACGGAACATGGTCGCATGGCTTACTGTGGGGTACATATCAGTTATTTTTAGGATACCAGTGGAGTTGAATATATTTATTAACACGGTCATTCGCTTGACGTGTACCTTTTTATGTTTTTTTCACTAAATTTATATGATAATGTCTTAACAATATGATTATGAAAACGACTGCAACTTTTGTTATTCTATTTATGATGGCTGTATCCCTGACTTTTCTGGCTTGCGGTTCGGGCGACAAAAAAATTGAACCCGCCGAGCAAAAAGTCACAGTAAAAGTAGAATATACCTGTCCGATGCATCCCGAGATTATCCGTAATGAGCACGGAAAATGTCCCATTTGCGGAATGGATCTGGTAGAAAAGAAATCTGATATGCACGATGATACAACTGACATGCATGGCAAGTGATCTTATTCACTGACATGTTTTAGCATATAGTGGGTGCGGTTTTCCGCAAAGACATTAAATATCGCGTGGTCTAAAATTGTACAGCGTACATGCTCAACAGAATAATAAAATATTTTCTTGATCACAGGATGATTTCTTTGCTGTTGCTGGTAGTTTTCATACTGCTTGGAATTGTATATGCTCCATTCAATTGGAACACCGGCTTTTTTCCGCGCGATCCTGTTTATGTAGATGCAATTCCCGACCTGGGCGATAACCAGCAGATCATTGCCACCGAATGGATGGGGCGCTCTCCGAAAGATATTGAAAACCAGATAACTTATCCGCTCAGCGCTTCTTTACTTGGGATACCCGGTATTAAAACGATACGAAGTACTTCCATGTTTGGAATGTCATTTATTTATCTGATTTTTGAAGATAACATTGAATTCTACTGGAGTCGTTCCAGGATACTTGAAAAACTAAATTCCTTGCCTGCCGGAACACTACCGGAAGGTGTAAAACCGGCACTGGGTCCTGATGCCACTGCCATAGGGCAAATATTCTGGTACACCCTTGAGGGGCGTGATCCGGAAACAGGAAAACCTGCCGGTGGTTGGGATCCACAGGAACTGCGCACCATTCAGGATTATTATGTCAAATATGCCCTTTCATCAGCAGCGGGTGTTTCTGAAGTTGCTTCCATTGGCGGCTTTGTGAAAGAATACCAGATCGATATTGATCCTAATGCCATGAAGGCTTTTAATGTTTCCGTGATGGAGATTATGAGTGCGGTTCGTAAAAGTAATCTTGATGTTGGCGCTGAGACGATCGAATTTAATAAGGTTGAATACGTCGTACGAGGCCTGGGGTATATAAAAACGCTTGATGATTTAAGATCGGCCGTCGTTACTGTTCGGAATAATGTACCTGTACGGATAAGCGATGTCGCTCGTGTTAGTTTCGGTCCGGCCACCCGACGCGGGGGTCTCGATAAAGACGGGGTTGAGGCGGTGGGTGCCGTGGTGGTTGCCCGCTACGGATCCAATCCGATGGAAGTAATCAACAATGTTAAAAGTAAAATTGCTGAAATTGCTGATGGGCTTCCCTCAAAAAAACTACCTGATGGTACCGTTTCTAAAGTTACTGTAATCCCGTTTTACGACCGGACCGCATTGATCAAAGAAACCATCGGAACACTGGAATATGCCCTGTCGCACGAAATTCTTATTGCTATTATTGTCATTATTGTTTTGATTGTTAACCTCCGTGCATCAATGATCGTTTCGTTTTTTTTGCCGGTGGGTGTGCTCATGACGTTTATTGCCATGAAATGGGCAGGGGTGGATGCAAATATTGTGGCCCTTTCGGGGATCGCCATTGCCATTGGTGTTATGGTTGACATTGGCATTGTGGATGTAGAAAATATTATCCGGCACCTTGAGATGCCGGAAAACCTTAACGTGCGCGGAAAAGAATTGATCAGGGTGATTTATGAAGCAACGTCTGAAGTCAGAACCGCGGTCACCGTTGCCCTTGCCACCACCATTATTAGCTTCCTGCCTGTTTTTACGATGGAGGCCGCCGAAGGAAAACTATTCACACCTTTGGCTTTTACAAAGACGTTCGCATTGATTGCTTCGTATTTATTGGGCATGATTGCCTTGCCAACATTGACCTATTATGTTTTTTCAATACGGCTCGACACACGGAACGTGCGTAAAATATTCAATGGCGCACTCATCATAGCAGGTGTGTTGCTGACGGTTCTTTGGGGGACTTGGCCAGCACTTGCCCTGACTGCGATCGGGATCAATAACCTGATGGCTCCGCGATGGCCCGAACATCGTAAGCATTTTTCCAATATCATCAATATTATTATCTGTCTTTTGTTTGCCCTGTACTATCTAGCTGTTAAGTGGCTGCCGCTTGGGGCCCATAATAGCGATTTAATTAATTTCCTGTTTGCAGGTAGTATTATTGCCCTGGTTCTCATAATACTGTCGCTGATTGTCCATTTTTATGTTCCCGTGCTCCAATGGGCGATAAGCAACAAGTGGAAATTTCTGGCAATACCGCTGTTTACGATCCTGTTCGGTTTCTTTGTATGGCAGGGAACACATCGTATTTTTGGTTTTATGCCCGATGTTGCCAAAAAAACGATTGTTTGGCAAAACTTCGATCAGACCTTCCCTGGGTTGGGAAAAGAGTTTATGCCCTCACTTGATGAGGGATCATTTTTATTAATGCCTACGAGCATGCCGCATGCAGGCATTGAGAAAAATATGGAGTATGTTGAATTACTCGATAAAAGATTATCGGCCATTCCGGAAGTTGAGCTGGCAGTGGGTAAGTGGGGTCGTATCAACTCGGCCCTGGACCCTGCGCCCGTGCAGATGTTCGAAAACGTGATCAATTATGTGCCTGAATATATTTTGGATGAAGATGGGCAAAGGATGCAGTTTAAGGTTGATAGGGAAGGGGGTTTTGTCCTTAAAGATGGCACTATTTACAATCCTGAAAAGGATGGTTTCAGGAAAATAAATAAAGAACAGCTTATCCCAGATAAAAATGGGGATTATCTGAGGCAATGGCGACCCGAAATTGAAACTCCGGATGATATCTGGGATCAGATCGTCAGGGTGACCAATATTCCCGGACTGACTTCGGCTCCGCGCCTTCAGCCTATTCAGACGCGCCTTATCATGTTATCTACTGGGATGCGTGCGCCCATGGGTCTTAAAGTATATGGTCCCGATCTGGAGTCGATCGAAAAAGCGGGTATTGAACTTGAAACCTTGTTAAAAAGTGTTCCCTCCATTCAACCCTCAACAGTATTTTATGATCGTGCAGTGGGAGCGCCCTATGTCGAAATAAAACTCAACAGGGAAGCCATTGCCAGATATGGAATGACTGTTCAGGATGTGCAGGAGGTATTACAGGTGGCTGTTGGCGGAATGGCTCTGACCACTACCGTGGAGGGTAGGGAGCGTTTCCCCGTAAGGGTAAGGTATGCCCGCGAATTGCGATCGACACCCGAAGAGATAAAGGGAATATTGATTCCTTCACTCACGGGTACACAGGTGCCCTTGGGTGAACTGGCCGATATTAATTATACCCGCGGCCCGCAAATGATTCGCAGCGAAAATACTTTTCTGAACGGCTATGTCATTTTTGATAAAGTGGCAGGTAAAGCCGAAGTGGATGTAATTGAAGAGGCCCAAAAATTCCTGAAGAATAAAATGATTGCCGGTGAGCTGATGCTCCCTGCCGGAGTCAGTTATAAATTTGCGGGTAATTACGAGCAGCAAATCAGGGCTACCAACCGGCTCGCTATTGTCATTCCGATCAGTTTATTACTCATATTTCTTATTCTGTTTTTTCAATTTAAAACGGTAACAGCTTCTGCAATTCATTTTTCAGGTGTATTTGTGGCGTTTGCCGGAGGGTTCATCATGCTATGGCTATATGGGCAACCATGGTTTTTGAATTTTTCCATTGCAGGTGTGGATATGCAGCGATTGTTCCAGATACATCCCGTCAACCTCAGTGTGGCAGTCTGGGTGGGTTTTATAGCCCTTTTCGGGATTGCTACCAACGACGGTGTTATCATGGGAACGTATATCCATCAGGTTTTCGAAAAACTGCATCCAACCACGGTAACTGAAGTTCGCGAAGCAGTTGTGATTGCTGGGAAAAAACGAGTCCGACCTGCAATGATGACCGCCGCGTGTGCCATCATTGCACTGTTACCGGTGCTGTCTTCAACGGGGAAAGGTTCTGATATTATGGTTCCTATGGCCATTCCGGCTTTTGGCGGGATGGTGATTCAACTCATGACCATGTTTGTGGTGCCCATTCTTCAGTGCCTCTGGCGCGAACGAGCCGTTAAAAAACTGCATGCTGAAAGCCTGATAGCAAATCCTAAGTAATATGAAAAATATCAAAATATATATTATTTTTTTGATTCTGGGGTTGATTTCGGAACAGGGCTTTCCCCAATCGGCCGCTACTGACAGCCTCGAAGCATACCTTGTGATAGCCGCTCAAAATAACCTGGAAGTGAAAGCTGCATTCAGCCTGTATTTGGCAGCGCTGGAGAAAGTTCCCCAGGCCGGCGGCTGGTATGATCCGCAGCTTTCGATGGATTTTTTCCTGAAGCCGATGGAATTGGTCGGGGGCAATGAAGTGTTGGATATTCGCCTGATGCAAATGTTTCCCTGGTTTGGAACGCTTAAAGCAGCAAAAGATGAAGCCTCCATGATGGCAAAGGCCAGGTATGAGGTTTTTAATATCGCTAAAGCTGATCTGTACTATAATGTAAAATCGGGTTGGTACCGGATATTAAAATATGATCAGGAAATAACGCTTCAAAGCGAAAATATTCAATTTCTTGAATCAATTGAACAGATGATATTGGTCAGATATCAGAATCCGACCGGTAATAGTGGTGTTCAAAAACAACCCGGTGCTGCAGGAACTGAAAATAATAATCAGAATGCTATGAATGCCGGACAGGGCGGTATGGGCAGTACGGGTACACAGCCTGTTAACGGAAATAATGCACAACCTGCGGCGCCGATGCCTGCAAGTTCTTCTGAAGGTATGGGTGCTCAACAGTCAGGTTTAACTGATGTGCTGAGCATAAAAATGGAAATTCTTGAACAGAAAAACCAATTGGCGCTTTTGCTTGATCAGAAAAAAAATGAAGTGGCTGGTTTTAATGCACTTTTAAATCGCCCTCTGAACTCAGCAGTTTTTATAACAGATAGCCTTCAACTGAATGTTCTTTCAGTCGAACAAAGTTCTATGTTAGATAATGTGCTCTCCAATAATCCTATGTTGAAAATGCTTGATGCCGAAGGGCAATCATATGCGTTAATGGAACAGAAAGTCAGAAAAATGGGAATGCCTATGTTCGGAATCGGTGTTGACTATGTGCTGGTTCAAAAACGCGTTGACAATACGTCCATGATGAATGGGAATGATATGGCAATGCCTATGTTAACGCTCACATTGCCCATTTATCGTAATAAATATAACGCTATGCAAAATGAAGCAAAATTTATGGTTCAGGCGAAACAACTGGAGAGGGAAAGTTTGGAAAATATGCTGCAGGTTCAGTCAGGACAGGTAATACAAGATTTAGAGGATGCAGCGCGACGTATTGTTTTATACAATGAACTTGTTTCACTCTCGCGTAAAACCACAGATATCCTGATTACCAGTTATTCCACAGGGAGCGTCGGATATGAGGAGGTACTGCGGATACAATACAAAACGCTTGATTATGGTTTCAAATACATCGAAGCAGTTATAGATTACAATACCGCAGTAGCTGCAGTAGAAAAATTAATGAATGCTGACAGATATTAATAATTCAATAAGATGAATACGAAAAAGTTTTTCCCGGGCAAATTCATTATCGGCGCATTACTATTAATCGCAGGATTCTTTCTTGGATGGCTTTTCTTTCACAATACAAAATCTGACAGTGAAAAACTTTCTCAGCAAATCCTTACTGAAAAAACGATCTGGACATGCTCCATGCATCCTCAGATCAGGAAGGATCATCCCGGCCAATGTCCAATTTGCGGGATGGACCTGATACTATTGCAAAATGCTGATGCGGAAGTTGATGATAAAGCTGTTGTAATGAGCGAGTCCGCAATGAAACTTGCTGAGGTGCAAACCTCAATAGTGGGTATGGGCAGTGCGGTAAAAGAGGTCAGGTTATATGGGAAGATACAGCCAGATGAACGTTTATTGCAGTCGCAAACAGCGCATGTTCCGGGAAGAATTGAAGATTTATTGGTAAATGCTACAGGCGAGTCTGTGACGAAAGGACAGTTAATAGCCCGGATATATTCCCCTGAATTGGCGACAGCACAAAAAGAATTACTTGAAGCTGTGAAAATAAGTGATAAATATCCGGCTCTTCAAGAAGCAGCGAGGGAAAAACTCCGGCTATTGAAGCTTACCGAAAAGCAGATAAAGACTATTGAAACTTCGGGCAATATTATGACCACCTTCGATATTTATGCTACCACTTCAGGCGTGGTGATCAATAGAAAAGTCAGCGAAGGAGATTACGTTAACAAGGGTGATGTGCTTTTCGAAGTTGCTGATTTGTCAAGGGTCTGGGGCGTTTTTGACGCTTATGAATCTGACCTTGCATGGATTTCCACCGGACAGGAGGTCGCGTATACAAGTCAGGCAATGCCCGGAAAGGTCTTTAAAGGAAGAATCTCATTCATTGATCCTGTTATTGATCCTGTTACCCACAGCACACGTGTTCGCGTGGAAATTGCCAACAACAACCGACAGTTTAAACCCGAAATGTTTCTTAATGGCATTATTCAATCAAGGCCTGTGGGTGGGGGCAAACATTTAATAATCCCGCAATCGGCCGTGCTTTGGACCGGTACACGGTCGATCGTATATGTAAAACTTCCCGGCACCCAGCCTCCTTCATTCAAAATGCGCGAGATAACGCTGGGCGCTGCCCTGAAAGATTTTTACGAAGTAACCGAAGGATTAACCGAAGGTGAAGAAATTGTAACCAATGGAACCTTCAGTGTGGATGCTGCAGCCCAGCTGGCGGGCAAGCCCAGTATGATGAATCCGGAAGTCCAAAATGCTGATGAAAAAAGTCCGGACGTTATGGGCGGTCACAAACATTGAGAATATTAACCGCAATCTGCTGTTTATGGGTGGTTCATGAAATTTCCCGGGAGATAAAAGTTTAAAGTGTGCAGGATTTTAATTTGAAAATGTATGTGCGAAACATTAATAATTGAATGGCAACAGGTATGAAACTCACCTGATGCCATTCAATCATCAATTAATAGTCGTCAGTAATTATATTTTTACTACTCTTACTGTTTTTATTGCATCCTCTGTCTCAATTTTTAACATGTATACGCCAGTCGGATAGGGGCTGAGGTCGATTATCGTGCGATCACCGTCCATCACTTTTAATAACCGGATTGATTCTCCAAGTGCATTATAAATCTGGATTTCACAAGTCCCTTTATTGCTTTTTTCGAAATACAAGATGCCGGTTGTTGGATTGGGCGTCAGTGTGAAAAGCAAGTCGTTGCTGTTTTCATTGAATCCCGTGCAAGGATTGATGTGAACCACTATAGAGTCGTAGCCAACGCATCCGTTATTATCCGTGAATGCATAGTAGATGCTGTGTGTTCCCGTATCCGCAAGAGCAGGGTTAAAATAACTTCCATCCATTCCGGCTCCTGAGAACTCGCCTCCTGAAGGAACCCCAAACAGAAAAACAGGATCGTGATTAAGACAATACCCGGGCTCAAGGCCCACAATTGTGACATTGGGTGGATTCGTTACGGTAACGACAACCATATCGGAGTTTTCACAACCATTGGCGTTGGAACCCGTAACCGTGTAAACATCTGAATAACTAGGAATGAAAGGAATCCCATTCGTAATGCCATTGTTCCATAAATAATTTTGAGCATTGCCTTGTCCGCTTAATATTACCTGGTCTCCGGCACAGACCTGAACCTCCTGTCCGGCTGATACGATGGGCTGCTGGAAAACCACGAGATTTACTGAGTCGGTGGATTCACAACCTGTAAGTGTATTCGTGCCTGTAACGATAAAGGTGCCTCCCGACGATGGATGAAACGCCACCCCATTGGTGATGCCATTGTTCCAGGTGTAAGCTCCGGCAGTGCCGCTACCCGAAAAGATTAACGCGTTGTTTTCACATACTGCAATGTCGTTGCCGGCAAAAACCAACGGGTTCGGATTAACAATAAGTATCATCTCATCTGTATTGACACATGTGGTAATACTATCGGTGCCGGTAAAGATAAATGATGTTGTATATGATGCTATGAACGGTATTTGGTCTATTACTCCGTTATTCCAAAAATACTCGCTGACATTGCTGTTTCCGGTGAGCGTAACATTGTCACCAGCACAAGCGGTAATATCAGATCCTGCACTCACCACAGGTAGCGGATGAACGGCTACATGAACGGTGTCTGTCATTCCACATCCGGATTCAAAATCATAGGCCGCAACAATATAATCACCGGAAGATACAGGAACGAACGTCCAGTTGTTAGGTTCTTCACCCCATGCGATATAACAATTTCCACAGTTGATGAGGTCAGCATTCAGTGTGACAGGATTTCCTGCACATGCTTCCAGGTCTGGGCCTGCATCAATGATTGGGGTTACATTTACAAATACGTAATCTGTGAAAGTACAGCCTAGACTTAAGCTGCTGCCAGTTAATCCATATTGTCCGGGGAGTGCCGGGGCGAAGCGAACGCCATCCGTTACTCCGTTATCCCATGACCAGGCGTCTGCGTTTCCTGATGCGGTCAAAGCGATACTATCTCCTGGGCAAACCACCCTGTCGTAACCCGCATCTACAATCAGGGGTTTGACAGTGATGGTTACAGAATCATAGGCTAAACAGCCCGTAGAAAGGTCAAGTCCGGTCAGGATAAAAGTCGTTGTGATGAATACCGGCAAGGGAATCCCATCCTGTACTGCTTCATCAGACCATTCGTAGGAATCAGCATTTCCACCAGAGGTAAGCGTAACTGAATCTCCGGGACAAATCTCTGTATCGCTGCCGGCTAATGCTAAAGGCGGAATATGGAAGCTCAGATTCATTGTGTCGGATTTTGTGCAACCCGTTTGATAGCTATAGCCTAAGACGATATAGGTCCCCTCCTCAGTTGGAATACTGGGTACACCATTTATAATCCCATGATCCCAGTAAAATTCGTTTGCATCTCCTCCGGCAAAGAGTATCAATTCCTGGTCGGGGCACACTATAAGATCTTGCCCGGCATCAACGAGCGGGAGAGGTCTGACTTCAACGTTCACCGGTATTGATATGCTGCAACCATTAGTTGGCTCCGTGCCGGTCAGAATGATCTCGAATGTTTCGATAGGTAAAAAGGGAACCCCATTTATAACCCCGTTTGACCAGCTAAACACAACCCCGTCTTCATTACCGGTAAGAGTCAATGAATCTCCTTCACAAACGGCAACGTTTTCATGTTCAACTCGGGGTAGCCGGTCGATGATTAAAGTGAGGCTTAATATACTGTCGCAACCACTACTGGTCTGGTACGTAGCCATGAAAGTCCCACGTGTATTGTAATTCTGACCCTGCCAGAAGTAGTTTTCTCCTTCGCAAATATGAACGGTTTCCTCAGATAAATAAGGTGGATTGACCATCAGGTTGAGGCTGTAAATGCTGTCGCAACCATTGGTGGTATTATAACTTATAGTATAGGTGCCGGTTGTGGAATATGTAATGCCGTCACGCCAACGATAGCCTTCTCCCTCACAGATGGAATGGTTTTCAGTGAAGTTATATACCGGATTTACACTGATGGCCAGGGTTGATATTCCGCCCTCTCCACAGGAATTATTCCCTTTGACTGTTATATTGTCTGAAATTGCTGATGTTCCATAATTTACCGTAATACTGTTTGTTGTACTGTTGCCCGTTGCTCCTGAAGGAAGGGTCCATGTATAAGAAGTGGCAAAGGGAATATCCAAAACACTATACGTATGAGAAGATCCGATACACACTGAAGCATTCCCTGAGATAGATCCCGGAGCATCCGGTACCATGCAGGAAAATGTAGCACTTGCGATGCTGTTTGATAATAGGGCAATTCCACAAACCGGTATACTGCCGCATGATGATGCATCACCGCCCCATCCGCTAAAGGAAGAACCGGGATCCGGATTTGCATCGATTGTAACAATGGATCCTGAAGGGAAAGTATAAGAGCAAGTCAATACACAATTTATTCCTGCCGGGTCCGATGATACTGTGCCTGCTCCTGTTCCATTTGTTGTAAGTGTCAGCGTATAACAATCATCCATGTTGGTGTCGCAATTATCATCCATAGCATTGCCACATATTTCGGGGGTTCCGGGATTTATATTGAAATTTGAATCATCGCAATCTCCTGAAACTACAGCATACCCCGGAGGTTGCAGGCATGCTTGCATCGTGGTAGAAGCAATCCCATACCCATCTGAATCCTGGTCGATATACCAGGTGGGTACAATTATCCCTTCGTCCGTCGATCCGTCACAATCATCATCCCTGCCGTTGCAGACCTCTGCGGCCCCGGGATAAATGCCGTTATCGGAATCATTGCAATCGTCAAAATTTGCTGCATGACTAGGAGGTTGTGCGCATGCCTGTATGCTGATAGAAGAATTTCCATAACCATCATTGTCCAGATCAGGATACCAGGTTGGAATTACTATTCCCTCATCAGTTGAGCCATCACAATCATCATCCTTATTGTTGCAAAGTTCCGTTGCCCCGGGATAAATGCCGTTATCGGAATCATTGCAATCGTCATAATTTGCCACATAACCAGGAGTTTGTGTACACGCCTGTATGCTAATAGAAAAAGCGCCATAACCATCATTGTCCAAATCACGATACCAGATTGGAATTACAACGCCTTCGTCTGTCGTTCCGTCGCAATCATCGTCGTAGCCATTGCAAAGTTCCGGTGCCCCGGGATAAATAGCGTTGTTATTGTCATTGCAATCGCCCATGCCGGGTGACCATCCATCGGCATCAGCATCCTGTGAGAATGCTGAAAAAGTCAATGCCAAAGATAAAATAGCAGTAAGAGTAATTAATTTTTTCATAAATTAATTTTTAGGGTTTTCGGATGTAAATATAAAAAAATTTTGAATAATGTTATTAGCTTTTAAAAAGAATTAAAAAAAAATTAATTGCTTTGATAAAATGACTTCAAAAGATAGGGCTGAAAGTAAATTTATTTTTTCATGGTGGAGGAGTCATACAGGATAATCCCCTAATCTTCCATCCATTTATTCCTAAAATCGGGTCACTTTGCAGACTGTGATGCGCATTCCTGAAATTATTCCGGGTGGCGTTTTTTAATGCCTGTCTGGCCAAGCTGATTATGTCGTGTTAAATATTGATTACCAGACCGTAATCGCTGAATAATTGGTTATATTTATACCTTGTATTCGGGTTGTTTTATAAACGCGGAAAGCAATTTCGCTGGCCTCAATTTTTATCGTCATGAAAACACTTTTATTCCTGCTGTTTAGTCTGGCAATTAATTTAAATTTATTTGCCGACCCGGTTGATCCGGAAAAAGCATCAAAAATTGCTGCGAATTTTTATTCGCAAATGAACGCTGACAAAGGTTTGTCAGATTTGTCACTGAGCCTTGTCTTTACTTCCACTTCAACAGATATTTCGGTTGCTAAAGGGTCAGAGAGACAAGAATCGGCCGTTTTCTATATTTTTAATATTAACCGGAATGATGGTTATGTGGTTGTTGCTGCCGACGATGAAGTGTCTCCGGTTTTGGGATACTCGTTGACCGGAAATTACTCGGGATTGAATCTGCCGCCTGCCTGTAAAAAATTATTGGAAAAATATAAATCAGAAATTGTATATGTTGTTGTTAATGGCTTGCAGGCTGACAATGAAATTCAACAAAAATGGAATCGGCTTGAGAGGGGAGAATCTTTGTGCGCTGAAAAAGACCTAAAAACAGTAAATCCCCTCCTTACTACAACATGGGACCAGACAACGTATTACAATGCGCAATGCCCCGGTGGCAGCCTTACGGGTTGCGTGGCCACGGCGATGGCACAAATAATGAAATTCTGGAATTATCCTGCATCCGGGAGTGGGTTTCATTCATATAATGAAAATGATTATGGGACATTATCTGCAAATTTTGCCGCTACTACTTATAACTGGGGCTCAATGCCGAACCATCTCACCGGTTCAAACAGTGCCGTGGCAACGTTAATGTTTCAGTGCGGTGTTAGTGTGGATATGGATTACAGCCCGGCAGGCAGTTACGCTTATGTTATTTCGGCTGCTTCGCCGATAACGAATTGCGCCGAATATGCATATAAAACATATTTTGGATATAATTCCTCCACTATGCAAGGGTTGTTAAGGGCCTACTATTCTGATGCAGCCTGGAAAAATTTATTGAAAACAGATCTCAATGCAGGCAGACCCATTCAATATGCCGGTTCTGGTCTGGCGGGAGGCCATACGTTTGTTTGCGATGGCTTTGATAACAATGATTTCTTTCATATGAACTGGGGCTGGGGTGGCAGTTACGATGGTTACTGGAATTTGGATGCACTCAATCCGGACTCTTATATTTTCAACACAAATCAGCAGGCGATCATCGGAATACAGCCTGCTTCAGGTGGCGTCAGTGCCGTCATAAATTTATATTCAACTATAACCATTTCACCCAATCCAATTGATTTTGCACAGGCTTTTACAGTGAATGCTGATTTGATAAATAATGGTACGTCCAGTTTTAGTGGCGATTATTGTGCAGCCGTATTTAATACTGCCGGAGATTTAATCGACATTGTTGAGACGCTTTCAGCCAGTGGATCGCCCTTGCCACCGGGGTATCATTATACCAGCGGACTGACTTTTTCAAGTAGTGGGTTGCTTGCTGTACCCGGCAGTTATATTATCGGAATTTTTTTCAGAGATCCCGGAGGAAACTGGAATTTAGCCGGGGATGTATCCTATGCGAATCCTGTCAGCGTTTCCATCAATTCACCGTATGATTTTATACAGTTGTATTCTGCCATTACGCCAAGTCCTGCAACCTTTGTACAAAGTCAGTCCGCATCAGTAAATGTAAATTTATTGAATGCAGGCGCCACAACATTTTATGGCTCATACGCGGCAGCCCTTTATGATTTAAATGGCAATTTTGTTCAGACGATTGGTACCTATAACGAAACGGGCGGACTCCCTTCCGGTTACGCTTATTTATCGCCTTATCTTACTTTCAGTACCGCTGCAATCACCGCAGATCCCGGAACCTATATTCTGGCTATTGTAAGATGTCAGTCTGGCTCCTCCGATTGGTATCTGGCGGGGGGCCAGTATTATACAAACCCTGTAAATATTGATGTTGTAGGAGCTCCATTATATGCAGATACATACGAAAGCAATAATACTGTGGCAACTTCAACCAATCTTACACTGAGCTATTCCGGTAACAGTGCGCACAAGGTTACCACAGGTTCAAATATTCACGTTCCGGCTGACGAGGATTTCTATAAAATTATTCTCGGAACAGGATATAATTATACCATTTCTGCCAGGGTCCACGATAGCTATAATAGTGGTAACGGGCAAACATACACCGATGATGTAATGTTCAGTTATAGGATAAACTCAGGTGCATGGTCAGATGTTTATGACGATGTTATGCCCGGCACTATAAACGTTACCGGAGCAGGAACGGTTTATTTTGATGTGGCGTCCTATTTCCAGGGACAAACTGGTACTTATTTACTCGATATTACGGTAAACAGAACAAGCACCTCGGGGGTAGAACCTGTATCTTCCGCAGAGCAGAACATTTTAATAATTCCGAATCCGGCAACGGATGTGTTCGAAATCCGCTATGATCCCGGATTTGAGCCAAATTCGTATTATCAGATTTTTAATGTTGCCGGAAAAATTGTTCAGCAAAACGGTCTGTCTGCGACAGTTTCTGCCATAGATATTCAATCTTTATCGAAGGGAATATATTATGTTAAGATTATGAACGGAGATGAGGTTTGTGTAAAAAAACTGAGCAAATTATAGTATCGTCAGTTTAATTCAAACACCGCCTGATTCTTCTTCTCACATTCCTTCTTAAATGCCTCTTTTAATCGGCTCAGCTCTGGCGCGTCGATATCGTCCAACAACTCAAGGCACCGATCGAAATGCCCCAGATTACGGTATAGTTCAGCCATGATGATTCGTTGATCGTCAATGGAAGGATCGAGCATCTCCAGTAGTTTTTCGATATTATCGGTCCAGAGGATGTTGTCGGTATCGGAAGTAAAGAGACTTTGTCCGGCACGTACACGATCGTTAAAGCCCCGCCAGATCCTGATTCTGATGTAGCGCTCGTCAATCTCATTTTGTGCAACCTGTTGTTCTATGGCTTCAGAATATTCATAAATAGTAAGAAACGTGGCCTCTTCTGCACCCGCCCATTGCCAGGGAATCTCTTCGCCCCAGATGTATTCGCCGATTTTCTGCGCATCGCGTATCCAGAATTTGACGCGGCATTTGCTGCAAATTGTAAGACTGGGGAATTGCGGAAGCATGGGTGCAACGCGCTTTCCGTCAGAATAGCTGCGCATGCCACTGGTGTTGCCACTCATAAGGCTTCCCCTCGAAAAGAGGTTGTCGCAATGAGGGCATTGGTAAATAAATTTGGGGCCGGGAATCATAAATATAAAATTTGAGTGTTAGGGCAGCACAACTTTTGGTCTTGCTGCCAGCCATGCGGATGCCACTATTTTAAATTTCACAAATCGGGGTGACAGGTTCACGCCAGAATAGTTTTTTCGGAGGTTGGTTTGATTTTTTTTACGGAATAATAAAATCAATAATGGTGTTAACCGTAACATTCCCGTTATCAGACACGGTAAACGAATTAGTGAAGTTGGAACTCATATAATCGCCGCTTAAATATTTATCGTCATGATTTTTGTCGATCAGAGAATAAATATAGTATTTTCCGGGATGGATGTTTTTTATCTTGTAACTGGCGGTTTCAATGGAAAGGAAAACATATTTGGAAATATATTTTAAGTTTTCTTCATGATAAATAACTCCGTCAAACAGGGGTTCTGTAGTGAATAACAGAAATACTTTATCAGTAGTGTCTGCACTGAACGTAGTATCAATTGAAATATTAGCTGTTACACAACCTACATAGGGTTGGGTTACGGATTGGTAGGGATCGTTTTCAAAAGTGAAGAATATGCTTTCGGACATATCTTTAAAGGCATTCGAAAAATCTTTTGTCATTACCGGTTGAGGATAATCAAAATGGGAAGTGGCATCCAGCGTATTATTTCTGGTTCCTAAGGTGGCGGTCCAGGTGGTGTGCAGTTGTACCGGCGTAACTGTGTTGAATTTGTTTGTGTAGACTTTCATGACAAGCCCATTATCCGTAAAGGTAAATTCGGTACAAGCCCTTGAAGGACCCTTAACAAAATCGCTGAAGCGATAATAACCTGCCGATTCCACCACGGAATCCATAATCTCATAGGTAACACAGCACTGATTTTTAAAACAACCCTCCGTACGCATGGCTACTTTTAATTGATTGTCATATTTTACAATAAAAAAACTGATGTTATTAACGGTATTGGTATCGAGTAACGAAAATTGCGAAATCTGACTGGCCGAAACAGGCCGAAAATCCACATACCAGTCGTCAAAACTTCCTGCGGGTGTGGTTGACGACACTGGTCCGTGCCAAAGACCCGGAATCTTTCTTAAAAACTCATATCCCTTTACTTCTGTGTTAACAGGTTCATCTCTCTTACAGCTATTGATCGAAAAGAAAACAATTCCCAATAGTATTAATGAGGAAATCCGGAGGCTGTTTTTCATGTTCAATTTTGTTTGATTAGTATTTGTAGTGGCATCCTTTGAGTTGATCCTCGTCAAAAATAAGAAACATATTGAAATAACTGTTTAAATAGATGCTGTCCATAAACTTAATGTTTAGGCTATAAAGGTCGAGTTCGAGGCACCCGAAGCTGTGAAAATCAGGAGTCCCGACAATTCATGACGGGATGACTGGTTTTTTCAGCAAGGGTAACGAAGAAATCGGACTTTATAGACAAACACTAAATATTGGACTAATCATAATGGTAACAGAATGAACTGGAATCATGTACTGTTTTGGATTTTTTTAATAATTTATTATATTTGTTAGATGGGCTTTCTTGTTTGCAAATAAAATAAATAATTTGAAATCATTATTTTACTTTCTGTAAACATTAATACAATCAATATGAAAACAAATAAACTTTGGTTTGGATTTATTGCAATAATTGTGGTTTGTTTTGGTATTCTTGGATTTTACGGACATGAAATTTACAGAGAGAAGCCTCCAGTGCCAGAACAGGTTATTGCTGAAAATGGTACCGTGTTGTTTACGGCACAACAAATAAAAGATGGTCAGAATGTGTGGCAGTCAATCGGCGGACAGGAGGTGGGTACTGTATGGGGGCATGGCGCTTATGTTGCCCCTGACTGGTCAGCCGACTGGCTTCATAAGGAAGCAATGTACATCCTCAATGAATGGGCCAGCAAGGATTCTGTTGCAACCTTTGATGATCTTAACGAGGAGCAACAAGCAGTGTATAAAGTTAAACTGCAAAAAATGCTTCGCACAAATACTTACGACAACAATACCGGAATTTTAACAGTGCCGGATGAACGTGCTGCGGCAATCATTAGTGTGAGTGCTCATTATGCAGGTCTTTTTATGAATGATCCAAAACTATAAAACGAACGGAACAACTATTCGATTCCTCCAAATTCAATTAAAGATAAAACCAGAATGCATCAAATGAATGCGTTTTTTTTCTGGGCTGCATGGGCATGTGTCACAAACAGGCCGGGGTCAGCAATTACTTATACCAACAACTGGCCTCCTGATGAAACAATTGGTAATAAGCCGGCACCGGGGATTATGCTCTGGACCGGTTTCAGTGTGATCATGCTTCTGGTTGCGATTGGTTTACTGGCCTATTATTATGCGAAAAACAGATCCGATGTGCTTGATCAAAGTCTGTTGCCGAAAAACGATCCATTGATTGGTGATAATCCGACGGCTTCGATGAAAGCTACATTGAAATATTTTTGGATTGTCACGGCCCTCATACTTGTTCAGGTTCTTACCGGGGTGGTTACCGCGCATTACGGAGTGGAGGGCAATGGGTTTTACGGATTGAGTCTCGATACCATATTACCCTACGCTGTCTCACGAACATGGCATATTCAGCTGGCGATCTTCTGGATTGCAACATCCTGGCTTGCTACCGGATTATATATCGCACCTGCAGTAGCTGGCGCTGAACCCAAATATCAAAGGTTGGGTGTAAATTTTCTGTTTATTGCACTGCTGATCATCGTGGCCGGTTCCCTGATGGGAGAATGGATGGGAATCATGCAAAAAATGGGTCTCGTGCAAAATTTCTGGTTCGGACACCAGGGATATGAGTACGTCGATCTTGGAAGGTTCTGGCAGATATTTCTTTTTATCGGATTGGTCATCTGGCTCATCCTGATGTTTCGGGCTCTCTTGCCGGCGCTGAAGAAACCAGCGGCCAACCGCCAACTGCTTACAATGTTTTTGATTTCATCTGTTGCAATTGCGGCGTTTTACGGTGCAGGACTGATGTGGGGACAGCAAACACATTTGTCGATCGCAGAATACTGGAGATGGTGGGTTGTGCATTTATGGGTTGAAGGCTTCTTCGAAGTATTTGCAACGGTAGTGGCCGCATTCCTGTTTGTGCGCATGGGTCTGTTGAATGTTAAATATGCAACAACGGGTGTTCTGTTTTCTACTATTGTGTATCTGAGTGGAGGAATCATCGGAACCTTTCATCATTTATATTTTGCAGGTACCCCAACCGCTGTTATTGCGCTCGGTGCTACTTTTAGTGCTCTTGAGGTTGTCCCATTGGTTTTCATGGGCTTCGAGGCCTATCATAATTTGGGTATCAGCCGGTCAACACAATGGGTGAAAACATATAAGTGGCCGATCTATTTTTTGATTTCTGTAAGTTTCTGGAACCTGGTCGGGGCCGGATTGTTTGGCTTCCTGATCAATCCGCCGATTGCGTTATACTATATGCAGGGACTCAATACTACACCCCTTCATGGACATGCCGCACTGTTCGGAGTATATGGTATGCTGGGAATAGGGTTAATGCTTTTTGTACTGAAAGGTTTGACGCAGAAATTTGAATGGAAAAGCCGCGTTATCAGTTTCGCATTCTGGTCGCTGAATATTGGATTAATGCTGATGCTCCTGCTAAGTCTTTTGCCGGTAGGAGTGTTGCAAACAATCGCCAGTATTAAACAGGGGATGTGGTATGCCCGCTCATCCGATTTTATGCAGCTACCCGAAATTCACACCTTGCGCTGGTTGAGGGTCATTGGCGATACGATATTTGCCTTTGGAGCTTTAGCCCTTACCTGGTTTGTTATCGGGCTTAAGACAGGTTGGTCAATCAATAAAGAACATAAAGAAAATCAATAAATACAGGAGGTATATGTAATGAAAGCAACACAGCAATTAAAAGAGGAACATGAAGGCATCAAACTCATGTTGAAAATTATAGAAAAGATTACGACAGAACTTGAAGCCGGTAAAGAGTTGAACAGGGCTCATTTTCAGAAAATAATTGATTTTATCATCGGATTTGCTGATAAATGTCATCATGGCAAAGAAGAAGAAATATTATTTCCTGCATTGGTGAAGCATGGTATTCCAGATGAAGGAGGGCCCATAGCTGTGATGCTTAATGAACATCAGCAAGGCAGAGATTTTATAAAGTTATTGAGCAGTGCTTTTAAAGAATATGAGGGAGGAAATAAATCTTCAGTTAGCGATATTGTTTCAAGTTCCAGAGGCTATGTACACCTTCTAAGAAATCATATTGAAAAAGAAAATAATATTCTATTCAGTATGGCTGATAGGGCTCTGAATGAAAAAGAACAATCAGAAATGTTTGAAGCTTTTGAGCAAATGGAAATAGATAAAATAGGTATGGGCAAACATGAAGAATATCATCACCTGCTCAAAGAACTTAAAGATATTTATTTACCATAGTTGTGTTCCATCTCAACCAAACCCTCAGTCCGGTTCAGTTCTGTTTTGGGTATGTATTCATTTTTGGAGTATTCCATATAGAAATACCAGCGCTTCATGCTGAGGCCAGTGCCTATCATTGCTTCGCGCGTAAACTTCCCGGTAGAGTCGGTATAACCTTGTAGGAATTCAGCACTTGTTCCGTGTTCGCCTCTCTTAACCTTTACCACCACAAGCACACTGTCCAATGGCTGTTGTGTTGATTTATCCACCACGGTTACAGCGAAATTTTTCGGCCCTTCGCACGAAGCTATCAATCCTGCTGCTAAGAGTATTATTGCAAATGTGAGTTTTTTCATCGTATATGATTTTAACCCGCTAATGCTGTGGGCTGTTGTTGAGTCTGATAGCAAATATATAGATATTTTTTTGATTTAATATTTCCAATGTTGCCGCGGGCGTTTGTGTCAGCGAATTTTCCATTTTAACCAAATGGGGCTGGTAATGGGTTGGAAACGTCTAATGTGTTCTTTAATTTGCATTTGCGAACAAAAATGAGTATATTTGAGAAAGAGTATTTCCCGGATTTGCATCAGTGTTTGTAGAAGTATTAATCAGAAAAATTTAAAACTTAAAATATGAAAAAGCACCTTTTTCTCACTATAATTATATTCGGTTGTATATTGAACACAAAGGCGCAAACCTATGTGCTTGATTACACCGATCCGACCACATTCGAAATTAACTGTGGTACCGCAAATCCAGCTCAGTGGACCGTAAAAAATGATTCTTGCATGCTTGTGACGCCTGTTCTGTGTCCACGACAGGATATGGGCGATTCCGTCATGGTTAATTTTACGATCAGAATAAATCAAAGTGGAAATTTACAGCCCAATGATAATGCCTATGTTCATTTACAAATGAATGGCGGTACTTACAATTTAGAAAAAATGTTTCAGGGCGACGGTAGTCCGCGAGTTTTCAGCTATATCGATTCAAACAAAGTATCTAAAACTGATAATTTTAGTTTCATGATAACGTTGCAAACTGATAATAGTTCTGAATTTTGGGCAGTTAAAAACGGTGATATAGAGGTGGGTAATGTTACAAAAAGTCAAAATTTACCAGTTGCGTTATTGACGTTTTCTGCAGAAATTATTGAGAACGACATCATTTTAAAATGGGCTACAGCATCCGAAACAAATAACGATTATTTTGCCATTGAAAAATCGAAAAGTTTAAATAGCGACTCGGTCTGGATTCAGGCGGGAGTGGTCCCCGGACATGGGTCAAGTAATACATTGATAGAATATGAATATCTCGACAAAGAGGCCTTTGAGGGGATTACTTATTACAGGTTACGGCAGGTTGATAATAACGGAGATTTGAAATATTCCGATCCTATTGTCGTAAATAGGATAATCATTGATGATTTTTCATACAGCATTGTTCCTAATCCGACCGGAGAAGACGAAGCTACATTGTTCATCAATAATAAAACTTTAGCTAATTTATTGATAGTGGTATATGACGAAAGCGGGAAATTAATGCAAACCACTAATCCCTGTATTGTCAATAGCTGTGTGCTTAAACTCGACTTCAGTTCCTATCAGAATGGTATATATTTCATTACCATAAAAAAGGATGGTAAGCTGTATAAGAATAAAATTGTAAAGACCGATTGATAGGTGAGGTGCAACCCCGGTTCCTGCGCGGGTTGAATAATTCATTAAATTTGCCAATGCAACAGAAACAAATCATCATTATTGGTGGTGGGCCTGCCGGCTTAATGGCCGCAGATGTGCTTAGTGCTACTCATGATGTTTGCCTTTATGACAAAGAAAAAAACGTAGGGCAGAAATTTCTGTTGGCAGGGAAGGGCGGTTTCAATATTACCAACAGCGCGCAAGGGGAGGAGTTGATCAGTAAATATTCCCCTGACGGATTTATGAACAAGGCCTTGTCAGATTTCGATACTTCTGCACTCAGGCAATGGCTTGCAGCTATGAACATTCCTACGTTCGTTGGCTCGAGTGGCAGGGTATTCCCTGAAAAGGGCATCATGCCCATCGATGTGCTGAACAAGATCAGAACAAAGCTCGTCAATCAGGGGGTTCAAATTCATAATGAGCACGAGTTCGTTGGATTTGATAATAACCGGCATGTTACACTTAAACACCATGAAAAGGAAATTATAGCAGAAGCGGACTACATCCTGTTTGCTTTGGGTGGCGCTTCCTGGCCTGTAACCGGCTCCAACGGTGCGTGGCAACCAATATTCGAATCGATGGGTATTGCAACCAGTCCCTTTCAATCGTCGAATTGTGGCGTTAACATCAGCTGGCCCGAAGGCTTCAGGCAAAGTCATGCCGGGAAACCGGTTAAAAACATCAGGCTCTTTACCGGCGATTTTGAAGTGAGGGGCGAAGCTGTTATTACTGATTACGGCTTGGAAGGTAATGCGGTTTATCCAATGGTACCGTCAATACGTAATATGCTTAACTCAAAGGCGCCGGCCTATCTTCATATCGATTTTAAACCATTGAATCCGGAAGCGCATCTTTTAATGAAAATTAAAGGGAAAACAGTTACAACAAAGGATTATGGCCGGTTATTCAATTTGAGTCCGGTTCAGCTCGCCCTTATAAAAGCCTTTACCGACAAGGATAGTTTTCTGTCGGTACCCCGGTTTATTGCCAGTATAAAAAACCTGGCTATCCCCGTGGATTCTTTGCGGCCGTTGGAAGAAGCCATTTCCACGATAGGCGGTATCAGAACGGAAGAAGTAAATGATGACTTTTCATTAAAAAAATATCCATGGATATACGTCATGGGTGAAATGCTCGATTGGGATGCACCTACCGGAGGGTTCCTGATTCAGGGTTGTTTTTCGATGGGGCATTATGCTGCTCATGCCATTATGGGGAAGGAATAACGCTGTATATCGTTCAGGAACTTTTGTCGCTTCTCGATACGCCGCAAAAGCGCGGCACTCGAAGTGACCGTTGTATACGGGTTGCCATGTGTCCTTTATCCATATCACGTTCAGCGGTCAGGTCGAGTGCAGACGCGTGTTTTTCGCGGCTGCGTATCGAGACCCGATCCGATGAAGCGTCATCATCATAATGATTTTGCAACTTTTTTCAGAAAGTACATTATTACGTGAAATTAATGTCGTATGTTTGCGACGTTAAACATTATGGACTATGAACAATAATAAATTTGAAGAATTCACCCAGGATCAACAGAACATTGCCTTGTTCGGGAAAATCTTGTCGCACCCCGCGCGCATAGCCATTATTCAGCTATTGGCCGACAAACGGGAAATACGCACAGGCAACATTTCAGATTTTCTTCCCATCGAAAGGCCTACTGTATCCAAGCATTTGAAAGACCTTAAAGAAATGGGAATTATACAGGGCACGATTGACGGGCTTAAGATTCATTATTGCCTGAATATGATAAAACTGGATGAAATGAGAAAAACCTTCAATAAGTTTTTCGACAGTTCCATCACTTCCTTTACGTGCAAATGCGATTAATCTAAAAAATCTTACATTAATGAAAACCATCCAGTTCACAAAAACCTTGATAATTGCATGTTTAGCGATTATTATTATGACTGCAGGACCAATGAACCTTCAGGCAAACAACCTCTGTCATGAAAATAAAACGCATCAGGTGGCGCCCTTGCTTACTGTGAAGGAACAACTTGCAGCGGCTCAAAAGGCGGGTAACGCAGTGTTTCTTGTTATTACAAGTACAGGTGCCAAAGGATTGACTGAATTGGTCGCTGTGGCCAATCAGGCTAATAAAAAGGTTAAAAAGTCCACAGTGGTGCAAATGAACAGGGATGATGCAGCTAACAGCGAACTGGTCACAAAATACGGTGTGGCGAGTGTACAGGTTCCATTTGTGCTGGTTATTTCTCCAAAAGGTTTAGCAGTTGGCGGATACTCTGCAGAACAGGCAACGGCGGATATGCTGGTGCAGCTTATTCCTTCTCCCAAATACGATGAGGTGCTGGCGGCTATTAATGTCAAAAAACCAATCTTTATTGTTGCCAGTAAAAAGTCTTTTACCGACAAAAAAAATGCAATCGCTTTATGCAAAACTGCAGCTATAAAAGTTTCCAATACGCCTGTAATTGTGGATGTGGATATGAGCGATGCGAGTGAATCTGCATTTTTAAAACAAATCGGCGTAAATATGCTCTCAACCGGTACTGTGATCGTTGTGGTAAACGCCGCAGGTAACATTACCGGAAATTTCAGTGGCACACAAACGGCTCAAACCCTTGCTGATGCTGCTGCCAAAGTAATTAAAAGTTGTTGCCCAAGTGGATCTAAAAGTGGCTGCGCCCCTAAAAATTAATACTCAGGTTAGCTCGCAGCGAAACGACTAATATGAATGATAATTAAGTAAACTGAATTTTAATATAATTTAAAACAACAAAGATGGAAAATGATAAAACTGACTGTGGCTGCGGAAGTGATTGCTGCCAGCCTAAAAAAAGTAAACTTTGGATGAAGATTGTTCTGGTTGTAGTTATACTTGCCGCAGTCGCGATAGTGACTTTTAAGTTTGTAGGTAAAAATATGGCCGAACCTGTACCGGTTACCGATACAGTAAGTGCCACACAGCCGTCCTCATGCGACACAACGTGCGTTAAAACCTGTACAAAGATCACAACGCCCGGACAAAATCCTCCTTGCTGTCCCCAAGCCAAACACTAATGGAAGATTGGATTCAACAGGTATTCAGTTCTGATCAGGCAGGATTTACTGTGCTGACAGCCGTTTTTATGTTTGGGATTCTCAGTGTCTTTTCATGCGCCTGTAACTTTTCTGTGATTGGAATTGTTGCCGGATACTCAGGAACAATCGGCGCTACAGGAAGAACCAAAGCAATTGTACTGAACGGTATTTTCTTTTTGCTGGGAATGGTTATCAGTATGTCCATTATCGGTGGCATCATTGGTTTTGCCAGCGAGATGATCAGTGTCTCGTTTGGCAACTATTGGAAAATTGCGGGCGGACTGATCTCAATATTTTTCGGGTTGCTGACCATGGATTTTCTCCCGTTCAAAATGCCCGGTATCAAAATCAATAAAACCAATAAAAAAAGCGGTACCCTTTCTTCAATCATTTTTGGGTTGACGATCGGGGGACTGACACTAGCCTGCAGCGGTTGCTGCAATCCCGTTTTTCCAATTATTCTGGCAGTATCTTTTGTGAAGGGCAGTACCCTGTGGGGTATCATGCTGATGATGGCTTACTCGCTGGGGTATGCCTTAACATTCGCTGCGATCATTATCGGTATTGGACTGGGTTTTGGAAAAACCTCAAAGACTTTTGCCACCTTCGGAAAGGTTTTAAAATACGCCGGTGGTATTGTTATGATCGCCATTGGTTTCTATTTACTGATTACAATATAATCTGAATGAATCCGCAATATATTATTGGAACCATTGATACTGCTGTTGGAAAGATCCCCCGGGTTTCATCTGTATGGAGTCGTAACGATGTCTGGAGTACCATTAAAGTAAGATGGAATCTGGGCCGCATGAATTACAGGGTGGAGCCGGGTTTGTACGCGATTGGACAGCCGGATGAAAATGCTGCAGTGTACGTGACGGCCAATTTTAAACTGAGCTTCGATGATGTCCGGCGTGCCCTTCATGATTTAAATGCCTGGGTACTGGTGCTCGATACAAAAGGCATCAATGTGTGGTGTGCCGCTGGAAAGGGGACTTTCGGTACGGAAGAACTTTGTAACCGGATACGTATCAGTCAGCTTCATCAGATTGTTAATCACAGGCGGATAATAGTTCCTCAATTAGGCGCCACGGGTGTTGCAGCGCATCTGGTAAAAAACGAAACCGGTTTTCAGGTTGTTTATGGACCGGTCCGTGCTGAAGATATTAAGGATTTCATAGCTTCTGAATACAGGGCAACTGCTGAAATGCGCAAAATGATATTTCCTTTGCAGGAAAGGATAAAACTGATCCCGGTTGAACTTTCCTTCGGTCAATATTATTTGGTGCTCGTACCTGCCCTCATTTTTGTGCTGGCAGGATTGAACAGCAATGGCTTTTCTGTAGATCTGGCCTGGGTTAACGGTGGCCGGGCAATATTGAATTTACTGATTGCCTATGTTGCAGGCTGTGTCTTAACGCCTGTATTATTACCCTGGATCCCTTTCCGGAGGTTTGCGCTGAAAGGACTTCTGCTTAGTTGGATAAGTGCGTCAGTGCTGTTGTATTTTGGTTTCCTGGGAAGTAATGTATTTGAAATGATCTCATGGTTTATGATCATGGGAGGCATTTCTTCTTTTCTCGCTATGAATTTTACCGGAGCCTCTACGTTCACCTCTTTATCGGGTGTTCAGAAAGAAATGAAAACAGCACTTCCCCTGCAAATTGGTTTTGCTTCTGTAGGATTTATCGGATGGATGATAACAAGATTTATTTAAAAGGATGAGTGATTTTGTATATTTGAAAAACGTTGTGACGCTGCAGCTGGATCAGCAGAAATGCAATGCCTGCAGGATGTGCGTTAATGTTTGTCCGCATAATGTTTTCGCTGTTGCGGATAAAAAAGCACACATTCAGAACAAAGATCAATGCATGGAATGTGGAGCCTGTGAAAAAAATTGTCCGGAAGGCGCCATCAGTGTAAGATCCGGCGTCGGATGTGCGGCAGGCATTATCAATGGGTTGCTTAGAGGAACGGCACCCAGTTGTGATTGTGCAGGACCGGAAACCAAATGTTGCTGAACATAAAAACATGATGTTATGGACGGAAAGAAAAAACGTTTAAAATTCCTCGACAGGTATCTGACCTTATGGATATTCCTGGCAATGGCCATCGGCGTGGGTTCTGGCTATTTTTTTCCGGCCATCGCCGACTTTTGGGAATCGTTAAAGTCTTCACCGGATAGTACCACCAATATACCGATTGCTATCGGACTGATACTGATGATGTATCCCCCGTTGGCCAAAGTGAAATACGAAGAACTGGGTGATGTTTTTAAAAACTGGAAAGTGCTTTCCCTTTCATTGGTTCAGAACTGGATCATTGGTCCTGTATTGATGTTTGCGCTTGCGATTCTGTTTTTTAAATTATTCCCTGGTGAGAATAATGCCAATTTGCCTTATATGTATGGCATTATCATGATCGGTCTGGCACGCTGCATAGCCATGGTGATTGTGTGGAATGAACTGGCAAAGGGCGATACGCAATACGCTGCCGGACTGGTGGCTTTCAATTCAATTTTTCAGGTGTTGTTCTTTTCAATCTACGCCTATATTTTTATTGCCGTGTTACCGGGATGGTTTGGGATACCCACCAATGATGCGGTTGAAAACATTACGATCGCTGCGATAGCACGAAGTGTTTTTATTTACCTGGGCATCCCGTTCATCGCGGGTTTTATCACGCGCTTCATACTGATTCGGGTAAAAAGCAAAGAATGGTACCACACGAAATTCATTCCCCGGATTAGTCCCATAACCCTGATAGCACTGTTATTTACCATTATTGTGATGTTTTCCCTGAAAGGGGAGTACATCATCAAAATCCCGCTCGACGTGGTAATGATCGCCATTCCGTTGCTGATTTACTTTGTGATCATGTTCTTGCTTTCGTTCTTCATGAGCAAAAAAATCGGAGCTACTTACGGACAATCGGTAACACTTTCCTTCACCGCCGCCAGCAATAATTTTGAACTGGCCATTGCAGTAGCCATTGCAATCTTCGGTATGGGCTCGGGCGAAGCCTTTGCGGCTGTTATAGGACCATTGGTTGAAGTCCCGGTTATGATTGGGCTTGTGAGTGTGGCGTTCTGGATAAGAAAAAAATACTATCCTTCTCCGGGCTGAAAAATGCTATGCCCTATTCTTCAACGGTCCAGGAGATTGTCTGTATCTGGCCCTGCTTTCCAACACCCGTTGCAGTAAGTACTTTTTTTTCTGAACCTGCAATCCATACCACACGGACTGCTGTGGGGGTTTCCTTTGCAATGAACCCACCTGTGCATGACCATCGCACCGGTGTTAAGGAGATGTTTTTAACCGTATAAACAGAAGGCGCGTCTGATGCGGCAACCAGCTGAGGTCCTTTAATGGCAAAGTCTCTGCAGAACAATTGACGGTTCATGAAACTCAGAATGCTGTCGCGGATGATGGGGTATTGTGCGCTGAAAGTATTGTCACTACTACATTGCGGTTCATGGTCAGCGTTCTCGATTCTCAAATAGCTTACCGGAATATCCAGACTTTCCATACGCATCCGGATGAAATCGGAACCATAGACTTTCTGTACAAAGAAAGAAGTCAGTTGGGGATCAAGATTGCGGAAGGGGTAATCGAATCCGCAGGGGACGATGCGGTCACCGGTGCCATGTATCAGCAGGGCAGGTATTTTTTCATCTTTGTCGATAATCGAAAGGTCATTCACCGCACCCCACATATTGATAATGCCTTTGATGGAATATCTGGCCACTAAACTATTGGTGGCGCCATCCAGACTGCCGAGGTCGCTTTGAAATTTCAGAGTGCTGCCTTCTGCGCTGGTCCATGCTTCGTCGTCCTTCATATACGCCGCAAAAAGCGAAAGGAAGCCTCCGGCGCTGTTGCCTCCCACGAACACCATTTGCGGATCAATACCAAATTCATTTTTATGTTCCGATAAATAGCGCAGGGCAGCCCTTACATCCTGAACGCCCCGGTACATGCAGCGTTCAAGGTTGGAATACATTCCGGGTAAAAAAACATATCCCATGCGGTAATTGATAGAAGCCACTACAAAGCCATGACTCGCGTAATAATTGGCCAGCGCTGCCGGAAACATATCTTTTTTATCGCCGGCCACAAAGGCACCCCCGTGGATCAGCAGCAACAGTGGCCTGTTACGTGCGGTGTCGCCGGTGGGAGTATAGATGTCCATGTTGAGCGGAACATCCTCTTTAAACATATTAACGGTTACTGTTTTTGCCACGTCCAGCACGATGCCGGCATACTCCGAAGCACCGGCATCTTCCACGGGTTTTGAGGCATAAAACCCAGGCGCAATCCCATAATTCCGTTCACGTATCTGCACCTTATTAAAAACCGGACTCTGATAACGGAGTGGGAGGGGACCGTAGTTTTTCAGGCTTTGCGCGCTGAAAACAACCTGATTATTCTTCTTATCTGCAAGTACAAAATGATCCTTGCCGTAAACAAAGTTGCCTTTTATGCTGAGCGAGGGATTGCCTGTAAAATTAAATTTCAATTTCTTTTTGCTCCGGCTTGCAGTAAATGTTTGTGGTGTTTCCAGCGCATGATCGCAAAGTACATAGGTCCCGCTGATCTTTTTCTCCGTACTTGCAAAACTAACCGCCAGGTTCTCCTCTTCATTTACATACCAGGTGTTTTTATCCACGGCGAGTGGTGCCATCGTCCGGCAGGCATTAAATGCAGGCATGATAAGAATTACGATCAGAAAGATAAATAATTTCTGTGCTGCAGGTTGCAATGAAGAGGTATAGAAACTCATTTTTTGAAGGACTTGATCATCAGACGTTCCATTTAACGATGGGCTGATTGTTTTGTTGTAATTCTCTGCAAAGATGACATTTTTTCTGCGAATGTAACGGTATAATAGAAACAGCGCTGAAAATTCCCCGGCGATATATAACCCTGACATTTCAAATATAAATCGGATCTTTGTAATCCAGAATAAGTGTGTTTAAATATCAAACATTGAAAACTTCAGATAATAATAAGATTGACGCTCCTGAGTCCGAATATTTATTCATAAGCCAATCTCAGATACCTGATTCGGGCAGTGGATTGTTTACCGCGATCGATATCTATAAAGATGAAATTATAGCCCTATTTAAAGGAGAAATACTGACTGAAATTCGGGCAAAACAGCGGGCAAATAAAGGCAACGATAAATACTTTATTAATTTGCTGGAGGGAAGTATCATGGATTCAATGAACGTAATGTGCTTTGCAAAATATGCAAATGATACTAAAGGGTCCGCAAATTCAAACTTTAAAAACAATGCCATTATTACAATGGACGACAACGACCGGGTATGCATAAAGGCTATTAGGAATATTAAAGCAAAGGAAGAAATATTTTGTGGCTATGGCGCAAGATATTGGAAGAAGCATGGCAGTAACAACGCGTTAATAGAATCCGGCAATCAGAACGAATATTAATAATTTTGAAGGAATTTCTTCGCCGTGTTTTTGCTTGCAACGAATGATGAAATGGACCATGTATCAATGTTATTAGTAATTATATAATGACCAATAACCGGGTTGATAAGCCAAAAAAAAGAAATGCAATAAGGAAATTTGTTGGTAAAGAATATTTTATTCTCTTACGACAATTTAGCTGGTTTCTTAACGATAAGTGTTTTGCGAGACCTGACTCAGACGTTTTATTTAGAAATTCCCTGATAAAGCACAAGTCATTCCTGTTGCGTCCTTTAAAGAATGTCGACATGTACCTGCAGCATAACAAAGTGACGAACCTTCAGCTTGCACTATCTCATATCAACAATGTTGTAATCAAGCCCGGTGAAACCTTCTCCATCTGGAAACTTGTTGGCAGGCCAACAAAATCTAAAGGCTACCTTAAAGGACTTACACTGGATAATGGGGCTATTTCAAAAGGAACTGGTGGCGGATTATGCCAGTTAGGCAATTTGCTATATTGGATGGCGCTTCATACACCATTAACAATAAAGGAGCGTTGGCGTCACAGCTATGATGTTTTTCCGGATATCAACAGAACAATCCCCTTTGCTTGCGGTGCGACATTATCATATAACTATATTGACTTTCAATTACAGAACAATACAGAAAATAGTTTTCAAATCAAATTGTGGCTCGACCAGGAATATTTAAATGGCGAAATTACCTGCAGCAACGATTTGAAATTAAATTATGAAATTTATGAGACTGACCATATGTTTCAACATCAATGGTGGGGCGGTTATACACGACACAATAAAATTTGGAGAAGAGTTACAAACCTTGCCGACCATTCTGTAACTGAAGTCCTGGTAGCAGAAAACAATGCTATAATGATGTATAATCCCTTACTTAATAAATGAGATAATACGTTGAAATATATAGTTGCAGTTACTTTGTCCGTATTTTTATTTCTTGATTCATTTGCCCAAATAACGGTAACAATTGGGTCTGATGAAGAGGAAATCTATCCTTTTGAAATCAATCAACCCGGCTTGTATTCCGAATGGATGAAGAACGATACAGCCTTTTCCGAAATTGAAATTTTCGGAATGGGAGAAGCTACGCATGGTACAAAAGAATTTTTTGACATCAAAGCAAAAACATTTGAATATCTTGTGACTAACTGCAATTACAAGGTTTTTGGAATCGAAGCATCATATGGAGAGTGTAATTATATAAACGATTATCTGAACTCAGGTATCGGGAGCATAGATTCCGTAATGCTCAATTTTAGTTTTATTATGTGGCGGACACAAGAGGTGAAAGAACTGATCTTGTGGATGAAAAACTATAATCAACAGTGCCCTGATTCTGCAAAAATTAGTTTCTATGGGTTCGATATGCAGGATATATATTTTCCGCTGAAATATTTAATTGATTTTGTCAAATCCGATACATTACTTAACTATCAGGAATTGGCGACCATCGTCCGACCTGTTATTTCAAAATCCTCACCTCAAAGATACGCGGCGTTGAGTAGCAAAGAGTCAAAATATCAGGATACACTAAGGGCTGTACATAGCTTACTAACTAATTGGATGAACAAAAACGAGTCGTATTTGGCCAAAAAATATCCTAATAAGAAATGTATTCAACTCAGAATGTGTGTCGATAATTTTGAGCAAGCAAAAAACGGTTGGCAGGAAAGAACCTTTAAAGAAAATAATACATACAGAGATAGTTGTATGGCTTATAATGTCTTGAGGATTCATGCCCTGGAAAACTCAAAAATGTTTATCTGGGCCCACAATGGTCATGTTGCATTATCTCAGTATCCGGGAGAAAGTCCATATGCAAAGAGCAAACCTATGGGGAGTTTTTTGAAAAGAGAATTAGGTTCCGGATATTATTCAATTGGTTTCATTTTTAATGAGGGTTACTTCCAGGCATACACAGATGTGGAGAAGAATAAAGGGGATGGGGTTTTTAAAAAACTTTTTTACAAAAGACAATATCAGGTCATGTGGTCAGAATGCTCAGTGCCTGCGTATGAAAAAAACACCCTGACAAATGCATTTTCTGCTACCAATGTTGACGCCTTTTTTATTGATATCAATGCCTCTGGCAATTCAATATTTTCTACAACTCAATTCACTTATTGGTTGGGCGCAGCGTTTTATGGTATCGAAAAGAGTTCGGTTGAAATCATTGCCAAAAAACAATTCGACGGTTTGATATATATTAACAACACTACACGGGCAGTACCTCTTGATAAAAGTAGTCTGGAGTAAAACGGGTGATGATGTGGTGATGCGAATGTCAGGGTACGACTTTCTTTCAGATAGTGTAAATAATAGGGCAATGCAGCATGTTTCAGATTCGGTCGTGCCCTGACTAAACCCTGCGAATGTCAGGGTACGACTTTCTTTCAGATAGTGTAAATAATTGGGTAATTCAGCATGTTTCAGTTACGGTCGTGCCCTGACTAAACCCTGCGAATGTCAGGGTACGACTCCCTTTCAGATAGTGTAAATAATTGGGCAATGCAGCCTGTTTCAGATTCGGTCGTGCCCTGACTCACCCAGATGATTTGAGGATGATCGCAAAACCCTTACCGGATTGCAGTATTTCAACGCAGAAAAATCCTGCCTTCGCTCAATCTAAAGTATAGGTGCTGAAAGCATTGTTGCCGTTCTTGGTGCCATAGAGGATGAAACGTTTTTCGTCTACCTGGTGTATGGATGAGTTGTCAGGAATAATCTGATTTTCTATGTAACGATTGATAATCTTGGTAGATTCAATTAATCCCTCAGAATTAATCCTTGCAACAGTCAGGCAGGTGCCGTTAAAGAGCTTTGTGACTTGTATGGATTTATTACCAGAAACCAATACATCGCTGTTTACGTTTTCCGGAGTATCGTAATAGAACAGAACAAGTTCTTCTCCGCTTGGAAAAACTTTCAACAGGTAATCTGATTTGTACTCTGGGAAATAGATGTTTTTATTGATGCTTTTCACCCATTCAATAACTCCGTCAGAACTGAATTTCAGAAGTGAAATATTGCGCACAGTACAAGAGGTGCCGCCGATGATTCGCTCTCCACTCACGATGAGTCCATCGTTCCATAGGGATACATCACGAATCAAAGGGAATTGCCGGAGGCCTTTACCAAAGAATGGGTAGGTCTCTTCAAAACTATCGTCGATCAGATAGTAAGCGGCTCTTCTGCCTGATTTTGTAGTGAGATTCTGGCGCACAAAGAACATGCTTCTTGTCATCAGCTCTTCGGTAATATAGGCAAAGACGATAAGATCATTTGAAGGGCTGATAAACTGACGGAAATTAAGTTGAAGCGCTAACGTCTCCCCGACCAGAGAGGGCAATGTCTCGTCGAGCACATTAACAGCCTCACTTTTAGCGTCTTTTACAGTGAAGGCAAATATATGCAGATGATTATCATAATATTCGGTCCCGTATATCAATAACTGATTATTACGCGTAAAATTCAACCCATCGATTGCCAGGCTCTGTTTCCTTGAATAGCATATTTTATTATCATAGCTTCTTTCCCAAACCACTTTAAGATCACGGTCAAAAACGGCTACGTGGTTAACAATAGGATCGGGTTCCAATGAAGGTTGATCCGGAATACATTGCTCTCTGAAGCATACGATGAAATGTGCTGAATCGGAGGAAATATAGGCTCTTGAGCCGATCCAGATATGACGGCTTCCGGAAAGGCTCCATGTTTTTCGTTCAACTTCCTGACCCTGTTCATCCAGGAAAAGAATTACCGCATCTCCTTTTTCTTCATGGTCGGTTTCTCCTTTACCGAATACAGCGATGTACTCATTGAAGTCGCGTATGTTGAGGTAGGGGGGCGTGTTTTCAGATAACCCCTCTTGGGTTAACAGGTTCATATCCTCATCAAAGTACCGGATCGCAATGCCGTGTCTTAGCTCGGAAAACCACTTACGCGTGGGAAAAGAAAAAACGAACCCATAACCCTGATCCGATTCGCCCAGGTAGGCGCGGACCTGGCTATCGTTCATCCCTTCTTCGGTGACGTTCCATCTGAGTTGGGCACTGATGGGCGAAAAAATACCTGAAAACAACAGGATAATAAGGGGGAACAGAATTTTATTTTTCATGTAAAGATACTTGCGGCAAAAATAGATATTATTCTTTCGCTGTTATGTAATGAGTACATAAAAATACTAACCCAGCGACGCGAGCATAAGTTTTATCAGGCAACAGCAGTCGGAGGGCGGGTGATTTCTGTTGACAAACCTGCACTGGTAATATTGCGGTCATCAATAATATCATCACACTTTATTGTATATTTGCATTAAAGGAAGATGCCGAAAACCTTTAAAAGAGTAGGCGGATTTTAAATTTATTACAGATGAGCGAAAAAGACATCAGAGAATTAAGCGATAATATCGTAGAAGCAATTGTTGCCCTGAGCCTGGGTAAAGAGCCTAATTTGATCTCGGGAAAAATATTCAAAACCATCGCAAAACACCCGAAATACGAAGAAATGAAAAAACTCTATATGGAGTTTTTAGGTGGGTTTGACGGTCAGTTTGAAACAACCGAAGAATTGAAAAAACTATCAGATTTTAGATTTGCCCTGGTGCAGTTATATGAACAGGGTGATATGAGTACTGAGCAATAAATCAATAGATGATGTGATGATGTGGTGATGTGATGATGTGATGATGTGATGATGTGATGATGTGGTGATGTGGTGATGTGATGATGTGGTGATGTGATGATGTGGTGATGTGATGATGTGGTGATGTGGTGATGTGATGATGTGGTGATGATGGTAGACGTCACGGGGCGACTGCCAGGTGCGTTGGGATGGTGGGCAGTCACCCCGTGACTAGCTGATGCGATGATGTGGTGATGTGATGATGTGATGATGTGATGATGTGGTGATGTGATGATGTGATGATGATGGTAGACGTCACGGGGCGACTGCCAAGTGCGTTGGGATGGTGGGCAGTCACCCCGTGACTAGCTGATGCGATGATGTGGTGATATGATGATGTGACGATTTTGGAGCGACCCTCGCGGTCGCCCTGGAAAGATGCGGTGATTATTGTGGGCAGTCATCCCGAACTTACTTCGGCTAAGTTCAGCACATGTGTTTCGGGATCCCCTTGATAAACGCGAATGCTGAAACGGCCGGCTGAAGGACGAAATTTCGATACATCCACCATCTTGGTAAGTATACCTTATACTTCGAAATATGAAATATCTGTCTGTTACCCTCGTGATCTTGCTGGCAGCAATTTTATGGCAACCGGTACTAATGGCGCAAACAACCAGCCAGGGAACCCGTGCCTATTGCACCTCTTATGCAGTGTCGCTCAACGATGAAGATATTTTCAATGTTACTTTCGGAACGCTGAACAATACCTCTGATTGTTCTGCTACGGGTGGCGCCGGATCAATGATCAACCAGTACAGCAATTATACGGTAATCGTAGCCGCTCCTGATATACCCCGGAATACTTCAGTGCCGTTCAGCATCAGCACCGGCACCTGTGGTGGTGTTTACAACAATGCAATCAAGATTTTTATCGACTACAATCAGGATGGGGATTATACCGATCCGGGTGAAAATGTTTATACAACGCCAGCATCAATCTCTGGTCCGCACACCGAGTCGGGCAACATTGCGGTTCCTCTTTCTGCTCCGCTGGGTCTTACAAATATGCGTATTGTCAATTTAGAGACTAATAATCCCACCGTCATTGTGCCTTGTGGCACCTACAACTTTGGTGAAACGGAGGATTATAAAATTAATGTCGTCCCGGGTCCATGCTACAATCCTTCTAATCTCAGCGTTTTGAATATTACCACCACTGCTGCTGAGATTGATTGGCAGGAGAATAACGGCATAACCGAATGGCAAATTGAATGGGGCCCGCAGGGATTTATTCACGGCAACGGGACCCTTGATACGACTACTCATAATCCTTATGTGTTGAATGGCCTTAATCCAGCGACGCATTACGATTTCTACGTTAGGAGTATTTGTTCCGCCGGCGATTCCAGTTTATGGGAAGGGCCACTGTCCTTTATCACCGTTTGCAACGCATTCACCATTCCGTTTGTTGAGAATTTTGATCTTGTTACAGCCCCCGTTGTTACTGACTGCTGGAAGGTTACGAACAATAACGGAGATGCGTATGCCTGGCAAACATCAGGCGTCTATTCCATGTCGGCTCCGAATTCAATGTACATGCGATGGAATGCAAGCATTTCAATGAATGACTGGTTCTTTACACCAGCACTCGATCTTACCGGCGGGCAGCGGTACATTGTAAAGTTTTATTACAAAAGCGGTGGTTTTTACAGTGAAAAGCTCGAAGTAAAATGGGGCTCATCACCTGATTCCGCGGGCATGTCGGGTGGCTGGATTTTCGATAACAACAATATTTCAAATTCGTCCTATGTGTTGGGATCAGGAATATTCACGCCCTCTTCAAACGGAATCTACTACGTGGGGTTTCATGGATACAGCGGTCCTGACCAGTGGTTTATCAGCGTTGACAATGTATCCGTAAAGGTTGCGGCTTTTTCTGATCTGGATCTTTTAACCGACAATGTTACCCAATGCGATACCCTGGGATGGTTCAACCCACCGGTCACCATGGCCAATGTCGGTCTGGATACCGTGCTGACCGGCGAAAGCATCATTTGCACCTATCAAATCGAAAGTGATCCTGTGGTTACAGACACCTTTCAATTCCTTACAGATATTTATCCCGGGGGCACAGCCAGCTTCACTTTTGGCACCCCGGTTCATTTGAATCAATTCGTCACACAGAATGTAAAATATACTTTTTGGTATTTTAAAGATCAGAATCCGCTTAACGATACCGCTGGTTTTACGGTTACCATGCATCCGTTACCTATTCCCGGTTTAACCGGAAATGATGCCCTGTGCCTCGGCGAACCAGCCATCCTCTATACTACAGATACGCTGATGGCCAATTATAACTGGATCGTTTCACCCGGAGGTAGTATTATTGAAGGGGGCGGAACTGCCGATCGTTTTGTTAAAGTTTTTTGGACCGCTGCTGGTGCGCAATCCGTAAGCGTTAATTATGAAAATGCACTGGGCTGCCCTGCGGTCGCTCCAACGGTTTTACCAGTATGCATTGATCTTCCTCCATTGGTAAATCTGGGTAACGATACCTTGATCTGTGGTCTAAACGTGATCAGTCTCGACGCCGGTAACCCGGGATGTACCTACTTCTGGTGGGATTCTGTAACGACGCAGAACCATCTGGTGGATGTTTCGGATTGTGCCACCAATGACACTTGCACCTTCACAGTAATGGTCACGAACAATACCTGTATGGCCTCAGGCAGTATTGATATTTCATTTATGGACTTCCCTGTTCTTAACATGGTCGCAGATACCTTTGTTTGCGATGATAACATCCTTACGCTGGATGCCGGCGGTGGGTTTGATTCGTATGTATGGTCTACCGGCGAAACGACCCAAGCCATCACCCTCGACTCAACAGGGTATGGTCCCGGGACAGCGGTCTTTTGGATTGATGTTACTAAAAATGGTTGCACTTCACGTGATTCTGTTACGATCGTTTTTACCCTCTGTACGGGCATAACCGATAATGTAAAAAATACCACACTTATTGAACCTAATCCGACTCCCGGAATATTCAATATTCATTTCAATGATTATAATGGAAAGGTCAGGCTATCCATCCTGACCATCCAGGGAAAATCATTGTACGATGAAGAACTTTATATGACGGGGCAGCCTTTTATCAAACAAATGAATCTTTCCCATTTGCCAAAGGGCGTGTATTTCATAAAGGTTCAGGATAATAACAGTATGTTTGTAAGCAAACTGGTGATTGAATAGTTGGCCGGATAACCGGCATAAAATGATTCCAACGGGTTTAAAAAGTTGTAAAAGATTATTAATTATGATGCGATTTCTGATAGCTGCGATGATGATGTTTGTGGTCTTCAACCTGAAAGGGCAGGAGATCGGTGATGTGGATGTTCCGGCGACGCCGATTGAAGAGACCTACATTGTTGTGCAGGACATGCCTGAATACCCGGGTGGGGATGAAGCCCGGGTAAAATTTATATACCATAATCTGCAATATCCTTCGGATGCAAAAGCGAAGAGAATACAGGGAACCGTTTTCGTTACTTTTGTAATTGATACTGCTGGTAATGTGAGGGATGCGGAAATATTGAAAGGAATGGGTTATGGGTGTGATGAGGAAGCTTTGAGAGTAGTACGGCTTATGCCCCGATGGAATCCTGGAAAACAAAGTGGGAAAGCAGTAAGGGTACAGTTTAACATGGCAATTAAATTTTCTTTGTAAGGGTGAATAAAGGACGATTACCGATTAATCATACTCCCTTCACCGCGGCATGAGAGAGAATTATCTGAATGGCAATTATTCCGTCAGAGCGTAATAAGCCCCATCGGGGCGGCATTATGGTAGAAATGAATGTGTCAGAAATGTCCCAAGCCCCATCGGGGCGGCATTATAAAAGGATTTTGCCAGGATAAAATAAAATAATTGAATACCTGCAAGTTGTGATATATTTAGTGTTGGTTACCCGCAAAATCGAAGATTGATTACGCCGGTCTCACCACGTTTTTGGTTTGATCCGAACAATCCCGATCAATCAAATATATTTTGTATTTTCGTAGCATAATAGTAAAAAAATATAAATAGAAAAATATGAAAACGAAAAATGCTGTGTTAATGAAAATGGCTCTCGAATCGTTGAGTGGCAAATGGGGTCTGGCTGTTGGAACCTACCTGGTTTATACATTAATTATGGGTGTTTTTCAAATAAAATACCAGGATGCTCCTGATATAATTGCCCCAATCATAATTACCGTTTCCTTTTCACTTTCTCTGATCATTGGAGGACCGATGGCTCTTGGGTTAGCTGCTTTTTCGCTGTCGTTATCAAGAAATCAGAATGCGAGATTTGAGCAACTATTCTCCGGGTTTAAAAATTTCGGCGTTTCCTTAGGAGCCTATTTGTTGATGACACTCTTTATATTTTTATGGGCGTTATTGCTAATAATCCCTGGAATCATCGCCGCTATTTCATATTCAATGACATTTTATATTCTGGCTGATGATCGTTCTATCGGAGCGATGGCTGCCATTGATAAAAGTAAAAAGATGATGTACGGATACAAATGGAAATATTTCTGTTTGAATTGCAGGTTTATCGGCTGGTTTTTTCTTTGCATCCTGACCCTTGGGATTGGTTTCCTGTGGCTGATTCCCTATATTCACGTTAGTATGGCGAAATTTTACGATGACGTAAAAGAAAACGCCCTGACCCTTGAAGATATGCCCATCCAGCCTGTTATTGAGTAGGCTGGAAAAAGCGCTCAAAAGCGGGTAAATGCATAAGCACTTTTATTCGTTTAAAGACAGATTATCTTCAGCCCTGATATTACTCCCCGGTCTGACTACTAAGCGCACCCACTTCAATTTTGGGTTGTGGGTCCGTTTTGTTTTTTTCCCGGGCTATGGCGCCAATGGCAATGGAAGCCGCGGGGTTGACCCGGGTTTCAAGTAAAATGGTATTGAATTATGTGGAAAAGATAGGTGTTAACGCTATACAAAATTGTTCTCTGTATCAGTCCATATTGATTTTTGATTTATATTTGTGGAAGTCAAATGTGTATTAAAGAGTAGGCGTATTTTTTTTTAAAAACCCATCTTATGAGACGAATCACTTTTTTCCTTTTAGTACCGGCAATTTTGGTGCTGTTGTCCTGTCAGAAAGAGCCTGCGGCTTCGTTCACCATGTCGGCAACCAGCGTTTCGGTTGGAGATGCCGTTACCTTTACAAATACATCTACAGATGCGAGTTCCTTTGTTTGGGATTTTGGCGACGGATCTCAGGAAACTATTGAAAATCCTACGCATGTCTATACCTCCAGCGGAAGCTATACTGTTTCTCTTGAGGTCACTTCTGAAAACGGGAAAAAGAATTCTACCGCAACCAATACTCTTTTAGTTATCGATGCAGGGGATTTTTCATATGCACCCATGCCGACCTATATCGATACGGACATCACCTTTACGGATCTGTCAGCTAATTCCCCCGTATCCTGGCTTTGGACTTTCGGAGATGGGGGCTCTTCAACTCAGCAAAATCCGGTTCATTCATTTGCTTCTACCGGGACTTATGCGGTCACGCTTGAGGCTACAGGCGCTGCAGGTGTAGCCACTGTTACTAAAAATATTATTCTTACGAATGCTGCAAATTTCCTTGCAGGCAGCTATATTGCTTCTGACAGTACCGTCAACGGAATTATCAATTATGCTGATTATGTCACTGCGTCAGGTTCGGTAAATAACCGGGTAACGGTCGGGAAATTTGGAGCCTATTCGGGCGCTAACGTGTATATTGATATCAGCGGTAATACTATAAGTGTTCCTGCACAAACTGTCACATGTGGTACCCCATCCGGTGTCCATACCGTTGCAGGCACGGGAACAATTAGCGGAAACACCTTTTTCATTTATTATACGGACACCTATGAGTCGGTAGTTTATTATGGTAAGGTTACCTATGTGAAGTCCTGACAAGAGGTCAGAAAGTGGTAGAGTCAACAAGTGGTTGCTTGCCAGGAAATTTGATAAGGCATAAGTATTTATGTTGCCAATAAGCAAGAAAAATCATCATGAGGAAAATCGTTTTTATTATTTTGATGAATTGTTCATTTGTATTCGGCCAGAATTCAAATGAATTTATACTTGGACAATGGTACGTAGAATCAGGATGTATTTCTAAAAAAGTTGGCGCCTGGGCGACAAATCCAGCAGGAGCACAAAAGTTTTGTTTTTCAAAAACTAAATCAACTACCATTTCTAATCCCAATATAGCATTCGTTCAGAATAATCCACAATACATTGAAAATGTTATTTGGACATATAGTTCAAGTAATAAAGGTAATACCCTGGTTTGTGAATATGTGAAGGACCTTGTTTTAAAAATTGTAAAAATAAACGACAAAACCAAAAGTTTAGAAACCAAGACGGAAGTTTCATATAAGTACAAATATTATTGGACTTACGACAATGAAGAAGGAATATTGAGGATTTATAAAGGTAAAAAACTCACTTCATTATTAGCAGCGTTTAAAATAGATAAAAAGGATCCGCTCGTTTTAATAAAACAATAAATAGAAGGATAAAACGTCTCAAATTAATGAGATATAAAGAAAAACAATTAATTGCCAATTGCTAAAAGAAAACTGCAGGACGTGACAGGCAATAGGTCAACCTCTTACAAAACATTTTTTTGGACACATATAGAAGCAAAGACAACTTCATCGTATCAACGTGATGTTTCCCTTTCTGAGTACAGTTTCTCCGTCGTTATAGGTGACTGAAAGCGTAAAGGCGTATACACCTTCTGCACAATCCTTCCCCTGGAAACGCCCATCCCATCCGCTTTTTACATCATTGCTTTCATATACCATGCAGCCCCAGCGATTAAAAATTTTAAAGTCTATCTGAGGGTTATAATCTCCCCTCACAAATAGCACATCATTGTTTCCATCTCCATTAGGAGAAAAAACATTTGGGATGTAAACCGGTGCTGGATCGCAATTATCCGAAATCGTAATATTCACCGTATCCCAGCTGACCTCGTATTTGAAGTCTTGCACCCTTAAATAAAAAACGGTGCTTTCTGAAGGAGTGATTTCCAGAAGTGCTGAATTACCAATGCAGGCACTGTCCTTATCGAACCAATGGTAATTATATTCAGGCAGCTCATGTGTGCCGATCGTAATACTCTGCCCGGGAAGTGAACAAACATCGGCCCCGCAATCTGCATGTTGGTCTGTTGCATCACACGGATAAACGGACACATCGTCTATATAATAGTATGCACTACCAGGTAGAGGCTGCGATTGATCGTATGTTACATATTCATTTCGCTTGAAACGGCCTATCGTCAGAAACTTTTCTCCCCCAGACGCAATAAAGGATCCCTGGATTTTAACCCAATTGATCTTATCAGTAATAATATTCAAAGAATCATTTTGAACCTGAGGAATAACTTCAAGTGGGAAATACATATATAACAGGCTGTCGTTAGTGAAATACATTCCAATAGCATCAATCCCTGGATTAAATATATCTGCTAATGATATGTGAAAAGAAGCAGTATAGCAAGCTCCGGGATTAAGAGGTGAACTTAAAGTACCTTCAATATATTCACAATATTCCGAAGCAAGTTCAAAAAAAGCTGTTCCAATATATCCTTTACCCGTTTTCGGAATCTGTGACCCTGCCCAATTGTCGGGCGTTCCAAAAGAGTTAGGATTAGCACATTCATTAAAATATTCGGATGATCCGCCAAATCCATCCAATGCAAACCATCCTAATGCCTTGTTGATTTGCCCATTATTGTCGGGACAAGAAGAATACTGCTCAAAACTCCCGTTTATTACTATATTCTGGGTATAAGTATCCAGAGAAACCGACATCAAACATAATAGAAGTAAAGCAAGCCTGAATAACAAAATTTCGATTTTCATAGTGAATTTGAAATAAAGAATGTCGTCCACCAATGTGAATCCCATACTTTGTCAAAATTAATAAAAGTTTGAGATTATACCTGATAAGGGGTTATGTCAATTATGTGGGACAGATTCGCGGCAAGAACGATCTAGCGTACTTGCTGATGAGAGAAAATTTATTAATGGAATAGGAGCGGGTAGAGAGCGCGCTCGAGTTGTACAGCTCGCGGTTGTATAATGTTTACGTTTAATTCCTGCTGTTTTCAAGGGAATCCCGGATCCCCGCCTGAAAGGCATAGTCGGGTAGGAAGTCAGGGATGACGGCTTTTTGGTTGCGTGCTGTTTTAATTAAGAAATCAAAACAGTTTCTTAGTAACATCAAAAAAAAACTTAATTTTATCTGACTTATTTATTATCGATGCATGACTTTAAATCTGAATACGGCCCATGGGCTATAGTTGCAGGAGCTTCTGAAGGATTAGGTGCGGCCTTTGCCGAAGAACTGGCAAAACGCGGGTTAAATCTTGTTTTAATTGCCAGAGGGTTAGAAAAGTTGGAAGCATTATCAACCAACTTGCGAAACCAGTATCACATCGAAATAAAGTATCAGTCACTTGATTTAGCTGATATTATACAAATCAAACATTTCGTTTCCCGACTTGAGATAAATATTGGCTTATTGGTGTATAACGCAGCTTATGCTCCAATTGGTTATTTCGAAAACATTTCTGAAGAAAACCTGATAAAAATAGTGGATGTTAACATCAAAGCACCCTTGATGCTTTCTAAAATGGTTATACCTCAAATGATCGAAAGAAGGAAAGGAGGCATTGTATTGATGTCGTCGCTTGCGGGCACACAGGGTAGTCCAAAAATTGCCACTTATGCGGCATCAAAAGCATTTAATGCTATTTTAGCGGACGGAATCTGGCATGAATTGAAGAAACATGGCGTAGATGTGATTTCTTGTGTTGCCGGTGCTATCACTACGCCTGGATATAAAAATGCACAAGATGTAAAAGATGCTCCTGGTACCTTAGAGGCAAATAAGGTTGCCGCGGAAACATTAAATGCACTGGGGAAAGGACCAACGGTAATTCCCGGATTTATGAATAAGATGGCTCTTTTTTTTATGAGACGAATATTTCCCAGAAAATTAGCCATTTCAATAATGGAAAATAACACAAAGCATTTATCATGATGACACAAGTAGCGGGCTTCTTTACACCATGGATAATATACGCCTTAATTACTTTTTTGCATTACTTCCTGCCGGGACGTCGGGTTACCGGTTATGTAAGACATTCACAAACCGGAGAATTATTAAAATACAGATTAAACGGAATTCCTGTTTTAATAATTTCTGTCATTCTTTGGGCTTTGCTTGGGTATTTGGGGTGGGTTCCTTATGATTGGCTTTATATGGTAAGGTGGTACAGTCTGGCAGGTGCATTCACATTGGGATTGATATTTTCATTAATTATTGTGTTGCCTTATCCTTCAACCGGCAGGTCATGGTTCGCGGATGTTTTTTTTGGCAGGCTGGAAAATCCACAATCCCGGAACGGACAAATTGATGCCAAAGTATGGCTATATTTAATTGGAGCGGTGATGCTTCAATTAAACGTGCTGGGTTTTGTTGCACACTATTATTTAGAATTTGGGAATTTATCTTATGGTGTAATTTTGTGCGGGGCTATGCTGACTTTTTTTCTCTGGGATTATCTTACTTTCGAAAGAGTTCATCTGTACACTTATGATTTTTTTGCGGAGCGCGTTGGTTTAAAACTAGGGTGGGGGTGCCTGACATTTTACCCGTACTTTTATTCAATTGCCCTGTGGTCAACCGTTGGTTTGCAAAACCCAAATACCAATCCATGGCTGCTTTTTTGTTTCGCCTTTATTTTTATATCCGGCTGGATATTGTCGAGAGGGGCAAACATGCAGAAATACTTTTTTAAGATACATCCTGAAAAAACGTTTCTATGGATGAAACCAAAAACCATTTCTGACGGTAATAAGACATTATTGACCAATGGGTTTTGGGGCCTCAGCAGACATATTAATTATCTGGGTGAAATATTAATGAGTCTGGCTATTGCCCTTAGTGTTGGGTATCCGGGTATTCTATGGATATGGCTTTACCCTTTATATTATATTGTGCTTTTGTCGCTGCGTCAGATCGACGACGACAAACGTTGTTCTTCCAAGTATGGCAATTTATGGAAGGATTATACAAAGAAAGTTAAATATCGGATCATACCGTATTTGTACTAGCTGAGCTGAATCCATTGAGGTTTTACTGGATACAGCAGCATATGGGATTCATGCTAAAATAAAAGCCACTGTTCTTGCAATCAGTGTTTATGCGCTGCCCTTTGAAGCCACCACCCCGCTAAGCCACAGCGACACCGCAACAACACACCTCCACTTTTCCGCTTGATCAGTGTTTGCTTACGGCTAACTCCCCTCGGATACGCCTTATATGGATTTCAATCTCTAACCTATTAAGGACTCTGCTAGCGGCCAACGCCCCTCGACTGCGCCTAATATGGATTTCAAAACCAGCCTAATAAGGCCTCTGCAAATGGCTAAGGCCCCTCGGCTCCGCCTAATATGGATTTTAAACACCAGCCTAATAAGGCCTCTGCAAACGGCTAAGGCCCCTCGGCTCCGCTCGGGGACCGGTGGTTTCATGTCATAAAAGTGTGGTCTCGGCTACGCTCGACCACCGCTCTGATCAAGGCTTTGCGCAAAATTGGCGAGATGATATAAGTAGTGTCTGCTAGCGGCTGAGGCCCCTCGGCTCCGCAACGATATTCGTTAAAAACCATTATTGGCAAGGCTTCTACGACTGCTAAGGCCCCTCGGCTCCGCTCGGGGACCGGTGTTTTCATGTCATAAAAGTGTGGTCTCGGCTACGCTCGACCACCGCTCTGATCAAGGCTTTGTGCAGAATTGGCCAGATGATATAATCAGTCATTTTTCGGAGGATCAGTTGCATTATTAAAATGACTTTCATTTTTACATGATGCTAAGTCATGCAGCAAATCGAGGTTTCTTTTAATTAGCGCTTCTTTCTTAGCTTTTGACCAGGGTTGAATTTGTTTCTCTCGCCTGAAGGCATCTTCGATCCGTTGGAATTCTTCTTTGTAAACTAATTTAACAGGTAGTCGCTTGCTGGTATAATTTGCACCCTCCCCGGAATTATGCTGACTGATTCTCGTTGATAAATCAGTAGTGCTGCCGGTGTAAAAGGTACCATCAGCACAATGCAAAATGTACATATGCGCAGACATAATATTTAGTTTTAAATTATTTGTTTTTGGCCAAAGCCAATTGTTTTTTTCAAATATATTTAATTTTTTTTTGATAGCAATACACTCGGATCGGAGCGGTGGTCGAGCGGAGCCGAGACCACATGTTTATGACCCAAAAAACCCGGTCCCCGAGCGGAGTCGAGGGGCGTTAGCCATACGCAGAGGCCTTAATAGATGGGTGTTTGAAAAACATCTAGAAGCGTAGCAGAAGAGCCTTTGCAAATCTCTTTTTAATTGTCAATTATCAATTTTCCATTGTCAATTTGATCGGAGCCGAGGGGCGCTAGCCATTCGCAGAGGCCTTAATAGATGGGTGTTTGAAAACTAAATTTGGCGGAGTGGAGTGACCCCCATGGTCAATGGAAGATCAAAGTAAACATCCGACATGAAATATTATTGATGTCGGATATTTTGATTTTATTCGACATTAAGGTGTCTTTGTGAAGTATGTCGGTGAAGCCTGTTGTGCCAGAAATATACAACTCATTTATCTGAAATAGAAATTGTATATTTGTTACTGGTTAAGCCCATTATTAAATCAGAACCGGATATTTTTGTGATTGGTTAGCAGATTGTTGCTCGCATAGAAAAATGAAATAGCGCGAGTATAAAAGTTAGCCAGCATATTAAAAAACGCTCTACAATGGCATCTCAGGACATAATTGAACTACTGAAGAAACGTGAGGCTGAATATTCTAAGACAGAATATTTTTCTCAATTACCAGGCATTTATGCTTTTTTCTTTGTAGGGAATAATTTCCCATTGATCGGAAGTTCTGTTACTAAACACCAGATTATTTACATTGGCAAAACTGAATCCAGTCAAGAAAAGAGAGATGCAAAGACACATTTTACAACTGGAAAAACTGGAAGTTCTACAGTTCGAAAATCAATTGGTTCAATTCTTTGTGAGAAAGAAAACTTGAAGCCAATTCCACGTAATAATAGCGACTACGAAAAAGGAAGATTTAGCCATTTTATGTTCGATGACACAAGTGAACATATTATTACAAATTGGATGAAAAACAATTTAGCTCTGTCGTTCTACGAGTATCCAAAATCAAGACAAGAAATAGAAGACATAGAGACAGAATTAATTCACGTTTTAGTGCCAATTCTGAATATTTCTAAAAATCCTAAAAACCAATTTAAAGACACTTTACGGCTATTAAGAAAGAATTGTGCTCAGATTGCATCAAAAAACCAATCTCAAAAAGGAGAAAAGTGAACAATACAAACTTAAAAGAAAAGTGAACTATAATCGATTACTCAGTCGGGAGCCTGAGATTAAGCTCAGTGTAATTATTAAGCTATGTGGATAAAAAGGACAGAATCCGAAATTGACAATGAGGAAAGACTTCGACAGAGGACCTTAAAGAAATACAAAGTTAGAAACTTGATACTTGTATTTTTTGGTTCGTTACTATTCTCATTTATTGTTTCAAGCACTACTGCTCTTACGAGTAGTGGACGTTTTGTCCAAATACCTGGATACCCTTTGAATATTGAAGAATATATAAATTCAATCTCTCAATTCATCTTTTTTTCATTAGGATTCGCAGTAACATTTTTTATTATAGCTTTATTTGGATATAAAAACATTTTCTCAAAAAGGAAAAGTACTACATACATTTGCGACAGATGTCAAAAAGTGAAAACAATTAGGAATAAGATGATCAGTTGCACCTGTGGAGGAAAATCATATTCAATTGACGATTATAAATGGATAGACAATTAATTTAAACTCATAACTTAGGTCTGCTACCAGCGGCGGGCTTGTGGTTGACAGAAACTTTTGTAATCTTGAGAAACATTTTACTGTAGATACGAAAGTGCGCAAAAAACACCGTCGTTACCTTTCCGTAATCATTTACATACATTAAAAAAGCGACACATGAGAATTTTTACAGCAATGCTGATTCTATTTGCAAATGTGATTTATGGACAAGAAAATATTGATTTTGATTATTCAAGAGATTACAAAGCAATTCTATCTCTAACAAAATCGGATACTTCTAAAATATATTATCCAAAATTATTTCAGCGATTTGTAGCTGGCGATTCGACGTTGACAAATTATGAAGTTCTGGCACTTCAAATTGGGTACACAGACAATGATAATTATTGGCCCTATGAGGATATCGGTATGGAAAGAGATATTTGGAGTTTGAATGAGCAAAAGGAGTTTGAAAATGCCGTAAAAGCTTGTGATACATTATTGAATAGGAATCCTTTTAATATATTAGCATGTAGAGAAAAGAGCTATGCTTATAATAAGCTTGGACTTAAAGATAGTGCAGATTATTATTTCGACAGATTTGACAAAATTGTTCGTTGTGATTTGGCAACAGGAGACGGAAAATCATATGAAACATCTTGGTTTGTTATCTCTCCAGCTGATGGTCAATGGATAATAGAACTTGCTTTTCATGGAAACATTTGTTTTATGGGCTCTGGAAGAGATAAAAATAGAAACTTTCACGATATTTTAGGATTTCAGCGCGATGAGGAAGATAAGCAGCCTAAGAAAAAAAAGAAGGATGATGATTGTCTGAATTTATACTTTAATATTGAACATGCAGCAAATAGGATGTTTGGTAAAGAAGGCATGAAACAGATGGAAGAATTATTAAAAGAAAATAAGGATTAACATGTGCTAATTGAGTAGGCAGCCCCGCAAGTAAACACATACTGCGAGCGCCTCTCACAATTCTGTTGAGCGAAGTTGAAGTACCACTGTAAATTCGGGTCTTGCATACAGCCCTGCCCGATACACTCAGGATTACCCTCGCGTCCTTATATCTTGGTGAATAAAAAATTCCCTTCCTTCTTTATATTTTATATTTTTACAGTTCACCTAATCGCATCCACATGCACCTACAATATCAGGAAGCAAACGCTATCTACGAACAGCTATGCAAATCTTCGCTGAAAGATCTTGTACAAGCCCTGTTCCGTGCTGCGGTTCGTTACGCCAATATTCGCACTGAATGGGAGTTTCTTGATGTTGAAGAACGCGTCGAAATGAACCTCGAGCGTACTGCTGCCCACGATCGCTTTATCGATGCCTGTAATATCCTGAGCAGAAACCAGGTGACTAAAGGGGAAGACGCAACATGGCGGCAAAAAATCGGTACCCACCGCAAGGACATCGGTGACTTCGCCTGTTATCTACACGCCATCATTGGCATTAAAAACAGATAGTATGGGAGCAGACACCGCTATTATCATGCAGAGTCATTTTGACCTGGACAAACCTGAAGAGGTCATCGAATACTTTACAAAGCAGTTCGACGTAACCTTTGCAGACCGTTGGTTAACGTTTGTTTCGGATGTTTATAAAGCCGAAAGACGGCCAGTTAAATATTTAGAAGTAGAATATTATAAAACGCACACCTGCTGGCAGGAATTTTTCGCCGAGTTCGGGTTTCTCCGTTTCGGTGGCAACCATATGGGAATGATCGTATCCCGGGGCAGTATCATGGTGCATCCATTATTTCGCTTCGGCTACTTCGCCGATGACAAAGGAATGTTCGATGAAATCTGTCGCATCGCCCGATCCTTCATAACCCAGCTCAAACTTCCCGAAGCCATCATCATCCCTGATGAGCCCATCTCCTTTGCCGCATCCATACTGGGTTCGAGCGATCCACGCCTGGAAAACGATCCCAACCTTCATTCATTGGATCAGTTTTATCGTGATCATATTTTTAAGCCAGGGGAGTATGGGGTTATAAAAGATTTCTTTAAAAGTACGTATGGGGAGGGAATAACGGAGCAGGCGGTGTTGAGCGAGCGGGGAGGGCAGGGGTATGTGGTGGTGGTGAATCCGTCGGTTTCGCTGTCCTGACAGGCTGCTCAAACAGGAGCGCGGGTTCCTTTTCTGACTGAAATTATTTCTTTACCCATATTAGAAAAACACGTATTTTTACAGATCGATCAAATTCTTCTTTTATTCCACTTTTGCTCAAAATTTCCGGAAAATGCAATTTCCTGATGATGGTAAATCCAATCAGAAACTGAAAGTTAAAACTGAGTTACAAAAAAGTACTGGTGATGACTTTGAGGATGGATTAATGCAAAACAAATGTCCGGATTGCGGGCATGGAATTTCTCCGACCGCTGATATTTGTGAGCATTGCGGCGCATGGCTGCTGAAAGGGAAATGTAATTTTTGTTATGCAGAGGTTGAGCCCGGACAAAAGTTTTGTTCGGAATGTGGAAATCCCCCTGAGGGAATTGTATGCAAATCGTGCGGTACCCTGAGCCATTTCGATTTTTGTCCCGGTTGTAACGCGGCATTGACGGAGCAAGCAAATGAAACCATTCATCTGATAAAAAGTTCTGCTGAATTTCAGCACCTGAGTAAGATCTTTGAAAATGAAAATGCCGGCATAAATAAAGGTGCAATACAGCCCGATATTGAATTAGAAAAGTTGAAAATTTATCTGTCAAAATGTTCAGGTCAAAAGCAACAAAAGAAAAGTACCTTTTCATTAACGGAAAATTCTGACAGCAAAGTTGAAGATCAAATAAAAGTGATTGAGCAATCGCGGCAGAACATTGCCATGCTTGAGCAGAATCTTTTACTGCAGAATCAACAGGAGATTCAGTTGTTTAAGCTTATAGAAGAAGCGAAAGGTAAGGTGTTTTCTGATAATCAGGCAGCGAGAAAATTTTTCGGTGCCCTTAAAATTCTGTTACCACAGGTAATTCAAAAACGTACGATGGAAGGATGGAAATGCAACGCCTATGGCTGTATTCATGCTGGCGGGCCACAGGAATGTGCTGATCCTTCAGCAGGTGGCATTTGGTTATATTCAACCACATCCGAGACATCATTTAAGGAAACCGAAATATGAGCACTCAAAGACCTAACGAAGATCCCGTTATCAGCTCCGGCTTTTCGAATAATACCAGCAGAGAGACCAACGTGGTTATATCATCGGGAATGGATGGCGCTCAAATAATTTCCTCATCGCTTATTAATGAGGTTATTCTTAACGGACAAAAGTATGATATATTAAAAATGATTGCACGTTCAGGCGAATCAGAAATTTTTCTGGTAAGCAAGAATGGGGATCAGTTTGTTTTCAAGTATTACTATTCACAATACAAGCCTAAAGACGAAGTACTCAGTAAGCTAAAAGGTTTACAGCACGCGGATATTATTTGCCTGATTGACCATGGATATTATCAAAACCGGTTTTTTGAAATATCTGAATATGCGCTTGGTGGCACATTACAGGATATTATGCCGGTAAATTCCATCGAAAAAATAAAGGAAATTGTCGGCGAAACTATTGAAGCACTTGAATATTGTCACTTGCATGGAATCATTCACCGTGATATAAAACCGGAGAATATTTTCTACAGAACCATCGATAAAAAAGACATCGCAATCGGGGATTTTGGGATTGCTTCCAATGTTAAAGAGGGTGAAGAACTGGTACGTACCTCACTCGCACGAACAAACTTGTATGCCGCACCGGAATTGTTTACCGCCATCCAGGGCAAAACAACCATCGACAAAAGTGTTGATTATTATGCAATGGGGATGACCTTGCTGCACTTATGGTTTGGCAGAAATCCTTTTGAGGATATTGACGAATTCGGCATCATGCGGCTTAAGAGCGAAGGCAGGATTGCGTTTCCTGATGATATTGACGAGGCGGTTGAAACACTGATAAAAGGTTTGATTACCGTTAACCCACTCGACCGGTGGGGTTATGGTGAAGTAAAAAGATGGCTCGGTGGCGAAGAGGTGCCGCTGAATTATCACACCCAATTGTTTGAATACAAACCCTATTCTTTCGGTGTGATCGACGGCGAACAAATTGTTGTGAGTAATCCGAAAGACCTTGCTTATTATTTAGAAAAATATCCCGAAAAGGGAGAAGGACATTTGTACAGAAATACGATCGCAAAGTGGATGGAAACGGTTGATCCCGGCCTGTATAATGAGCTCATGGATGTGGTGGAGAAAGAATACCCGCGGAATAAAACAGCAGGTCTCACAAAAGCGATCTATATACTCGATAATGAAAAACCATTCATTGGGGTTGATAAGGTAAAGCTGGGCACGCAGGAAGAGATTGCCCTGAACTTTGAGGAAAATTTCAGCCATTACGAAGCGGATTTAAAAAATCCTGATGCTTCTTTTTATATGTTTCTTGAAGCAAGAAACTACAAAGCGAAAGCTGATGAATTCAGAGGATATTTTAATATTACCAACGCTGAAGCTGCATTGAACAGCATCATCCTTAAGCTGCAGGGTGGAAATAAATTCGTTATCGGCAGCTACGAAATATTCCAGCCAGAAGAACTTATCAGGGTCGATGATCAGACAAAAACGTTGGTTGTTAATCAGCTGGCTAATGTCAATTCAAAGCTGTCATTGTGGATGGCCGGTTTTGAGCATTTGCAAACCACCATCGATAAATGGCGTTCGTTTAAGCGATATGACGAAGTCACCCTTCGTTATGCACTACAGGCGGGTTTGGACTTTAACGGCACTTGTTTCAACACAGTGGCGGAGTTTTTTCAGGCATTTAAAAATAATTATGCTGAGCTCTTTTCCGTCACTGATGCGGCAAAGAATCAGACCGAGGCCGATTACTGGCTGAAACATTACATGAATACTGATTTCAGTCAAATGGTTACCGACTATCTGAATACAGAAAAATGTACTGATGAGGAATTCAGGCAAATGATTCATTACGTGCTCAGTGAGCATGGTGATGGGAATTTTGATGTATACCGTATTATGCAATCCGTTTTTTCTGTGATAAAAGAAAGGATCTCTGGTAATAGTGCGTTGTTTGAAAGTGTGGTGGGTATTGTTTCAGGAAGTATTGCGCGATTTTGGGATGAAGTTTCTAAAACCCAATCAGGTTGTTTTCTCGATAGTCTGAAAGAGTATCTGAGGTTTGTTGAGAATAATACCGGTAATAATGAATTTTTTTCGCAACTCACGCACCAGCTCAACGACCGTATTGAATATGGTATTCGCAACGACATTGAGCAAATCAGCAACATCGCAACCGAGGTGAAGAAGTACCGGTCGGAGTTGCAAATAGTTGTTAAACGATTAATGATCATAAACCCGGAATTACCCTACATTAATCGATTCAACAGGGAGCTTCTTTTAATACAGGATAAAACAAGGGCCGTAAAACAAAAAATCCAAACGGATAAACAGGAGAAAATTTCCATTACAAATAAAAAATATCTCGAAATACTTCACCAGCATCGTAAAGGGTTTATTGCAGAAACCCGCGGGACGTTTAACAGAAAGATCATCTGGAGCCTGGTGCTCTTTATTATTTCTATCGGACTGTTAGTGCTCTCAAAATTATACGGAGGTTCTGTATTGCCCGTTTTGAGTATTGTTTTAGGTGGATTAGGGGCCATCATTGGATTCGTGTTGGGATCGCTTTCCAAAAATGGTTTTTGGATGTTTGTATTCATATTTGGTTTAAGTTTACTGGGATATTATTTGGGTACAAAAATTCCATTGGATGCAGTTTATTTGACCCTGGTGAGTTTCGAAATTTTCTTTGGAATCAGATGCGTCATCTTTTTTGCAAAAAGGAATAAGGAAATTAAAGCAGTTACGCTGGATTCAAACGAAAAGGCAGCGTTACAACAATCATTGGCTGATGTTAACCGGTATTTTTCCGATAAAGAATCTTATGATGTGCTGCAAGAAACAGTTCGTGTGCTCTTGCTTGACAAACGTGCGTTTGAGGACGAGTTGGCATGATTGATTTCTTCTTCTGATGCTGTAAATGTTTTAAAAAAAAATACGATATACCCGGCAACAATATAATTACGCATAAAATATTTTCGATGACCATTCAGTGCAATCAGTGCAAACAGGAGAACAGGGAAATAGCCAGGTATTGTAAATATTGTGGCGGTGACCTCGTCAGTAATAACGAACAAATTCAGAATACAGATTTAATAGAGCTGGTGGGATTGTCGGAATTAAAAAAAGAAATCGGCGCTAAAATTACGGTGGCCAGGCGGATGCGACAGGGTGGACGGAAGATCGATAAAAAAGCACTGCACACCATTTTAATTGGAAATACAGGAACGGCCAAGTCGAAAATTGCCGATATCCTTGCAGGAATTTATTTCAAAAACGGAATCATCGACAGGCCCGATTCCAAAACGGTTAATGCCGTCGATTTTTTAACTTTTTCAAAAGACCTTCCTGCAAATCTCAATGCCGCTAAGGGCGGGATTGTATTTATTGATGAGGTTCAAAAATTAGTTCCTTCGGAATACATCCCGGGGCAGACTACCGCAATGGATAAGCTCTATGTGGAGATGGACAGAATGAACGGCGATCCTGTGATCATCCTGGCTTCACGGCCTGAGGGATTTAAAGAATATCTCGAGAAAAATCCGGAAGTAGCCAACAGGTTCAACCTTATTTTTAATTTGCCTGATCTTACTTCCGAAGAAATGTTTGAGATCGCGAATAACCATTTTCTGAAACAGAATTATTCGCTTACACCTGCAGCAGAGAACCGGCTCAGATTGTTATTTAAAAATATTGTAAAGAAAAAAGATAGTGGCTTCGGGAACGGACATACCGTAAACCGGATGGTAAAAGAAATAATTGAAGAACATTTCCTGAACACCAGTGATGCCGGGGCAATGGATACCATTACGGAACATTCGATCAAAGGGGAAATACAGGAAGACCGGACCCTGGATGACATTCTGAAAGAACTCAATGGATTTACCGGAATGCAGAAAGTAAAGGAGTTTATTCATGCACTGATGGATAATCTGCAGCAGGAAAAAGATAAACGGGCAATGGGGTTAATTACCGGTGAAAAGATTAATCTTCACACCGTAATTACCGGTAATCCGGGAACGGGAAAAACAATGGTAACCAGAACCCTGGGTCAGATCCTTTCTGCGGTGGGTATCCTTGACAGAGGTCATACAGTGGAGGTAAGCAGCAAAGATTTGGTGGCTGGTTACATGGGGCAAACTAAAATTTTAACGGATGCCAAAATTGTTGAAGCTTTTGGCGGTATACTGTTTATTGATGAGGCGCATCAGTTAGCCCAAGGCAACGACTTTGGGAAAGAAGCGATACAGGTTTTATTAAAGCGTCTTGAAGATGACCGTGACAAATTCGTTTGTGTGATTGCAGGTTACCCCCAGGAAATTGAAAAATTCCTCGATACTGACCCCGGGCTCAGGCGGAGATTCACCAACAGGATACATATTGATGATTACAATCCTCAGGAGCTTTTGGAGATATTTCAACGGATGTGTACCAAAGAGGGTTTCTATCTGACGGATGAGGCGAAAGCGCGTGTTACACGATATATTCAGGAAAAGTACGATAAGCGTGATAAATTCTTCGGCAATGCCGGTGAGATGAGAAATATTTTTGAAGCAATAAAACTGAATATCGGCAAAAGGCTCAGGCATGTCCAGCAAAAAACAAAAGATGATTATTTAAAAATATTGCCTGAAGATGTTCCTGAAACTGTTCGTCTGAAAACAAATTGCACTCTGGAAGAGGCCATGGCCGAGTTAAACGGACTGATCGGGTTAACGGCGGTTAAAAATGAAATAGCCAGTCTGATTGATTTACTGGCAATTGAAAAAAGACGACACGCAACAGGAGGTAAGCCCACCATCATCAGTGAGCACTTTATTTTTAAAGGGAGCCCCGGAACCGGGAAAACAACAGTCGCAAGAATTTTAGCAAATATTTTTAATGCCATTGGACTATTGCCCAAAGGCCAGTTGATAGAGGTTTCGAGTGAAGGGTTGGTTGAAGGCTATGTCAGGCAAACGGGTGAAAAAACAAACCGCGTGATTGATACGGCCATCGGAGGCGTACTCTTTATCGATGAAGCTTATGGCCTGGTCGATGGTGGGCCAAACGATTTTGGGAAAGAAGCAATAACGGCCCTTCTGCTACGATTAGATAACGACCGGGGTAAGTTTGTTACAATCGCGGCCGGGTATGACAACGATATGGACAGGTTTTTACAATCGAACCCGGGACTGGCATCGCGGTTTACAAAGACAATACACTTTGATGATTATACACCCGAAGAGATGGTCAGGATTTTTGAAAAAATGGTTGCTGATAAATCCATGCAGTTAGAAGATAATATGGATGATTTTTTATTCGACTATTTTTCACGAATTCATGCGGCTAAAGATGCGTCTTTTGCCAATGGAAGAACCGTTAGAAATATCTTTGAAAAGACTGTATTGAAAGGCCAGGCAAGCAGAATTGCACAACTCGAAAAAAGTGGCGTGGATACCAATGCGTTGCTCAATTTAATTACAAGGGAAGATTTTTAAATAATTGCTGCATGATGAATTGCGCGTATTGTAAAAGCGAGATTGAAAACGACAGTTTATACTGCGATCAATGTAGTAAGGAACTTTTTATATGTCCCGCTTGTGGAAAGCCGGGCAAAGGAAAGAATTGCATTGAAGACGGAAGCAAATTGTTTTCACCCAAACAAAAATCCTTAATCCCGGTACAGGACGAAAATCAAATCAATCCCGCTGTAGCTCCTTTGCAGCATTCAGTACTGATCGAAAAGCCTGACCTTAATCCTTTAATTGCTCAGCAAGCTGTAACGCCCTCCAATTTTGTAATTCCGGTTTTAAGATTGGTTAATTTCAAGCTGAATATTACTATTGATATCAAGGACGGAGAAATTATTGGCAGCGCAGCAGGCGAACATGTGGGCGTTTTTAAAGAGCTCCCGCAAGTATCCGGAACTCATGCAAAATTTGTTTTTGATCGTCAGAATGGATGGATGGTGATGGACGTGGGCTCCACGGGTCAGGGATCAACCAACGGAACGGCCATCAGTAATATTCCCGATTGGCAAAATGTTTCAAAACTCCAGCCCGGCAAACCTGCACCATTAAAGGATAATTCACTGCTGTTAATTGCCAATATTGAATTTCAGGTAAAGATAGGTTCGTCCCAAACTCCTCATTCGAAAGGGACTCAACGGCTATGAAATTATTCATTCATGCTATGTGTGATATCGGTAAGGTCCGGGCTAATAATCAGGACATGATTTTAGTCGGCAATGAATTCCTGCGCGACACTGCAAAACAATATGAATTTGATTTTGACAGCAATGAACATCCTTTTTTAATAGCCGTCGCCGATGGAATGGGAGGGCACAAAGGGGGCGAATATGCCAGTGAAATTGTGTTGCGCGAAATGAATCAGGCGATTCGTTCCCTGCCGGTTGATATTGATTTGTCTGAATTAAAAGGCGTTCTGAAAACACAGATTCTTGCGATTCATTCGCGTCTGCTCGAAGAAGGGTTAAAAGATCCTGCGAAAACCGGGATGGGTACGACTTTCGTGGGGGTGCTGTTTTTTCAAAACTCTGTATTTCTGATTAATATTGGCGATAGCAGGATGTACCGTTTCCGGGATGGGTTACTCATGCAGCTTTCGAGAGACCATTCATTAAGTGAAATGACCGGTAATCCTGAGGCACCTAAAAATATCATTGTGAATTCTTTTGGTGCAGGAGCAAAAATATTTTTTGACTTCGAAAATATTTCAGAGCGAATCATTCATGAGGATAAAATTATTCTTTGCAGCGATGGACTCAGCGGTGAATTGGAGGATAGTGAAATTGAATTAATGCTCTCAGAAAACAATGACCCTTCAGCCCTGGTGATGGCGGTAAAGAATAAAGAAGCAAAGGATAATATTTCAATAGTTACCATTCATTATATGAGTGAAGAAGAATAACGTAGATTTAAATGCAGGACTTTCAGTAAATTCATTCAATAGCTGCTTTATCGTTTAATATTCAGAGTTAAAATCTCTCAGACTTTTTTCTTATGCAGGATATTTTTATTGGTCGTGAAAGCGAGTTAAAAGCACTCAGCCTGGCTTTTGAAGAAGCCAGCGCAGGACTGGGTAAAGTCGTGATGGTGAAAGCCGAGGCGGGATCCGGGAAAAGTGCCCTGATCAGGAAATTTATTTCATATCACGAAATCGAAGCACTGACGGCTGTTGCAGAATGTTATAGTATTAACCGCACCAATGCTTATACACCCCTTCAGGAGATCATTATATCGCTTAATGCGGATGCTTTCAGCGTTAACACGAGTGATAAAACCAAAAAGAAAGACTTTCTGCTTAGCATTGTCAAAGAATCCGGACCCGACTGGTTGCAAATGATTCCTATTATCGGCACATTTCTCTCGGTGGGCGTAACAACCTCCATGTCCGTACATAAAAATCTTAAAAAGTTCAATAAAAAAAAGACCATTAATAGTCAGGAAGACCTTACGGAATCATTTGATAAATCACTGCGCGTTCTTTCTGCAAAATCCAAAAAAACACTCATTGTTTTTATCGATGATATGCAATGGGCCGATGCGTCAAGTATTGATGTGGTATTCGGTCTGATAAAGCGGATCCGTGAAACCCCGTTCCCTGTATTGCTCATCTTTTCGTATCGCACTGACGAGGTGCTTTCCGAAAAGGATCATCCCCTGCTCAAATTGATTTTAAATGCCAAGAGTTATTCACGGAATGAGGGGCATATTTCAAGAACTGATAAATGGTTGTCAGAGATTGACCTGTTCCCGTTGGTGAAGGATGAAATTTATGAATTATTCAAACTGAAGTTTCCCCACAATAATTTCCCCGGTGATTTTGTTCAGAAAATTATTGATATAACAGAAGGGAATCCGCTTTTTATCAACGGAATTCTCGATCTGTTGCTCGAAAGAGGGGATATTAAGCAGGATGCAACCGGTAGCTTTTTTTTAACCCTGGCTTCCCTTAATTCGTTACCGGAAACGGTTACCGTGGTTATTCAGGAAAGGATCAGGAACCTTGACGCGGGCCTTAAGCGGATTTTGGAGTGCGCTTCTGTGGCGAGCAATGATTTCACGGTGAATATGCTGATTCAAATTCTGGAAATTCAGGAAATCCTGCTGTCGGAACAAATAGCTGAACTGGCGCAGAAATATGCTGTGATAAAAGCCGATAAAACGGTAATGGTCAATGAACAGGTGCAGGAATTATATAATTTTTCGCACGTGCTGTTCAGAAAGCACATCTATGAAACGCTTGAGCACGGCCAAAGACGAATGTATCATCGTAAAATTGCCCGCTTCATTCAGCTGATGTATGCCGGAGAACTCGAAGGTAATCCTGCGATCCGCAATCAACTGGCGCTTCACCTGCAGATTTCTGAGGGGCTCATCAATGATATTAATTTTGAACTTACTGCTGTAGCATTAGCCGGGGCCGGCAATCGCGAATTTATATATGAGCAGATAAATGCAGAACTGGATTTAGCCAAATGTGCCGCACTGTTGTTTGCAGAAGCCGATAGTCTGGCTCACCTGAAAAAGGCATTCGCTTATATTGAAATGTATGGTGAGCCGACACCAGTGATATTGGAGTGCCAATACATTGCGCTGGGTCTTCAAAGTGAGGCTGAGCGGTTGTATCCCGGGTCGTATTTTACCGCATTACAGCAAGTGGAAGTGGCCCGGAAACTGAAAGATGTAAAGAAGGAGTGCGGGGCGTTATTAAATGCCGGTAATGCATTTATCGAAACATGCTATCAGGAGTTAGGCGGGTATATTGAAGATGCTTCTTTAAGTAAATATCCGCTCATTCATAAATTCTATTTCAGCGAAAAAAACATTCCCTATGCTGATATAAGCTTAAACAGTAATAACTACGGTGATATTTATCAGATGATCCGGCAAAAAGAATTATCGTTATATCAGGAGGCCCTCATACGGGCACAGTCGCTCAACGATCATTCAGCCGTTTCGCTGGTGTATGAATATATCGGCGGACATTATCATGGCATGAAGCAATACCGCAGGGCATACGCATATTACATTAAAGCCATGCGGCTATCAGCGAATAAAGCGCAAATTTTTAATAAGCGGATTGTACGCTCACTCAGGATGAGATTAAATTTAAACTGAGAATTTTATTCGTGAGACTCAAATTTCAAAAACGCAGTGCATTGAAATTTGTTAGTTGAACAATCCCGGATTAAAGGCGGGATCCCCCCTCCGGAGCAGTCATCCCGGACTTGATCCGGGATCCCCTAGCAATTAGCATCACTGCAAAAAAAACAAAAATATGATACCTCAATCTCAAGAACATACATTTAGAAACACAAGAAGTCTTCTGATCATGGGGATCCCGGATTAAATCCGGGATGACGGCTTTTAGTTGCGTGTCGTGTTTAAGTAAAAAATCAAAACAGTTTATTAATATGGAAAATGCTCAAAACAAGTGGAACGTCACACAAGTGTGGGTTACTGCATTTGCTGCAGTAATTGCCCTTGGCGGGATATTCGGGATCCTGAGAATTCATCCCGATTTTTCAATGCATTGGACGCCTGTCGTGTATGGGATTCTCACGCAATCCGAAATGATGCTTACCTTTTTCAGTGGGCATTCATTTGTGATCCTTCCTGATCTGCTGACCCAAAGTGTGTTGTTTGGGTTGCTTGCTTTTAATAGTATAAAAACACGCATTTCATCCGCGTTGCTGGCCACCCTGGGGATTATGGGTATTTTGTATTATGGGGTGAACATCGTGCTGTCAACCAGTCAGGGTATGGACTTCAATCCTATAACCTTAGTCTTTGCCGCCCCGGCGCTGATTGTTTTGATCGTCGGTTTAATCACCAATAAATTTAGCAGTGCGCCTCTGAATACACTTAATAGTGAAGCATCGCGGCGTAAAACACCTTTTTATTTATTTCCTTATTATCTGTTCAATAAAATTTCGTTGTTTACCGAAAAGCAGCATAACAAGGCCGTGGCCATCCTTACACAGGCATTGCTGTTTGTACTCACGGCGAAAATTGTGGCCCTGTTGTTTTATGGCATTGTGCTTATTGTGGCTCCTTTGGTAGCCTATATGGCGCTTTGGTCGCTGATTATTGCGGGAATTATTTTAGTGGGCTTTTTTATCTTAAGATTAATTTTCGGAGGCAGCAATACCGGGAATTATTCAACCGGTTCTGATGTTGCCGTTGACGGAGTTACTGGTTATGATCAGGGCCAGTCACCGGATAACGAACAAAATGATGGTGAACAAAACGATTCCTCTGATGGCCGTTGTCCTTATAAAGGACGAGTTCTTGCCGGGGTTTCAACCAACGTACTGGGTTTTAACTGGCCTTCTCAGGATACCATTTTCCAGATTGAGGATGATTGGTCAGTGAGTAATTCGCGCGGTTTTGAAGGCTGGGTGGATGTAAAGGGCAGAATTCATAAAAGCAATGGGGGTAGTTTTGATATCCGTGCCACGTTATCCGGAACTGTCGTGGCCGAAATCTCTGGTAGCTCCTGTTATGCCGGCGGACAGAAAATAGGATCGAAAGTGAATTGGTGATCCTGCATCTGCACCGAATGGTAGATAATAATAGCCAGGATCTCAAAATAATACGTATTAATAAAAATTGAATTTAAGTTATATTTTCTTCTTGTCTTAGAGTCTTCGTGGCAAAAATAATGGCCTTTAGGCCTATTCGTCCTGACCTTAACACTTAAATATTCAACACATGGAATCAAAAAATAAGAAACACTTGGTGATTATTTCCTTAATCTGGGCGGTTTCCCTCACTCTCACGGGCGTGTATGTGGTAAAAACGATCAACGGGGAAAACGCGCCCAATATGTTTTCTGACCCTTATACAACACCAGAATGGTCGGAAATGACCGGTATACTGCAGAACCAGATAGCGATTACCGACGACAACAATATTAGCGTGCAGTTCGACAGCACCGCACAAACCCCACCGGCACCGGAAACACAACTAACCATTCAGGGCACCAAAGTAAATATGCGTTCATCGCCCGGCAAGCAAGCCCCTGTTATTATGCAATTAAATACAGGCGACGTTTGCACCATTGTTCAAAAGGGAACTTCCGAAGTGATTGATGGCCACAACGACTATTGGTATAACGTCCGTTGCAAGGGCAAAACCGGATGGGTGTTTGGCGCATTCACGTCACTGAAAGCAGCGAATCTTTAGAGTCGTCATTTTTCACAGCCCGGAAAACCCTTGCATGCCGTGTGCGGGTTTTATAGCTGTTTTCAAATCTACGCGGAATCCCTGCCAGCCCAGTCCCTGCATGATATGCTTTATTTTATCCTGTTTCATCTTTAAAAACTTCATCTTCATCGATAAAATAAGTAAAAAATGATTAACATTGTATGTTATTCTTTATGATATACTAATCTGTTTGCAGGAGGTGACCATGAGTGATTTTAAAGAAATATATGATGCGCTCATAAAGTTCAGGAATGAGCGCGACTGGGAGCAGTTTCATAATTCGAAAGATCTCGCTTTAGCGATTAATGTGGAGGCGGGGGAGTTGTTGGAATTGTTTCTCTGGAAAAGTGCTGATGAGGTTGATCCTGAGAAACTAAAAGAAGAACTGGCTGATGTGTTTGCCTTCGCGTTTCTTTTGGCCAATAAGCATAAGCTTGATGTGAAAGAGATCGTGCTGGATAAGATTCAGAAAAACGCCAAGAAATATCCTGTGCATAAAGCCAGGGGCACCGCGAAAAAATACGATGAACTATGATCGTTTACCAGTCAACGAAAACAAAGTTTAATGAGGATGTGTTATCAGGGGATATTGAAAATATCATCCTGGAAAGTTTTAAAAGAAAGTTGCATAAAGGGGTAGGCGAGAGTGAGGTGCGGTCGTGGCAGGGTTCAATGATTTATATGAACATGGTGTTGAGCGATGTTCATATTCCTGGTGATGTGGGCGTTAGCATTGAATGCCAGATTCCACAGACTTCCAAGCGTATTGATTTTGTGATTACCGGACAAAATGAGGATAAGGCCGAACATGCCATCATTATTGAGCTTAAGCAGTGGTCAAAAGTTGAATTGACCGAAAAAGATGCGGTGGTGAAAACCCGCTTTAAACATGGTGCTGCCGAAACCAGCCATCCCTGTTATCAGGCGTATTCCTATGCGGCCCTTTTAGAAGGGTATAATCAGACCATCTACGACGAAAATATCCGGCTAAAGCCTTGTGCTTTTTTGCATAATTATACGGCCGACGGAATTATCAATCATGAATTTTATCAGCCGTATATTGACAAAGCGCCGCTTTTTTTAAAGCAGGATATGTTGAAATTGCAGGAGTTTATTAAAAAATATGTCAGGTATGGCGATGATAAAAATCTTATCTACCGTATTGACAATGGGGTGATCAAACCCTCGAAAATTCTAGCCGACAGTTTAGCCGCGCTGTTAAAAGGGAAAGAAGAGTTTGTGATGATCGACGATCAGAAGATCGTTTTCGAAACAGCGCTGGCCATCGCACGCAGAAGCGCGCCTGAAAGAAAATCTGTTTTTATTATTGAAGGCGGCCCCGGTACCGGAAAATCTGTTGTGGCCATTAACCTGTTGGTGAGGCTTACCAAATTGGGTAAGGTGGTTCAGTATGTAACCAAAAATGCTGCGCCCCGCACTGTTTATGAAAGCAAATTAACGGGCATCCTAACCAAGAGCAAGTTCTCTAATCTTTTCAGGGGTTCCGGTTCATTTATCGACACAGAAAATAATTATTTTGATGTACTGTTGGTTGATGAGGCGCACCGGTTAAATTCGAAATCCGGAATGTATTCGAACCTTGGCGAAAACCAGATCAAAGAGTTGATTCATGCATCCAGGTTTTCTGTTTTCTTTATTGATGAAGATCAGAAAGTCACGTTTAAAGACATTGGTACGAAAGACGAGATTAAACGCTGGGCTAATTTTCATGGCGCCGATATCTATGAGTCTGAACTCAGCTCGCAGTTCAGGTGCAGCGGGTCCGACGGCTACTTGTCGTGGTTGGATCATGTGCTCCAGATAAGGGAAACTGCCAATACCGAATTTCTGAAAAATGGATTCGACTTCAGGGTTTTTGACTCACCTGACGATTTGCAGCAACTGATCTTTGAAAAAAATAAAGAGCGCAACAGCGCACGCCTGGTGGCCGGCTATTGCTGGGACTGGGTAAGCAAAAAGCATCCGAAAATACCCGACATCGTCCTTCCGGAATCTTCTTTTGCCATGAAATGGAACCTCACCGTAGACGGCAGCAAATGGATCATCATGCCCGACTCCGTTAATGAAGTCGGCTGCATTCATACCTGCCAGGGCTTGGAAGTGGACCACATCGGCGTAATCATCGGTCCCGACCTGATTGCCCGCAACGGAAGAGTAATGGTTGACCCCACCAAACGTTCTAAAAACGACAATTCGATTAAAGGATATAAAAAACTACTTCAATCAAATCCCCCTGAAGCAAAAAGACTCACCTCAGCCATCATCAAAAATACCTACAGAACCCTGTTAACAAGAGGGCTGAAGGGATGCTATGTTTACTGCGTGGATGAGGGGTTGAGGGAGCATTTGAGGGGGGTGGGGTGATTGGTGAAAGTATTGATGTGACACCCAAATTGGCTATCTTACATTTTTTGATGTGAATTATTAGACTAGATACGCTGCCACCTCCACACTGCTTCAATTGGATCAATCTAAACCAGTGAAGGGAGCACTCATGAGGTCGTTAAAGTCAGATCGGAAGGAGCTTTTTTACCCACACCATTTTATTAGTAATGTTTTTTGAATAAAGTATTAATTGCTATATTTGTTATTGGAACGAACTATTCTCACATGATTCTTTTAACAACGCAAGCTTCATGTTTACAATGGAATAAGAGTTTTTTTTGTTATGTTAGACTTGCCTTTTTAAAATATTCATATTTTCGACATAAATATTTGATATGATTAATAATCTTAATGACCTGATAAAATGCTCTGAGACATTTTCAATGCCTGATAGTAGTATTGTAGCAATAGAAAAGGGAAGGCTCGAATTCATTTCGAAGTTTCCTTATGCAACCATTCAATCTCTTTCCTTGGATGATTATTGCCTTGGTACTACGGAAAATAGTTTTTGTTATTGGCTTGAATTCAAAGATATTTTATTTGGAATAGGTGGCGGTAATGCATCAAAATTTGGTATCTACAAATCTAAAGATGGTAATTATTATGAGGGATATGGCCCAAAGAAAATATCATTGCAAGCTAACCTTCTTGAAAAAAAATTCTCTTTAATAAAGGGAGACATTATTCAAGGTTTACAGTTTGTTGAACAAAACGAGATTGAAAAGATAGCCGCAATCCATAGCCCTGTATGGAATATGGTCTTACTGAAAATTTACTGTATTTATTATCCAGAAAAATTTTTAACAATTGGTGATCCAGACGTAATAATTGAATGCGCTAAAAACATTGACGTTACAAATGTTGATTTGAAAAGTGAAAATTCTATTCTAATTAATTATTTATGTCGTAAAAAACTTAATGAAACAAAGGCGTTTTCAACTTGGGGATATGAGAAAATTGGAACTTTAATTTGGGAAACCTTTAAAGAAACAGCAAAACGCGACTATTATATAATTGGTTCTAAATATGGCGAAAATGCAGACAAAGATATGTTTCCGGGAATGTTAAGTAGGTCTGTAGTATCAACAGGATTCGCTTCAAGTATAGATTTATCAGAACTCTATAATGAGAACCATTCTGTGATTAAGGAATTTTTGCAATCACATAATGAAGAAAGTAATTCTGTAAATGCATTAAAACATTTCCTTACTTTAAAACCTGGTGATTTGATAGCAGTCAAAGCAGATGGTAGTCCAAAGGGATCTGAAGGTTATCTCTCAATTATAGGTATTGCAGAGGTGATTGAAAAAAACGGGAAAGTATACGAATATGATCCCAAAGGTTTAGGCCATATTATAAATGTGAAATATATAAACGCGCCTATCTATAAGGAACTCCCACTCGGCGGTTATGGAAGAACCATTCACAAGCTTTCAAACAGTGAACATATTAAATTGATTTTTAAAACAGAAAATAATATGAGCTATTTTGAAGAACTTAAAAAGTTTCTTATACAAGCTGAAACTAATGAACTTAAAACATCACAGTTTCAAAAATCATATTCTGGCTTGGAAGTAAAAGTGAGCTTTGGTCAAGGCAATCAGTCAAGAGTTCCATGGATAGCGTTCTTGAATGGAATTGATAATGTTCAGCAAGGCATTTACCCGGTATATCTTTTTTATAAAGAGAAAAAAATACTTATTCTTGCATATGGTGTAAGTGAAACGCACCCACCTGATAGAAAATGGAATATTGCGGGTGAAATAAGTATAGAACAATATTTTGCTGATAACGGTTTTGGAAAACCTGAGAGATATGGTAGTTCGTATGTCTTTAAAAGTTATAATATAAATAATGCGCTCATTGAGGATGAAATTAATCGCGATCTGAATACATTGATTGAGGTATACAAAGATACTAAGATCGTGTCAAAACAAAATCTGATACCCACTGCAGAATTTCAATATCTAAATTTCAACCGAAATGCTTCCAATTCAGGTTTATTTTTCAATAATAAAACTGGCCTTCGTTTTACTGCCTCCCTTTTAACCAAGCCCTTTGTAATTCTTACAGGCCTTTCAGGATCTGGTAAAACCAAGCTTGCACAGGCATTTGCAATGTGGATTTGTGAAAATGAAAATCAATATTGCATTGTACCTGTTGGTGCTGACTGGACAAATAGAGAACCTTTGCTTGGGTTTCCAAATGCGTTGAAGGAAGGCGAATATGTAAAACCAGATAATAAGGTTCTTGATTTAATTATTAATGCAAATGAGAATCAGGATAAACCATATTTTCTTATTCTTGACGAAATGAATCTAAGCCATGTTGAACGATATTTTGCTGACTTTTTAAGTGTAATGGAATCGAAAAACAAAATTTCTCTGCATACCGGTGTTGATGATTGGAATGGTATTCCTGTGGAAATCGGGTTTCCACCGAATTTATTCATTATCGGAACAGTCAATATTGATGAAACCACATATATGTTCAGCCCAAAAGTACTCGACAGGGCCAATGTAATTGAGTTTAGAGTTACAGCCGATGAAATGTCAAGCTATTTAAGCAGTAATTCAATTATAAATTTGAATAAACTTGAAGGTTTGGGCGCAAATATGGCTCATAGTTTTGTAGAAATTGCAAAAGATATCAGCCTCGAGACAAACAATGTGACTGAGCTTAACGCTGCATTAATGAGCTTCTTTTCGGAATTGAAGAAAACGCAAGCAGAGTTTGGTTATCGCAGTGCTTCTGAAATACTCCGTTTTGCAGCAGTAATAAATAAAATTGAATCAGCATGGAGCATATCTGAAATTATTGATGCTGCTATTATGCAGAAGTTATTACCTAAAGTTCATGGTTCAAGAAGAAAGCTGGAGCCGGTTTTGAGAACTCTTGGAATGCTCTGTTTGCATGATGAACAGAAGTTTGATGAGTTACTGAAGAATCGGTTTGAAATTGATTTTTTAGATATCGCGAAAATTAAATATCCGTTTTCGTTTGAGAAGATACTTAGGATGCATGATAATCTCATAAGTAATGGTTTTACAAGCTATGCAGAAGCGTAACCCTTTATGTCTGAAAATAAACTACAAATAACCATTCCATTAGCACACAGAAATATTGAGTTAGTCATTTTTGGCGAAAACTCAGGAAATACTTTGATTGAAAAATCTGATGCGCTCGAACACGGTGAAGCGCCATTTCAGATAATGGAAGGGTGTTTTTACGAATATAAAATCAGTGATAATTTTAGTCTTCGTCCTTCAGATTTTGTCAGTCAGTCTAAAGTAAATAAATCAACGGGTCGTATTTCGCCAAATATTTATGTTGGTACTTTAACTATTGATGTCTTAGATTCTGATAAAAAGAAATGCGGAGAGGTTAAGCTTGAGGTGCAGTCAGAAAAAGCTACATACAGAGTAGATTATCGGGATATGCTAGAAGAAATAACTGAAAAGTGTACTGATTTATTATTACTGCATAGTTCGCCTGTATCGCAATATTTTGAGGTTGATTTTAATGCTGATGCAAATACTCTATATCAGCGCTTCGCTTTTATAAAATCAATATTAGATACCGTTGAATTTAATGATGCTGTTCACAGAGTTATTTCTTCACCTGTGACCAGTTGGAAAGAGTGTGAAATTATTAAGGATGTTAGAAGGGTAAGAAGGTTTAATAATTCTGCTATAAGGCAATTGTCGGGTACAGGTAATAGAATTGATTTACCGGATGAACATCCGCTAAAAGCTTTAATTCAGTCTGTGCCATCAAAAATAAAAGTCAACAACAAGACTGAAACTGTTGACACCCCTGAAAATCGTTTTGTAAAACATGCTTTGGTTACATTTCAATCCTTTTGTAGCGATTTTATAACCAGGCTTGGCGACAACAGCAGGCTTAAAAAGGAGGCAGCATTGTTAGTTGATAAATTGGAGCAGCATTTAAGCCATTCGGTTTTTAAGGAAATTGCGACACCAGCCACTTTGTCTCTGAATAGCCCAGTATTGCAACGTAAAGAGGGGTACAGGGAAGTATTAAGAGTTTGGCTGATGTTTGATCTTGCTGCAAAATTGGTATGGCATGGGGGTGACGATGTGTATAGCGGAAACAAAAGAGATGTTGCTGTATTGTATGAGTACTGGCTGTTTTTTAAATTGCTGGATATAATTAAAGAGGTTTTTAATATTGATTCATTAGCGACGGATAGACTTATTGAGCCGACAAGTGATGGCTTAGGCTTGAAATTGAAACAAGGTAAATTTTTACCCATTGAAGGTGTTTATATAACCGACACCCGAAAACTTAGAATAGAGTTTAGCTATAATAAAACTTTCAGAGGTGACACCAAATATCCTGATGGAGGTAGTTGGACAAGAAATCTTAGGCCAGATTATACCTTGACTCTCTGGCCATATGGGATCGAAAAGGAACAGGCAGAACGTGAGGAATTGATTGTTCACATACATTTTGATGCAAAGTATAAGGTTGATAATCTTCAAAATATTTTCGGGAAAGATGAAAACCTAGATGAAGAAAAAGAAGAACAGAAAAAAGGAACATACAAAAGAGCTGACTTGCTAAAGATGCATACATACAAGGATGCAATCAGGCGAACTGCTGGTGCTTATGTTTTGTATCCAGGGACAGAAGGACAATACACACGAACGGGATTTCACGAATTGATACCAGGACTTGGAGCATTTTCTATACGTCCTTCCAGAACAAATAATGGCAGTGAAGAACTTAAAAGATTTATACAGGATCTGGTGCATCATTTCATGAACAGAGCATCTCAGCGAGAAAAAATGTCATTTAAAACTTATGAAACACACAAAAACAAAAATAGCAATAAAGTAAACGAAGCATTACCGGAAGCATTTGGCGTCAACAGAAATTTATTACCTGATGAAACTTTTGTATTGGTTGGATTTTGTAAAGATGAGCAACATTTAAAATGGATACTGGGCTCGGGTTTATACAATGCAAGAGCAGATAGTAAAAGAGGTTCACTTCGCTTAGGGCCGGGAGAAGCGGGAGCCAGATATTTATTGCTTCATTCGGGTCATGAAAAAGCAACCGGTAAACTTTTGAAAATTGTAGAAACAGGTCCACGGATTTTTTCAAAGCAAACATTGATTGACAAAAAATATCCGACAGTTCCATCACGTGAGTATTATTTGGTATACAAAATTGAAGAGATCAGGGACTCCGAATTTTTAAATAGGAATTGGGATATATCAAAATTAGATGGTTATGAAAATGGAAGAGGTTCTGCTTTGCCCTTTTCTGTTACACTTACAGAGTTGATGAGTGCTCTGAAATAGATAACTGGCTATCACCTGTCTCAGAACTTACTTCCAATTAAACGTTGACCTTTTTAAATGATCACGCAATTTCTTGCCTTCAACAGGGTCCAAAATGCTCAAGGAGATGTCGAGCATGTAATACTTGTCGAACTTTGATAAAAATAATAATTGGATTTGGTTTGCCGGACCATTCATTAAATATTCTATATACTTAAATTCAATTTTATCGATGATCATCGTCCCCTGATCTGTTTTTTCGATGGTAATTGAATCGATCCGGGTGTCTTGAATATTTTTATCCACTGCTTCTAAGTATTCATCTTCGCTGGTAAAGTCCGGAAATAATGCTCTTACGTTTAATGCGCTTTGTAAATTATTCTGACCGTTTGAGATGTTCAATAACCTTATGGGCTTTTCATCGGCAGGAGTCGTTCCATAAATTTCATTGCCTCTCTTTTCGTTTGCCTCGATCACAGAAATTGGAATTACTGAATATCCGGAAGGAATTCTTATGGTCCAGCCAAGATATTCATTTTTATATATGCTGTCCTTAATTGTTCCGCAGTCGGCCTGAACAGTGGGGAATACTGCTTTATTGCGAATAAGATCCTTAATTGAATTGTAATTAATAAAAACAAGCAATGCCAGAGCCGGGATAATTATCCAGGGGTTACTTACAAAGAAATTTTTAGGCTTGTCGCTGTTATCTGGCTCATCATTTTTATCCCCTGGTAATATTCTTAAATCTTTGGTTAGTTTATTTAATGAAGGGTAAGCCGGTACAAGGCATAACAGGGCTAATAGAGCATAGAGGATATATAAGTTATTCAGCGTAAGTATAAACGCAACAGCAGAAAACACTGCAATTCCTTCGATTAATGCGACACGTTGAATGGTAATCGCTTTGTATTTGAATAATTTTGCATCGATAGGTTCGTCAATTTTTATCTCGTTTAATCTCTTTTTAAAAAGGATAAACCCAATCGAAATACAAATCACTCCCAACGCCGGAATCATGTATTTAAAAACAACATCGATATCGTTATTCAACATTATGGTTCCTTTTTCAATAACCATTAAATATACTCCGATGGTTAATATTGGAGCGAGAATTCCCATGAAATACATGGTTTTTAATGATTTTAAACATTTATCCATACTGGCTTTTTTTGTTGTTGGATGGTTATCGTTTGTAGTATAGTTACTCAAATGCTTTTTAGCCGACATTCGAAATTTATGGTCTCAAATATAAATCATAATATTATTCTTTGCCTGGAAAATCTCAATAATTAGCCCTGCAACGAAATCCCGCAAAGGGTATTGCACTGTGTACTTCGTTGCACATATGCTCGGAAACACCGGAGATAAATACATCGAAGCCCTTTGGGAACTGTACTATAAGATGGAAGAGGTTGAGGAGCGGTTGGCGGGGAACAGGAAGTAGTAACGTCCCCCTATTTAAAAAGCGAGTTCAATCCTTACATCTCAACTTCCCACCCGCAGCCTCCATCGAATATCAATCTGAAGATTAATCTCCTGATAACCTCTTTAAATTCCAATATCCCTGCACCATTCTCAGAAATATGTATAAATTTGGAATGTTTAATAGGTCATTTCAGAAGTAATCAGTATTAAAACCTTAATTGTTGAAATTTATATCATTCATCGGGATAGTATTAGGAGCTATGTTGGTAGCAGGCGAATGCGCTGCTCAAACCAACCTGGTCCCTAATCCTGGGTTTGAAAATAATCATCCGTGGGTTCAGTGTTTGGACGATTCTTTGGACTTTTTTCTTTGGCCTGACATGTGGATTTCTCCCACTGCGGGGACACCGGATTATTTAACTACTATATCATGTTCGCCATTTTATAGTGTGCCAAGTAATATTTGGGGATTTCAAAACTCCTTCGAAGGGGATTCTTATATGGGAATGATGATTGTCTTTGATACTATTGCAGTTGTCAGCAGAGATTATATTCAATCACCTTTAAATGCTGAACTTGAACAAGGTCGAAGATATTGTTTTAGCGCATGGGTGTCAACGGTTGATTCTGCTCTGCGAGCAACGGATGCTTTTGGTGCATACTTCTCAGATACCCTGATTACGCTTTCAAGTAGTGAGAATATTCCTGTTGTTCCTCAAATAAAAAATCCACAAGGTAGGTTTCTTAGCGATAAAAAAAACTGGATGCTAGTAAGTGGATTTTTTTATGCGTCTGGTGGTGAAAAATATTTGACTCTTGGGAACTTTCTTGATGACTATCACACTAATTGGATTGCTGTTCCCCCTTGTGGTAATTTTGGTGTTGATTGGGAGTTGTGTGGACATTACTACATCGACATGGTCTCCCTCTATGACTGCACCGGTTTTGATTACACTGCCAATGCAGGCGAAGATGGGACTGTTTGCCGGGGAGAAGGAGTGGTCATTGGTACGGATGAAGCATCCAATCGAAAATATAGTTGGTCGCCGGCGGCGGGATTAAGTGATTCCACCGCAGGCAGGCCGGTTGCTATGCCGCAACAAACCACTACATATGTGCTTACTGTGATTGATGAGTTTATTCAGCAAACAACTGATACGGTTACTGTTTATGTTGATGAAGGCTGTGGTACGTTTCCGGTGTTTGTTGCCAACATCTTTACGCCAAATGGTGATGGCAACAATGATGTGCTGTATGTTCACAGCCAGAATGTAAAAGAAATTTCTTTCCGGA
>Ga0208789_1000044_pt1 | contig 234736 bp, 177 predicted proteins | sample Methanotroph_Enr_FD_187368 | JGI IMG/M metagenome (GOLD analysis project Ga0208789, IMG submission 187368) | Enriched soil microbial communities from Old Woman Creek wetland in Ohio, USA - Methanotroph_Enrichment_5 (SPAdes) (version 2) | ecosystem: Environmental > Terrestrial > Soil > Wetlands... | reverse complement strand
CAACGTTCCTGCATTTACCGCAACCAACAACACCGATGCTCCAATATCAGCAACGGTAACAATTACCCCAACAGCAACTGAAGGTTGTGCAGGTGTTTCTTCATCCTATACCATTACCGTAAACCCAACTCCAAAGGCAGAAGCTTCAGTTACAGACGCAATTACCTGTCATGGAGGCTTGGCAACAGTGACACTCACAACTTCTAATGGCGTAGGTCCATATTCATATACGTTCAATGGTTTGACCAATTCAAGTGGGGTATTTGAAAATATTCCTGCCGGAAATAACTATAGTTGGAGCGTTCAGGATGTTAATCTTTGCGGACCAGCAATCGGTACATTGAATGTGTCAGAACCTCCAGCTATTCCACTTACTGGTACAATAAAGTATTACAATACGGTCAATACACCGTTGAGTAATGTAAAAGTGGAACTGAAACAGTCGGGAATTACCAAGTACACAGACTATACCGATGGAGATGGAGTGTATTCGTTTGATAATGTATGCAAGGGAACCTATGATGCTGTAATTACCACCCTCAAAGATATGGGAGGTATTAACACTACTGATGCTGCGCAGGTAAACGGATGGTTTGTAAATCAAACTAATGGAATACACACTGCAATTGAAAAGGTTCGCTTCCTGGCTGGTGATGTTAGTGACGACAAATTAATTCTTCCTAACGATGCGGGAATGATCCAAATGTATTATCTTACCCTTGGCACTTCTCCTGTATTTCTCAAAAAATGGGAATTCTGGAAAGCTGGTAATGCACTGGTAACTACGCAGCCTCAGGAACAGGTTGTTCCCCAGATTGTGATCACGGGCGGTACTGTAACTCAGGACTTCCTTGGTTTGGTCAGCGGAGACTATAACAGGAGTTACGTTCCAAATGACGACAAGTCAGCTGGTGAAACTTCAAAAACCCTCACGTTACTTCAGGGAGAAAATACAACGGTTCTTCCAGCTACTTCAATTGATCTTCCGGTAAAGGTCGTATCGGCCATGCAGGTTGGGGCAATCTCGATGATATTGAACTATCCTGTTGATAAACTTCAGGTTGAAAGTGTTTTCCTGAAAGATCAACCTGACCAGCCCGTGATGTTTAAGACCATGAATAATGAGTTGCGCATTAGCTGGTATTCAGTGAAGGCTATTTCGATGACTGCAGGAGAGACGATGCTGACAGTAAGACTGAAAACAACATCCGATATCAGTAGCGAAGCTGTATATCGCTTCGAACTAGCTTTGAACCCGCTCAATGAACTTGCAGATGGAAAATATGATGTAATTCCTGACGCTAAGCTGATCGTAAATGGATTGGAAGCGAAGACAAGTGTAACGCCTGTAATCGAAATTCCAGATCGTTCTGCTGAACTGTCGATGACCAGTTACCCCAATCCTTTCAGGGAAAATGCGAGTATCAAATATACACTTCCAGAAGCTGGAAAAGTATATCTGGAAATCACCAGTATGCTTGGTAACAGGATCAGATTGATATCGAATCAGCAACAAGCTGAGGGCGAATATTCTGAAACTCTGGACGGAAGTAAATTGGTTCCGGGAGTCTACATGATCACCCTGAGGTTTACAAACCAATATGGTCATGAACTGACAAAAACCATCCGGATGATTAAGCAATAACAGTTCTTTTACAGAGAACGGGAATTCCCGTTCTCTGTTTTTTCATTTCAGATATAAATTTATAGTAAGCTATAAAACTGGTATTCAGCAACTTTTAAATTCAGACCATGAAATTCATCGCAGCCATATTTTCAATGCTAATCATCGCTATTACGATGAATCTTAGCGCCCAGAATGCTCCAATCGCCACACTGGGAACAATTAATACATCAGCGACAACCGCTACAGTGCCAATTACAGCAATCAATTTTAACAACATCGGTAGCTGTAATCTGAAAATATTATACGACCACACTGTTGCAACCCCAACATCTGTAACTGCAGGAACTGGTATGGGTGTAAATTTTACTGCATATATGGGAACTCCCGGGGTAATCATTTTGGGTTGGTACTCATTTCCTGCAGTCACCTTGAGTAATGGCTCTACCATGTTTAATATTTCCTTCACCAAGGTTAGTAACGGAAATTCCGTCCTTAGCTTCGATGACGACCAATTAGGCGCAGGCTGCACCTATAGTAATAGTTCTTACGAAATTTTGAATGATATTCCGAATAGTACGTATTATACTCCCGGCTCACTAACCTTTTTTAATGCTACTGAAAGCCCGGTTACTGTAGCACCAATAATCACTGCGAGTGCTGGTTCCAATATAAACGTACCTATTAAAGTATCGAATTTTAATCAAATCGGATCGGTAGCATTGATTTTGAAATACAATTCTGATGTAATAAGTTTTAATTCAGGCACAAATACAAGTGGATTCCCTGGTTTAACAATTTACAATCCGATACCTGGAGTCATTTCTATTAGTGGTTTTACTAATAATGCTTCAGGTTATAGTCTGGCAAATAATTCTATTTTTCTTACACTGAATTTCACTTATATTGGTGGCACAACGACTCTGAATTGGTTTGATGATGGGGAATCCTGCGAATATGCAACTCGATTTCCTGATTTTTATCGTCTCAACGACACGCCACAGTCAACCTATTATATTAATGGCTCAGTAGGGCCAGATCAGGCAACTCCAACGCCAATCATAGTTGTTGGAACAATCACCAACCCTTCGACCTGTGGTGGAAACGGAACTATTCCATTGACCTTTACCAATGTGACTAATGGAACCTACACCATCTCTTACGATGGTGGAGGGAGTTTCTCTAATGTTAGTGTTTTAGGCAATTCTGCTTCAATTTCAGCACCAGCCGGAACATATAATAATTTAAAGATTACGGTTAATGGTATAACCTCGGCCGCTGGGGTTAGTGCTAGTTTGATTGGCCCATCTGCACCTGATAAACCGGTAGTAAGTGTTATTCAGCCTACTTGTGCAAATCCGAACGGATCGGTAGCAGTAACATCGACAAAGACCGATCTTACTTTCAGTACCGATGGAACAAACTATGCTCAATACTCGACTCCGTTTATCGTTGCTGCCGGAGCAAATTATAGTATCACTGCAAAGAACCTTAGCGGATGCGTTTCTATTGCCGCTACAGGAACAATGGGCGCGGCTCTGACTGCTCCTGATAAACCGGTAGTAAGTGTTATTCAACCAACATGCGAAAATCCTAACGGATCGGTAGCAGTAACATCGACAAAGACCGATCTTACTTTCAGTACCGATGGAACAAACTATGCTCCATACTCGACTCCGTTTATCGTTGCTGCCGGAGCAAATTATAGTATTACTGCAAAAAACCTTAGCGGATGCGTTTCTATTGCCGCTACAGGAACAATGGGCGCGGCTCTGCTGCTCCTGATAAACCGGTAGTAAGTGTTATTCAGCCTACTTGTGCAAATCAGAACGGATCGGTAGCAGTAACATCGACAAAGACCGATCTTACTTTCAGTACCGATGGAACAAACTATGCTCCATACTCGACTCCGTTTATCGTTGCCGCAGGAGCAAATTATAGTATTACTGCAAAGAACCTTAGCGGATGCGTTTCTATTGCCGCTACAGGAACAATGGGCGCGGCTCTGACTGCACCTGATAAACCGGTATTGAGCGTTATTCAACCAACATGCGAAAATCCGAACGGATCGGTAGCAGTAACATCTGACAAAACAGGATTATGGTTCAGTATTGACGGTTCAAATTATACCAATACAAATGGCATCTTTACCGGTTTGGTTCCCGGAGATTATTACGTGACGACTAAAAATAATGCTGGCTGTGTGTCGCCTCAATCTAGTTTTACTATTAATGAAAATCTAACTACCCATGGTCAGTGGTTAGGAATTACGAGCGATTGGGACAAAGATTTCAACTGGTGTGGAGGTATTCCAACTTCTTCAACCGACGTTAGCATTCCTTTGGGAGTAATCCAGCCAGTAATTGGGGCATCAACGAGTGCATCGTGCAAAAATATAACCATTGCAGATGGTGCAACCTTAACTTTGGAGTCAAATGCTGCCGGTACAGGCTCTTTAATTGTTTCTGGTATAGTTTCAGGAGCGGGTTCGGTAATTGCGCAGCGTTACATGAAAACTAATAAATGGAATTATGTTTCATCTCCGGTTTCGGGACAAAGTATTCACAACTTCCTTCTGGCGAATGATAATATTGCTATAGATGAAAATACGGTTTCGGGGCAAGAACATGCTGATGCGACTACCAGGGGAATGATGGATTATAATCCGGCAAGTAATGTTTGGAACGACTATTTTACCAATTCTACCAGTGGAAATCTGGGAGAAGGGAAAGGATTTTGTATGCGGACAACTACAGATGGTGCAGTTTCTTTTACAGGAAACCTCCAGACTGGTTTCATTTTTGCATCAGCCAGTGCCAGTTATTGGAATTGCATTGGAAACCCTTACACTTCGGCCATTGGGATAAATGACGGTAGTGGAAACGGGACTAATTTCCTGCTTGAAAATAAAGACAACCTTGATCTCTCGTATGGCGCAATCTATGTTTGGGACAAAGCAGATGAATTTAATGGAGGGGATAATTATGCTGTTTATTCAAATGCCTCAATTCCTTATGATTTTCAACAAGGGCAGGCTTTCATGATTAAAATAAAAAGTTCAGCTAGTCAGGTTATTTTCAAATCTGAAATGCAAGTTCATGATCCCGGATTAGAGTTGAAATCGACAAAGAATGTTTGGCCTACGATTAAATTGGCAGCTTCTTTTAACGCACAGAAAAGTTCTACAATTATCACATTTAGCAATGGAATGACTAATGGATTGGATCCAACTTACGATGCAGGATTATTGAAAGCGGGTTCGGACTTGTCTGTATTTTCGCGTTTGGTGGAAGATAATGGGATACCATTTGCTATACAAGCATTGCCTTTGAGTGATTTAAGTGGCACGATAATCCCAATTGGGCTTGATTTCAAAACTGGTGGAGAAGTGGCATTTTCGGCTGAGTTAATAAATCTGCCTTCGGATGGTCAGGTAATTCTGGAAGACAAACTCAGCAAAGCCTTTACCGATCTTTCAAAAGAGGTATACAAAACATATATTTCTGCTAATACAAGTGTTTCGGACAGGTTTCAAATCCATATTTCATCCCTAACCACCGGTGTAAAAATTGATACCAGTTCTGATCTATTAAATGCGTTTGCGATCAGTAGAAATGAAATTTTAATTAAAGGTCAAGTTAGCAATCAGGCTGTCGCAACCCTTTATGACATTCAGGGTAGAGTTATTCTGGTTAATAACCTGAAAGAAGGAAGCTTAAATATTGTCGAAACTCCCAATATCCGAACAGGTATTTACATGCTATCTGTAAAAGATAACGGGAAAGTACAAGGATTTAAAATTCCTGTAAAATAGAAACTTAGCTTTTATAAACACATCTAAATAAAATGAAAATGAAAAAGAAAATTGAAGAACTCGCCGAAAAAGAGGCTGTGGATATGACAGAAAAAATGATCTCACGAAAAGAAGCCATCAAAAAAACAGGCTATATTGCTGTTTCGGCAGCAACGATGATGATTCTTCTAAGTAGCCCGAGCCAGGCACAAGCCTCACGACCAGCGCCTCCCCCTGCCAGTCCAAGCAAACCAAGTGGTGGTGGAATATGGAAAAAGTAACAGTAAAAATTGGCTCTAAAAGAAAGGTGAAGACTAATAACCTTTGTCATCCAAAAACATGAACTATCCGGTTTAAAAATTCGGATAAGGACAAGAAAGACATCCAATGGATGTCTTTCTTGCTTAAAAAAAATAAATTTTGGGAGAAATTCTCCTTTTAAATTGCACAAATCTGGTTGAAAGGTGGGTTACTCATTACTATTTAAAAATCGTTTATACAACTGGAAATGATCGCTATACCATTTTCGGTTACTTATACGTCCGATTATCGATTGACGCATTTTATTTGAATAGATTGATTTTATAATCTGACCGAAGTACCCAACGAAAATTCTTTGAGTAATAAAAACGATAATACGATAGGTATGATAAAAAGTGGGTGAATTTAGATTTAGTGAATGCTTTAGATAAAATATTCTGGAAGATAAATTGCTATTGTGATAAAATTTATGTTCAAGGCTCAATGTTTTTCCTGCAAATACGAAATAGGCAATAGCCCTTTGTTTTGTTTTAATTAACGGAAGTGTTTCTGAAACTGTAACTCTTTTTGAAAGAAGGTATAAATCATAGAGATCACGAAACGAAACAATTCCAAGTAAGTTGCCTTTATTCGAAAGTTGGCTGTGGATAAAGTTGTGAATGATCTTATGACTATCGGATTCAACATAACACCCTGAAAATGAAGAAACCGTCACCTTTTCACGATCTATTATGCCTGTGTTAAACCAACTTTGATACTTTTCATTTACAGGTAACCTATGAGTTTCAATAACTGCTTCAAAATCCGGATGAAAAAGCCGTGGATAATGTTTCAAAGTTTTGACATCAGTATAGGCTCGAATTTCCGATACTGCTGAATATCCTTCATTTTTCATAAGTTCTGCAGAAAGTAGATAATCATTTTCTGGAACCAAGAAATCAATATCCCCCAAAATACGTTCCCCTATATCTGAATAGAGGCCATCCAGCAAATTACCGGTTCCTTTTAGAAAAACAGGATAGATTTTGTTATTATTTAGGACACTAATTATTTCATCGACTTGCTTCAGAATTCTCGAATTTCGCGTTACATTTAATTGGTATATTTCAGTTAAACACTCTGATAATTCATCCGGTAAATACTCAATTATACCGTGCGACATAAATTTCAGATAGATTGCCGGCAATATTAAATGGTTACTGCACAGTGCAACAAATTGCTGCCAATCAATTACATCAGCCTTACATTTATCTATTATTTCATTATTGAACCCAGGGTTTTCATCAAGTGCCAGACACTTCCCTGTGAAGTAAAACAATTCAGAATTAGTCATTTTCAAACAATTGCGTTATGGCATTTAATGCCATTTGATTGTTGGAATACGTAAGTTGAAAAAAAGGTTTTTGTATCACCTTATCGAGAAAAATCTCAGCATTGCCAGATTCTGGAGCAATCCAGGTTTGTTCAAGCAGGAGTTTAACAGCGCTAACTGTATCCAATTTTTCCCAAATAAAATTAACCGTATTATCGTATTTCACAAATATAAAAGCGACAACAGGATGTACCAAGTTCTTCATTTTATTATCAAAAGGCAAATATCTCACGATCTTTTCGGAGGCAATATAATTCATTGGTTCTTGTTCAAGCGAAGGAAAGAATGAGGTCAGTAAATTCAATGACCCTTCTTTGACAGACATGGCAATCGGGAAAGGGTAAGCATTCAACGAATTGCGTTCGACTGGGACGAAATCATCAGAAATTAACTGATATCCTTGAGCCTGCAACATGGCTGCAATAGTAGTCTTTCCACTTCCTGGCGGAGCCGAAAAAAGCAATGTTTTCCTTCCGTTGGTAATTGCAGAGGCATGAACGGTCATCAACCAATCTTCATCAGTTTTGTCATGTAGAATATTAATCAACTCCAGGAAAATTTTGCCTTTTACGATATGACTCTCTTCGCTTACCCAACTTCCTTTAACATTGTTGTTCGATCTAAAAACAATTCTATCCTGAAAAACAAACAATTCTAAAAGAAACTTTGTATCATTTTCGACTAAAGTTTCAAGGTGATGAATCAATGGATGAATATAATTTTCAAGCCAATTGGTACCATAAGAGAATTCAATTACATGACTTCCCAATTGATATAGATGGATTGAGTAGGGCGCAAAATCATATTTACCGAGATTTCCCAACGTTTTTCCAATTTGGGTAATTTGTTTTTGAGGTTTGTTCATTTCTTCAATTTTCTGCCGAATGTCAATAACAAAAGCTAAACTTTCTTCAAATTCAATACGATAACGAAGAGAAAATTCTTTTGCTATGGTTTCTGCTTTGTACCTTTTGATTGTTTTCCTAAAAACAAACCAAGCAGGTTCTTCCAATTGAAAATATAAATTATTGTTTTGAAACCAGACCAGATGTGATTTTCCAATCTTTCTTTTGATAAATGGAATGGTTGCCATTAAACTCGATAAATTAAGGGATTTGAAATGAGTATTTAAATATAAAAACAATTTATGAAATTGCGTCAAATAATATTTCTTTGGGTAAGCCATTACAACTGGCAAAAAACTTAATGACATAGATATGTAATGCCTCAGCCCGCAAAATATCTTTAGTGTCATAAACTATTTTGGGAGGTGGCACTGATTTACAACGAAAGAAGATAATCTCTAGCATTAGTACGTGAAAAGGAAGTTCCGGTAGATTGAATCGAACCGAACTGTTTTCAAGGCGGGTATCCAACAGGGTACTCGCTTCTTTTTTGTATAAACATAGAGGAGGAAAAACAGAATCACCCTGAATTTAACCGCTTAAATGGAAACAAGAAGATCATTGCAAACAAAATCAAAGGGTTAAAATTGTTGTTCGACAATACGAATTAATTGAGTCCAAAGAAGGCAGCAAAAATCCATTACCTCAGAAATTTCTGGGTAACAATCATTTGGTTGTCAATTATACCCTTAGCCTGGCAATCGACAACACTATTCCCTGATTGAAGAGTTCGAATTACTAAAACTCCAGATAGAAACTATGGCACCCGACTTATTTCTACGATAAGTCAGGCATATCAAAAACAAATAAAAAGAAAGGCCGTCCCAAATTTTACGTTGAGACGGCCTAATCTTTTTAAAATTTATAGTGCAGGAAACTATTTGGCATAGCTGATTGCGCGCATTTCACGAATAACAGTAATTTTAATCTGACCTGGGTAAGTCATTTCATCCTGGATGCGTTTGGCAATATCAAATGATAATTGTTCCGAATCTTTATCGCTGATTTTATCGCTTCCAACAATGACACGCAACTCGCGTCCGGCCTGAATAGCATAGGTTTTCAGTACTCCCGGATACGAAAGAGCCAATTCTTCCAATGTTTTCAGACGTTTGATGTACGATTCAACCACTTCGCGGCGGGCACCCGGACGGGCTCCTGAAATCGCGTCACAAACCTGAACAATTGGAGAAAGCAATGAAGTCATTTCCACTTCGTCGTGGTGGGCGCCAATGGCGTTGCAAATGTCTGGTTTTTCCTTAAAACGTTCGGCCAGCTTCATACCCAGAACTGCGTGCGGTAATTCCGGTTCGTCATCGGGCACTTTACCAATATCGTGCAACAATCCGGCGCGTTTGGCTGCTTTGGCATTCAAGCCCAATTCGGTAGCCATGATAGCGCATAAATTAGCAACCTCGCGTGAGTGCTGCAACAGGTTTTGTCCGTACGATGAACGATATTTCATTTTACCAATCAAGCGGATCAATTCAGGATGTAACCCATGAATACCCAAGTCGATGGTAGTGCGTTTCCCGGTTTCGATAATTTCTTCTTCAACCTGTTTGCGCACTTTTTCAACCACTTCCTCGATACGAGCTGGATGAATACGTCCGTCGGTTACCAGCTGATGCAGGGCCAAACGGGCTATTTCGCGGCGTACCGGATCAAATCCTGAAAGAACTATGGCTTCCGGAGTATCATCAACGATAATTTCAATTCCGGTGGCAGCTTCCAAAGCACGGATGTTTCGACCTTCGCGACCAATGATGCGACCTTTAATCTCATCACTTTCGATGTGGAAAATAGTAACCGAGTTTTCAATGGCCGTTTCGGTTGCAACGCGTTGAATGGTCTTAACAACTACTTTCTTGGCTTCTTTGTTGGCCGAAAGTTTGGCTTCTTCCATGATCTCGTTGATGTACGACATCGCTTCGGTTTTAGCTTCGTTTTTCAACGAATCAACTAACTGAGCTTTTGCTTCTTCAGCAGACAATCCGGAAAGAACTTCCAGTTTTTCCAAATGCTGACGGTGAAGGCTCTCCACTTCATGTTCTTTCTTTTCCAGAAGCTCAAGCTGATTGTTCAGGTTTTCGCGAATAACATCCACTTCGTGTTTTGATGATTCGAAATCTTTGATTTCGCGGTTAAGTTCGTCTCTGCGCTGATTGATAGAGGATTCGCGCTGTTTTAGTTTCGCTTCAAAGTTGTTGACCTTGCTGCTCTTTTCGTTAATGTATTCTTCATGTTCCGATTTTAACTGAAGGAACTTCTCTTTGGCCTGTAAAATTTTATCTTTTTTTATGACCTCACCTTCAGCAACAGCTTCGCTAACGATCTTCGTTTTTTTACTTTTCAGGGCTTTATCCCACATAAAATAGGAAAGGACTCCCCCTCCTAGTAAGCCAGATATGGCATATATTATCTCCATTTTTAGGTTGTTATTAATTAAACTTGTTTACACTAAAGAACCCGCATTTTTAATTCAAAATCCAGAAATTCATTAGAATTCCGGAATTTAAATAAAAAATGCGGGTTTTCGATTATATGATAAAATTTATTCCCTCAATGACAAATAATCACCCAAGTCTTCATCGAGTTTTTTCAACCCATCAAACAAAGGCGACTGATCAACTTTTTCTTCCAGATCAATATTTTTCACTACAAATTGAAAAGCGGCCATCGCTATAAAATCCTGTGAATCACTATTGACGTACTTTTGACGGTACTGAAGAACGATATCGTTTATTATTTTAGCAGCTTTCCGAAATTTCTCTTCATTCTCCTTTTCGACCTTTAACGGATATGTCCGTCCATCGATCTTAATATTTATAGAAAGCTTCTCTGTCATTTATCTTTGTATTACTGGTTTAATAGAGCAATACATTTATCAATTTCCCGCACTAATTTTTGTATTCTGCTTTTTGCATCTTTAGTTTCGTCGTCCGATGCAATCAACATCTTTGAAAGCTTCAAATTTTCATATTTCTGTTCAAGGACTTGATTTTCCCTTCGAAGTTGATTGATTGATTCTTCCAAGTCTTTGTTTTTTGCCAGAAGTTGTTGTTTCTCCTGTTTCAACGCCTCGTGTTTAGCAATGATCTGCTTAACCTTATACTCGAAATTTATCAGCAAATTTTTCTCCTGATCAGTCATTTCATTTTACTTTCATGGACAAAATTAACATTTTTGCCCAATACATGAAATCTGCAGGCTGTTTATTTCGTTTTAGCCCACATTGAAACATTCTGCTGATGGCTTTAATAAGTTTTATATTTTCGCAGATCAAATAAGATACAATGAAACGATTTTTGAATACCATCCTTTTTATCATCATAGGTTTAGCCACATTTTCGCAACCACTCGCTAAAATTGATCCTTACTATTATGCTGTCCCTGTAAAGATCCCGGTTTTTTTGGCCGGAAATTTTGCTGAACTGCGGCCCAATCATTTTCATGGAGGTATTGATATTAAAACACAGGGAAGAACCGGGCTTGAAGTTGATGCCGCTGCTGACGGATATATTTCCAGAATTACCATTTCGCCGACAGGCTACGGACGCGCTTTGTATATTGATCATCCAAATGGCACCACCACCGTGTATGGGCATCTCGAAAGTCTCGCCCCTCAAATTGATGAATACATACGGAATATTCAATACGAGAAACAAACATTTGCCATCGATCAAACTGTTCCTCCGGGATTGTTGCCTGTAAGAAAAGGAGAACAGATTGCAAAAAGCGGAAATGCCGGAAGTTCTGCAGGACCTCACCTTCACTTCGAAATCAGGAGGACAAAGGAAGAAATCATGCTGAATCCGCTAATGTTCAACATGCCGGTTAAAGACAAGCTGAAACCCATTATTCAGGCTCTAAGGATTTATCCATTATCGGATGATGCCAGTATTTCAGGGAAACAAACGCCTCAACGATTTGATATCATTAAGACTCCAAATGGTTATCAGTTAAAATTAAACCAACCCATATCAGTTTTTGGGAAAATCGGGTTCGGAGTGCAGTCGGTCGATTTGTTGGATGGCAGCCCAAACCGTTGCGGAATTTATTCCATCAAACTTTCTGTCGACGACCAACTGATCTATTCATTCAAAATGGATGAAGTGGTTATTAACGATTCGAAATACGTCAATTCGCACATGGATTATTCACTGGCCATACGCTCCGGCCAGCGACTTTACCGAACCTGGCTCGAACAAGGGAACAAACTCCAAATTTACGATAAGGTCGAAAAACAAGGCATCTTTGATGCGACTGATGGAAAATCGCACCAGGTGAAGTACGAGATTTCGGATGTCTATGGAAATTCGACTAACCTGGCATTTAAAATTCAATCTAAAGAAATTAAAGTCAACCCGATACCCGCAAAAGGTGAATTGTTTAAATACAACAAGCACAACCAAATCAAAGATGACGGCATTAAATTTTCAATTCCTGAAGGAGCTCTGTACAGTGATGTAGATTTTCAATATCAAAAAAGACCTTCACTTTCTAAATTTTACTCACCGGTTTATCAATTGCACAACGGTTCGGTGGCCTTGCATTTTTCTTGTCCGCTGAGGATAAAAGCGGTTAACTTGCCCGAAAATCTTCAGAGCAAAGTGATGCTGGCACAAATCGATCCTACTACCGGAAGGATTTATTCGGCTACCGGCAAGTACGATGATGGCTGGGTGGAAGGAAACATCCGGACATTGGGGAGTTATACCCTGGCTGTTGACACTGAAACACCAAAAATTACCTCATTGAACACCGCCGATAAAAAAACGCCCAAAGATCCTAATGTTCTGAAATTTAAAGTGACTGATAATCTGTCAGGAATCGAAAATTTCAAAGGAACGATTGATGGGAAGTGGGTTTTGTTCGAATACGATTTAAAGAACAATTTGCTTTCTTATACGTTTGATAAAACACGGTTCAAATTTGGCGGAAATCACCAGTTGATTCTCGAAGTGACCGATTTCAAAGGCAACACAAGTACTTACAAGACTAACTTTAATAAATAAATGAAAAGCTATGTCAGCATTGGTGTAATGTCGGGAACCTCGCTTGATGGCCTGGATTTGGTTGCTTGTCGGTTTACGTTCGACCAGTCGTGGACCTATGAGCTAATTAAAGCCCTGACTATCCCCTATTCGCACAAATGGGTCTCCAAACTTTCCACAGCCACCGAATTAAATGCCCTCGATTTTGCCTTTCTGAATAACGATTTCGGCAAATTCATCGGGAAACAGGTTGCCGAATTTTGCGCCGGCCTCCCTCAAAAACCAGATCTGGTTTCATCGCACGGACACACCATTTTTCATCAGCCCGAGAATAAATTGACTGTTCAAATCGGTAGCGGCGCATCTATAGCTGCCTATTCAGGACTGAAAACTGCATGCGATTTCAGAACGCTGGATGTTGCCTTAAAAGGTCAGGGAGCTCCGTTAGTTCCGATTGGTGACGAACTTTTATTTGGCGATTACGATTTTTGCCTGAACCTGGGCGGAATTGCCAATGTTTCGTTCCGTGAGGATGGCGAACGAAAAGCATTTGACATTTGTCCGGCAAACATGGCGTTTAACCAATTCATCAAAAAATTGGGTTACGAATACGACCTCGATGGCAATTGCGGACGCAGCGGTCAGATTCAGGAGGAATTACTCCGGTTATTGAATGAGCTTGAATTTTACCAGCAAAAAGGACCCAAATCGCTTGGCCGCGAGTGGTTCGAAAACGATTTTCTGCCATTAATCAACTCGTTTCAACTTGCACCAGCCGATATACTCCGGACGCTTTACGAACACGTTTCAGACCAGATTTGCCTTGCCGTTGAACCCTATCCGAAAGGGCGAATGCTCATTACAGGTGGAGGCGCCCACAATGTGTTCCTTATTGAGTTATTCAGCGAAAAAACAAAGCACAAAACCATTGTGCCTTCGTCGCAGATTATCGATTTTAAAGAAGCCATCATCTTTGCTTTCCTGGGAGTTCTCCGCCTGAGAGAAGAACCGAATTGCATGAAATCGGTCACTGGTGCCGATCAAGATCATTCCGGAGGAATAATCTATCTTCCCTGATGTTATACAATAGCTGTTATACTTGAATTAAATCATGTCGTGCCAGTTTCCTGTGACTTAACTTTAGAGGGAAACTAACACCTGACAATTATGAAATTCGATCCGGCTTCAAACATTCAGCATCTCAAACAATTTGGCGAATTTGGCGGAGTAAATCCTTCCATTACCGATTCGTCGACGTTTACATTTCTGCATGCCGACGACATGGAAGAAACTTTTCTGGGACACACCGAAGGTTGCTTTCTTTACTCAAGACACTGGAACCCAACCAATAAATTTCTAGCAGAAGCAATGGCAGCTATGGAAGATACCGAATCGGCCTGGATTACCGCTTCAGGAATGGCGGCCATCACTTGTTCACTGCTCCAAATTTGTAGTGCCGGCGACCACATCATCACATCGGTAACTACTTATGGCGGTACTTATGCTTTCCTGAAAAACTACCTACCCAAGTTCAATATTGAAGTCAGTTTTATCGACATCACCCGGCTCGACCAGGTTGAAGCAGCCATCCGGCCAAATACCAAAGTTATTTATACTGAAAGTGTGACCAACCCACTGTTACAGATTTCGAATATCCCTGAACTGGCAAAAATTGCACATCGCAACAACGCGCTTTTGATGGTTGACAATACGTTTACACCCATGATCATGTCGCCCGCCCGATTGGGAGCCGACATTGTAGTTTACAGCATGACCAAGTTTATCAATGGCAAAAATGATTGCGTTGCCGGAGCCATTTGCGGAACAAAACAATTCGTTGACGATTTATCGAACGTAAACAACGGAACAGCCATGCTTTTAGGACCAGTACTGGATCCGATGCGCACGGCTTCCATTCACAAAAACCTTCACACACTACATTTACGCATCAGGCAGCACAGCAAGAATGCCATGTTTTTGGCTCAGGAATTATCAAAAGCTGGCTTGAAACTTTCGTATCCGGGCCTTGAAAATCATCCGCAGCACAAATTGCATAAATCGCTTATGAACGAAGAATATGGTTTCGGCGGAATGCTGGCCATTGATTTCGGAACGGTTGCCAAAGCCAATCAGGTGATGCAAAAGATGCAGCAAGCCGATGTTGGTTATTTAGCAGTAAGTCTGGGCTATTTCAAGACTCTTTTCAGTTGTTCAGGGAAAAGTACTTCTTCTGAAATTCCGGATTCGGTTCAGCAACAAATGGGACTTTCGCAAGGCTTAGTTCGCTTCTCTGTCGGACTCGACAATGATATTAGCAATAGTCTGAAATCGATTCTGGAAATTTGCAGGGAAGAAGGGGTGATTGAATAAAGTAGTATATTTACCGCCGATAAAAATTTAAAATGAATCAGATGAAAGCATATGTATTTCCAGGACAGGGCGCTCAATTCCCGGGAATGGGTAAAGACCTGTACGAAAAATCGCCTTTGGCCAAAGAACTTTTCGAAAAAGCCAACGAAATTTTAGGTTTCCGGATTACGGACATCATGTTCAATGGAACTGACGAAGATTTGAAGCAAACCAAAGTAACACAACCTGCGATCTTTTTGCATTCTGTTTTACTGGCAAAAACGTTGGAAAACTTTCAGCCAGAAATGGTTGCTGGTCACTCATTGGGAGAATTCTCAGCCTTGGTAGCAAACGGAGCTTTGAGCTTTGAAGATGGCCTTCGCCTGGTTTCGAAACGTGCCCAGGCTATGCAGAAAGCCTGCGAAGCTGAGCCATCGACCATGGCTGCTATCGTTGGGTTGGATGACGAAATTGTTGAAGAAGTTTGTGCTTCGATCAACGAGGTGGTTGTTCCGGCAAACTACAACTGTCCCGGACAATTGGTTATTTCAGGCTCATTTGCCGGCATTGACAAAGCCTGCGAAGCATTAACAGCCCGTGGAGCAAAACGTGCATTGAAACTGTCTGTTGGCGGCGCGTTCCACTCACCATTGATGGAACTTGCACGTGAAGAACTGGCTGCAGCTATTGAGGCTACACCTTTTTCAACACCTGTTTGCCCCATTTACCAGAATGTAAATGCAGCACCAACAAGCGATCCGGAAGTCATTAAAAAGAACCTGATTGCGCAGTTAACAGCTCCTGTAAAATGGACCCAGACTGCAAAAAATATGATTGAAGGAGGCGCAACTTTATTCACCGAAATTGGTCCAGGAAAAGTACTTCAGGGATTAATCAAGAAAGTTGACAAAACTGCCGAAGTTGCAGGAGTACAGAGCTTCGAATAAAGATTAGGGAAAAGTCATTAGAAAAATTAGAAACTGCTGGCTGTGAGGCTGGCAGTTTTTGTTTGTCTTAGTGTATTCCCTTAATTAGTGAGGGCTTCACTTGAAGTGAAGCCCTCACTAACCAGTTCAATGATTACTTAAAATTTCAGTTTTAAATTCCTCCAAAATCAGTTGATGGTCAAATGCCAATTCCGGAAGTTGGTCGAGCGGAAACCATTGTGCATTAGCCGCATCATCACCGGCACTAGCCGCCAATTCGTCGTCAGTTAAAGCATAGAAAAGCACTGAAATGGTCCGATGACGAGGATCACGATTAACAGAACCAAATGCTTTAAACTGTTTCAACGCCCCTACCTTCAATCCGGTTTCTTCTTCCAGCTCGCGTCGACAGGCTGTTTCAAGTTCTTCGTCCATATCGATGAATCCACCCGGCAGCGCCCATTTACCTTTGTAAGGATCGCGACCGCGTTCAATGAGCAATACAGAATTCTGTTTACTAATTAAAATAGCATCAACAGTAACAGCAGGTCGGGGATAGGAATAGGTAAACATTTATGAGTTATGAGTTATGAGTTATAAGTTATGAATTATGAGTTCGGAGTTTAAACAACAGTACTAGTTGAGAGGTACAAGTTTCGGATATAAACGCCAAGCCCCGTAATCTCTGCCCATTCTCAAATCTTCAAATTCCCAAATCCTTTAATCTTTAACGATCCTTTTCATCACACGCATTTGGTGGGTGTAGCGTTTGGTATCGACATTAAAAATCCCAAATTGGTCGACATTATCAATCCGCACCTGACCCGAAGCATGAATGATTTTATTCTTCTCCCAGATAATTCCAACATGAACAATCCGGCCTTCATCGTCATCGAAAAAAGCAAGATCACCGGGTTTGGTTTCCTCAACAAAACTGAGCGCTTTTCCGCAGTGAACCTGCTGACTGGCATCCCGGGGAATGGCAAATCCCGCCATTTTATATATTATCTGAGTAAGTCCAGAGCAATCGATTCCTAAGGGTGAGCGACCACCCCACAAATACGGTGCATTGAAATATTTCAATGCCTGATCAATTATCACCTTACGCACATTCAACGGCTTGCGGTAAGTGAAATTACCGTTGTATTGAAAAACATCGTACTGAATAGAGAATTCTTTCAAATAAGGCCTCCAGCAGGGCAAAGTACTTCCGGCAACAATCATCATGGTTTGTTCTGCATTTACCGGAATAATGTTGAAAATATCGGTACTAACCGCAAAAGGACAATGATCAATTTTCTGATACGATTTTTCAGGTAGCGGAGTAATCATTTTCATATCGACCCATCCGTCGCAACCATCAAATGCCAGTTTTATGTGCGCCCAACCAAGCATAATCTCATTGACGATGAAATGCTCGCCATATAAAATCTGGGTAATCATTTCACTTTGTTCTGATGGTTCCCTGCGGACAGGAATAATACTCAAACCTGAAATGCCGTAGTTCATAGTGCAAAATATTATTGGAGCGTTCAACCGGACAAATTCACAAAACCGCTGCAAATTACTCCGATTGCCCGAAACTTCGAAGATTTTATTAATTTTAGTTTATCAAAGATAAAACTTAACAGTTACTTTCTAAATTGCAACGGTTTTCAAAATCCAGAACTTATGAAAAAGTTATTAACCCAACTGAACCATTCGTACCATATTTTCTACTTACTGATGGTGTTTGTTGCCGGCATTGGCTTAATTTTTCTGGTATTTCCGGGCGAGAGCCGTTTTAAATACGAATTTCAGAAGGGAAGTCCCTGGAGGCACGAAACGCTGATTGCTCCATTCAATTTCGCCATCCTTAAAACTGACGCTGAGATTAAACTGGAAAATGATTCGTTACTAACGACTTACCTCCCATACTTTACGTTGGATACTTTAGTTGTAGCCTCCAAAGTCAAAGAATTTTCTTCCAGTTTATCCAAACTGACTGATGCTCACGGGGAACTTAAAACGATAAAATCAATTTCAACTTTTCCTAAAATCTTGCAAAATATTTACGATTCGGGAATTCTGTCTCAATCCATCAGCACTTATCCGGAATTGAATGGGAAGTCGGAAATCAGGCAAATCCGTGGAAATAAAGCCATCAAAGTGCCTGTGGAAAAGCTGCATTCCATCAAAACAGCATACTTGGAATTGAATGACACCATTCGGAAATTGACTGGCAAATATTATCAGGACCTGATTCAAAAAATAAACCTGAGTGATTTTATAGCCGAAAACCTAAGTTTTGACGAAAAGCTTAACCAAAATGAACGGAAACAACTGCTCGACGAACTTTCTTCAACCAAAGGAATGATTCAGGCAGGCGAACGGATCATTTTTCAGGGCGATTTGGTGGGTTCCGAAAAATACATCATCCTCGAATCGCTGAAAAAAACTTACGAAACCAAGCGTGGCGACAACATCGAATATTTTCTGGTTATTGCGGGCCGCATTCTTATCATTTCAGCGCTAATTGCCCTGATGTTCCTGTATTTAATTTTTTATCGCCGCGAATTATTCGATCACAAACGAAAGCTCACCTTTATCATCCTGATGATTGTGATCATGGTTTTCATGGCCGCTATTGCAACCAAAATAGAGACAATCAGCATTTACATGGTTCCAATGGCCATTCTGCCAATTTTGGTTCGTATATTCTTCGATTCGCGAACGGCCATTTTCTCATTGATGATCACCACCCTGCTGATTGGCTATTTTGCACCGAACAGCTATGAGTTTATTATTTTACAGATGATCGCCGGTATTATTGCTGTTTTCAGCCTGAACAAACTGCATAAACGATCGCACATTGTATTATCTGCCTTTGGGGTATTTTTGGCGTATTCAGTTGTTTATATTGCCCTTGCGCTGGTTCAGGAAGGTAGTTTAAAAACCATTAACTGGACTACCCTCAAATGGTTTGGGATCAGCAGCTTCTTCATTTTCATCACTTATCCGCTCATTTATATTTTCGAGAAAATATTCGGATTTGTGTCTGACGTTACACTTATAGAACTATCGAACACCAATCAGCCTTTGTTACGTAAGCTCGCTGAGGAAGCTCCAGGAACTTTTCAACATTCACTTCAGGTGGCAAACCTGGCTGAAGCAGTTATTCAGCGCATTGGCGGGAATCCGTATTTGGTATATGCAGGTGCATTGTACCACGACATTGGGAAAACCTACAAATCGGATTATTTTATCGAAAACCAGGTAGCTGGCATGAATCCGCATGATAGTTTGGACTATTTGAAGAGCGCTGTAATAATAATTGATCATGTAACATACGGAGTGCAGCTCGCCCGAAAATACAAATTGCCTGAAGTCTTGATTTCATTCATCACAACGCACCACGGAACAACCCAATCCAATTATTTTTACAAGAAGTATCAGATACAAAATCCGGGAATGGAGGTTGACACCACCCTTTTCTCGTATCCCGGACCATTGCCACATAGCAAGGAAATGGCAGTATTGATGCTTGTTGATGGAGTTGAAGCCACTGCGCACAGTTTAAAGGAAAAATCGGCAGCCACATTTAGTGAAATGATAGAAAGTTTGGTTGAACAAAAAATCAAGTCGAACCAGCTGATTGATGCCGATCTGACTTTGCGTGATATCACGATCCTGAAAAGCACCTTGCTCGAAAAACTGGTTAGTATTTATCATGTTCGAATTGAGTATCCAAAATAACTTTGCCTCAACTACTTCTAAATAGATTACCTGAAATAGAATAAAAACATGAAATCTATCTTTTGGAGAATGACATTAAAACTAAAGCGTAAACCTTATTGGGTTCAGATCATTACATTTTATTTTTCTTCATTTCTAATTGTCCTTTGTGTTTTGCCTCTTTTGTTTTTGGCTGATAATCTGTCAGAAAGCGGAAATGGGCCAGATGTCAATTCATGGATTTTAGGTATTGTTTTAGCACCTATTCTGGAAACTTTACTAAATCAACACTTACCCTTTTGGCTTATACAAAAATGGAGTTTGACAAGAAACAAATATAGACTTTACATTTTTACTTCAGCCATCGTGTTTGGCCTATGCCATACATATAGCTTACAATATATGATTTTTGCATTTTCAGTAGGATTAATCTTAGGATACACATACTTTTTTTATAACAAAACACCCAAAATAGCATTTTGGTCAACTACTTTGATTCATTCATTAAGAAACGGATCAACTCTATTAATCGCAATTATGGCTAATAAATTATAACATACGAATTCAACATTTTCAAATCTTCAAATAGCATTTATGTCATCAACATTTTACACCAGCATTGCTCCGCACTATCAATATATTTTTCCGTTCAACCCGGCACAAATCGAATTTCTAAGGCATGTCCTTCCATACAATGGAGCACGTATTTTGGATGTTGGCTGTGCTACAGGAGAATTGGCATTTGCCCTCACCCATTTCGGATTTCCAACCTGGGCTTTAGATTTCGACACTCAAATGATTCAAATTGCCCAGAAAACCAAACAGGAAGATTCCATGTTTCCGATATTTGAACAACTGGACATGCGCCAAATTGACGAACGTTTTCCGGAGGTATATTTTGATACGGTTATTTGCTTCGGAAATACTTTAGTTCATCTGTTGAGCGACGACGATATTCGTAAATTTATTCAGGCTGCCTTTAAAGTTCTTTCTCCTGAAGGAAAACTCACCATCCAAATTTTGAATTATCAGCACATTCTCGAAAATCAGATCAAATCGCTTCCATTAATTGACAACGAACACATCCGATTCGAACGAAACTACGAATTTGTAAGTGATTCTGAATTAATTGATTTCAATACCAAACTGACGGTCAAACCCACTGGTCAGGAGATTAATAACTCGACCAAACTATATGCAATCCGACAAGATAAACTTCAGGAATTATTGGCAGAAGCAGGATTTTCGGCCATCGAATTTTTCGGAGGCTTCAATCGTGAACCTTTGACACCTACCAGTTTACCATTGGTTTTAACTTGCCAGAAAGACAAATAGTTCAGGATTTGAAAAAAGTGAGATAAAACCGGAAGGAAGACATCAACAGAGGAATTCCCATAGTAACATACATGAAAGAAAGGTATTCAGGAGATACAACACCTATTTTACGGAGAGTTATTCCCAATGTAATCATCGAAAACATCATCAGGTAACTTTTAAATTGAAAAATGAAAATATTACCGGGTTTTCGATGGGTAAGTTTTTAATCCGGAGCACATGTTTTGCAGAAATCCGGTTAAATAAAAGCATAAAAAATAGCAACCCTGCAATTGTACACCCGAAAAATTCAATTTTCCAATGCGATGGTAACGGGTGGTTAATTGTAAATCCACGGTACAGCAAAAGTCCGCCTGCAAAAGTCCAGACCAATGCTGCAACCAAAAGCAAATATTGTTTCGAGACACGAGGAATAACTTGGTTCAAATACATCTTCACAAAATTAGTTTTCAAAGGAAATAAATTTTGCAACAAAAAAATGCCAATCCTATCTGGAACTGATATTTTAAACGAATCGTCATTCAGCATTTTTAAAACAATTAGACCTGAATCAGAGTTTACCGATGGGGTGATAATATTCAATTTATCAGATGAGCAGCGACATTTAAACCGATACAAACCAGGTTCGGAGACATTACTTTGAATATCTCCGGATTAATAGTTTCTCGGTTTCATTCTGACATTTTTTCGGGCAATTGCCTTCAAATCTTAAATATAATTGTGATATTTGTCATACTTTAATGACATAAAAGACCAAAACAGTTATATCCTTAAAATATTAATCGTATGTATAAAATTCAGACTTTGAACAAGATCGATCCTGAAGGATTGAAAATATTTCCACTTGACCAATATGAAATTGCCAGCGAATTTTCGACTCCTGATGCCATCATTGTTCGCAGTCAGGCGATGCACGATTTGGAATTGCCATTGAGTTTGCTTGCCATTGCACGCGCCGGTGCCGGGGTTAATAACATTCCGATTGAAAAATGTACCGACAAGGGAATTGTAGTATTTAATACTCCCGGGGCAAATGCACATGCCGTAAAAGAAATCGTTCTGGCTGGAATGTTACTTGCTTCGCGCGATATTGCCGGATCAATTGAGTGGGCTAAGGGTTTAAAAGGAAAAGGCTCTGAAGTTGCCGGATTGGTCGAAAAGGGAAAATCGAATTTTGGTGGAACCGAAATCCGCGGAAAAACCCTTGCTGTTATTGGCTTAGGTGCCATTGGCGTTTTAGTTGCCAATGCTGCCCAGGCTTTAGGAATGAACGTTCTGGGATACGATCCTTACATCTCTGTCAATTATGCATGGAAACTCAGTCGGAACGTTAAAAAAGCTGAGGGAGTAGAATCTTTACTTGCTAATGCGGACTTTGTCACCATACATATTCCGCAGTTGCCTGAGACCAAAGGATTCATCAATAGCGACAAACTGAAGATGATGAAACCAGGCGTGAAAATTCTGAATTTTGCACGTGGCGGATTGGTGAAAAATCAAGACATGATCGAAGCTATTGAATCAGGAAAAGTTGGGAAATATGTAACTGACTTCCCTGAAGATGAACTAATCAATGTTAAAAACATCATCGCAATTCCTCACCTTGGCGCTTCAACCGAAGAATCGGAAACAAATTGCGCCATCATGGCCGTCAATCAGATCATCGATTATCTTGAGAACGGGAACATTGTAAATTCAGTGAATTTCCCAACAACCGAGATGGAACGGAATGGTGGAACTCGCATCGTGGTAGCTAATAAAAATGTTCCCAAAATGGTGAGCCAAATTTCGGCCTTGCTTGCTCACGAAGGACTGAATATTTCGAACATGCTGAACCGGAATAAAGATGAAATTGCATACAACATCATCGATATCGACGGATCGGTTCCTGACGCGGTTAAAGATATGATCTCTGCCATCGAAGGAGTTATCATGGTTCGGATACTTCCTCCAAAATAATATTAAATTTTTAACCATTTATGGTGGAAATACCCGGTAAAGTTAGTGTAATTACTATATTTGCCGGGTATTATCTTGTATAGACAAGTTGTCTGTTTTATTTTCTGAATCAGGCATTTGATCAAGACTAACTATAAATAATCATAAGTCTAAATAATAAAAATGGAAAAAAATCTTGTAACAAAAGCTGCCGATAATGTGAGAATCCTTTCGGCTTCAATGGTTGAAAAAGCCAAATCAGGTCATCCCGGTGGCGCTATGGGTGGTGCCGATTTCATAACCGTCCTGTATTCCGAGTTCCTGAATTACGATCCAAGTGATATGACCTGGATCAACCGCGACCGGTTCTTCCTCGATCCGGGCCATATGTCCCCAATGTTGTATTCAATCCTGTCGTTGACCGGAAATTACACCATGGAAGAACTCTCTAATTTCCGTCAATGGGGAAGCCCAACACCGGGCCACCCTGAAGTTGAACCTGCACGTGGTGTTGAAAATACATCGGGACCACTTGGTCAGGGTCATGTAATGGCCATTGGTGCTGCTATTGCTGAACGTTTCATGGTTGAGCGTTTTGGTGAAGTAATGGCTCACAAAACTTACGCGTTTATTTCCGACGGTGGCGTTCAGGAAGAAATTTCGCAAGGTGGCGGTCGTATTGCCGGATTCCTTGGATTGAACAACCTGATCATGTTCTATGATTCGAACGACATCCAGCTTTCGACTGAAACTAAAGATGTTACTGCCGAAGATACCGCAAAAAAATACGAAGCATGGGGCTGGAAAGTGGTTACCATTGAAGGTAATAACGCTGACGCCATCCGTGCTGCTTTGAAAGAAGCTCAAGCCGAAAAAGAAAAACCAACCCTGATTATTGGTAAAACCATTATGGGTAAAGGTGCATTGAAAGAAGACGGATCGAGCTACGAACGCCGCTGCGAAACTCATGGCATGCCGTTGGGCGAAGCTGGTGCTTCATTCGAAAAATCAATCCTGAATTTGGGTGGTGATCCAAAGAACCCATTCGTTATTTTCGACGATGTTCAGGCGATGTTTGATGCCCGCAAGAAAGAACTGATTGCAGCAGCGGCTAAGAAAAAAACAGTTCAGCACGCATGGGAAAAAGCAAATCCTGAACTGGCTGCAAAATTGGCTAAATTCTTCAGCAAATCAGCTCCTGAATTTGACTTCAGCAAAATAGTACAGAAAGCAGGTACAGCCACACGAGCTGCCTCCAGCACCGTATTGGCTGCATTTGCCGGTGAAGTTGAAAACATGGTTGTTTCTTCAGCCGACCTTTCTAATTCTGATAAAACCGATGGCTTCCTGAAAAAAACCAAAGCTTTCACCAAAGGTGATTTCTCCGGTTCATTCTTTCAGGCTGGCGTTTGCGAGTTGACGATGGCTTGTATCATGAACGGTATGGCCCTGCATGGTGGTATCATCCCGGTTTGCGGAACATTCTTCGTTTTCTCCGATTACATGAAACCTGCTGTCCGTATGGCCGCCCTGATGCAATTGCCTGTGAAATACGTTTGGACTCACGATGCTTTCCGCGTTGGAGAAGACGGACCAACTCACCAGCCAGTTGAACAGGAAGCTCAAATCCGCCTGATGGAAAAATTGAAAAACCACCACGGCAAAAATTCAACTTTGGTACTTCGCCCTGCTGATGCAGAAGAAACTACTGTTGCATGGAAATTAGCTCTTGAAAATATTGATACTCCAACCGCGCTGATCCTTTCACGCCAGAACATCAAAAATTTGCCTTCAAAAGGAGATCGCTATGCTGAAGCTCAGCAGGCAGCTAAAGGCGCCTACATTGTTACCGACTCAGAAGGTACACCAGATGTGATTCTGTTGGCTAGCGGTTCTGAAGTTGCCACTTTGGTTGAAGGACAGGCTTTATTGGAAAAAGAAGGCGTCAAATGCCGCATCGTTTCTGTTCCTTCCGAAGGACTGTTCCGCAGTCAATCGAAAGAATACCAGAAAAGTGTATTGCCAGCCGGAGTAAAAAAATTCGGTTTGACTGCCGGTCTGCCAGTTAATCTGGAAGGATTGGTTGGCGCCGACGGAAAAGTATTTGGTCTGGAATCTTTCGGATTCTCTGCCCCTTATACCGTTCTCGACGAAAAACTTGGCTTTACCGCTCAGAATGTTTACAACCAGGTAAAAGAAATCCTCGGATAATAAAAACATCAAAACACGAATAGCAAAGAAGGCAGCCCGATTGGAGCTGCCTTCTCTCGTTTTAAGGAAAAAGTCAATAGTCATTGGGAAAAATTAGAAAATTTACTATCGATTAACGATACCGTTTTTTGCTTACTATTAAATTATGGTATAGCTTAGAGCCACCTTAAAACAAATATCTGAACCGACCGTTGTCTATTACAACGACAATTTAAAAGCAAAAAATGGCAAACAATACATCACAACACATCTTAAATACATCGGCAAATCTATTGGGGTTTTGCCTATTTGTTATCACCTCTTTGCGCATTGCCGATAAAATAGAAACGCACATAATCGATGAATTCACATCGCTAATTGCGTTGATGCTGACTTTTTCCTGCGTGTTTTCATTCATCTCAATTAAAACAAAGTATGAGCGTAGGGAAATCCTATTTGAAAATATCGCTGACTATTTTTTCATCGGCTCACTCATTGGCATTTTGGTTATTATTCTACTCATCACCCTAAATTTCATAAAATAATCAAGCATGAAAACCTTCCGCAGCGATATTTCGAATGAAGAATTTCAGATTGCTGAAAAAGTTTCAGCGAAAACAATCCGGCATTCCATTCTAAATTTAATACAAAAAGAACATCCTCACTTTTCGCATGAAAGTGATTTATCCCGCAGCGAGTTAAATCACTTTAGGAAAAAACACATCTCGGAATACCTGTCAAAAGAGCTAGGGAAGCTGACTGATCCAGAAAAGACGGTGTTAACTTCTTTAACAGACAACACCACTTTATCAGATAAAATAGATGGAGACGATCAACAAATTCTGACATTCGGACAACGGATTGCCGATAAAGTTGCTTCATTTGGAGGCAGCTGGACATTCATCATATCATTCGGGGTATTTATTTTGATATGGATTAGCTTGAATATCTTTTGGCTTGTCAACAAAGGTTTTGATCCGTATCCTTTTATCCTTTTGAATTTAATTCTTTCGTGTTTGGCTGCCCTGCAAGCACCTGTTATCATGATGAGCCAGAACCGCCAAGAGGAGAAAGACCGGGATCGGGCAAAAAACGACTACATGATCAACCTGAAATCGGAATTGGAAATCAGGACCCTCCACGAAAAAATTGATCATTTTGTAATGGATCAGCAACAAGAGCTATTAGATATTCAAAAAGCACAAATAGAGATGTTGACGGATATACTAAAACATGTTAATAAAAGCGGTCAATAAATATGAACTCTTCTGACATATCGACCATCCGCCTCCAAAATCAGCAAATTTCAGCAACCAACTTTAAAACGGTCAAGGAACTGGTTAACTGGATGGGTGCCATGCAGGCACAGGATTACAATCAGGCCAAATGGGCCATTGGTGTACGTTTGCCACATTTGACTGAGACACAAATTGAATTGGCATTTAATCAAGGTAAAATATTTCGTACCCATTTAATGCGCCCTACCTGGCATTTCGTTTCGGCTGATGATATTTATTGGCTGTTGGAACTTACTGCAAAACAAATTAAATCGACTACCAAATCAAGGCATCGTGATTTGGGGCTTACAGAAAGTGACCTTAAAAAAAGTAAGGACGTTCTGGTAAAATCGCTGGAAGGAAACCGGGCTCTCACCCGTGAAGAGCTAAGCGATCAACTCAATCGGGCCGGAATAAACACTTTCGAGCAACGATTGCCACACATCCTGATGGAGGCCGAAATCGATGGGATCATATGCAGTGGGGGCATTTCAGGAAAAAATCAAACCTACGCGTTACTGGCAGAAAGGGTTCCTGTTAAGAAAACTTTACCAAAAGACGAAGCATTGGCGCTGCTAGCTAAAAAGTACTTTACCAGTCATGGACCTGCCACATTGCCCGATTTTATCTGGTGGTCGGGTTTACCAGTTTCCGATGCCCGGAAAGCACTGGAAATGAATAAAGCAGCTTTGATTTCAGGAACCATTGGCACTGACACTTATTGGTTTTCCGATTCGGTCGACAGACCTTCTTCCCTACCCGACTCCGTTTATCTGTTGCCTGCTTTCGACGAATACCTGATCAGCTACAAAAACCGAAGCTCGGCTATTACTCTGGAAAATCACACCAAAGCCATTTCTAACAATGGAATTTTCAGGCCGGTCATTGTTGTCAACGGTCAGATCAGCGGATTGTGGAAACGGACCGTCAAAAAAGACACCGTTTTGATTGAGCTTGACCATTTCAGGCCACACAGCAAAAAAGAAATGCAGTTAATCGAAAAGGCTGCCAGATCGTTCGGAAATTTTTCAGGAAAGAACGTGGAAGTAAAATTTCTGGAATCAAATTAATCGCCATGGCAAATAATTAAAGATTCAAGCCATATGCAATTTATGCCTTGGGTTATAATAAAACATATTGATGGCTTCAGAAAGAGTTGCAAGTTCAAAACCCACCACGTTTGCAACGAGGGATAGAGACTGAAAGAGGTAGGAAACTAGCTTTAAATCATCCCTTTTAAATACCTTCCGGTATAGCTTTCCTTGCAGTTGACCAATTCTTCCGGCGTGCCTTCGAACAATACTTCTCCGCCGTTCTTGCCGCCCTCGGGTCCCATATCAATAATCCAGTCGGCATACCGGATGATGTCGAGGTTGTGTTCGATGATGATGACCGTGTTGTTGTGCTCAACCAGTCGCTTAACAATCTGGTAAAAGTTGTCGATATCCGACATGTGCAGCCCGGTTGTGGGCTCGTCCATAATATAGATGTTGCCTTCCCTGCCTAGCTCCGTGGCAATTTTCAGGCGTTGCGATTCGCCTCCCGAAAGCGAGCTGAGCGTTTGTCCAAGTTTCAGGTAGCCAAGTCCTACTTCCCGCAATATTTTCAGGTGTTTGTTGATCTTCGGGACCTTAAAAAATTCATTGGCCTGATTCACGGTCATATTCAGCACATCGGCAATATTTTGTCCGCGGTAAAGCAATTCCAGCACATCGGCATGATAGCGTTTCCCATCGCACTCGTCGCAAACGGTTTTCACTGCATCCAGGAAGTGTAACTCAAAACTGAGCATTCCTTGTCCGTTGCACTTGGTGCAGGCCCCTTTCGAGTTGAAACTGAACAGCGACGCCTCGCTTTGGGTTGCGGCAGCAAACTCCTTCCGGATCAGGTCGAAAATCCCGGTAAAGGTAGCCGGATTTGCCCGCGATGATTTTCCGATAGGCGACTGATCAATAACAATCGCTTCAGGATGTTGCTTCACAAAACATTCGTGAATAAGGCTACTCTTACCACTTCCGGCTACTCCGGTTATGCAGGTTAGTACTGCTTTCGGAATTTTCACCGAAACATCGCGCAGGTTGTGTTCCACGGCATGTTCGATCCGGAAAAATTCCCGGGCCTGTTTACGCCTGAAAATCGGATTTATACTCTTGTACAGGTATTTACCGGTTAAACTGTCGGTGAACCTTAATCCTTCGGGTTCACCGCCATAAACCAGCTCACCGCCAAACTTTCCGGCTTTAGGGCCAATGTCGACGATCCACTCAGCCGCCCGGATTATATCAGGATCGTGCTCAACCACGAAAACACTGTTCCCTTTATCGCGCAAACGGGCCAGGATTGACAACAGCTTTTCGGTATCGCGTGGGTGGAGGCCAATAGACGGTTCGTCGAGTACATAAAGCATATCTACCAGGTTACAATCGAGTTGTTTAGCCATTTTTACTCGTTGCGATTCACCTCCCGACAGGGTTGCTACCGGACGGTCGAGTGACAGGTAACCCACTCCGATTTCGATGAGCTGTTCGAGCAGAAAGCGTGTTTTCCGCAGGATCGGGCGAGAAATTTCGTCGTCGATATCCGCCAGAAAATCCAGCACATCGGTCAATTCCATGCTGCACAACTGATCGATAGAAACACCTTTCAGAGTAACCGACCGGGCCCGTTCGTTCAGGCGCGTCCCGTTGCAATAGGCACATACCGTATAAATAAGGTATTTGGAATAGGCATTTTTCTCGTCATCAGGAGCTTCGTCTTCGGCTTTTCCTGCTGCGGCCATCTCCAATTTCCGGGCTATTCCTTCGAAATTCTTACTGTACGCCAGCTTTTCCTTCGAATGGGTAATTGGGAAAGGTTCGGCATATAAAAGTTTATCCAGTTCTTCTTCCGAATAATCGTTAAGCTTTTTATCGACATCAAAAATTCCGATAGAAACAAACTCTCTCCAGTAAAATCCACCGATTTTAAAAAATGGATGGGTAATGGCTCCTTCCCGAATCGATTTTTCTTTGTCGAGAAACCGGTCGAGATCAATCTTTACGCGCTTGCCCAACCCATGACAATGCGGACACATCCCTTCGGGATGATTGAACGAGAAATAGAATGACGGTCCGGTAAACGGTTTTCCCAAACGTGAATACAACAAACGCAGGTAGGTATTAATTTCGGTGGCGGTGCCAACCGTGCTGCGTAAATTATTGCCCATCCGTTTCTGATCAATCACAATGGCGGTGGAGAGGTTCAGAATATCGTCGACATCAGGGCGCGAAAGCTTGGGCATCCGAGTCCGTGCAAAGGTAGAGAACGTCTCGACCAACTGGCGTTGCGCCTCGGTGTAGATGGTATCGAACAATAACGATGATTTACCAGACCCCGACACCCCGGTAAAAACGACCAGCTTGTGTTTGGGAATTTCTACCGAGATGTTTTTCAGATTGTTGGTGTGTGCATTTTGCACATAGATATATTCTTTATTCATGGCTTGTGTGATAAAAGTGCGGCAAAATTCGGTTTTCTGCCAATAACGGAATTGTAAAAAAGCGACAAAATAGTTATTCTTCACCAACCTCTCGTTTGATAAAACTCCAACACTTCAATTGCCCGTTTTGTAATGTATTCGTTGGGTTTATTTTCAGCTCCAACACTTGTAACCATATTGCTGATTTTCTTCTCCAGGTTCCAATTTTCCTCGGGTTGCTGTTTCGATCTCAACAATTCCAACGCAGGGCCGATGTTTGGGGAACAAACATTTTCGCGTTTCAATAACCATAAAATCTCCAAAAAATTGCTCCGGTACATACACGGAACCCCAAGCTTATCAATGTCACTGGACAAAAACCGTTTTTCGTGGCGCGAACTGAAACATACCTTGTGGAGCAAAACAAATTCGATGCACCGGTCGAGCAGTTCTTGGGAGGTCTCATTTCTTTTTTCCTTCGGAACAAACGAAAGGCCCTTCAACAATTTCACAACGCCCCAATAACAGGTATGCTTGCCGAAACAACTGGTGTTACTACAGTACTGGTTTTTAGGTGGCTGGTAGGCTCCATCGTCGAACCGCTGAAATTCACTAAAAAAATTGACGGCAGAAACACTTTTTTCTGAAAGTGAACGATTGAACCAGGCATCGAGGTAAAGCATGTTGCCGTTCAAACAAGGAATAGGGAAATGATCTTTCCCCAGCGAATAAATGCCGTGATTGGGATCATAAAAATGCTCCTGAATGATTTGCAAGGGCTTCCTGACCCGCTCATCGTCAGGGTTATGTTGTAAGTCGGCCAGTAAAACCAATGTCCAGAGGGTTGATTTAAACGTTGGCGAATAGTGCAAACACACCGGATAATTTCGGTTATTTTCTTCCAGCATTCATTTGAACCCTGCGATGCAAATATGGTTTCTATAATTTTCTGGTGTTGGCTCATTGTCTGTTTCTTTCCTCAAATTTACAGAATGAAAGTGACAACCCTATGTCAGCAGGGATGGATTTTATTCGACCGGGATGTAGAAAGGGAGCCAAAATAGGATCAAAATCTACCCGCCGACCTTGATGGCTAATTGCTCGCAGAACTGGTTAACCTACGACATTGCCCTTCCAGTAGTATCCATGTAATTTCGGTTTACATCATTTCGGTGATCAACAAAAAAATAGAATCTAAGACTATCTATTTCAGATTATTCATTTTAGATAGTGGTATATTATCCATAAATACAAATACTTACATCAAAAAATTAAGAAAAATCATCCACCAATCCGCTTATAAAAACTTTCTCGATAACTTTCGCTCACAGGCAGCAGTTCCGAACCTATTTTAACCCGGTGCTTTTCGATGGACTCAATTTTGGAGATGGCAACCATGTACGATTTATGGATACGTGCAAAAGCTGTGGCTGGTAGCTGCTCCTCAAATGAACCAAATGTTAGCTGGGTGATTATTTTGCAGCATGTAGTGACTATACAGCGGTAATCGCGCATTCCTTCGATAAAAAGAATATCGGTAAGCATTACTTTCACCAGCCGGTAATCGGTTTTTACGAAGATAAAATCGGCAGATGGTGCGCCTGCTTTTTCTTCCAGCCTTTTGATGGCCAAATTAACCGCACGCGCAAACCGCTCAAAGGAATAAGGTTTCAGGATATAATCTGTTACTTCCAATTCGTAACCTTTCAGGGCATATTCGCTGTACGCTGTGGTGAAAATTACCTGCGGTTTTTCGGGCAAAGCAGCCAGTAGGTCGAGCCCGGTGAGGTATTCCATCTGGATGTCGAGGAACAGGATGTCAACCGGATGACTGGCCAGAAAAGTCAGTGCATCGCGGGCATTACCAAAACTGGCTTCCAGTTTCAACTGCGGTATTTGCTCCACAAAACCACCAATTTTATCAAGGGCAAGTGGCTCATCATCAACAGTAATACAGCGATAGATCATGGTCTCAGTTTTAATTCCGCAAAAAAATCGTTTCCAATTATCTCCGTGTTCAGCGAATATCGTCCCGGATAGAGCAATTCGAGCCGCCGTTTCAAATTTGATAAACCAATCCCTCCCCGCCCGGATTGCGACTTTTCGTTCGGCACAAATCTATTCCGGCTTGTCCAATAAACCTCATCGGTAGAGCAAATTAGTTGAAAGTCAATCATGGGCAATTCGCTCGTGCTTACCGCATATTTAAAAGCATTCTCGATAAAAGGCAAAAACAGCAAAGGTGCAATCTGGATTTCTGGAAGTATTTCGGGCTTCGTAAACCGGATGGCTTCGGGGTTGGCAAAACGCATCGCCTGCAACCGAACAACACGCTGATAATGTTCAACTTCGCTAACAATTGACACTTGTGGCTTTCTGGCTTCGTAAAGCATGTAGCGCATAATTTCCGACAAGGTGATGAGCGATTCGGAGGCTCTTTGTGGCTGTCGAAAAATCAGGGCATCGATATTATTCAGCGTGTTAAACAGAAAATGTGGATTTAACTGGGCATTTAGCACGTCCAACTCGTTGCGGATGATCATTTTTTCTATTTCTTGTTTGCGCTGAATGTCGTCGAACCAGCCGATGAACCCGCGCAAAAGGCTACCGGTATTGCCGATTATGAAAGTGCCGACAATAGGGGGGATGATACTGCGCATCTCATTCAGTACCGGAAATTCGAACAAAAGATTAAAGAAGAAAAACATAACTAACGACAACCCGATAGAAACAGCCACAGAATAAATGAAATATCGGATGTATTCCTGTCGCTCTATAAACTGGTAAAAGAGGAAATAAAACAAGTAAAACTGGATAACGGCCCACAACGAGTTGTATAGGTATATGTCCAAATGCCCCAACACAAAATCGAATCCTTTGGCAAATTGAAAACTCACCAACCCTGAAAACAGGAAAAACACCATCCAGTAAAACAGGTGCAAAATTATTTTGATGATGCGGTTCATTCCTGATTCTTTGGTTTTATTTGGTTAAAGCTAGCAATGCTTCCTCTGGTGTTGCTACAAAGTTGATTCTTCCAACTTTATTACTTTCAAAAATAAAATCTTTCAGGCTTTTTCCCGAATATTTGGAGAAATCTCCTACAATTGCCAAATAGGCATTGTAAGTAGAAAACTTCTGAAGTATTTCTCCGGCAACCCCGGTTTTCAAATCAAAAAAATCAGGATGCAGATTTTCAGCACCGACAATCAATCCATCCGCCCCCAAATATCTGGATTCCATCATAATGTCAAGTGCATCCTGCTGATCCTTGATTTCAACCTGTTCTGAAATTAGTTGAGCAACACAACGTTTGCCTGAATTTAAAATCTGTATTTCCATACTACACAAAAGTTGGTTTTTCTTGGCAGGTTTCAAAATAATTATTGGTCAATGGCCTATTTGGTTGCCGAAATGACGGAATGCCGGTAACGCAGCATGGCAACTGCCATTGCAAAAACCCCTACCCCAAGCGAAATATATCCAAACGGATTGAAACTCATGGCAATGGGAGCCCCAATTCCCAATAAAAGCATAAAAGTAGCAGAAATCAGGTAGATGTTGTGTGCTGCATTCGTTTTTTGGATGAAACCCACCGTTGACAATAACATTCCGCCACCAGCAAGCAAACAACCCAAGCCTGCCGCAACATACATAAAAAGGATAATCCCGCGCCACATTGCATCGAACTGGGCTACGTCGTGAATTACAAAAAAGGTATTTGTTGTATGGATCACACCAAGTGAAAAAGCAATCCAACCAGCGATTCTCGAAAGTTTTATCAATTGTGAAGGCATAATCTTTAATTTACCATTTAAATATTTACTATTTACGATTAACTGCTGATAGTATGTTATTTGCTATTTATCAAAGCCGCTTAAGCATTGTGCGGACGATCAGTCCGTGAAATATGCGGATAACAGCAAAGTAGATTTTCCCACCCCAGTTGTTAAACCGGACGACAGTTGTAAGAAATACCTGGGCATTTTCATTCCCGGCAACTTTTAATACCGAAAGGCGAAAATACAGGTGCTTGTCGTTCATACCCATAATTATCTCATTGTCGTTGCTAAAAAGGATCGGGGCAAAATCAAACTCAGAACTGGAACTCAATTGTTCTTTTCTAATTTCATCTTCAGTTTTTAAACCGAATGGCCGAACAACAAAATCCCTTAATTGCATCAGATAACCTACCCAGGCCGGGCCTTTCAGTATTTTATGTGTGATTTCCGTTACTGTTTCGGTTGTTCTCATGTCAATCCTATACGAATCAAAATAATCGACACGAATCATATCCGAGAAAATCATCGTGTTTTCAGGATATGTTTTGAGTTTAAAAACTTTGTTCATTTTATCTGGTTTTTAAGATATTGTCATTGTGCTTTATGGCTATTGTTTTTCGCCAACTGGCAATCATCATATAAATGACATGAGGTAACATAAACACGGTCATCCCGCCAAAAGGTATCATATAAACACCTATTAAAATTATGCCAAAATATATCCTGATAAAGGATTTCGGAATTGTTATCTTTTGCCTTTCCATCGAATCCAGAAGCACCCCAAGCGGAAAGAGGGCGAGCCCAAAGTACAGGCACCAGAAGGCAGCGAAAGTCTCGTAGTTTATAGCGTCTTCCATAAATCCACCATTAATACTGAAGAAAAAACGGCGGGCAAAAACTTCGAATTGATTGAAGTAAACAACGGGAGTCAATAAAGTATGAATCGCACCAATAAGAATGATAACCTTCCCATTTGTAATTTTCATATACTTCTGAATTTTATGGATTATACTTTAGCTATATCTAACTTTTGCTGCATTTTTCTGTCTTTCAGGCAATTGCCAACCACCATATAAACGGCGTGGGGCAGCATAATGTAAGTCATTCCCGATGCCGGGATCATGTAAGCGCCAACAAGTACCACGATTAAATAGGATATGGTAAAACTATGGGGCAACACCTTGTATTTCTTCTCGATGGCATGTACCAGCAGTCCGAGGGGGATAATCAGAATTCCGAAGTAAAAGAACCAGAAGGCTGCAAAGGTTTCGAAATTTGTTTTGCCAACCGCTGCCGGTAATTCGTTCAGCCCACCACTTATCCTGAAAAAATGGGATTTGGAGAAGTTCAAAAACTGGGTGCCACAGCCATCTGCAGTTACAACAAGCTTGGTATGCAGCAATCCTATGATTATTAACAAAATACCATTTGTAATCTTATTCAAAATCTTCCTCATATTGCCACTTCTTTAGTAGGTTTTGATAAGGCGGCCAGCAGGTAGCAAACGGCAGGCATCAGGCACAGCAGCACTGCAACGATGGATTCAGGCACTACAAATCCGAAGATGGTAAATTCGGCCACGATGCGGATCAGGTAAAACGAAGCGAAGAATAGCAAGATACTTCGTCCGGCAGTGGTTTGATGCAACTGTTTAGGTAACAAGAACGACGCGCTGGTCGCGTAAATCAGGAATAAAATCACAACCAGGTTCAGGGTTAGTAAGATCGACCTATCTTCGTGACTCATTACCTGCAAAGTGCTTTTCCATTTTAAGAGCCAGTAAAACCCGATGTGCAGCATCAGGAAAAGACCGGAGAAAATACCTCCGACCCTGATCAGTTTGCTTGATGTTTCTGTTTTCATTTTCATTGACTTTAAGGCTTTTGTATTGGCAAAGGTGAACCAACCATGTTAAGCCTGAAAATAAAATCTGCAACCGCCGAAAAAAAACCTGCAACTTGCCCTGTCATTCCATTGACTCCCAAAAAGTCAACTACGATCATGTGAATTCGTTCTAAACAATGCCAGCAAATAGTTCTACACACATACATAGGCAAGCATTCATACCACAAACCATTTCGAATCCTATATATTTGATTCAAAAAACAGGTAGCCAATGAACAATTATTGATAAATTTGAATCGAAAATCAAGTCAAACAAATCATGCCCGATAAAACATTATTATATCCGCGCAAAAACGATAAAACTATCGTTTACCTGAAAAACATGGTAAAGAATCCATTCATCGAAATTGGCGATTATACTTTTTACCACGATTTTGAAAGTCCTTTGGATTTTGAGCGAAAATGCGTGCTTTACCACTATCCCTATGTGAATAACGACCGTTTAAAAATCGGCGAGTTCTGTTCGATTGCCAACGGAACCAGATTTTTGTTCAACGGCGCCAATCACCGGCTCGACACATTAACCACTTACCCATTCCCCGTAGAAGTGGTGGGACTGGAGTGAAGAAAAGATCAAAGAATATCTGAACGGAATCATTTACAACAGCAACCAACTGCTCTGATTAAGGGTACTACCGCGTTGATTTTTTTTGAAAATTTTATGTTATTTTCAAATCCATATCTGGAAATTGAGCAATATTCCATATTTTTGTCTCCGGAAACAAAATAAGCCAAAACAATTAAAACGGAAATCAACCATGTTCACAAACTACGACCTTTCACATTCGCTCGTACATTAAATTGTAACGAGTTAGCTATTCAGGACTGATTATCCCGAATTTGATCTTCCTTCCGTAAAGGGTTCAGGTGTGTCTGAAACCTTTTAAGTTTCTCTTCCTTACACTGATTGGCTGACTGGTCGAAGGAAAGAATCCAACATCTTCGTATCAAATTGTTTGTTTTCGCCGGAAAACATTCAATCGGATGATTGTGATCGTTGCTTGCAAATCTGAATGGAGCGTCAGGTTCGCTCACTTTAACTTATTGTCTATTGATATTTATGACTTTACTTCAAAAATACTTTAAGGATTACCATCAACCAGGTGGTATAAAGGAATTGCTGGTATTGGCAGTTCCCATGATTATTTCAACGGCCTGCGACGGCATTATGACTTTGACCGACCGCCTCTTTCTGGCCCGCATTGGTCCCGAACAAATGAATGCGGCGTTGGGCGGCGGTGTTACCATGCAAATGCTCATGTTCTTTTTCGTTGGGTTAACTGGCTACTCAACTGCGCTGGTTGCCCAATATTTTGGTGCCGGAGAAAAACCCAAGGCAACAATTGCTGCATTTCAGGCCATACTGGTCACCTTGCTGGCGTGGCCAATCATCCTTCTGGTGAAGCCTCTGGCCATCGAATATTTCCATTTCATGAAAATTCCAAAATCGCAAATCGTTTTCCAAATTGATTACCTCAACATTCTGGCATGGGGTGGGCTTTTCGGGATGTTGCGATACACGCTGAGCTGTTATTTCTCCGGAATTGGAAAAACAAAAATTGTAATGGTTGCCACAATAGTTGCCATGGTGGTGAATGTGATACTTGATTACATCCTGGTTTTCGGGAAATTTGGGTTCCCGGCGATGAGCGTGAAAGGAGCCGCACTAGCTACAGTCATCGGCGCTTTCTGTGCTATGGTCATACTGTTTGTAGCTTATCTGAATCACACCAACCGTGTCGATTTTGCAGTGATGAAATCGTTTCGTTTCAACTGGACAATCATGAAAAAACTATTGTACTATGGATCGCCGGCAGGTCTGGAAATGTTCATGAATTTCACAGCTTTCTCAACTATGGTTGCCATTTTTCATTCTCAGGGCGATGTGGTCGCAACAGCGAGTACAATCATGTTCAATTGGGATCTGGTTTCATTTATCCCGTTGCTGGGTATCGAAATTGCGATAACCAGCCTGGCCGGAAGATATATGGGGGCTGGCAATCCGGAATTGGCGCACCGTTCGGCTATATCGGCAGTAAAAACCGGCATCTTTTATTCGGTTGTTATCCTGGCGCTTTTCATTTTCATCCCTGAAACATTGGTGCGCGTATTTCACCCGGAAACACCGTCCAGGATTTTTGAAGATGCTGTACCTATTGCAGTTGCCATGATCCGAATTGCAGCGTTGTATGTACTGGTTGAAGCCGTGCTGGTTGCCCTTGTTGGCACTTTGCGCGGGGCTGGCGACACGTATTTTACCATGATTGCATCGGTTGCGGCACATTGGTCGTTCGTTCCAATTTTATACCTGTCGCTAAATGTGTTCAAACTTTCTGTGACATTTAGTTGGTTCCTACTAATCCTGTTTTTCCTGTTATTCTGCACTGTACTAATTTTCAGGTTCCGCAGCGGAAAGTGGAAAAAACTGAGGGTGATACATTCCTAACGAATAAACTATCGAGGGTTTCACTTGAAGTGAAACCCTCGATAGTAAAATTCTCGCATATTTCTCTTAGCGCAACTCTCCCCGTTCAAACTTTTCGATCATTTCACCAGCGATGCTGATATTCTTCGGATGGTTCGGCAGGGTTACCCGTGTGAACCACGCAGCGGCGGTTATTTCTTTTTCGTCGATGCAGATGGGCTGGTTTTCGTCAGCCTCGGCAATAAAGCCAATCATCATCGAACCGGAAAGCGCCCAGGGCTGACTTTTGTAATACCGGATGTTCCACACATCCAGGCCGACTTCTTCCTTGACCTCGCGTTTGACGGTTTCTTCCAATGTTTCGCCCACATCCACATAACCGGCAACCAGTGAATACCAGCCACCAACAAAATTCGAATTGCGGGCCAGCAAAATCTTATCGTTACTGACGATGGCCACAATAATTGCCGGTGAAATTTTTGGATAAACCACCGTGTTGCAGGCCAGGCAAACCACTGCCCGCTCGTCGTCCTTGTGATGCGTTTTCGAACCGCATTTTCCACAAAATTTATTTTGAAGATACCAGTTTTTCAAATGGAGCCCGACAATGCTAATCCAGCCAATTTCACGCTGTGTTGTGGTGCGGAAAAAGCTAATTTCCCGGCAGGCAAATTGCGATTCATTAACCTTCAGGCTGTCCCAAACCAAAAAGCAAGGCACATCATTCAAGCTGAACAAAAAAACATGTCCTGTTTCAGCCGAAATCTCCGGAAAATCCTTTTTCTGCGGAATGGCCAATTCATCGCCTTTGGTTTTGAGCAAAATGGTATTTCCCTGATAATGCAAGATGTAATCATCGTCTTGTGGCATACGGTTGGCCAAATACAGGTTGCTGAAACGGTGCGGATAAATGTCTTGAATCATGGAGTTTACAAATTAAATTCAACGACAGGATTCTATTTTACTTCCGTTAACTTTTCAACCAGCCAGTTCCGGAGTTTTTCGTTTTCTTCTGGATAAGTCCAGTGGCCTGTTTCTTCAAAGATAACCAGGCTTTTAGGTGCCTGAATCACGTTATAGGCCGAATACATGGAAGTTGGCGGGCAAGTCACATCATTGTAACCCCACGAATAATAACCGGGAGCCTTTACCTTACGGGCAAAGTTTACCACATCGTAATATTTCGAAGTTTCGATTTTGTCTTTTTTTGCATTGAAAGCTTTATTGGCATCGTTAAACATGTGAGGCCAACCTCCTGCCCTTCCATACAGATAACCAGTCATATCGCAAAGCGCCGGATAAAAAGCCGCCAGGTATTTAATGCGCGAATCCAGGCCGGCAGTTACAATCGACAGCGCACCGCCTTGACTTCCACCAGTAACGCCCAGATTGATCCCGTCAAATTCAGGCAACGAACACAGAAAATCGTTGGCCCTGACACAGCCCAGATACACGCGCTTGTAGTAATAGCGATCGCGGTCATCGAGGTTATAATTCCAATAGCCATCAAGGTTCGATTTGCTCATATCCACATATACCTGAGGATCCAAAGTGACCGGAATGCCATGAATTCCTATTTCAAAAGTGATTATCCCTTTTTCCGCCAGTGCAACATCGCCGGCATAACCGCGAACGCCAGCTCCGGGAACTTTCAGGACTGCCGGATATTTGCCTGCTTTTTTAGGCCTGCACAGAATTCCATACAAACGAGTTCCTACACGGTAATTTTGAATGTTCACATGGTAAACATTCACTTTTTCGGTGCAACGATCTGCCAATAAAGTCATTTTTGCATCCATTGGCACCGTGGAAGCTTCGGCTTTTGCATTGTCCCAGAACTGCACAAAATCGGCCGGCAATTCGGTTATCGGTTTAATTTGTTCTGGAGAATAAGCTGCTGTAGCCAGGTTTTCGTAGCGAACGCCATCAACTACAACCGACACTTTGCAACGCAAAAAACCAGGTTCCTTCATTGTACCTCCGTCAATTTTAAACTGACCGTCTTTTGAAACAACGGAATCGCGTTTGGTTGGGGTCATCATTTCAGCACCAAACTCGTACTTTATTTTTACATTCTGAAGAAGTTCGCTGTTTTTCATTACGGTTACCTGAAAATTAGCTTTTTCTCCAGGTTTATAAACCCAATTGGTATGATCAGGGGTAACTACAACTTTCACAAGCTTTTCGACTGGCTGAGCTGAAACAAAGAAGAAACTCAGCAAGAAACTGAGCAAAAAGAATGTTTTTAGGTTTTTAAGTATCATGATTTGTTATTTTAGTTCCTTCAAAAGTAAGTCTTTTATGAAAACAGAGACACAAAAAATCTCTCCAATGAACATAGAATTTTATTCATTAGAGAGATTCTTAACTTATCAAATACCCAGTTCCTAACCTACCTGATTTACTTGCTCAGTTTCCAAACTTCGCTTCCGGCCAACAGGAAACAGCCGAGGCCGTAATCTTCAAAGTCGGGTTTGCTGTCGTAGGTTACAGGTTGGCCATCTGATGGCTGTTTGCCGGTTCCCTGAACAAAACCCAATCCACCATTTGGCTGAACAGCTTCGGTAGCAATCGCATTCCATGCTTTGGTAATAGCTGGTAAATATTTTTTCTCTTTCAACAGGCCATTGTTAATTCCCCAGGCCATTCCATATACAAACAAAGCCGTTCCTGAAGTTTCTTTTCCGCCGAAATTAGTCGGATCGTGCAAACTGGCACTCCAGAAACCATCCTCACGCTGAATAGGCAACAATGCTTTCATCATTTCCAGGTACGTTTTCTTGTATTCCTTGTAATGCGGATCTTTCGGGGCAATTTCCATCACGCGTAACAACGCGGCTACTACCCAACCGTTTCCACGCGACCAGTAGCAATCTTCGCCATTAGGTTCTTTATAAGGAGGGCGAAAATCTTTGTCGCGCCACCATAAACCATCGGCAGTATTATAAAAACCCTGACGAACTTTCGAATCCATGTACATCTGGTACATCCGTTCCGAATATTTCTGGTCTCCGGTGATTACTCCAAGTTTGGCATAAACCGGCATAGCCATTTGCAGGGCATCAATCCAAGTCCAATCGTCAATCTTGTCCGAAGCAATCATCAGGTCAATCGATTCCTTCAGGTCTTTAATCATTTCCGGTTTCTTCTCCATCTCGTACAAATCCAGGTAAGTTTGACCGCAGCAATGGTTGTCGGCATTGCGGGTTTTCACACCACCATTCAATCCCCATTTGTGGGCATTACCCCACGACACTGCATAATCGTAATACGTTTTATCCGGATTGACTGAATACAGCGCCATCAGCCCTTCGTAGTAAACCGCGCGCGTCCAGATGTTGCTCTGACGTTCTTTGTTGGTGATGATGGTTTTCCCGGTATCGGGCCATTTATTCATAAAATAGGCGTTGGCAAGCACCATTTTGTCCATTATTTCTTTCTTCGCCGGAAGCTTTTGAGCCTGAGTAGCGTTTGCCATTAAAAACAATACTGTCAGTAGAAGTGTAAAATTTGATTTCATAAGATATATATTTAATAGTAATAGCAACAATATTCGGTTCATTTTATACATTGACATTCACGGGGTGACTCGAAGTCACTCCGTAAATAAGTTATCTCTTCACTTCAAAAACAAAGGCTGACGAAGTCATATATTTTCCGTCCTGAGTGGCCACAAACAAATGTGTTGGATGCCCTTTTTGCATCAGGATTTGTGGACACTCGAAACGGCCATATTTCTAGTTTTGCTTTGAATTTGACCCTCACCTGTGGCACAAAAGCGTTTTCGCTTTGAACATTATTTACAGATACGCCTTTTTTCTTTTCTTATCTCCTGTCTGTTGCCTAAAGGCAAACGGCAAGGATAATTTGCATCTATCATTAGGACAATATTATTTGTTGTCGGCTTTATCGCGAATTTGATCTCTAAAATAAAGACGACATTAACCTTTACTACCCTAAGCCTCTCTCTCTCGGGGAGAGGTTGGAGAGGGGCTTTTTCACTAAAAATCTTTTGTCAAACCTTCCCACTTCACATCCCACTTCCCATCTTTCGGAAAGCCGGGATTTTCGACGGTGCAGCCATCCCATCCGGCGCACATCAACGAAATGGTTTTCAGGAAACCACCGTTGCCCGGCAAATAAATGCGCAATCGCTGACTTTGGTAATTGTGCCCGGTTTTCAGGTAGGTGTTTTTCTGAACGTTTTTCAGCAAAGCTTCCAGCGCAATTTCGGGCTCGTTCAGTCGGGTGGCGCACATGGCAACCATTGGGTAATCCCAGCCCCAGGTGGTAGGCCAATCCCAGTTACTCATTACTTTTTTCAAAGTATTGTGCATCACTTCAGGATCAACTTTATCCCACATCGGAAGCATTCCAACCGTACCTGTCACCATCGGATGATCGGTAATGGCTTTGGGATTGGTGTACGAATCGGACGCTTTGGCAATTCCGAGGTACAAACCGTTTTCCTGATCAGGCGCCGGCAATCCGTCAATTACTTCGCTCCAATGCGCATCAGCAGGCTGGTTTAAACGTTTATGCCATTCCTGCGCAATGCCTAAAGCCCAGTGCCAATAAGCCAATTCGAACGGTGGATTCATTGTCGTCTCGCGCTTCCAGTGTTCCTGTGCCGGAATGAGCGGTGGCAGCAGATTGTAAACTTTTCCGGTTGAATCGGGCACGGCAAAATCAGCCATAAAATCGGCAGTAGCAAAAATCAGGTCTTTGTATTTGTTCAGAATTTCGGGCGATGGATTGCTACGGTACAACTGCTCGGCCATATAAATAATATGCGGCTGCTGCCAAATCAAATAACTGCCCACACCCGACGGACTATTCTGCCCTTCAGGACCAACCATTTTTGGCCAGCGAACACCTTTGAATCCTTGCAATTGTGCCGTTTCGAGGGCTTTTTTATAGATCGTGTGATACCATCCCAATTGCTTGTCAAGCACTTCGGGATGGCCCCAATTGGCGAAATGTGCCGAGTGCCACCAGTGCATTTCGAGGTGTGCCTTGCCATACCAACTGTTGTAAACCAACCCGGTTTCCTGTGGCGGTAACGATCCTGAATTATTGATTTTGGTGAGGTATTGTGACAATACGAAACGGCGTTCCAGCTCTTTAGCACGAGGATCGGTACAAGCCGAGAAGTCAACAGCACCGCTGGTTTCCCAGAAGTTCTTCCAACTTTCGAGGTTGTTCTTTTCAGTTTCGGCAAATGTTGGAAGTGCCTCTGGTTTTTCTTCAGGAGAAAATAAACAACTGAATGAAATAGTGCCGGATTTGCCGGAAAGCACAAAATGATGCTTTTCGGTTTCTTCCAGACTGGCTGCTTCTTCCCACTGAAGTTTTACCTGATAATGATCGTTATCCAAGGTGCGGTGTATTTTTGCAGAGTTATCGTTCAGCTTTTCGAGCTTCGACACATGCTTGTCAACCGAAGCAAAATCGTAGCCCGAATGCGTGTTAACAGGCACGGCATAAGAGAAAATCCACTCCACTTTCAGCTGTCCTTTTTCAATCAGTGGCGAACTAATTTTTGCCGAAACCATATCTTTTTGCTGATGGCAGAAGATCTCCACTTTTACAGGCTGTCCTTCAACTGAAAACTCGCTGCTAATGCGGCCTTCCCATAAATTTAGCAACTGTTTTGGGTTTTGAATATCGGCCAGTTTCACTTCAGTATCATCAGCCTTTTTCAGGAGTAACCGAATAACTCCCAATTGCAAACGTTGTGGATTTTCACGAAAATAATTAGTAGCCTCTGCATCTTTTCCGGCTTTCGCATTCTGACTCAAATAGGGAACTTTTCGTCCACGATAGTCCGAGTAAGCAGCACTTTGCATGACATTGAAATTTTCGGTATTCGGAAACGTATGCCAGCCCCAATTCGACTGAGTGCCGAGTGTCACACCATTTTCGTACTCTTTGTAAAAAGTTTGAAGTCCGGTGACATCGGCAGTGAAGGCAAATTCGCCGTTTCCTACCGAAAGACTGGCTAGGGTGTCGAGCTGCTCAACCACCACATTGTTACGGGTAACAAGAGCTAGCCGATCAATTTTAGAAGGCTTCTGCGTGGATTGGCAAGCCGTAAATGCCAAAGCAATCAGGAATAATTTTGTTTTTGAACCACATAAATTCATAGGGCACATCGATTTAGATTTGTTTTTCACTTTAACCACGACACATAATGAAAGTTATACACAAGATAAATTAGTTACCCCTGCCCTGAAATTGAAATTGCCATACAATTCAGTGTTTTTCGCGGTGTCGCATGTGTCATTTGTGGGTCGTTTTAGAATTTTACCGATTGAAGTGGCGTAAACGATACTGGTCCGATTAAACCTGATTCCTGTGGTTTCCAGCCAAGTGTGGTAAATAATCCGTCGGTACCGCGATTTTTGGCTTCTTTGGCCGGGAAATCGACATTATAGAAGATTTTATACGGTTGCCCTTTTCGTTCCATATCAGCCATACGATTGCCCATCAGGTTGGTCACCGAAATCTCAAGCGTATTTTCAGCCTTCAAATCAGCTTCCGGAATATCGACTGTAAACGGAGCGCTAATCAAGGTCACCAGCTCTTTGCCGTTCAGGCTGATTCGCGCACTGTGAGCCACTTTCCCTAAATCGAGCCGGTAAGTTTTAGCAGTTTCTGAAGGTTTTGCAAAGGTGGTTTTGTAAACCGCTGTACCTGAAAACGCCTTGTAGCCTGCACCTTCAATTTCAGTCCACGAACCTAATTTCGAAAGCTTTACAGATTGAGGGAGTTCAGGGCCACCGCTCACAAACGTCAAGATCCAATCAGAATTTAATGCGATTTTATCGCCTGAAGCTTTCATATAAGCATATTCCGGAGCATTTACCTTGCCCGGAAAAATCTGCACCAGACAACTTTCGCCTGGTTTTAACTGAAGATAGACTTCGCCAAAATTAGCGTCAGATTTGCTCAGCGCTTTGCCAAAAATTCCATTCATTGGATTGTACAAAACGGCCGATCCGATTCTAGTTTCAAGAGCTACCATGCCGTCGATAATTTCGGCACCGCGATTGGCGATGAAATAAGTTGTGTTAACGCCGTCAACCCGGCGGATACATTGCAGCCCGCGCTCGGCCATAATTTCGTGTCGGATTTTAGCCTGAACGAGCAATTCTGATAAGTTGCCAACCAAAATCTGGCCTTTGCCAACTTTAGCTTTCTGAACAGTGCTTCCAGCTTGCTTAACCAAATACAAAGATTTCTTCAAAGCCTGAAGTTTGACTTGTCTCTCGGCTAATTTCCCCAATCCGGGAACATCCAGCGGAAGTTCTTCCATTAAAACAGTGGCGCCTTCTTTAGCCAGAGCCATTACTTTTTCGAATGTTTCAAGTGGCATCAGTTTCACAGGAGGGAGCAAAACTGTTTGATAGTTTGTTCCGCCAGTCAATATTTTTCCTGATTTAGTTTCGAGTTGTGCAATCTGGCGATCGGAAATATAATCGAAAGCATATCCTTTCCCGAAAAGGTATTCGGCCGATTTGCGAACCGACGAACCCTTGGCTGCTCCATCGAAATGCAGCAACATCGATTTACCACGAACGGCATATTCGTCCGAAATCGGATAATAAAGCAGAATATCGTTATCGGGTTTTCCGGCCTGTAAAAACGATTGTGAACGGGCAATGTATGTATTTAAAGTTCCGAAGTCGTTCCAGAAGGTATTGGTTGGGCCAAAGTGAACAGCGGCATAAAACATCCAGCCCGGCCATGATGCATCTTGCGGCGAAAAGGTTGTACCGTGGTAAAAAACGTGATTGATTCCGGCAAGTAAAAACAAGTCAATCGCATGTTTCACATCCGAGAGCGAAGCTTCGAAATGATCTTTCAGCCAGGTTGCCGATTCGGACGAAGCCAGTTTCTTGCCCATGACATGAGCCACCGACGAAGCAGTTTTTACCTTCACAATATCTTCGCCTTCGGTTTCAGGAATATCGGCGGCAGCATACAAATCCAGAATATTGGCTGGTGCGCCATGCGCCTGATTGCGGATTATTTTTCCACCTTTTGCAGCCCAGTCGTGCCAGCGTTGTGTATATTTTTCGAGAATCAGATCGGAAATTGTTTCGCGGTAATCGCACAACACGCGCTGATTGTATTCCGGAGAGTCGTCGCCCAGCAAAGCTGGCAGGTATTCGCGAAGATCGTAACCACGTCGTTTCTGAAATTCGTCGAACAACAGGGGCGTAAAATTGGCTTCACCACGTGCATCGTCCACTTCATATGAATCATTAAAATAAGCGCGTAATCCGCTAATATCGTGACCCGTAAATGAAGTAGTAAAATGTCCTAAATAATTATCAATGGTTTTATCCGAAAAATGGTCGATTACATCGCCTTCGCCACCGGGACCGGCGCGTTCAACCATTTTGCCATGCCAGCCTTCAAAAACGGCAAATAATTTCCAGAGACCGGCGGGTGCAGTCCAGTTGAGTTTACCATCAGCATCAACTTTGGAGGTTAAATTTAAAATTTCACCTTTATTGGAATAGGCCATCAAAGCCTGAAGCGGCATTGATTTGGGGTAACGAACCTGTTCGATTGCCCAGTTTTGCAAACTGTCTTCGTTTGCGCTCACCGGATATTTCAATTGCGAAATACTTAGTTTTGGACGACTAATGGTGCGAAGCATGGGCTCCTGAACCATGGTCACTTTTTCCTGCAACTGGCCACCCTCTTTAATTAATGCATACGATTGCACTGCCATGTATTTGCAGGCATCTTCGGGCGTTACCCACAACCCTCCAAATGGCCAGCCCGAAGCCATCGCCAGATCGATACCCATATCGAGTTGTTTTCCTTCCTGGAGTGTGTATTCCAGGTTTTTCACCCATTCAGGAGAAAGAAATTTAACAAACCGGTTTTCGTAACCGTGCACTCCATAAATCGGAGTGATTTCCAATCCGCCCAGCCCGGCCTTTGAATAGGCTTCCATGGCGGCTTTCAGATTGGTTGGGTCAACAGCGCTTCCCATCCACCACCAACGGCTCCATGGTTTAGCTTCTTTTGTAATTTGCGGCCAACCGGCTTGCTGAACTGTTTTTTGTGCGGAGGCGCTTCCAAATGTGAATACCAGAACAATCAGTGCAGACGCCAGAATCAGTGAATATCTGCGGGTTTTATTCGTGTTCATATGCTTTTATATTATTGGTACAAATAGTTCTATTTCTCTATCTCGACGGCATAAATATCAGAATGTCCTTCGAAATTAGCACGAAAGATAATCCATTTCCCGTCAGGCGAAAAATGAACGTTTGGTTCAAGTTTATAATTGTGGTGTTTCATGTTTACAAGGCGTTCCGATTTGAAACGATCACCTTCAGGCCTGAACAGGTAAATCCACATACCATCTTCGGCTTTGGCCACTTGTCCGGGATCGCCACCGTCGCCGGCAAACAATTTCTGATCAGGAGAAACGGTAAAATGAATCGACCATTCGTTCCGGGTCATTTCGTATCTTTTTTCTTGTCCGGAAGCCAAATCAGAACCGCTCAGGAAAAAGGTAACGCTTCGTGGCATTTGCAGGTCGAACCAAATCCGCTTTCCATCGGGACTAAAAAATTCGTGCCCGGCAATTTCGCCATCAACGGTTCTCTTGTGCATCAGTTTCGGTTCTCCGCCATTTACATTTACAGTCCAGATGCGATCGACTTTGTGCCACGGCCCTTCATGACAAAACATCAGCAAATCGGGCTCGGTTGGCGAAAACTGGATGTGATTGAGCCAGGCATTTTCAGAATAAATTTGCTTCAGCGCTCCTCCTTTTGCTGGAATTGTGAAAAGCGTCCGACGAAGTTTCGCATCGTAAATACGGTTAAAAAAGTCGTGCTTCTCCGGAAAGTTTTTCAGGATCTCGGCTTCTTCTGCCGAATTTAGCGCTCCGCCCAACAAAGTTTCATCAGCATTTAAAGTGGTGATATGCCCACGAGCGTTCTCCGAAAAAACATAAATTAGCCGCGTTCGGTGGTTTTCGACACCCGTTGCAAAAACGCTGTCGCCACACTGGTAATACACTTCGCGCCCTTTCACCGAAACAATTTCTCCGGAAACTTCTTTTTTATTGGTAATCTGATCTGCATTTCCGGTTTTCAAATCAACCGAGAACAACTGCACATCGTCGTTTACTTTTCCAGAAAAAACCATTTTCTCATTGACCCCATTTATGGCTGGCAAAAACGGATTATTGTGAAAATAAAAGCTGCGATTATCGCCTTTGCGCGATGTCAGGTGAATGATTTTGTGTCCTGTATCCTTATCAATCCATTGGTTGGGCATGGGTGTAAGTGATCCTGTTTCGACTACAGGTGGCTTATCAGCTCTGGAAGCTGTTGCCAGGGAAAGAATAAATATTGAAAATATAGCTATTCGTTTCATAGGATTATAATTGGCCTATTAGATTAATCAAATGTACAGTTTGCAAATGCAGAAAGTATCCTGCCTTATCTGGTAATTTTGACACTTGATTTTCCGTTGCTCTTTCAGCAATGGTTAGGGTAGGGATTACAGTTTCAACTAACCCGGACTGAACCAAATCGTGATAACTCAAACCTTCGACTACAAATTCTTTTTTTGGCGTTCTGCCATTAGAGCGCATCGCCTTCGCTTTCTACAAATTTCAATTTATAAAGTAAAAGCCGACAATGGTATTTACGAAACAAATAATTGAATTTAAGCATCAACAAGGCAATAACAATATACAAAGTAAGAATATTTTAGCTTATCTGATGCTATAATTTTGAACCAGCAAAAAACGGCATTTGTCAACGGAAACAAGTATCAATTTACTTTTAAAAGACAGTTTTATTTATTTATCTTGTGAATTCTAAATTCCATTATGTTCTGATGTGTTTTTTGTATTAGTAAACCGGATTAAGTTCGTCTAATTTTGAAAAGTAACGGTAATGAAGGTTGAGTTCAAAGATCCAATTCTGGAAAATCCCAGATTAACTGATATTTTCAGGCAATCTCCCATTTCAATTGGAATGTATGATAAAGAAGGAATTTTATTAGACGTCAATCAGGCTTGTATTGATTTATTCGGGCTTAAAAACAGTTGTGAAATAAACGAATTTTATTTATTTAGCAGTCCTCATCTATCTGAACAAGTGATAGTCAACATCAGATCAGGCAAATCGATAAAATGTGAATTAGCATACAACTTTGAGGTAATCAGAAACAAAAATTTATACCGAGCCAACAAGGAAGGCATAATCTACCTCGAATGTTTTATTAATCCGACTTTCAACCAGGACAAAGAAATTACGGGATATATCGTTCACATTACCGAAATAACAGAAAGGAAAGAAGCTCAAGAATTATTGGACGAGAAGGGCAAAGAGCTTCAGGAAGTAAATGTAACTAAAGACAAATTCATATCAATGATCGCGCATGATCTGAAAAGCCCTTTTAATGTTTACCATTGAAATAACATTCATATTCAAGAACTAAATATGTATAAATATATCGTTGCTGATAGGTCAGACTCAAGTGTATCTGCAATAAAGCCATTGATCCTGAAACTGGAACCAGAGGCTAATATTTTATGTACGACTAACGAAAGTGAATTATTTAAGTTGGTCTTAACCGTGCAACCTGATATTATTCTCATAAATATCGAATTATCCAATCAGAACGGGGCAGATGTTTGCAAAAGGTTAAAGTCCACCCCATCCTTTAAAATACCGGTTATTCTTTATGGGACTCTATCGGCTCAGCAGTATTTGGCCGATGCAATCATTGAGTCGGCAACTGACGCATTTTTACTATTACCTGTTAATGAACTAATTTTCAGCCTGCTGTTACGAACTCTACTAAAACCGTCGGACCCCATTTTACAAAGAACAACCAACCCAGAGCCTTACGGCTTCCAAAAACCTTCACGAAACGCAAACACAATCAACAACTTAAACACAATAAAGAAAATTGAAGCTGATTTACATGAAAGCGAGAAACTTTACAAAAATTTAGTTGAACGCTTACCTGATGGGGTTTATAAGAGTACACACCAAGGAAAATTTGTTGAGGTAAACGATGCCATGGTCAAAATTCTTGGGTACGATTCGAAAGAAGAATTATTAGCCATCGACATCAAAACAGAATTATATTTTCAACCGGAAGACCGTGAAAGTTTGGTCTTACAAGAAAAGAATGAAGAAATGGGAATCTTCAGGCTCAGGAAGAAAGATGGCTCTGGCATCTGGGTCGAAGATCATGGGTGGTATTCTTTGGATGCCGATGGAGAAGTTCTTTTTCATGAAGGGATTTTGCGTGATGTTACCAAGCGCAAGATGGGCGAAGAAGCTCTCAAAGAAAGCGAAGAGCGATTCAAAATGCTATACGAAAAAGCACCCGTTGGATACCTGTCGCTTGATGAAAACGGGAATATGATTGATGTTAATGAAACTTGGCTCGAACTGATGGGCTATGTTAAGGATGAAGTAATTGGATGCCAGTTCATCAATTTTCTAGCACCTGAATATATCGAACCATTCCAAAAACGATTCGCAGTTTTTAAGTCAACCGAAAGAGTTCAGTCTGAATTAGAAATGGTTAAGAAAGATGGATCAACAATCAGCATTCATCTCGAAGGCCGAATAGGGCATACCACCGATGGGGCATTTAAACAAACTCATTGTGTATTGTCTGATATAACTGAACGACGAAAAGCCGAAAAAGCAATTGCCGATGAACGCATTCTTTTACGAACATTAATCGACAACATACCGGATCCGATTTATGTGAAAGATACGCTTGGCCGGAAGTTAATCTCAAATAAAGCTGATCTGGAGGTACTAGGTTCGACCAGCGAAAGCAGCGTGTTCGGGAAAACAGACATAGAATCATCCTATCCCGGCGATGCTTCACAAACATTCAGCGACGACATGTACGTTATACAAACAGCCCAGTCGATTTTAAATAAGCTTGAATTCTTTACTGATAGGAATGGCAAAAAAAGATATTATTTAACCAGCAAAATACCATTAAAAAACGATTCAGGAGAAATAATCGGATTGGTTGGTGTAGGCCACGATATTACCCTTCAAAAACAAAGCGAACAGAAAATTATTCAGTTATCAAAAGGAATTGAACAAGGTCCTGCCAGTATTATTATTACTGATATTTCAGGCAACATCGAATATGTAAATTCTAAATTTACTGAAATTTCAGGCTATACATTAAATGAGATTAAAGGGAAAAACCCAAAAATCCTACAATCGGGATACACCACCGCCAAAGAATATAAGAAGCTTTGGAATACGATTTCGTCAGGTAATGAATACCATGCTGAGATCCAAAACAGAAAAAAGAATGGCGAACTTTACTGGGAATCTACACTCATATCGCCAATCCGCGACGAGGGGGGAACAATTATTAATTACATGTCAATTAAAGAGGATATTACCAACCGGAAAAAAACTGATCTAGAAATCCTCAAACTTTCGGTTGCCATTGAGCAAAATCCGGCTTCAGTTATTATTACTGATACACAGGGAATTATTGAATACGTAAACAAAAAATTTGTTGCAGTTTCAGGATATTCTAACCAAGAATTAATTGGAAAGGTACTTCGAATTTTTAAGCCAGGACACACCTCCGATGATGTTTATATTGAAATCTGGAATAACTTATTTGCAGGAAACATCTGGAAAGGCGAACATCAAAACCGAACAAAAAACAAAGAGATATACTGGGAGTCGGTTCAAATTTCGCCAATAAAAAATCAGGAAGGCAAAATCACCAACTTTGTTGTGCTGAGCGAAAATATTAGTGAGCGTAAAAAAATGGAGAAAGATTTGATTACGGCAAAAGAAAAAGCAGAAGAAAGCGACCGCTTGAAGTCTGCCTTCCTTGCCAATATGTCACACGAGATACGCACTCCCTTAAATAGCATTCTTGGTTTTTCCGATTTGCTAACCGCTCCCGATCTGGATACTGTTGCAAGGAAAGATTTTGCCAATCTGATTAACTCCAGTGGAAATAATCTGTTGTCAATTATCAACGACATACTTGATATCTCGAAGATTGAGGCAGGACAAATAACATTAATAAAAAATGAGTTCTCGGCTCACCACCTAATCTCCGAAATACAAAAGGAATATTCATATAAAGCAATCTCAAAAGGGATTGAGTTCAAACTGAATACTCAAACTGAGAAACAGAAATTGGTCATTCTGAGCGATGAGTCAAGAATTAAGCAGGTATTAATCAATTTCGTTGGGAATGCACTAAAATTTACCGATTCAGGGTACATTGAAATTGGTGTAGATCAAATTGAGAATAAAATTCAATTCTACGTAAAAGATACTGGAATAGGTATTCCGAAGGAATATCATGACAAAATTTTCGACCGTTTCAGGCAAGTTGAAGCTGCCCAAACCCGAAAATACGGTGGAAATGGATTGGGACTTGCAATTACCAAAAATCTGGCCGAGTTGCTGGGCGGAAAAATTTGGCTCGAGTCTGAACCAAATGTAGGATCGGTCTTTTATTTCGCTTTACCAGATGACTTTAGGGTGAATTAGCATATCAAATGCTACAAAACACGAATGGGAACAATCCGTTAAGGACAGTTCCCATTCACTTTTAGATCGCCCGAGGGTTCACTTTAGTGCCAGACTACGGTTATTACAACTGGCTGTTTGATCTGGCTTTTCAGCTTTTTCGCTCAGCCTTGAACTTTTCGATCTTGCTTGTTACAGCAACATCTTCCAGTTGTCCGCCCAATCGTTTCTTTCGATTTGATCTTCACGGACGAAGCTATCAAGTTAGCCATCTTAAACCGATCTTTCGATCAGCTTTTCGATGAAAGGGTTCTGACTATCCGAAGATAATCTTCCACCTCGGCCAATTTTCCGGAACCGAAGTTCCTTCCAATCTTTCACCTTCCTGAATCAACTTTACAATGAACTTTTGACGGTTAATCATTTGGTTGATGAACTTCGAAAGCAAGCTTTCTGGTTCAGCTTCAGCTCTTTCCGAATGCGGATCCGAAGATCCGGGTGATCCGGTTTTAAATTCGGTTAAGAATCTAATCCCTTCTCCATTCGTTCAAAGCAGCCTTTTATCGCTCGTCTGATGAAATAAAAATACAACATTAAAAGTATATCAGTCAAGCATTTTAAGAGGTTTAAACCAACCGGATATCATTCGGTGTTATCAACAATTGTTGATAACATATTCAATAATATTTCGCGCGTTATGATTAGGTATTAAGTATTATAAACATATCATTTTCAGAGTTATTAACAAAACTGAATATTCAAAAAAGTCATAGATTCATCATTTTTCTACGATGATTGACATGAAAACCGACAAATTCTCATCTCCCAAAAGATGAAAAGCAAACAACTTATCGTCCGCATCAGAAAAAACTAATGAAAAGTAAAATATTCAGGAAGGTAACTATGCTGCCAATCAGGAGCATTAAAATAGAGGTCGATTTTGTATTGACATACTTTCCCATCACTTTTGGAGATGACGTCAGGTAAATCTGTAAAAAGATTGTGAAAGGAAGTTGAATACTCAGTATCATTTGTGATATAATCAGGGCATTAAAAGGATTTCCGATGACAAAAATCAAAACTAATGCAACAAGCAATGACAAAGCAATTCCCAATCGGCTGTGATTATCTTTAATATCATAAGGTTCGCTAAACAAGCCGGCAAAGATACTTCCACCAGCCATTCCTGAAGTAATTGAACTCGCTATTCCGGCAAAAAGCAAGGCAATGGCAAAAACAACTCCGGCATTGTTTCCGAGTAATGGCCCAAGCATCAACTGCGCTTGCTGAAGTTCACCAACCTTCACTCCATGTGTAAAAAAAGTTGTAGCAGCTAAAATAATCATGGCGCTGTTTATTGCCCATCCAATAAGCATAGAAACCAAGGTGTCAACAAACTCATAATCGAGCTGCTTTTTGATGACATCGTCATTTTCCAGGTTCCACTGGCGACTCTGAATGATCTCTGAATGCAGAAACAGATTGTGAGGCATTACTACTGCTCCCAAAACACTCATAACAATCAAAATTGATCCGTTCGGAATGGAAGGTACAAACCAACAAATTCCGGCTTGGCCCCAATCAATCTGAACAAGGCTTAATTCATATAAAAACGATAGACCAATGATTGAAACAAATGCAATGATGATCTTTTCGATGAGAGCGTATGAATTGGTAAACAACATTACTCCAACAAATAATACCACGATTATTGCTCCCGTCGGAATTGGGATTTCAAACAACATCTGGAGTGCAATTGCACCACCCAGAATTTCAGCCAATGAGGTAGAAACAGAAGCCACCATAGCTGAACCCAGGATTGTTCTCGAAACTAAAGGCGGAGTATGCAAGGTGGCAGCTTCGGACAAACATAAGCCAGTAGCAATGCCCAAATGCGCAACGTTATGCTGAAGAATAATGAGCATTATGGTTGACATCGTAACCATCCACAACAAGGTGAATCCAAAATCGGCTCCGGCGGCAATGTTTGATGCCCAGTTGCCGGGATCAATAAAACCAACAGTAACCAATAGACCTGGGCCTATATATTTGAGGATTTTTAAAGCTCCAAATGTTGGCTTATGATTTTTATTGTCAATATTTTTAAATATGGATAGCATATTCGTCAATTTGAAAACTTAAAGTATAAAGATAGACAAACTAAGCGGTCAAATTGTTGAATATTTATGACAAACTGCTTGTTTTGGGAGAATAAAATACCTATTTAATTCGCTTGAAGTGAGCGATATTCTTTAAATTAAAAGTTATAATTGAATACAACTGTTTAAATCTGTGTAATTTAAAAAGAATACACCGTTTGATTTAAGCTGGATTGGCTCCTCCTCTGGTCAGTTTTCCTCCGGAAGAGAATTTTCGTTTGCTCTGTTGACGATTACCTTTTCGCGGAGGACGAACTTTATAGACCGGTCCTTCACCTAACTCCGGTGGTACAGGAATTTTCAAAACTTCCATTTCGATGAGCTTTTCGATCTTATCAAATTTGTCCATGTCGTGCTCATTGATCAGGCTAATAGCGATACCAGTCTTATCGGCTCGGGCCGTTCTTCCAACACGATGTACATAGTCTTCAGCCGATCCTGGAACGTCGAAGTTAATGATCAGGTTGATATCCTTTATATCAATTCCACGGCTTAAAACATCGGTTGCTACTAAAACACGAGTTCTTCTGGAACGAAAACGCATCAACACATCTTCCCGTTCTTTTTGTTCCAGATCAGAAGAAATTCCTTCAGCTGCAATTCCTGCTCTTTTCAGGCTTTTAACAATTTCAAGAACTTTTCTTTTGGTCGAGCTAAATACCAAAATACTATCCAGATCAGGCTTATTTGAGATCAAACTATTAATTACGGGTATTTTTTGATTTTCGTGTACAACATAGGCAGCCTGCAAAACACCTTCAGCTGGTTTGGAGATTGCAGTGCTAAACTCAACCGGATTTTTCAGTATTTTGGATGCCAGATCGCGAATTTTCTGCGGCATAGTAGCCGAAAACATTAATGTTTGCCGCTCTTCAGGAACATAACTCAGGATACGCAAAATATCATCATAAAATCCAATATCAAGCATCCGGTCGGCCTCATCCAACACCAAATGTTTGATTTTATCAAACTTAACATACCCCAAATTCAAATGCGAAATCAATTTTCCGGGAGTGGCAACAATAATATTGGTGCCTTTGGTAAGAGCTTTACTTTCGGCTTCCCAATCCGATCCATCGCGTCCACCATATACAGTTATTGAATTGATATTTAAGAAATATGAAAATCCCTGGATCTGTTGGTTAATCTGAATGGCAAGTTCTCTGGTCGGCACAATTATTAAGGTGCTTAAGTCGTGATTATCATCAACCGCGAGATGGTTTAGGATCGGTAGCATAAATGCAGCCGTTTTGCCTGTTCCGGTTTGTGCGCATGCCAAAATATCTTTGCCTTCTAATATCGCTGGTATGGTAAGTTCTTGTATTTCAGAGGCTTTTTCGTAATCCATATACGAAATAGCTTCCAGTATTTTATCGTTTAATCCAAGTTCATCAAATCTCATTGGTATTCATCATTTTTAATTCACATTCAAACTGCTTATTCAACTTTGCAAGAACATTAATTGTTCATCAATTCCGTTAATGACTGAATCATCAAAACTGATTTTGTTAATCGGAACTATACAAAATAATGATTTGCATTTCTGACAAGTTTGACAAAAGTACAAAACTTTATCAACATTTCTTTTGGGCAGCTGCTACTGACCAGATTATTACTGCAATTCAGTGTAAAAAGGATGTGTACCAGTGTTAATGCAAATATTTTAAATATTCATTCGGGAAAAAGGATTGCAATTTGTATTTTTGTGCCGTTAAAAAATAAGCTGAATTAACCAGTAACAAAAATAATTCTGATATGGGAAGAGCGTTCGAATACCGAAGAGCAACCAAAGAAAAGCGTTGGGATAAAATGTCACGTACATTCCCAAAATTAGGAAAAGCAATTACAGTAGCTGCCCGTGAAGGCGTACCTGATCCGGAGATGAATGCAAAACTCCGTACTGCAATTCAAAATGCCAAGGCACAGAATATGCCAAAAGATAACATTGAAGCAGCCATCAAAAGAGCATCTGGTAAAGATGCTGAGAATTTTGTAGAAGTTAATTATGAAGGCAAAGGCCCTCATGGAGTTTTAATTTTCATTGAATGTGCTACAGACAACCCTACCCGTACAGTGGCCAATGTTAAAATGTATTTCAATAAAGCCGGAGGGGCATTAGTTCCAACTGGTTCACTCGAATTCATGTTTTCGCGAAAAGCTGTTTTCGAATTTCAGAAAAAAGACGGAATGAATATTGAAGATCTGGAATTGGAATTGATTGATGCCGGATTGGAAGAAATTGAAGAGGTTGATGGCGTTATTTTTGCGTATGCCGATTATACCAATTTTGGATTAATGTCGCAGGCGCTCGAAGCACTGAAGATTGAGGTGACCAAAGCCAACCTTCAACGCATTCCGAATACTCCGATTGAATTCACTGAAGAACAACTGGTTGACATCGAAAAACTGATTGATAAAATTGAAGACGATGACGACATTCAATCAGTCTTTAACAACATCGCCTAATTGAAGATCATTCGTTCAGTTTAGACTGAATATCATAAAATTGAAGTTCGCCGATTGAATTTTGCCTTTAAACAGAATTTTCCAGCGAACTTTCTTATTTTTATATTTCCTGATCAGGCTGAAAATTTAAAACTTAACCCATGAGCAAGCGAGAACTCCGGAAATATCTAAAAGAACTGACCAAAGTGCAACTGGAGGAACAAATCATAGACCTGTACGAAAGATTCAAACCTGTAAAAGAATATTATGACTTTGCTTTCAATCCAAAAGAAAACGAATTAATTGAACAATGCCGATTTCAAATCAGCAAGGAATATTATCCGGTCGGAAGTCGTAAAGCGAAATTGAGAAGATCGGTAGCCCAAAAATGGATCAAAAAGCTGATATTACTCGACGCTGATGCCTCGTTATTGGCCGATGTTATGTTTTTCAATATCGAAATAGCACTGACATTTTCCGGAGAACATATTATTCGCCAGGAATCATTTTTTACGAGTATGTACAAATCGTTTGACGAAACCCTACGTTTTGTTTCCGAAAAAGGAATTCTCGCTGAATTTAAAGGCCGTATAGAAAAAATTGCGGGTGATACATGGGATCAGCAATGGCCAAACAGAAATGCTTTTGAAGATCTGGCTGATATGTATCTTCAATAAACTAAGTCTTTCAGTTCGATTCTAAAAATCGGATAAGTCCAATCAGGCTTTTCTGATCATCATACGAAACATTATTGTCCTTTACATACTTTTTGAACAGACCCGACTTATCCTCAAAAGACTTCGACAACTGCCTTAAACTAACGAATTTTAATAGCGCCCCATCTTTCTTTAACCAGCATACTGTAAATGGATTTGTTTCGTAGGCTTCAGGTAATTTAATATCATAAACCCGATTACCTGAAAAAAAAGATGAGTAGGTCGTTGTGGCCCCCGTTTGAGACGATGTACCATAGCCCGCTGGCTTCCCCGGATCCTTTATTGTGCATTTGTGTTCAGCATATAAATCATACTTCGAATGATACAATAGCTCAACAAATTTACCATTTAAAAGAAAAAACTTGCAATCATTGATGAATATGGTATCGATATTTTCCACGAGAGCAAGGGCTAATCTAACTCCGTTATTTTCAAAGATCATCTCTTCAGTCAGGGCATTATAATTCAATAAGGCCTCTTTTGACGCGCCAGTTTTCATCAGAACAACTCCTTTTGTAAATTCAGGAAAAAGATAATGAGTTATATTTTTCTGTTTCTCCTGAGACTGGGCCACAGAAAATAACAGATTCAGTATCAACAAATAGAATATACGTTTCATAATAAAAAGTCTTTGAATGAAAATGATTTCAGGAACCTAAAATATATGATAATCTCAAAGTTAGAATAAGTTTGAAATTATTCATAAATATATTGATGCGGTTTTAAGATTTTTTTTAGTTTTGCACTCACAAAATAGAAATGCCCAGATGGTGAAATTGGTAGACACGCCAGCTTGAGGGGCTGGTGCCGGTTTCGGTGTGCAAGTTCGAGTCTTGTTCTGGGCACGGATAGAATTATCAAAATGTATCAAAAGCGCTTAAATTCAATGATTTAAGCGCTTTTTCTTTTAGCGGATTTTTCAAAAAAAGCCCCTAAAAATCAAAGAAAAAGCGACAAAATCGAGACCAAACTCAAATTCACTTTTTCTGGTCGCGGCAAATCACGCAACGAATTGATTCAAAACATTTATTTGATTCTTTTTGACTCATTTTTGCACTTTTTTATCGTACAAAATGGGATATTTTAGTTCGTCTTCGAGACCAGATTTTTTATTTTGTTAATTTTCGTACCATGAAAATTGTTACTAATTTTTTATTAAGAAAAAACAGAAAAGCTGATGATAGTAAATCATCCGTTTGTGTAAGGATTACTTACCTCAGTAACCGTATTGAACTTGCAACTGGAATTTGTTCATCAACAGATCATTGGGATATTGTCCGACAACGGATAAAAGATAAAGTCATTGGCGCAAGAGTGGACAATGAACGACTTGATCGTATAAAAACTGAAATACAGGACATTTTTAATCAGCTTCGGTCAACAAATGAAGATTTTGATACACATACAATAAAACGTAAACTCTTGAATATCCAGGAATCAAAAGGGATCCTTGCTGTATTCGATTATTACCTGAATAGTATCCTTGCCAAGCTAAATAAAGGGTATTCAATGGAAACTTATAAGCATTATAAATCTTCCCGTAAGCGTTTGGCTGAATTTATCAATTCCAGTTTAAAAAAGCCTGATATTTCGGCTCAGTATATCGAGTACAAATTTCTGGACGCGTTCGATGTTTTTATTAAAAAGGATTTCAACAATGTCCAGAATACAGCATGGAATTACCACAAACATCTGAAACGGGTCCTAAATCTGGCCATTTCATTGGATTACATTGACAAGAGTCCATATTCAAAATTTAAAGTTGGACTGGATGAGACGCACCGGGAAATCCTTTCGATGGAAGAATTGAAACGATTAGAAGATAAGCAAATTCAAATTGAACGCTTGGCTCGAATTGGTTGCTAATCATGTGGGTTTCGAAATAGTCTCGCCTGATATTCAATTTATTAATGCAAAGATACAAAGATTTTATAAAATAATCTCTCTCTTTTCTTGTAATCGATTCTTATAGATTCAATTCGACAAAACTGAATTATCTAATCTCGGCTTACGTTACAAAACGATGACTTAAGTGAATTATTATTATACGGGATCGTAAATAAGAATGTTGATCCTTTTTTTACTTCGCTTTCGACCCAGATTTTACCACCAAGCATTTCAACATATGCTTTTGATATGGATAATCCCAAACCTGCACCTTCGTAATTTCGTGAATTTGACTCGCTACCTTGCCTGAATCGTTCAAAAATGATATTCGTATTTTCTGGTGGTATTCCCACTCCTGTGTCTTTCACATAAAAGGTAAGTACAGAATTTAACATTGTTATACTTCTGCTATAACCAATTTCAATAGAGCCTTTCTCGGTGAATTTTATAGCATTTTTGATAAGGTTGGATAGAATGATATGAATCATTTTGTGATCTGTTATGATGTTAGCTTCATTTTCTGGTAGTGAATTCCTAAAGCTGAAGTGAATTCCTTTTTGCGCAATGGGCGGTGTGAAAAAGGAAAAAATGGACTCAATCTGTTCGTTTATATTTGTTTCTGATTTAGCGACAATCATTTGTCCGGATTCTATTTTTGAAATATCAACAATGTTGTTGATTGTATCCAGCATTCGTGCTCCGCACAGTTCAATAATGTTGATATAGTCTTTCTGCGCTTTGCCTGAAAGATTAGGTTCTTTCAATAAATCAGTAAAACCAAGGATTCCATTCATCGGAGTACGAATTTCGTGGCTCATATTGGCCAGAAATGCAGATTTTAATCGGTCACTTTCTTCTGCTTTTTCTTTGGCATTAATCAGATCGGCAATCATTTGTTTCTTTATGGTAATATCTTCTTTTACCGCTATGAAATAAGCAATAGCTCCCGAATCGTTTACAATAGACGAGATTACTGCACTTTCCCAATAAAGATCACCATTTTTTTTCTTGTTTTGAAATTCTCCGTGCCAATCGCTTCCTGACAATATGGTTTCCCAAAGTTCATTGTAAAATTCACTTGGTTGTTTCCCCGATTGCAAAATACGTGGATTCTGTCCCAAAACCTCCTCCCGTGTATATCCTGTTATTTCAGTAAATTTTGGATTAGTGTATCTGATATTGCCCTCTTTATCTGCGATCATAACCGTAACTGGACTCTTCTCCATAGCCCTGCTTAATAATTTTAACTTTTTTTCTGATTGCTTTCGTTCGGTGATATCAACCATGCTAACGATGCATTGTTCCCCATTTTTTGTTACATGTCCCGATAGATGAACATAAATTGGCTGATTCTCTGCAGATATTAAGGTAACTCCACATGTTTCATCGGTTTGGTTGCAAAATGTATTTCTGAGAAAAATGTCAAAAACTGGTTTGGTTTCATCGGTAATGTATAGCCTGAAATTTCGATTGTTCAGATAAATATGTTCCTTACCTAGCATTTGAGAACCAAAGGCATTGATCTCAATAATTTCACCATCTCTGGATAGAATAAGATAACCTAAAGGCAGCAAATCGAATAATTCATTGTACTTCTGAATCGAAGCCTGTGTCTGTTCTTTTGCCAGCCCTAATTTCTTTTTCAGAGCGAGTATCTTCAACTGATTTTCTTCCAGTTTCTGAACTAAAGTAATCGTTTCATCTAAAGAAAGTAGCAGGGCTGTTTCCGGTAGATGCATTTGCAATTTTTCCTCTGATTTATAATGCAGAACATTGGATTTTGTATTGTTGGTTTGCTCCATTTTTTAATACTCTCTTAAATATTCGGCAGCCAACTGACATGCGGAACTTAGGTTTTCCATGGCTTCGTCAATATCGATAAAAACAGGATTTTTATGCGCTATTTTCAGTTCTCCCAAGGCAACTTCAATCGCAATTTTTTTCTCCGTTGGCAGGGTATCGCCAAATTCCTTCAACTGAATTTCCGTTTGGAAAATTTGCATGTCGGCCTTATTGCTTTTTACTGCTTTATCCTTTATCGCCTGATCTTCCAGCGCATACTGTCTAGCTTCATTTTTCATCCGGAGGATTTCTTCTTCAGTAAGGCCGGAGGAGGCTTCAATACGAATTTGCTGTGTTTTTTCGGTTAGCTGGTCAACGGCAGTCACATTCAGAATTCCGTTGGCATCAATGTCGAAGGTTACCTCAATTTTTGGTATTCCCCTGCGGAAAGACGGAATTTCATCGAAATGGAACTTCCCGATGCTTTTATTTTGGTTGGCCATTGGCCGTTCTCCCTGCAAAACATGAATCTCAACTGAGGATTGGTTGTCGGCTGCGGTAGAAAAAATTTCAGATTGCCGTGTCGGAATGGTTGTATTGGCTTCGATCAACCGTGTCATTACACCTCCGCGGGTTTCTATCCCCAATGAAAGAGGCGTAACATCGAGGAGTAATACATCTTTTACTTCTCCGGAAAGGACACCGCCCTGAATTGCAGCACCAATGGCAACCACTTCGTCTGGATTGACACCTTTCGAAGGTTCTTTCCCAAAGAATTCACGAACCATTTTTTGAACTGCCGGAATACGGGTTGACCCGCCAACCAGTATGATCTCATCCAAATCGGAGGCTTTCAGCCGGGCATTTTTGAGTGCCAGTCGGCATGGCGCTGTTGTTGACTGTAACAGGTTATCAATTAGTTCTTCGAATTTAGTACGGGTAAGTTTCCTCACCAGGTGTTTGGCGACGCCGTTAACCGGCATAAGGTATGGAAGGTTGATGACGGTTTCAAACATATCCGATAATTCGATCTTTGCTTTTTCGGCAGCTTCTTTCAGTCGCTGGAGCACGATTGGATCGCGGTAAAGCTCAACACCTTCATCGTTTTTAAATTCATCGGCTAACCATTCTATGATTGCCTGGTCAAAATCGTCGCCGCCAAGATGGGTGTTCCCGTTGGTCGATCTTACTTCGAAAATGCCATTTCCGAGTTCGAGTATCGAAATATCGAAAGTTCCGCCACCTAAATCGAAAACGGCCACTTTAATATTGTCATGCCTTTTATCCAAACCATAAGCAAGAGCAGCCGCAGTTGGTTCGTTAATAATGCGCCTGACGGTTAAGCCGGCAATCTCACCAGCTTCTTTGGTTGCCTGGCGCTGCGAATCGCTAAAATAGGCCGGAACAGTAATCACGGCTTCTGTAATTTCCTGTCCAAGGTAATCTTCTGCTGTTTTCTTCATTTGCTGAAGAATCATGGACGAAATTTCCTGTGGAGAATACATTGCTCCGGAAATATTTACCTTGGTTGTATTGTTGTTACTTTTTAAAACACGATATGGAACCCGGCGAATTTCATTCTCAACCTGATCGAATGTTTCGCCCATAAAACGTTTAATGGAAGAAACTGTGTTTTCAGGATTTGTGATGGCCTGACGTTTTGCAGGAGCGCCAATCTTCCGTTCATCATTCGATGTGAATCCTACGACAGAAGGGGTGGTTCGTTGCCCTTCACGGTTCAGTATGACAACCGGTTCATTCCCTTCCATAATAGCCATGCAGGAATTGGTAGTTCCCAGATCGATACCTAAAATTTTACCCATTATCACGTTCTCCCTGTATTCTGTTTAAGTCATTTTTTTAACCATGTATTGTGTTAGCCGTTCAAGTTGTTCGATTTTAATTTTTGAACGAGATTGGATGGTTTTTTGATATTTACGAATCTTTGTAACTTCTTTCAATTCAATTACCGTAATGTCTTTAGGCAGGTTTTTCATCACATTGTGATAGGCTCCAACAAAAAGAATCCCGGTTTCGTTTGGCTCCAGCGTTTCGTCAATTGTATTCGCGATAAACCTGTCGCGTCTTCTTAAAAATATGGGTTTTGACATTTTATACCTGAGTAGATGAATGAGTTTTTTAAAATTGGTTTTCGATTTCATGATCGACTGAAGTCCATCGTATTCATCTTTGACCATTTTAAAATCTTCGGTCTTAACCAATATGGCACCCCTGGTAATCAGATTTGAAACTATTTCAGAATTTTTACTTCCTGATTTGACGCCATCCCTTATCAATTTCATCGCCATTTCCCCGTCAACAAACATTCCGTCCTGGTATATTTTTATTCCTGGAACATATAGATCAATATTCTCAAAATAGGATTGAATAGCTGCCCAATATCCATCTACAGTATCAGTATGTTTTTGCCATATGTTTTCACCGAGACCTGAGACACTTTTGCGTTTTAGTTCATCACCAATTGACCCCATGTCGGCAACAGAATGAATAATTGGAACATAAATCAGTGTTCTCATAGTTGAAGATGTTGGCAATTTATCAGCTCTTGGTCGGGTAATTCGAGTCTGTTGATGTGTTTTGATTGGTGGATAACAATGTGATTCTTCTTTACTGATTTGCTTTGATGTAAACAAAACTAAATGGAGGACCAGGACCTGTTGTTTCAATAAAAAAGTCTGAGATTCCAGCCTTTCTGAATGTATTGACCGTATTTCTAAAGTCATTCACGTTAGCTTTATTAACCAAAAAGACGGCGTTGAGAATCATCGTATCTTCTCTTCCTGTAAATTCTTTGGGAAGTAAATTATTCAGATTCGTTGACGCACTCAGTTTTCTAAACTCATCGTAATAGTTTTGTCCATAACTTTTGCAAATACGGTCCATCTCATATTCGACCAATTCACTTTTTTTCCTTTTCAGAAGAAATGCTTTCCCTGGCGAACTTGCCATAATTTGTTTTTCCAATGTAGCCATTTCCTCGCTTAATTCATCGATTTGTTCGCTGAGAGCCTTCCGGTTGCAGTAGATTTTAACCGACCATTCTTCTTTTCCATCGATATGGAGGAAATTTTCTATTAAAGAATCAGAATGATCAGTGATAAATTTTTTCAGGCTGTTTTCATTATTAAAAAGAGTGCCGAATTTGAATGGGATAACCGTAATTTGATTCATCAGAAGAGTAATCACTTCAACATGTTCGTGATTATTGTATTCAAGCCAATCGATATCTAATAAATTTCGTTTAAAGTTTTCCTCAGAGAATTCATCAGAAAAAACAAATTTGACGACAACAATATAATCATCAATCGCAATAGATTTAAGGTTCCGGAGGTTCATATTTTGATGAAGATCCGGTTGGGTATTCAAAAGGCAATATGCATAGATTATATCAGTTGCCATTGGGATTTAATTAATCGATTTACTAGTCTGCGCTATCTATTCCTTCAAAGGAATTCATTCGTTCGAATGCCGTAATTTCAAGGTTTTCGTCCATTTTGACGGAATAAAAAAGCCTAACTTGCTTGGCTGGCAGATTCATCGATTTTAGAAACGAATCGTCTTCGTAAACTTCGGCGATGGCACTCCAGAGTTCTTTGTTCTTTTCGATTTTAATTACTGTTACGTCATAGCAGCTAATGTTTTCCTTCAGGAAACTTACCACTGTTTTTTTTACATCAATTATGTTGCTCATTTTTGACCTCCTGTCTTATTTATTCTGTTTATCAGCTCTTATTCTTTCCAATGTTTTCAGCAATTCGTCTTCCCTTTTGTCGTATTCTTCCTCGTCAATTTCATCCATCTCAAATTTTAGTTGTAAGGCCATCAGCCTTTCTTTAACAGCTCCTTCATCAGAGGTTTCCCTCTCAATTACCTCATTAATTTTCTCTGCCAGAAAAATGATACCTTTTATGGGTGCGGAAAATATGTCGTCGATCAGTAGCATTTTATACTCCTTTCGTATTAATTACAAGGTTTACAAAATTGTACAAGGGTAAGGTCCCGACATATTTGAAGGTCATGTACCTGCCATATTGTTCTGATAAATCGTTCACCACTTTGTCAAAGGCGTGTTCCGATTCGTTTTTAATCAGGAAAGCAGCGTTTAGGATCATCATTTCACCGTAGTTGTCGTTGATTTTCACATCGACAGAAAGCGGATTTAAGGCAGCGATGATGGTGTCTTTGTAATTTTCGGTTTCTTTCTTCAATGCTTCGGCAACCATTTCACCGATTTTTACACGCTGGTAGTGGGTTTTATCGGCTGGCAGGTTCATCAGTTTTCCACGCAGAGCCTTGATGTCGTCGTATTTTTCAATGATGCTTTCATAAATCTCGGCTTCCTTTGCCAGTATTTTAAGTCCAAGTTCTTTTTTGCCATCCATTTTGGTTAGCATCTCGTCGAATTTCTTGTAATCTTTTTCAATAATTCTCAGGATTCCAGCATCATCGTCGTGCTCCGAAATGGTTGAAAAGCGCACAGGAAGAACCGTAAACTGTTTCATCATCTCTTCCAATACTTTTTCGTGGGTGATCATGTTGACTCTGCGAGCTTCGTAAATAATGATCGGCGAGGCACTCACAATAGCAGTGATGCCATTGTAACTGACCCCGTAAACACGGTCGGCACGTTTTCCCATTCCAATCGGGCCATAGTCTATTGGGTCAGAATTCCGGATGATTCCGTAAATATATTTGCCTTCTTTGGGTATTTCCAGATCGTTGCTCATAAGATTTGTTTCAGAGATTGGTTTACAATTCCCATTTTTCAGGAAAAATTTTCAGGTCGATGAAATTAAAAATGGGCAATTGGGTAGTATATACAAAATTGCTCCGGTTGTCGTACTTGCTGCCCAGATCCGCCATGATGTTGTCGAATTCGACTTCGCGACCGCTGTTTACCAGGAAAGCGGTATTCATAAACATGGCTTCACCACTTGTTTTATTCAGTTTATATTCAAACACCGACCGTTTGAATGTATCAAGTATCAGTTCTGTCTCAGCCATTTTTTTCTCAACCAGCGCATTTTTTACCAGATTACCTGCATCAATGATTTTTTGATTTCGTGTTTCCTTATCCTCAATTTTTTCCAATTCTGACTGGATGTTGTGCAATTCGATGTTTTCCAGATCAATTTCTTTGTAAATATTACCGACGCTCTTCCATGTTCCACGCACATTGAGTTCCACTTTGTTTTCGAACTGCCTAAGCAACTCCATGAATTCGTTGTATCTGCGGTTCAGTAGGTTCCTGATTTCGTCAGGAGTTGCAGCTATGGTTCCAAACCGGATGGGAAGTACGCTTTTGAATTCCTTCATCACTGCTTCGATTACCTTTTGGTGTGCCAGCATGTTTTCGGGATTAACCACAAACCGGCTGATTGGATGATCGCTGACGACCATACACAGGCCATCGAACCCAATGGTCGAAACCAGGTCCCCGCGCCCGCCAACTCCAATTGGCCCGAGGTTTACGTCGTAATCCGACGCTATGATGCAGTAAATATATTTTCCGTCGCGTTGCATGTTATTCTTTTATTTTAACCAAAATCAAGTTTTCAATTGCTTTTTCATTCGTCCTCTGAATGGCATTTTCTTTCGAAGCCAAATTGGCTGCTTCTAAATATTCCAGTAAGGTTTGGTACGCTTTTTTAATCCGGTTGAAATGATCGACAGTAACATTGTCTTGATTCATATCCGGATGAAATTCTTTAGCCTTTTCCTGAAAGGCTCTTTTGATTTCAGCTTCCGAAGACAATTCGCTCACGCCAAGCTCTTTTTTTGCCTGCGATACATGCTCCGGATTCAGTTCTTTAACCTCGATGGTATAAAAACTATAGCAAGGCAGTGGGCCAACCATTTTGAAGTTCAACATCCCTTTGTACTCTTCATCGAGACGGTCGAGCACCTGTTCAAACTTTTCTTTTTTATTCCGGTTAAGGAGATAGGCCGAATTCGTAATCATCTGATCATTCATTACCTCATGCATTTTAATATCTGTACAGAAAGCCGATAATGCATTCAGGATATCTAATTCAACGGTCGTATTTTTTTCTTTAAATTTTTCTTCGAGCAGCATCCCTATTTTAACCTGATCAATTTGTGTAACAGCTTCTCCTTTTTTCAGGATGTCTTCTTTCATGGCAATGATTTCAGGATGATTGGCAACCTCTTTGATGGTAGCCGGAAAATCGGCCCAGGTTACAGCAAGGTCTATCTCTGTCAGGTGTTCGATTTTGTTGAGCGTATCAACAATCAAATCGTGGCCGTTCGCCAATATTTTAAAAACCTCTTCCTTCGAGTTTACAATGGTTCCAAGGCGCATCGGGATCAGCATATTGAAACCCTTTGCGGTCAAAGCTTCTATCGTTTTCTGATGATCGACCAACAAATGCCCGAGTGCTTCCCGATCAAGAGAATCAAAAGACACATTTTCGCGGTCGGAAACAATGGCCGAGATATTTTGATAGGCAATGGTATAAATCCCGGTATTCACCAGTGACCGATACATCTCTGCGCTGTAAAAATTGGGGATAATCCCGTAGATGTAAATTCCTTTCGTTGCCATAGGTTTTGATTTATTTTTTGGTTGCGTTTTGGTTTAGTACCAGTTGGATGGCTTCTTCAAAGTGTTTTTCAGTAATGGTGATATCACCTGTATTTTCAGTATCCAGATCACGGTTTTTGTCGATCAGTTGCCTGATGGCGAGCATGGCGGCTTTCCGGCAAATAAATTCGATGTCCGACCCGGTGAGGCCTTCTGTTTTCAATGCCAGCTTGTTCAGGTTTATCTTTTTGCCCAATGGTTTTTTGCGGGTGTGAATGCTGAATATCTTTTCACGGGTTTTTACGTCAGGCAAAGGGACTTCGAACAACAGGTCGAACCGGCCACTACGCAAAAGGGCAGGGTCGATTAAATCGATCCGGTTGGTGGCAGCCAATACGATCACGCCTTTCAGGTCTTCAATGCCGTCCATTTCGGTGAGGAACTGGCCGATAACCCGATCGAGTACCCCGGAACTCGAACCATCTTCGCTGCGCCGGGGAGTCAGGCTGTCAATTTCGTCGAGGAACAAGATGCAAGGCGATGCTTGTTTGGCCATCCGGAAGAGTTCGCGGACTCCTTTTTCGGATTCGCCGATGTATTTGCTCAGAATCTGCGGCCCTTTTACTGAAATGAAATTCACCCCGCTTTCGCTTGCCAGTGCTTTGGCCAGATAGGTTTTGCCTGTCCCGGGTTTTCCGTGAAGGATGATCCCCTTGGGCGGTTTGGTGTCGGCCTTTTTGAAGAGGTCGGCATATTTCAACGGCCATTCAACCGTTTCTTTCAAGGCTTCCTTAATTTCATCGAGGCCGCCCACGTCGTCCCATTTTACATCGGGCACCTCAACAAAGACTTCCCTGATGGCCGAAGGTTCCACTTCTTTCATTGCATCCATGAAGTTATCCATCGTAACTTCAAGCGACATTAAAAGTTCGTAAGGAATTTCGGCCATCTCGAAATCGATTTGCGGGAGTATCCTCCGTAGCGCGGTCATTGCGGCTTCGCGCGCCAGGGCTTCCAAATCGGCTCCCACAAAACCATGAGTAATCTCTGCGAGTTTTTCCATATCAACGTCCATCGACAATGGAATGCCCCTGGTATGGATATGTAATATTTCTAACCTTCCTTTTTTATCCGGAATGGAAATCGATATTTCGCGGTCGAAACGCCCGGGCCTTCTCAAGGCCGGATCAATGGCATTCGGGATGTTTGTTGCGCCAATCACAATCACTTTTCCGCGCGATTCCAAACCGTCCATGAGCGATAACAACTGGGCTACAACACGTTTTTCAACCTGTTTTTCGCCGCCCATGTCTTCACGCTTTGGAGCAATGGCATCAATTTCGTCGATAAAAATAATGGCAGGCGCATGTTGTTGTGCTTCTTCAAAAATTTTGCGGATGCGGCCTTCGCTTTCGCCGTAAAATTTGCCCATAATTTCGGGGCCCGAAATGTTGATAAAATAGGCATCCGTTTCGTGTGCAACTGCCCTTACGATGAGGGTTTTTCCGGTTCCGGGAGGGCCATACATAAATACGCCTTTGGGAGCCTGAATGCCAAGCCGTTCGAAAATTTCGGGATATTTTAGCGGCAATTCAATCATTTCGCGGATGCGCTGGACCTGGGTACCCAATCCGCCAATATCTTCGTACGAAATTTTGCGTTTCTTTTCGCCGTCCTGCTTGGCCAGTTCAAGCTGAAACGTGGTATTTGGGTGGATGAGAACTACTCCTTCAGGACTGGTACCTGTGATGGTATAATCAACCGAACGCGACCCAAACAGGTTTGCACGCACTTTATCGCCTTTTATAACCGGCAAGCCATTGATGAGCGAACCAATGTATTTGGCGTCGTCGGCTTTGAACAGTGAACCGGATTTGGTATCGGGTTTGAGTTTTATTTTTGTGGCCTGGCGGCAACTGGTAATTGCAATCTTTACTTTTTCGTCGATCCCTGACTGACAATTTTCGCGGGTAATCCCATCGATCTGGATAATGCTTTTGTCGCGGTCTTCAGGATAACAAGGCATGATCTTGACCGGGGTGGAACGTTTGCCTTCGATCACTATTACATCGCCACTTTCCAGTCCCATCAGTTTCATGTCTTTTGGGTCGATCCGCGCGATTGCCCGGCCGACGTCTTTTACCAGTGCTTCTTTTACACGCAGTACTATTTCGTTTTTAGTTGTGGTCATGGCCTAGTGGTTGTTTAATTGATTTCCAAACAGGAATTTTTCTAACTCTTTTAACGATCCCAATCCTTGTATCTCCTCAGCAAATTCGGGTATTTCAACCTTATTCAGTTCGTTGAAAATTTCGTTGATCTGTTCAATGTATTTTGTCTGACCTGCTTTTCTGCGTTTACAAAAACCGCAATCTTCGGAAACCATGACATGGTTAATGATGATTTGTCTGGCCTGGATATTAAAATCTTCCAAATCGGCAAGCAATCGGGTGGTTTCCGAAATCGCCATTGCTTCTGGAATACAAACCGGTATGAAATTGCATTTGTCTTTATCTTTCAACAGGTTTTCGATTCGCTTTACCGTTTTTTTCAGGCTCAGCAGAAATGCATCAACCTCATCTTGTTTATAGCTACCTGCAAAACTGGTGACCAGGTAACGGTATTTCCATCTCATTTTAGCGGCAACTTTAATCCAGGCATCGAGCATTCGTGGCGATGAAATGAGGCGCAAAGCATGGCCGGTTGGCGCAGTATCGACAACGTATTTATCGTATTGGCCTTCCTCTATAAAATCAATGATCGCTTTAAAACTCATGATTTCATCAATCCCGGGTATCGACAAACTCAGCATTTCATTAATGTCCTCGTTGTCGAGATTCGTTGAAGTAGTCAGTAGCTTTTCAAGTTCGCTCTGGTGTACTTCCTTGAATGCCGAAAGTGCTTCTTCGGCAATAATTTCGATGGCCGACAGATTTGAAGTGCCTTCAACCTTCACCACTTTATACCCGATTTGCTGCCCCAGACAATCCGACACTGAATGTGCCGGATCGGTTGAAATGAGCAGCGTTTTGAAATTTTCTGACAGTGCCAATGCTGTGGCAACGGCACAACTGGTTTTCCCAACGCCACCTTTCCCGCCGAAGATGATAAGCTTAAGGTCGTTGTTTTCTAATCCAGTTAGTGTCATGGTTTTTATTTTTTAATCTTGATTTCGAGGATGCCGTTGGTGAATTTGTGGCTTAAATTGGCTAGCAAAACTTTAACCGGAAGTAAAATTTCCTTGCGATAAGTACGGCTTGTACTTTTTGCTGAAATTTCGAGTATGTCTTCCTTTAAATCAATTTTGAGGTCATTTTCTTCAATTCCAGGCATTTCGGCAATCACAACAATTTCGTCTTTTTCATCGAAGAGATCGGTAATGGGTTCGCGTTCTTCATCCACTTTAGGTCCTTCAGGAGTTTTTTTGATGTTCCCGAAAGTTTCCACTTTCGGAGATCCACCACCGGCGGTATTGATTGTGAAACCATAAACTCCCTTCATACCCTTTTTGATATGATCAAGATTTAGTTCACCTTCTTTGCTCATGGCGCCATTTTCTTCGAGTTTGCCAGCAAGGTCAACTAATTTTTCGATGCCTTTGAACAGGCCACCAAGTCCGAAAAGTTCGAATGCGGATTCATCTTTTTTGTCCTTATTCTTATCGTTTTCCATTTTTTGAGAGTTTAAAAGATTTATAATGGATTATTATTACGTGATTCAAGTTTTTCAAGTCGGGCTAACAACTTTTCCTGCTGATAAATCTCATTTTCCCTGGCTTTCGACGAAAGATAAGGATCGTCTTGCCACCAGTTAATTCCCATCTCTAAAGCTTTATCAACACCGCACACCAAAAGCCTGATTTTGATCGTCAATAAATCAACATCTGCTATTTTGATCTGGATGTCTCCAACGATTACAATTCCTTTGTCAAGGACAAGTTCTAGAACATCCCGAAGTGATGAATTACCAGTTGAGGTGTTAAGTTTTGCTTCTGCCATGATATTTTTTATTTTTTTGTCAAAAAAACTACCTCAGTTTCCCGAGCGATCCTAAATCAATGTTTAAATCATCTTCTTCCAGTCCAAAGACTAATCGGAGTTCTTCAATTTTTGTTTCAATGGCCTCCAGATTTAATCCAAGTTTCTGGGTTTCAATTAGTGTTAATTCCTCCCTTTCCACTCTTCTCATGGCTTCTCTTTCCACTAAATCGACGATGAGCTTGATCAGAGTTAAAACCAATTGCGCTAATCCTCCCTCAATTTGTTCCTGGGTGTCAGCATTAATCATTTGATTGATATGTTCCTGAGCCTTAAAAATTTGGTTCTCCAGTTTTTGCATGTAAATTTCATCACCCAGTTCGTTTTCATGTACATCATCAGCTCTTTTCCCTTGCAGAGAAGTAAGCTTTGACATGGAAACAATGATAACTCTGAGCGAAATAGCCAGCATATCTAAATCTGCAATTCGTATCACGATATCGCCGTGAAGTACCGCACCTTTATCAATAACAACATCTAAGGCATCAACTAACGTTGCCGTTTTATTTTCTGAATCAGTCATAATTTTAAAAGATTAAATGAAATGATAGGAAGGCCAGGGACCGCTCATTTCAATTTTTATTCCGTGTTGATTAAATTTTTCACGAAATTCTTCTGTCTTCTCTCTAAATTCATTTAATCTTGATTCCTCAACCAGATAGAATCCATTTAAAATCATTTCTTCAGTCATTAAGGTGAAATCCTTTTCCAAAATTTTCGCTTTATGAAGACTGACGCCCGATTCCGCTAGGCTTTCATAGATTTCGTTGATGATTTTATCTAATTCTTTTTCTTTTATTTCGTCGATTGTTGAGGCAACTTTCTTTTTTGCAAAAAACGACAGTCCTTTAGGCAAAGCTTCTGCTTCTCTCTTTTTAGCCAATAATTCCTCATTTCCTTTCTCAAGAAATATTTCAAAAGCTTTCTGGTCAAGGTACGCTTTTACACCCCATTCTTGTCTTCCTGCTAAGAATTCCAGACTTTTCCTGAAGTTTTCAAGATTATTATATAAGGTTTCCTGAAGTTTTTCCCGGGTTTTAAAAATTACGCCAAATTGCATGGGAATTACAGGAATGATGGCCGAATCGCTCGTTTTCATGGCCTGCTCAATGACGTTTTCATGTATTTGTGCTTTCCCCTTTATCCATTCCAGGTCTTCTTCTGCTTTTTTCTGAATTTCCTCTGAACTAAATTCCTCGATGGATACTTCGCTGATTATGGCTTCCAAATCCAGGAAAGGAAGGATTTGAACATTTTCATCACCAGACATCGTCTTCAGAACTTCGATTGCTTCATTGCCCTTTTGTCTGACACAATAAAGGTATAATCCGGTTTCCATACGATTAGATTTTAGGTGTAATGATTGATTGTCAATAATCGATTGACATGGTTTTCCATTCTGATTTTACCGAATTTGATTCCTTTGATTCAGAATTGCGCATCTGGTCTGCTTTTTTAACATTATGGGCCTGTATCTCATCCAATCTGTCCTGAATGATTTCAAGTCTTTGCATGATCCTGATCTTCTCACTATTCAACCGGGTTCTTTCTTTTTCGTTCATATGGAGTTTTATGAAGTCCGACTCTTCCTTATTGGGGATACCCGATTTATTAACATTCTGCATCGATTTGATACACTGAAGTCCTTTTATGGCGCTTGAAATAGGCATGATGAATTTTTTTGAGGGATTAAAATCGTTGTGTAAAGCTGTTAGCAATTAAGGTCAATCAGGCCGTTCACAATTAATCTTACCTTTTCCTGATTGGTTTTTGAACCTACCCGGCTGGTTTCAGAAGTTAAAATATCCTGGCATATTAGCCGAAACATCTCGTTATCTTTTGAAGGAGATGAGTTCAATGTTGCCAAAGTTTTTGCGATCATGATCGAGCCGCGAACGGTTGGGTCAAATTCGGTTTTTCCTGATTCGCGCAAACCCCTTACAACCTTTACGATCTTCTCCGTATCTTCCAATGAAAGATCCGATTTGGCCATAGTGATTTTCAATTCGGTTTCGTAGTCGAAATGGTCCAAATCCATGGTTACCATTCGGTCGCGCAAGGCATCCTGGGTGCGGTTAACGCCTGCATATTCTTCAGGGTTTGAAGTGAAGATGGCGCAGAAATTCGGGTGAACTTTCATGTAATAATCTTCTTCTTTTCCGGCTGAAGTGCTCATCATCCGTTCCTGAAGGATTGGCAGAAGAATGTTGTTGGCTTCGGCGCGCGAACGGGTAAATTCGTCGTAGATCAAAGTGAACCCGTTTTTTACAGCAATTGTCAAACGATTGTTCACCCATTTTTTTTCCATATCCTCCTCTTGTTTGTGGACTGTATGGATAAATTTATCGTCGAGTTTCCTGAACCTGTACCCGGATTCGCTACCAACTAAATCGGATGTTTTGTACTCCGAATCGCCATGGATGATGACAACCGGACGTCCGATTTTACTTGCCAGATGCATGGCTACTGTGGTTTTACCAGTTCCCGATGGACCCCTGAAATGGACCGGAAATCCGGCTTTAATATAGGTAAGTCCGCGGTCAGTGATGTTTTTAATGTACTCTGTCTCAACAAAGTTAGCCATTTGGCGAGGTTCAAGTATCGTATTTGTTTCGTTATTGCTGCTCATGGTTATTCGTTTGATGGATCGTTAATTAAAATGATTCTTGGGCAATTGTTTCCTTGTGCTTGCCAATATCTTTCTGGCTTCTTCAATCTCATTAATGGTTTGTTCCCTGGTTTGCAAAAAGGATTCTTTCAGGACATTAAACTTGCTTAGTGCCTCTCGCCTTTTTAGTAAACTTTTTCTGATATTATCTACGGTATAGCTCATTGGATATTGCTGCTCGTCAGTTGGTTGTTGTTGAATGGTTGATTCGGAGTGATTTTATTGCTTAATAAGCAATAAGTCACTCCGAATCAGTTTGTATTGTTTATGTATTATTTTATTGGGAAATAAACATTCTCCAGTTTCTGGACTTTTCCTTCTTCCAATAAAGCTTTAGCTATAAATCCGAGTTTCATGCGGGTTTCGCCCAGAGGTTGTTCCATTTCTGAAATGCGCAATCCGTTTGGATGTTTGTTGATGAAATCAAGAACCTTTTCTTCCAATGTCATCGGAACAATTGGGTTGGGTTCTTCTTTAGGTTGAGCTTCTATCGGAGCTTCCACTACTGGTTCAGCAACAACTTCAACTTTTACTGCTTTTTTTTCAGCTGCTTTAGGTGGCTCAACAATTCCTGTTTTTCTGATTTTGGCGATAGCGGCCTGCATTTTATTCCATTCAGCGGCTGCACCTTCACGGTCATTCGCATAGTTATTAAGCAATCCTGAAGTTGCTTTTTGCACTTCCTTAACTTCTTTTTGAATTCCTTTAATGGCGGCATGAATTCCCTTCATAACTCCATTGTAGTCGCTAATTCTTTCTACTTCGCCTTTGGCCAGATCTTTATGTAGCTTTTGTGCTGTTTTCTGATTTTCAATGCTGATTTCAGCTAATCTTTTCTGGAATCCATTAAGCATTACCCGGGTATATTCAACCCGTTCAGCCAAATTCTGACTTAGTTCAGCTTTAAGTTCAGCCGACATTTCCTGATGCTCTTTGTCGAATGTTACGAGCATTTCATTTGTTTCCTTAAAAATCGATATGACTTCCTCGTTGATGTTCTTGATGTCGTCATTGATATCTTTCATGAGGGCCTTGAATTCAGTCATACGTTCAGTCCTGTTCTGGGCAAACGTTTGATTCATTTCTTTTGCCATCTGCGACCGTTCCGTTGAAAATTCTTTGATCAGGTTGAAACTGGAAGTTTGAATGTCTACCACTTCCTGCTGAATCGTTGAGATGGTACTGTGAATCCCCGTCATTAAATCTTTGAAGGTATTCAGACGTTCTTTTTCACCCTGATTCAGATCTTTCCGGAGTACTTTGGCATTCGCGTTTAAAATTGCAGCCATTTCCTGATGATCCTTATGAAAACCATCTAAGGTTTTCTGAACATCGGTAACAAGTTCTTCATTTTCTTTGATTCGTTGCTTGAATGAAGCAAGCATCTCTTCACTTAAATTTTTCATTTCAGATGATAGTCCCATTTTCATTTCTCCTATTGTTTGATAAATAAAATTGTGTGTGTGTACTTAGTTGAGTTCTTTGATCAACTGGTCTTTGATTTTTTTTATATCGTTGATATGAATTTGATCGCCTTTACTAAGAAGAATGTTCAGGCTATCAATCATTCGGTTATGCAATTTCTGGAAATCATTAAATGATTTCATGACTGTTTCTTTTCTGGTTTCCTGCAATTCGGAAATACGTGAAAGCTGAACTTTTACCAGGTTAATTTTTTCGGTTACATCGGGTGATGTGATATCTTTGATACCCAACAGGCTTGTTTTAAGCGCCTGAGCTGTTTCTTTCTGAGCTTCAATAAAATTTAAAAATTGTGTCTCGGCTTCTTTTTCCTTTTCATCTAATGAGCAAAGGATGCCTGACATCATGGTATTGTAATCTTTTTTTCGGAGGGAGCCATTTTTTGCAAGGGTTTCGCAAAGCTTGGTATTTAAAAGATCCCGTTCTTTTCTGAGGTCATTTAGGGAACTCTGAACGTTGTCGAATAAAAAATGACTTGATTCTGTAATGTTTTCTGAGGATTGGAAGGCAGTCTGAATTTTTTGAATCCTGGTTTCGTAAGAAGTGATAATGTTGTCGAAAAATCCATCGATGTTTAATTCAGGCTGGGTATTCATTGCTTTGAGGTTTGTTTGTTTTTTTGTAGGAGATAAAAAAGTAATTCCTGGTAACTCATGCTTTTTGGAACTGAATCCGGAAGGATGTTTAGCAAGAATAACTGCTTAACTGTTATGCTTATGCGGCTTTAGCAGTTAATCCAATTGCTTCAGCATATTTCAGATAAGTTTCAACAGAAGCAACAACGATTCTTGCTTCGATAGCAAGCAATTCGATACCTACCAATGAAACGCGAACCCATGCGTCAACAACAACACCTTTGTCAAGAATACGGTCAATAACTTCTACTAAGCTTGATGATCCGATTGTTTTTTCTACTGCCATGATTTTATTCTCCTATTATTAGTTAAAAATATACCGTGCTTTTTAAGAGTGACGGCTTACCTCTTTTTAATTTCAATAAGTAAAAATGCTTAAGCTGCTTTAGCTGTCAAGCCAATAGCTTCGGCATATTTCAAATAAGTTTCAACAGAAGCGACAACGATTCTTGCTTCGATAGCAAGTAATTCGATACCTACCAATGATACACGTACCCATGCGTCAACTACAACACCTTTGTCAAGAATACGGTCAATAACTTCTACTAAGCTTGATGATCCGATTGTTTTTTCTACTGACATAATTTAATTCTCCTATTATTAGTTAAAAATATACCGTGCTTTTTAAGAGTGACGGCTTACCTCTTTTTGATCTGCGTTAAACTTTGAGTTCCGAAATCCTAAATGTGCCGGATTCATCGTACTGCTGATTTAACTCTTGTGCCAGTCGTAATCCAAAGGCTGTGCCGGAAATAATTCGGAGAGGAGAATGAAATAGTTTTGGCAGGCTAATTACCTGAATACTAATAATAAAATAAATAATAATTTTCGGTTTCCGGCTTTTTATGTGTGTTATTATGGTAAATTAACTTGGACGGTTATCAAAATTATCGCGTAGATACGTGAAAATGCGGATGACAGAATTTCGATTTGGAAGCTCCAATTCAGGCCAACTGAATGGATAATCGGTGTGGAAAAATAAGGTGAAAATTATTTTAAAAGAAGCCTGTCAGTCGGGCACTCGGGTTGCATAAATTAGAAAAGCGATTCTTCTTTCGGAGAATCGCTTTTCTAATGAGGAGTTTGGGGTTGCCTCCTATTTATTCTTCAGTTTTGCCTATGTTAATGTTGTATTTTTTCATTTTTCGGCTAAGCGCATCACGGTGTATCCCTAACGCGTCAGCAGTGGCTTGTTGATTGTATTTGCAGATTTGCAGTGCTTTCCTGATCATTTTAATTTCGTTTAGTCTCAAATCGACCACTTCATCCTTCGGTATTACTTTCTCAGTTCTATGTGATTTAATCCGAAAATCATCGACACCAAGCGAATTGCTTTTGCAAAGCATAATAGCCCGTTCAGTCATATTTCTCAGTTCCCTGACATTTCCTGGGAAATCGTACTTATTAAGCACATCAAAAACCTCTCTGGCAACTTGAATGTCTGGTTTGTTTAGTTTTGTGGAAAAGACTCCAATAAAGTGTTCGACAAGTGGCTTAATATCTTCTGGCCTTTCGCGTATGGCTGGTATATGTATGTGTAATGTATTCAGACGATGAAGTAAGTCGAGCCTGAAATTTTTTCTCTCCACCCTTTCTTCAATGTCATGGTTCGTGGCCGAGATAATTCGAAAATCGGTGTGAATCAGATTAGTGTCGCCAACCCGGGTAACTACTTTTTCTTCAGTCGCACGTAATATTTTGGCTTGTAAATTGAAAGGCATATCAGCGATCTCGTCCAGAAATAAGGTGCCTTGATTACACACTTCAAAGTATCCCATCTTATCCGTAAAAGCTCCTGTAAACGATCCTTTCTTGTGCCCAAAAAATTCGCTTTCCAAAAGGGTCTCAGTTATGGCACTGCTGTTAACTGCTGCGAAAATGTGGTCTTTCCGGGAACTTGAATAGTGAATAATCCGTGCAATATTCTCTTTTCCAGTACCACTTTCACCCGTAATCAACACATTGGCATCGGGATAGTTTGCAGCTATCATGGCTTGTTCAAAAACCTCTAATATCTGAGGACTTATTCCTATAAACTGCCTGTCGATTTTCTTCTCAAGAGTTTTGGAAATCAGTGAGTTCTTTTCTTCCAAATGTTTCAGTTTTCGCTGCATCTGAAGGTATTTCTGGGTACGTTCCAGAGCGATCTGGATGTCGATAAACCGGAATGGCTTGCGCAGATAGTCGAATGCTCCAAGTCGCATAGCTTTAATTACCGTATCCATATCGCCATGAGCCGAAATAATAATGACTTCCATGTATGGGTATTGAACTTTCACTTCTTTTAGAATATCAAGGCCATTTGCACCGGGTAATCTTACATCCAGAATAAGAAGGTCAATCACAAGTACGCTTAAAATTCTTTTGCCTTCAGCAACAGTGTTGGCCTCGAACGATTCGAATTCGGAATCCTCAAAAAAGCCACTCAGTTCTTCTGTAAACTGCTTCTCGTCATCTAATATTAAAATTTTAATCTTGTCTTTTTTGTTCATGTTTGGTTATTGTTTTTGAATATCCAAAACGAGTTTGATTTTTGTTCCATTCACCCCGTCGCTTGATATGTCAATGGTTCCGTTCATTTCTTTAATAATCTGGTAGCAAATCGATAATCCGAGTCCGGTCCCCTTTCCTTCCTCTTTAGTGGTATAGAATGGAAGCATGATGTTGTGGATATCGTCCTTGTCAATTCCGATCCCATTGTCCGTAATTTCAACGATCAATGACTGATTTTCCTGATAGGTTGCAATTTCCACTTGTAAATCACAATAATCTTGCTGCCTGATTCTCTTTTCAAGTACTGCATCTTTGGCATTGGTCAACAAGTTGACGATAACCTGTTCAAACTTGTAGGTATTTCCAACTAGCTGGGGAATATGTTGACTGAGGCGAGTTTGCAGGTTGATATCCAGATGCTTGAACTGTTCCAGGATCATTGAAACAGCATTTTCGATGCAGGAATTAATATCGAAAGCTGTTAAAACATAGTTGTCATCACTTCTGGAAAATGCCCTGACATGATCGATAATGTTCTTGATACGTGTAATGTTATCGAATATTTTATCTGACTTATTTTTAAGAAATTCAATATCAACAACTTGAACTTTATCCGTCTCAAATAAGATTTTATCCATGACCATTGAAATGATATTTAGTGGTTGGTTAATCTCATGGGCAATGCCTGAAGCCATTTCACCGAGGTTGGCCATTCGGTCAGCATGAAGTTGTTTGGCCTCAGTCTTTTTACGTTGGGAGATATCACGGATGATTATCATGAAGGAAAGAGGTTCTCCGTCCGGAGCCTGAATTAATGTGGAGCTAATCTCACTATAAAATGTGGATTGATTTTTCTTCCTGATTTTCAACTCTACGTTTTGAACCAGTCCTTCACTTACTGTCTTTTCAAAAATATCTTTTATCGAGTTTGTTTCATCCGAAGGAATGAATTGGTAAAAATTCTTCCCGATCAGGTCATCTCTTTGATCCGCATCAAATAATTCAAATCCGATTTCTGAAACTTCGGTGATGGTTCCCTGGAGGTCGATTAACAATATACCATCAGGAGAAGCGTTCAACATTGTCCGGTACTTTTCTTCGCTTATTTTCAGTGCCTGCTCTGCCAGTTTGCGTTCACTGATGTCCTGGACGGTTCCAAAAAAATTGGATAGGATGCCAACTTCATCATATTCGATTCTGACTTCCCCAAATATATAGTGGATTGAGTAGTCATTGTGGATTATACGAAATTCAAAAGCAAGTGATTTATCACCATTACTTACGCTTTTGGAAATACAATTGAGTGTTTGGGCAACGTCATCTGGATGAAGCATTTTAAGCAAAGATTCTGATTTCCCATCGAAAGATTCAGCGCTTATGTCAAAAATAGAGAAAATCTCTTTTGACAACTCTATTCTTTTTGTATTCTTCTCCCAATGCCAGCTTCCAATATGAGCTATTCGCTGCGCTGTTTCGAGGTTTGCTTCACTCTCTTTGAGTAAATCTTCGGCCAATCGCCGCTTGGTAATGTCTTTTGTAAAAACGAGAAACCTGGTTTCGGATAGCTTAACTGATTCTATGGCACACCATTGCTTCGTTCCGTGCTTGTGCCTAAATAATAAATCTGCTTTTGCAGCATTAGTTTCAATTAATATTTTGAAATGCTCCATACCATCATTCATTGATTCTTCATGAAGTAGATCCGAAAATGTCATGGACAGCAATTCCTCTTTGGAAAATCCGGTTATTCGGCAACCTGCAACATTTACTTCAAAAAGTCGACCGGTTTCGTCGGCAATAAATACGCCGTCTGGGGCATTGTCAATATAGCTGCGGTATTTTTCCTCACTCTTTTTGAGGGCAGTATTGAGCCATATTAAATTCTCTGCATTTTTTTCGAGTAGTTCGGCTTCTCTTACGATGGTTTGTTTGTGGTTAAAAAGATCAAGAAAAATATGAACCTTACACAGTAAAATATTGACATTAATAGGTTTGAAGATATAATCTACGGCGCCTGAGTTATAACCCTGAGTTACATCTATTTCGTTAACATGGTTTGCGGTTACAAATATAATAGGTACAATATTGTCGCCTCTTTCCTCGTTAATTTTCATAGCCAACTCAAAGCCGTTCATTCCAGGCATCTGAATATCCAAAATTGCCAACGCTAATTCCTGTCGATTGCTTTTATTCAATGCCTCAAATCCGGATGATGCTTTTATCAGGTTCACCTGAAGCTTACCCAAAATAACCTCCAGCAAAGCAAGGTTTGAATCATTGTCATCAACGATAAGTAGATTTGGTAGAGGTTTTGTCATATACAGGTATTAAATTATAAGTCTTCACAGACAAACACAAATCGATAATCCTAAACATGCAATATTGTAATTAATTCTTCAATAAAATCATTACACATTTAATATAATCAATACAAATAACCCATTGTGCGATTGAAAATAGTTAAAAATATTATAAAAAAAAGCACTCATAATATTGATATTAAATGCATTACAACAACAACAAAAACAAAAAAACAAAAAAACAAAAAACGTCAATTAACTATTCCACTTATGTACAACCTGAAAACGAATTTCGACAAGTTTATTGGTATTACCAAATCGTCCTTTTCTGATTCGTCCTTTTAGCATAAAAATCCAAAGAGCCAAAGCGGAACCTTATTTCCAATTTCAATGTCATCTGCTGCAATTAAATAATGATCCAAATGTTTTACCTGCGAAGTATTCTTATTTTTACCACCAACCTCTATGGTCAATTCATCAACCTTAAAATCTCCTTCCGAAGGTGAACCCACTTGCAACCCTGAATTCTATAATTGGTTTAAAACAAACGTTTCCCTGATATTTCCGATGTCTGGGTTGTCTTTTAACGCAAAAGCAAGATTCGTATTTTCCAGGAATATCTTATCCAGCTTCTGTAATGTAGAAATGACTTTGCCTTCTGTACTTAATGTATTAAGTAGTTTTGCATTTCTTAATTGATAAATATATTGAATAACACTATCTCTGCTTAAATCCAGCTTTCTGGCCAATGCAGCAATGTTTGGTTTAAATGGTACAGATTCTGCTATTACTGGTAAACGATCAACAATGGAAAGCCAGAAAAAAAGAAAAAGATCAAAAGTTTTTTAGAAAGAAAAATACAGGGAAATTTTACTCAAAATTTAAATACGTTTGCCCTGACATAACTTTCTCATAATTTGAATTGTATTTTCAGTGTTTTGGCATTCATAAACTTCAGAAAAGCCTCATAAAGTTCGACATTTCTCCGCGTGGGTACACCACCAAAGCGGAAGTTCTGTTAAAATTGACAGAATTTCCGCTTTATTTTCTTCCAAAACCCGCTTCATCTGCGGGATTACCGAGAGAAATGTGTTTATTCTGGAGGTTCGATATTGGTACAATTCTCGATTATAGATAATTCCTTCTGGGAACAGCAAATTTTGAAAATGAATTCATTGCAGGGATTGCCATAAATCATGGTTCCCAAACGTCCATTTCCAATCGGAAGTGTCTCAATCCATTGATTGTCTGGTTGTTTTCACCAGAGGTTTATGTGCGATTTATTCTGAACAAATACATTGTGATAAATACAAAACTCAGTACAATAAATTTATGATTTTCAGAACAATTAAGAATTGTTACCTCCACCTTCAATAGTTTTGATTGTCCCGTCCTCATCGTACTCCAATTCAACTACTTTCAGGCTACGCAGCCAAGTTCTTCCTCCTGATGGAACTGAGTCGTGATGAAACAAATACCATTTCCCTTTGAACTCAGCAATAGCATGATGAGTTGTCCACCCAACCACAGGAGTGAGAATCACACCCTGGTAGGTAAAAGGCCCATAAGGTTTGTCTCCGGTTGCGTAGCAAAGTAAGTGTGTGTCGCCTGTGGAATAAGAGAAATAATACTTGTCCTTGTAACGGTGCATCCACGAAGCCTCGAAGAAACGGTTGATTTGTCCGGCTTTCATCGGAGTTCCATCCTGATTCAGGATTGTTACTGGCCGTGGTTCTTCTGCAAAACCAAGCATGTCGTCCGACAAACGAACAACGCGCGATGGCAAAGCCAATTCGTCCCCTGAAGGCAAATAAGCGCACTCCAGAGCTTTATTGTCTTTATAGCGTTGCAACTGTCCGCCCCACAAACCGCCGAAATACATGTATTGTGTTCCATCGGCATCTTCAAAGATTGCAGGGTCGATGCTGTAACTTCCACGGATCGGATCGGGCTGAGGAATGAACGGACCTGCCGGATTATCGGCAATGGCAACGCCAATTCGGAAAATATCGGTTTTGTCCTTCAGCGGATAATACATGTAGTATTTGCCGTTTTTGCAGGCCACATCGCAATCCCACAGCTGGCGGCCAGCCCACGGAATATCGCTCACTTTCAGCACCACGCCGTGGTCGGTCAACGGTTCGTTCTCTATATCCGATGTAGAGAAAACATGGTAGTCATTCATGTCAAAATGATCGCCATTGTCGTTCTCCGGAATGCCCGATTCGCGGTCGTGTGAAGGATAGATGTACAGTTTTCCTTCGAAGACATGAACAGCCGGATCGGCCATAAAATCGTTCTCAACTAAATATCTTGGTTCTTTCATATTGTTATTATTTACGATTTAAGAATTGACCATTTACTATTTATTTCTTGAAATCGTAAATAGTAAATGGTCTAATCGTCAATTATTTCTGTTTTTCTACCAATTTTATCATTTCTTCAACTACCGGTTTGCGCTGGTTGTTGCGGTCGAAAAGCACTGGATAATCTTTTCTGCCGCGGATCGGAAAATTATTCAGCCAGGTGGTATTATCTGTCAAGCCCCACACAGTTACACGATCAACAACATCGTCGTATTTCAGGAAGAGTCCGAACATATCCAGCATACGTTTATTCCATTTCAGCTGAACCGAGTCGGGAATCGCGTCACGGTAAGGATCCATTTCGTTTGAATATTTGAAACTTGCGGCAATGTTAGCTCCATCGTACGGACTTGGAATAATTGAAATGTCCCATTCTGTAATCAGGATATGTACACCTGCATCCTTGAGCTTTTTAAAGCTGACTTCGGCAGCTTCAAGCGTAGGTGAATTCATGTGCATGTGTGCCTGTGAACCCACGGCGTCAATCCTGCATCCGGCAGCTTTTAGCTCTTTCACCAACTGAACGATCGCATCGCATTTGGCAGGTGTTTCCACATTGTAATCGTTGTAGTACAATTCGGCCTTCGGATCGGCTTCGTGCGCAAACTGGAAGGCATATTTAATGAAGTCCTTGCCCAGAATCTGGTAGAACTTGCTATTGCGGTAACCTCCATTGTCTTCAAAAGCTTCGTTTACAACATCCCAACCTTTTATGCGGCCTTTGTAACGGCCAACAACTGTTGCAATGTGCTGGCGTATCCGCTCTTTAAGAACTTCCGGAGATACATCTTTCCCTTCAGAATCGAGAAAAAACCATTTGCCAATTTGAGAATGCCAGATCAGGCAGTGACCGGTTACAACCTGTTTATTTTTTTCGCCAAAAGCAACCAGTTTATCGGCATCATCCCAAAAGTAGCGGTTTTCTTCCGGATGGATAGGCTGCGGTTTCATGCAGTTTTCAGGAACAATTGCACTGAATTCTTTTGCTATCAGTTCCGTTTCAACAGGGTTAATGCCATTGACTTGCTGTGCATTGACAGCTACGCCAAACAAAAATTTACCTTTTGTAGCTTCACCTAATGTTTTTTGAGCCATTGTGTTTACTGATGACAGTAAAACCAAAGCCGTGACGGCAATAATATGTTCGATTTTCATGTGTTTTATTATTTTCGGCTATACCTTTTCCTTCCTGCGAGTTTTCAAATCTTCTTCAATCTTTACTTCCATTTTCTTGTCGATTACATAAAAGAAAAGCAGGCCAACACCTAAAAGAAATGGGATTGAAGGGTATATGCTCACAAGCAGTCTCGCTCCTTCGGAGACAGAATGAGGTTGAACAATTTCCTGCCCTGCAACCGCACTTTCCTTGGCAATGTATCCGTACAAACCCAATATCCAGGTAAGCAATGCCCCGCCAATTGAAAGCCCGGCTTTAAGGCCGACCATCATTGCTGAAAAGATAATAGCAGTTGCCCTGCGATTGGTTTTCCATTCCGAATAATCGGCAACATCGGCAATCATGGCCCAAAGAACCGGAATGGTAATGCCATAGAAAAATCCATGCAGAATTTGCGAACCGAACATCAGGAGCACATTCTCAGGTTTAAAAAAGACGAAGATCAAAACAAAAAAAGTAGCCGCCAGTAAGCCATACTTATAAACGTCACGTTTACCATATTTATCTGCGAGCTTTTTTGAAAATGAGATTCCGACAATCATGAAGATAATACCTCCGGCGTTGAACAAACCAAAACCGGCAGCTGCAGGGTCAGAACCAAAGAAATTAATTCCAAAATCGGATAAACCGGCAATTACAGGACTAATAAAATTAGCCAAGGCTGCCTTATCCACATAATTATTGAAATAGTATACATACGAACCACCTTTCATGGCAAGGGTAATGAACACCAAAATGGTCAAGCTGAGCATGATTAGCCAAGGTCCGTTCTTCATCAGATCCGACAAGTCATCTTTTATGGATGATTTTTGTTCTATCGAAGGAACTATGCGCTCCCTGGTTGTGAAAAAGGTGATCAGTAACATGAACGTGCCAACAATAGCCATCCAGGTCATTACGGTTTCAATACCGGCTGCCTTATCGCCGTGACCGGCAGAAATAATAATAGGCAACATAAATACCTGCACAAAGAACTGGGCAAACATCACGGCCACAAAACGGTATGCCGAGATACTATTTCGCTCGCCCATGTCGCCGGTAATTACACCACTCAATGCTGAATAGGGCAAGTTACTTGAAGCATACAACATCAACAACAGCGAATAAGTCGCAGCAGCGTAAATTAATTTTCCTTTATACGAAAAATTTGGTGTTGAAAATGCAAGAAGTGCAACGACCCCAAGAGGAACGGCTGTATAAAGAATCCATGGCCTGAATTTGCCCCACTTCGAATTGGTCCTGTCGGCCAAAACCCCTATGATCGGATTAAATATAAATGCTGCAGTCAATCCAACAACAAGCATTATGATTGACGCATCAGTACTCTTTAGCCCATAAATATCGGTATAGAAATAAGCCAGATAGGTAATTAAGCTCTGGAAAACCAGGTTAGCAGCCAAATCGCCCAGACTGTATCCAATTTTCTCGAATACAGAAATTCTTTGTGTGATTTTCATGTGTTAGCAGTTTATACGAGTTTTAAATTTAGTAATAATGACAAACTTTTAATCCTGATTATTGGATGAATGGTTTAACCGATTTATTTAAACCGGGCCCAATCCAATTCTACCCGGTTTTCTGCTTTCAGTACCGCAACCAGATTATGAACTCCGGTTTGTAACTTTGATATTTTTGCTTCAACAGTGTTCCAGCTCCCACCTTTGGGAATCTTAACTTCGGCAATCACTGGTCCGTCGGCTTTCTCCAGACGAATTTCCAAAGCACCACCTTTTTCTGATAAAGCCCTTACCTGAACCGTTTTAAGTTTTTGTTTTCCAAAATCAACCGAGTTGTATTTAACCCAGGCGTCTTTGCTGTCGAGTACTGTTTTCCAGCCATTAAAAGTGTTCGTTGAATCCAGGAATGCAACTGATGCACCGGATTGACTTTTACTACTGTAGCGGTCGAATTCTATTTTATGAGTAGCCACTGACACGCCAACACCCCGCAAAGTAGGTGTTATTTTCTGAATGGTACCGTCAGCATTGAAGAATAGACTGTCTGCACAAATTGACCGGTTTTTATCGAATTTGGGAGAATAAGCATCCTGATGATAGAATAGGTACCATTGATCTTTATACTGAACAAATGATTGATGATTGGTCCAGCAATTCATGGGCGACTCGTCCATTACTACGCCCGCCATCTTGAAAGGTCCCATCGGATTGTCGCCAGTAGCATATTCGAGCCTTTCGATTTTATTTTCCACATGTGGAATCGTCAGGTAATAAATTCCTTTACGTTCGAACAAAAACGGACCTTCTTTCAAACCTTTCTGAGGTAAATTGGCAATAATCTGCGGTTCTGATGCCAGCTCCGTCATGTTGTCTTTCAGTTTGGCCACCATAATATTTCCCATCGCCCAATACAAATAGGCTTGTCCATCTTTGTCGATAAACACGTTGGGATCGATGCCATTCACCCCTTTAATTGGCTCGGACAGCGGAATGTATGGACCTTCAGGCTGATCGGCAATGGCAACTCCAACACAAAAACCTTTTCGTCCATTGGCATCGGCCACGTTCTTGTTGGCCGGAAAATAGAAGTAATACTTGCCGTTGCGTTCAATACAGTCGGGGGCCCACATGCTGTATGAAGTTGAATCGACCCAGGCGACTTTGTTCTGGCTGACAATCACACCATGATCAGTCCAGTCAGTCAGGCTTTCAGAAGAAAACACATGATAATCGGCCATACAGAACCAGTCTTTTCTCAAACCTTTTCCTTCAGGAGATGGAATATCGTGAGATGGGAAAACATAAACTTTGCCGTTGAATACCCTTGCAGTCGGGTCGGCAGAAAACTGGTTTCGAACAATTGGATTCTGAGCGAACGACTGATTCGATAAGATCATCAGCAGGCTTAAAATGAGTATTTTGTAGTTTTTCATTATTGAGTTAGTTTTTAATTTTTGTCCGTGATCTGATCGCTGATGTGGAAGTAATCGAAATCGGCAAACCCGCCCGGGTTCTTGGTTGCGTAGTTGAATAAACCGAAACGATAGCCCATAAAATGAGGCAATGTATATTCCATTTTAAGTTGTTTACCCAGCATTGTCCACTTCTTTCCATCGAGACTGTAAAAGAAATGGGCTATATCGGCTCGATTCGTAAAATTACATTCAGCCTTTAGGTAAACAGTTTTCTGATTAAGTGCAACCCGCTCCAGTTCAATAGGCCTTGTCGATTCGGCGCTAACCATCACAATCGATTTTGTACCATTTTCCATTTTAACGCCTATCAAACCATATTTTTTCTGCAAAAGGGCAAGACCGGCAAAGTCGCCTTCCTTCATTTTTGATACATCAACAGATGTTGACCCCGAGCATTCAGTACCGATAGTGCGTTGAGTCAATGTATTTCTGGCCAATAAAAAAGTGGTATCTATCCGGTCGGTTGAAAGACGTAAATACCCTTTCCGTTGGGTGATTGACCAAAGATCGTTAGCCGGATTGTGGTTCCACTGCCAAACCAATGGTAATGCGGGATCGTTTTTACGACGGGTAAATTCGTCAGATGCAACAATGCATGGAATTAAGCCTTTGCTGGCTGGCAAATCAAGGGTTTCCGGCACTTTGCCGTCGATACCAATTACCGGCCAGCCATTTTCCCATTTCATTGGAACCAGAAAAGGAATCCGGCCAACCGCTCCATGATCCTGAAACAAATAGGCAAACCAACGTCCGTCAGGCGTGTCAATAACTCCCCCTTGCGCAACACCTTTATCCTGAAGGGCAATACGGCCTTCCCACGGGCCAAGAAGATTATCGGCACGATGAACAAGTACGGTACGCATACCGCCCCGAGGCCAGGAAATATTAAACAAATAATACTTGCCATCGTGTTTAAAAAGCTGCGATCCTTCGGCCTGAAGCATATTGGGTTCCGACGGGGCACTTGCGTTTTCGATAAGAACCTGATTTAAACCGCCCGCTTTAACTCCAGTTAAATCATCGTTTAATTCAACGATATTCAATTTCCCGCCACCAGTGATCAGGTATGCATGGTCCTTGTCAAAAACCAGTGTACAGTCGTGATACCCCGGCGTGAACGTATTCATCTTCCATGTACCTTTTTCTATATCCTTAGTTCTAAAAATATAGGTCTTGTTGGTAGTCTGAGCATAGGTTGCAACGTAATACATCCCATCGTAATAACGGAGGCTACTGGCCCAGGAACCCTTTCCGTAATTACTCTTTCCATTAGTAAGTTTCAGGTCGTCAACATCTCCCAACGAATTGCAGGCATAATTTACCATTTCCCAATTAACGAGATCCTTCGATTTCATGATCGGTACGCCCGGACTCATGTGCATGGTGGTGCTGCTCATGTAATAAGTATCGCCCACACGAATCATAGACATGTCGGGCACATCAGCGTAAATGATTGGGTTGTAGGCCAGATTTGGCTGGGCAAAGATGGTGTTACAGCATAAGATTAATCCTGCTATAAAACCCAAACAATGTGTATTCATATATTTTTATCAATAACTATTTCAAAAACTTTAATGACTTAATTCTTATGGTACCATCACTACCAGTCGGGAATTTTACAAACACATCGTGATGACCTGAAACCCCTTTGACCGATTTGGAGAAAGCTTTAAAGTTTTCTTCGCCTCCGGTTGAACTTAACGGAATGGATGCAATTAATTTTCCGGTTTTTAAATCATCCAGCCAGATTTCAAGTTTCCCTTTTGAGCTTGAGGAAGCCATTACTTCAATAGCTGATGGCGATGTTTTTCCCAATTCCACTCCTGAAATCATAAACCATCCGCCATTTGGAGGGGTATTGGTGACTACTCTTCCAGACTCATTGCTGATTGTTTTTATACCGAAATAGTTGCTGTATCCTGCAGCCAGTATGGGTGAGAAAGCATCTTTACAAACAAAGAAATCGAAATCCGCTGGTTTACCTTCGGCAAATAATCCGAGGCTTGTGCCTACCCATGAGTTGTAATTGGGTTGCACTTTATCCAGATTAACAGCACTGATCGGGTCGCCGATTGACTTCCAGGTTGTTCCATCGCCACTACACCAGGCACTTAATTTGTGCCAGTTCCGTTCTATTTTCAGCCAAACAGTATTCCCAAATTCGTTGGCAATGCTGCGGGTTTCTTTATCCAAATCAAAAATGATTTTCTTTCCGTTATCGAAACCGGTATATAATCGTACTACAACGTTTTGATTTCCATTGGTGAGATAAATCCCAGCCATGGCAGCTGCATCCGTTGCATCCAGACCTACTTTCGTCACAGCCGTATAATAATGGTCGGTTTCTTTCTGAACTAGATGTGTCCGTTCAGTTTCCGGAGTGAGTCTTACCCAACCTTTTCTTGCCGAAAGAGAATAACTGGTGGCTGCCTTTTGGTTCAGGAAATGCCAATTGTCACTTAAAACATCCGTATCAAAATCATCACTCTGGACGCTTCTCCAGGAAAGGCCCGATTGCGGAAGATTCGGTTTAATCAATGGTTGTGTTGTCGGAGCCACGCCCCACGGACGATCGCCTTCCCAAATTACCTGATATAGCGAAGTCTGACGACCGGTACCCGACCAATCATCATCCTTGTAAATCTCATAGCTTTGGGCAATTGTCCACCAGGTTCCGTCAGCCAGTTGAAAAGGCGCCGACATATGGTTGGGACGGCGGAATCCGGCATTGGAGTCAGAAATAGGCTTAAAGAATTCACCCAGCCGTTCCCATTTGGTTGAATCAGCTGTTAGTTCTTTACTTCTCATGGCATACTGTCCGCCGGATACATCGCCCGCAGGGAAATAGTAATAAATTCCATTGCGCTTGCACATCACAGGCCCTTCAGCCCAACTGTATTGCAGTTTTGCGTTAACCCAGTCGAGGTTCATCACTGTACCTGTTAATTGGCCGTCCTTCCCTATCTCCTGAATGCGGTTTACTTTCTGCATGTTTTTAATCACCATGTATGGCCTGCCATCATCGTCAATAAAAATGGAGTTGTCATATCCAAGCGGACCAGTCGTCGGATTGGTTTTTACCTCTACAGGATCAGTCCATGGACCAGTTGGAGAATCAGCTTTACAAAACCATTGTCCTCCTGACGAAAAATAAATCCAGTATGAGCCATAGAAATAAGTGATGGCTCCTTGCCAGATTCCTGCTGAAGGACGATCGGAAACCCAGCCAGTTTTTGATGGCGGCAACACGCGTCCAATGACTTCCCAATGCACCAAATCTTTTGAATGATAAATCGGCATATACGGTGTAAAATGGAAAGTGGAGCCACAATGGTAGAAATCATCGCCAACCTTCAGCAAAGTCGGATCAGGATGATCACCAGGCAAAACCGGGTTGGTATAAGTTTTAACTTCCTGATAAAAAGATTTGTCAGATTGATTTTGAGCGCCGACCGGACTTGATTTCATCACCGTCAAACTGATTAACGCTAAAGCAGAGCATAAATATTTTCGCATTTTTTCTTTTTTTATTATTGACTTTTCTGAAGGAGGCTATTGCTAGTTATGGCTTGGTAATTTTAACTCCCAATATGGAAAGCATCTTTTCAGCATATCGTTTTCCCAATTCCCGGTATCCTGCTGCGGTGAAATGTAGGTTATCAGGGCCATCGGCACAACCGGCTGAAGAAATGACATACGAATTAGGTAATGTTTTTGGCAGTGTAGCAATGATGGTGTTCATGCCCGCACAAATTCCGTTCTGGTCGGCATTCACCGTTTCGCCTGCTAGTAAGGGTACATTTTTGGGATCAAGATTCAGGTCTTTCATCAGGTTGTCGTACACGCCTTTTACTTTTCGTGTCCATAGGTTGTCGTTCGAATTCGATTCACCCTGATGAAGAAGAATACCCCTGATAACACCATCCTTCTGCGCCAGTTTAGCCATTTCAACCAGACGTCCGTAAGGATTTCCATCGTATTCCTTAATCATTCCTTTCATCCAACCCGGAGCAGTTGAAACATACGATGTATAATTATCCTTGTCGAATAATTCAATTTTACAACCTCCAACGGCTACATTAATCACACCTACCCTGATGTTTTCTTGAAGATTGGCAACCATGATCCGGCCAAAAAAATCGGCAGGGGTTAAGCCTGTATGGCAACGACACAAAGGAGGAACAGCCCTATACCAGTTTCCCTTGCTTCTTTTCAGGTCCGGACAATCCAAGGTTTCCATAACCAAAAACCTGCTATCGACTGCGAGGGTGTCTGGGGCTTCAATCCGGGCATTGCCTTCCATATTCGATTGTCCGATACAGAGGTAAATTTGGAAATTCGGGTCCTGCGAAAATGCTTTGCCACTTATAAAAAATCCTGCCAGGAGGATTAAACCCAGTTTTATTTTCATGGTCATTTTTTTCTCTTTTATATTGATCTCATTATTTTGCCCAAGCTTCCCCTTCCGGCGAACGTCTCCATTCGAAATATCGATCCAGAACTTTCAACGACTCAGCGCTTGGCACTGTCCCTACAAAAGGTTTCTGGTTGAAATACATGACTTTCGGATTTTCTTCGCTGAAAGCAGGCCACTCAGGAACGCCATTCCCGTTTGGATTGCCAAACTTGGCAAAGTTGGTCCAATAGGTTGCCATGGCTTCCGAAATTTCCAGATCAGACTTTGTCGTTTCCGGATTTTTGGTATCCAAATGCTGAAAAACGTACGAAACATCCTGCGCATGCGGAGAACCGTAACCATACTTAGGCGAATCTTTCTGATAGTCGGGGTGCTGATCGAAATAATAGTAATACACTTTCGATTTTCCGGTTTTGGATTGAAGATTTGCCCATGCCCAGGTTTGCCAGCCGAAAGCCGCATCGCGCATCAGGTCGCGCGCTGTTTTCGGAACAGAAGTTTCACCTGGAGGATAAGCTTTCACCAGTTCGTCGGCGAATTTTCCATAGCGCGCTTTCACACCAGCAATGTATTCTTCAGGAGTTTTCTCCCGCGAAAAGCTGGCGCCTTCGTCAGAGTTGTAACCGATAAGAACCGGTATGTCGTTGTACTTACCTGCTCCATAAAGCCGGTGCTGATCGTCGGGAATCACATATCCATCGGTGATTGGCCATCCACCAGGCATTCCAAAGCCAGAAGGCAATTTTTCCGCTTCAATTTTCCGGAGGTCGGCAATCGACGAAACGCCCGCTTTTTGCACATACGTTTTTCCGTTTTCTTCGGCTTGTTTCAGTGTTTTCATGTTCTCGCCCGGGAAAGTAGTTGGGCGGGTAGGACCAAATGAGCCACCACTTTGCGAAATGGCTCCGCTGAATAAACCTTTTGCCAGCGGCGAAGCACACAACATGCTCACCGAAATGGCTCCGGCCGACTCGCCAAAAATGGTTACTTTCGACGGATCGCCACCAAAAGCGGCAATATTCTTTTGTATCCATTTCAGCGCGGCGATCTGATCGAGGATTCCGTAATTTCCTGAAACATGATTGGGGTTTTCAGCACTTAATTCAGGATGTGCCAAAAATCCAAACTGATTGACCCTGTATGCAATACTAACCAGAATGACACCATTTTTTGCAAGCTTTTCGCCACCAATCCAAGGATCGGAAGTGTAACCACCGGCAAATCCACCGCCATAAATATATACCATGACCGGAATTTTGTCGCTGGCCGATTTTGCCGACATCCAGATATTCAGATATAGACAATCTTCACTTTTTCCTGAAGGAGGATTGCCGCCCTGCATCGGGGCCGGAGCAAATTTAATTGCCTGTCGCACACCTTCCCATTTTGTCGGAGGTTGCGGCGCTTTCCAGCGTAAATCGCCTATCGGTGGCGCTGCAAAAGGAATTCCTTTGTAAACGGTCAACCCGTCTTCTAAAGTTCCCTGTACTAAACCTTCCTGAACTTTTACAGGTGAAGGCTGCTGCGCGAAACTTTGCATTACAGCAAACACCATAAGCATTGAAATTAAACCTATTATCTTCTTCATTGATTGATTATTTAAATAGCAGTTTAGCAAATTCGTTTAAATCTCTCCGCCAGGTTAGCCACTCGTGGGCCGTTTCAGGAGATTCGTAATACATGTGTTTGATCCCTTGTTTTTCAAGCATCCTGCGAAAAGCACCTACCGAACCCGGAAATGGATTAGGCTCTTTAGTTCCCAGTCCAAGCCAGAAAACTTTAAGTTGTTTATTCAGAGCAGCCCCATCCTTAAATTTCCCATCAAGAAATGTAACCGGATCAATTTCATCGGAACTCGGGTAATTGGAAGTACCGCTGAAACCTCCATAGGAAGCAAACTTGCCGAGGTTGTTCATGATGATCCGCATGGTTTGGTTGGCTCCCATCGATAAGCCGGCAATGGCGCGATGATCGCGATCTGCAATGGTGCGAAATTTCGCATCAATCATCGGAATGATTTCGTTGATCATTACTTCTTCGAACACCGAAACCGGACGAGCATTGGGTTCACCACTTTGTGGTTTATAGGCATACCCGTTGTCCATCGCAATAATCATCGGGACGGCTTTCCCGGCAGCAATCAGGTTATCCAATATTAGGTTTGCCTTGCCCTGCGATGCCCAGCCGGTTTCATCCTCAAAACTTCCATGCTGAAGATAAAGCACCGGGTAGCGGGTTTTGGTATCTTTCTCATAACCAGCCGGAGTGTACACAAAGCAACGCCGAAACGAATTGGTGATTTTCGAGAAATAGGTATTCTCGCTCACCAAACCGTGAGGAACATCTTTCAGTGCAAAAAATTCCTGATCGAAAGATGGAATTTCGATACCACTTCCCCAACGACCCGCGCCATAGAAATATTTGGTTCCGGGATCAGGTACTGAAGCGCCATCGATGTTTAGTTGATAGTAGTGAAAACCTTCGTCCTGAGGGGCCGACTCGCCGGTCCAGACGCCTTTTTCATCTTTTACCATGTCGTATTTTACGCCACCAATATCGAGCTGAACTTTTATGGCTTCAGGAGCAGAAATACTGGCACGAACACGCCGTTCAGAATTAACCTGAGGAAATTGCTTCCCCTGCTGATTGACGGAAGAAGGCTTGAAGTCTTCAACTGCTTTTGTCGGGTTTATCTGTGCAAAGCCAATTCCTTGAGATAGTAAAACTATGAAAGCAATCAGTAAGATTCGTTTATTCATTGGATTCTCAGTTAATCTTTAAATAATAGCGGTGCCAATTCCAGCAAACTACGGCGCCATGTCTGAAATTCGTGACGGGTATTTTCTGAAACGAAAGACACTGCATTGAAGCCGGCTTCTTTTAACGCAGTTGCAGAATTCTTGACGCCATCGGGGTTTTCGAAACTACCACAACTCAAAAAGATCAGTTTTACCTTCGATTTGTCTTTAATTTCTTCTGGTTTGTATAAACCACCACTCAACAAGGCGTAGTATGAAAATACTTCAGGCTTGTTCAATGTAATCGTGTGGGTTTCCATCCCGCCCATTGAAAGTCCGGCCATGGCGCGGTGTGGCTGATCGGCTATCGTATTAAAGTTAGCATCAACATAAGGAATCAACTCATCAACAAGTACTGTTTGAAAATTTTCAATTTTGAACTCGTTCATATGTCCCCACCGAACCTCGTTGGTCATTCCGTAGGTCATCACGATGATGAAAGGTTTGATTTTCCCTTCAGCAATCAGATTGTCCATAATCAGGTTGGCATGTCCTTGGTTGCTCCATGCTGTTTCGTCTTCACCCCAGCCATGTTGCAGGTAGAGCACCGGATAGCGGTTGCTTTTGTCGCTACCATAACCCGGAGGCGTATAAACAAATGCACGGCGCGCAGTTTTGGTGCTTGGCGACGGAAACAAAATCTGCTGCACATTGCCGTGAGGAACGTCCTTCAAGGCGTAGAAATCCTGATCGTGAGCCGGAATTTCGATGCCGCTTTCCCAACGAACAGAACCGTAGTAATTTAAAGTTCCCGGATCGTTAAATACACCGCCGTCAATGGTAAGATGGTAATAATGGAATCCTTCTTCCATTGGGCCGGCAGTTGTACCTGTCCAGAAACCATCTTCAGCTTTTGTAAGTGGAGTGCCGCCTTTGGTACCGCCCAATCCCAAACTTACCACCACACTTTGAGCCTGCGGAGCTTCAATACGAAAACGAACATAGCCTTGTGAATTTACTTGTGGAAACTCTTTTCCCGGTTGATTCAGGCTCGAAGGTTTGAAATCATCGGTAATGGTTGGTTGGCTCGTCTGTGCAAAACAAAATACTCTGGTCATTAATAGGATTAAAAAAATGACTGAAATTCTATTTCTCAAAAAAAATTGTTTCATAATACGTAATTAATTTAGGTTCATATTCTAGGTTAGATTATCTTAAAGTATTGTAATTCTGGTTGTTTTTAAATCTTTTTCATCGGAACTGGTTCCATAGTACACTTCATATTCACCAGAAGTAACAGCCATTTTGAGCTGATTGCGATCGTAGAATTCGAATGCAGATGGCGAAAGATCAATCGAAACCGGAATGGTTTTTCCTGCAGCCACTTCAACCCGTTTAAATCCTCGTAAGGTTTTGCTTGGACCATCGGTATCATTCACTTTCTTCACATACACCTGAAGAATTTCCGTTCCGTCGCGCTTGCCTGTATTTGAAACGGGAACAGTCAATTCAAGGGTTTCGTCTTTCCTGATCTCGGTTTTGCAAGGTTGAGCCTCACCAATTGCGAAGGTTGTATAGCTCAGTCCATAGCCAAACGGGAAAAGCGCATCGTTCATAAAACGATAGGTGCGGCCTTTCATCGAGTAATCTTCAAAATCTTTTAATTGGTCAGAGTTTTTGTAGAAAGTGACGGGCAGTTTTCCCGATGGATTATAATCGCCGAAAAGCACATCGGCAACAGCCTGACCACCCGATTCTCCAGAGTACCATGCCTGAAGGATGGCATCACAGGTTTCAGTTTCAGGAGTGAAAGCGATGGCTGAGCCTGAACAGTTTACAAAAATCACCTTCTTTCCGGCTTGCTTCAATGCTTTCAGACAATTTCGCTGAACGGCAGGAAGGTCAATGTTAGTACGGTCGCCACCTTTAAAACCAGGAAATGATACAGGCATTTCTTCACCTTCGAGTACGGTAGAAAGTCCGCCTACAAACACAACCACATCAGTGCCTTTCAGTTTACTGATCAGATTGGTGTAGTCAACATCCACTTCTTTACCAAAATTGAATTCGATGTTCGCTTCCCAATTGTTCAACTGGGCAAAACGCATTTCAATTTTGTATTTTTTACCAGCCTCAACCTTGTATGGAATCCGTGAAATAAGCACCCTCCAGTTATTAAACTTTCTGACCGACTCTCCATTTACGAACAGTTCAAAGTATCCGGCAGCTCCGCATTTAAACACAATTTCTTCCGTTTTAGGCGCTTCGAACTCGGTTTCGTATTTTGCCGAAAAGCCTTCAAGCTTAACTCCTGAAGCAAATTCGTGCTGTCCGGCAGTGGTTAATTTGATAGGGTCAGTAATCTGCTGCGTTGCAACAACATCACCAGAACGGTCCGCTGTATTCCAGTAGGTGGCTTTGAATCCCTTTTTCCCATCAACCGAACAATTCGAAAAATAGCTGTCTGTTACTTTATCCTCAACCAAATCGCAGCCTTTGTCATAGATTATCTTTTTGGCTGAAAGTTTGGAAGTTATGCCGTCGAGAATTGAAATTGTCCGGACTGGCGTTCCATTGTAATTTCCCCACAACATGGGTTTATTATCGGCATTTGGGCCAACTACCGCAATTTTGTTGGTTTTCTTTAAAGGCAGAATGTTGTTTTTATTCTGAAGCAGCGTCATCGATTCGCGGGCCATATCCAGCGCCAGTTTCCGGTGTTCTTCATTATTCACCACCGACATCGGAATTTTAGTCCATGGAACGATGGCATCGTCGTCCATTTCACCCAGATCGAAACGGCCAATCATCACACGCATCACATGGCGGTTGATTTCATCTTCGGTAATCAAACCTTTTGCGACAGCTTCAGGCAATTTCTTGTAATTGTGGTCAATCCACTGGCACTCCACATCGGTTCCGGCCCAAACGCCCTTCGACGCAGCATGAACAGCATCAGACGAAACTTTATGGCTGGTATAAAAATCGCCAATCGCTCCGCAATCGGAAACTACCAAATATTTAAAGCCCCATTCATCACGAAGAATTTTCTGAAGAAGTTGCGAATTTCCGCAGCAGGGTTCGTCGTCCAAACGCTGGTAAGCGCACATCACCTCGCGAACATCTGCTTGCTGAACCAGCGATTTGAAAGCAGGAAGATAAGTTTCATTCAAATCGCGCGGATCGACATTATTCAAGTTCAGTTGATGGCGACTCCATTCCGGTCCTGAATGAACTGCATAGTGCTTGGCACAAGCCAGCAACTTGCGGTATTTGGCATCGGCCGGGCCTTGCAGACCCTTCACCACCTGTACGCCCATGCGGGAAGTCAGGTAAGGATCTTCGCCGTAGGTTTCCTGTCCCCTTCCCCACCGTGGATCTCGAAAGATGTTGACATTGGGCGTCCAAACCGACAGACTTAGAAAACGCTTGTTTTCCTGACCCTTCTGGCAGGCTTCGTTATATTTGGCGCGGGTTTCATCCGAAACAGCGTCGAAAATGTGATAGACCAGTGAATCGTCGAACGAAGCGGCCATGCCGACTGGTTCCGGAAAGACAGTCACATTACCATTGTTGGCCAAACCATGTAAGGCTTCACTCCACCAATTGAATTTTTTAATACCCATGCGCGGAATAGCATCTGAGATGTCGCACATCAGGATGGCTTTTTCTTCCAAAGTCAGGCGCGATATTAAATCTTTTGCCCGTTCCTCGGAACTCAATTTTGCGTTTTGATAAGGGTATTGCTGGGCCCAAAGGCTAACTGTTACGAAGACAGCTGCAATAAACAGCGTATATTTTTTCATTTTATAAGTTATTTGATTTCAATAAATTCAGGTTCATAAGGTGCAAGCTTGAAATTGCCGGTATAATCCTTATCAAAAAGAATACTGCGGGAATTTCCTTTTACCGGAATATCTTTAGCTTCGCCACTGACATTCAAGTACAGAAAATGATTCTGATCGATTTGCCGGGCCATTACTCCGGCAGGCACTTCCGGTCCTTTTTTAATGCCCAGTTCATTGATCAATTCGTCCAACAAAGGATTAAGCAAATCGCCATTGGCCGGCAGTCCAACATATATAGCCCTACCTTTGCCAAACTTGTTGGAAGTGATGATCGGATAATCCTTGTCGAGGCTGGTTAAGCTGCCAATAACTTCAGCACCTTTTGGTTCAACGATATCAAACCTTGTTGATTCAGTTTCGATGGTTTTTCCTTTGTAGGTAAAATCCAGATTTTTCCCTTTGTATGATTTCCGCGACACTTCATTCATCATTTCAGTTTCCTCGTAACTTCCTACGCGGATGCCAAATACATCGCTTAAGCGACCGGGTCTGGTGGAGGAAAAAACTTGCCCCGATTCATCAACAATGGCCGAATTGCTGGTCATGATTACCGTTCCGCCGTTTTTCACAAACTCGCGGATTTTGTCTGCAGTTGCTTCGTCCATTACGGCAACTCCGGGAACAAACAGGATTTTGTAATTCAACGAACTCCGGCTGATTTCAACGATCCGGGCATCCATGTTTCGGTAATAGAACAGATCGAAGCAGGCTTGCAACTGGTTATCATGCTGTTCAGGAAAATAACTGCTAGCAATCTGGCTGGGAAACGAAAAAGCCAGACCAACTTCTGCCTGAAGCTGATACGGAAAGAATTTTTCAATCTTTTTAAATTCGGTGGCTATTTTCTTGTATTCATCGTACTTGCGATTTGGAATACCATCCCAGTCAAGCATTCCTTCCAGATATTGTTCTTCACCGGCTTTCATACTTTGCCAGGTCCAGCCGCAGACCATCTGGTTACCATAGAATAAAGTTGAATAAGCTTGTTTCCGGATCGCATTTGGAGCAGCTGTCATGGTGGTAAATTCGCTGCACCAGAAAGGATTTGTGCTTTCGAACTGAATCCGTGAAATTCCAAACAAGGCATTCATGACACCCCAATTGGTTGTTAAAGTTGTTCCGGGATAAAAACCGCAGCCTTCGCGCGTCATCTTTCCGGAATAAGCGATTTGTGAATAGTCGAAATACTTCAATGCGCTGTAATACCAGGCATTGGTATTGGTTAAAGCTTTGGGCGCGTTGACATTGACTTTATCGATCACTTTTAAAAGAAACTGGTTCACCTCGTCGGAAACAAAACGACGGAAATCGAGCATTCTTTCAGGCACATCGGTTGAATGGGTAGCCACCGGGAATCCAACTTCCTCAAACTGGTTAAGCCTTCTCGACCAGCGCTGGGTTGCCCAAGCTTTATTCAGGTTTTCAAGATTGGTATATTTCTTTTTCAACCATTCAATGAACCGAAGTCGGGCAGTTTCGGAATAAGAGATTGGTCCGTCGCCCGATTCGTTGTCAATTCCGAAAGCTAGCAAAGCCGGATGACTGGCGTATCTTTTGCTGATGGCGTCGGTATACAACAAGGCATATTTCTGGTAATTCGGGTCGCCAACATCTTCCATGTATCGGTGATTGGGGTAACGCACATCGCCATTGGCGTCTACAATGTCGATCGATGGAAACTGGTGGTGCAACCAGATTGGAGCCGGACGAATGGCAATATCCAGAATAACCTTAATTCCAGCCTCGTTCATCAGATCCATCACTTTGTCGAACCATTCAAAGTCGAATTTTCCTTCTGATGGTTCGTAGCTGTCCCAGGCCAGATGCCCCATTCGGACCGATGTTAACCCGGCGGCTTTCATCAATTCGATGTCCTTTTTAATCTTTTCAATGTTTTTATCATCATGCGGATGGTAATTGGCTCCTACATATAACTGCTGCGCCCCTAATGAAAAGCCATAAAAAAGAAAAATGGTAACTATTAGAATAAGTTTTTGCATTGGAGTTATTTCTGTTTAACTGGCTAGTTCAATTCGATAATGCTTTTCCCTTTTGTAATGCCATTTTCATTGAAAGCATCGATAGTGAAATAATACTTCTGCTGGGCATTTAAACTGCGGATAGTTACCTTTTCGGTTCCAAGCACCTGATAATTCTGGTAGAGTTTGTCCTTGCCGGTTCCGTAGCGGATGTTGTAGCCAACAGCGCCAGTCGTTTTTGGCCAATTTATATCCACTACACAACGGTCGGTTTCCAAACGTTTCAAGCTTAAACTTTTCACTTCGATAGGTGTTTTTCCGCCACCATTCCCGAAAACGCGCAGACCGGCCAATGCAAATGTGCCATCGGCCATGTGATAATTCGTAAGTCTGATGTATCGTGCTTTTACCGGTTTTGCCAACTCGATATAATCGTGCGGAACATCGGTTTTGCTCTGCGTTTTATCGGCTAAAGTTTTCCAGGTTTTGCCATCTGTTGAATATTCCAGCAGGTACTGATAATAGATATCAGGCTGACGACCCATGAACTTCGTTTCATTCTCGGCATAGTTAATCTGAATGGCATTCACCGTACATTCTTTCTGCAAATCCATACTGATCCATTCGCCTTTATTCCCGGTTTTAGCACTCCAGAAGGTGCGAATTTCCTCATCGTAAGCATAGGCTTTCGGATGATTGGGCAGTTCGGAAGAAACCTCGACTAGTTTGTTGTACGAAAGCAACATCCAGTTAGGAAACAACTCTTCCGGACCAGAGATTTTTCGTGTTGGCATTTTAAACGGAAAATCGCCAAAACCTGTGTAGGCATACATTTCGCCATCCTTATCAAAGAAGGTTGGGAATAAGCCTAAACGGCGCTCGAACATGTGTTTTTGCGAGATCGTCATGGTCGAAATATGCCAGTAGTTACCGTATTTATCCTGAAAAGTACTGCTGTGCCCAGCTGCCGCAATAAAACCTTCAGGTTTATACGAAAATGGGTTATGAGCAGCCAGCTTAAACGGTCCGAGTGGCTTGTCGGAAACATAAACTCCATCGCCGTAGCTTTTATATTCGGTTCCCGGACCGGCATATTGCAGGTAATATTTGCCATCGTGTTTGGTCATCCATGCCCCTTCAATCCACGGATTATTGCCAACTTCATTGTAATCACCCGACCGTTCCCAACCGTAATTTTTCTTATCACTATTGATCACTGCAACCGGTTTACCAATCGGATTCAGCGTTTTAGTGTCCAGTTCAACCACCTGAATTGGATTTACGTTGGAGCAGCCGAAATAAAAATACAAACGCCCGTCATCGTCAACAAACAAATCAGGGTCGGTCATGCCAATCGGGAAAGCAGCATTGGCAACTTCCCATTTCCCCGATTTGGGGTCGGCAGTTTTATAGACGGTCAGCGGCGGATCATTCTTTGAAGCCATGAAATACAGCTCACCTTTCATTTCAACAACAGTCGGGGCGTAATCTTCCAGCGGAAGATCTCCTGTAGTAATTAGATCCCAATGGATCAAATCAGTAGAATGAAAATATCCACCTGATTTTGAAGCAAAAAGGTAATATTCGCCCTTAAAAACAATCATGGTTGGATCGGCAGCCTCGCGCCGCGAGGGAGCATCGAGACAAAACCGGTAACTTAGGTTTATAGGGTTGCAAATGGTGGCTTGGGTTTGCTTGCTCTGAGCATTGACTCCAAGTGCGCAAGTCATCAGGACAAGGATTACTAATGTTTTGGATAGGTGTTTCATTGTTGGCTTTATTTAAATAACAGTTGTGCAAAATTGTACAGGTTATTCCGCCATACCGGCCAGGTGTGGCCGCCGGGGTATTCGCTGTATTTATAGTTGATTTTCATCTCGTCGAACTTCGCCAGCATAATCTGGCAGTTTGGCCACGCAATATCTTCCCGGCCCCCCTGCGAAATCCAGAACTGCTTCAGGTTGTTATTTATCTTTTCTGAATTGGTTTTCATGAATTCGTATTCCGGACCTGAAAGCGCCGGTTGATTGGCCCACCAGCCCGAACTGAATACCCCCAGGTAAGCAAACATCTGTGTATTTTTAACTCCGGCATGAAGTGTTTGCAAACCACCCATCGATAAGCCTGCCAATGCACGGCTGCCGGCATCGGTTTTTACCCTGAAGTTTTTTTCGACAAACGGAATGACGCAATCTTTCAGCTCTTTTTCAAACAAATTTAAAGCCTCTTCACCAAAACCTCTCGAAGGCATATTTCCGTCAACCATAACGACAATCATCGGAACAGCTTTCTTTTCAGCAATCAGGTTATCGATGATCAAATCGGTTTTCCCCTGGGTGGCCCAGCCGCGCTGGTCTTCGCCACCACCATGCAAAATATAAAGCACCGGATATTTTTCGGTGGAATTCTGGTCGTAACCAGGAGGAGTGTACATGTAAAAATTACGCCATGAGTTGGTTACATTTGAATAGTAATATTTGATGCGGATCTCGCCATGAGGCACATTTCTTATTTCATAATAACTATCGCCTTTAAACGGAACTTCAAAACCGCTGGCCATGCGCCCCATTCCATAAAACGATTCGCTGGCCGGGTCGGTAACAACAACACCATCGATAATTAAAGAATAGTAGTGAAAACCTTCGCTCAATGAATCGGTGGTCGTTTCCCAAACACCGTCAGCATTTTTCACCATATCGTATTTTTTGCCCAAATCGAGCTGAATTTTTTGCGCTTCAGGAGCTTTTATACTGAAGGAAGCCCGCCCATCGGGCAAAATCTGCGGATATTTAGCCGAACGGATGTTGGTTTCTGCGGGACGGCCCATGTTGCTGATCTGACTGAAAGAAGCGACATCAACCGGTTTGAAGATCAACTGCGAAAACACGAACAGGCTGTTTTTCCAGATTTTGAAATCGTGGTAACCATGATCGACATAGTAAATATGCGGGACATTGTTCGCTTTCAGGTAGTCGTGCGTGCGTGCGCTGAACGGGATCAAACCATCTTTATCGCCACACGAAATCCAAAGTAATTTTAATTGTTGTTTTGCTTTTGCAGGGTCAGAAACCAGTTCTTCGGGTTTCTTTGTATTTGGCGCCGACGAGAATCCGCCCACCCAGGCAAACTTATCGAGGTTGCCCAATCCGAAATTCAGCGACTGCCCCCCTCCCATCGACAAGCCAGCAATGGCGCGGTGTTCACGGTCTTTTATTACCGGAAAATTCTTTTCAATATATGGAATCAAATCGTTGAGCAAATCTTTCTCGAAAGTGGCAAATGCCTGAACCTTATCCGAAGCCATAATGTTTCCGGTTGCGCGGTCGTCTTTCATCGCGCGCCCATTTGGAAGTACCACAATCATGGGTTCCAGTTTATTTTCGGCATACAGGTTATCAAAAATCACTTCAGGATGGCCATTTTTGAACCACTCCTTTTCGTCGCCACCAATTCCATGCAGTAAATAAAGGACAGGGTATTTTTTCTCTTTTGAGAATTCCGGAGGAGTAAAGATCAGTGCTTTTCGGATAGTACCTACTGTTTTCGAATTGTATGTTATTGAATCGATTTTTCCATGAGGAATACTTTTCCGAACAACGTCAAAACCAAGTGGTGCAGGCGTTATCGTATTTTGTGAATAACCAGCAATTGCAAAAACACAAGAACAAACGATAAATAGCAGGAACTTATATTTTTTCATTTTAGAATTGGATTTAGGTTAAGTTAAAAGTAGTCTTTTGCTAAATATAGCTTTTCTGATTTCAGTTATTCTGTTTTTAAATCCAGATATATCAAAGCATTGAAAGTTCAAAAATGAATACAACAATCACTTTTGCAATTGAAATTCATCAAGTCTGAAATAAAAAGCGCCACATTGAAACCGTGGCGCTTTTATTAACTAATCTACAAACAAATCAAACCCAAAAGTTTAGTATCATTTGAACTAATGAATAAACTAACCCGACATTTCAGTTTCGAATTAATTCATTTTATTAGCATTATTTGTAAGCATCGTTTTGATCGCATAATTTGTTTTTCAACAACTCATCAGTTGGGATTGGCATATCCATCTTTTTGAGATCGAAATCAAAAGTACGGTAAGTATGCCACGAATCCTGTACCAGAGGGTCTGTATTTGCATAACCTACCCCCTTGGGATAATTGTGGGTAATGTGATCTTCCATAAAACCAGAACGAACCAAATCAGGGGTAAGGCACCATTCAGCATTGAATTCCTTACGACGTTCCTGGCCTAAGGCTACCAACCAAACCGGTGAACTAAAACCTTTATCTGATTTTACCTGGGTATAATAAGTCTTCGAGTCAGGAACTGTTACTGTAGTTTCGTTGAATGGGAGTGGATAAGTAGTAGGCACTGCTATATCAGTATTTCCCTTTCCAATGTAAAATGTAGCAATTGACTGATAATAAGGAAGATAAATTGAAGTTAAAGATGCTTTTTTACCAACTTCCAAATTACCGAAGGCACGGTCACGAATTTTATCAACATAACTCCAAGCTACTGGATCGTTTGCATTTGTACGGAACAGGCATTCAGCGTAATCTAATAATACATTTGCATATCGTTTATAATAAATTTGTTGAGGACCCCACATTGCATTCCAGTTTGCACGGCAAGTACGCCAATATTTCAAACTCCAGATTGCAGGGGCAGGTTCACCGCCATTCAAAAAGTGGTAATGCTGCGTTGAAGCAATGTTTGAACCATCACTACCATGAGTAATACTTTGCTGTAAATAAGGGTTATAACCATAGTTTGTGGCAGATTTCCAATTCGGATCAATACCCGGCACAGCACCCTGGACACCTGAAGCATCGCGACGTTTGTCTCCCTGTTCATACGAATTCCACCATTCCCAAGAGAGGTAAAGTGAACCCCATCCACCGACAGCCGGACAAGCCGTAAAATAAGTTACCCAAGCGTGACCATCGGATACATTTCCGCCAGTCCATAGGGCACCTTCGTCAAGAACCTCTTCCCAAATACTTTCTTTTGTCCAAACAGCTCCCGGATCCCATAAAGTGGTAAAAGAAGGATTTAATTCGTATTTACCGCTATTAATTACTTGTAGTAAAGCAGCTGCTGCTAATGTGTAGTTCGCATTAGCTTGTTCAGGAACACGATATGCTTTCCACATATAAGCTTCGCCTAAATATGAAAGGGCAAAACCTTTGGTACAACGTCCATGCTCTCCGTTCAATGGTTCCCATTGTAGCTCCTCAGCCGCTTCTTTCAAATCCTTGATGATGAAATCCCACATTTCAGTGAAATCTTTCGCACGGGCTTTATTTGGTGTATTAACATAATCTTCACCTTCTTCCAGTAAAGGCACCCGACCGAAAGTTTTTGCCAGCCATATATAGAAAAAAGCACGTATTGATTTTGCCTGGCCATCAAGTGAAGTCTTTAAAGCAGGGGTAATAGCCGTTGAGGCGTTAAGACCGACGAGGAAATTGTTGCAACGACCAATTGCTGCATAACATTGCTTCCAACCTGCCAATAATTCAGTGCTACCAGCAGTCCAGTTTTGTGTGTTCCAGTCTTTATCCCAACCCGTGGCCTGAGTATCCATTGTTGGATGGCCACCTACAAACAAGTTCGGCTTAAATCCCCAGTCCCCATCAGCATCAGAGTTACCGTCTCCATCAACGTCTCCACCCGGAAGCATATAATCGTAGCAACCAACAAGACCAGCCAAAGCATCCTTGTCTGACTTAAACATTTGATCAGCAGGCAAAATGGAGTAATGATCTACCGTCAAAAATTCTTTGTCGTTGCAGGAACTTATTCCTAAAAAGAATAATCCAATGGTAAGTGCAAATAATATTTTTGATATATTTTTCATAATATTAGTCGATATTAAGTGGAACAATTAGAATTGAATGTTCAAACCAAATGAATAAATACGTGGATTAGGATAACGGCCTGTATCCAAACCTGTATATAATACACTTCCTTGACCTGCTTCAGGATCACCATATTTGTTGTAACTGGAGATACAGAATACATTTTGTACAGAAACATAAAGACGTGTACTTTGAATGCTTAATGCCTTCAACAAGCTCTTGTCAAAATTATAACCAATCTGGATATTACTGATTTTCAAGAAATCACCATTTTTAACCCATGCTGAAGAGCCACGCATGTTTTGATTGTAATCCATAATTGACAACTTTGAAAGGGTATTGCTCTTGTTAGTAGAGGTCCAGGCTTCTTCTGCGGAAGATTTTAAGATATTTGGAATAGTACCATTATCAGTTCCGTAAATGTTAGATAATGTCATTGCTGAGTAAGAATAGATTTTTTGGCCAGTTACTCCATAAGCGTAAACAGAAAAATCCCAATTCTTATACGAAGCGTTTAAGGTCAAACCGTAGTTTACTTTAGGGAAACCATTGCCTAAGATTGTCATATCGTTCTCATCAACTAAGCCATCGCCATTAATATCTTTATACTTAAAATCACCGGCTCCCGTATTTTGTTTTTGGTAAGGAATAAAAGTTGAGGGAAGATGGCCGGCAGCAATAGCCCTGGCATTTGAAGCGGCAGTAGCAGCAACGTTTAAAGCATCAACTTCAGCCTGAGACTGGAATACACCCTCTACTTGGTAACCATAGAAAGAACCTACGGCGTAACCTTCACGACAGATCGAGTGACCATCCCAGTGTACACCCGAAGAAGCTGCGACAGCTCCCACGTTAGAACCATCATTGGTAGTACTCCCGTTAACGCTAAACAAATCAGATCCCATCGTAATAACTTTGTTTTTCAAGCTTGAACCTGTCAACGTAGCTCCGATATTCCAATCCTGATTAATTTGCTTCTTATAGTTTAGGCTAAATTCAATACCTTTATTCTGGATTTCACCATAATTAGTATAAATATAGCTATAACCAGATGTAGGGCGTATCGATTGATTCAACAACAAATCTTTTGATGTTCGGGTAAAATAATCAATGGTTATGTTTAAACTATTCTTGTATAACCCTAAGTCAATACCAATGTTGCTTTGTTCATTGGTCTCCCATTTCAAATTGGGGTCGACCAATACCTTAACATAACCGTTAACTGTTTGTTTTGTAGTACCTAAACCTGCAGCTCCATTTTGTGCATAATAATAGTATCCAATAGATTTTGAAGTCAATGCGTTTATGGCTTTATCTGTTGCCCCACCTGAGTTACCAGTTCGGCCCCAACCTAAACGAAGTTTCAAATTACTGATAGCCGGAGTGTTTTTCATAAAATTCTCTTCCGTAATTCGCCATGCTCCAGCTACTGAGGGAAAAGTACCAAACATGTTACCGGCACCAAAGTTAGAAGAACCGTCGCGACGAATAGTACTTGTTAAGATATAGCGGTCTTTCAAACTATACGTGGCACGACCAAAATACGAAATTCCACGAACTTGCAGGTGATACTTGCCATTACCTGTTCTTGAACTTGCATCGTTGGTCAAACTGATATCACGGATGTTATCTGCCGAAAAATCATAAGCTTCAGCCGAAACTTCGTCTCCAAAGCTCTTAGTTATGGAATTACCTGCCATCAATGTCAAATTATGAATTGTATTCTTCCAATTGTAGGTCAAATAACTTTCAAGCGCAATCGTGTTATCTTGAGAATTGTTTATTTGTAATCGATAACGGGCATCGTAATCTCTCAATGTAACCAATGTTACTCCATCTGGTTCATAACGTTTTTTGTTACCGCTAAAGTTATTATAGTCGCTGGTAGTCAAATTATAAGATGCTACCGTTTTAAAAGTTAACCCTTTATATAATTTAATATTGGCATAGGCGCTGGTCAAAACCTGATTTTTTTTGGTTAACCCATTATTTTCCATCTGAGAAGCAACTAAGTTATCTGAAGTACCACCATCGTAAGAATTCGGGTATTGATAAGTAGTTCCATAAGTTCCGTTTGCATTTCTCACATTAGGGCTCACATAAACACCATTCGCATCAACATAATCCATAGTTGGGTTCATGAAAGCCATATCACGGAGAGAAGAAAGATTACCGTTATTCGTGCCGTTGCCAAAGTTACTACCATGTGATTCTGAATGAACAAAATTGATGTCACCACCGAGTTCAATGAAATTAGCCACGTTGGTAATTACATTGGCTCGAGCGGTCAAACGGTTGTAATTTGAATTGATAACAATACCATCATTATTCAAATAACTTACAGAGAAGTTTGACTGAGTTTTTTCCGTACCACCTGAAGCAGATAGATTATATTGTTGTTTTAGGGAAACGCGAGTCATTTCTTTTTGCCAGTCAATGTTATTTCGTTTACCATCATACTCCGTAGTGAAAATTTTATTAGCAGGAACTCCACCATCGTTAGCACGTCCAGTACGTATGTTTTGAGCAAACTGGTCAATATCTCCAACATCCAATGTTGAAGCTAAAGTCTGAACACCATAATCGGCTGAAAAAGTAAAATGCGTAGTACCTACCTTACCATGTTTTGTAGTAATCATGATAACACCATTGGCGCCAGCTGCACCATATATAGCAGTGGCAGATGCATCTTTCAATACTTCAATGCTCTCAACATCACTTGGGGCAAGAAAATTAGCGTTTGTACCTACCTGTACACCATCTACCACATATAATGGGTTAGCAGTACCATTAATAGTAGCAACACCACGAATACGGATGGCTGCATTCGCATCAGGAGCGCCGTCTTGTGCAGTAACCATAACACCCGCAGCCGCTCCTTGCAATCCTTGCAAAATATTCATAGGAGCTTTCTTCATCATTTCCTCTTTACTAACGGAGGCAACAGATCCGGAGATGTCGCTCTTCTTAGAAGTACCATAACCAACGACAACAACTTCATCTACTTGCAAAGTACTCGGAAGAAGTTTAACATTGATCTCTTTTTTGTTGGCAACAAGAATATCCTGGGATACATATCCAATAAATGAAAATGATAGTGTTGACTTACCATTGGCTTCAATGTAATATTTCCCATCATCGTCAGTAACGATACCAACAGTTGACCCCTGGATAACTACGTTTACTCCTGGCATTGGATTTCCACCTTCATCGGTTACAACACCCTGTACTTTGATGGATTGCCCAAAGCTCCAAAGTGACAATAGCAACATAGGTAGCATAACGAGAACTACCTGTAATAACTTGTTTTTTTTCATAAATTTTAAATTTTAGTTTAATTAAGAAATTAAGTTAAAGGCTATATCGGCTATTCTTTTCCGACGAAAGCCTGTTACTGGTTAACCAGACCTACATAAAGACTTTTCCTTTTTTTATTCATCTTTTTGTTTTTAGTTAATATTTATCTATCACTTAACTCATTCAAGAATATTTACAATTCACAGATACTTTTTAGACTAACGACCTAAATCAATGCTTTCCATTGGCTTTACCTAAAATCAGGATGTCGTTCTGTTCCGTTCTGGTATTAAGACACACATAAAAAAAACATAGTTGACTAAATAAAATATCTGATTTAAACACATCTTTTAATATGATGTATATTCACGAAAGCTTGTACTGTAAGTAATGAGAATGAAATAATGTCGTATTCCTTTTTCGTTTATCCCTAAATCCTATAAAGAGGACTTAGCTCATTGCCAATCTGTTGCGACATTCACAACCTAAGCCCCTTCAGAGGTTTGGTGTGAAAAAAATACGACAATAAATAGTTCGCAGAACTTAATTGAATTCTCAAAAAAAATAACTTAGATAAAAAACCAGATAATAGGCAAAACATGCTTTTTTCATTTAGTATAGGTTGTATATCTAACTGTCGAAATTACAGAAAGCCTTAAATGCAGCCTTTCAATAATAGATATTCGATTTCCAATTTTAGATAAATCGTTACTTATGGTTTTCGCAAAGAATATTTAATTACTGATATATCATTACATATCAGTATAATTAAGCTTTTCAGGAACCCAATTTGTAAAGAGATAAAGACGAATAAGGGAATACGTCAGCACCCGTCTGGAATAACAACATCCAATGCTCAACAGCCCTGTGATTTTGTATAAAACAAGGCACTTGCTAATTTTTTATCTAATAAATCTACTGAGAATGAAACAGTAGTAATTCTTTCACTCTAATATTTCGGATGGCGATTTCCCAAAGTGTTTCCGGAAAACGGTGCTGAAATATCCTACGCTGGCGAACCCGCAGATTTCGCTTACTTCGGTAACCGTATGTTTTCGCGACTGCAACAATTCCAATGCATGTTTGAGCCTGATGGTTTTGATAAAATCGGTCGGCGATTGGTCAGTGAGTGATTTAATCTTTTTATAGAGCAGTGAAGAACTGACATTCATAGCCGAAGCAAATTCATCTTTATCGAATTCAACGTTAGAGATATTAGCTTGAGCCACTTCCAACATTTTCTTTACAAACCTATCGTTGAGTTCGTTTTCCAGAATATTCTCTGACGACCCGACGGTTATCAACCGCAAAGCTTTTTCCCTGACAATCCCCCTATTACGAATGATCGATTTGATTCGCTGAATCAAAAGATTCATGTCAAATGGTTTGGTTAAATAATCATCTGCCCCTAATCCCAACCCACGTAACTGATCTGTTTGTTCAGACAAGGCAGTGAGTAAAACAATCGGTATATGTGACGTTTCGTAGGTCGATTTCAATAACCGGCACAATTCAAAACCGTCCATATTAGGCATCATAATGTCAGAGACAACCAAATCGGGTACATGCTTCGAAATAAACTCCCATGCTATTTGTCCATCAGTGGCAGTATACACCTTAAAATCATTACTGAGAATACTTTTCATGAAATTCAGAAGATCGTCATTATCCTCAACAATCAATACTTTCATTTCTTTTGAAGCCGGGATATCATCTTCAATTTCCATTTTTGGCGATAAGTCTGAAATCGGACTGGAAGCTATTGGTTTACAACGAGGTACATTCGTTACCGCAGATTCATTTGATATCGATTTAAATGGGATTACAACCTGAAATGTTGATCCAACATTTTCCTGGCTGGTGCAACTAATGTTACCTCCATGCATAGTTACATAATTCTTAACCAATAAAAGCCCGATTCCGGAGCCAACAACTTTTGAATTGATCGCATTATCGCCCCGGTAGAACTCCTTAAACAACTGTCGCTGTGATTTCTTGCTAATGCCAATTCCATTATCTTTCACCTGAAGTATCCACTTTTTATCTTCGCATCTGAGACCAATCTGTATTACGCTATTTTCCGGAGAATATTTGATTGCATTTGTGATTAAGTTATCAATGATTTTTTCCATTTTCGGCTCATCAACAGCCGTCATATAACTATCACGATCAGAAGCAAACCCAAGCTCTATGTTCTTACTTTTTGCATAGGAAGCCAGCATAACCTTACGGGTTGTGACAAGTCTAACAATATCAGTCAGCGACAGCTTCAGATTTTCCTTACCAATATCAACCTTCTGGAAATCCATTAATTGAGTTACAACCGAACTGAGTTGCCTGGCCTGTTCAATTGCCAGGTTTAAATAGTACTTTCCAGATTCTGTCAAGTTTTTTTCTTTGCTTAATTCCTCGACTGGAGCTTTGATTAAAGTCAACGAAGTTCGAATATCGTGTGCAGTATTGGTGAAGAACCGAACCTTTTCTTCGGTGTGTTCCTGTTTCAGCTTATTAATGTAATATAGCAAATACAGAAAGATGATTCCGGATAAAACCAAAATAATAAGTATCCAGAACCAGCCAGTCCTCCAAAATGGCGGAATAAGCTTAATTGCAATCGAACGCTCCGCTATTACATTCGACAAAGAACTGTCATATAACTTGATTTTTAATACAAATTCTCCGCTTGGAATATTTGTATAAGTTACAATTCGATTCCCTGATGGAGAAGTCCAGTCTTTATCAAAACCATCCAATTTCCACGAAAATTTTGAACCCGCCTGCATTCCGATAGAAATCAATTCGAGACTGATGGTGTTTTGTGAAAATTTCAGGTTAATGGTTCGTAAGCTGTCAACAGGTGATTTCAGTTTAAATGATGGGATATCCCTGATTGAGCGACCGGTAATGGTCAGATCCTGAAAGAAAATTTTTCCTTTCGACAAAATCTCCCTGACCGATTGGGGGTTAAAAAAAACGGCTCCGTTATTGGTTCCCCAAGCCAATTGTCCATTCTTCAATCCAAAAAGTGCACTTTTATTGTATGAAATACCCGACAATGGAAATATGGAAGAAAAAGTAAACGCCGTTTTAACAATAGGGTTAAAACGGCACAACCCGCTTTCGGTGCCTACCCAAAGGCAATTATCGGCATAGATAATACTGTTGATGAAATTTGAGGGTAGTCCTGCCTGGGTAGTGTACTCTTTTATTGTTCCGTTTTTGTAATTGTATTCCACTAATCCCTCTCCACTTGTAGCAATCCAAATCACATCACCTAAAACCTGGATATCCTGAACCACATAACCCGACAAAAAATTCGTAATATCGCCTGTTTGCTTATTCAATAATTTCAAGGTGTTACTGCATCCCAGGAGGATTTGATTGGTGGATAATTCAGAAAACGAGCTTATGGGCAATTCGGTGTAGGTTTTGAATTTGTCTTCTTTTGACAGGTAACAAGTAAATTTTCCGTTAATACCACCTATCCATAAATCGCCCTGACTATCTTTAAAAATATCAAAAATGAAATTGCTTACCGACGAAAATTCCTTGTCATCCCTGGAGTAATGAGCGAGTTCCCGGCCAGTCTTCCGATCGAGCACATATATTCCCGAAGAATAACTGCCAGCCCAAATCCTTCCCTGATCATCTTCACAAAGTGTCAGAAATACCTGGGCTTGTTTAAGCTTATTGAAATAAAAATTTCCCCATTGATCTGATTGAGCATCAAAACAACTTATGCCATTGTTTGTCGCGAACCATATCTTACCATCGCGGTCTTCAAGAATACCATTTACATCGTTATTAACCAGAGAGTTGGTATCATTCGAATGATGAACAACCTGGTTTACAAGTGGGGAAGCAAGTTCATAGAACGAAACTCCACCGCTGATCGTACAAATCCATACCCGTTTATGACGGTCGTAAAAAATATCATAAACACCATTTCCATGCAAGGAATACGGATCATCAACGTTTTCCTTATACACGTTTAATAATTGGTTATTTTGCTTATTCACTTCCCAAACACCCTGTCCGTCAATTCCGACCAAAATCGTTGATTCAGAATTTTCTTCAATGGCCAGAATGGGTTGCTTCGGAAAAGATGATTCAAGTATTTGGTTTAATGCTGCTGAACCAAAATTAAAGCAAAACAAACCATTCGAAAATGTCCCAATCCAAAGTTTGTTCTGGTTTTTATCGAAAAATAACGATGAAACCAAAAATGGGTTAATGGTTCGGTTTTCGAATAAACATTTACTTTCTAATGATTGTATATCCAGCGTCCAGAGTCCTGTAGGTTTTGCAATGATTAAATGCTGCTTATCAAGCCAGATAATCGAATATCTTTCCTGAGAAACTTCATCTATTAATGTCAGTTCACCTGAATGGTATTTATATAATCCGCTGCTTAATGCAATCCAATAATCACCGGAAGTGTCGATTAATAAATTATAAACGTCAAATTTATCATCTTTAGTAGTCTTGCTTAAATCAACTAATAGGTCGAACCGGTCATAAACCGGACTGTATGAAAACACTTGGCCATTATTAGTATAGGCAATTAGGTTTGAATGTTCGTAAATCAGCTTTACAACGATGGCGCCAGCTGTTTCATAGGGAAGTTGATAAATTCGGTAGTCAGTATCAGTCAATCTTAAAATACCGGTTTTTGATGATGCCCAGATAAAACCATTGTCGTCTTCACAAATCGAGTTGGTTACCCGCGAAGATATTCCAAACAAAGTGTTGATGCTATAAAATTTAACTGCCCAAACATTCAGTGAGAATACAAACTGAAAAAGTAGAATCACAGAAATCCTGTATATTAATGTTTTAGATCTATTTGCATTTTTTCTACTCATTTTTCTACCTCTGTTCATCAAACTATGAGAATGAATCATTTGAAACAGTTAAATTATCATTTTTTACTCATCAATCAAGTTCCATCCACTAATTTACTCCGGCATGAATTTCGCAATTTATATCCGGCATAATTCTATTGTATAAACATATTAGATAAACCTCATAAAAACTCCATTTTTTTAATTGTATTTGTTTTAAAAATTAGCACAAGTACGCTTAGTTATGATTCTTTAAATTGAATTTCTGTTTCTTAAGTTCGTCCAACTGGTGAATTGGCCGATCAAGCTTTTCGGGTATAGGTTTATTCGAAAAAGTCTGGAAGTAAAGCAGGCAGGCATCGCGCCACCAAACAGCTTCTTTCGCCTGAATGGCAAGCATCTGCTTAACTTCTTTGAATCGCTCTTCGTCGATTTTCCCTTCTTGTTTGTCCCATATTTGCTGAAATGTTCTCACTGAGCTTACTCCTAAACTGTATTTGTAGCACAACTCGTCCCAAAGGCTATTGCCATTTGGAAGGACATAATTCCACGACAAATGATGAAACCACAAAAGGTAAATTTCAGGACAGGTTGCCGGATTATCGTATATTGAAAGGAGCGGTTCTGCATATTGCAATACCGCCTGACTGCCTGTTGAAGTCCGGTCGAACCCAATGCCTGCAGAATCGGCTTTGTGATAATAGGATGGCATCCAATCTGGACGGGCATTCGGAATTGCGCACCAGGGCTCCGGTCCGTAATGATGATCCCAACCCATCAGGTGATGCAAGCCCATTGGGGTCATGTAATTTACTACTGCTTCGCGCGATTGCATCATCATCCCGCTAACATCGGTAACCAGTTGCTTGTCGTACGAAAAAGTCTGTTCAATCCACTCGGCTGCAATTTCGCTTGACGACAATTTGTTGTTCCAAGCTAAACGCCCGAAAACATACCAGTTTGCCTGGTTAAACTGATGTCCGCACCAGTTCACATCTTCGCCAATATTAGCCACACCGGCGATTGCAGATACTTTATTATGAAACAGCGATCCATCGGTTACTCTGCCAACAGTTGAGTTTTTGCCCAAAACATAGGTATCGGCATCCAGGCATTCTTCAAACAAAGATCCGAGATAAGCCAAATGAGTATTCATTCCAAGGTATTCTTTGGTTATCTGGAATTCGGGCATCAAATTCGTGTTTTGCATGACGCCAAACAATGGACTAAATGGTTCGCGGGGTTGAAAGTCTACAGGTCCGTTTTTCACCTGAATAATCACATTCGACCGGAATTGCCCATCCAAAGGTGTAAATTCTTTGTACGCTTGTTTGGCCCGGTCATCCCCATCAGGCTGATATACAAAAGCACGCCACATCACAATCCCGTTATGCGGAGCCAAAGCATCAGCCAGCATATTTGCCCCGTCGGCATGCGTTCTGCCAAAATCCTGCGGACCTGGTAAACCTTCCGAATTAGCTTTCACCAGGAATCCGCCGAAGTCAGGAATCAGGCTATAAATTTCATCTGCTTTCTTCTTCCACCAATCCTGCACATTTTGATCCAATGGATCGGAGGTCGGCAAGCCACCCAATTTGGCTGGCGACGAAAAATTAACTGCCAGATACACATGAATTCCATAAGGACGGAAGTTGTCGGCCAAAACTTTAACCTTGCGCAAGTATTCATCGCTTAAGATTTTCGGACTTGCATTCACGTTGTTTAAAACTGTTCCGTTTATACCTATCGAAGCATTTGCCCGTGCGTAGATTTCGTACCTTGGACTGATTTTCTCAGGCAATTCTTCCCATTTCCAGATGGAATGACCGGCATATCCTCGTTCGACGGTTCCATCCAGATTATCCCAATGATTAAGAATACGGCGGTCATACGATGGTTTTTCAGTGATGTCGAGATTTGTGATCGGCTTTTCCTGTTCCATCATTCGGATGAGATCGAAAATGCCGTATAATAAACCAATGTCGTTATTGGCAGCAACAACTAAAACCTGTCTTTTACCGGTAGTTATACTTTTTAGTAAAAACCCGTCGGCACCACATCTACTTAACGAAGTTGCTGAAATTAATTCGTTAACCAGCTTATCTGCAGCAGTTCCAATAATTAAAGTATTCTTTTGAATCCTTTCCGTTACACTCAACTGTCTTCCCATCAGCCCGTTCCAGGCCTCGTTAATTTCTGCTTTTGCAAGCATTCGGGTCGGACTATTGGAATTTAATGCAATAAACTGAAGCTGAGCCGAATAAATTTCAGCAACGTCTGAAGGCAAAGCCTTGTAGCGAAGCCACAGTTCCGATCCATCTTCGGCATACATGAAAATGGGTAGCAAAATGCTGATTATTGAAATTAAAATCTGTCTCATATTCTTGTTCCGTTTATTTGGGTTGACTGCAAACTAACCTCTATTAATGTCTTATATTATCTTTTTTCAGGAATTGAAAACTTACTTTGCGGAGTACCCAAACATAATCATTGTCTCGTAGCAGAAAGATTTCAGGAAGGTCGGTCTATATAAATTTATCGCTCAGTTGTAAAGGGTGATGCAGGCAATCCTTCCTTGTTACAGAGATTCGCCCCGGCTGGATTATCGGCCCAGGCATAACGAACTACCTCTGGATGGGCAATCGTATCGTTCCATATTATGATTTTGTTCCCTTTGATTTCGGCTTTGCCCCAAACAAATTTTTTGTCGGTACCTGCGATGGCAAAATGTTTCAGTAGCTTACCATCACTCGTGCCCAATCCGCTGTCGCAGTTCGCAAATGAGAGTTCAATTTTGTTTCGAACGATTTTCATCGATTGGTAGGTAGGTCCCGATGCAACAACTTCGTTGTCTCCATAGGCTAACTTTTCGGCAGCCAGGGCAAGGCGCTGACCAACCTCCTTTTTCCGAAGCGGATGAATATCGTTCCATTCGCCCAAGCCAATGGTTACAACCATCGCCGTGTTGGGTACCGAAAGTGTTTTCAGTTGTTGGTCGCGCATGGTTGCCCAATCACCATCTGACGGCTCATTTTTCGGCTCCAAAAAATCGGGAAGCTGTACAAACAAGAATGGAAGTTCACCTTGCCCCCAGAGTTTTCGCCATTCGGCAATGAGTATTGAGAGTACGGATTTATATTCATCAGCCCGACCGGTATTTGATTCGCCCTGATACCAAACCATTCCTTTCAGCGTATAGTTTACCATCGGATAAAGCATGGCATTGTACAATCCGAGAGGTTTTCCGGGGAAAAAGGTTGAGGCCGGGCAGGGATCGCATTTAGCCCCAATGTTGTATTTCCACAATCCTTTGAGGTCGAAGGTTTGTCCGTCAACGAGTAATTGGTAAGGTTTATCTTTGATAAATGCTCCGATGCCCGATTGGCTGATCACCTTGATGGTGATATTGTTTTTACCGACTTTTAAAATTCCGGAAGGCACATTGTACCGGCGGGGTGGGTATTGATAGGAAACGTTTCCCACCAAAGTACCATTTACAAATACAGAATCGCTGTCGACAATACGGCCAAGTTCCAAAATTGCTGTTCTTCCTGAACAATTTTCAGGAAGGTCAATCTGCTTCCGAAACCAGACTGCGCCGTTCCTGAAATCCATTTCAGCCTCAACGAACGATGACGGAAGCTGAAATGTTGGCCATGAAGAATCGTCGAACGATGGGTTGAACCAGGGAACGCCTTTTCTGCCAAGGTCGTTTTTCCGGAGTTCGCCAAACCATTTTGCCTGAGACGCTTTTTCTGAAGCAAGCAAGTTAAGCATGTAGGTTGTATCAGAAAGTTGCTTGGCAATTTGATGTTGTTCGGGGATGGCTTTTAACGACACTTCGCTGATCCAGCTTTCGGCGCACGATCCGCCTGCCGCGCATTGGATAATCCCCACCGGAACCTGATACTTTTCGTAAAGATCGTGAGCCAGAAAATAACCAACAGCCGTGTATTTTAATATACTTTGTGGGTTCGCTTCTTCCCATTTTCCTCCGGAAATATCTTCATGAAGGTTGTTGTAATCCCAGCGAACCGGCACCTGAAAAAATCGGATATTCGGGTTTGCGCTCGATTCAATTTCCTTTCTGTAGAGAACGGCAACCCGGCTCATGGGCAGCTCCATGTTCGACTGGCCAGAGCAAAGCCAAACATCGCCAAAGAGAATATTCTTCAATTTTATAGTGTTACTGGCCATAATTTCCATCTCGAAAGGACCACCAGCTTTTTGCCCCGGAAGAACAATTTTCCACTTTCCATCGTCTGAGGTTATGGTTTTGAACGTATGACTGTTGATCCTGAGTTTAACTTTTTCACCGGGGTTTGCCCAACCCCAGACATTTACCGGCTTTTCGCGTTGAAGCACCATACCGTCGCTAACCAGTTTCGGCAGACGTACCTGACCATACACAGTGTAGGAATGCAACAATAAAATTGAAATGATGAGTTTAAATGCAACTATTGGTTTCATTCTATGGGTTATTTCGTACAATATTAGCAGTCATGTTGGGTAAACCTTTTTTATTTGATAGTTTGATCATTACATCCCATTGACCTTATTCTGCAAGTCACTTTACAGTCTTAAAAAAACAACTTCCCAGCAAAACATTGATTGCTGAGAAGTTATTAAATAGGTAAAGATCAACTAAATTAATAATTAATATCCGGGATTTTGGTAAGCAGCTTTTTCTGCGGCTGATGCATCCAGATTATCAATTTGACTTTGCGGAATTGGACGTAGATAAAGATGATGTTGTGCATCATTCAATAAATCTGTTCGGGTTACTTTAACCGGTGTATGGTCGTTAAGAGCTTTTCCGCAAATTGTGTAAATGCCTGAAAGTTCCTCCCATTTTTGCGTACGTACCAAATCATACCAGCGATAACCTTCGCCAAAGTATTCGCGAGAACGTTCAGCCAGAATGTAATTAACGTCTATAGTTGCAGGGGTTGCAGCTACCATTGCAGCACTGTTATCTTGCACTTTAGCCACATTTCCACCATTGCTCCAGCGCCACTTTCCTGCACGTGCACGAATTACATTAATTAGAGCTTTGGCACTTCCATCTGTTCCGGCTACCGCTTTTATAGTTGCACCATTTACAGCTGCTTCGGCGGCTATAAAGTAAAGTTCCGAAAATTTAGCTATGACAAAGGGACGTGTACTTCCGGCATTAGGAGATCCCAACCCGATACCATTGTCGGTACGGTAAGGACCAAGCTTCCAAAGACCTGGATATACAAGCCTGCTGATTGCGTTGGGTGAGATCACATAATCAGCCCGATCTGGCAATACACCTGCACCTATATTGCTACTAAAGGTGGTATTAGAATAATCGATAGCCTTTGCCGGCTCATTGTCCAGGAAAGTCAGGATCGCATCACCTGGAGCAACCAGCATATTGTTTGCATTAAACAAAGTTGCATTAGTTACACCAGCTTTATTCCAGTTACCCCGGTAAACGGTTGTAAAAGTACCGTCGTAGCGTGAATCATTAGTCTTGTCAGCAAAAGTATTTGTAAATACGCCAATTGGAGGAGCCATACGTACCCATGGGCGACCTAACGCTTGTACTGCTTCACGTTGAACAGAATTAACCGTAGTCTTTGCACTCCAGTTTGTTTTAGAACTTGTCATGCCTGTGTAATTCCATGTCATAAACCAACCTGCAAAATTAGCCCCATTGCCACCAGATTCATAACTAAGACTGGCTCCGTTGTATAATTCGCTCGACTGCGTGTGATCAGCATACAGTATATTTTCTTTATTGTAGTCGTTTGTGCCTACGTTAACATCATAATATGTGGGCTGTAAAGCGTAATTTGATCCAGCCAGACTGATGCCATCTGTTGCCATATCGTATGCCATCTGAAAATATTGTGCAGCAGTCTTTCCGTTAGGGTCTTTCCTGTCACACACCGGATAAGTAGGGATGTTGTTTGGATTTTGAAGCCACCAGGCATAAGTAAGGTAAGCTTTTGCCAACAATAAGCGTGCAGCAGTTTTGGTCGCACCACCGGTTACACGTGGAGCATCTGGCAAATCGGCCACTGCTGTCACCAAATCCGGGAAAATGCCTTTCGTATATACCTCTGGCACCGTGTTACGTACTGAAGTTCTAACTGTTGAAGTATTGAACTTCAATTCGCCTGAACCCAAATCCAGTGGGACACCACCATAAGTTTGTACAAGTAAAAAATAATCGAATGCACGGAAAAGTCTTGCTTCGGCTATTATCGCTGCTGAAATGATTCCTAAAGTTGTTGCATTTTCAATAACACCGCTTGCTGTGTTGATATTTGAAAATGTACCCCAAACCGCTCCTGCATCATTTTGTGAAGGAGTAAGCAAACCTTTGCCTGATAAATCCTGATAAGCAAAGATACTACCATCACCACTCGCACCCCAGGTTGCTTCATCTGTACCTGTTTCGCAATGATCTAAGTAATATCCATTACCGTATAATTGACGCAGATGTTGGTACATTCCTGTTATTCCTCCCATAATACCTGCTTGGGTTTTGAAATAATCGGGAGAATAAATAGCGCGTGGCTGTTCGTCCAGGATATTGGAACATCCAACCATGAACAATATTAGAAGTGCCGTTCCTATAGTTCTTATATGTATACGTTTCATTATTTTAGTTTTTAGAATGTTACATTAATACCAACCAAGTAATTCCGCGTTGTAGGCGTATTGACAGCTATTGTTAGCAGACGCTTCTGGCTGTTGGACAATGGTACTGCCGCATTTTCGTTGCCATAAGAGTTGGTTTCCGGATCCATGCCTGATTCTTTCGTATATGGCGAGAACAATACAAATGGGTTTTCCACAGTACCATAAAGTCGAAGTTTTTCAATGCCGGCAAGTCTCAGCCATTTAGGGTTTAAATTATACCCAAGTGTAATCGTCCGTACTTTCAGATATGATGCATCGAAGTAACCCAGGGTACTGGCATATTTTGGATTGTCACCACCAACTCCGTTTGGTTTTGGATACTTGGCATCCGTATTGGTAGTTGTCCAGTAATCCACCTTCACGTTGTTTCCCGATCTTGTGTTCAGATTATTGAGGTAACTTGCCCCACCGTAGAGTGTACTCATAACGATACCACCACTTTTAAAAGTACCGATAACACTCAGGTCGAATCCTTTATAAGCAACGCGGGTATTGAAACCACCCTGAAAATCAGGTGTAATATCCATAATTTGCCGGTCAGCAGGTCCAATCGATCTTGTTGGAGTACCATCTGTATTATAAGTACCGACATATTTTACTTTAATCATACCAACATTACCACCAGGTTCCAGAACACTCTGATACTTATCATCCGCTTGCCAGAGTCCTATTTTCTTGTAATCATAGATTGCATCAATTGGGTGATCTACGAACCATGAGTTGCCCTCATCTCTATCAGCTCCTGAAGCAAGGGCTAACAGTTTATTGTGGTTTGTATAAACGTTTACGCCTACTTCCCATGTCCAGCCGTTTAAATTATCCAAAATCGTTCCGTTAAGCGATAGTTCGAAACCCTTGTTTCCGGTTTCGCCTACATTGGCCATGTAAGAACTCACACCCGACGATGAAGGCATACCAACACTCAGCAAAACATTTTTGGTATTCATGGAGTAATACTCTGCAGTACCGGATAGGCGATTCTTCAGGATGGTAAAGTCCAAACCAAAATTATAGGTAGTGGAGAATTCCCAACCCAATTTCGGATTAGGCAGATTAGTTACAGAGAATCCTGTGGAGTATGTAGAACTGCCAAAGTTGTATGGATTAGCTGACATAAGTCCAAGCGTTTTGTAAGGATCAACAGCTTGGTTAGAAGTTTGTCCGTAACCTGCACGTAATTTCAAATTATCCAGCCAGGTGACATCTTGCATAAACGATTCCTTTTTGATATTCCAACCTATCGATAATGCAGGATAAGAATGCCACTTATGCCCTGCTGCAAGTCTTGAAGATGCATCAGCGCGGAATGTAGCACTTAGCATATAACGGTCATCGAATGAGTACATAATGCGTCCCATATAAGAAACCAAACCACTTTGGGTGTACAGCTGATTATTAGGATCAACAGTAATGTCAGTTGAAGCGGCTCTTCCCAAATTGTAGAACTGGAAAAAATCAGCAGGAAGATTTTTTGCAGAAACCTGAGACTTAAAATAAGTAGTCTGTTCGGCAGAGTACATTGCGACTGCATTAATCTTGTGTTTCTCAGCAAAAGTGTGGTCGTAGGTCAATAAGTTTTCAACTGCCCAGTTTGTGGTATGTTCATTATTAATGTTTGCTGTAGATGGATTGGTAGGTGTGCCACTGAATACCCCAATTCCAGTATAATTACCATAATTACTTTGACGATAGTTCAATCCAAGGTTAACACGAGCTTTTAAGCCTTCTACACCTGGAATTTTCACTTCACCGAATGCACTATTGTATGAACCGTATGCTCTGGTCTGATCGATATATTGATCCCCCAAAGCTTCAATAGTTGATCTCGTAGAAACCCATTGAGTACCAGAAGTCGACTCTTGTATCCTGGTTTTTAAGGTTCCATCAGCGTTATAAATATTTGCAATTGGCGATCTTGCCAGAGCGTTACCAACTGCACCAAGATTGTTACCATTATTAACAGAATAATTGCTGTTTGTGGAGAAGCCGAAGTGTAAATATTTACCTACTTCCTGATCGAGGGAAGCACGAAAAGAATATCGGGTAAAGTTCTGCAATGGAATAACAGCCTGATCTTTAAAATAGCCTAAGCCAAAGTTATAGCTACCTTTTGCATTACCACCATTAATACCTAAATCGTGATTTGTTATCATCCCATTCTTGTATAACAGATCTTGCCAATCTGTATTTACATCGTCTGCCTCATCCAAAGTGTTTTTAAACTGATTGGATGCCGCACGAAGAGCAACAAACTCGGGTCCGTTCATCATTGGGTATTTGGCAAAAACTGTTTTCACGCCTTCATATCCACTATATGTTATATGAGCTTCTTGTCCTTTTTGTCCCTTGTTGCTAGTTACCAAAATTACACCATTGGCGCCACGGGAGCCATAAATAGCAGTTGCTGAAGCATCCTTTAGTATATCAATACTTTTGATGTCGTCGGTACTGATGTCACTGATAGATCCGGCAAATGGGATACCATCGAGTACCACCAACGGGTCGTTACTTGCATTCAACGAACGTGTACCGCGAATACGGATTTGCATTGAGGAGCCAGGTTTAGATGAAGTTTGAGACATTTCAACCCCGGATACCCGTCCTTGCAATGCCTGTGAGATATTTGAGGATGGTACATCGCGCAACTTATCTCCACCCATTGTGGCAACCGAACCGGTTACTGATTCTTTTCGTTGCACACCATACCCAACAGCTACAACTTCCTCTATTCCAATGGCCTCTTCAACCAATGTCACATTGATAACTGCCCGGCTGCCCAAAGCAATTTCCTGAGCTTTCATTCCCACAAAAGTGAATTGCAAGACTGCATTGGTTGGGATATTTGCCAGCGTATACTTCCCATTCGAATCAGTAATCGTTCCGTTGGTTGTACCTTTTACTACAACAGAAACACCGGGTAATGGATATCCTGTAGTGTCATCCACTTTACCCGTAACTGTTTTTTGTTGTTGGGCCGTTCCAAGAAATTCGGTTGGTGAAAGGATGATTTTTCGGTCGATAATGGAATATCCCACATTTGTACCAGAGAAAAGTGACTTTAATACATCTTCAATTCCTTGATCTTTGACATTAATGCTGACTTTTCGATTAGCATCAATCAGCTTCTCATTATAAAGGAAAAAGAATTCAGTCTGGTTTTCAATCCGATCGAGTACATTAACAAGTTCGGTATTCGAAATATCCATAGAAAGTTTCGTTTTCTGCGAATAAGCGTTGTTAGCGCGTGTTTGCAGAAATCCGACTAACAAAAGAATAATTGCAATACGCATAATAAGTAAAGTTTTCTTCAAGGAATGATAGAACAATTCCCTGAGTGGTTCGTTTTTTTTCATAAATTTGAATGTTTTATTAATAAAAAAGTCTGAAAAGATGTTTTTTTAAAGGAGATCGTTGGCGCGGTTTCCTTTTTTTATTTCCACTTCATTTAGGTACTGTTTTTCTTCATCGTAGTTTGTTTTTTGCAGGTTATTTTTGTTTAAATCTTTTATATAAAATCACTTTCTCTTTTTCATAAGTTCCATCCTGAAGCTGTTTCCTCGGGAGTATCTTGTATTCGATTGGAGATGTCATACTAAGCAACCGGAGTACGTCATCCAAAGAGTCATCCTTGAATGTTGCCCTAAACGAAAAATGCACCAAATCATGATCAGCAATTTCTACTTTAACATCATACCAACGTTCAATCCTTCGGGCTACTTCAGCCATATCGTCGCCTCTGAATATTAGTTTGCCATCAGTCCATCCTTTATATTTCGAAGGGTCAACCGCATTAACTTCAAGCTTATTATCCTGAAGGACTAATCGTTCCGATGGCTTTAAAATAACATCACGCGATTGTGATTGGTCTGAGAATTCCACCTTGCCATTCTGTAAAACCACTTCCACATATTTCTCTTCGTTATAAGCACTTACATTGAAACTTGTACCCAAAACCCTAATTTTCGATTTACCGGCACTAATTTCGAATGGTTGCTTTTCATTGTGAAAAACGTCGAACCATGCTTCTCCTTCAAGAGTCACCTTCCTGTTTTCACTGAAGGGCAGCGAATAAGTAAGTTTTGAACCGCTATTTAGCCAGCCTGTTGATCCATCAGGCAGATTGAATGATACTCTCGAACCCATTGGAGCATAGATTACCGAATTCACCTGTTGGTCGGCAACCACCACCGATGAAGTACTACTTAAATAAAAATATAAGCTTCCTGCAACAACCAATGGCAACAATAATACGGCAGCAATCTTCATATAAATACTAGAGATACGACGAACAAGCGTTTTCCCTTTCTGTGATTCCTTTTTACGAATCAGATGGTGAACACGGTCAAGCATTACATTCAAATCAACACCGTCTGCACCTTCAACCCGAAGTTCAGTCTCCCAATCATTTTCAAGATGATTCTTTAAATCTTGGTTTTTATACCCAATGGAGAAAAGGTCTTCAACCCAAGCAATATCAGAGCGATCGGCCATTCCGTTAATGTACCGCTCAATCCGTTCTATTTCATTTTGTTTTAACATTTTCAATAAATTGATGAGAAGAATAATCGATTACATTCCTTCTTCTGCATAGTTATACACACGAGGGCAATGAATCTCATAAGAAATTTGCATTTTTTTTGCCTATTTAGAGTAGAATCTCAGGAACTGAATTTAATCATTTGTTGTTTAAACATTTACAAGGAATGAAATATTCGATCACACAAAGCTAAAACCACTAAACTAAATGAAGAATAAAGAAATAAATAGTAGTGTTGAGAAATGTTTATCCTTTAAATTGGTGCGGATAAATTTTAGCGATTCTGAAATATAGTTATCAACAGTCCCGGGTGAAAGACCAAGTTCGTCAGCAATTTCTTTAGTCGACTTCCCATCCTGCCTGCTTTTGAGAAAAATGGTTTTCTGCTTTTCAGGTAATCTGGCAATAATTTGGTCAACTTGTTCCAGAACAAATTGGAATTCGATCTGATCTTCTGTTTCTCCCGAAGCTACCAAACTTTCAGTTTCTATTTTAGCAATGAAGCTCTGCTGGTATTTTCTTCGCCGAAACAGATTGCAAATCTCGTTATAAGCAATGGTGAAAAGGTATGATTTAAATGAGGTATCCTTTTTAAGATTTTTTTGGTGTTCCCATACCTTAAGAAAAACCGACTGAACCAGTTCCTCTGCCTCTTCCTTCGATTTTAAGTATTTCAACGAAAAGGCATATAGTTTTCCTGCATATCGTTGATACACCTGATCAAAAGCTTCTACATCACCAATCCGCAGCTTTTCAATTAGTTCGATATCAGGATCACGTTCTTTCAATCTTATTTCTTCGGTTCCATTCTTGCAAATATAGGTTTTAATCAGTTCTGCTTTAGCAGATCAAAAATAAATATATAATTCAATGTCGTTTAGTTAAGTAATCTTTCAAAATGCATTATTTTATTGATATTTGCTTAGTACATGTCAAAACAGTAGATAGCAGACTATCAATAAATACAAACATTAAAATATTTCCATAACGCACGAATGCCATTACATTACAAGAAATTGCGATGTCAAACAATCCTAATATATGACGACTTCAGGGTAGACATTAAAAGTAATGAATTAGCTACCTTTTTCTGCTAAAGAAGTCAGGTTGTAATCTGTCACGGATAAAGTTCTTTGTTATCACAATCAGTTTTAAGGATATAATAGCAAAATTCAAACATGACAGGCATATCCAATGGTTTCTCGTGCAAATAGCAAAAAACAAAACCGCAACTAACTAATAATCAATTACAATTTTATTATTTATGTGATCTCGAGCGGAAAGATGTCGAACTTTTTGATTGAAGATTATGAGGCTGTATTGAAGTTTATAAGTGCTGAAAAGCAGAATAAAATGTTATCATTATAGAGAAGCAGTGGAACATTCACTCTTCATTCTGTATTTATGTTGTTTGTAATACTAATTCACACGGAGATGATCGTGTAGGATTACTGTCTCCCTCTATAGAGCTCCTATTAATAGGAAATAATACCGTTCTTTATTTTCCTATTGGTCGTCAATATTTTATAATTTATTACTCTGTTTTATTTGCAAATGAAAAAATATTTCTACATTTGCAGACCGGGAGGTCGGTTTGTAATTTGAACAACATGAACGAAACGAAAGAAAGGATATTATCCATCGCACTTTACTTCTTCCTTAAGAAGCCTTACACTGATGTTACTATGAGTGAGATACTTAAGGCTTCTGGTTTGTCGAAAGGTGGATTCTATCATCATTTCGAAAGCAAAGAGATTTTGTATCGTGAAGTAATTGACCGGTTTGTTTTAAAAGCGTTTTTAACTGAATTCGGTCATTTCATTGATAATCCGTATAATTTATCCTTTATTGAGTTTGTTCCCAGGTATATAAAAGAATCATTGGCGCATTTAATGGAATTTGCCGACACCAAATTGGGGGAATACAAACTAGATATAAGTGAGGTTAATATTTATATCGTAATGTTTGATATGATGAAGCATTACAAGGGATTTGAACAGGTTATCGGTGAATTGCACCAAAAGGAAACGAGCCTATTCAAAATACTTATTGACAAGGCAAAAGAAAATGGAGAGATAAGGAAAGATATCGACAGTTTGTCGTTAGCTAAACATGTCCACACTTCCATGCATGGAATCAGTGTCCTTGCATTGTTAGAGGGTGAGATGTCTGCTATTGAGGATATAATTAAAGAACATTTTGATAATTTATACCAACTAATCAAGGTCTGATTTTTTTTGAGATAGTACAGACCGGGAGGTCGGTCTATAATAATATGCAGATAAGGTTGAAAACCTATCTGTATTTTTTTGAAACACTTACAGACCGGGAGGTCGGTCGTTATTGTTGATTAAAAAATTTGGTTGACATGAAATAGCCATGATTTGGCAAACGCCAACAGGAAATGAGAATAACGTTTCAATCAGGACTATTCCATCTGGCAATTAATAAACAAATTATTCACAGATGAAAACATTCTTTTTTAAAACAATGTTGCTGGCAAGCTTTTCCCCGTTAGCGGTAAATGGACACCAGCCTGCCGATTCGGTTCTCTCGCTAAAAGCCTGTATTCAATTAAGTTTTGACAACAACTTAAAGTTAAAGCAAGCTCAATTGGAAACAGATAAAAGTAATTATCAACTAAAAGAAACCGCTAGCAGCGGGCTACCCCAAATAAGCGGATTCGCTTCGTTTGACGATTATTTCAATATTCCGGTAAATATGGTTTCAGGTGAAATTCTTGGTCAACCCGGAACAATGGTACCGATACAGCTTGGGACAAAGTATAACACTACTGCCGGAATACAGGCCGGGCAAATGATTTATAATGCGTCCTATTTTGCATCGGTGCGTTTGTTTAAAAAAGCCTGCGAGATAAGTAATCTTAACCTGGAACAAAACAAAGAGGAACTGGCTCTGAATGTTGCTCAGATGTATCTTTTTATTCAAATAACCGGCAGGCAATTGGCGCTTCTCGACTCGAATCTCGTTGCATTTAGAAAAGTCTATGGTTATTCAGAACAACATTACAAAAACGGATTCATCCTCAAGGCTGACCTAGACCGGGTAACAGTTTCAATAAACAATCTCGAAACTGAAAAAGATAATCTGTCATTAGCCAGGAGTCAGCAATTAAACATGTTAAAATACCTCATGGGAATTACCCCCGACCATGATATTGCCCTTTCTGACGACATCGGAATTTTCAATCTCCCGGTTACAACCACTGATACAACATTTGAGAATCAGATTGAAATGAAAATTCTAGATCAAAAGGAAGAACTGGCAATTATAAATATGAAACTAACACAGGCGGCATCTATCCCATCTTTTTCAGGTTATGCCGGGTATAGCTATCAATCACCTGTGGAAAAGATAAGCGATGTGAATAATAAAGATAATTGGTATAAGACTTCTTTTATAGGGGTAAAACTCTCTGTCCCGATATTCGAGGGGAATCGTGTAAAAAGTAAAGTAAATCAAAACCGGATAGAGCTCGAACAGGTAAAAACCAGCCAACAGGATTTGCAGAACGAATTGAATGTAAAGCTTAAAAACGCATTTCAAAAGTATAATACCAATTTATCATTAGAGTCTAAATTAAAGATTAACATGGACTTGGCGGGCAATGTTTTTGAAATCACGAATGAGCAGTACAGTCAGGGATTAAAATCTTTTACCGATGTTTTAAACGCACGGTCGGAATATAATACTTCCCACCTGTCATGGCTGAACTCGATTTTGCAGATAAAACTATCTGAACTCGAAATCATAAAAACAAATGGTACGATTAACTCACTTTTTCTTTAACCAATAGATATAAAAGACATGAAAACTTCAGGAAAAATAAGCATTGCTATTATTGCCGTGGCAATAATAACGGGAACCGCTTACAAACTGGTTGATGTAAAACGCGGTAAAAAAGATACCATCAATCTGGTTAATAAATCGAAATCGGAGGTGCCTGTAACTGTTGTATCAGCCAAGTACAGCGATGTTACTTATGACATTTCATATCACGGCACATTTGAACCAAACTGCGAAGTCACAGTCGTTTCCGAAGCACAGGGCAAAGTAAAAGATTATTCTGTTGAGGAAGGGATTTTCATTACGGAAGGAAAAGTAATTGCATGGCTCGAAAACGATATTTTATCGTACCAGGTGGAAAGTGCAGAAGCCGCCTATCAAAAAGCCCATAGCGATTTACAACGGTTTGAAAAACTCACTCCCGGCGAAGCTGTTTCGACCCAGCAATTGGAAGATGCCAGGCTTGTCTTCACCAACGCCAAAGGCGCCTATCTCACGCTAAAAAAGCAGTACGATAACTCATTCATCAAGGCGCCTGTCTCTGGAATAGTAAGCAAAAGGTATATAGAGAAGGGAACTTTTATAGCTCAGGGAACTCCTGTTGCAGATATTGTCGATACACGGAAAATGAAATTTGTTGCATGGTTTAATGCAACCGACCTTGTACGGGTAAAAACCGGTCAACAGGTAAAAATTACGACTGGTTTGTATCCGAATGCTTTTTACGATGGAATCATTAAAACTGTCAGTATCAGACCTGATGAATCGAAGCGTTACCGCGTTCAGGCTGAGGTGCAAAACAATTTGGAACAGCCATTGATACCGGGAATTGATGGATTATTAACCCTCAGTTTGAAACAGGACAAAAAGAACATAACCATTCCCCGTAACTGTGTTGTCGGAAGTGTTCTTGAACCAACCGTATATGTTGTTGAAAACGGTGTGGCGAAAATACGAAAAGTGGTAATAGATGAGATTATTAATGCGCAGGCGCTTATTGAAAGTGGGCTTAACGAAGGAGAACAAATAGTGTTTTCAGGTCAAATCAATCTCGAAGACGATACAAAAGTCAGTATTTCAGGTATGCAAAACGAATAATTTAATTAGCCATGAACATAACAGAATTATCCATCAAACGCCCTACGCTTATCGTAGTCATTTTTGCGACACTGGCATTTCTTGGAATCTTCAGCTATCAAAAAATGAACTACGAGTTATTGCCTAACTTCGCTATGCCTGCACTTACAATTGTTACAACATACCCGGGTGCTTCATCATCTGAAGTGGAAAGTTCCGTAACTAAAAAGATTGAAGACGCAATTTCCACCACCGAGAACATCGATAATATTAAATCCTATTCACAGGAAAATATTTCCTATATCATTATGCAATTTAAAGCTTCAGCGGATATTGATGAAATCACTGATATAGTCCAACGAAAAGTGAATGCAGTACAATCCCAATTGCCCGATAATGCTACAACGCCTACAATCTCAACATTCGGGATGAGCGATTTTCCTATTATGAACATAACCGTGTCGGCAAATACAAGCCCAACGGAATTATACGACCTGGTAAAGCACCGGATAAGCACCGAACTCAGCGGAGTAAAAGGGGTTGGTGAAATTATTATTGCGGGGGGCGAGGAAAGGGAAATCCAGGTTAATGTAAATGCCGCAAAACTGGAAAAATATAAATTATCACTACTTCAGGTGAACTATGCCCTGCTCTATGCCAACATGGATTATCCCACAGGGAAAATTAAAAACCCCGGACAACAAATTCCGGTTCGCCTATCGGGTAAATATAAGACGGTAACCGACATTGAGAACCTGATTATTGCAAATAGCCCCGACAATTCTCCCGTCAGGGTAAAAGATATTGCCGAAGTCTCTGATACACGAAAAGAAACCCTCAATATCAACAGGTATAACCAAACCGATGTAATAAGCATGCAATTGAAAAAGCAAGGCGATGCAAACACGGTAGAAGTAAGCAGCCTTGTTAAGAAAAAGCTTGAGCTGTTGGAAGAGGGCTATTCCGGTTATGGTTTAAAATTCGATATAACCAGTGACCAGTCAGTATTTACCCTTGAATCGGCAGATGCCGTAATAAGCGACTTATTACTGGCGGTATTGCTCGTTGCATTGGTAATGCTGGTATTCCTTCATAGCCTTCGCAATTCGTTTATTGTTATTGTGGCAATCCCGGCTTCCATTGTTTCCACATTTATTGCCATGTATTTACTGGACTTTTCCCTGAATATGATGTCACTGCTCGCCCTGTCTCTTTCGGTCGGTATTCTTGTGGACGACTCCATTGTTGTAATTGAAAATATTTACCGCCACATCGAGAAGGGGAAAGACAGAATCTCAGCATCGATTATCGGGCGTAATGAGATTGGGTTTACAGCTCTTTCCATAACGCTGGTGGACGTATCTGTATTCCTGCCCATGTCGTTGGTACAGAATATTGTATCAGGCGTAATCCGGCAGTTCTCTCTTGTTATTGTGGTCGCAACGCTCATTAGCCTTTTTGTTTCATTTACACTTACACCTTTACTGGCTTCACGCATTGCAAAATTGGAACATATTAAGAATAATTCGTTTCTAAAAAAGATTATTGATGCCTTCGAGTCGTCTATCAACAGTTTTTCCTTGTGGCTACAGAACTTTTTACGGTGGTCATTATCCCATAAATTTCTTGTTATAGCTTCTGCTACCCTGTTGTTTCTTGCCTCAGTAGTCCTTATTCCAATGGGATTTATCGGGAGTGAGTTTATCGATATGGGCGACCGTGGAGAAGTTATTATTCAGATGGAGTTGCCAAAATATGCAACCATTGAACAGACCAATTCAACTGTACGTCAGGTGGAAAAAATCCTGCTCATTAAGCCCGAAGTTGCCAATGTACTGGCACAGGTCGGCGGAACTTCCGATTTTACCGACATATCATCGGGTGCAAACAAGGCAGAAATTACGCTTAAGCTGGTTTCAAAAGAACAAAGGGAATACTCTGCTTCTTTATATGCACAACTGCTAAAGAATGAGCTTTCATCCAAAGTAGCCGGGGTAAAATTTGTAACCAGCATTGTAAGCCCCATCGGTGGTTCCGACCAGGTGCCTGTGCAAATTGCTGTGAAATGTGCAAATCCGGATACATTAATAAAATATGCCAATATTGTCCTTGGTGAAACAAAAAAAGTATCCGGCACATCCGATGTTAAACTTTCAACAGGAGAGCCAAGCCCGGAACTCCTTGTTTCAATCGACAGGCAAAAGATGGCGGATTTAGGGTTGACCATGGATATGGTAGGTGCGACTATGCAGATAGCCTTTGGTGGCAACAACGATGCAAAATTTCGAGACGGAGAATATGAATATGATATTAATTTGAGATACGACCAATTCAACAGGCAGAATATAACAGACGTAGCATCGCTCTCTTTTCTGAATAATAGAGGGAAACTTGTCCGCCTGGACCAATTTGCGAATATTCGTAATGATATAGGAGCTTCAAAAATTGAGCGTGACGACCGGGTGCCAAGTATAACCGTGCAATCGCAGGTTTTTGGACGTGCACTTGGCGATGTTGGTAACGATATTCAAACGCGGCTAAAATCCGTCCCTTTTCCGAAGGAAGTATCTATTGCATACGAAGGCGACCTGAAAGCACAATCCGATTCATTTGGCAGTCTGGGTTTTGCACTTCTGGCATCAATCGTTTTCATTTACCTGCTGATGGTGGTACTTTACGAATCGTATTTACATCCGCTGGTCGTGTTGTGCACCATTCCGTTGGCAATGGTAGGCGCCCTGCTGGCATTGGCTCTTACCGGAAATAACCTGAGTATAATTACTATCATGGGACTAATTATGCTTATGGGGCTGGTAGCCAAGAATGCCATTCTGGTGGTCGATTTCGCCAATCACAGCAAAAAAGAAGGTCTTTCAACAGTTGACGCTTTACTGGAAGCAACTCATATCCGGTTGCGGCCGATTTTGATGACTACTTTCTCAATGATTATTGCTATGCTACCTATTGCGTTGGCAACTGGACCCGGTTCTGTTTGGAAAAACGGGCTGGCCTGGGTATTGATTGGTGGTTTGTCGAGTTCTATGTTGCTTACGCTCATCGTTGTGCCAGTAGTTTATCAGGTTGCAGAGCAGGTAAAAATTAGTATAAAAAGGTTTTGGAAGAGAGATGCATCACGGGTACAGTTAAGCCCGGAAAACTTATAACGCCAGAAAGCCATGAAACCCGGGATGCAAATAATGCTCCTGTTTCTGGCACTGAGAATTGCTCTTTTTGTGTCAGGGCAGGAACCAGTTTCATTAACCAGGGACGACTTAATTTCAGGAACAGGCAGAGGGATTTTTATGTCTGTTGATTTAATAAATACCGTCTTTGCCGGAAAGTCAGCGAATTTGTTTTTTACATCAGTTTAGATATCCAGTGAAAAAAAAGAGGTATGAAAACAAATCATACCTCTGTGAAGACAAATTGACCATGTGACCCCGGCAAGACTCGAACCTGCAACCTTCTGATCCGTAGTCAGATGCTCTATCCATTAAGCTACGGGGCCGTTTGCTAAAAGCGTTGCAAAGATAATACTTGTCTCAATAAAAACAACCCTTGAAAGTTTTTTTTTGATTATTCGTACTTGGTCATTTTGTCTTCAATAAAAACATCCTGATTATAACAAGTTTGTATCTTTATATTGGTTATCATTTCTTCGGCTCCAGCAGCATATACTGCTTCGTGAATATCCTTCACAAGCTTCATTACCTCATCGTAGTAGCCTTCAATCACTGTTTCAAACGGACAAACACGATACCTAAGCCCCGATTTTTGTATTAATTCAATAGCAACATCAACCAATCCGTATGTTCCTTTAGTTGATGACCGGGGCAGTACCTGAATTGCTAAATTAATCAGATTTTTCATTTTTGCTATTTTTCACGATTGATAAACCTTCTGATTTCATCAGTATTCATACGTTTCACATTTGTAATAATGACATCCGGACGGACAAAATCACCATACTGGTTACATTCATTGATAACACTGCTAAAAACACCCTGAATATCAGATTTAACTGGTAAAAGCAATATGGCAATTGCAAGATCCTTTTCATAATTGATTTCCTCAAGAAGGCCATTGTTATGAGAAAGGGCATATTCCAATTCAGTCTTGATTAACTTACGTTGAACTGATGAATATCTTTCGACATTTTCATTGCTGATAAATACCACAAAATACCTAAGTTTCTGTTCCCTGCCACCTAATCCGGTTGAAATATAAACCTGTTGTTCATCCATGAGTGAACTCTGAATGACCATCCTACTTTCCTGCAATGCCAAAATACTCCATTCCCTCAATTCAGGATCCGGATACTGAGCATATTTTTCAATCGTCCGGAAAACTTCAACTTTTTCTTGTGAAGCCAGCAAAACCAGTAAATTTTTCTTTTCATCTAGCGGTATGGTCGGATCGAACAGGTCATCCTGATGTTCTAGTAAAAGTTCACCCGGAAAACCAGTTTTCAGATCTCTGCTATAGTTGAAGTATTCCATTTGTAGTTCAACATCAATTTGTTCCTCGAGTATGCTGAAATTCTCAGGTAAAGACGAAATCGCCTCCTGAATTTTCTTATATATGTTATCCTCGTCCATCTTGTTATTCATGATCTACAAAAGTAACTGAATCAATTTTGATTTTTCAAGAAAGCAATATTTTTTGAGAGTTTTATCAAAACTTAAATATCTTTGCGCGGTTATCCTTATTTAGTTCAAATTAACATAGTTCCTGATCCAATAATCGTGCGACTCTCTGAAGTAAAAAATAAAGAAACTGTAATAATCACTAAGGTTTTAGGTCATGGTTCTTTCCGGAAAAGAATTACCGAAATGGGTTTTGTGAAAGGAAAGGAAGTAACAGTTATCAAGAATGCCCCATTCAATGGTCCCATCGAGTATAAGATCCTGGATTACAATATTACGCTTCGCCGAACTGAAGCCAATTTAATTGAAGTCGTAAGCCAGGATGAAGCGCATACATTTGTTGCCCAAAACTTTGAAGGCGTTATCGATTATGAAAATCTAAAGATTTCAGCAAAAGAAAAAGAACGCACAATCAACATTGCCTTGGTCGGAAATCCGAATTGCGGAAAAACAACCTTATTCAATTTCATTTCAGGCTCAAAAGAACACGTCGGCAACTACAGTGGAGTTACTATTGACGCCAAGAAAGCAACATTTTTCAATTCAGGATATCATTTTAACATCTTCGACTTGCCCGGAACCTATTCATTAACGGCTTATTCCCCGGAAGAAATATATGTCCGAAACTTTATCATGGACGAAACTCCTGATATTGTTGTCAACGTGATTGATTCATCCAATCTGGAGCGAAACCTCTTCCTTACAACTCAATTAATTGATATGGATATCAAGGTTGTGATAGCCCTGAATATGTATGACGAATTATTGAAAAACAATGTAAAATTTGATTATCAAAGCCTGGGGAAACTTATCGGAATACCAATCATCCCTACGGTAAGTTCCAAAGGAAAAGGTATTCAGGAGTTGATTGAGAAAACCATCGAGGTATATGAAGATCAGGATCCTATTGTAAGGCATATCCATATTAACTATGGTATTGAACTTGAAAAATCGATTCAGGCACTTCGAAGAAAAATTAAGCTGGAGAAACCAATTACAGACACCATCTCTTCACGGTTCTTGTCCATCAAATTGCTCGAACGGGATAAACAAACGATCGAATCACTGACTTCATACCCCAATTATCTGGAAATTGAAAAGGCTGCACAAAGTGAAATCAGGAGAATTGAGAGTATTTACAACGAAGACAGTGAAACTGTAATAACCGATGCTAAGTATGGCTTTATTTCAGGAGCGCTCGAAGAAACGTACAAGCAAAGAAAAAAAAATACAGCAAAGGCCTCGGAGAAGATCGACAAAATACTCACTAACAATATATTGGGATTTCCAATATTTATTCTTTCAATCTCATCAGCTTTTTTTGCGACTTTCAAAATCGGCGCAATTCCAATGCATTGGATCGAAGACCTGATCGCATTTATAAGTCAGCACATTTCAGAATTCCTTCCTGAAGGTATGCTAAAAGACCTTTTAATCAACGGAATTATAAATGGAACCGGAAGTGTTTTGGTGTTTCTTCCCAATATCCTGATTTTGTTCCTTTTTCTTTCTTTTATGGAAGACTCAGGTTACATGGCCAGAGCTGCCTTCATCATGGATAAACTGATGCACCGCTTCGGTTTACATGGCCGGTCGTTCATCCCGATGGTAATGGGCTTTGGCTGCAACGTACCAGCGATTATGGCAACCCGAACGCTGCGAAGTCCCAGTGACAGGCTATTGACAATGCTCATTATCCCTTTCATGTCGTGCAGTGCAAGGTTGCCGGTTTATGTGCTTTTCATTACTGCATTCTTTCCGAAAAATCCGGCATTAGTGCTTAGTGCTATTTATTTCTCTGGAATAATAATCGCCTTTTTAACTGCCCAGTTGCTTAACCGAACCATTTTCAAAAATAAAGAAACACCATTTGTATTGGAATTACCGCCCTATCGCATGCCTACAATGAAAAATACTTTTATCCATATGTGGGATAAAGCCAGACAGTATTTGCAGAAAATTGGCGGTGTAATACTAATTGGTGTTATAATCATCTGGGCTCTAGGCTATTTCCCAAGGGAAATCCGTTCAGACAAAAATAATTTAAACGAATTAGCTGCCAATCAATCCAGTCAGGTCAACAGTCAGAGCCAGAGATTACAAAACAGTTATTTGGGTCAATTGGGTCAGTTTATTCAGCCAGTTATGTCACCTTTGGGTTTCGACTGGAAGATGAGTGTTAGTCTGTTGGCCGGGCTTCCTGCTAAAGAAATAATTGTCAGCACAATGGGCGTTTTATATCAGGTTGAGCAGGATCATAAAAACGTTGGGTTGAGCACAAAATTAACTCAGGAAGAATACATTTCAGGAGATAAAAAAGGAGAAAAAGTAATTTCAATACCAGTTGCTCTGGCTTTTCTTGCATTCGTGTTAATCTATTTCCCTTGCATAGGTGTTATAGCTACTATAAAAAGCGAATCAGGAAAATTAAAATGGGCTTTATTTACAGTCGTTTACACAACAGCTATAGCTTGGGTAATTTCATTTCTGGTGTTTCGGATTTCAACCTATATCTTAATGTAATAATCTCATGATACAGGATCTTATCGCCTATCTAATTATTTCAATTGCCTTCGGAGCATTGATCATTCACATTCTCCGATTTTTCAACATTGCCAGGGGAAAGTCGGTAAACACCTCAAAATGTGGAGGATGTTCAACCGGATGTGAGATGAAAGAATTACAACAATTCAAAAAACCAAAAAATTACGATCAGTACAGAATACAATTATAATCGTTTCAGTGCTGAGATCGTTTCAATCGGACTATCTGCATTAAAGACAAAACTGCCAGCGACTAATATGTCGACTCCCGATTCATAAAGTCTTTTCCCAACTTCGAAATTGACACCACCATCAACTTCAATCAAAGCATTTGAATTTCGTTTTAAGATCAGATCCTTCAATGCGATAACTTTCCGATAAGTATTTTCAATAAATAACTGACCGCCAAAACCGGGATTTACCGACATAAGTAAAACCATATCCAATTCCGGTATGATGTCTTCAAGTAATGCTACTGGAGTATGTGGGTTAAGGCAAACGCTCGCCTTTATACCCAAATTTTTTATTTGCTGAATTACCCGATGTAAATGAGTACAAGCTTCGTAATGAACAGTAATTACAGAAGCACCAGCCTTGTAAAAATCATTGATATACTTATCCGGATTCACAATCATAAGATGAACATCAAGAGGTTTTGTACTTATTTGATTGACCGCTTGAATAACTGGAATTCCGAATGAAATATTTGGTACAAAAACACCATCCATGATATCGCAATGAACGAAATCTGATTCGCTCCGGTTGATCATTTCAACTTCTTCGCCTAGTTTATTAAAATTAGCAGCAAGCAATGATGGTGCAACAAGTTTCATAAGTAATAGTTTTTTTGTCAAATGTAGGATTTTATCCTTTTTATCGAATCGCTACAAAAAAATAAAGCTGCCCGAAGCAGCTTTTATAGAATTTACAAATAGGTTCGAAGTAATTTGTTGCGATAATGATTTCGCATTTTTTTAATCGTCTTTTCTTTTATTTGCCTGACGCGTTCCCTTGTCAATCCAAACTCGTCACCAATTTCTTCCAACGTATGCTGGCGATGGCCGCTCAGCCCAAAATAGTAGCGGATAACATCGGCTTCTCTTTCAGCCAGAGTAGATAAGGTTCTTTCAATTTCCTTGCACAGTGAAACATTCATCAACCCTTTATCCGGACTTAACGAATCTTCATTTAATAAAACGTCATATAAATTACTTCCCTCCTCATCATGGATAGGAGCATCCATTGAAATATGGTGCGACGATACTTTTAAAGCATCTTCCACAATATCAGAAGAGGTTTCAAGCAAAAAAGCAACTTCATCGGCAGTAGGTTCCCTTTGGTATTCCTGCTCAAGACGACTGAATGTTTTATTAATCCTTGTAATTGATCCGATTTTATTTAATGGCAACCGAACAATACGGGCTTGTTCGGCCAATGCCTGAAGTATGGATTGCCGAATCCACCAAACGCCATACGATATGAATTTAAACCCACGAGTTTCGTCATATCGCTGAGCGGCTTTAATTAAACCCAGATTACCCTCATTAATCAAATCAGGCAAACTAAGACCCTGATTTTGATATTGTTTTGCAACAGAAACAACAAATCTCAAATTAGCCTTAATTAATTTTTCTAAGGCATCTTTATCACCTTTCTTGATTTTCTTTGCCAATTCAACTTCTTCATCCGAAGTAACTAAATCAACTTTTCCAATTTCATGCAAGTATTTATCAAGCGATAATGTTTCCCTATTTGTAACCTGTTTGGCAATTTTAAGTTGTCTCATCATCTAAACTTAGGAGGTTCACGATCAATTAAAGTCTTCTTATTAGTACATTATACATGACGAAAGTAGCTATTATAGAATTCTTTCATATAATCTCGAGTATAAATTTATATGAAGTGTACGTTATTTTACATGAATTGTTTTAATAAGCATATGAATGATACTTTTGCTAAAAAATCATTTTTCAGTTTGCACGAACAAAAATGAATTTAAACTTCCAAATACGGTTTTTCAATTGATTTTTCTCGTTTTGCTTGGCATTAATTTAGGATTTAGCTATACTTGCAAAAAAATTCGAACAAGTACCGATCGTCCAAATTATCAATTCCACTTTTCTTTTTTTCTAATCACTTGACCTTTTGGATATTAACAAATCAATCAAAAATTATGTATGATATTATTGAATTAAGCAGAAAACTTCTTCCTGACTTAAAAGAAATTGCCAAAGAACTTGATATTAAAAAAATTGAATCTTTCAAAAAACAAGATTTAATTTATAAAATTCTTGATACTCAAGCTATTTTGGCTTCTGAAAAAAAATCAGATGATAAAAAGCTAAAGTCTCCGAGAGATATAAATCCAAAACGCGAAGAAAATTCTGTCTTTAAATTGTTCAGTCGAAAAAAAGAGGAAAAACCATCTGAAATTACAGAGGAAATATTGGTAGATAAACCTGAACTTGAGAAGCCTGCTGTTTCTTCAGAAAATGAACCAAGGAAAGAAGGCAAAAGAGAGCTTCAGATCAAGAAAAGACCACGTACTGAGCACATTAAAGCAGGATCTTCAAATCATAACCCGAATCAGAATCCTAACGCAAAACAGAATATAAATCCAAATCAGCGTCAGAATCCGAACCAAAAGCCGGAAAATATTCAGAAACAAAACGAACAGCCAAAATTCAACCAAAACCCAAAAGTTAGACAGGAGATTTTGTTTCCGGAAGATCCAATTGAAACGGAATCGGAAGCGATTGTTTCTGAACCTATTGAAGAACAAACTGTTCTGGCATCAAACCAAGAGTTCAAAACTGATCTACAGCCTGTAGAAGAAGCCAAAACTGAAGATTCGTTTGAAAGACGGAATGAGATTCAGAACAAAAAGAAAAATTTAGAAAATCCTCCGAAATGGGAAAACCGCGATAATCAAGGCCCAAAACAGCAAAAACAGCAGAATCAGGAAAAGCCTTACGAATTTGACGGGATCATAAGCAACACTGGGGCTTTAGAAATCATGGCCGATGGTTACGGATTCCTGCGTTCTTCTGATTTCAATTACCTGAATTCACCTGATGATATTTATGTATCACAATCGCAGATCAAATTATTTGGTTTGAAAACGGGCGATACTGTCACCGGTACTATTCGTCCTCCGAAAGAAGGCGAAAAGTATTTTCCACTGATCAAAGTAATCGAAATCAACGGAAGAACTCCTGATTACATCCGGGATCGCGTTCCATTTGAGCATTTAACTCCTTTGTTTCCAAACGAAAAATTCAATCTGACTGGAAATGGTCACGATAACCTTTCGACCCGAATTGTTGACCTTTTTGCACCTATCGGTAAAGGACAGCGTGGATTGATTGTCGCCCAGCCAAAAACCGGTAAAACCGTTTTGTTGAAAGAGATAGCCAATGCCATAGCTGCCAACAATCCTGAAGTTTACATGATGGTTTTGTTGATCGACGAGCGTCCTGAAGAAGTTACCGACATGGCCCGCCACGTAAATGCTGAAGTAATTTCATCCACATTTGATGAACCTGCTGAGCGCCACGTACGTGTTGCCGGCATGGTACTCGAAAAAGCCAAACGTTTGGTTGAGTGCGGTCACGATGTCGTAATTCTATTGGATTCGATCACACGTTTAGCACGTGCTTACAATACCGTTGCTCCAGCTTCAGGAAAAGTTTTATCGGGTGGTGTTGATGCCAACGCTTTGCACAAACCAAAACGTTTCTTTGGAGCTGCCCGTAACATCGAAGAAGGCGGATCGCTTACAATCATTGCAACAGCGCTGATCGATACTGGTTCGAAAATGGACGAAGTAATCTTCGAAGAATTTAAAGGTACAGGTAATATGGAGTTACAACTCGACAGGAAATTATCGAACAAACGTATTTTCCCTGCTGTGGATATCACTTCATCAAGTACACGTCGCGAAGATTTGCTGATGAACAAAAACATGCTCGACAAGACCTACATTTTACGCAATTTCCTAAGCGATATGAACTCTATTGAGGCGATGGAATTCATCAAAACCCGAATCATGAGAACCGATTCGATTGAAGAGTTCCTTGTTTCGATGAACGACCAATAAACAGATTTACTGCTATATACTAGAAAGAGAGCCCCAAAAGCTCTCTTTCTTATTTTAATCCCAATTTGAAGTTGAAGTTTGTGGAAGGCTGAACAGCTTCCGAATCGAGAAACTTTTTCAGTATACGCTTAACAACATTGGCAGTCATCAGTTCTCCGGAATAATCAATTAAAAACCGGTTGAATCCGCTCTTTTCCAACTGAGTGCGGTAATGAAACAATGCCACCGGAATTGACGGATGCACGATGGTGATCCCATCTTTTACCGAGATTCTGAATTTTTTATTGGCTTCGTCAGCAAACAAACTGTTTTCCTGATTTATTTTTACCGGCATTCTGGAATAAAACAATTCAGGATAAAAATAAAGAGGTACAATTCCTTGCTTGTTGCTCATCGACAACAAATTATCCAGATCATTTTCAAGCGGGTAGGTAAACTCAGCAATCTTCTCATCATTAAGCATTCGAGCTGAAGCGTCATTTAAAACATACACATTCTCGTTACAACTAACCTTAGTTCCCTGTGGAAGAAGTGTTTTTTGTGATAACTGACTGATAAAAAATTGATCAAATCCTGCTGAGAACAGCTTTGCAGCCAGATTCCGGTAAAAATCCAGATGTTTCTCTGAAATAAATTTCGGAAATTCAATCCGAATCTTTTGCCTGTTTTGCTGATGAACAGTAGAATTTGGGTCGAATTTTTCCCAATCAGATCGTTTATAGGAAAGAATTACTGCATCGTAATCGTCAAAACGTAATTTGGGCAACCATTCCGGACTTCCAATCCGAACCAATAACATGGACTTTTGAGATTTGCCGCCTTCAATCTGAAATCCTTTGCGGATCTCCTGTTTTTTTAGCAGTATTTTTTTTAGCTCCGGAAGTAAATTTACATTTCCTAACCGGGATGAAAAACTCTGAGTTTTCACCCGAACCAGCAGTACATCATCACCTTTGGCTATCTTTCCGGATAAATCAGCAGATACCTGATATACATTTCCATTCAGACTGAAATTCTCAATCTTAACATACAATTGCTCGTCATCATTTGCATTTCTTATCCGAACGCGATAACCTTCTTCCAGCTTTTCTGAACTAGTAAACGAAATGGTTTTCCGGCCAACCTCTGTAATCTGGCCAATACGGATCCCAATCGAAGGATCGTCTGTAATTCCATCGCTTACATTTCCACCTAAAAACCAGGATGTTTTTTCACGTCCCATATCCAGTTCAAGCATCTTCGTTGCCATTGCTGTATCTTTGGGATTATCGAGCACCATTCGGTATGCCTTGCAAACCTGAAAAACGTAGTCGGCCGATTTCATGCGACCTTCAATTTTAAGGGAGCGAATGCCCAATTCCATCAATTTTTGAAGATTTTCAATTTGCTGATTGTCTTTCAGGCTAAAAAGAGCATGTTGCTCTCTCCCCTCTTGATAAATCCGGCGACAACTTTGTTTACAAATACCACGATTGGCTCCCTGCCCACCGGAATAGCTACTAAACAGACACATTCCAGAAAAAGAATAGCACAATGCCCCATGAATAAAAACCTCCAATTCGGCCTTGCTTTGCCGGGCAATCGTTTCCAATTCAGGCATAGTCAATTCACGCGCAAGAACAGTTCGAACGATCCCTTTGGAAGCGCCATAATTTATACCTACCGAATTGTGATTTCCCATCTGGGTGCTGGCATGCAAAACCAATCGAGGAAAGTATTTCTTTGCAATATAATAAGTCCCCCAATCCTGGATGATCACCCCGTTAACTTTCACTGCATCAAGGAATGCAAGTACATCGATTAGTTGATCGATTTCCCGATTTTTGATCAAAACGTTAAGGGTAACATAAACTCTAATATTTTTCTCATGGGCTTTCCGAACGGCTAGCTGAAGCATTGGTCTCGTAAAATTGCTTGCACGACCACGGGCATTAAACTCCTGAAGACCCAGATAAACTGCATCAGCCCCGGCATTCAAGGCAGCATAAAAAGATTCAACATTTCCAACTGGAGCTAATAACTCGGGCTTTTGTTTCACCATCAGGAACGATTTTAATATGCAAATTTAGACAATTTGACAACTCATCAATAAAACCATAGCGCATTTAAGTATTCCAGATATTCGACTACAAAGGCAAGACAAAGGGATTTAATATAATTCAAAGCACACATTACAAGGCGATGCTATTTTTAACAAATCTAAATTACACTTTTAAACCAATTTTGCTATCTATAGATTGCAATTCACAGAAAGGAATAATTAAATTTGTTGCATAAAATTCTGCAAATGCAAAGTTTAGTCAATATCCATAATGCCCTACAGGAGCAGCCCATCCAAACAATCCGAAGAGAACTCATGGATGAAATCGACTGGAGCCATCGGATCATTGGGATTAAAGGTTTTAGAGGTGTTGGAAAAACGACTTTTCTGATTGACATTATTAAAGAAAAGTTTCTAAATGACAAATCTTGCCTCTATGTCAACCTGAATAATTTTTACTTCACAAAGAGAAAGATCATCTCGTTTGCCGACGAATTTTACAAAACGGGTGGCAAAACTTTGATTTTGGAGCAGATACATAAATACCCGGAGTGGGCCTCTGAGCTTAAAACTTGCTACGATAGTTTTCCGGAATTGCAGATCATTTTTTCTGCATCGCCGGTTCTCCGCGTTCTTGAAAGTAACAATGAACTAAAAGATATCGCAAAGATTTATCACCTGGAAGGCTTTTCATTTCGAGAATACCTTAATTATCAAACAAATAAAAGTTTCAGGAGCTACAAACTATCCGAGATTTTAACGAACCACATTGCAATTGCCCGAGAAATAACCCAGGAAATTAAGCCATTGGCCTTTTTTAATAATTACCTGAAAGATGGTTATTATCCTTATTTTATCGATAAAAACGTTTTTTACAGTGAAACTCTACTTAAACACATTAATCTGGCTCTCGAAATAGATGTGACTTATCTCAACCAGATTGATTTGCAATATCTTCCAAAGCTTCGTAAATTGCTTCAGATTGTGGCCAGTCAGGTACCATTTTCGCCAAACGTTAGTAAAATAAGTACTGATGTTCAGACATCCAGGGCAACGATTATGAATTATCTGAGGTACATGAAAAATGCACGGATCATTAATATGCTCTTCTCCAATGGCAATGAGGATGAAATAAAAAAACCTGACCTTGTTTATTTGCACAACACCAATCTGATGTATGCCATTGACGATGTGAATATCAACAGCAAAATACTTCGGAAAACGTTTTTTTACAATCAGGTTGGTTATCAGCATCAGATAAAAAGCTCAGAAAAAGCCGATTTTAATGTGAATGATCAGTTTCACTTCAGTGTTGGCGGAAAATATACATTACCTGCTGAAAACGGATGTTTTGCGGCAGCCGATATGATTGAAATTGGGAAAGGAGACTCAATTCCGTTGTGGCTCTTTGGCTTTTTATATTAATCTGAAATAGATTGACAAACAAAAACAATAAAATAAAACACGAATTAAAATTTTATAAAATGGCAAACAAAAAAAAGTTCATTACGTGTGACGGAAACTACGCAGCAGCGCATATCAGTTACATGTTCAGCGAGGTAGCTTGCATCTACCCAATTACGCCATCTTCAACCATGGCCGAATATGTTGACGAATGGGCAGCAAACGGAAAAACCAATATTTTTGGACGTCCAGTACGTTTGGCCGAAATGCAGAGTGAAGGTGGTGCCGCTGGTGCTGTTCACGGAGCTTTGCAATCGGGTGCATTAACTACAACTTACACCGCTTCGCAGGGATTGTTGCTGATGATTCCAAATATGTACAAAATTGCCGGAGAATTACTTCCCTGTGTTTTCCATGTCAGCGCGCGCGCGCTTGCAAGTCATGCGTTATCAATTTTTGGTGATCACAGCGACGTATATTCTGCTCGTCAAACAGGCTTCGCCATGTTGGCTGCCGGTTCTGTTCAGGAAGAAATGGATCTTGCCGGAGTTTCTCATTTAGCAACTTTAAAATCACGCGTACCTTTTATGTCATTCTTCGATGGATTCCGTACTTCACACGAAATTCAGAAAATCGAAGTTATTTCGCAGGAAGACATGCTTCCCTTGATTGATATGAACCTGATTCAGGAATTCAGGGATAAAGCATTGAATCCGGAACATCCTGTAACACGCGGTACTGCCCAAAATCCTGATATTTTCTTCCAGGCCAGGGAAGCTTCGAACAGTTTCTACGACGCAGTCCCTGACATTGTTGAAGGTTACATGCAGGAAATCAAAAAATTAACTGGTCGCGAATACCATCCTTTCACTTACTACGGTGCCGAAGATGCTGAAAACATCATCATCGCTATGGGATCGGTTACCGAGACTACCCGCGAAGTGATCGATTATCTGGCACTTCAGGGCAAAAAAGTTGGATTATTGGTAGTACACCTGTATCGTCCGTTCTCAGCAAAATATTTCCTGAATGTATTACCAAAATCGGTAAAACGTATTGCTGTACTCGATCGCAGCAAAGAACCAGGAGCAAACGGCGAACCTTTGTATCTTGATGTTAAAGAAGTGCTCTACGGAACAGAAAATGCTCCGCTGGTTGTTGGCGGACGCTACGGACTGGGCTCAAAAGACACCACTCCTGCACAGATTCTTTCGGTTTACGAAAACCTTGAACTGAACGAACCTAAAAATCAGTTCACCATCGGTATTGTCGACGATGTAACTTTCAAGTCGCTTCCATTAAAAGCTGAAGTAAACGTTGCCCCTGCCGGAACTTACGAAGCTAAATTCTACGGTTTAGGTTCTGACGGTACTGTTGGTGCCAACAAAAACTCAATTAAAATCATCGGTTCGGCAACCGATAAATATTGTCAGGCTTATTTTGCCTACGACTCTAAGAAATCGGGAGGTTTCACATCATCGCATCTTCGGTTCGGAAACGTGCCAATCCGTTCGCCTTATTTGGTAAATACTCCCGACTTTGTTGCTTGCCACGTGCCAGCCTATTTACATTTATACGATGTTTTGAAAGGCCTGAAAAAAGGTGGTTCATTCCTACTAAATTCAATTTGGGATGAAGAGGAAACAAAGAAAAGACTTCCTGATACCATGAAAAAGTATTTGGCCGAAAATGAAATTAAATTTTACATCATTAACGGTACAAAACTGGGCGAAGAAATTGGTTTAGGATCGCGCACCAATACCATCATGCAATCGGCTTTCTTCAAAATTACCGAAGTTATTCCGTTCGAAACTGCCGTTTACGAAATGAAAAAAGCAATCGTAAAATCGTATGGCAAAATGGGTGAAAAGGTAATCAACATGAACTATGCTGCTGTTGAAGCAGGCGGAAACAATGTTGTAAAGATTGAAGTTCCTGCTGAATGGAAGAACATTGTTCTTAAGGCTGATACTGAAAACGCTGATCGTCCGGCTTACATCACCAATTTAGTTGATGTGATTAACGCACAAGAAGGAGATACTCTTCCTGTTAGTACATTTGTTGGTTCCGAAGATGGTACATTCCAATCAGGAACAGCTGCTTTCGAAAAACGCGGTATTGCAGTACATGTTCCGGAATGGCAAGATGAAAACTGTATTCAGTGTAACCAGTGTGCTTACGTTTGTCCTCACGCTGCTATCCGCCCATTCCTGATCAACGAAGAAGAAATGGCGAAATTACCTGAAGGAACAAAATCAATTTCGGCAGTTCCTAACAAACAATTCCCGAACCTGAATTTCCGCATCCAGGTAAGCGTTCTCGACTGTACAGGTTGCGGCAACTGCGCCGATGTTTGTCCATCGAAAACGAAAGCTTTGGTGATGAAACCACTCGGAACACAGGAAGATCAGATCAGTCGCTGGAACCATTTCGATAAAAATGTTTCATACAAGGAAAAAGTTGTAGAAAAGAACAAATCGGTTAAGAACTCGCAGTTTGCACAGCCGTTATTCGAATTCTCGGGTGCTTGTGCTGGTTGCGGCGAAACTCCATACATTAAACTCATTACCCAGTTGTTTGGCGAGCGCATGATGGTTTCAAATGCAACCGGATGTTCATCAATCTATGGAGGATCGGCTCCTTCAACTCCTTATTGCAAACACAAAGAAAGCGATCAGGGCGTTGCGTGGGCAAATTCATTGTTCGAAGACAATGCTGAATATGGTTTTGGTATGGCAGAAGGCGTTGCAGCTCAACGCGACCGTATTGAAATGATCATGAAGAATACGATTGCTGACGGTGCAACCGAAGCTGAAAAAGAAGCATTTACGGCTTGGATTGAAAATAAACTGAATGCTGAAAAAACTGAAGAAGTCTCAGCAAAAGTTCTTGAAGTATTAGCTGGCAGCACTGCAGTTTACGCAAAAGAAATCGTGAGCCTGAAACAATACCTGGTTAAAAAATCGCAATGGATCTTCGGTGGCGACGGTTGGGCCTACGACATCGGTTACGGTGGGTTAGATCACGTACTGGCATCAGGTCAGGATGTAAACGTTTTGGTTATGGATACTGAAGTGTATTCAAACACCGGTGGTCAGGCATCTAAATCGACTCCGGTTGGTGCTGTTGCTAAATTTGCCGCTTCTGGAAAACGTATCCGCAAAAAAGACCTTGGTGTAATGGCCATGTCATACGGTTATGTTTATGTAGCTCAGGTTGCCATGGGTGCTAATCAGGCTCAATACCTGAAAGCTATCCGCGAAGCTGAAGCTTATCCAGGACCATCTTTGATTATCGCTTATGCTCCATGTATTAACCACGGATTGAAAGCATCAATGGGCCGCACACAGCAAGAAGAAAAACTGGCTGTAGAATGTGGCTACTGGTCATTGTTCCGTCACAACCCATTGTTGGAAGAAGAAGGAAAGAATCCAATGGTTTTGGACTCAAATGCTCCTGACTGGTCGAAATTCCAGAACTTCCTGAATGGCGAGGTACGTTATACTTCACTCAAAAAAGCATTCCCTGAAGTAGCTGACGAGCTTTTCGCTGCTGCCGAAGAAAATGCAAAATGGAGATACAACGGTTACAAGAGAATGGCTGCTGCTGATTATTCAACTGCTGAATAAAAACCAACCTTTATATATTCAAAGCTCCGAAGTACTGGTTACTTCGGAGTTTTTTTTTGATAAACGGAAGGTATTGGCATTTTTGCCACAAAGGCACTACGGCTCAAAGGGGCACCAAGCGGAAAGTTATAGCGCATGACTAAATGTTTCCCGGAGGGATTGAATGTTTACAGAAAAAAGGTAAGCTCCCGAATCTTCAACCTCAGCCGGGCTGAAAATTTTCGAAAAACCTTCTGAAACCCGCGAAAGGACAGTGTACCCCTTAACAGGGCGGTTCCCCAACCAACAGGACGGCGAAAATTTTAACAGGGCGCCAAAAAACTTAACAGGGCGGCGATTTTCTCTAACAGGACGCCAAGAAACTTAACAGGACGGCGATTTTCTTTAAAAGGGCGGCCTCCCAGCCAACAGGGCGGCGAAAAACTTAACAAGGCGGGTGGTGGTGCGGAAAGTGTGCAAAAACTTAATCCTGACAGGTTTCGGAAACCAGTCAGGATTTGATTTATCCGCGTATTATGACAACTTAATTAAATAAATTAATACATTTGAACGTTGCAGGTCGCAAACCCGGAACCAGCACCTGCAAAATTTCATCATACCTCCCATTATCCTTTGGCAGCAAGGAAAATCAGAGGAAAAAAGTAGAAGGACGAAAGATGAAAAGTAGGATAAAGTTGCTGCTATTTACTAGTTATGCCCAATATTAATGCAACAAACGTGAAAAGAACAGCATCACAAGTAACTGGAGACATAGGAGAAATTACAGCACTTCATATTGCAGCGAAGAATGGAGATTGGATCGTACGAAAAGTTGATAAAGACTTTGGCGTTGACATTGAATTGGAATTAGTTGACAATGAAAATGTAACTGGTCAATATGTTAAAGTTCAAGTAAAAAGCTTGACTAGCTACGAGATTATAGATTACCAAATACAATTTAGAATAAAAAATAGTTTTCTTAATTATTGTTTAGAGTGCAGAATCCCTATTCTTTTAGTTGTTATTGATATTAAAAACGAGATTGGATTTTTCATTTGGATGCAAGAATATCTTAGATTAAATGAGTTAGACCTATCAACACATAAGACAAATATTCTATTAATTCCGTCAACAAACGACTTTGCAAATGGACTAAAACATAAGATAAAAAACATTGCTGCAGGTTTAAATCACACACAACTTCAATTAGATTTAAAAGCCAGTTTATCTTCGGCGTTCTTATTGGGAGATACAGAGATTTATGAGAAACTTGCGGAGCTTTCAATTGACATAGCTAAAACAAATTCTATGGAGATAACTAAAGTAATTGAGGACTTAATTACTTTAGGAAATAAAGCATGGGGTACATCTGAAGGAAATAAAAAGGCAAATATGCTTTTTGACTTTTGCAAAAGATTCGGGAATAAATTTTCTGCAAATCATATAGAAAAAATGATTACACGAGGTTCTAGCTATTCAAGAGTGGGCATCAATGCGCTTGGAATCCTTTATAATGAATATCCAGATTACATGAAATCTCTAAATCTTCCAAAAATGTTTGAGAGTTATGAAGATCCTAGGATAGCATATTATTGCCTTCTTCGAGAAAGATATTTGTATCAAAAAAGTTTGAGCCTTTGGGGCAAAAAAGATATAGATTATAAGATAGGCATTTTAAATGTTCCTATAAATGTTAGGACCGACCTATTTTTAAAATGGCCAAATCGTGGAGAATCGACAATATTAGATTTTTTAGTAGAAGAAGAATAGAAATACTGGGCATAACTTCAGCTACCCGTCCGCCCCTGCGTGTAGCTTCCTACTTTATAACACATTTAAAACATCGGACAGCTTATGAGCAAATTTTCAAATTTAATCCTTAATCGAGAGACATGTATCTTCTTTGTGACAGAAGAACAAAAGGATCAAATCATTAATAGACTCAAAAAAATACTTGCAGAGAAAGGATTTAAAACGAACCTGACAGGTAAAATAATAAATGACAATGAATTTAAGCTGACAGACAAATGGACTATTGGTATTTACATTCAAGGTGCTGGCGATCCTGCATATTTGACAGGTAAATTTAATTTGGAGTTGGACAAAATCACTCTGAGAATGAAAGCTCACAGTCATTTTGTTTTTCCATTAGTGTCAGTTCTTTTGCCTTTAGTGGTTAGCGTGGCGACAATACTTAATCCATCAGACAATCGTAAAGAGATGATGGGTGCAATATTCTTTTCTTTCATGATTACGATTATACTTAACATGACTGGAAACTTCTTTAAAAATAGACTTTTAAATAAAAGTATTAAAGGAAATAACATTAAACAAGGAAAACGTGCTATAACATCAGCTAACCGTCAAGCTCGGCAGCAGTGGTTTTCGGTGGGCATCTTTCCGCTCAGGTTACTTTCGGCTTGATCCCGAGTACTCGGGACCCGCAATCCGCCCCTGCGTGTAGTTGCGAGACGTTATGTGCAAGGCTTACCAGTCATTACAATGAGTTCGTCTAATAAAAATTGGAGTTTGTCGAAAATTAAAAGTTATCCTGGCCTTGATGGTTACATTTGACATTCACAGAATGTAACTTTACCTGAAAATGAATTTTTTGTATAATAAGAAATAAAACTAAATCTTTTAGAATATGAATAATTATACTTTGATTGCCGTAATTGTTATTTACATCGTACTGACTCATTTAATAGCGAAGTATATTGGAGAAAAGCGAGAAATCGGTTATGGGAAATCAGTCTTTTGGTCGCTCTTTGGCAGTCCAATAATAGGCTTTATTACGACAATACTGAGTAAAGAGAAGCCTAAACAATAACGAGAATTTTTTAAAATTTAGGTTTTTAAGTTTCGGGGTTGACAGGTTCTCGCATTTTGAGAGAATCCGATTCTTCCGAATATACACATGAGTTGGTAGCTGCTAGTGTTGATTTGCAATCAGCACTTTTCGGAAAAGAATTTGTAATCCTACCAAGAGAACAAAATATTTTAAGTTTCACTAACTAAGGTGGCAATTGCAAATCGCCACCAACGACAGATAGATTTATGTATCCGAAAAAATTACCTTGCCTTTCTAAAAATGCTTACATTTAGCCAAACTAAATCTTAAACCACCATGCAACGACGAAATTTTCTGAAAAGCTCGGCAGCCGTAGCAGCTGTAGCAGCTACCGGAGGAATTGCCTCCGCTACAAACCTACCTGTTCAGGACAAAGAATTCTATGAATTCCGGATTTATCAGCTCACTGGCGGAGGAGCAAAAGGCATATTAAAAGCTTACCTAACTGAAGCTTTATTGCCATTATTCGGCAAGCTTGGCATCAAACTTGGGGCATTCGAAGAACTCGATAAGGAAGATCCACCAAAGGTTTATACTTTATTTGTATTTCCTTCTTCGCAGGTTTATTTTCAATTGCAAAAGGAACTTACAACCAACAACGACCATCTGGCAGCAGCAAAAAGTTATTTTGAATTACCCGCTGCAAAACCGGTATTCGAACGGTACGAAACTTTTTTGATGGAAGCTTTTGACGGATTACCAAAACTCAGGATTCCGGAGAAAAACAGGGGATTATTTGAACTCCGCACTTATGAAAGCTACAACGAAGATGCCGCCCGCCGAAAAATCGCCATGTTTAACGACGAAGAATTGCCATTATTTGATAAGGTTGAACTTCATCCGGTATTCTTCAGTAAAATTTTAGCCGGAAAATTTATGCCCGCATTAATGTATATGCTGTGGTTTAAAGACATGGAAGAAAGGGACGCCAACTGGAAAAAATTCAGCGACAGCCCTGAATGGAAAGCCATGTCGGCAAAACCAGTTTATGCTGACACGGTAAGCAAGGTTCGCCGGAAATTCCTTACACCAACTGATTATTCACAAATTTAATGAATAGTCTGAAATTCACATCTCTGGTATTGGCAGTCCTTATTTGTTTTGGGGGCTGCACCAGTACCCGTTATATGACTGACCCAATGAGCAGAGGGCGTCAGCACGATATGAGAAAAAACAGAACGGGTGTAAATATTGGCGATATTTGCTTAAACTTCGTCAATTTAATTATTGCAGAAGCCCTTGATAACGAACCTACCTATGTGCAAAGCGGACGAGCCTTCAAACATATCACCATCGTTAATGAATCGTCCGATTCGTTGTTTGTGAATATGGTTACCGATGTGGTTTGGAAAGAAAGCGGGTACTGCGATATTATGGGAATTGCGCTTCCGCCAAAAGCAAAACAAAGAATGCTGACGCCCTACCCTGCTGCATACAATGTATATTTCAAAACACCATATTCTGAAGAGGAAAACATAGAAATACGAACAGATAACAAGCACCGCAGATTCGTTCTTCGGGCAGGTATGACAGATTGGTTACAAGAAAAATAATGTCGAGGTCGGACCGCAAAAATCATGAATGAGTTACCCTTTACTCAAGTTCATTTCATTCCGGATATAATCCTGAATCATCTGGTTATAACTATCCATTAGCCTGATAATAGCTTTGTTCTGAACATCAAACATTTGTTCACCAATTGCACTGACAGGTAAAACTTTTGGAGAAGTCCCGGTCAGAAAAGCGGCATCGAATTGACCGATTTCATGAACACTGACAGCTTTCTCAACGATTGAAAAACCTAATTCATTCAGGCAAACCAGAACTTTCTGCCGTGTAATTCCCTCTAAAATCATGGAGCTTGGGGCGGTATAAAAAACATCTGACTTCACAAAAAATACATTTGAACGACTTCCTTCGGTAATCAGGCCATCGCGATCCACCAGCAAAACCTCGTACAATTTCCGACCTGAAATCATTTGGTTTGCCTCATCCCTGATCCCTGCTTGAATAACCTTTGCATTCGGATTCTGGCGTTCAGCAAAAAGCAAATCAGCCATAACACCCAGTTGGTATTCTTCCGAAGTGGGATAGCTGTGAGGAATAAAGCTAAAAGCCCAATGAATATTCCCATAAGCAACAGCATATATAAATTTGATATTACCTTCCATTTTCCGATTCACCCTGATAAGTTCAGTTATGTTTTGTTTAAAAGCAGGAAATGCCATTTGCAATATCAAACCCTGAATCTTTATCGATCCTTCTAACCGTTTAAAGTGATCTTCAAGAAAGAGTGGTATTCCATCTATTACACGAATAACTTCATAGACGGATTGATCTGAATGAAATGGCATTCCTGAATAAGAAGATTCATGCATCAATCCTGCATTTGATAAAATTAAATTCATAAATTAGCATATTAAAATCCAAAATTAGCATCGCAAAAAAATGAAATCTCTGTTTAAAAAGCATCATATATTTAGCTAATTATCAACATAAAATCATTTCTGGACATTTATTTTATTGGACTGTTAAATACAAAAAAGTAAATGAAAAATAAAATTGCTTTAAAAATAACCCTGATTTATTTTCTCATTGGATTTCTGTGGATCCTTTTTTCTGATCAGTTTATCCTTTCAATAGGACAATCAGGAAATTCTATTACCATCCTACAAACTTATAAAGGTTGGTTTTTTGTTGGTATAACCGCTACATTGCTGTTCATTATTATCCGAAAAGAAATAATCAAAATTAATCAAGCAGAAGCACATCTGATCGAAGCTAAATTAAAAGCTGAGGAATCTAATGTATTAAAATCGGCATTTTTATCCAATATGTCTCATGAAATCAGGACTCCATTGAATGGCATTTTGGGGTTTTGCGAATTAATTCTTGATGATTCGTTCAGTAGCGACGACAAGAAAATCTTTGCGAAAAATCTAAACAAAAACGGAAATGATTTACTCAAATTGATCAACGATATCATGGATATTTCGAAAATTAGAGAAAACCAATTTGACATTTCAAAAAAGACATTTAACCTCAATGATTTACTCGAAGTAATATATTTTGAATATATGCAATCCGACTTAAAAGATCAACGGGAAAGGGTCATTTTCAATTTAATAAACGGAAGAAATAATTTAATAATTGAATTATTCTCTGATCCTGTAATATTCATGCATGTTTTTCGAAATTTACTGAACAATGCCTTCTTCTTTACCCATGAAGGGTTTATTCATTTTGGGTTCAAAGAAACAGAATCTGGCATCGAATTATTTATTGAAGACTCTGGTTGCGGCATTGATGAATCGAGCAAGGATTTGATTTTTAAGCCTTTTTTTAAAGGTAAAAATCTGATTGTTGGAAATAAAGGATTCGGCCTTGGGTTAGCCATCAGCAAAGGTTTGGTCAAATTACTTGGCAGTGATTTGCAATACACTTCAACACTCAATAAAGGAAGCCGGTTTTATTTTAGGATTGACAATAAAGACATTATTTCTCGAAGCCCATCATCGGCTATACACCATAAAAAAACAATCAAAATAAACGCAATCAGCTCAAGCCAAATCGGCAACAACCTGAACCAAAACTGATTGCCTGCATTTACACCTTCGCTCCCCACAACCAGTAAAATTCAAAGAAAAGCCATAAAACTAATTGTCCTATGGCCTCTCGACAAACCGGATGTCCCAGTGAAAAACTTAAAACCTATTTTGTGGTGGCTATTACTGCCCTGAAATAACCTATCGACTCGGCAATCCCCATATCCGGCTGAGACATATCCCTTTCGTACTCCAGGCTGCAAACGCCAGCATACCCAACGGTTCTGAGCATTTTTACAAATGCAGGGAAATCAATTACCCCACGGCCAATCTCAATGGAATACCCTAACTTAGTTTTCCCGGTTACATCCTTGATGTGAACGTCAAAAACACGGGTTATATACTTTTTCAGATCGGCAACCGGATCTTTTCCGTTACGAGTGTCATGACCGATATCGAGGCACATTCCAATCCGGGGATCAAGGTCCTTTACATGGTTCCATACATCTTCGGCATCCGGATAAATTTTAATGTCTGGGCCATGAAGATGGATCGCATATTTGAAATCGTATTCCTTCACTTTTTTATCGACATATGGCAAAAGCTCATAATCTGGAACACCAACAATCAGCTTCACCCCAACCCTTTCGGCATAAGCAAAAGCACTGTCGATCTCGGCTTCAGTTTTCATGTAGATTGGACCAACTGCATAACCAGTTACCCCTTTTTCTTTCAGTTTGGCATGGAAAGCTGCAATCTCGGCAGTTGTGCTCTTGAAAGGCAGATGAAAATCCTTAATACAGAGGTAATGGACATCGGCACGTTGCATAATCGAGAGCGATTTGTCCAAATCATTCAACTTGTAAAATGAATAGCCTGCCACCCCAACACGGAATTTTTCACCAGTTTCAGGCGCGGGCTGAGGCTCCGGCCGTTTTTGTTCCTGAGCCAGAACTGCTGCGCCTGTCATCACCAGAAAGGACAGCAAGAAAACGAATCGTTTCATCATGATAAATTTAGTTTTTAGGTTTATCGTTTGACAAAACTATGAAAATTGACGTTGAATTAACAGGTGGCTTAACAGAAACTATTTTCGGAATGCAATAATCTGTAATTATATCAGGAAAATCGCTTTTAAACTTTTGAATAGCCACTACCTTCAGGTGGTGGTAACGGATATCAAACCAATTGGCTTTAGCCGAAACCTGAAACAACAAATATTCGGCGAAAGCCTTCAACTTTCCTATTTCATAACCTCCACATCAATGTGGAGGCTATTCAAAACCGATCTATCAGCATCGGCAGGCATAACCGGCCGTGTACCTACAACATTTTCCAATTCTGCAAAGTTCAAAAGCGATTTCACCGGCAATTATATCGTTCAAATTTAAAAAATCAGAATATCTGATATTGTAAAAACAGACCGAAGCTTTGGGCTAAAGCAAGATCAGAATCAAAAAAATTAAAGTCGGAAGCAGCTCCAAACTGATATTTTCCACGGATGAAACCACTCCGAAACCGTTAGGTACTGAATCATAGCCAAAATTGGTAACTATCAACCTGTTTATGAAATAAATCTGAACAGATAACAATTGAAATACAACAAGTTAATAAGGTTATATTGTCTTGATCATCAAAAAACCTTATTAAACATCAAAAAGTCATTAAAAGTTGGTTCTACTTTTTGTATTTGGCAACCCTGGCATCGTTAATCACACCCTGCCAGTTCAGCCCGAAAGCAAAATCGTAGGTATTGCCTTCCGAATCCACATAACATTTCATGTCGCGCGGAACATCTTCAGATTGCTCCTCAACCGTTTTCATGTCGGCAGGCATCTGGCAAGGCAACAAGGCCGAAGGTTCGGCAGCGCCGGTGATAATATCCATCAACGCCTGATCCTGAACTCCCATGTGGATGAGAATGGCACTGGCACTTTTTTCAATTTCAGCAAAAACCAATGGGTTTGCCACTTTTACAACTACGACAACAGGTTTTGCACCCATACGGGCTCTTGTTTCGGTCACCGTTTTCATATCCTGAATATTCGAAGCGGTCGTGGTTTTTCCTTTGTACGAGCGGTTGGTAAACGATTCGAACGGGCTTCCACCGGCGATACTTGTTTCGCGGGCAAAGTCGGCTTTGTATGGGCCGTACTGCAGACTGATTGGCACATAACCATTGCCATTCTTTTTCGCATCGTCCGGCGAATAACCAACCCCGCCTTTTGGGCTGTCGATGCAAACCAGGGCAATGTCTGCCTCTTCAGGCTTTTCAACCACCTGGAAATATTTTTTGGCAATATCCGGATTGACTGCATCTTTCCAGCTTTCAGGTGTTTGAACACCAAACCAGTTCAGGCTGGCAGGAACCAATTTCTTCGGAATGTAAACTTTCAACTGTTTTTTAAGCGGAAGTGTTTTCTGCTGATTTTTCAGCATCACCACCGACCGCAACTGCGCATCGTATCCGGCTTTCATAAAATCAGGATTACCAACTGTTTTTTCGGTTTCAGCCACATCGAGGTAAGCATTTTCGAACAGGCCCACGCGGAAAATATTCCGGAGCAAACGCACTGCCGATTGCTCAAAACGTTTGCGCATCAGCTCTTCGCCATGCGCGGCAACACCCATTTTGTAAGCTTCAATAACCGGCCCCATTTCGTTGTTACCACCAAACTGGTCAACACCAGCTTCAATGGCTTTATAATGACGTTCAGCTTCGGTCATTTTTTCAACGCCCCAGCATTTCCCTTCGAAAACGTACACGTTTTTGGTGTCTTTGGTTATCATCCAATCGGTACAAACCACGCCATCGTAACCATATTTGCCACGAAGCAAATCGGTAATCAGGTATTTATTGTAACTGTTTCCCACGTTTTCGCCATTTATTGTATCCTGATTGTACGAAATGGTATAATAAGGCATTACCGCGGAGGCCATTTTAGTTGCTCCTTCAAGCTTGAAAGCCCCTTCAGTAAATGGTTTTAAATGATCATTCAGATTTTTGCCCGGGTAAACGGCATAAGCGCCATAGCCAAAATGCGCGTCGCGGCCACCTTCTTCAGGGCCACCACCCGGCCAATGCTTCACCATGGCATTCACGCTTTTGTAGCCCCAGCCACCGGAAATTTCGGCAGTCCCGGCTGAAGTTTGAAAACCATCGACATAAGCCCTGGCCATGTCGGCAGTCAGGTTTGGTTCTTCGCCCATCGTTCCGTCGAAACGGCTCCAACGTGGCTCTGTACCCAAATCGATTTGGGGCGAAAGCGCTGTGGCAATCCCAAGCGCACGGTATTCGGCAGCGGCAATTTCGCCAAACTGTTTCATCAGTTGCGGATCGAACGATGCTGCAATGCCCAACGTTCCGGGCCACATCGAGATTTTACCGCCAGCCCCGGCATTAAATTCGGCATACGAATCGCTGCCGTGGCGCGGGTCGGAACTGTTGTTGGATGGAATCCCCAAACCTATCCCTTCGACCAAAGCCTGCGCATTGTTGTTCCACTGAGCCGAAATTGCCGGGCTTTGAACAGAGGTAACCAGCACATGGCGAAGGTTGTCTTCGGTTAAAAATTTCTTTTGCTGGTCGGATAAATCGCTTGCCACGGAGCCACTTTCAGGAAATGGCTTAGCGTTATAGGTACCGCCGAAACGTCCATTCCCCATCACCGGAATAGCCTGATGGCCGCTGTATAACATCAGCCCTGCAATTTGCTCAACCGACATTTTTGAAGCCAGGTCTTTGGCTCGTTCGTCAACCGGCAAGCGCCAATCTTCGTAAGGGTCAAGGGTGCCGTTTTTGTTCAGGTCTTTAAAAGCCAAGCGGTCAACCGTGAGGATTTGTACCCCGGAAGTTGCTGAATAGCCTAAGGCTTGGCCACCTGCGTTGCTGATCAGTTTGAATGTGCCTTTATCGGCCTCAGTCCATTTTGGACTACATCCGTAGCCTAAGAAATAGGAAGTCAAAAGGCAAAAGGCAAAAAATTTGGATTGATTTTTCATGATTAGCGATATTGAGTAATATTATTATTAACCACATAGACAAGGGCAAACGCATTAAAATAAAAGCGGTAAATTCGGAACTGCCCTTACAGGGCGCAGGTTTAAACATTTATCATTTTCCCAACGCGTTGCGTTGGGCTAGAATAAACTACCCTTTCAGGGTGAACACGGGCTGAAAGCCCAAATTATTCTGGCCCGATGGCAACGCCTCGGGGCAAGAATCGCGATGCGGAAGCCGCGCCCTGTAAGGGCAGCTTATTAATTTAGACTAAAAAATTCTATGTGTTTACTCTGGCACATAGGACACATAGTTTTTAATTTCATTTCTCTATGAACTATGTGCCTATGTGGTTTAAACCTATTCCAAAATTATTTCGAAACCAGTTTATTGATTTCGCGCGAAGGAGCCAATGCTTTGGTTACTTTGCCGGCATTCAACTCTTTGGCAATTTTAAAGCTTGCCGTTTGTTTGATGGCCGTTGATGAAGCGCCAATTTTCAGGTTATAATTACCGGCTTCGGCAATCCACGAAGAAGTAGCTTCGTCGAACGAAGCGAAATCTTTGGTTTCGACAGTGAAACTCACCGTTTGCGATTCGCCTGGGTTCAACAATTTGGTTTTTGAGTATGCAGCCAGTGTTTCTTCCGGTTTTTTCAATTTTCCTGAAGGCGCACCAATGTAAACCTGAACAACCTCGCGGCCTGCAACCGATCCGCTGTTTTTCACATCAACAGTGAAAGTAAGTTTTCCGGAGAAATTGGTGTTGGCAAGTTTCAGGTTTGAGTAATCGAAAGTGGTGTACGACAAGCCATAACCAAATTCGTAAGCTACCGGCACTTTAAACGTATTGTAATAGCGGTAACCCACATAAATATCGTCTTCGTAAACCATTTCCCATGGCACACGGCGCATGAACGAAAATCCCGACAAATCCGGGGCATCGTCTTTTTTATCCGATTTTTCGGCAACCCCAGGGAAATTTTTTGCCGAAGGGGTATCAGAGTATTTTACCGGGAAAGTTGCAGTCAGTTTTCCTGAAGGGTTCACTTTTCCACTCAACACATCAACCACCGAGTTTCCGCCTTCCTGTCCGGGTTGCCATGCAACCAAAACTGCATCAGCCATATCGCGCCAGCTAGATACCTCAATAACCCCGGCAACATTAAGGATTACGATGGCCTTTTTCCCTTTGGCATGAAAAGCCTCGGATACATTCTTAACCATCTCCCTCTCGGTTTTAGTCAACCTGAAATCGCCCTCGGTATCGGTACGGTCTCGGCCTTCACCAGCATTACGGCCAATGGTAATCAAGGCAATATCCGACTTTTCAGCGAATTTTTTCGCCAAATCAGTAGTAACGGTCATTTCCTGAATAGGCTGCTTGCCCATCATCAAAGCCATAAATGGATTATCTGATTTAGGTGCCTGTGCCCTCATGTGGTCCATATAAGCTTTATATGCAGTAGTCAGCGCGTCATCAGGAGTATAGCCATTGTTGGTCAAACCTTCGAACAACGAAATGGTATAAGCTTCGTTTACGTCGCCGCTACCGCTTCCGCCTGCAATAAAGTCGTAGGATGTATTTCCGAAAGCTGCAATATTTTTAACTCCTGAAGGGATTGGAAGTGCATTTTTGTCGTTTTTCAAAAGAACCATCCCATCGGTTGCAACCTGGCGGGTAACTTCGGCATGCGCTTTTAAATCAGGGGCACTTGAATACGGATATTTGTTATAGCGGGGAGCTTTCAGCATGATGGACAAAATACGGCCCACGTTACGGTCCAGGATTTTCACATCAAGTTTTCCAGCTTTTACGGCAGCGACAATATCCTCAATCTGTTTGGGCTGGCCAGGCTGAATCATGTCGTTTCCGGCAACCATCTGGGCAACAACATCGCTCCCGCCACCCCAATCGGTCATCACATATCCCTGAAATTTCCAATCATCGCGAAGTATCTTCGTCAACAAATCGTGGCTTTCCGAAGTATATGTACCATTGATTTTGTTGTACGAAGACATTATCGTCCATGGCTGAGCTTCTTTCACCGTTATTTCGAAACCTTTCAGGTAAATTTCGCGCAAAGCACGTTCGCTCACAATCGTATTTACAGTCATACGGTTTGTTTCGGAGTTGTTGGCGGCAAAGTGTTTGATCGAGGTCCCAACACCATTCGACTGAATACCTTTTACCATTGCAGTGGCAGTTTTACCGGCAACCAGCGGATCTTCAGAATAATACTCGAAATTACGGCCGCAAAACGGGTCGCGCTGAATGTTTAATGCCGGAGCAAGCAAAATGTCGGAGCCATATTCTTTGACTTCATTTCCCATGGCCCGACCTACTTTATAAATCAGTTCAGTATCCCAGGTCGAAGCCAGTACGGTACCAATCGGGAAAGCTGTGCAATAGTATGTTTTTGTATCGCCTTTGCGGATAGGTTGAATGCGCAAACCGGCAGGCCCATCGGTCAAAACCTGAGATGCAACCCCCAATTCCGGGAATTCAGCAGAAACACCGGCAGCTCCAGGCAAATATGTGCGAATACGTTTCACCATCTCGCCGTAAACCGGATCTTTTGAACCGTCTTCCCCGCCAAATCCCGGAGGCATTTTTGCCCTCAACGAATCAGGCATTTCAAAGAACATACCAGTCCCAATCACCAACTGTGCCTTTTGTTCAAGCGTCATTTTTGAAATGATCTGCTGAATCTTTTGTCCATCATTAGCTTTAGCGCTAATGGCTTTAGCCTGGAAAGCCAATGTAAACATGGAAAAAACAATGGAGAAAACCATTGTTGAACGAAGCCATTTAATTTTCATTTTTATTGCCATTTTAATGAGTAAATTTCTTAGTGTCACTGCGACGCAATGATAGTTTATAAATTATTGAATTCAAAGCAAGAAAAACTCGAAAATGAATCAATTATCAGCGTATTAAATGAAAATCACATATTATACAACAGGTGTCCTGAATTGTGCTGACAAAAAAAATCGAATGTTCTATAACGGATAGTACGATTAAAAAGCGATGGGGTTTACTATTCAACAAACCTTAGCACAAATTTTTTTGGAAAATATATCACGAACTCACCCCGAAGTCCGCAAGCGGCCTCTCCCTCTCTTTTAAAAGAAAGGGAGAGGGTATCATGGTTGAGTTTGGGCAAAAAACTTAGCCACATCAAACATTATTGCCCCGAATCAGATCAGTTTTCTGGCTTCCCTGTCCGGATCATCTTTCAACTCCGACAAATCGTTCAGTATCATGGTTTCACCATTTTCCGCCGTATAGGCTTTCCACTCAGGAAGCCCACCTTTATTTGGATTTCCGGTTTTCATGAATTGAAGCAATGCTCCCGACATTTTTTCGGACAATGAACGCGGACGTTTGCCACCACCCGTGTGGGTCAGCATCAGATCGGTATTCGCAAACCAAAAACAGATGTCAAGACAATGAAAAGCACGCATCCGATGATCGAACATTGGCGGCTGCCAGCCAAACCAAGCCAGATAGACCGGCGCTTTTTGTGTTGCCTTTGCATTGGCTGTTTCAATAACACTTTTGCGGTTACTACTTACCAGTGTCATAACTTCTATTGGCTTTGCAGCTGGAAATACTTTTGAATAAGCGTCATAAACTGCCGAAGCTTTATCGCCCAAACCGCCACCCATACCGGCACGTTCTTTCAGCATATCAATCGCCTTTTCCCGGGTAATCAATTCCAGTTCAGGCATGGTACGCGCCATTCCCCATTCGTGGAAAGTGGTGCTGATCATCATTGGGACATCAGATGAGAGGCCTGATGCATCGGCGAAGAATTGGCCTTTGGGAATGTTTGTTCCATCGGCAACCGGACTAAAACCGCCACGGACACCAATCCCGGCATTTTCAGCAGCAAATTTCTGGGCAGCTTTGTTGGCCAGAACAAGGTAATCTTTCCATGGCATCTCCTGAAGCTGATCAACTTCCGATGCGTTCAGGCCTGCTTCCTTCAGGATATATTCGCCCAACTTTTGGGAAGCCGTTTGATCCATTGCTTTGATAGTCGATCCACTCAATGGAACAGCTTTATGGAACAAACCTTTCGCTTTTGGCATGGCTGCCACCACACAAACTTTGGCGCCCCCACCCGACTGCCCCATGATGGTAACATTTCCAGGGTCGCCACCAAAATTGGCAATGTTATCGCGAACCCATTCCAATGCAGCAACCATATCCAACGCTCCTACATTACCCGAATCGGCATATTTTGAACCACCAACACCTGCCAGATTGCTGAATCCAATTGGCCCCAACCGGTGATTAATAGAAACAAACACAATATTGCCTTTGCGGCAGAGGTTTTCACCATCGTAGCCATCCTGTTCGATTCCGTTTCCGTTGGTGTAGCCGCCACCATGCAGCCAAACCAATACCGGACGTTTCTTTGCATCAGTAGCCGGCGTCCAGATATTCAGTTTCAGGCAATCTTCGCTCACATCATCGTAGTTCCAATGGTCGACAAACGATGAGTACGCATTGGCATAGCGGTTGTCCATGATTTGCGGAGCGGTATTTCCCCACCAAACGGTTGGCAAAACAGTTGACCATGGTTTTGGCGGTTGTGGAGGCATAAAGCGGTTCTTTCCTGAAGTATCGGCACCATAAGGAATTCCACGGTAGTTATAAATCCCTCTCAGGATAAAACCTTTCACTTTTCCGTATTTGGTTTCGGCAACTGCGATATTATCACCAACCAGCAATTGTTGATCATCGTTGTCCGACTTTGGCGCATTTGCAGCGCTGGAAATAAATGGCATGGATGTTAATCCGATTCCGGCTGCTCCGGCGCCCAATGTCTGGAAAAAGTTACGTCTGTTGGTTTTCATTGTTATGGGTTTTATTGATAGTGTTTTATAAGTCAGTTAAAATCGGGTTATTTGAGTTCAATCTCTTTTTTTAGTTTTATTTCACCGGCAGAAGCGCCAACCTGTAACTCAATATTGCAAAGGTCATCGTCCCATGTGTGTTTTTTCTCATTCCAATATTTCAGATCCTTTACCGGAATTTCGAGTGTTACGGTTTTACCTTCGCCTGGATTAAGCAGTACCCTGGAGAATGCCTTGAGTTCTTTTTGCGGCCATTCAACTGAAGGATTGATGCGGTGGACATACACCTGGGCGACCTCGTCAGCAGCCACTTTCCCGGAGTTTTTCAATTCAACCGTAATCGCGATCACATCGTCTTTGCCATATTTTTTCTTATCAGTTTTCAGGTTTGCATATTCAAAAGTGGTGTAAGTGAGGCCGTAACCAAATGGATACATCACCTGAACATTTTTTGTGTCGAACCAGCGGTAACCCACCAGCGATTCTTCAGAATAAAGAGCAGTATTTGGGTCGTTACTTTTGGCCGCTTCCTCTTTTGGTTTTCCCACCGCTTCGGTTTCAGAAACAAGGTTGGCAAAAACGTCCGCATTCTTTCCTCCCTGAGGATAATTTCCCATCGCATAAGCTGGCGAATCCTCCAGATTAACAGGCAACGTGAACGGTAAACGTCCGCTTGGCGAAATATTTCCAACAAGCACATCGGCTAAAGCATTTCCGCCCTCAGTACCATTAAACCACGAAATGAGCAGCGCTTTTGATACTTGTTTCACCACCTTCAAATCGTTTGGGGCGCCACTTGTCAGCACGGTTACAATGTTCGGGTTCACTTCAGCAATTTTTTTAATCAGTTCATCCTGACCTGAAGGAAGGAAAATATCTTTCCGGTCACTTCCTTCGGTTTCAACGGCCCGGTTATCACCACCAATAAAAAGAATAATATTGGCTTTGGCCACCACATCAAGCGCTTCCTTGGTCAGTTTTTCAGCAATAACTTTCTTTTCCTGAGCCCGTTTTTCAACTTCTTCAGTTGTTTTTTTCCGGAACATATCGGCAAAGCTGAAAGTAACAGGTTCGTATCCTTGTGCAAAAATGATTTCGGCCTTATCGCCAATCCGGTTTTTTAATCCTTCAAGCGGGGTAACCTCATACAATGTTTTCACACCAGCGCCCATTCCGCCTGACCCCATTATTTGTGTTGCATTGGCGCCAATCACTGCAATTACGGGCTTATTTTTCAACTGCAATGGAAGTACATCCTCATTTTTCAGCAAAACAATGGATTTGCTGGCCACTTCATAAGCTATTTTCTGCTGGGCCGGCTGCGAGGTCATTTCGGTATTTGCTTCTTTTTCAGGAATTGGTTTGATGGCCAACCTGACGCGTAAGATCTCGCGAACACGCAGATTGACGATTTCTTCGGAAACCTTTCCTGCTTTTACCGAATCAATCAATGCCTGTCCAAGAAATTTCTTATCAGGCATTTCTACATTCAGCCCACTTTTTACCGATCCAACAGTGCTATGTGTTCCACCCCAGTCGGAAATTACCATTCCGGCAAAGCCCCATTCGTCGCGAAGGATTTTGTTGAGCAGGACGTCATTTTCGGCACACCACCAACCGTTTACTTTGTTGTAGGCCGACATTGCCCCAAAGGCATCAGCTTCTTCAACGGCAGCCCTGAATGGCGGAAGATAAATCTCGCGCATGGCACGTTCTCCAACAATTACATTTACCGTTCCGCGATTGTTTTCCTGGTTATTCAGGGCAAAATGTTTCAGGCAAACCGCCACCCCATTGTCTTGCGCACCTTTGGTGTACCCAACAGCCAACTGCGCGCTTAGGAATGGGTCTTCGCTTAAATATTCATACGTCCTTCCACCAGTCGGAATCCGCTGGATATTGATGGCGGGCCCAAGTATCATATCTTTTCCGCGTAACCGCGTTTCCCTTGCCATACCAGTACCGTAACGATAAGCCAGTTCGGGGCTCCAGGTTGCTGCCAGCGCTGAACCGGTTGGAAAAAATGTTGCTTTATCATTTTCCCAACCCAATGGCATCCAACCGTTGGGCTGCATTTCCTCGCGGACACCAAAAGGTCCGTCAGCATATCTCATGTCGGCAATTCCTAGTCGTTCAACACCTGCTGAAACAAACATGAACTTGGCATGAAGCATATTTACCTTTTCTTCCAGAGTCATTTGGCTAATGATACCGTCAATCTGTTTGTCATATTGGAGCAGTGAAGATTTGTGCGGTTTTTCCGCTGCGCAGTTTATCAATGGAAATACAATTGCAGCAAAAGTTAAAATTTTCGTTATTTTCATCTCATTTTAATTTAAAATTCTAATTCACTTCATTTAAAAAATTGAGTTGATCTGGATAATTAAGCGAGCCAGCTTTTACCTCGTCGCCCAGTTCAATCACTTCCGGCTTGCTATCATTAAAGACAGGCCAAACAGGCAAGCCTTCGCCATTGGGATTACCGGTTTTGGCAAAGTTTACCCAATAGCTGCTCATGGCTTCTTCCACTTTATAGTCAATATCGGTGAAGGGGCGATCCCACAATTTCAGGGTATGCAAAGCATATCCAAATTCTGCCGAATGGAATGCTCCATAGTTTGGTTCGCCTGGTGGTATCCGCTTAAAATAGTATAGATAAGCTTTTCCTGTCCCGTGAGTGGTTTGCATCCTCGCCCAGGTATAGTTGTGCCACCCAAAGCGCAATTGAGTCAGCAATTTCTGCGACTGGGCTACTTCCGCAGCGGTATTGGCGGGGAAAACCTGAAGGAATTTTTCAGCCTTGTCTGCATATTGACTTTTTGCATTTGCTTTAAACTGATCTATTGTTGGTGGTGGTCCAAACGATACGCCGTCATCGGCATTCCAGCCCGTAATGAGCGGAACGTCGTTCTGCTTTCCGGCAGCAAAGGTTTCATAAACCGGAGGGATTACTACACGATCGACCACAATACCAAAACGTCCGGGAATTTTCAACAGTGAATCAGCCGGGATAGCACGAAGTTCTGTAATTGAAGCTACTTTCATTTTTTCAGTTAGCTGTTTGCCACCATCTTCGGCGACCTGCAAAGTTTGTCCCAACATCAATTCTTTTCCAAACATACCACCGCTCTGTGCAATGGCTTTGTGGAACAAACCTTTTGCCATTGGCGAAACTACCAGCATATTCACGCTAAACGATCCGGCTGATTGTCCATCGATGGTCACATTATTCGGATCGCCACCAAATGCAGTGATGTTTTCTTTAACCCATTTCAACGCAGCAATCTGATCGAGAATACCATAATTGCCCGATGTTTTTAAGTCTGATTCTGCTGAAAGTTCAGGATGAGCCATAAATCCGAAGATACCTAAGCGATAGTTGATGGTTACAAATACCACCCCTTTACGCGCCATACCTTCACCATTGTAAAGTGGAACAGTTCCTGAACCTCCGGTAAATGCGCCACCATGAATCCAAACCATCACTGGTAGTTTTTCCTGATCCGATTTAGCAGTTGTCCACACATTCAGGTAAAGACAATCTTCGCTAAGCGGAGATTCCGGAGCCATAAATTCTTTCGACCAGCACATGAAAGGCTTTGGCGGCGCTTGCATGGCCGAAGCCGGCGGAGTCACACAGGCGCGAATGCCTTCCCATGGAGCAACAGGCCGTGGGGCTTTCCAACGCAAATCGCCCACCGGTGGAGCTGCAAAAGGTACACCCATAAATATTTTCACTGCCTGATCATCGGTAGTTTTTCCGGAGACCAAACCAGCCTGGGTTTGCACTGAATTAACATCAATAACAGACACTTTTTTACCTGAATTACAGGCAAAAAGAAAAACAATCAGCAAAAAAGCAATCAATCGATTCATATTGTGGATTTTAGTTAGTAGTGGATTTAGCTATCGGAACAAAATCGGCGCAAATTCAACCAGGTTGTGCCTCCAGGTCAGGAAAGTATGCCCTGCCGGGTAGCTGTTCGTTTGGTATTTGATTCCGAATTTATCAAACAAAGCCTTGGTGTTTTCGCCGTTTTTGTAGGCAATGTCTTTCTCTCCTCCCATCGCAATCCAGAAAAGTTTCAGCTTATTAATCTCAGGATTCTTCAGGTTGGCTGCATATTTTTCTTCTATTATTTTCAGGTTATCCGGAAAGAAACCAGTGCTCAATGGCAACACATAAGCAAACTTTTCAGGATAAAAGATGCCCATATTTAAAGCCTGAAGCCCGCCCATGGAAAGTCCGGCATAGGCACGGTTTTCGCGCAATGTTCCAACACTGTAATGGGATTCAACATATGGAACCAGGTCTTTGAAGAAATAATTGTAATATGGATCGGCGTCAACTCCTGCACCCGAAAAGAAACCCCCGCCAGGATTACCGAATGGCATAACCACAATCATGGGTTTCATTTTTCCTTCGGCCAGCAGGTTATCGAGAATAAAGTTGGCTCTACCAGCAGTTGCCCATGAGGCGTCATTGTCGCCACCTCCATGTTGCAGGTAAAGCACCGGCAGTTTTTCCTTTATTTTTTCGTAGCCCGGAGGAGTGTAAATATGAACCCGGCTTGTTTTTCCTAACGTTCCGGCATAAAACCATACTTTTTCAAGGTTTCCGTGAGGAACGTTTTTCACGGCAAGGTAATCAGCTTCTTTCCCCGGAACTTCCATCAGGTTGGAATAACCGCCTGCACCTTCTTTTACCTGTATATTTTTAGGGTCGATAACCTTTATTCCATCAACCGAAAAATCGTAAGAATAAAGATCAGGAGTGAGAGGCCCAACAGTGACCGACCAGATTCCCAACTCATTTTTCTGTAATTTCTGGGCACCGTAGCTTTGCAAAAAATCGCCGGAAACGGTGACTTCCGAAGCTTTGGGGGCATAAATACTTAAAGTCACTTTTTTATCAGCCGAAATGCGGATTGATTTCAGTGTATCGCCCGGAGTGGGTTTAGCTCCCGGAAACTGGGCAAACCCGACGTTTGAAAGACTTAACAAAATTCCGGCTGCCAAAAGGCATTTTAGTTGCTTTACCAATCTATCCATAAGTATAGGGTTTTAATTTATTTTCTGAAGTTATTTGAGACGAAAGGTAAAGCGATATATAAAGCAGAGTGCCAGTATTCCCAGGTATGAGCTCCGTCGCGAATGCGAACTTGCGTTGGCACACCGGCTGATTGCATGGCCAATATAAATTCCAGATTTGGCTTGAAGGTAAAATCATCGTCACCGCAATCCACAAACCAGCTCACTGTTTTCATGGCTTCAATCTTATCTTTATCAGCATTCTGCACAAACTTCACGCAGTTGTTGTCTTCAACCAGTTGTTGTAATTTCTGCTGAACAGGATCCGTTTTATTTATGAATGGAAGGTCGAGTTTATAGAGATACGCGCTCATGGCATAGGCCGCACAAAACAGTTCGGGATGATGTGACGCATAAACGATGGTGCCACCACCGCCCATTGAAAGACCCGCAATTGCCCGATGTTTTTTGTCGGCAATGACGCGGTAATTGGATTCGATATAAGGAATCATTTCCTGAAAGAAATAATCTTCATAAAGCCAGCCGGGACTATTAAAATAGTTCATGAATGTTTTCCCAGCTTCAGGACAAACCACGATCATATCGGCAGCATCATTGGCTTCAATCAGCTGGTTTGCCACTCCGGAAAGTCGTCCTTGTTCCGGCCAATCTTTGTGACTACCGCCACCACCATGTAGCAGATAGAGTACCGGATATTTCTTGTCCGGATTGGTTGAATAACTTTTGGGCAGGTAGATGGCATATTCCCGATCCTGACTCAGAATTTTGCTAGGCATGGTTTTGTATTCAATCTTTCCCTGAGCCGGGAATTGTGCAAAAGCCACACAAACAAAGCAAATCAGAACAATTGAGACTAATATTTTTTTCATTCTTATAAGGTTATTTGTCTAGTTATTTTTAATCTGAACTATAATTCGTTGAAATCTGGTTAATCGCGGGCTACCGTCATCGCTCACCTCCAGAATAAAATGCAGAGTTTGTTCCTGAATTGTATCAGCAGGAATTTCAATTGTTGCATTTTGCTGATCACCATTCAGGATGGAAACTACAGTTGGATAAGTTCCGGCCTCGACATATTGCCACCATTTGTACGAAAGTGTATTCTGATCAGGATCGCTTGCACTGCCTTTCAGAATAAGCTTTTCGCCAGCTTTTGCCTGAATTAAACTCCGCTCGACAGTCACCACAGGAGCATGATTGGCCTCAGCATATTTCTTCATACACCAATCGGCACGGGCGGCAAAATCGTTTTGCAAAACGTCGAACCACCGCACCTGCGGGAAACTTGGATCTTGTTTTTGAGTGTATGGGTTTAAATCAGTGACCGTTTTTACATCTTCCCAAAGTTTTTTGTTTTCAGCCGATTGAACAAAACGTCCACCCAATCCGCCATAGGAGGGGTTTCCGGTTGAGTTCAGCCCAAAATCAATCAGGTGAAAATACGATGGGGAATCGCCTTCAGAAAGGAAATCATATTTTTGGCGACCTGCCTTTTTCATTTCCGTCGCGCTGCCCTGATTGTGTTCTGAATCGCCGGTAATTTGACGGCCATCGCCCCACAAATAATAGGTTTCAAGCAACGGTCCGTGTCCCTTCAGGATGTTCCGCAAAAACCAGTCGCCCGACAAATACGGTTTCAGTTGATCAGGGAAAGTCCTTACTCCGCCATAAGCCAGGCACCAGAATTGCTTTCCGTTGTATATTACCTTAACATCGGGCCAGTTTACGGCTACATATTTTTTGTACGTCGCATCCTGATCGAGAATAATATATAATATGGTTTTTTCGGATACCTTTTTGTAGACCGATGACCAATCAGGTGTTCCTTTATATTGATCTTCAATCGATTTCAGTGCCCGGGCCAAAGTATTTGTTCCTCCCCACATTTGCACATAAACCGGATGATTGTTATTGTCGAGCAATATCTTTTTAATGAAATCAGATCCTTCGGTGTCCTTCGACATTTCTCCTTCAAAATCAATGTTGCCAACACGGATAATGCTTTTCAGGTACTCGGGTGTCGGGTACAATGGATCGTGCTGAACCAAATTGGGATAGGCAACTGCATATTTATCAATCAATTCCGACATCCAGGTTGTTCCAACCCAACGCAAATCGGTTTTGGCGCCGTACATTTTGGCTGTCATGGGCATTTCCGAAGTAAACAAAGTCCCATTCCCATCGCCCTTGTAATGCCACATCGAACTGCTATAAACCAGCCCCTCTACTTTAAATTCATTGGTATAAAGCAACATCCGGATAAACGAATCCATATCGTCAACTTCACCATCGGAGGTGACAATGGTTCGTGGCTTAGGCGTGGCCGGATTTTTAGCATCGGAAAACTGGCCTGGCAATATCAAAACGCATAAAAATAACCACTTACCTACCAATCTCATAACTCGCTCTTTAAAAATTAGTGAAAATAGGTTCTGAAGCCAGTTGGAATGATTTACATCCAACCATTTAATTGATATGGTCGGGATCGTACACAATACTGGCGCTACCAATGGTGGTAATCATAGGATTCTGAGTGCCAATTCCCACTTTTGTTGGATAAGATTTTCCTTCAGGAGCCTTTCCTTTTGACAACTCTTCCGCAAGTTGGCGCATTTCGGTGACGTAGGTTTTATCGTAAGCTTTTTTCACATACGGATAGTGGCCACAATAAATTCTGGCAATTCCTTTGTCCATCAAGGTTTCCATGGTGCGACACGATTGTGCATAAATGGCCATTGAAACGTGGGGTAGCAACTGCATCCAAACCTGTCCCGAGCCAAAAGCGTCGCCTGAATAACAGTTGCCTGCTTTTCTGTCGAGCAAAACAATGGACCCAGGAGTATGTCCGGGTGTGAAAAGAGCTTCAATGGTAGTACCTCCCAAATCGAATTTTTCTCCGTCTTTCACATAGTTGATTTTTCCATTGTAGGCAACCTTCATTGTCCGCATTAAGACAGTATCGCCTGGATGGAAATAAATCTGATCGAAATATTTAATGTTGCCTGCATGATCGGGATGAATGTGCGTAACCATTACGATGAGTGGTTTCTTGGTGATCAGGTTCACCACGGAATCGAGTTTCTCGCATTTGGTACCCGTATCGATGAGCATCGCTTTTTTAGTCCCCTCGATAATGTACATGGTGGTATTGTCGGACGTTTCAACAACCCACATATTTTTTTCAAGTTTGGAAATTGAAAGGTCTTTGTTTTTGAAAACTTCCTGAGAAGAAACAATAATTCCAGAAATCAGAATCAGGAACAAGGCAAAACAGCAAGATTTTAGGTTCATCATTTTATCAATTAGTTGTTAGGAATAGTTCAATAGTCATCAGAAAATATAGGAAAAAGAAATAAGGAAAAAGAAAAGTATGTAATTAGTTTTGCCCTTTTCTTTTCCCTATTTCCAATTGATTTTCCTATTTAAAAAGCAGTGGTGCAATTTGCGACAAATACACGCGCCAGTTAGTCCAGGTATGGCCTCCTTCAGTTTCAACATACGTGTATTTCATGCCCATTTTATCGAGCTTATCACGGTATTCGGCATTGGCTTTGTAAAGAAAATCGGACTTGCCGATGCCAATCCAATACAATTTATATCCGTTTTTCTTCTGAGCTTCCAGGGTTGAATCGAAATTTTCATACACTTTTGAAGTTGCTTTATCGTTCACCATAATCGCTGCGGAAAAGAGTCCCACATAATCAAAAGTATTTGGATAAAAACGGGAAATATGCAATGAATGGTAACCACCCATTGACAAACCAGCAATGGCGCGGCTCGATTTTTCAGCTTTTACGCGGTAATTACTTTCAATAAATTTAATCACATCAGGAAAAGTTTCTTCGAATTTACCATCCATGGTATGTTCCATTTGCATACTTGGTTTGGCATAACCCAGGCTCGATTCGCCGGGAGCAGCTTCCTGTGCCACGTTTCCGTTGGTCATTACCACAATCATCGGTTTTGCTTTTCCCTGAGCAATCAGGTTATCCAAAATCTGTGAAGTACGGCCAAGTGCAATCCATGCTTCTTCGTCGCCACCCATTCCGTGCAATAAATAAAGTACCGGATATTTCTCCTGACTTTTTTCGTAGCCTGCAGGAGTATAAATGGTTACACGGCGAGCCATGCCGTTCCCAGGAGAATCGTACCAGCGGCGGGTAACCGAGCCGTGAGGCACTTTATCTACCTGGTACAAATCTCCTTTGCCTCCGCCCACAATAAACACGTTGAAAACCGAAGCCACATCGCGAATAATGTAAACGTTACTTGGATCGGTTGTTTTGAACCCATCCACAATTACCGTGTATGAATATAAATCAGAAGCAAGCGGCGGCGTGGTAAATGACCACATTCCTTTTTCGTCTTTCGTCAGATTGGCAGTTCCCGGAACATCAACCATTCCGAACTGAGTTTTCATCTTTTTCGTTGGTAAAAAGTCGCCGGTAATTTGCACTGAATCTGCCGCAGCAGCCTGAATCCTGAAAGTGACCGTGTGGTCAGCTTTTACTTCCGGAGAAACAATTGGCGCTCCTCCAAAAAGTGCCTGTTGTGCAAATGTGGTCATACTGAATAAAAGAATAGCTGTAACAATTGTAAGTCTAAGCTTCATAATAAGTGTTTTTTTAGTTATTGAGCGTTTAGTATTTTAGTTATTAGTGCATGTTTTGACATCCAAAATTACAATGTGTTTAACCGACACACAGATTTATTTTCAATTTTTTGCAATGTACTGTTGATCAAGCCACAAATAACGATCTCTGTTTTTTTCAACTTCAGCGCTGCTATCCACATTGATGTGCATAACCTTTACAGAGTTTCCGCTATTGGCGGCCGGCCATACCGGTAAACCTATTCCGTTTGGATTGCCTGTTTTGATGAAATTGGCAAAGAATTCCTGCATAATGGCCGATACTTTGTAATCTTCAGGTTGCCAATCGTAAACCCGGTTGGTCGGGAGATTACCCAAGGCATATTCAATTTCGGCTGAGTGGACGGCCCCGGTTGCAGCAGGCGCTTTTGGCGTATTTGCTCCTGAATCTTTGATTACCCCACCGGCCAGACCTGCAACAGCATTGCCCATTTCTGGTCTCATTGCCGGACGTGGACGCTCGTAGAAATATCGATATACCGGGCTTTTTCCGGTCTGAAAACACAAATCATACCATTTCCAGGTACTGAATGCGATAAACCTGTCGCCTGCCAAAGCTGTTGCCGATTGTTTCACTTCGTCGTTGGTTGAACCCGGATAATATTTCAGCGCTTCATTGGCTTTATCGCCATAAAGTGTTTGTAAAGCCTTCAGGTAGTTTTCCGGAGTTGGTTCATTGCTGCCCATCACAACACGGGAATTCATTTCTTCAGAATTCCAGCCAACCAATAGTGGAACATGCGCCTGCTCTCCGGCAGCGTATAGTTCAACAGGAAGTTTTGGGTAGAAATAACCGTCGACAGTAGAGGCAAACCGGGGAACATCTTTTTGTGAGGCATCGTCAAGTAATTTTTCGGCTGGAATTGCACGAAGATCGGCCAGTGATGCGGCGTTAATTTTGGCAGCAAATTTAGCGCCGGCTTGTTCCCCTTCGGCCAATGTAACAGGAGCTAATGTTGGATTGATCATCGCTCCACTTTCGCCAATGGCTCCAGCAATTAGGTTTTTCGATAAAGGCGAGGCCATTTGTGCGCTAACCGAAATAGAACCTGCTGATTCACCGGCAATGGTAACCCGTTGGGGGTCGCCACCAAAAGCAGCGATGTTCTGCTGAACCCATTTCAGGGCTGCATTTTGGTCTAAGAGTGCGTAATTTCCCGATCCGTGATACGAAGATTCTTTGCTTAATTCAGGATGGGCAAAAAAACCAAATATGCCCAAACGGTAATTGACAGTGACTGAAACAATCCCTTTACGCGACATACTTTCGCCGTCGTAACGAAGTTCAGAACCATCGCCTGCCATATATCCGCCGCCATAATAATAAACCAAGACTGGCAATTTTTCGGTTGATGACTTGGCTGGAGTCCAGACATTCAGGTAAAGGCAATCCTCGCTCACTCCGTTTGACCGGAAAGACATGTCGCCGAATAGTGCTTTTTGCATGGCACGTGGGCCAAACTGGTCGGCTTTGCGGATGCCTTCCCAGTTTTTAAGCGGTTGAGGGGCTTTCCAGCGCAACCCACCCACCGGCGGTTGAGCATAAGGTACTCCTTTGAAAATATTGATACCCGAACTCGAAACGCCTTCCAACGTTCCATTGGCAATTTTCACTTTTGGTAAATTTACATCCAGTTGAGCAAATAAAGTCCAGGGGACGATGGTTAATAAGAAAAAGAATATTCGTTTCATTGCGGTCATAGTTATTGATGATTATTTATTGGTAAAAATCGCAATTCTTAAAGTTACAAATTTGATGTTCAGCGTAAACGCACTTAAAAATTCACACCAAAGACAACCGTACTTTCACCGCTACGCGGTTAAATTCGCATGACCCACTTTCAAATTCTACCATACGGACACCACTAACGCGGCTTATTATAGGCGCATGGCGTTGATATTATGGTAGTAAATCCAAAAATAAAATGTACCAGAGGCGCTTAGCGCTGACAATTAATTTTAAATGCGTTTGCCCTGTGTGATGTTTAAGTTACTCTATAAAGTTATTCAAATTGCTTTGGATCTAAACGAAAAAAGCGGACCGCGTTGTTAAATAAAATGTCGCGCTTTTGGTCGAACGATAGGTATTGGGCATTTTCGATCACACCGATAGATGTTTCGAATAGTTTTGGCCACATCATAAAGTCGGTTCCGTACATGATACGTTTCCCAAAACCAGCCTGAACAATGCGTTTGATGTAGGCATGGATTTCGTCGAGCGGATAGCTCCAGATCATTCCTGAAATGTCGCAATACACATAGGCATTTGCACCCATCAGCGCAATCAGTTCGTCGGCCATTGGATATCCGGCATGTTGAACCCAGATTTTCAGTTTTGGATGCCGTGCCAGCAAATCTTCAAGCAGCAAAGGATTTCCCATCGATGCACGATATTTAGGCTGGGTGATATTGGCCATTCCGTTCCCACCAGTGCCCATATGGATACCAACCGGGATATTCAATTCTTCAGCAACAGCAAAATAGGCGTCGAGCGACATATCACTAGGCGACATTCCCTGGTATTGTGGGGCAACTTCGCTCATTACTTTATAAAATCCATTTGACAAGGAATCGCGAAAAGCTTGCACTGTCATTTCTTTTGAATTGCTCACTCCAATTCCGGGAATAATCCTTCCTTTTGGTGCGGCATTAAACCATTTGTGTAAAATTTCGGCATCGCTGAATGCCACCATCGTCATGTTGAGTCGTTCCATGGTTTCCATTACTGCTGCCTGCATTTCAGCATCACTCTTGGCTGGTTTCAGTGGATTGGCGCAATCGCCCGATGCACTGAACTGCATTTTTTCATTGGGATCGCCTCCGGGCATATTACTTAAAAACCAAGGACACATTTCGGAAGCAAAATTAGGATTGATTTTCATGGTATGCACATGGACATCGATAATAGGTAGGTGTTTAGCTTTTGCCGGTGCCTGCCCAAATACACTTACTCCGGAAGCAATAAGGATAACAGATAAGATCTTTTTTAAGTTATTCATTTTTAGTTGTTTTGGGTTAACTATTTAAATAATAATGGTGCAAAGTTGTTCAGGTAAATTCTCCAGTTCGACCAGGTATGTCCACCCGGAGTTACATAGAAGGTGTGCTTCAATCCGTTGTCGGTAAGTGTTTTGTCGAGCAATTTGGCCGATTCATATAGAAAATCAGTATTTCCACAAGCCAGGAAGTACAATTTATATCCAGCTTTTTTCAATCCTTTGAATTGGGTGTCGTAATCAGCTTTTGCTTTGTCGTCGGCAACGCGGATTCCATTGCTAAGCGGACAAATGTAACTGAAGAATCCCGGGTAAAGATTGGTGCAACGGATGGTGTGGCCTGCTCCCATTGAAAGTCCAGCGATAGCCCTTGATTTCGGATTTGCAATAACCTTGTAATTTTTTTCAATGTATGGAACAATGTCTTTCACGATGCTATTCACATAAACGTCAGCAAATTTGGGATCGTTGCGGTCAATTATTTTTTCGGGCAACAAAGCCGTCCGGGCAGCTTGCTGTCCGGGATTTCCATTGGGCATCACCACAAGCATAGGTTTGGCAAGTCCTTTTTCAATCAAGTTGTCCATAATCTGACAGGTGCGACCCATGGTACTCCATGCATCTTCATCACCGCCAGCGCCATGAAGCAGGTACAAAACCGGATATTTATCCTTGCTTTCGTCATATCCATTAGGCGTGTAAACGAACATGCGGCGGATAGTTCCAATGGTTGGAGAATCATACCAAACCTGTGATAAGTTTCCATGCTTTCTTGCCTCAAAGTAGTTGGCAGTTAATTCGCCTGGAATAAGCAGTACACTCAGATAGCGGGTTCCATCCCGTTGCATGAAAATATTGTTGGCATCTGTTGCCGATAAACCGTCGACAATAAAATTGTAGGTGTACAGTTCAGGCGTTGGCGTAAGTATACTAACCGACCAAACTCCTAGTTTGTCTTTTTTCATTTTAACCGCAGAAGTTGGTTTTTCCATCCACGAACCATAAAGTTTAATGGTGTCGGCATACGGTTCCGAAATTCTGAAAATAACCTCTTTGTCTTTTATTTCAGGAGAAATGATTGGTTTAGCACCCATGAAATTTGCCAGTTCCTGAGCAAAACCACCCATGAAGATGAAAAGGCATAAAACTGAAAATATGAGTTTTTTATACATGATGATTTCTTTTAAACAGTTTGTAATCAGTGGAAAATGTATCGGTTATTTAAACAGCAATTGTCCGAATGTATTCAGGTAAACCCTCCAGTTTGCCCATGTATGACCTCCCGGAGTCACATAGAATGTATGTTGTAATCCGTTTTTGGTCAGTGCTGCATCCATCGTTTTAGCCATTTCCCATAAAAAATCTTCGCTGCCACAGCCAAACCAGTAGAGTTTATAACCAGCCTTTTTTACTCCCTGCAATTTGGCATCAATGTCGTCGGCCTGGTTCTCGCGGAAACCAATACTCAGCGGGCATATGTAACTGAATGTCCCCGGAAATTCATTGGTTACGCTGAGGGTATGACCACCACCCATCGAAAGGCCTGCAACGGCTCTTGAATCAGGTTTTGGAATGGCCCTGAATTTTTTTTCGACGTATGGGATAATGTCTTTTACAATGCTGGTGATGTATAGATTGGCAGTTTTAGTATCCCTGTAATCAAACGCAGTTTCTTCGAGCATGGAGGTTTTGGCAGCCTGTTGGCCTGGATTTCCATTGGGCATGACACAGATCATTGGAACAGCCAGCTTTTTTTCGATCAGGTTATCGAGTATCTGGCAGGCACGACCCATGGTGCTCCATGCATCCTCGTCACCACCACCACCATGAAGCAGGTAAAGAACCGGGTAGCTTTCAGTGCTTGTTTCGTATCCATAAGGCGTATAAACATACATGCGGCGATCTTTGCCGATTGTCGGAGAGTTGTACCATACTTTCCGCAGGTTTCCGTGTTGATTGGCTTCAAAATAATTAGCCGTCAAATCTCCCGGAACAAGGAGTACGCTCAAATATCGGGTTCCGTCCCGTTGCAGGAAAACATTGTTGACATCATTTGAAGTTAATCCATCGACATTGAAATGGTAGGTGTACAATTCAGGAGATGGTTTGGGAACACTGACTGACCATACCCCAACCGAATCTTTACTCATGTTGGTTGATGAGTCATTACTTTTCATCCACGAACCTGAAAGCCTTACAAGTTTGGCCTGCGGTGCCGAAATTCGGAATGTAACTGTTTTTTCGCCTATTTCAGGAGAAACGATTACTGCCCGCCGAAAGTTTGCCAACTCCTGAGAGAAAGAACTCAGGAAAATGAACAGGCAAAGAAATGAATATAAAATTTTCTGTTTCATAAATAGATTTTAAGTTGATTTACATTGATATATGTGTTTAGTTTCTTATTTCATCACTATTTAAATGTAGGGGTATAGTCCATTTCAAATAGATTGGCAATTTAGATTGCATAAGAAAGGCCCATCAGGTTGTTACCCCCAATGGACCTTAATTTATTAATATAGAAGGAGATTATTCATTATTTTAATGATGGATTTAAACTTAGTACCCCGGATTCTGAGTCATTGCGGTATTAACTGTTGTTTCATAGACAGGAATAGGCAGTAATTCGTTTTTACCCTGTTTATAACCTGCACCAGCCGGGCTTAAAAAACCACCTGCGCCATCCGGAATTGATTTACCCTGATCTTTTAAGGCAGCATAAGCATCTCCCCAACGTTGAAGGTCTAAAAAACGCTGGCCTTCAAATGCCAATTCCAGTTTCCGCTCTGTTTTTATAGCAGTAAACAAATCAGTACTTGTTGAAGTAACAGGGGCTAGCTGAACCCTGGCCCTTACTAAATTAAGATAGGCCTTGGCTTTTGCATCGTCAGGAGTGCTTTTTCGGTTGTTGGCTTCAGCTGCCATTAACAGTACATCGGCGTATCGGATCATACGGAAATTAGTGCCGCAGTTAGCCATTTTCAAAAAATCGTTAGAGCCACCACCTTCAGAAAGATAAGGAAGGAATTTCAGCCTGATATAACCATCATTGCCATAAGGGGTAGATGTTCTTGCCGCATTCATATATTTTCCACCAAGAGCTTCCAATTCGACTGGCCCAATAACCGTTGAGGCCCGTCGTACCGCATCACCAGCATTGGTATAGGCATCATAAAGCGCTTTTTGAGGCATTAAAAATCCCCATCCATAATTTGTCAAATCCAGTTTACCATATATTGCCCCGGGAAGAAATTCAGTACGCGGAGACCACATTGGCCCAAACCAGGCTTCACTACCCGGGAAGGAATATCCCATTGTTGTAACAAAGGAAACTTCCCAAAGCGATTCGACTCCAAATTCAGTATCCTTACGTAAAACTTTGCTGTAATCAGGATATAAACTGTATTCGTTTGAAGCAATTATATTTTCAAACATAGCGGCAGCTTCTGTATATTTTTTCTCAAACAAATATGCTTTCCCCAGCATGGCCTGAACCGATCCTTTGCTCAAAAGTTGCTTGTAGGCAGTAGGCATGGCGCTTCGTAGCGGAAGTGCAGCAATAGCTTCAGTGAGATCTTTTTCAATCTGAGTATAAACTTCAGCTTTAGGAGTCCGTTCCGCAGAACTTTCACTGGCGCTCAGTTCATGCAATACAAGTGGCACGTCGCCCCATGAGTTAACCAGGTAGAAATATGCAGTTGCCCTCATGGCTTTGGCCATACCCACAAAAATAGTTTTATTGCTAGTGTCAGCTTCAACATTGTCGATTACCAGGTTAGCTCTGTTAACCACATAATATAACCATGAATAATAATTTTTGATTGCTGTGGTTGTAGGGGTAAACCGGTACTCATTTAACTCTTCCAGAATTCCACTGTTATCGCCCCGGCCGCCACCTCCGGCATAGGCTTCATCAGACAATGCAACATTAGTGTAAAAAAAAGTCATGCTAGTTCCACCTTGCCACTGGTCGAAAACAGCCATTAAGGCCTCATAAGCCTGTGTGTCGGTTTTATAAAAAGACTCTTTCGTTTGAACCCCACGCTGGTCGTATTCAAGTAAGCTTTCAGAACACCCAAAGGAAATCAGACCAAAAAGTGCAAGGATTCTGACTATTTTATATTTTTCTAATATCGATTTCATATTCAAAATAATTTAAAGGTTTAACTAAAAGGAAATTGAAGCACCAAATAGAATTGTACGGCTAACCGGATACATACCGCGGTCGACGCCCAGACTATTAATGTTCACACTACTTCCAACTTCAGGGTCAGCGCCCGGGTATTTAGTAAAAGTATGCAGGTTTTCAACCGAGATGTATACCCTCCCGGTAGAAGCAGCTATTTTGCTCATAATATTTTTGGGTACGGTATAACCTAATTGTACCTGTTTAATTTTCAGATAATCACCTTTGAAAATCATCATGTCGCTAAACCACGTGTTTGCATCAGCAGTGGCACTTGGCATAGTACCAGCATGGTTTGTTGGAGTCCAGCGATTATCGTAAAAAACCTGTAATTTATTGAAATTAATCCTATCGGTTCTCACCATGCCTAGCATAACTTCGTGACCAGACGCCCCTTGCAGAAATGTTTTAAAATCGAAACTTTTACAAGACAGATCGATATTAAACCCATAATTGAGCGTAGGGATACCACTGCCAATGTATTGTTTATCGGCTGCACTAACAGTATTAGACTCAGTACCATCTGCTTTATAGAATATGGTCTTTCCGGTTTCCGCATCAATACCTTTGGTTTTGTAGCCATAAAAATACCATATTGGGTGTCCTAAATCGAACCGGGTAACGGTTTGAAGGTTAACAGTAGCTCCTGTAAGATAAGGCATGTTGGGGTTCATGTAAGTAACTTCGTTATGCAGTGTAGCAAAATTACCGCTTATGCTATAATTCAATTTACCTATTTTATTCCTGTAACTTGCTTCAAATTCAAAACCCCTGTTTTCAACGTCACCTGCATTTACCGTAGTTGCTGCATTTCCGGTTTCAAGAATTGGAGCTCCAGTAGTTAAAAGATCTTTTGTTTTCTTGATATAATAATCCATCGAAATGGAAAGCCGATCATTAAAGGCACGCAGGTCGACACCAAGGTCTGATTGCTCGCTGGTTTCCCATTTCAGGTTATCGTTGCTTAAGTTTGCCGGTGCAGTTGCACTTGTCATTGTATTTGATGTTCCACTTTCAATCGAAGGATAACTATTTGGACCAGTTGTAGATGCTGAAGAGAGCGCAGCACGATAGCCAAAAGTTCCCAGGTTCGACAAACTTCCGTTTTGCCCCCAACTAGCTCTGACTTTCAAAAAAGACAATACCGATTTGGGGAAGAAGTCTTCGGATGAAACGACCCATCCAACCGATGCGGCAGGAAATGTTCCCCAACGGTTAGCTGTTGGTAGAAAATCGGAACCGGCAGCATCGCGGCGTAAACTGAACTGAAACATGTATTTACTCTTGAAATCGTAATTTAAACGGCTAAAATAAGATAACTTCCGGGTAAGGTTAGTCAAGCCGCTGACATTATCAGTAGGGTTCGAGGCCAAATACGAAAGGTCATCAAACAGAGGACTGTCAAGGGAAAGTGGACCTCCATCAGCATGAAGAATATTAACCTTTTCGTTAGAATAAGACATCCCGGCAAGAATGGTCGCATTGTGGTCGCCAACTTTTTTCGTGTAAGTCGCATAATTTTCCAATTGCCAATATGATGTTAGCGTCATATCATCAGCAACTTTAGCAACCGGGTTGTTGGTCGCCGAATCATAATAATATTGCGGACTATACAGGTGGCTGCGATATGACATTGACCTGCCACCAAATCTGCTGGTCACGACAAGCCCTTTGAGCGGGGTAAGGTCAATAAATGCGTTGCCAAAAAGGAGACTGGTTTGGCTTGATGGGTAACTTAAATCCCTGGTAACAAATGGGTTTGCCGTACTAGTAACATATTGAGAAACACCATAATATTGACCATCGGAGTTTTGCAAGTACTTTTGCCCTGCAGCTATTCCTGTCTGCATGGCAACCGGTATATCGGCAGTCGTTTGGTAATACACCGGAGTCAATGGGTCAAGCATCAACGCACTTGTAATAACAGAAGTGTACTCGCTGTTTTCACTGATTGCCTTTAATTCGGTACGGCTATAAGTCAGGTTATGGCCTACTTTGATCCAATCGTTAATTTTATGATCAGAATTGAACATCAGTGAATACCGCTGGTATTTATCTTTATCGCCTTTAACAATACCGTCCTGATTTAAATATGATGCCGACATCATAAAGGAACCCTTTTCGCTTCCTCCGGCAAATGAGAGATAATGCTTTTCCGTTGGGGATGTTTCGAAGATCTCGTTTTGCCAGTTGGTATCGTATTTGCTGTTCTCTGCCCCTACAGGCAATGTTCCTGCTTCTTTATTATATTGAACATAGTCTGCAGCGTTTAAAACAGGCACTTCATTGGCAAGTGATTGTAAGCTATACTGATATTCGTAATTCAACTGTCCTTTACCAACTCCGCCACCCTTGGTTGTCACAAGAACAACTCCGTTCGCACCTTCCGCACCATAGATTGCAGCAGAAGCAGCATCTTTTAATACTTCAATATTCTTGATATTGTTTGGATCAACCGTGCTAAGAGAACTTACCCTTGTGCCGTTTACAATGTAAATAGGTTCTGAGGACTTGTTGGACCCATATCCACGGATACGCACATTTAACTCAGCCCCAGGAGCGCCAGAATTCTGGATTACCTGAACACCAGCAGTCTTACCCTGCAATGCCTGTTCAGCCCTTGAATTTGAAGAATTGGCAAGATCCTCAGCCTTAATACTTGAAATAGCTCCAGTTACGACGCTCTTTTTTACAGTTCCGTAACCGATGGCAACAACTTCATCAATCCCAATCGATTCTTCTTCCAAAACAACATTGATTGTGGACTCATCCCCAACTTTTACTTCTTTTGACCTCATCCCTACAAAAGAGAATTGTATAGTTGCATTTGCCGGAACATTCCCTAATGAATATTTCCCATCCATATCGGTAATAGTCCCGCTGGTAGTACCTTTCACTACAACAGAAACGCCTGGCAAGCCACCTCCTGAGAAATCGGCAACTTTACCTGAAATGGATTTTTGTTGCTGCATGAATACTTCGCCACCAGCCTCCGACTTTTTCTTTAGCGCAATGTAACGGTCGATAATTTTGTATTCAAGGTTTGTTCCGTTAAGCAACGTTTCCAGAACCTCCTTAATCTCTTTCTTGTCAAGACTAATACTAACACCTTCAAGATCACTTATTTCATCATTGTTGTAATAGAAATAAAACTCCGATTGACTTTCAATTTGTTTCAGCACTTCGACAAAAGTCCCATTCTTCACATTGATGCTTAGCTTAGTCGACTGAGAATAGACTGAAGCATTCACGCTGATAACAAAGGCAAGAATTAAAAAGCTTGTTAGTTTCATAATCCGTAATAGTTTTTTTAACAGCCTGACATGGCTATTACATTCTCGATGTTTTTTCATAAGTTTGTGTAGTTTAAATGAAACAATTATTGTTTTATTGTCGGGCGGTGAAATGGGTCCAATCATTTCATCGCCTTCTTTTTATCTCCTGTTTAGTTCTCCATATTATTTCCCCACAATTGTAATTAGATTTTTTTCTTTAGGCCGTACCTGATAGTGAAACCTGATCGGGGCCAGAAGTTCCATCGCCATAATCGTCTGATCGATTGGTTTATTGCGTAAAATAGTTCCGGAGAAATTAAAGTCTTTCAATGCCTCCTGATCGAACCTGATTTCGACATTGTACCAACGTTCCATCTTTCTGGCAATCTCGCTCAGCTTTTCAGAACTGAATGTGATTTTGCCATCCTTCCAGCTGGTATAAAAATACGAATCAGCATTTTTCACCTGAACAGATGGGTTTCCGTCCGTTTTTACGGCCATTTGGCCTGGAGATACCTCTCCTATTTTGTCCCCAACCATGTCGTTGATCTGAACTTTACCTTCGTCCAGAAACACCGATTGGGTTAGGTCGGTCGGATAGGCCGACAGGTTGAAAGAAGTTCCCAAAACTTCGACCTCAAGCTTGCCTGTTTTTACTTTGAAGGGCAAACATTTGTTGGGGGCGACTTTAAAGTATGCTTCACCTTCTATGAATACATTCCGTTCGTTCGTATTAAACTTATTCGGATATTTAAACTTTGTGCCTGAATTCAACCAAACTTCGGTACCGTCGAAAAGAAATAAATGACCCATTTGGCCATACATTACTTCAACTTCGGCATACTGAACAGACTGATCACGCCCTGTCAACAAGTTGTGAACATATAATCCTGAAACAAATGCGACAACCAGTATTGCAGCATATTTCAGGAATGTACCTGTATAGATTTTGAGTCTCCGGATGCGAACCTTGTTTTCGATAGTTTCCCATGAACCATATTTATCTGAATCCTGCAAACGTTTTGCTTCATTCAGGCCCTGATGAATCTTTTCGCCCTTTGCAAATAAATGTTGATTTTGCTGGTCTTCCAACTCCTTTTCCAGTAAGGCACTTTCATCGGGGTCGAGCTCTCCATGCAGTTTACCGGCTAGTAAATCCCAAAAATTTATGTCGTTCTTATTCATTTCAGTCTGATGTATATTACTAACGACGCAAATTCCATATGAACAGGGTGACAGGTGTTGAAGATTTTTTAACTGTAATTAAATATTACTTTGGAAACCACTTGCTGAGCGCGGAAGGGTAATTGGGTATCGGGCTGGAAGGATTAACAGTCAGATATTAAGGAATGACTCAGCTGTATTTAAATACCCACCCGAGTCTTAGAACTATCCCTTTTTTATGAAAAAATGCAATAGAAGGAAATTACTGGGATCTAGTTCCTCTTTTAAAAACTGATAAGCACGCCCCATCTGGGTTTTCACAGTGTTGACCGAAATATCAAGCTGGGCAGCAATTTCTCTGTAGGTAAGCGATTCAAAAGCGGCAAGTTCGAGTATTTTGCGCCGTTGCTCCGGAATTTTTTGAATAGCCCGGTAAAGCGCGGCATAATAATCCTGATTGGAAATGGTCACCTCGTCAGGCATATCCGGAAGGTTATCGGAACCAATCAACAATTCGTGTTTCGATTTTCGGGCATGACTCACAATCTGATTACGGAGCATGAGGTAAAGGTACGATTTCAACGACTTTTCGATGAAAATATGTTTCCGGCGTTCCCATAGCCTGATAAAACAATCGGAAACCAATTCTTCTGCAAGGATTTTATTCTTAGCGTATTTGCTGGCCCACAACCGCATTGGATAGTAATATTTGTCGTGCAAAATGCGCAACGCATCAACATCGCCATTCACAATTTTGCCCCAAATATCCTGATCGTCCATACGTATCGTTAATTGATCCTACGTTTCAATGTAGTTAAAAGGCATAAAAACCATCTTAGGTTTGTAAACCTATCCGCCTGACAAAATAGGTTATTTTTACAACAACTCGTTGGGGCAGCCAAAATTTTCAAAAACAGTTCATGTATGAACATAAACAATTTAGAATACTTTAAAAAGCCAAAAAGAGGATGGATCCTATTCATGGAATCCATTCCTCTTTTTAAGTCATTATCAAAACAAAAGTATCTGGTTTTATGCCTGTCAAAGGATATTCATATTGTGAATAGGCTAACAACCGGATATTCTCATTTCATTATTTTACGAAATTTGATTTCAAAAGAAAATCAGCGCTTTGTTTAATTCCTTCCAGGGCTGTATTAAGCATTTCAGCCTGTACTTTTGGATCCTGGGGACCGAACCCGGCAGGCTTGGCTCCTTGTGCAGGCTTGGCTCCTTGGCTAGGTTGAGGCCGATTTTTTGACATCTGAGCCATAAAATCTGCCATATTGCCACCCTGAGCCTGAATATTCTTCATCTGGTTCATCATGGCCATCGACTGTTCCCTTTGTTCTTTGGTCATCTTGGCTTCCATTTCAACAAACCAATCCTGATTACCATTTTTATAGAACTGATCGAAAATAGCAGCATAGTTAATCTTTCCACTTTCACCAACCACATATTCGTCTTTGATATGCAGCAACTTAAAACGTGCCGGATATTTCTTCAGATAAGCAACAGGATCCTGGCCACCCACCGTAATCCAGTAAACATCCATTTGGAAGAATACTTTGTCAGGGTCTGTGTTGGCAATCAAGAAATCCTCATAAAGCTGGTCGGTATTAGCTACCTTAACAAATTCCATGTGATGGTTGTGATAACCAAATTTGATTCCTCTTTTGTTAGCCTCAGCACCGATTTTGTTCATCAGATCGCACTCAGCTTTAAGTCCTTCAACAGTTCCTGACCATATATTCATTGGAAAGATCACATATTTACAACCCAAAATTTTATGGTCGTCGAATATTTTTCCCCAGGCTGCCAAGCTTCCTTCCACATCTTTGACATCAAATTTGCCACGTGCATGGCTCGAAATAATATCCATTCCGTATTTCTTTGCCAAAGCAGCATAATCAGCGGGCTTGTAACCAGCAACCAACCCAGTATTAGCATCGTAGTTCGAAATTTCCATAACGACATATCCGTCGTCAGCAAGTGATTTGAAAGCGCCTTCGATATTAGATTCGAGACCCTTAACGGAATAAGTTGCTATTCCAAGGTGTTTTTTAACAGCGGGAACCCCGAATGATGTTGAAGGTGTATAGAGTAGTGCAAAAACCGCTACAACACATACGATTAAAGATTTTTTCATAACAATTAATACGAAATGATTTAAATTCAACTATTAATACAATATTATTTTACAAATGGAGCATTATTCAGGTAGTCGAAACAACCTTTAACACCCTCAAATTGAGTCATATTTGCTTTAATCTTTTCGATTTCAACATAAAATTCATTAATCCCGATTGAATACGCTTTTTTGAAGATATTTTCGAAATTCATCATTCCTGACTGGCCTAAAACAGAGCGGTCTTTAATGTGCAGTACCTGTATGCGGGTCGGATATTTTTCAAAATAATCCAATGGATCCATCTGCCCCATAACGGTCCAGTAAACATCCATTTCGAAGAACACCATAGAAGGATCTGTTCCTTCAACCATCAAGTCATAAACGATGTCACCAACAGGACGAAGGATCGCTCCAGGGCCGGTTGGAAGCGTCTCTCCTGGTTTTGCTATCCGCTTGAACTCCATATTGTGGTTGTGGTATCCCCATTTTATCCCGGCTGCTTTTGCAATCTCTCCCGCATTGTTGAATACTTCGCACACCAATTTAACATCCTCTTGGTTTTCAATGGTAGGCATACCTGGCTGAATCAATCTGCCAACTCCCAATTTCACATGATCCTCTACAGCCTGTTTCCACCAGTCGGATATCTTAGCCGTATTTTCGCCTGTGTATTTTCTTTCAGGCGGATTCACATGTGCACTGGTTATTTTTAAACCGGCATCTTCAACAATTTTACGATATTCGCTTACTTCATATTGGCCCATCTTTCGGTTGTTATAACCAGCGAGTTCTATCGTACTATAACCAATTTCCTTAATTTTTTTCATTCCTTCCGGAACATTCTCGGTCAGTTCTTTCATTAATGAATAAATCTGCAACCCGATTACCTTTTTCCCGGCAACCGTTGGTGCAGTTTTGGCCGAAGCAATAACAGGGGCAAGATTCCCTGCCATGAAACCGCCAGCCGTTAACAAAGATATTTTCTTTAGAAAATCACGTTTTGACTCCATCATGTTTTTAGTTATTAGAATTTATTTGGTGTAAGGTTAACGATTGAAAAAGCCCCGAAAAACCATCTAATCCACAAGCCACTGGCGTGAATCGTGAATGTTGGTTTTTCGGGGCAGATTTATTTATTTATACAAACAATACGGATTTCTATAATCGTAATGGTATAAACGGTGAGCGGCAGCTTCCTTGTCGTCGCCAAAGCTTAATGTAGCAGGATTCCATTTTACAGGACGGCCTAATTCTGTAGCCATATTTCCCAGTACACAAGCGATATTGGTGCTGCAACCTACTTCTACCGGAGCGATTGGATCCATACGTGAACGGACTGAGTCGGCAAAATTCTGCATGTGTGGTGAACTGATTTCAAAGCTTCCGCCACCTTTGGCTGCGCTCTTCTGCATTTCTTCATACATTTTCTTGCGTTCTTCAGGAGTCATATTTTTCGGACGGCGTCCTGCCAACTCTGCCGGAACAAGCGATGCGTCTGAACAGGCTAAATAACCGCGAGCCACTTCAATCCAACCATTAGTCCCAATAAATTTTAATCCTTGTGCATTTGGCATGTCGTCCAAATATGGCTGTTCTGTCATTTCAATCCCGTTCAGGTATTTATAGGTCAGGTAGTTTTGTCCTTTATAACCTTTTGGGGTAATTAAGGCAGGTCCTGAACCATCCATACCAATTGCGGCTTGTGCAATATCAAACATATGGGCGCCCCAATCGGCAGTAAAACCATTACCGGTTTCGCGATACCAGCGCCATGCACCCCAAAGTTTTTCCCTCTGCTCTGGTTCGAGCGAAATAGGAGGACAAAGATCTGGATGATAATGTACTTTCAGATCGTTGAGTGGTCCCATCCATAGGTTGAAATTCAGGTTCGCAGGTATTGGCATTTCTGGCAAATCAAGTGGTTTTGGTGGATCTCCCACTTTGGCATATACTTTTTCGATGTGACCAATCTTACCAGCCTGAATCAATTCAATAGCTTTCTGGAATTCTTTGCTTGAACGCTGCTGGCTACCAACCTGAACAATACGTTTGTTGCCACGGGCAACTTTTACCATCTGAAGGCTTTCCGTAATGGTGAACGACAATGGTTTTTGCACATACACGTCTTTCCCAGCCTGACAAGCATGAATGGTTTGCAAAGCATGCCAGTGGTCAGGTGTGGCAACCTCTACGGCATCAATATCTTTACGTTCCAACAGCTCTTCGTATTGTTCATACATGTCGCAGCGAGCGGTCATCGATTTGCTGGTTTGCCAAGCTTCAACACGCTTTTTGAAACGTTGTTGTTTCATGCTGTCAACATCACAACAAGCGGCAATCTGTATACCAGGCACGCTTGCAAATCCTCCAAAATCGTTGATTGCCTGCTGTCCAAGTCCAATAAAGCCCATTACAATACGGTCGCTTGGGGCTATACGGACTCCGTCGCTCATCGTCCAACTTGGAAGAATGGTAAGGCCAGTTAGGCCCAATGCCGAAAGACCAAGAAAATTACGTCTGTTCATTTCACTGGTTGAATTTTCTTTCATTGTTAAAATTTTAGTTTGTAGATTTAATATGTTAGTTTCAAAATTGAAAATGAATTCTGGTTAACTTAAGCATTTCGATGTTGTACGGTTGTGTATGTTCTGAATAAAACTGTGTCCGACTGACGCAATGATAGTTTTTTATTCCAAAATAGAAAAGGATTTACTTTTGTTGTAAAACATATCAAACGATAAGTCTAGTTTATAATTATCCGAAACAACCTTTAACAAGAGATACCAGTCTAATGTTAAGTACTTATTTCTTAACTTATAGTCCACCATTTTACAATATGTCTATCCGAAAACTTCGCGCAACAAGAGATGAATTAATTGCATCGGATGAGAAAATAAAAATCAATTCTTAGATATTTGAGCTCCATTCAAATTAAACTTTGACATCTTCAAATGTTAATATGACCCGTTAAAAAGAACTTCCTCAACGGGTCAATCAAGTTTTTACTTTCCTGAAATCGGTATTATCGTAATTTCCCGTTCATACATTTGAGGCAGGGCCCTGTATGCATCGAAAATAGCACGGGCAGTACAACCAACTCCGGAAGTGGCATAATCCAGATTCAGTGTGGTTCCGTTTTGTTCCTTCAACTGATAGGTGTACATGGCTTTGGTCAGGTTTTCGGTTGAATAATTTGAAGCGTTAAAATTGAAGAGCTCATTCATTTTTACGTTCAAGCCCAAGCCTTCGCTATCAGTAATTTTCATCCAATGGTTATCGGTGCGCAAACCATAATCTTGGGGAATAAGGTAAGGTTCGTACATATCTTTTACCGACGATTTGTAGACTCCGATTTTATAGCCAGTTTTCCGGTCGGGATAATTCTCTTGCGGCCCACGGCCATACCATTCCACCTGATCAAAATTCTTTTCGAGAGTCATTGTCAGGCCGATTCGGGGCAGCCACCGCGGCATATTTCCCTGGGGGATGACTTTGTGGTTTACGTTGATCGCACCATCGCCTGAAATAACGTAGGAGTAAAGGTTTTCGAACCCATTAATCTGAATACCATAGATATACAAGTCCTTTTTTTCCATTTTTTTGCTACTGCCAATCAGGCAAATTTCGCGAACATCAACATATACTTTTCCATTCACTTCCTTGCATTCAACCGACATTGGATAGAAAGTCAACGTATCCAACCCATTGGAATAATATTCAGTCGCAATTTGTTCACCGAAGCCAGTCTTCCAGCTATTCGATTGGGCCGATCTGGAGTTCCATTGATCCTGCTCGTTAGCCAGCGGCGCACGCCAAACATTCAGTTTTAACGGCGATTTCAGCATTTCTTTGCCTTGGAGTTGGATGGATTTCAACATACCGCTTTTCTTGTCAAACGTATATTTAAAATCAGTTCCTGAAACGGCAATATCAGCATCAGACTGCACCAGGCGGAGATTCTGTTTTTGTGAAATAGCAGCAACCTCTGCTTTCTGAAACCAGGGCAATTCCAGTTGGTCCCACGAAACCTCATGCCCGGCTTTGGCCCACAATTCGTCTTTTGCCAATGATGAACTGACCGTAATCCGGTATTCTTTTCCCGGCTTTAAAGCTGGCTTTTGGTAAGGAATCTGAATGAGTTTCCTGGTCTGTGCCGGAACCTGCAAATTCAGTTCACCCTGTTGTACAATTTCACCATCGGCTTCGAGGAACCAACGGGTTTTATAATGCGAAGCGTCCAGAAAATTACTCCGGTTCCAAACTTCGACCCAGCCAGTATCGGCATCAATCAATTTTACAGAAATGGGTTGAACCGACTTTTTCATTTGCCACATTTCGGGTTGAGGCCTCCTGTCGGGCCAAATGCTTCCGTAGGTACGGGCTCCAATTCCGTAGCTGAAATAAGTTCCCTGGTCTGATTCCTTTTCAAAATCGAGCCACAAGGCAGCCTTTTTAGGATCAAACATTCCGGGGAGAACAGCTTCGTTAAAGATCCCAACATTGTCGAGCTGCGCATCGCAAATGTAAACGTGGGTTTCCTGTCCGTGTTCCTCTGCATTGCGGCCAATATTCACCGGGAATGGAAAGTTGCTGATTTTTCCTGAAGCAGCAATCGACCCGGCAGCTTTGCCATCAATAAAAATGGTCATCGTTTGGTTGTCGTACACGCCAGTCAACTGGTGCCAGTTATTTTCCCAGCTGGAGGGCAATCCGGTCCTGAGAATGTATTTTTTATCGGTATAGAGGTAAAAATCAAGCGAATCTTTTCCGCGTTGCTGCAAGCCAAACTGGTAATTTCCCTTTGTTATGAACGACCCGCAACTGCTAACCAGTTTACGCGGAAAAACATCACAAGTCAAGGTCAGTTTATTGCCATTGATCTCAACATTTTTCTGGCGGTAAACTTCTACCCACTGATCGTGACCGTTCAAATCCAGCACGTTTCCGGTTGTGCCTTTCACCAGTTTTGCATTTCCCATCAAATGGGCAGGTGTATTGTTAGGCGATATGTCGGTTAAAAGGCGTGCATGTTCCTTCAGCCCGGGACTGACAAAATCCCAGATGGCACCACCCATCGTTCGCGGGTGTGAATAGATCACGCGCCAGTAGTCGTCCAATCCGCCACCGCCATTACCGGCAACCGAAAGGTATTCGTCCATAAACGACGGGCGAATGTCTGTGCTGTCGGGGCAAACTCCTACCTGCATTTCCAGCTCTATTGGCGACGGATAGCGCGGCCCTATAATATCTTCAGCCGGATGGGCGTAGGCATTTCCACCATACATCCAGTAGCGGGTTGGGTCGTATTTATTTCCTTCTTTTACGACTTCAGTAATATTTGAGCCCTCGCCACTTTCATTTCCGGCGCTCCAAAACAAAATACACGGATGGTTACGGTCTCTTAGAACCATACGGCGGACACGCTCTTTATACATTTCGGTAAATTCAGGCATAGTCGACACATATTCTGAGGCATGAGATTCAACACCAGCTTCATCGATGATAAATAAACCGTATTCATCGGCCAGTTCAAGGTATTTGTTGACCGGAGGATAATGCGAAATGCGAACGGCATTAAAATTGAATTGCTTCAACAGCTCAAAATCTTTCCGAATAGTTTCCTCATTCATCGTATGGCCCAATTCAGGATGTTGCATGTGCGTGTTCTGCGAATTTACTTTTACCGGAACGCCATTCAGGTAAAATGTTTCACCACGGATTTCTGTTTTCTTAAAGCCGATCCGCGTTTCAGTCCGATCTTTCACAGTGCCATCTTCTGCTAGTAACTGCATTTTCAGGGTGTACAGACTAGGCGTTTCTGAGGTCCATTTCTTCGGATTTGAAATGTTTTTCTGCAAAGCAAATTGAGTTTTTCCTGCCTTATCCAGTGATACTTTGTCGCTTGAAAGTTCGGTTACGAGTTGGTTATTGCTGTCGAACAATTGCGCTTTCACAGAACAAACCGAGACGGGCGATTCCTTGAATTTATTCACGTCCACTTTTACATCAAGCTTAGCATCGGTATAAGTAGCATCCAAATCGGTAGTTACCTGCCAATCGAAAAGTCGCTCGTTGGGGGTAGCGTACAGCCAAACATTATCGAATATCCCAGCCAGACGCCAATAATCCTGACCTTCGAGGTAATAGCCGTCGGAGAATTTCAGTACCAAAACTGCAATGGTATTTTTTCCCGGACGAAGATATTTTGAGATGTTGTATTCTGAAGGTTCCTGTGCACCTTCGTTGTAGCCAACTTCCTGCCCGTTTACCCATACGAATGACGCTGAAGCGACTTTCTCGAAGCGAAGAAAAGTTTCCTGTCCCTTGAAGTTTGCCGGTAAGTTGAATGATAAACGGTATGCCCCGGTTGGGTTATACTCTTTCGGTACAGATGGAACAGAAACATTGAAAGGGTTAAAATCTTTCTGCGGTTTACCAAAACTCCAAACCGGAACACCTTTGGGTGGAATAATATTGAACGGCGCGTGCACATTGCGGAACATTTTGTCGCCAAACCCCTGCATTTCCCAGTTTCCTGGCACATTAATCGAGGGCCATTTTGCATCGCTAAATTTTTCAGAATAGAAATCCTGCGGAATTCCATCCGGAGTATCCGAATAGAAAAATTTCCATTTCCCGTTCAGCGAAAGGTTTCTTTCGGGAATGAAATAAGCCCGGCCTTCCTCCTGGTTCAATTCGAAAACAGAAGTGTTTTCAATGTAATTGGAGAGGTTGTTCAGGAAGCCAGTTTTCTGTGCTGAAGAAGGGAAATACCATAAAAACATAAAACAACAGGAAATGAAAAACTTTTTCATAGGTCTAGTTGATTGTTAGTGTATTAAATGAATTCGGAGCTAATTTAGGTGAATAAACCTTATCGTTTATTTTGATATTTACGGTTTTCGCTTCTTGCTCCTGATTGGCCACAACCACAACAATACTTTGGTCTGGATTTATAAAAGCCAACAAATCTTTGTATTCGCCACCGGTTTCCAATTTCTTAGCGCCGGGCCGTACAAAATGGCTGACGTGTTTCAGCAGGTAATATTCGTTTGAATAATTGTACGTTTTGGCATCGGCATCAACCACTACCAGCGAATTTTGCGCCCAGCCCCAGCGACTGATACCACCTTTTAGCAATGATGTATTCCAGTATTCATAAACCGAAACGCCATTATTCAGGTAGTGTTTCAATAAATCCCACGAGTACAAAACACCTTTCCAGTCGTTCATTCCATCGCCACACTCTTGTTCCGACTGGTAAAATTTCAGGTTCGGATACCGTTTGTTAATTCCAGGAAGTGCATCTTTTCCGGCCCACTGAAAGCCAACACCTTTTACATATTTACCACTTTTAGGGTCAGTCAGAATGGTATCAACGAGGGCCTCTTTTGGGCGTTCCATGGTTCCGAATAATACATCGACACCTTTTGATTCCATGGCAGGCCCTAGATACACCCCGATGAAATTAGCCAAACCTTTAGCTGTCCAACAGCAGCTTGGAAATACCTGCGCCGAGTTAAACTCATTTTGCGGCATTACCGCAGCAATTTTAATCCCTTCGTTTTTGTAGGCATCAACAAATTTGGAGAAATAAAGAGCATAAGCATTCAGGTATTTTTCATTCTGAATAAACATGTTGGTACCCTCCTTGCCTTCTTTATCGATAGGTAAATCGTTCTGGTACTTTGGATTCAGAATCATGCTAAAAAAACCACCCAATTTAGTTGTATCGCCTTGTGCTTTTCGCTGTTCGGCATATTTTTTTGCCATTTCTGCCATACTCAATGACGAGCGGCTGGCATAATGTTTATTGTATTTCATCCACGATGGAGGGCTCCATGGCGAAGCCCAAATTTCCAATCCGGGTAAATATTGTTGGGCATTTTTAATGAACGGAATCAAAGTGTTCTTGTCATTTTCAATCGAAAACTTCGTCATTCCGAAGTCGCCATCTGTTTCGTTGTACGAATACCAATTGATCGAAAAATCGTTAGCTCCAACAGGCATCCGGCAAATGGTAAAATTAGCGCCAACTCCCGGAGCAAAAAGCTCTTTCATAATTGCTTCCCGGTCTTCAGCTTTTAATACATTTAGCGAGGTCCAACCCAGTTCATTGAAACAAGTGCCGAAACCTTGCATGGTTTGTTGTGTTTTGGTCAGATCTATAATTATATCTGATGCTGCGGTGGTGTTTGATGGAGTGATTTGAGCCTGTTGAGTCCAGGCTTTATTTTCGGTTGTTGTAACCAGTTGGACTGTTTTTGTTTGGGCGCAGGCAAACCCAAATATTCCAAGGCAAAAAATCAATAAAATGTTCTTCATCTGTCTATAATTTGTTTTTTAATTGCCAGATGGAACTCGCCATTACAGTCATTCTCTTGTGTGTCCCGAGTACTCGGGATGGCTCGTTTCATGTGACTATTCAGTTGTTAATGGTTAGTTTCTTGTGTTTAAAAATTGAAAAGGGCCATCCTGAAAACATTGTCCTAAAGATAACCAAATTTGATTCGGTTAAAAGTAGACTTGTTTCAGAATAGCCCTATTCTATGGTATTACCAGCCAGTATTCTGTTTAATGTTCGGATTCACACTAATTTCAGTATCAGGGAATGGCAACAATGTATTTTTTGCTTTAAACCCTGCATCGGGGAAGCTGAAATAGGTTCCATCACCTTTCGGTATTGATTTTCCCTGATTAGCCAAAACAGTGGCAGCATCGCCCCAACGAACCAAATCCTGATAGCGGACAAATTCGAATGCCAATTCCAAACGGCGTTCTCTTTTGATATCAGCAAAAAGCTGGTTCCCCGTAGATGTGAGATTCTGAAGTTGAGCTCTTTGACGAACCTGATTGATATAGCCCAAAGCTTTTGCATCATCAGGAGCCGATTTGCGATTGTAAGCTTCAGCAGCCATCAGTAAAACATCGGCGTACCGTGTGATACGGAAGTTCATACCACTGATGGTGTGGTAGGCTTCTCCAGGGGTTTCGGCAACCCATGAGCCATGTTTCAAACGAATTAAGCCATAAGTGCCATAAGGCAAGTTACCGTCAATCCGGAACGACCCACCAACTGCTTTTAACTCTTCTTCGCTCATCAGCGTACCTTTTCGGCGAACCACATCACCGGCAGCAACGAAAGCATCCCACAAACCTTGACGAGGTTCGCACCAGCCCCAGGCTGTTTCAGAAATACCGCTGGTACCTGCTTTAAACCAAGGACTTCTAGGTCCGCAAAAAGCAACTACCCAATTACATTCGGTTGGCGATGCAAGATCCTTTGTAAACGAAATCTCGAAAATTGATTCAGTACCAAATTCGCTTGATTCTCTTGTAAGCGAAGCAAAGTTTGGATTGAGGGAATATTCGCCACTGCTTATTACAGCATCAAACTGGGTTGCAGCTTCGTCGTATTTTTTCTGGTATAAATACGCTTTTCCCAACCACGACTGGGCAGTTCCTTTCGATACGTTGCCTTTGTTTGCTGCAGAAAGCTGGCTTTTAACCGGTAGTACCGCAATGGCATCTTTCAAATCGGTTTCAATCTGAGTCCACAACTCTGCTAAAGTTGCATTGGGTTGGGCATATTCGCTTGGGTTCAGCGGCGCTGTTACCAATGGCACGGTTCCCCAAAGTGTTGTCAACTCAAAATAGGCATAAGCACGTAGGGCTTTCGCTTCGGCTACCGCGTTCTTTTTCACCTGACTATCCGGATTCGGTACTTTGCTAATCAGGATATTGGCCTTGTAAATAATCTGGTAATACCGGGTGAATTGTGATGCGATGATTGTATTGCTTGATCCAAAAGTAAACTCATCCAACTGTTCGCCCCACGAATTATCGCCGCGGCCTCCGCCACCAGCCAAAGCATCGTCGGATAAAAGGTTTTTAAATTGAAAGGTGGAGATATTGTCAGTTTGAAGATTGTCGTAAACAGCATACAATGCCTGACTGACATCGTTATCAGTTTGATAAAAATTATCCTGAGTGGTTACTCCCCGTTGTTCTGTATCCAGAAAGTCGGAGCACCCTGTATTGATCAAAGCTCCTGCCAGAATAAACAATCCGAATTTTATATGTTTTAATTTCATGATAATCAATTTTTAATGTTAGAAACTTAAAGACAATCCGAATAATACTTTCCTGGAAATTGGGAAAAAGCCACGGTCGATACCAATACTATTGTTAACCGTTGAAGCAGCCTCCGGATCCATTCCAGGGTATTTCGTAAAAATGAAACAATCGTCCAAAGTCGTATAGATGCGGGTTTTACCAATATGCAACCGTTCTGTCAGCACTTTAGGCAAATTATAGCCTAACTGTATCTGTTTAATTTTTGTAAAAGAACCATCAAATATCATTTGATCGCTGTTCCAATATTTTGAACTAACTGTTGCTGACGGACGTGAAGCATTGGTATTGGTTGGTGTCCAACGGTCAGTGTAGAATATGGCTAACTTATTGGTAGTCGGACGGTCAGTACGAATAATTCCCATTAACACATCATTGCCCGATTGTCCCTGAAGAAATACAGTAAAGTCAAAGCCTTTGTATTCGAGGTTCAAGGTAGCGCCATAATTAATTTTAGGAATCGCACTACCAATGTTAGTAAAGTCGTTTGTATTGATGACGCCATCTTTATTTACATCTACGATATTGATATCACCCGTTTTGGGGTCAATCCCGTTTGTTTTATAACCCCTGAAATACCAAACCGGCATCCCTTTTTCGAATGCAGTGGCCGATATCCATGAGTTGTTTACTGTGGCGCCATTGATCCGGCTAATGGTTGGATCAAGATAGGTAACTTCGTTCTTCAATGTCGACAGATTGGTACTGATGCTGTATTTTAACCCACCGACCTGGCTTTTCCAGCTCAGTTCAAAATCAAAACCTTTGTTCAGCACATCACCGCCATTTATTGGAGATGCATTATTACCTGCTTCCAAAGGCGGAGTATTTGTGGTAATCAAATCCCGGGTAGTCTTCCGGTAATAGTCGGCAGTAAAGCCCATTTTACTTTTGAAAAACCTCAAATCTAACCCGAAATCGAGCTGCTCACTGGTTTCCCAGGTTAGCTCATTATTGCCCAATACGTTAGGTGAAGATGCTGTTGCGTAAGTACCATTGGCTAAAGGATAAGAGTTGGATACATTCACATTGCTCCAGCTAAGCGTACTTAAAGCTAATCCGGAAGAAAGAATGTTGGATGCATAGCTGTAGCCTCCCAAGTTAGACAAACTCCCGTTCTGACCCCAGCTACCACGCACCTTCATATAGGTTAGCACATCGGATTTTGGGAAGAAATTTTCGCTACTGGTTACCCAACCAGCAGAAAAAGAAGGAAATGTACCCCATCGCTTTTCTTTAGGAAGAATAGAAAGGCCGGCACCATCGCGGCGAACGGTTGCCTGGAAAAGATATTTATTATTGTAATCATAGTTTACGCGTGCGAAATACGACATTTTATTGTCTATCAAGGTTGTTCCGCTTACTTTCGAATTCGATTGAGTTGAAATATAATCGAGATCGGCGTACGATTCCTGATCTTTCAGCAAAGGGAATCCAGATGCATTTACAGTTTTATATTCACGGCTTGAAAGAGAAGTACCCGCCATAATAGTAAAGTTATGCTTATTGATGCTCTTCACATACGAAGCATAATTTTCCCATTGCCAGTAGGTCATCATTCCATCGCCTTCGCTAACTGCTGCCTTAGTGTTATTCATTTCGGCGCTGTAATAATACTCTGGTTTGTAGTTATGAACATTACTGGCAAAGTAGTTCAACCCTAATTTCGACGTAATTGTTAATCCTTTAAGTGGGGTAATATCCGTATAAATATTCCCCATAACACTTGTAATGGTGGTTTCTGATTGCGATTGCCTGTTTTGAACAAACGGATTGATTGTTTCGCCATTCACATACTTTGAAATTCCAAAGTAATTGCCATTATCGTTTCTCATAACAGGTTTTCCTCCGTCGATTAGCGACTGCACGTGTGAAGGAACTGTACCCGAATATTCAACCGGTGTCAACGGATCCATTAACAAGGCATTGGCAATTACACCACGATACTCGTCGTTTTCATTAAAAGAATTTTTAATTGAGCGGCTAAACTGGAAACTATCTCCAAACTTCAACCAGTCATTCACTTTCTGGCTTCCGTTAAACATTCCTGAATAGCGTTTGTAATTGTCTTTATTCCCTTTTACAATTCCTTCCTGATCAAGATAAGAGATAGAACCCAGATAGGTTGTTTTATCCGATCCTCCGGTAATTGAAACATTGTGTTTTTGCATTGGAGAGGCTTCAAACGATTCGTTAATCCAATCGGTGTTTATACCGTTGTCTGTCAAACCTGTAATAGCGCCTGATTCGCCCATATACCCCATGTATTGTTGCGCATTCATTAGTTTAGGTGTGCGGCCTAAACTTTGAATCGTATATTGAAAATCGTATGAAATCTCTGATTTGCCAGCAGATCCATTCTTTGTAGTAATTAAAATTACCCCGTTTCCACCTTCAGCACCATAGATTGCTGCCGAAGCGCCGTCTTTTAGTACCTCCATACTTGCGATATTGTTCGGTTCCAAACCGCTAATATCATTGGTGCGAACACCATCAACAATGTAAAGCGGATCAGAATTTCCGTTCGAACTGTATCCACGGATACGGATTTTCATGCTTGCACCCGGAGCGCCTGAAGAAGAAATAATCTGAACACCAGATGTTTTCCCTTGCAACGACTGTTCTGGGCGCGTATTTGAACTGCTCTTGATATCCTCAGCTTTAACCGACGAAATAGCCCCGGTTACCACACTTTTCTTTTGCACTCCGTATCCCACGGCAACAACTTCTTCGATACCAATTGTTTCGTCAGCAAGTGAAACATTAATCGTTGTTTTACTCCCAACAGCAATTTCCTGCGATTTCATTCCTACAAATGAGAACTGCAAAATGGCATTCGCCGGAACATTCGCCAGAGTATAATTTCCATCGAAATCGGTAATTGTCCCGGTTGTTGAGCCTTTAACGACAACAGATACTCCAGGTAATCCGCCACCAGTTGAATCAATCACCTTTCCGGTAACAGATTTTTGCTGCTGGAGACTTTCTGCCTTATTGAATAGCACAATATTATTTCCTTCCATCGCATAGCTGATACCTGTACTCTGGAATATTCCAGAGAGTACGGTAGCTACAGATTGATCCTTTACCTCCATGTTTATTTCGCGGGTCAAATCAATCTCGTTTTTGTTATACACAAACAGGTAATCCGTTTGGCGCTCAATGGCATCCAAAACGATAATGAGGTTTGAATTCTTGATGGACAAACTCACTTTTGCAACCTGAGAATTGACATTTGTTGCAAAAAGTGATGATGCAAACACCAGAATCAGAAGACATGTTGTTCTCATCTTTCGGAATAGTTGTTTAGTTAAGTCAAAGAATTCCTCTGACAAATAATTTTTCATACATTTGTTTTTTGATGGTTAATACTTGATTTTGTTTAAGAGACCTGGTCGGGTTTTGACCTTTGGCCGGAAGGTGTTAGCGCACTTCCCGGCTTTTTCATTTTCATTTCATTGGCATTTCCAGATTATAAGTTAGACATGATTAGTTATTCGATGGTTATCGTATTGGTTTTTTCATCAATCGTATAGCTGAACTTGTTTCTCAACTGAAGCACTTTAAGGATATGCTCAACTCCATCTTTGGTTCGAAATTTACCGGTACACTGGTAAGTTAGAATTTTATCGTTCTTAACTTCAATTTTCATATCAAAGTAGAGTTGTAGTTTATTGACTAAATCGGTAAACGATTCATCCTGAAAACTGATAATGCCTTCTTTCCAGAGCTGGTGGTTCAAATCGGTTATCGGAGCAACTGTTAGCTCTTCTTTTTCCTGAAATATCCGTTGGTTTGGCTGAATCAGCGTTCCTTTTGAACCTCCCGGTTTCAGCACCTCTACGGATCCTTCCAATAAGGCAGTTTCAAACTTTTCGTTACCTGAATAAGCCATTACATTGAACTTTGTTCCCCAGACTTTAATGTTATACTTGTCGGTTTTAACGATGAATGGTTTTAACTTATTCGTGACAACCTCAAAATAGCCCTCACCATTGATACTTACCTCACGGGTTTTTCCTGAAAATTGGTTCGGAAAGGTTAGCGTTGTATTGGCGTTTAACCACACTTTGGTTCCGTCTTCCAGTTTAATTTCGGCCCGCTGTCCGGCAGGAACATACAAGGATTGCATGGCAACTTTATCTGTTGAGTTTAATTCAGGAAAAACATATCGGGAAACGATTATTGCTACAACCATTATGGCAGCATATTTCATCACTTCTGAAAAAATAGTTTTTCGCGACCGGCGGGAATCTTTGCTGGTGGTTTCCTGTTCTGATTTTGCCGTTGGAGGAGTTTGCCAGATGGTTATATCATGCAATTTACGCAGCGCCAAATATTCCTTCATGTTTTCAGGATCAGCATCCAGCCAATTAGTGACGGATACCTTTTCCGAATCGGTAGCATCCCCTTCAATGTATTTGATTAGAAGTTCTGTGTTCATTTTCTTGGTTCTATTTATCAACAGGGAAACAAATCTATTTTCCCTTCTGATACCAGAACGATTCAAGACTATGAATCACTAGTGGATTTTGAATATTTTTTTAATTCAGGAAAGTCAGTGCCCCAAGCAATGGCAAATAGTCTTTAAGCGCCAGTCTCAACTCTTTGACCGAAAGCATAATGTGATAATCAACTCCTTTAACGGAAATTTGATACAATTCGGCGATTTCCTTATGGGGTTTGTTCCCGAATTTGCTCAGTTTAAAAATTTCACGTGTCTTTTCAGGAAGCGAATTAAGGGTCGATTCTATGATTTGCTTTACTTCGGCAGAAAATATATCAGTTGGATCGCTCATCTCCAAGGTCGCAGTACGAAGCTCAAGTTCGCGATTTAATGTTGCGGCCATTTCATGGTGTACAGTCCGGATTACAGCCTGATGTTTTAAATAGTCGAGCGAACGATTTTTCAGGATTGTAAACAAGAAAGGAGGAATTGGGTCAATCGGTTGTTGCTTCATTTGTTGCCACAACCTGATCAGCGATTCTGAAACAATGTCTTCGGCAGCCATATCTTCATGCACGTATGATTTCACATACAAAAATGATTTTCTGTAATATGAATTGTAAATTTCATTGAAGCTATTGACCGATTCAAGCGACATTTTTTCAGTTTAGTACGACAAACTTAGAAAAATATTGCTTTTCATTTACTTCGGATGGAATGCAATTAAGCTATAAACATAACTATAACGATCAATCTTTAATGTACAGTTAGGGCCGAAACTGTTAATTCATTTTCGTTAGGGGCATATTGCGAAACCGTTACCAACAATTTAATCAGTTTGTCGAAATTATTAAGATTGCTGTCGAAACTCATCTGGGAAGAAGATATTTCAACAATTTCTTACCGGCATCCAAGGATGCCGGTTTTTCTTCATCTGTTTTTCTAGGTGTGGCCCTACGGCCTTGTAGTTTTCGAATCAGATTCGTTACCTGATCAACGGCTTGCTGTGGGACGCACGATGCTTTCACCACGTTGCCGATTCGGGTAATTAGCTTACTAAAAGGTTTTAATGCACTGGCATTGGAGGGAATCCCTTCCGCACTATTAACCGAGGCAATATACTCTTTACCCTGAGATAAGGTGTTGTTTAACGATACAATTTGGATTGTTGGATTGGATGGAATAAAAGATCCATTGTACGAAGTGCATTTAATCAATAATTGTTCAAAGTTAGCCACATTTTTAGCATGGCCGGTTTCAGAATTACTTGCCATTATTTTGTGATCTAGAGTGAAAAAATATTAATTGAATTTTACATATGCAAGTTCTGACATCCTAAATCAAAAGTCAAGTGGTGACGATATGTTTTTTAACAAAACTATTAATAAATGAAGATTTGAGATAAAGTATTGGAGCGTAGGTGTATGATGATGTGAGGTGAAAAGAAAAACCCTTTGCGGGTAAAGGCAAAGGGCTAAACTAAAACTCCGATCTACTTTTGATACTATTTACTAACTGAAGGCACCTAAAATCATCCATTGTAATGTCAAACAAATACGACAATACAAATCATCTATATTGAGTATTTCTGATTCATTAGCTTTCTATTTTAATCCTTCTTTTTGTTTCGCCACCAGGTTGCCAACATCGATCCAGTTATATTCATGATAGGGCCAAAAATTGCAGGAGCAAGCCCTACGGTTGCAATTTTTCCCATTTGAAGTGCCAGCCCGGAGGCAAGGCCGCCATTTTGCATTCCCACTTCAAATGCAACGGTCCTTCTATCTTTTTCAGGCATTCCAAATAGACATGAAATAAAGTACCCTAACGAATACCCGGTTACATTATGCAATAAACTGGTGATGATTAGCAATATACCAACCTGCAATAAACTGTCATGGCCTGCTGCTGTAATAATTGTAATGATTACAGCGATTCCGAGCATTGAAATGAACGACAGTACTTTCCCCATCCAATTATCATCACCTTTGATCAGATAACTGAGTAATAGTGCACCAATCATAGGCAAAAGATAAAACCAGCCCAAAGACTTGATAAATGCGATTATAAACTCAGAAAAATTGGCATCTTTCGATTTCATGTAGACTAGGTTCGTAAGCAAAACAATCACGAAATAACCCACTAATTGGATGCTCTTTGATTGTGTATTTGCTTTTTTTGCAGAGAATAGGTTGAAAATAAATCCGGCAACAATCGGCAGAATAATCATGTTCAGGATATCGAGCATCATACTCCAAAAATTAACTTCGATATACTGACCTCCCAACCATTGCATCAGAATCGGGGTAACAAAGGGCGAAAGTAAAGTTGAAATGGCACCAATTGTAACGGCCAAAGCAAGATTTGCCCCTGATATATATGACATTACGTTGGATGCAAGTCCACTAGGAACACATCCAATGAGGATAATTCCGGCGGAAATCTCAGGAGGAAAATTAAAAATATGGGCAATTCCAAATCCGACCAATGGCATAATCAGATAGTGTGCCCCAATTCCAATGAGAACCCCTTTGGGCATCTTTATTACACCTGTAAAATCTTCGAAACTCATCTGCGACCCCATCCCAAACATGATAATCTGCAAAAGGGGGACTATCATCGACTTGAGCTGAAAATCGCCCACGGCGGTGAAAAATTGAGGATAAAACATCGATGCAGTTACTGCTGTTAAAATCCAAATGGTATAAGAAAATCCCCTTGTGGATTGAAACCCCCTGACACCTATTGCCACAGCCACAAAGCAGGCAATTAACAGCGGTGCTCCTATACTAACTGCGTCGATTGTCAATAGGTACAAAGCAAACTGAAATGCGATTAATGAGAAAATCAGCAACACTGAGCTTAATCTTTTATTCATGGTTTCTTTTTTCTTAAACGTAAAGTCAAACTACCAAGTGCGGTTTTTCATGTATTCATCCAATTCCGACCGTTTCATTGGCAGTTCCTTTGGGTTCCTTGACAACCAGTCGAGAAAAGCTTCTTTAACTTTATCAGACCATTGGTTATCAATTTCTCCAGCGGTAAAACGTCCCAGACTCAAAACCTCATTGGCAAATTTATCTCGCAACGATAAGAACTCAGCTGTAATAATTACTTTCTGTGCAAGATGTGCAGGAATAAAAATCACACCTTCACTCTTTGCCAATACCAAATCACCTGGTAAAACAATCGACCGGCCGAGCGTAATTGGAGTGTTCAGTCCAATCAAAACCGAGTTTTCGAGAAATGATGGATCCCATTCCCTTACCCAAGCATTAAAACCTTCAATTTTAGAGATTCCTTCAAGGTCGCGGGCTGAGCTATTAAAAATCACTCCGTTACCCGAATTTTTATAGATAGAACTGGCCAGGTTATCGCCTATCAAAGTGCCACCTACAATTTTGCCAAAACCATCGGCCACATAAACATCTCCTTTTTCGAGCTTCGAAATTGGCCACGAATTTGTGTTTCCATGAAATCCATCTTTCCAACCACGTTCTTTAATTTTCGTTTCAATGTCAGGGCGAGATGGAATAAATTTAGAGGTTAAAGCTCGTCCGGCCATTACCCCTCCGGGTTTGGCCATTTTAAAACCGCCTTCAAACTGACAATTGTACCCTTCATTACGCAAAACGAGCCACAGGTCTTCGATATACAAGTTTTTAACACGTTCGATCAATTCATCCGGAATCTTTGGACGACCATCGGCAAAACGTTCTCCTTTCCATTCCGATGTCAGGTAAATTAACTCGTCCTTTGACATTGTCTGTGCATACAAAGCACTTTGATAAAAACCCAAAAGTAAGACCAGTCCAAAAAATATTTTTTTCATATTGAAATTTAAGATGGTTGCAAAACACAACCATGAATTACTCTTTGTTAACATTAAATAAAACTCATTCTATTTTGCATTCCACGCTGGACGTGAAATCCCATTCAGGTCGTACACCACTTTACCATCGCGAATAGTCACTTCACACTCCAATTTTTCAGAACCATCCATACGGTATCCCGCAGCATCAATAAATCCGAATTTTCCTTCACGCAAATTAAAAATGGCCACATCGGCACCCGCCCCTACCGAAAGATGCCCTAACTGCTCACGTTTTATCGTTTGAGCCGGAATCCAAGTTGAGCAAGAAATTACTTGCTGTAGAGACATTCCAAGGTTGATTAATTTTGACATCACATTGGCCATATCTTTCATGCCGGCATTCATACTTCCGGTATGAAGATCGGTACTGATTGTATTTGGGAAAAATCCTGCTTTAATCGCCGGAATTGCCTGCGGAAAAGAGAAGCTTCCCCCTCCATGGCCAAGGTCGAAAATTATGCCCCGTTTTTGTGCTGTCCAAACAAATGGATACACCTGGTCTTGTTTATCTACCACCGACATACGACCGGAAACATTTGCAAAAGTATGGGTAAAAATGTCGCCCGGACGAAGACGTTTCAATAAAAGCTCTTCCAGCGAAAATGGAGGTTGGTGTTCGCCAAAATCAATCATCACAGGCACGTTTGCAATTTTTCCGGCTCCAACGGCACGATCAACCGGATCCCATTCGCCTCCCGAATAATGTGCAACTTTGATTCCGACTAATTCAGGATTTTGTTGAACGACGAGAGCAGTCATTTTTGAATCCATGTCGTTAAGGTTTTGTTCATAAGGTCCCCCTCGCATACCTTCCCCAACAATATTCAAAAAAGCTAGTACCCTGGTTTTTGAATTCTGTATTGTTTGTTCTTTAAACAGGTTAAAACTTTTCCATCCAGAACTCCCGGCATCGACCACCGTAGTTACCCCACTCCTGAATGTAAACCCATCAGGAGGAAGGGCCTCCAGCCCATTGCATAAATAGCGATCAGGCAAGGTTCCGAAAAAATGATGCGAATGCATATCAATCAGCCCTGGAGTGATATAAAGGCCTTCGGCGTGAATCACTGAAGCAGCAAGTCGCTCATCAATGTTGTCAGCAACCAGTGCTATCTTTCCATCAGCGATAGCGACATCCATCTTCTTGTCTATATTGTTCTTCGGATCAATTACATGTCCCCCCTTAATCAGCAGGCTATACGACTGCATATGGCCTTCGAGTGAGATAAACAGACAAAAAATAAACACTAAATATCGAGTTATACTATTCATTATTTTTTAATTAATCAGGCAAGATTGTACCAATATCAGATGCAACTATTTTAAATGAAGCAGGCAAATAGAATCAGTTGTCTTACCAAAACAGATCATCATTGAAGCTGACCAATTTTTGTTCTTACTCTTATTGATTTTAAATTAAACTGAAGCCTTTTGTAGTGCATCTTTTACCCTGCTTGCTACAATCCTTTCTTCGCCGGGAATGAACATCCATGTTGTTATGCTGATCGAATTCTCCCCGCCTCCGGCTACTTCAATGGAAGGATGGCCACTTCGAAGGATTTCTTTGACCTGGTCTCCGGATACTTTTATCTTTTTGAGATCCCATGAAATATTTAGTGTTGGAACATGGTTGGCCAGCAACGGAACATCGACATGTGTAGTGATTCCGTTGATGGATTTAATGGCATCGTTGATGAGGCCAACCTGCCCTTCCCAAAGTTTCCAGTCTTTCTCATGGTCACGGGTCAGGTAGGATTCAATGGCGACCATCATGGCCAGAATTTCTTCCTTGTTAACTTTCATTCCACGCCCGATTGTATTTCCACGAGGCGGAGCGCTTATTCTGGCTGCTTCAATGTACTTTTTCTTGCCGAGCAGTACCCCTGCGCTTTGTGGCCCCCGAAGCCCTTTTCCTCCTGAAAAACAGACCATATCGAAACCCATATCAGTATATTTACTCAGGTTTTCAACTGGTGGCACATCTGCTGCACAATCTATCATGGTAGGGATATCATGTTTCTTGCAAACTTCCAGAACTTCTTTCCACTGAATTTTTCCTTCATAGTTTAAGAAGTTTACGAAATAATACATTGCTGTATTTTTATTTATGGCTTTTTCAAGTTCTCCCAGAGTTTCAACATAAATAATATTCACTCCGCAATTTTCTATTGCATGGGCATAATCGATGTAATGTGCCTTTTGCATAATGACTTCGGTTTTCATTCCGGTTCCTTCCAGATGTGGAAGTTTTGCTGCCTTTTCAGGATCGTTTCCGGTTAACACTCCGGCAGTACCCAATGTGATCGCTGAAGCTGCTCCAGAAGTTACAGTAGCCGCTTCGCAACCCAATAATGCGGCAATGCGCTCGCCAACCCGATCCTGAAGTTCATCGAGCATGACATAGTCTCTGGTTGCATACTGGTAAGCATCTAAAACTTCAGGTCTCATTAACGAACCGGTCATTTTTGTATATGTTCCGGCTGCATTTATGAATGTACGGACGCCAAGTTCTTTAAAATAATCGCGAAATGGCGTTGTTTGAACAGCGACTGACCGCAGCGTACTACCAGCAAGCAAACTTCCAGTGAAAGGCAAAACAGTCATGCCTTTCAATATATTACGACGACTTATCATAATGATTGTATTTATAGAATTTTGAAAGTTCAGGATGTAAAATCCCGATCTCTATTCCTTTTCAGAAATGAGTTATGTATTGTTTTAAAATAAGAAGAGTTACCTTCCTTTCAGGAGTATGTTTATTAGGTGTGAGCGATGCAATCAATCTCGACTAATGAATTTCCAGGGACTCCGCCGTAAACTGCTACAGTAGTTCGAACTGGAGGCACTTTGCCAAATCTTCCACGGTAAACTTCATTCATAGCCTTGTAATCGTTCAAGTCGGCAAGATAAACATTCACTTTCAGTACTTTGTCCATTGACGACCCGGCTTTTATAAGTTCTTTTTCCAGATCATCCAACACAAATCGGGTATGCGCTTTAATGTCACCTTCAAAATGGGCACCCTTTCCGGCAATAAAAACCAGATCGCCAAACTTCACTGAGCTTGAAAATAGAGGGATTTCCTGATCGGCAACCAAGCCTGATGCAATTTTATTTTCCGATGCCTTAGCTTTAGAAATCATTCCTATTCCAGTGATTCCAATAACCGAAGCAAATATTTTTTTTATGGCTGATCTTCTTTCTTCTGACATGATAATTTAGTTTTGGTACACAATGCCAGCCTGTAAACGATTGTGATTACCTGGCTGACATTGTGATGTTATTAATTAATTAATTATTGTTTATCCCACCAAACACGGCCTGTCATTACATTTCCACCCGTAATTCTGGAAACAGCGTCAGCATAATTTTTAACGTTCAAACTTTCTTCCGATGGCGGGTAGATTAATCTTCGCGGAATGGTTCCATTGGTAAGGTTACCCGGAACATTGACCGGAATTAGTTTCGGAAATCCAGTCCTTCTCCAGTTGGCATAAATTTCAATCTCGTTCGGGAAAACCGAGATCCAGAACTGGGTATGGATCTGGTTCATCTTTTCTTCGAATGTGGTTCCACTTAATGAATTATTCGAGAGGTAAGCATTCTTTTTTGCTGTAGAAATTGCCCCTGCAGTAGCATCATAAAGCACCCACTGACCCAAAGCGGCTTTGATTGCGGCCTTGTAGGCATCATTAGCATTTCCGGATGACCATCCCCTAATTGACGCTTCTGCCAAAAGCAAATTTACCTCCGAATTTGTAAGTACTAAATATGGAGCCCCATATTTAAGTAAAGTTTTCGGGTTTGGTTCAGAATAAGTTACAAAACCTGCGGGAGCGCTTCCTCCGATAAGTCCATTTGGCATTCCTTTTTGTATAGAAGCCGTGGTGTCTGCCACTCCATTTTTCCATACAATCGAAATGGCATTTAGTCGGGGGTCATTGGTGTTTCTCAGATGATCGATAAACGTTTTGGCAAATTTACCCCCTTCTTTATTGTCGATTCCATTATTTACACCATAGTCAGCCGAAACCAGCGCATAGGTGAATGGGTTGTAATTGATTGTTTTAGGCGCATCAGAATATTCAATCCGGGCAATATCAGCATCATCAATAATTACCCCACCTGCAATTGCCTTTTTTACCCACTTCTCAGCTAATGTAGCATCTACTTTGGTTAACCTGAAACTTACCCGAAGCATTAGTGAATAAGTGAATTTTTTCCATTTTGTCACATCACCGTTATATAGCAAGTCTGAAGTTCCAAATGTAGCTTTTGATGCATCAAATGAACTGGCGGCTTCATCGAGTTCTTTGAGCATATCGGCATAAATATCCGATTGCTTGTCGTATTTTGGTGTATAGATTGTTTCTGAATAGCCTTTAGCTGCTTCAGAATACGGAACATCGCCATAAAAATCGGTAATTTGCTGCATCATTAATACACGCCAAACACGCGCTGCAGAAAGCATATTCACATTTTCCGGTTTATTAGAAACTGCCCGGATAACTTCTCCGATCTCCTTAACCGCATTGGGATAAATTGTGCTAAAGAAATCATAAGGATAACCTCCTTGTGACCAGGTATAGCGGTCGCCCAAACTTGGAACATCTTTATAAGTCGCAAAGTGCTGCATAAATCCTCCGGAAGTAACTACATTGGCCGAAAAAACTGCCGGGTTCAAGGCATCCAATTGTGATAATGTAAAAATATACTCGGGAGTAACTTCAGAAACAGCATCAGGATTTGTATTCATACTTTCAAATCCATTGTCACATGATTGAAGAACAAACGTGAATATTAAAACGGTGTAAAATATTGCCAGATATCTTTTCATTTTTCCTTATTTTAGAATAGATGATTAAAATTAAAATTTCACCAGAAGGTTAAAACCTAGATTTCGTGTACGCGGTAAAGCGAACGATTCGAACCCTTGTGCATTTCCGTTAGTTATGCTCACTTCCGGATCAAAACCTTCAGTATTTTTATAGAGGATAGCTACGTTCCGGGCAACAAATGAAAGTGAAGCTGATTTTATCTTCATGAAACCGATTACATTTGTTGGAATGTCGTAACTGAAAATAATCTGTCGTAGTTTTATAAAGCCACCATCGTAAGTAAACAATTCTGAATAATTTTTCTGGTTGTCGTAATATAGCCTGAAAGCATCAGTGGTATAACTGATATTCCTTTGATATGAATTCCCGGCTTCATCAACCCCCTTAAGCGTCAAGCCTGCATCGCCCCTCCCCTCAAGTGTTCTTTTCAAAAGCCCAAAACGGTTCGCATAGGTATTCATTACCGAAAAAACTTTATTGCCGAATTTGCCATCGATTAAAATATTCAACGAGTAACGTTTATAGGTAAAAGTATTTGTGAGTCCCATCGAGAGAGGAGCAACTCCCTGACCAAGCTCCACTAAATCGCTTCGCTTTTCATAGCCTGAAGATGCATAAACCTGATTTCCACTGGCATCTTTAACCATTCTGTAACCTTTGATAATACCATATGGACGACCAACCTCGTTATAAATACCAGCCCATCCGCCAACACTCGAAGCCATTTGAATGGTATTTAATCCATCAGTAAGTTTCAATACCTTACTTTGGTTATAAGCCATATTATAACTTACATCCCATGAGAAACTTTTGGTTTTAACCGGAGTTCCGGAAACCAAAACCTCAATACCTTTATTTTGAAGCTCACCAGCATTTAATCTTGCATTGCTATAGCCTGAAGTAATAGGGATTGCTGTCTGTACTATATCATTGGAAGTTTTACGATCATATAGTGTTACATCGAAACCAGCCCTATTATCGAAAAATTTGGTTTCAAGTCCGATCTCTTTAGTTGTGGAAGTCAATGGCCGAAGATTAGGGTCAGTAATGGTTGAAGATGTAACTCCTTCCAAAGCGCGTCCATTGTGTCCACCCTGTAACATTGAATAAGTAAGGTTTACTGCATAAGCATCAGGAACAGCACCACCAACCTGAGCCCATGAACCGCGAAGTTTCATATATCTAATTGCCTTTGGCATTTTAAAGATTTCAGACAGTAATACACTTCCACCAACCGATGGATAAAAAATAGAATTACTACTGGGGTTTAGTGTTGAAAACCAGTCTTTTCGGCCAGTGAAAGTCAAGAAAGCAACATTTTTGTAATCAAGATCGATAGAACCAAACACAGAGTTTGTTTCTGAACGTTGATTATTGGGAGTCACTGTTAATGTTTTCATATTGGTGTAGCTATAGAAGAACGGCAACACGAACTGAGTTCCATCAATATATGTTTCATTATTCTGAAAACTCCGTCGATTAGCTCCTGCCAATATATTTGCATTGAAATTTTTCAGGAACTTAGTGTTATAACTTGCTGTAAACATTGAGTTTGTTTCAGCAACAGTTGACCTGATTCCATGATATTCGCCAGCACCTGCAGGAGAAGTATATTGTGTTCCAGTAGGAATAATTCCCTGATAATCGAAACTATAAAAATCGCGGTTGATATTTCCTTTTATATATAGGTTCTTAGCAATATCATATTTTATATTAGCCTGTCCAATAAAACGATTCTTTTTATCATTGGTTTTATAACGGTTAATTACAAAATAAGGGTTGGTTGCATACGGCGTTTCATTCCATTGAAATTCAAAACCATTAGACAAATATCCCGGAGCCAGTTGCTGGGCATCAATTGTGTTAGCCAGCATAGCAATCCAGTTTGGGTTGCCATTTGCATCACCGGCCATCGAACGATTATCTACTTCTTCATTATTAAATTGGGAGACTGTTTCAATGGTAATTTTCGATCCAAGTTTGGCATTAACATTAAGGTTTGCCATGTTCTTGTCAAGTTTTGTACTTGGGAGAACACCTTTACTTTCAGTGTTCGATAATGACAACCTGAAATTAATAGCATCGGTACCACCTGTAAATGCAACGGTATTTACCAATGTACTTCCTGTCCTGTAGAATTCTTTCATATTATCAGAAGCATAAACAGGAGAGTAAGGATACTGATTCCCATCGATTGACACATATTGTTGTCCATCCATTTTTGCACCCCAGGAATGGTGTCCCCAACTTATTGCTTCAGCTTGAGTTAAGGGTTTTCTTCCTAATTTACCATGACCATATTCATACTGAAAATCTTGGTACGAAAGAGGTGTATCATATGTCATTGAAGAGTTGAACTCAACGCCAAGTCCTTTCTGCGCTTTACCTTTTTTCGTAGTAATCAGGATTACTCCGTTTGAAGCCCTTGATCCATACAATGCAGAAGCAGTTCCACCTTTAAGTACACTAATGCTTTCAATATCATCGGGGTTAATGCCTGAGATACCATCACCACGATCAATGTTTAACCCACCACCATTTGCCGATGCTGTTCCTCCGGGAGTACTGTTGTCGATTGGCATTCCATTGACGACATACAACGGCTGGTTATCTCCATTAAACGATCCATTTCCACGGATAATAATTCTACTTGAACCTCCAGGACCGGTTGACATACCAGTCGCATTAACCCCGGCAATCTTCCCAGTCAAAGCATTTGCCACATTAATTTCACGTGCCTGAATAAATTCATCACCTTTTACTTCGGTCATCGAATAGGCCAATGCCTTTTTATCTTTCTTGATACCTAATGCTGTAACAACAACTTCATCTAATCCAACATCCTTTGATGAAAGCTGAATGTCAATCTGATTTTTGTTTCCTACGGCAACTTCTTGAGTAGTCATACCAACAAAGGAAAATACCAAAACAGAATTCTCTGAGATTTTCGACAATGTATAATCACCGTTGATACCTGTAATGGTGCCATTGGCTGTTCCTTTTACTGCTACTGAAACACCTGGCAATGTTTCTCCTGAAGCATCAGTAACTTTTCCGGAAATTGTTTTTTGTTGTTGCGACGTGAAGCCTTCCGTTTTCTTTGACAGCACGATCTGCCTTCCATCCACTTTGTATGCCACATCCGTTCCACGAAACAAAGTATTCAATACCTCTGTGATCTTGGCATTTTTTAACTGCACATCAACGGTACGATCGACATCAATCAATGAACGGCTGTACAAAAAATAGAATTCCGACTGTTCTTCAACCTGTTGCAACACGGTTTGTACCGTTGCATTTTTCAGGTTGATTGACAAGGTTGTTGTTTGAGAATAGGATACTGCCGCCCAGGTTTGAAGGACAGCTACCAGAGAAATCACTAATGTTAGTTTCATGTAGCGTAACATTTTTTTCACCCCCGTAGAATTGCTCCACGGAATGATCAGTTTTAACTTTTTTTCCATAAATTTAAAGCGATTAATTATTAACATTTAGTTAGAGCCGACGGTGAACCTGCGAAGTTCCTGCCGGCTTTTTTTTATCTTTTAGTCATATAGATCGTTCGTTGTATTTCGGTTAAATTATTTATTTTTTTGAATTCAAATTTTACCGGTAAGGCCAGGGCAATCAGCTTCAGCGACTGATCCAGCTTTTCATCCTGAATGGTGGCAGTCATCAAATAGTTGTTAATTTCCGGATCAGATAAAATGATTTCGACGTTGTACCACCTCGCCAGTTTCTTAATAGCGGTTCCCAGCTTTTCGTCTTTGAAAATTAATTTTCCATTCACCCAAGCTGCTGCATCTTTCGGATCAACCGTTTTCTGTACTATCTTTTCAAACTTTGAGTCGAACTGAATTTGTTCGCCAGGTTTCATAACGAGATTCTTGTTCGTATTTTCAAGATTGATTTTTCCTTCCAATAATGTTGCTTCGAAATAGTTATCTGACGAATAGGCATTCAGGTTAAAATGTGTACCTGTCACTACCGTGTTCATCATGGGGTTATTCACCACAAACGGATTTTCAGGATTCGATTTAACTTCAAAATAAGCTTCCCCATCTACAAAAACTTCACGCTGACTTCCTGAAAACTGTTCCGGATAACGAAATGTAGTGCCATCGTTTAACCATACACGGGTACCATCGGGTAAGTCAATTTGAGTGCGGGTTCCTGGCTTGGTATAAATTTCTCGAAAGGTATTGGAGGCTAACTTATTTGAGGAATTAGTCGGATTGAAATAGAAATAAACAGAAAGCAAAAACAGCGGAATAACTAGAATCGCTGCAACTTTCGAAAACACCTGATAAAGACTTGTTGACAAAGCCTTGGGTTTGTGCTGTTGAATTTGTTGATTGTTGATCTGGTGGTGTACCTGATCGAGTATCCGGTTAAAATCCGGAGCTTGTCCTTTCAATTGAATTTCGGAATTTGCCCATATCTCACCCAGAATCTGACGTAACTTCACATCGTTCTCCGGATTGATCAGCCAGCTTCGGATTTGCTCCGATTCTGCCGGTGTAGTTTTTCCTTCGAGGTAGTTTTTAATATCGTGATAGTTCATAGCGAATTTGATTGCTTTTACTATACTACGAAATCAAAGGTTATAAACCCCTATCCTGAGGAAAAATATTTATTGGTGAAACATCAGGAAATAAAAGAGCAGGCCTAGGATATCGTGTCTGCCCAGTTTTTCGCGAAGGTATTTCAACGCCGAAGTCATTTGATTTTCAACGGTCTTAATTGAAATTCCCAATTGTTCGGCAATTTCTTTGTTTGAAAAACCTTGTTCGCGGCTAAGCTTGAAAATTTCTTTTCGTTTCTCAGGCATTTCCTCAATCAGCTGATTGGCTAGTTCTTCAATATTTCGAAATTCGACCATTTGTTCGGTTTCGCTCGACTGAAATCCGGACATCCGAACAAACTCGCTAATTCTTGTCTTTTCCGACTTTTCTTTCCGTAGCCATGAAATCGTTTCGTGATAAGCTACCGAAAATAGGAATGATTTGAAAGAGAGATGTTCGTTAATTTGCCCGCGCTTTTCCCAAACCTTCAGGAACACTAACTGGGTAATTTCTTCGGCAGCAAACGAATCGTGGGCAATACTGAGGGCAAAAGCATAAAGACTTGGAGAATATTTATGAAATAACGCATCAAAGGCAATAAAGTCATCCTTCTTCAAGCATTCTACATATTCTTTATCACCGATTACCTGCATGAGAGTTTTTGTATTACAAAAACAAAAGTAGAAAAAAAAGATTCTCGACCTCCCTCTACTTTCACTTCGAAGAAAATCGATCCTCGCAATAAAAATCTAAAAAAAACACAGACGTTTGGCATAGATAAAAGAAATGCACTATTTTTAAAGCCACGCAAACAAGGGCAACCTCTGATTTATTATGCTATTCAGAAATGCCGAAACCTAAAAAATGAATACCGATGACAAACAAGTTCCTTTTGTCAGTAGTGCTGACAACCCTAATCTCATTGACCGGCTGCCAGAAAAAAGCCGAAGACCTCATTCAATTTGTTAAACCTCTTATTGGGACTGGCCTATCGTCCGGGCCAAATGCCGTCAAACACAGTCAAGGTTCTGAAGCCTGGGTTCAGGATATTCCAGCTGTATCAACTCCATTTGGGATGACTCAATGGACACCTCAAACACGCGACACCGAAAACAAGTGTGTTTCTCCGTATTATTTTGGTGGTAAAGGAATTCAGGGTTTCAGAGGCTCACATTGGCTTGGAGGGTCGTGTACCCAGGATTACGGAAGCTTTACGATTATGCCCGAAACCGGCTATTTAAAAACATTTGCCACCGACAGAATGTGCGATTACAACAAAGAAAGTGAGGTTTCTACACCTGCATATTATTCGTGCCTGCTTATGCAGAAAAATCTGGTTTTCGTTGAAATTACAGGTACCGCCCGTTCCGGATTCTTCAGGTTCTCGTACATTGAAGATACCGATGTCAAGATCGTAATTACACCAAATAGCGACGAAGGTCAGGGTTATATCAAAGTTGATCCTGAAAAGCGTGAAATTTACGGATACAATCCAGTACACCGTATTTATCAAGGCTGGGGACAGCCCGCAGGATTCAGCGGTTATTTTGTAGTCAGGTTTGAGAAACCGCTGGATAGCTATGGTTGCTACATGCAGATGGAAGACCACAAAAAAGAAACTGAAATTTCGGGAAAACCTGACATTGGAGCCTATGCCTCATTCAAGGTCAAAAAAGACGATGTTATTCAGGCTAAAGTCGGCACATCGTTTACAAGTATTGAGGCTGCACGTGCAAACCTTGATGCCGAAATTCCTCATTGGGATTTCAAAAGGACCCGTTCTGAAACCGAGCAAATTTGGAATGAGGCGTTAAATACAATTCAGTTGAAAGGTGGAAAAAAAGAAGACTACACTAACTTTTATACTGCACTTTACCATTCCATGCTGTATCCACGCACGTTTAGCGATATAGATGGCTCCTACCCTGCTTTTGATGGCAATAAATCAATTCAGAAAATAGAAAAAGGACATGTTTATTACGACGATTTTTCGTTGTGGGACACCTTCAGGGCTCAACTTCCACTGGTAAGCCTCATTGCGCCTGATAAGTTTGAAGACATGATGAAATCGCTTGTACAGAAGGCAGAACAGGGTGGTTGGCTGCCAATTTTCCCAATGTGGAACAGCTACACTTCGGCCATGGTTGGCGATCATGCAAACACAGTACTTGGCGATGCTTACCTGAAAGGTTTCGATATCAACATCGACAAGGCTTATCCATACATGCGCAAAAATGCGTTCGAAGTTTCGGAAGGCGAAGATTTCAAGAACGGTAAAGGACGCCGTGGCATGAAATCGTATCTTCAATACGGGTTTATTCCGCTTGAAGATAGCGTAAAGGAAGCTTTCCATAAAAACGAGCAGGTTTCGCGAACACTTGAATATGCCATGACTGATTTTGTGTTGTCGAAAGTGGCCGAAAAATATGGAAAACCTGAAGATGCTAAAATTCTGGCCAAGCATGCCAGAAATTATCAACTGGTATTCGACGACGAAACAAAAAGTATGCGTGGCCGATACACCGACGGAACATGGAGCATCGACTACAACCCAACTGCCCGTGCTCCGTACCTTACAGAAGGAACCCCGATGCAGCACATGTGGTTTGTACCCCAGGATATTCCCGGATTATTCGACCTGATTGGCGACAAAAAGTTGGTTCACGATAAATTAGACGAGTTGTTCAGCACCGGCGAATACTGGCATGCCAACGAACCTTGCCACCACATTCCGTATTTGTATAATTTCCTGGGCGATTACGCTGCAACGCAGAAAACGGTGAAAAACATTATGGCATCGGAATACAACAACTTCGATGGCGGAATTCCTGGCAATGATGATTCAGGACAAATGTCGGCCTGGTATGCTTTTTCAGCCATGGGATTTTATCCGGTATCTCCCGGATCGGGAGAATACCAAATTTCATCGCCTGTTTTTAATGAAGTGACACTGAACCTGAATCCGAAATATTACCCCGGAGGAAAATTCACGATCAGTCAGGGCGATCCAGATACTTACAAAACTTTCAGCAAGGTAGAATTGAATGGAACAGAGATTCCGTTTGTACTGAAACATGAAGACATTCGGAAAGGCGGGAAACTGAAATTCTCGAATTAATTTCAACCACATAGGCACATAGTTCACATAGAAAACTAATATTCAAAACTATGTGTCTATGTGGTTATTTTTTATGGCGGTACGTTCCTTCCTTGATAATCCGGACTCTTTCCTGTGCATAATTGGCATTTACAGCACTATCGCCGGCTTCCTTCAGGTATTGGGTATAATAATTCAGGGCTAATTTCTTATCCGGATTGAATTCCTCGTAAGTATTAGCTATTTCACACAGGATTTCCACTTTCTTAGTATTGAAATAGAATGCCTTTTGCAAGGCTTTTACCGACAATTCGAATTCCCGGTTTAAACCATAAACTTTGCCCAAATGGTGGCACATTTCCGCCAGATAAACCGGTTGGGCACAAGCGACAGCCATCTCCAAAAATTCGGCACTGCGCGAAAGATTTGCAATATCCCGATAAGCCAGCCCCAAATAAAAATTCACATAAGCGTCATCCGGATCCTGATAAAAATAGGTTTCAAGCAAACTGATGGCTTTTTCCGGTTCTTTGCAGAAATAGAGCGTTATCCCGTAATTTTTAAGCACATCTATGACTGAATCGTTTCTGGCAAGATAGCGTTCGTAGGAAGGTCTTGCTTCTTCATATTCGGCTAAAACATACAATGAGTTGGCTCCGCGAAGTAAAAAGGCTGAATTTTCAGGAAAAAAATACAATGCCCTATCCACCGTTCGCACAATATGAACAGCATCTTTAATTTGCGAATACGATGAAATAAGGTTCAGGTAGGTGTTAAAATCGTTCGGATTATATTCCAACACCGATTCGAACATTTCGATAGCCTGATTGATTTTGCCGGTTCGAAGCGCTACCAACCCCAATTGTTTATTGTAGACCACATTGGTCGAATCCTTGTACCTGATCATCATAAAAACATCGTAGGCTTTCTGATAATTCTCAATATTCACAAAAGCCCTGCCAAGCTTATATTTCAGGTTAAAGTCTTCGATTGAATTATCGGCAGCACGCTGATAATAGATAACCGCCTTGTAAGGATTCCCAAAATCAGTCAGCAAATCAGCATATTCAGCCAGATATTTACTGTTTGTTGAATCCAGTGAAATCGAATTCTCAAACGATCTTTCGGCGTACAAAGGTTTTGACAATTGCCGGTAAATCAATCCCTGCTTAAAGTATAATTCTGCATCAGGACGGAGCTCAAGACTTTTCAGGATCTGTGAAAGCGCTTCGTTGTAATTTTTATTCAGGATCAAAAGATCAATATTCTGAGCAGCACAAGCAAATGGAACTGCCCACAAAAGCAATGCAATCCATTTTCTGAACATGGCTAGATGGGTTTACGCTTGATTGATAGGTAAGCCCGGAAAAAGTAATGATTTCCGGGCTTATGAAATTTTCTACTCAAGAGCGAATTGAATTGGAACAGTATATGAAACCCGCACATCTTTGCCTTTTTGTTTGCCAGGTTTCCAGTTAGTTAATAGTTTCACTACACGCATAGCTTCTGCATCCAACGAAGGATCAACACCTCTTGCAATTTTAACCAGTCCAACAGTTCCATCCTTTTCGACAACAAAGTTCACATAGACTTTGCCCTGAATGCCTTTTTTAACAGCATCTAAGGGGTATTTAATAGATTGAGCCAAAAGGGTTCTTAACGCCATAGACCCACCAGGATATTCAGGCATCTCATCAACAACTAAATACACTTCATCATCGTTCTTTGATGGTTCAGCTTTTGGGTCGGCTAAGCCTGTAACTGCTACTTCACCTACCACATTCATTTTAGGCATCAAAGTAACTTCGCCAGTAGCTTTATTCGCCTTCAAATCGAAATTATCTGATTCAGTAATTGCTTTAAAAAGTTTTTCAATCCCGGCAGCATCTCCGGAAAGTTGTACTTTTTTACCATCAACGATTATGGTTTTGCTTTGAGTAGCTGGTTGCGGATTTTGTGCAACAGTTACATTTTGGTCGAAAGCAAAACCTGCAACTAAACAAGCAGCCAACACAATCCCTACTAGGACTTTTACATTAGCTATTTTTCTGGATTTTATTTTTGACATCATTTTGATTCGGATTTTAATTAACGAATAGTTGAAGTTGTTGGCTATTACGATTTGGTCGCCAACGTACTGATTGATGAGGATCTGCTTATACCATGAAGGCGCAGTTCCATGAGAGATGACGGCCTGGTCGGCCAAAAATTCGTGATTTTCGCGCAGTGCCCGCCTGAACATCCAAAAGAAAGGGTTAAACCACTGAACGATGGCAATGATTTCGAGCAGAAGTACATCAAAAGTGTGTCCCTGCCGGATGTGTTGCCGTTCGTGCTCGAGCATTTTTTCCCAACCATTGGTATTCTGTAGGTTTTGACCCACGAAAATGTAATTCAGAAAAGAAAACGGACTGATTTCCTTGTCCAAAGCCACCAGCTTGATTTTACCTTCAGGAATTACCCTGTTTTGCCGAATCAGTCGACCGATCTGGAACAACTGAATGAAAAATTTGATTGCAAAAAGCACCACACCAATCAAATAGACATAGCCAAATAAGCTATAATTTAGAACAAATGTTTCGGTGCTTTGAGTAAAGCCGCCGCCATAAACTGTAATTGTACTTAATAAATTGACATATGGAGTTACAGTAACTTCAGCTAAAACAGTTGGCTGTGGTGTATAAAATGGAATGTGCAACAATGGTAAAACAGCCGAGAAACCAATCGAAACCAGCAGAAACCAGCGGTTAATGCTGAAAAAAGTTTCGCGCCGTAAAAACAGGAAATAAACCAATGCGAAAAGGCTCAGGCTTACTCCAGATTCGATCAGGTAATTGACAAAGCTAGTCATTGGGTAAAGGATTTTGCTGTTCCAAATCTTTTCCTGCTTCCTTGATGATTTCTTCAAGGTCTGAGAGGGTCATTTTGTCTTCTTTGGCAAAGAACGATACCATTTCTTGAAATGAATTACTGAAATAACCACTGAGGAAATTCTTGAAGTACGATTTTGTGTAATCCGTCTTGCTGATCAGCGGAAAATACTGGTGTGTTTTTCCATACGCGTAATGGTCGACAAACCCTTTTTTTTCCAGAATACGGATAATTGTAGAAACCGTATTGTATGCAGGTTTTGGCTCTGGAAGCTTGTCGACAATTTCTTTCACAAAAGCTTTTTCGAGCAGCCACAATTCCTGCATAATTTGTTCTTCAGCCTTGGTTAATTCTTTCATGACAATCGGTTTAATTTCAGTTTTATTTCACAAACATCTTGCCAAAAACTAATGAATTAGTTTGTCAACTAATAATTTAGTTATAAAAGACAAAAAAAAGATCAATTGCATTCAACTTGAAATGGAAATCGGACTGATCACTTCCAACTCACCACTTACCAGTTGCTTGGATATCCGAAACAAACATACAACTAAATTTTTAGTTTTCAAACTAAATAATTAGTTGATGTTAAAATATTTTGAATATTGTATTATTTGACTGAGATTCTAAAACAAGCGTTTGACTGAGCTCACGCCGAAGATTCGCTCAGAATAACGTTTCGATCATGAAACAGCTATAAAGGAAGAGTCACCCTGAACTTGTTTCAGTGTCTTTAAAAAACGAAAATTAAAAAGGAAAAATCGAATCATACAGGAATTTAAAAAGGCCGCCCGATTTTACTCTGGCGACCTTCTTTTGATTTAGTGTTTCAGGTGGTTTAGGAATCCTGGTATTTACTAAATTTATTTGGTATAGATCAAGGTTCAATGTTGAACGCTATAATGACAGCTAGATTTCAGGAAACCCTTACTGCAAAAGCATTTAAATTAAATTTTCTTACAAATTGCAGCCCAGCCACCACCTTTTGCCAGATCAATTTTGATCTTATCGGCTTTAGTGACCTGTTTCACGATCCGTTTATAATCGTTGCAACTTTTCTCGGCATTAATACCATCCTGCATAATCTCAATTTCGTAAGTTCCTTCACCCAGAAATGAGAAATCAACATCCAATGTTCGGGCAGTCCAGTCGGTCATAGCGCCCAAATACCAGTTGCTGTCTTTGTGGCGGGCGGTCAGTATATAATCTCCAACTTTCGCATCCAAAATTTTTGTTTCGTCCCAAACGGTAGGCATTTTACTGATAAAAGACGTGGTTTCGGTTTCCTTATAATAATTCGACGGACTATCGCACAACATCTGCAATGGAGCATCGTAGCAAACATACATCGCTACCTGATGGCAACGTGTTCCCAAACTCATCGGATTCGAAAAACTGACGGAATAATCTTTTTCATTCTTATTGATCATGGCTCCGGGTGTGAAATCCATCGGACCAGCCAACATACGGGTGAAACACAAGGTTACATCATGTTCAGGAGTAATGTCTTTGCTCCATTTGCAGTTTTCCATTCCTTTTACACCCTCGTGGTTGATAATATTCGGGTAGGCCCTGGCCATTCCTGAAGGTTTAAATGCTCCATGAAAATCGACTAACAACTTGCGGTCGGCACAAGCTTTGGCTGTACGTTCGTAAAAGTTGACCATGAACTGCTCGGAGCGGGCCATAAAATCAACTTTAATCCCTTTTGCGCCCCATTTGGCATAAATATCAAGTGTGGCATTCATGTCGGCATCCAATGCATTCCAAAGGCACCAAAGGATAATGTCAACCTTTTTTGATTTTCCATAGGCAATTAATTCTTTGATGTCCAAATCAGGATTGGCTTCCTTAATATTGGTCGTCGATTTGGTCCAGCCTTCATCGAGAATGATGTATGGAATATTGTTTTTTGAGGCAAAGTCGATGTAATATTTGTAGGTTTTGGTATCCAACCCGGCTTTGAAATCAACTCCGTAAACATTGTTTTCGTTCCACCAGTCCCATGCCACCAAACCGGGTTTAATCCAGCCGGTTTCTGGTATTTTATTTTCACGCGATAGCAGGAAAACCATCTGGTTTTCTACCAAGCGTGCATCTTCAGTGCTGATCATGAAAACGCGCCATGGGAAAGTGCGGGTTCCCGAAGTTTTGGCAATATAATCAGCCTCCTGAACGTTTTTAATTCCACGGTCACCTTTCGGATCGGCCTTCAGGATAACTTTTGGGTATTTGCTTTTGAAACCAGCTTTACCGGTAGCTTCCAGAAATAAACAAGGATAGTCGAACAAATCAGCCTCGGTGATCCCAATTTTGATGTTGTTATCGGCTTTCACCAAGGTAGGGAGTGAAGCAAACTTTCCGGCCTGAAGTGAGCTAATCTTCTGGTCAAGATACAGCCTTTCGTAATGCGAATAAACGGTTTCTTCTTCAGGGAAAAGCACACCGTAATCACTGGCAAAATTCAGACCCACTTCTTCATTCTTCACCGTAATTTCGTCCTTCAAACTGGTTTCGAAACGATAAGAAATACCATTATCGAACACCCTGAAATTAACAGCATAATTTGGTTTAAATGCCAGGTTTAGTTGGTTATAGGTATTGTCGATAGTTTTCGATTTAACGGCAACAACGGTTTGAACAACCGATTTTACTGAAGTATTTTTTGCTGAGGCCAGTTTAGGATTAGTTCCTAAAACTGAAGTTCCCAAATCGAGACTCAAAGTGTTGTTGGTGAAAATAGCCTGGTTATTTACTGCAGCCGACCATTTAATCTGAGTGTCGACTGAAACGATCACCTTTATACTTCCGTTGGGAGAACTTACGGTGTAGTCTTTTGCAAAAACGCTAAGACCAACGATCATTAAGAAAATTAGTAAACCTGATTTCATTCTGAAATGTATAAGATTAGTAGTTATTTATTTTTTAAGAAAACGATAAACCTTTACTGAATGTGGTGGCATTTTCACAAAGACAGTACTTTTTTCAAGGCTAACTTCTTTGTGTTCCCACAAATCGCGCAATTTATAATTTTCGAGTTTGTATGGCTCTGATGACCAGTAATCGTCGTTGGCTTTCAGTAAAACATTATAATCAACCTGAACCGTTTTTTCTTCGTCGCCACGGTTTAACAAACAGACCGCTTTTTCATTATTGGCCAGCTTTTTAATCCAAATTTCGTAATCGCCGTTGTCGCGATAGCAAAAACCTTGTTTGCCTAAAACATCCTGATCAAGAGCAATCAACTCAGCATTTTTCAATATTTCGGCAGTTTCGGGCGACATATTACCTAAATCGTTACCTGCCATTAGCGGAGCTGCAAGCATACACCACAGCGAAAAGTGAGTCCGATATTCTTCAGTTGTCATGCCTCCATTTCCAACTTCCAACATGTCCGGATCGTTCCAGCCACCAGGACCGGCATATTTAGCCAAATCCCTATTTTTATCCAGAATATCAATCATCGAATCCCAACGGTCAACAATATCGCCAGTGGTTCTCCACAAATGACCAACTTCTTTGGCCCATTCCCAGGGTTTGGCAGTGCCCCATTCGCATAAACTAAATACAATCGGGCGTTTGGCTGCAAAAAGACCGTCGCGCATAGTTGTATAGCTTGATTTGGCTTCCTGGGTAGTGGTGTTGCACCAGTCGTATTTCAGGTAATCGACTCCATAACTGGCATAGGTACGGGCATCCTGAAATTCGTGGCCACGCCCACCAGGTCGTCCGGCACAGGTTTTCGATCCGGCGCAGGAATAAATTCCAAATTTCAAGCCTTTGGAATGAACGTAATCAGCCACATATTTCATTCCATGTGGAAAGCGATCTTTATCGACAACAATTTCACCATTTTCATCACGATCAACTTGCCAGCAATCATCGATTACGATATATTGATATCCTGCATCCTGCATTCCGCTGCTAACCATTTCGTCAGCCATTTGCAAAATGAGTTTTTCGCTGACATTACAGGCAAATTTATTCCAGCTGTTCCAGCCCATTGGAGGTGTTTTTGCAAGCTGATCGTACTTTTGAGCTGAGGCACCGAAAAATGTAATTGCCAACAGAACTGTCCAAATTAGTTTTTTCATCAGTCTATAATTTGTTTTTTATTTACCTGATGGAACTCGCCACATTAGTCATCCTCGTGTGTGAGAGTATCGCTCTCATGGCTCGTTTCATTAGTAATCGTTAGGTATAAGAATGAGATGAATTTAGTTTCATTTCAAAAATGCGATGCAATATCTATAAATAAGAAGATACTACTATGGACATATAGTCTGGAAGCATGGACATATAGTCAACAAAATACAGGACAGAATTTTACAGATTTTTTTTATTTGAAAGAAAATGAATCGGCGTCGTTCAATACCGGGAATTTTTTTCGGTATTCCGTCAATTCACTGTACGAAAAGCCAGCATAAACAATGCCCTTGTGGTGGTCAGCAATTGCTGAAAGCTGGGTTCCTTTCGGATCAATTAATTGCGAATTTCCTGAATACAAAATATTACTTCCATCCACTCCTACCCTGTTTGCCCCAACCACGTAGGCTTGATTTTCAATGGCCCGCGCTTTCAGCAGAGTATTCCAGACTTCAGTTCTTGATTCAGGCCAGTTGGCCGAATAAACCAGAATATCATATTCGTTCCGGTTCCTTGCCCAAACAGGGAAACGCAAGTCGTAGCAAATCAACGGACAAATTCGCCAACCATTGTAGTTTACAATTAATCGCCCTATTCCCGGCTGAAAATGACTTTCTTCATTGGCCATGGTAAACAGGTGGCGTTTGTCGTAATGCTGTATTTCTCCTGAAGGTTCAACAAATACCAAACGGTTGAAAAACTGGTCGTTTTCCTTGATGATCAGACTTCCGCACATGGCGAACTGATGTTCAGCACATCGGGCTTTCATCCAGGCAATCGTTTCACCATCCATTGGCTCGGCAAGCTCTGCAACATTCATCGAAAATCCTGTTGAAAACATTTCAGGAAGGAAAACAACATCCATTTTCCGATTCGCCTTCAATAGCCATTCGTCAATTTTGGTTCGATTAGCTTCCGGATTTTCCCAAACCAAATCAAACTGAAATACCGCGATTCTTAAAGTTTCCTGTACCATCGTTTTAAATATTTACCATTTATTCATTTAAGTAATAAGAATATATAACGTTGCAATTAATTTTGCAGTTACCCCTAAATCCCATAAAGGGCACTTTGCTTACTACTAATCGATTGCGTTATTCACAGCCAAAGCCCCTTCGGTGGTTTGGGGCAAAAAATACGACAATAAATAGTTTACAGCACTTAACTATTTACAATTTTACTACTCGAATCATTAAATAGTAAATCGTAAATTGATTGACTAATCTTCCGCCGAAAACCACCCTGGATATTTGCCAACCACTGCTCGCTCCCTGTAATAAGCTTTCATCCGCCGAATATCGGTATCAGCATCATCTGTCAGTTCGAAAGTGTCAATCCAACCAACTTCTTTCCGTCCAAAATCGAAAAAACCCAGATAAACCGTCGCTCCGGTGGCCTTTGCAATAGCATGAAATCCGGCCTTCCATCGCTTATTCTGTTCACGCGTTCCTTCCGGGGTAATGGCCAGGTGCATACTTTCCCGACTATTCATTTCTTTAATAATCTGCATTACAACAGTAGTCCCCTTTGTCCGGTCAATCGGAATTGCACCCATCTTCCGAAGTAAAGAGCCAAGCGGCCAAAAGAAAAACTCTCTTTTTATCACAATGTTTGCTTTTCCGCCCACCGAAGTATAATAAAGATACGATATCACGAAATCCCATACACTGGTATGCGGAACTCCAATAATTATCGCTTTCTGATGTGGCATTACACCATTTATTGTCTTCCATCCCCACAGTTTCAATGCAAATTTACAACAAGCTCTCCACATATTTATTCGATAGTTCTTATTTCAAATTCGTTGGCATTGCAATAATTTTTTAAAAGTCTTTCGGCCAGTTGCAGCGATTCATCCAATAACTGATCACCATTAAAGTCAACCAGGATCATTAAAAATCTACGTGTTTGTTCTTTCACCTCTGTTCTCATAGAATCGCTGGTTGGAGTGCCAAAAGCGCCGACCTCATCCCGAAAAACAGGAAGATTTTCAATATTCAGTTCTCCCCTTCCGATTCCGGAATAGGGTTCGTCCGATTTGCCAATTCCAAAAACAATATTCCCCTGAATCTGGTCAGCATCATATCCACCAATCGAAAAACCAGTGGTTATCGAAACCAAGTTCAACTGATCGACGACATTATTGATGTGATATAACCCTTTGCCTGAAACAACCCTCCGCAATAAAGCTTCAGCGGATAAACGATAACGGACAGGGTCTTTCCCACAAGCTTTGTAGGCCTTACGGGAAGCAGAAATAGCTGGTATTTTACTGATCGATTCTATCGATAACGATTCGCCGATTTGCTGAATCCTGATATTCATTTCAGCCAACAATTCGATGGAAGACTCATCGACATTGACATCAGCTTCAATACAACCCAACCTTAATCCAAAACATCGGCTTTTAATTTCGTTACTGATACTTATGGTTCTCATTCTACGAAGCTAAATTTGATGAAACAAAACTGGTCTAGTCACAAAAATAAGAATTTAGCATAGAACAAACAGTTAAAGCAAAAAAAATCCTGAGTTCAGGTAGAATTCAGGATTGGCGGTCTAAAAGAAAACCTCAGTTCTAATATTTTCAGGAGGAAGGCCATATTTTTCAAGGATCGTCGAAACTTCATCAATCATATCTGAGTTACCGCAGAGGTAACAAATGGTATCTGCATCCACTTTATTTTCCTTTAAATAATAGGTTACACGACCAAAATAGTCACCACCATCGCTCCGTGAGGTACACAATAAATAGTTTTCCGGTATGAATGATTCACTGCCATAAGCCTCATCGGGAAAATGGACACCATGCAAAACACGAAAGTTCAAGTCAGGATACGATCTTACATACGAATGAAAAGGAGAAATACCGGTTCCGGTTGCAATCAGCATAGCTTTGTGCCCTTGTTTGGTTTTCTCATCAAGGATAAAATATCCTTTGGGACCTTCAACATCCAACTCGGAGCCTGGCAACAAATGTCGCAAATATCGTGAAAAACCACCTTCGGGAATCTCGCGAACTAAAAAATCGAGGTAATCGTCGGCAATGCCACTATAAATTGAATACTCCCGGCCTTTATTCTGATCCGGAATGCGGATAATCACGTACTGTCCGGGTTCAAAGTAAAAATCTTTCCGGTCGAGCCGAATGATAAAAGTTTCGGGAGTCAGGTTGATAATTTCCTGAACGATATGTTTTTGGCGTTTCATTATTTGATGTGTTTCGTGATGCGTGATCCGGGTTGCGGGTTATGCTGCAAAATTGCATGTTCGAGATTTTCAAGTAACTCGCATCTCGTAACCCGCAACTTTTTTTTGGTTATCCGAGACTGAGCACTGAGACTATCCTTTCACATGCCTTTCTGCGTGGTACGACGACCGTACCAACGGACTGCTTTCGACATACGAAAACCCACGTTTCATGCCTTCTGTCCTGTATTTCTCAAAAATTTCAGGAGTAATGTATTCCTGAACCGGCAACAGATTCGAGTCGGGTTGTAGATATTGACCGATGGTAAGTACCTTGCAACCAGCCGCTCGTAAATCGTCCATCGTTTGCAGAACCTCAGCTTCGGTTTCTCCCAAACCAACCATGATCCCCGATTTTGATACAATCCCGGTAGCTGAAATCATGGAAATAACCTGCAAACTTCGATCATAACGGGCAGTACTTCGTACTTTGGGTGTCAACCGCCGAACAGTTTCCATGTTGTGCGAAATCACATCAGGAACGGCATCAATTATTTTTTGCAAATGTCCAGGCTGTGCATTAAAGTCCGGGATAAGCGTCTCGATGGTCGTTTCAGGATTTAGTTCCTTTATTTTGCGAATGGTTGCTGCCCAAAATTCAGCGCCTCCATCGGCCAAATCGTCGCGTGTAACCGAAGTTATCACACAATGTTTTAGCCCAAGCGTTTGTATGGTTTTGGCCAAGCGGAGTGGTTCGAACCAATCTACTGGTTCAGGCACATCGTTCTGGACATAGCAAAACCGGCAATTACGGGTACATTTATCGCCCAGGATCATAAAACTGGCAGTCCCGGCACTCCAGCACTCGCCCTTATTAGGGCAGTTTCCGCTGGTACAAATGGTATTTAAATGGTGATCGGCAATTAAACGCTTTACTTTCAGGTAACTCTCCCCTTTGGGCAAAGGAGATTTCATCCATCGCGGCAATCGTTCTCTTTCGGTTTTTAAATCCGTCATTTTCAAAAATTGAGTTCTGCCATACAAACAGCAATTCGTAAATGAAGTTCATATAATCCGATCAAATAAACTTCAATTAACAATCGCAGAAATTAAAACCGGTCTGGAGAACTCACTTGAATAAATATAAGGCCATCAGAATCGGAACCAGGAATTTTAGTTATTTTGCACGACCAACGAAACAAACTACCATGAGCAAAACATACAATTGGGCCATTTTAGGATGCGGCAAAATCGCCCGTAAATTCGCCACCGACTTAAAACTTTGTCCCAACGCACGGCTTTATGCAGCGGCGTCGCGTTCACTCGAAAATGCTCAGGCTTTCGCCTCCGAACTGGGGTTTGAAAAAGCTTACGGCAGTTACGAAGAAATGGTGAACGACCCGGAAGTGGATGTGGTTTACATTGCATCGCCACATTCGCTCCATTGTGAGCATGCACTTTTGTGCCTGAACCACCAAAAAGCAGTGTTGTGCGAAAAAGCGTTTGCCATCAATTCCAAAGAGGTTGGGTTAATGATCGAGGCTGCCCGTCGGAACAAGACTTTCCTGATGGAAGCTTTCTGGACAAGGTTTCAGCCGAGTTTTCTGAAAGTTTTGGAAATTATTCATTCTGGTGAGTTGGGCGCTTTGAAAATGGTACGTTCCGATTTCGCTTTCAATGCCGAATACAATCCGGAGAAACGATTGTACAATGTTGATTTGGGCGGAGGCTCGCTTCTCGACATCGGAATCTACCCTATATTTATGACACTGATGGCACTCGGAAAACCGTCAGAGATAAAAACAATGGCTAAGTTTTGTCCCACAGGCGCCGAAGAATCCATCATTATGTCGTTCAGTTATCCGGGTGGCGAAATTGCGTCCCTGGTTTCCAGTTTTGCGTCGTATTCATCCACACAAACCGAATTCTCGTTCGAAAACGGATTTATCCGATTAAACCGACGGTTTTATACTCCAACATCGCTTACTTACTGGAAAAACTGGGAGGAGGAAAAAATAATCACCTTTGAAAAGGGTGAAGGATTTGGCTATGAACTGGAAGCTGCCCATGTGATGGAATGCCTCAATGCCGGAAAAACCGAAAGTGAATGGATGCCTTTAAGTTTTTCGTCGGATTTAATGGAAATCATGGATTGGGTAAGGAAAGATGCCGGAATTATTTTCCCGAAGCACGATTAATTTATCGGTTCATATGAGAAATTGTACTGTTGACACTTAGAAACGGCCTATTCACTTAAAAACTGGAAACATACGTCAGAAAAGATGACCTGATTTCATTGAATTGACGTAATTTAGCTTAATCTAAATCACGATTCCATGAGACTATTTCTTTTCGGTGCGTCAGTTTTTTATTTATTGGGGCTAAAACTCACATCACATATCGAGGCTAAATCGTCGATAAGTGCTAAACCTGCAATCATTGAATCGAAAGCATTTCCTGAATTTAATAACAATGCCAAATCCGAGAAACTAGGCCCGGAATTGATAAAAAAAGATACAGCAATTTCGGCTGAAACAAAAAATACTCAATCCAATACCCCTTCCGTAAAAACTCCGAAAAACAAGGCATTTCCTAAGTCATAAAAAGTATCGTTGCTGAATTATACTTGAAACCTGAACGAATGATTCGCTGAATCATTTATATTTACCTATAATTAAAAGAAAAAGAAATGATCGAACAGAACGATATAACCATTCAATCGTGGGAACAACTGTGCGAGGAAGTTTATCATGATTCATGGAAGCCGGAAATGGGCAGGTACCGTTCCGACTATGCTTTCAGGGGATTGTCGGATTTGAATTATGAGCTAAAAAACAGTTTCCTTCGGAACTGCGGAGAAAAACCTGAATTGGAGTATCATTTGCTCCGGAATTTTAGAAAATATTCAGTCAACAGCGATCCCCGGCTTACCCGCACGTTCTGGAGGGCGCTGGTTCTGGCGCAACATCACGGTTTGCCAACCCGACTAATCGACTGGACTTATTCGCCGTTTATCGCCATGCATTTTGCCACCGCCAATACTGAAAAATATGATACCGATGGCGTTATCTGGAAGGTCGATTTTGTAAAAGTTAACCAACTGGTGCCCACACCGCTGAGTAACGGATTGGCTGATGAAAAATGTAATGCCTTCACGGTCGAGATGCTTGAAAAAATAGTTTCCTTAGGTGATTTCGATCGGTTATTTACGAATAACCAGGTATTGTTTTTTGAGCCGCCATCGCTTGACGAACGTATTGTGAACCAATTTGCCTTGTTTTCGGTCATGAACAATCCAACAGCAATACTCGACGAATGGTTGATCCAACATCGGGATTTGTACCGAAGGATTATTATCCCCAAAGAGTTAAAACTCGAAGTTCGAGATAAGCTCGATCAGGCAAACATTACCGAAAGGGTTCTTTTTCCCGGATTAGACGGTCTTGCCAAATGGCTGAAACGGCACTACAAACCGGTAAATTAATCACAAAAAAAATGGGTAAATTCCAGGAATTGAAATTTACCCATTCATAAGCAGAAAATTTATTTTAAGCCAAGATTTCTTCAGGCAAAATCGGTGTTGCCCCTTTTTGAGTACAAACAAAGGCCGAAATTTCGACTGCTTTCTGATGGATCTTTTTGAGCGGCTGTTTATTCAGGATTCCCATTACCATGGCCGAAGTGAACGAATCGCCCGCCCCGATTGTGTCTTCAACGTTAACCACAGGAGTAGGCATGAAAGAGATTTCATCTTCATGGAACAGATAACTTCCTTTTTCGCCTTTGGTCAATGCCACGTATTTCAGCGAATATGTTTCCTTGATTTTCCGGCAAACTTCAGTTTCACTGCCTTCCAGCTCAAACAGTTGTTTGAAAAGCTCCACCTCATCGTCGTTGATCTTGAAAACATTGGCAATCGACAACGATTCGCTGATCAGCTCCTTGCTGTAATATTTCTGTCTCAGGTTGATATCATAAACTTTCAGGCAATTCCCCGGAACATGTTTTAAAGCTTTCTGGATGGCCTCGCGCGAAACGGTACTGCGTTGCGCCAAAGTCCCAAAACAGACAGCATCGGCCTGCTGAAGCATTTGGATTGCTCCGGGAGTTAATTCGATAAAATCCCAGGCTACATTTTCGTAAATGGTGTAGTCCGGTTTCCCATCCTTCAGGGTAACTCCAACAGTTCCGGTCGGGAGTTTATTTACTGCAATGCAGTTTTCAACCCCCTTTGAGTTGACCGAATCCATGATTTCACGGCCAAGTTCATCCATACCAACCGAACTGACGGCTACACCAACTGCCCCAAGCTGCATGGCGTGGTAAGCAAAATTTACCGGCGCGCCGCCCAATATTTTTCCATCAGGCAATAAGTCCCAAAGAACTTCGCCCATCCCGATTACTGTATATTTTTTGATTGGATTATTCATGCTTAGTCTTATAATATTGATTTGTTATTGGTTGCAATGATGTTTCTATTCATTGTTAAGCTTGTTTGATTTTTGGGAAAACGCCAACAATAAGATAGGTAACCAAAGCAAGCAACACTATAACAGCGCCGACTTGTCCACCCATTGTATCCGACATAACCCCCATGATCAACGGGAAAACCGCTCCACCGAATACACCCATGATCATTAAGCCGGAAACTTCGTTATTGTATTTTGGCTGACAAACAAGTGCTTGTGAGAACATGACGGAAAAAATATTCGCATTGCCTAATCCAAATAAGGCGATGCCGGCATAAATGATGGTTTTATCGGCAGTGAACATGGTTAATATGCCCGTTAAAATCATCAATACACTTACCAAAAATACGCTCCTTCCCGAGAATTTTGCGAGTATAGCCGAACCTAGCAAACAGCCTAAAGTTCTGAAAATAAAATAAAAGCTTGTAGCATAACCCGCATCGGCCAGTGGAATGTGCAATCGCTCAATCAAAAGTTTTGGTGCGGTTGTATTTAAACCAACATCGAGCCCAACGTGCGCCATGA